>TARA_R110001592_G_scaffold363352_2_pt1 | contig 199875 bp, 181 predicted proteins | sample TARA_R110001592 | Tara Oceans TARA_R110001592 (sample SAMEA4398387) | marine metagenome | biome: Polar Biome; feature: [SRF] surface water layer (ENVO:00010504); material: water (ENVO:00002006), including particulate matter (ENVO:01000060) such as... | depth 5 m
TAGCGGGGGATGATCTTTATAGCTTTGGTTTGATGGGGGTTCTTCGGCAGGTTCGGGTAGGGAGAGGTCCACAGAAATAATATCTTGGGAAAATGTTGGTCCGTTTCCGCTTTCTACGAGACTTTCCATAGCGGTGGGGGTTGTGGAGTCTGATGTCGGAGAGGCCTGCCTGTCCTGCTCCTGCTCCCCGTCTTCTGCGGAGTCTGGCTCCATTTCGTCGAAGATTAACAGGTCATCATTTTGATCTGAGGAAGTTTGGTCTTGCTCGGTATCTTTCTGGAGAACTTCATTTTCACGAGCATCAAACACTATCAGGCAGGCACCGCAGCGTACTTGGCCATTTGCTGCTTGTAAGTGAGCCGGAGATGCGCGGAAAGAAACCGAGCAACCGGGGCACCTGGTGATAATCTCCGTCATGATGAATCTGAGTCGCCTGAGTATTCTGGTCCGTCATAATGGCTTTGAGCTGTCAATTCAGCGTTATTTTTGACAGTCATTACCCTAACTGAGGTTATTCTACTGGTATCTGTCAGCGCTTGATAGCCGTCAATCGAACCCACTGTTCATTACAGGCTGGCGGATCAAAGTCAAACCAGGGGCGATAGCTTTCCATTACTTCATTCGCTTGGCTTTCGATGATACCTGATAGGCAAAGTAGGCCGCCAGGGTTGGTCAGTGATGCCAGTTGTGGTGCCAGAGAAACCAGTGGGCCTGCCAGTATATTAGCGATAACGATATCGGTGGCTGTTTCCGGAGCTTTTTCAGGTAGGTAGACCGGGGTGAGCTCCGGTGCCAATCCATTTCGTTGCGCATTATCGGCAGTGGCCATTAACGCTTGAGGGTCGATGTCTACGCAAGTTGTGGTTGCTGCACCCAACAATAATGAGGCGATGGCCAAAATGCCTGAGCCGCAGCCGTAGTCGGTGACTGTTTTCCCTTCGAGTTCTATGTGGTCTAGCCATTGTAAACAGAGAAATGTGGTGGGGTGCGTACCGGTGCCAAAAGCCAGGCCGGGGTCGAGCAGTAAATTAATACTTTCCGGTTGTGGTGGTGTTAGCCAGCTGGGGCAAACCCAAAGTCGTTCGCCGCACTGGATGGGATGATAGTGCTTCATCCACTCTCGCTCCCAATCCCTATCTTCCAGTAATTCCCAGCGATAATAGGGTGCCGATGCTTTCAAAGTTTGGGCAAGCATTTCGCTAATAGCGTTGGTATCACTTGATGCGTCAAATAGCCCTGTGATTCTGGTTTGATGCCACAAGGGTGTTTCACCTAAGGCGGGTTCCAGTATGGGTTCGTCGGCATTGTCTTCATAGGTGACGGAAACTGCACCGGCGCCCAGCAAAAGGTCTTCTATTTGTGCCGCTTGAGTTCTTGAGCTGTTTATTTTGAGTTGCAGCCAGGGCATAGGATTTCCTGTGATGAGCTTATGAATAAAAAGCCCCGTATTCCGGGGCTTTTTATGGGCTGGCATTTACGCCGGGTCAAGCGTGGCTTTGATGCTCACAATCTGTTATTTAAAGCCCCAGCTTTTTCTCAAGATAATGGATGTTAACCCCGCCTTTGCGAAATTCCTTGTCGCAGACCAGGTCGCGTTGAAGTGCTGTGTTGGTTTTTATGCCTTCAATATGTAGTTCGTCCAATGCGTTGGCCATGCGAGACAGCGCGGCATCACGATCTATACCGTAGGTGATTATTTTTCCTATTAGTGAATCATAGTAAGGCGGCACGGTATAGCCCGCATAAATATGTGAGTCCACTCTGACACCGTTGCCTCCGGGCGCATGGTAGGCAGTAATTTTGCCTGGGCTGGGCATAAAAGTAGTGGGATCCTCAGCATTAATTCGGCACTCAAAAGCATGACCTCGGAAGACGATATCTTCTTGTCGGAAACTGAGTTTTTCACCGCTGGCTATTAATAGTTGTTCCTTAACAATATCGACACCAGTAATCATCTCTGTCACAGGGTGTTCCACCTGTACCCGCGTGTTCATTTCGATAAAAAAGAATTGACCGTCTTCATAGAGAAATTCAAAGGTACCGGCTCCGCGATAACCAATTTCGATACAGGCGTCAACGCAAGCTTTTAATACATCATTGCGGGCGGCTTCTGGAATGCCGGATGCGGGTGCTTCTTCTAATACTTTCTGGTGGCGGCGTTGTAGTGAGCAATCGCGGTCACCTAGGTGTATCGCATTACCTTGGCCATCGGCCAGAACCTGAACTTCCACGTGGCGTGGGTTTTCCAGGAATTTTTCCATATAGACAGTATCATCACCGAACGCGGCTTTTGCTTCCGCTTTGGTGACTTGAATGGCATTGATCAGTTCATCCTCGTTGCGAACGACACGCATGCCTCTGCCTCCGCCACCTGCGGCCGCTTTGATTATCACGGGGTAACCAACTTCTAAGCCGATTCGTTTGCTGCGTGTGCTGTCATCTGTCAATGGGCCGTTGGAGCCAGGGACCGTGGGGACGCCAGACTTTATCATGGCTTCGATGGCGGCTACTTTGTCGCCCATGGTGCGAATCACTTCGGCGGTTGGGCCGATAAAGGTGAAACCACTTTTTTCAACTTGCTCAGCAAAGTCAGCATTTTCAGCAAGGAATCCGTAGCCGGGGTGGACGGCCTGGGCATTTGAAATTTCCATGGCGCTAATTATGGCGGGCACATTCAGATAGCTTTGTGCCGAGGCATTTGGTCCGATGCAGATAGTTTCGTCGGCCAGCAATACATGTTTTAGACTTGCGTCTGCCTTTGAGTGCACGGCAACGGTTTTGATGCCAAGCTCTTTGCAGGCGCGCAGAATTCGTAGGGCGATCTCACCGCGGTTGGCAATAAGCACTTTTTCCAGCATAGCTGTTGCTCCTGTCCTCTGCGGTTTAAATGATGGTAATCATAGGTTGGTCGAACTCAACAGGTTCGCCATCTGCTACCAGAACGGCACCAATGGTGCCTGATTTGTCGGCTTCAATCTGATTCATCATCTTCATGGCTTCAACAATACAGAGTACGTCGCCGGCATTGACCTGTTGTCCTTCTTGAACAAAGGGTGTTGCACCGGGTGCGGATGAGCGATAGAAGGTGCCAACCATTGGTGACCTTAGGATATGTCCTTCTGGTTCGGCAGCAGCAGGTGCTTCGGAAAATGGTGTTGGGGCTGCTGGAGCTGGCGCTGCAGCTGCGTGAGGTGCAGCCATCATGGGTGCGGCAGCAACGAATTGTCCGCCGCGAAGAATCCGTACGGATTCTTCGCCTTCTTTGATTTCCAGCTCGTTAATGTCTGATTCTTCGATCAGCTCAATCAGTTTTTTTATTTTTCGAATGTCCATCTGTGGTTACTCCAAATGGGAAAATGTTATTGGGAATCGAGTTGTTTTAAAGCGGCAGTCAGTGCTAGCTCATAGCCCAGGCTGCCAAAGCCGCAGATAACACCTTTGGCAATGTCGGAGAAGTACGAGTATTGCCTGAACTCCTCCCGTGTATGTACATTGGATAAGTGGACTTCAATAAACGGAATGTCCACGCCCAATAGTGCATCGCGTAGGGCGATACTGGTGTGGGTAAAGGCCGCAGGGTTGAAGATAATAAAATTCACCCCTTCCTTCTTTGCATCATGAATGCGGTCGATTAATTCGTACTCGGCATTGCTTTGCAGGGTCAGCAGGTGTTGACCTTTGACGATGCATATATCCGTCAATTTTTGATTAATGTCCTCAAGACTTTCTTTGCCGTAAACATCGGGCTCACGAGTGCCAAGTAAGTTCAGGTTGGGGCCGTGTAATACCAGTATGGTCGCCATAGTGTCCCTGCCGGAATTGGTGATCAAGTGTGGGTGCTCAAGCCTTGTGATAGGCCAGTTGCTGGAAGTCTGCATTAAAAATTATTAACTGTCCAATTTTTTGACTTTTTTAGATTTTTGGCTCCAATCGCTACAAGTTTTGATATAAATTGCGACTTTTTAATCAATAGATTGAGGGCTTGGAAAAGCAGTGACTGCTTTTTTGCGGGATTTTAAGGAGGATGTCGGCACAATTGCTGTCAGGTTTGTCAGTTTTCATAACTTTGCTGCTATTTTCGGCTATTGTGCTGATAAATTCTCGTTATTACGATATTTTCGGTTAAAAACTGTGGCAGTATCATCGGTTGTCCCGTCCCTTCAGGGTAAAATAGGTAAAGAGGTACGCCGCTGCGATGGTGGCGGTTTAAGAGCTGGGTGATTTCCGGGTTGTAGTTTGTCCAGTCCCCCTTTAGGTAGGTAATGTTTTGTTCTTTGAGTGTTGCCAGAAATTTTTCAGAGCTCAATGCCAGTTTTTCGTTGGCTAGGCAGGTGATACACCAATCTGCTGTCAGATTAATGAATACCGCATTGCCATTACTGCGTAGTTCTTGAAGTGTGGCCTTTGAGTAGGGTTGCCAGGGGACATCTTGATTGTCGTGATTACGGTTAGTTTGCCAGGGTAGCAGCAGGGCGAGGGTGGCAGCGGTTATAGCTATGGCAATTGTTAGGCTGTTTTTACGAACCTTTAGTAGCCAGATTGCAAACAGTATTAATACGATGCCACAAATAACAGCGGAGACAGTATCGCTGCCAGTTTGTCTGCCAAGTACCCACAGTAACCATACCGCGCTTAAATACAGAGGGAATGCCAGAAATTCCTTAAAGCGTTCCATCCACGCGCCAGGTTTTGGCATTTTTTCTGCCATGCCCGGCCACCATGAAAGTAGTAGCAATGGCAGGGCCATACCAATACCCAAGAAAACAAAGGTGCTCATTGCTACCCACGTAGGTTGCGTTAGGGCAAAGCCCAGTGCCGTTCCCATAAATGGTGCGGTGCAAGGGCTGGCGACCACTGTGGCCAGCAATCCTGTCATAAAGGAAGACGTCAGACTGTGGCCTTCGGTAGTTGATTGCCCCCAGTTCATTAGGCGTGTGCCTATGGTCAGAAAGCCAGAAAAGCTTAACCCCATTAACACGAAGAGATACACCAGCAGCCCCACAAACAGTGGAGATTGTAATTGAAACCCCCAACCTATCGCTTCCCCTGCATCTCGCAGTAGTATTAGCAGGGACGCAATGGTCATAAAACTGAACACAATACCCAAGGTGTAGGCTAAACCGTGTAGGTGTTTACTCTGTTTGTTCAGGTGGGCCGTGGTTAAACTAAGGGCTTTAATAGACAGTATTGGAAATACACAGGGCATTAGGTTGAGAATGACGCCACCTAGTAGAGCAAATATCAGCATCAGAGGTAGGCTGTTCGGGGGCGGAGGGTTTTGCTCTTGTTCGCGGTTTTCTTCATTAGTGGCAGTGAGATCATTTACTGTTTCTGTGACGGTAAACGCAGATGTGTTGGTGTTTAGGGTGATGGTTTGTCGTCTAGGTGGGTAGCAAAGGCCGGCATCGGCACAGCCTTGTGATTCAACAATCAGTGCTTGCCCGTCGATGTTTAGGGGAAGCGTGATTTGGGTCTGGTGGTAGTACACCTCCAGATTTTTCTGATAATAGTCGTCATACATTAACGTGCCAGGCTTAAACTTTGGTATGACGTTGGGGTGAGAACTGTTGAGGGGAAGGCCAGATTGGTCAAAAAATTTAAAACGATGTTGATAGAGATAATAGCCAGGCTGTATTTCCCAGTTGAGTAACAGTTGTTGTCCGTCTTTGATAGGGTAGAGTTGGTAGGCGTCCTCTACCGGGAGAAACTCAACGGTTTGGCCAAGTGAATTTGAGTTATTTATTAAGCTACTGCTAGTGTTTTCGTTGCTATTGGCCGCTGGAAATAGGTCATCAGCAATAGCGAATTGAGTTGTTATCAGCAGGAAGAGGAATAATGCATGGATCAGTTGGTTTGGCATTGGATTGTTCGCTAAATTCTTTTTGTCATGAATGGGGCTTTAATGTTCATTAGTGTAGTAAGTGAAGGGCTGGCGGACGTTGGACAACCCCAACTACGAATTTGTTCGCTATTGTACTTAGCTGGCTTGCTAGGTGCGACACTCATTTTCTGGTGTCGGTCACAGTGTTATAGTCAGCACCTTGAAAACGAGTAGTTCTCCGATCAATGATTGCTGAGCGTGTGTTGAGCTATCATAGGGCCAACACAAAGAATTATTACACATGTTTATCATAGGAATGATTAGAAAATATGAGATTGTCTCTAAAAAAATATGTAGGCATTTTTCTAATGCCGCTAGCAATGACGGCCTGTGCTGATGGCATCACCGTGACAGATGCCTATATTCGTGGTTTGCCTCCGGGGCAGTCGGTGACAGCAGCATTTATGACATTAAATAATTCGACAGGAAGAGCCTGCCGACTAGTGGGAGCGTCGTCCGCTATCGCCAGTAGTGCCGAAATCCATGCTCATTCACATCATAATGGCGCCATGTCTATGCGGCCTGTAGATGCGGTGAATATTCCGGCGGGTGAAGCGATTAGTCTTGAGTCGGGCGGCTATCATTTAATGTTGTTTGGTTTGCAAAATAGCCTCAAGGAGGGTGACGAGCACAGTGTTACCCTCTTTTTTGAAGGGTGTCCGGAATTGACGGTGGTAGCGCCAGTACGAAGCGTTCTTCGCGAGAAAGATAGTTAAATAGGTGGCTAAATGAAAGGATTTGATTGGGCTCAAAAATGGACGAGAAAATTGTCCAGACGAGCTGTGAATATAAAAGATACGTTGGCTGAGGACTACCCTGCTAATGAGCATTCACACTGGTTGCGTATCGGTGTTATAGCGCTAATATTGTATTTGCTAATTACCTTGTTGCTTGGTTGGTATTGGAATGAAGAGCCTGAGCACTTTGATGTTAAAGCAAATGCCATGGTTCGGGCTGATAGGGTTGTTGTCGGAAGCACAACAGTTGCAGCTCTTGTGGAAGTCGTGGATGTATTGTTGGAGAAGCGTGGTGGTTATTTAAGTAATGACATCGCGCCGCCAGGAATCTGGTTAGATAATATTCCTAACTGGGAATACGGTGCGCTTATTCAGATACGAGATTTTAGTAAAGCAATGCGAGAAGCTTTCAGTCGCTCCCAGTCTCAGTCTACTGAAGATCAAGATTTAGCACTGGCAGAATCACGCTTTAACTTTGATCACAATAGCTGGATTGTCCCAGCCTCAGAGTCAGAGTATCGCGAGGGTATTCGTTATCTCGAAAGCTACCTAAAACGTTTAACCGATAATGATGAGTACGATGCTCAGTTCTATGCCCGTGCCGATAATTTGCGTTACTGGTTAGGTACCTTGGAGACGCGTTTGGGCAGTTTATCTCAACGGTTAAGTGCCAGTGTTGGGCAGCGCAGAATTAATACTGATCTAGCAGGCGACTCTGCAAGCCAGCAGTCCACCTCGACGTCGCGTGAGGTAAAGGTAAAAACACCCTGGCTGGAAATTGACGATATTTTTTATGAGTCGCGTGGTAGCACTTGGGCCATGATCCATTTTCTAAAAGCCATTGAAGTGGATTTTGCCGACGTACTGGAAAAGAAAAATGCCCAAAGAAGTTTGCAACAAATTATTCGTGAGTTAGAAGCTGCGCAAGAGGCTGTTTACCCCCCCGTTATCCTTAATGGCAGCGGCTTTGGTTTTGTGGCCAATCACTCATTGGTCATGGCGTCATATATTAGCCGCGCCAATGCAGCGCTTATCGATTTGCGAGAATTATTATCGCAGGGGTAAAGTGAGAGTATTCAGTCTTTCTAAAGGCCCTAATCAAGGGCCTTTTTCTTACCTGGTAGCAGCCAATTGTTTTAAGCTATCAAGATAATACCTACAATTTATTAGCTCTATATTCTAAAGCAGCCTAGTATTTAAACACTGAACTAGCCTTCCACTTTTTTGATCGCTTGGTGAATAACACCTTGGGGCAAAAGTGTTGAGCGCAAGAGTGTTCTGGTAAGGCCGTCAATTTTCGATGTATTCAAATCCTACAGGTGGAAATACTATGATCAGACAAATGAAACCTTTACTCGCCATTCTGGCGATAGCACTCACGCCACTGGTGTTAGTGAACTCGGCTGTTGCAGAGAGCAAGCCGAAATCAGCTCAATTCTGGTGGCCAAATCAGCTGGATCTCAATCCCCTTCGTCAGCATGATGTTGAATCCAATCCCTATGGCGCAGATTTCGATTACGCCAAAGCCTTTAGCAGTCTTGACCTTGCTGCGGTTAAAAAAGACATAGAGGCGTTGATGACAACATCTCAAGATTGGTGGCCAGCTGACTACGGTCACTATGGCCCATTTTTTATTCGTATGGCCTGGCATAGTGCCGGCGTATACCGTACCCAAGATGGACGTGGCGGCGCTGCTGGTGGTCAACAGCGTTTCGAGCCGCTGAATAGCTGGCCAGACAATGCCAACCTGGACAAGGCGCGACGCCTACTCTGGCCCATTAAACAAAAATACGGTCAGAGCATTTCATGGGCTGACCTGATGGTGCTGACAGGTAATGTCGCACTGGAATCCATGGGATTCAAAACCTTTGGTTTCGCTGGTGGTCGCGAAGACGATTGGGAAGCAGATTTGGTCTACTGGGGGCCGGAAAAAAAATGGCTGGACGACAAACGCTACAGCGGTGACAGAATGCTGAAAAATCCACTGGCAGCGGTACAGATGGGTTTGATCTATGTAAACCCAGAAGGACCCAATGGCAATCCAGACCCATTGTTAGCCGCCAAAGATATCCGTGAAACCTTTGGCCGCATGGCCATGAATGACGAAGAAACGGTGGCGCTGATAGCGGGCGGGCACACCTTTGGTAAAACCCACGGTGCCAAGCCTCCAGAAAATTGCGTCGGCCCTGAACCCGCAGCCGCGGGTATCGAAGAGCAAGGTCTCGGCTGGACCAATAAATGTGGTAGCGGTAAAGCTGGCGATACCATTACCAGCGGCCTTGAAGGCGCGTGGACAGTTAGCCCCGCGGCATGGACCCACAACTTTTTAACCAACCTGTTTGCCTATGACTGGGTGGAAACTAAAAGTCCAGCAGGTGCCACCCAGTGGATTCCCGCAGACGGGCAGGCATCTAATCTCGTGCCGGATGCACATGACCCATCAAAACGTCATGCTCCCATTATGCTGACCACAGACCTAGCTCTCAGGTTCGACCCAAGCTACAACAAGATTTCGAAACGCTTTTTGGAAAATCCGAAAGCATTCGAACTCGCTTTTGCTAAAGCCTGGTTCAAACTGACTCACCGCGATATGGGGCCCCGCTCACGCTATATTGGCGCTGATGCACCCAAAGAAGACTTGATTTGGCAAGATCCTGTGCCCGCAGTGGATCACCCATTGGTCAACGCGCAAGACATCAAAAACCTAAAAGCCAAACTGCTGGACTCCGGGCTGACAGGCTCTGACTTAATCAGAACTGCCTGGGCATCTGCTTCCAGCTTCCGTGGTACTGATATGCGGGGCGGTGCTAATGGCGCGCGCATTCGATTGGCACCACAGAAAGAATGGACTGCCAATAACCCAGCTGAGCTGGCCAAAGTACTGAAGAGCTTAGAGAGTATTCAAGCGGACTTTAATGGCCGGTCAGGATCCAACACAAAGATTTCCCTTGCTGACCTGATTGTTCTTGGTGGCGCCGCGGCCATTGAGCAAGCAGCTGAAAAAGCCGGACACAAAGTACAGGTTCCTTTTAAACCCGGGCGTACCGATGCATCGCAAGCACAAACTGATGCAGCTTCTTTCTCCGTACTTGAGCCAACCGCCGATGGATTTCGCAACTACTTCAGCAAAGGTAGTAGTCATTCACCTGCAGAAATGTTGGTTGATAAGGCAAGCATGCTAACTCTGACTGTACCTGAAATGACGGTTCTGGTGGGCGGCATGCGAGCACTGAATGCCAACTCAGGACAACTCAAGCATGGCGTACTAACGAGCAGTCCAGGAACCCTGAGCAATGACTTCTTTGTCAACCTGCTCGATATGTCCACAGTATGGAAGAAATCAAAAGTTGATGGTGTTTACGAAGGTTACGATCGCAAGACGGGCAAGACCAAATGGATGGCAACTCCCGTCGACCTGATATTCGGGTCACACTCGGAGCTAAGAGCGATCGCGGAAGTGTATGCGGCCAATGATGGTAAAGAGAAGTTTGTGCGTGATTTTGTAGATGCATGGGTCAAGGTCATGACGCTTGACCGTTTTGACCTTGGTGTTCGTGGCTAGTCGAAATGATGTGCCTCTATTCAGCAGGCTGGAAAAGTCTCTTGTTATTAGAGTGAGCAGTGACAAACGAAATGATAATTTTTTTCAAACGTCACTGCTCCCTTTTCCTTCTATCACAGGGGTAAAGTTTTGGTATTGTAAATTCGGTTTATACTGATTCATTTATAATGAGTTGTTATGCAATAAAACATTTAGCGAGGATCAATCATGTCAAATGAAGGTTATCACGAACCAATAGACGAACTTACAAACGAAACTAGGGATATGCATAGAGCCATTACATCTCTAATGGAAGAGCTTGAAGCAGTGGATTGGTACAACCAAAGAGTAGACGCATGTAAGGACGAAGAATTAAAAGCAATACTTGCACATAATAGAGATGAAGAAAAAGAGCATGCCGCTATGGTGCTTGAATGGATCAGAAGAAAAGATCCAAAATTTGATAAAGAGCTTAAGGACTACATTTTTACAGACAAACCAATTGCTCATACATAAAAATGTCTAAGTAAGTGGTGATGATTCTAATTCAAGGTTTTAAGCTGTTCAGTTGCTCCCTGCGGGGCAGGTCTCATAGGGGTTAGGCATTAATATAAAATCTGCTAGATCAACATGATCCGAAAAGGAGGGATGGTATGGAGCTACGATTAGAGGCATGGCGAACTCATCTATTGAGTCTTATGCGAATAGTGACGGGAGTTCTGTTTATGCAGCATGGAGGTCAGAAAATTTTCGGGTTTCCTGCACCGCAGCGATATGAATTTGATTTGTTTTCAATGTCGGGCATTGCTGGATCACTGGAGTTGTTTGGAGGATTTCTCGTTGTCATCGGTCTATTCACTCGCCCTACGGCATTTCTACTTTCAGGACTGATGGCTTTTGCCTACTTTATTGCACATGCCCCTCAAAACTTTTGGCCAATTTTAAATGGCGGTGAATTAGCCGCTATGTTTTGTTTTGTGTTTTTATATTTCACAGCCGCAGGCGGCGGTAAGTGGAGCGCTGATTATTTACGTTCAAAAAAACGTTCAAACAGTAATGTCTAACAAGTGATAGATGTTTTATGCGACGCGACGGGGATGGTTTAGCTTATTGCTTTGCCGCCCCAGTGTCGGATGTTAGCTCAAAAAACCTGGAGACCTAAAGCGATGACAATACTTCTGGGTACTGTTCATCGCGAAGCCTTGGCCCAAACTGACTCACTACATTTGCCGCTGCCACACTCGCAAAATTACCAGCCTGTTGATAATCGTAGCCATGAGTAATGGCATATAAAAATGCCCCGGCAAACATGTCACCAGCACCGTTGGTGTCGATGGCTGTTATAGGGTGGGGTTCAATGTTGTAAGGTTTCTCGCCATCAAAGACCAGAGCACCTTTGCTGCCTAAAGTGATAGCAAAAGTGGAGGCAGATTGTTTCAATAATTCGATGGCCTCGTTAAGGGTGGAGGCGTCTGTCCAGCCCAAGGCTTCAGCTTCATTACAAAACAGTAAGTTTACTTTTTGTCCCAGCATGTCTTTAAGACCGTCTTTAAAAAAAGTCACCATGCCCGGGTCTGACAAGCTCAGTACGGTTTTCACTTGATGTTCTTCTGCAATTTCTCGAGCGCGGATAGCTGCTGCTCGTCCGGTATCAGAGGTGACTAAATAACCTTCCATATAGAGATATTCAGATTGACTAATTGCTTCTGCATTAAGGTTTTCAATGGAAACGGTTTCACTCACGCCGAGGAAGGTGTTCATGGAGCGTTCGGCATCGGGGGTGATTAAGACCAAGCACTTACCTGTTAGACCATCTACCAGCTCTCCATTGTGGTGGTATTCAACGCCTGCGTTGGCCAAGTCGTTCAGGTAAAATTGCCCATTGTCATCATTGGCCACTTTGCAGGAGTAGAAGGCATTGCCGCCAAAAGCGCTGACGGCAATGATGGTGTTGGCGGCAGAGCCACCGCTAGCTCGCTTGGACGCGGTGAGGTGATCTTGTAGATGATGAATGAGTTCAGTTTGTCGGATTTCGTCTACCAGAGTCATTAAGCCTTTTTCTACTTGTAAATGTTGCAGGTCGTTGTCCGTGACTTCAATTTCGGTATCCACCAGTGCTGCGCCGATGCCGTAAACATGATATTTGGCCATAATATAAAGAGTGCTTGTGGTTGTTGAATTGGCGGCTATTATCCCTGTCGGCTGTGAAGAGTCAAAGTTTGGTTTAAGTTGCCGGGTAGTGAGAGGTAGGGTCGGTGTTAAGAGAAAAGATAAAGGCTTTAGAGTAAAGTCGTGGACTGACAGTTTTGTTGTGGATGTTCTTCGTTTTGAAGGATGGGACATTTAGGCAAAAAAACCAGGCAAAAAAACGTATTTTGAGGATAGAGGAAGCCCTTTGGCTAAAAGAGCAAAACAGAAAAAGCGTGGCACGAGTCGAGCGAAAAATAAAAACACTTTCCGTTGGCGTCACCGACTAGTCTGGTTGGCTGTGGTGGTGGGGGTACTATGCCTGGCCGCAGTGGATGTGGTGGTATATCAAAAGTTTACCGGTAAAAAGTGGTCATTGCCGTCCCATGTCTATAGCCGGCCCTTGGAGTTGTATCAAGGGTTGTCTCTGAGTCGTGAGCAGCTCCAGTGGGAATTAAATAGCTTGGGCTACCAGCGGGTTAATGCGGCTAAATCACCTGGTCAGTACAGCGTGTCCAGTCATCGTGTGGAGCTGTTCTCTCGAGGTTTTGAGTTTTGGGATGAAACCGAACCTTCCGGTTTGATGACGGTAGCATTCGCTGGCAATCAAGTATCTGGTTTGGCTAATGCCCAAGGACAAGGTGTGCCTTTGGCTCGATTGGAGCCCATGATTATTGGCGGGATTTACCCGGCTCTCAAAGAGGATAGGGAACTCGTGCGGTTGGCACAGGTACCACCGATATTGGCTCAGGCATTAGTCGCAGTAGAAGACCAGGACTTTTACCAACATCATGGTGTCTCTTTTAGGGGTATTACCCGTGCTTTTGTTGCCAATATAAAAAAAGGGAAGCTGGTTCAGGGTGGCAGCACGCTGACGCAACAGTTGGTCAAAAATTTTTATCTGAATGAAAAGCGGACATTATCGCGAAAATTGTTAGAGGCGGTCATGGCGGTCTTACTGGAAGTGCATTTCAGTAAAGAGGAAATTCTCGAAACTTATATTAATGAAGTGTACCTGGGGCAATCTGGTGACAGAGCCATTCATGGTTTTGGGTTGGCCAGTAATCATTATTTCAGTCGGCCGGTTGAGGAGTTGGAGTTGCACCAAGCGGCCCTGCTTGCAGGATTGGTGAAAGGTGCTTCTTACTATAATCCTTGGCGCCGTCCGGAGCGTGCTTTAACGCGGCGAAATTTGGTGCTTGATGTAATGGCACGAGAAGGGGTGATTAATCCTGCCCAGGCAAAGGTCGCCAAGCAAAAACCATTGGGGGTTGTGCCTCCTCGGCCTGGTGGTGGCCGATGGCAATATCCAGCCTACCTTGATTTGGTAAAGCGCCAGTTACGAGAGTCTTATCAGTCTTCCGATTTACAAACAGCGGGGCTGCGAATATTTACCAATTTTGATCCTCAGGTTCAACGTAAGTTAGAGAGTCGAGTGACCCGGCGGATTGAAAATTTGGAGTCGGGCTATGGCATTGAAACCGGAAAATTGCAGGGTGCTTCGGTGGTTGTGCGTGTGGGTTCTGGTGAGGTTGTGGCTATATCGGGTGACAGGCAAGCTGGGTATGCCGGATTTAATCGTGCGCTGGATGCCAAACGACCTATGGGTTCAACCATTAAACCTGCGGTGTATTTGGCGGCTTTGGAAAACCCTGGGTCATACACGTTAGTGAGTCAAATTGAGGATACGCCGATTTCGATCAGTTCCGAGAGCGGGGACCTTTGGCAGCCTCGTAATTTTGGCCGAGAGAGTCATGGTTTAATCCCGCTTTATGAGGGGTTGGGGCAATCCTACAACCAAGCGACGGCTAGGTTGGGGATGGAGATTGGATTGCCTGCGGTGGTGAATACCATGAGGCGACTCGGTTACACCAAGCCATTGCCTGAGTTGCCCTCGCTTTTTCTGGGATCTGTTGGGATGTCTCCCCTTGAGGTGGCCCAGCTGTATCACACTATTGCAACCAATGGCTTTTACTCACCTCTTCGCGCCATTAGTTCGGTATTTACTGCTGAGAACACACCGCTTAAACGATACCCGTTTGAAGCAGAACAGCGATTTGATCCGGCAGTCATGCATTTGATCAACTATGGGCTTCAGGTGGTATTACGTGAAGGCACAGGTAAAAGTGCTTATAAACGCTTACCTGAAGATTTGGTGTTAGCAGGAAAAACGGGCACCACCAATGATCAGCGTGATAGCTGGTTTGCAGGTTTTAGCGGTAATTACCTGAGCGTAGTTTGGATGGGTCGGGATGATAATGGTAAAACGCCGCTCACCGGCGGAACCGGCGCATTGCAGCTTTGGATAGATATTATGTCTGAGCTTGAAAATCGCTCCGTGGTTTTTCATAAGCCTGAAGGTGTCAGTTATCACTGGGTGGAAACGGATACGGGGTTGTTGAGTCAAAGAGGTTGTGCTGGCGCTAGGTATATTCCCTTTATTGATGGCAGTGAACCGGTGAAGCGTGGGAGCTGTTCTCCTGAAAGTATTGAAAATGTCGTGGATTGGTTAAAAGGTAAACTGGGCTGGTAAGGTCTCGGGCCTATCAATTCCTAAGCAAGATTTGATGACAATGGAGTAGGTTGGTTGAAACGTTTATTTGGTGTGTTGGTTGTTTTGTCGCTGCTGGCTGGTTGCGCGCCAGTGATGGTTCCTGTGGGTGATTCAACACCTATTCCTCGAGCGCCCTCTACGCCAGTTGTACCCGCTGATACATCAGAGCCTGCTGGTGATGTTATTGTTCCAAACAGTCCTTCTCAGCAAAGTTCATCGCATGGCGCAGTGGCTAAATTATTAGAGGATGCTTGGCGTTATAATCGTTCAGGAGAATACGATCGTTCTAATGCGGTGGCAGAAAGAGCCATGCGTATTAATCATACGGAACCAGAAATTTATTTGGTTATGGCGTCAAATTACTTCTCGTCAGCGCAACTGCATATGGCGGAGCAATTAGCGACACAGGGCTTGCCACTAGCAAGTAATAATTATTCAGTGAGGCGAAGTTTGCAGCAGTTGTTGTTGGAGATTCGAACAAAATTGCCTTAAAAATAGTGATATACAAAATATTTATGTGACTTTTTTTAAGAGAAGTGTATTTTGGTACATGATTAAATTGTCGCGACTTGGAAAGATACTATAAGCTGGCTACATGAGTGATAACCAATCCTTTAACAACTGGCAAGAGCTGACTGGCAAGGCGCTGGAGTCGGTTGGCCAGCTTTTCGATGAGAAAAGTCGGTCGTTGTGTAAGGAGTTCCTATTCTTTTCTCACGACAAGCTCAGTGAATATTCTGAAAAACCCTCAGGGGGTAACAAACAGGGTTTTGAATTTCTTCATGCCCAATCTCGGCTCAATCATAAAAATAATGAGATCACCCGAATTTTTTTGCGTGAACTTAGAGTTTATTTTGAAGGCCTGACATCCCACGAATTTGAAGCTAGGGATGATTTTGATTCTGGTGATGACGCTCACCTCAGTTTAGTTAATCAAGATGAGTTCGATGAAAATATTGCCTTAGTGGCTATTCGACAAAGGGCTGAGGGTGATTACAGCGAGCAGCTGTGGATGTTGACGCAGCGCCTGTCATTGATCACGGGCGGTAAAAAAATTCAAGAAAATGAACTTCCCATGGCTCCTGGGTGCTTTTGTAGCGCCATTAAGCGGGCGATGGTAGTTGCTGATATTCAGCTGTCAGCGAAGCTGGTGGTTTACAAATTGTTTGAGAAAAAAGTGATCTCGCAGCTCGGTGACCTTTATGATCAAATGAACGAAATGTTTGTGGATATGGGCATTTTGCCTAATCTTCAATACAAGATTAAAAAAGCAGAAGGTGCCGATAGCGCTGTGTACTCTGCTGATAAAAACCAACCTGAAGAAAGTGAAGCCGAGGCGCGGGCGAGTGGTCGCCGTACATCAGACCATGCTGCAGGTCGTCGGGCCGCAGATCAAACGCTAGGGCAGGGCGGTTTTATTGCCCCACCATCGTCAAGTCTGCCCGCAGGAGATTACCAGCGTCAGTTGGTGGAAAATATTCATGTGTTGCAGGATCGTTTGGCCGGACAATCAAGTGTGGCTCCAGTTGCGGGGGGGGGCGGACCGTTTGTCGATGTGCCTGCTTCTGGTGCTGTGACATTTCAGCCAGTGCTGTATTCCAGTGCGCAGTTGATGCAAGCGGCGGCACAAGTGCAGCAATCGGATCAAGCCGTGGCAGTAGAGGAATTGGTTGCTGCAAGAAATATTCAGCCGTTGGATATTGCTCAGGCGCGTTATCGATTGGTGGCACAATTACAGGAGGTGGCTGGTTCTGATGAGTCTCCTGAACTCAGCGCAGACCATTTGCGCACCATCGAATTGGTAGGGCTGTTGTTCGAATATATTTTGAATGACCAGCAGGTGCCAGATTCTGTAAAAACGACGTTAAGCTTTCTGCACACACCCTTTCTCAAATTGGCATTTAGTGAAGTAGATTTCTTTACTCACCACGAGCACCCTGCACGTTTATTGCTGAATTCATTGGCAGATGCTGGTGCTAAGTGGGTGGGGAATGATGATTCCAGCCAGTTCAGTATGCTGGACCAAATTCGTAAAACAGTTCGTGAGGTGTTGGACGAATACGAAGTTGATACAAAGTTATTTGCCCGCTTGTTACTGGAGTTCAACAGTTTTGTTCAGAAAATTGAGCTAAGGGTACAGTTATTAGAGAAACGTGCTACAGAAAAAGCGCGTGGTGAGGACAGGCTTCGGGAAGTTAAACAGCGGATTAATAAAGAAATCCACGAGCGTATTGCTGAGAAAGATATACCTACCGCCATTTTATTATTTTTGCTGCAACCCTGGTCAGATTATATGGCTTTTGTACTGTTGCGCTATGGAGAGGAGTCGGAGTCTTGGAACAATGCATTGACCCTGGTAGATGATATGTTGTGGGGTATAGAGCGGCCTGATTCTGATAGTGAGAGGCTGCGATGGAAAAAACATTACCCTTGGATGCAGGATGTTATCCAGAAGGGGTTTGATATGATTGGTTATGACACAGGAAAAGCCGTTAAATTAAAACGTTCCATAGACCGCCTTTATAAATTGCGTGAAACCAATGTTGAGCCTGAACATGCCGCAGAAGAAGTCCGCGATAAGTTGGTTAAGTTAGCTGAACAGAAAGCGGGTGAAAAAGTGAATGTGGACAGTATGGGCGAGAAGGAGCTGATCATACTGGACAAGCTGAGGATGATGGAATTTGGCACTTGGTTTGAGCATCGCGATGGTCGTCGCGAAAAGGTTGCTTGGTTCAACTCTAAAACACTGCAATTCCTTTTTGTGGATCAGTCAGGCAAGCGGTCGGGAATAAAAACTGGTGAAGAGTTGGTTCATGCTCTGGTTGCCGGGGATATAAAAATGATAATTGGAAGTATCAAACCTTTGGTTGAGAGAACGATGGAGTCTATCTTCTCGGATTTAAACACCAAAGCTCAAGCCCTGTCTGATGAGGGGTCTCAGAATGTCCACTAAAAAGCAGCAGCGGCGCCTAACCCGATATATGGTCGATGCTCAAATTGATGTATTGAATCAGATGACGGGTGAAGTGATTGGGTCCGTGGTGGATATCCATACGGAAGGCCTGATGCTGGTTGGTTTAGTGGAAGTGGATTGTATCTACATGGTTAGGTTGGTTCCCCAAGAGAAGGCTCATCGGGTGGGTGATATTGAGTTGGGTATCGATTGTCTGTGGTCCAGTAGTCTGGAGCAGGGCGAAAGCTGTTGGGCGGGCTGCCGAATTATCGATGCTTCTCCTGAGGCCGTTGCTAAAATTGAGTGTTTACTTTCTGATTTCGGTCGACCTCGGCCAGATTGATTAGTCTGCGGGTGGGCGCAGTTTCGGGCTAGTGTTTTATCAGCAATATTATCTTAAAGCTTTTATTTTCAGCTACCTGCCGTATCTTGAATAATTTTTCTGCACAACTTTCTATGGGTACAAAACGGTTGGCGACAAACACTGCCTTTCCTCCGGGCTTTAAGTGTTTGTAGCTGCTGGTGACAAACCGTTGGGTGAGCTGATTGTCTGTGCCGAAACCCTGGTGAAAGGGTGGGTTACAAATCACAGCATCGAATAATTGGATGATATTGTCAGCGCAATTTCCAGCAATGACTTCTCCGTTAATATTTAGAGCCAAAAAGTTTTTTGAGCAGGCTAGTAGCGCTGCTGCATTATTATCAGTGGCAACGATACGTGCCTTGGTATGCTTGCTCGCCATCACAGAAAGAAAACCATAACCACACCCAAGATCGAGTATCTGGTTGGGTTCTTTATCAAAGCCATCAAAAAAATCAGGTAAAAAATCTGCCAGAAAGGCGCTTCCTTGGTCCACTTTGTTCCAGCCAAAAAGCCCTGGTTTACTAAACAGTAGCTGGTCAGAAACGGGGATACAGGGTCTAAGGTGTTGGTAATTTTTGTCGTCCAAAAGTTGTTCAGGTAATGGCTGTTGTTTGGAATTAACTCGATGGATAATTGAAATATAGCTATTGCCCTGTTTTTTGGTGGTCTTTAGACTACCGAAAAAGTGAGTGGCCTTGTCGGCATAGGTTTTAATCCCGTCATTTTTTTCTCCTGTGAGTATGAGTGCACCATTGTGCGCAAGTAGTTGTTGGGCATTATTAATAATATGGTGTGTCACCGGTTTTTCTTTGGATACACGATACAGAACTTGCTCGAAACGATGATCTTCAAAAGCTGAAAAATCAAAATCGTTGAAATAACTATTAAGATTTAAAGCCTGAGCTTGTTCGTGAATATCATAGCGATTAGTGACAAGGGTCATCTTGTCTGTGGGTAAAAGCTGAAGAGGGGCATTTGTGAGGTTTTCATCGGCGATGATCAGCTGAGGTCCGCCCACTTGGCGAGGCTGCTGAATTAATAGCTGAAAGCTGGGATCATGAAAATTATTATCAGTCACGTTGTTGTATGCTCTCAATTTCTTGTTGTGTCAGGGGGCGGTAGCTGCCAAACCCTAAGGCGGGATCCAGAGTGATGCCCCCGATTTTAAGCCGGTGCAGTTGAATTACATGGTTGCCTAACGCGGCGAACATTCTTTTTACCTGATGATACTTTCCTTCGCTGATAGTGAGTAGAGCATGTTGATCATCCAGTATTTTTAGGTCGGCAGGAAGACAACGACGTTTTTCTCCATCAAGCCAAATACCTTCATAGAACTTTTTGATCAAATCGGGTGTAAGTGGTTCGGATACTTTGATGTCATAGGTTTTGCGGCAATTGCTGCGTGGAGAGGTAATGCTGTGGTTCCATTGTCCGTTGTCGGTAATGAGCACTAACCCTGTCGTATCAAGATCTAGGCGGCCTGCAATTTGTAATTGCTCTGGTCGCGGCTCATGGATTAAATCGATAGCGGTAGTATGCTCGCTATCCTTGGTAGCGGAGACTACATTTTCGGGTTTGTTTAGCATGAAGTAACGAGGGCCGGGTAGGGCAATAGGGGCATCATCAAGACAAACTTTTGCCGTTTCTAGAATGGGTGTTGCCGGGTTTGTAGTGACCTCGCCATTCACCTTCACACGTTTTTCTTTAACAAGCTTTTTTACCTGCGTGCGCGAGTAGTCAGAAGCATTGCTAATAAACTTGTCCAGCCGCAAGAGGTGTATCCTCAACATTGTGAAACAATCAGTTTGCGTGATGTGCTGTGGCTAATCAATATCAGGCCAGTGGGGGTTATTAAGCACTGTGACCCAGTGTTGTGCCTGCTGGGTGTGTGGTTATTCCCGTAAGCTGATAATGTTCCAGCCACGTTGGCGGGCTTCTTCTCGCAGTTGAGGGCAGGGGTCTACGGCCACGGGGTGATCAACAATCTCTAGTAGGGGTAAATCATTAATGGAGTCGCTGTAGAAGCTGCTGCCGGAAAGGTTGCTTTCTGAAGATTTCAGCCAGTCATTGAGACGCGTGACTTTTCCTTCTTTGAAGCTGGGTATTCCCGATACATGCCCAGTAAATTGATTGCCTTGTTTTTCAAGCTCTGTGGCAATGAGGTGTTCCACACCCAATTTTTGGCAGATAGGCTCCACTACAAACCGGTTGGTCGAGGTGATGACCATCAGTACATCTCCATTGTCTCGGTGTTGCTGTAACAGAGACTCGGCTTTTGGGAGCCACAGGGGTTCGATGACCTCCGCCATAAATTGTTTGTGTAAGACGTTAAGCTCGGAATGCGACAGCTGGCCTAATGGAGCTAAGGAAAAAGCAAGGTAGGCTGCCATATCAAGCTGGCCGTTTTGGTAGTCACTATAAAATTGATCATTCATACGCTTGTAATACGCGGCATCTACAATTTTTTTGGTGGTCAAAAACTCGCCCCAGCCATGGTCGCTGTCACCTGCGATGAGTGTGTTGTCCAGGTCAAATAAGGCTAGGGGCATGGGGCTCTCGCAAACTTATCTATCAGTGAAGGCGGCATAGCTTAACGAGAGATAGGGCTGTTCTCAACACTATAATTCATGTAAGTTGTTCTATTCGTGTAAACAATGGCACCCGATTAATTAAGAGTATTAACAGTGGTCGATAGAGAAGGGTTTCGCCCAAACGTGGGCATTGTAATCTCCGATGGTACGGGTAGATTGCTTTGGAGTAAGCGTATTGGGCAGGATGCTTGGCAGTTCCCCCAAGGGGGTATCGATCCTGGTGAAAAGCTCGAATCTGCACTCTACCGTGAACTCTATGAAGAGGTTGGGCTTGAATCCAGTGATGTGGAGGTTCTTGCCTGTACACGTGGCTGGTTGCGTTATCACTTGCCTAAGAATATGCAGCGCAGGAATTCAAAACCACTGTGTGTCGGTCAAAAACAAAAGTGGTTTATGTTGAAGTTGTTAAGTGACGAGAGTCGGATTTGCTTAAATCGCTGTGCAAAGCCAGAATTTGATAAGTGGGCATGGGTTAATTATTGGTACCCTGTTAACCAGGTTATTGAATTCAAAAGAGACGTATATCGTCGGGCATTGAAAGAATTGTCACCCCTGCAATGTGAGATGGAGCGCAAGCTGCATCTTCTTGAGGAACTTAAGGGTAATCGCTAGATGCTGGAATCACTGCGAACAATTGTACAGGAGGTGAATGCTGCCAAGGACTTTAATGAAGTTCTAAGCCTGATTGTTCATCTGGTCAAAGAAACGATGGATACAGGAATGTGTTCCGTCTATCTCTATAGTCCTAAAGATGACAGCTATGTTCTGATGGCGACGGATGGCTTAAATCCTGATGCCGTGGGCAAGGTTCATTTATCCAGCAAAGAAGGTCTTGTGGGTTTGGTGGCTTCTCGTGCAGAACCCATCAATTTTGAAGTAGCTGAAGCACACCCCAATTTTTCTTTTGTTCCTGAATCAGGGGAACAAAAATTTCGATCATTTTTAGGTGCTCCAATTATTCATCAACGAAAGGTGCTGGGTGTTCTTGTTGTACAGGAGCAGGAACAACGTCGTTTTGATGAAAGTGAAGAGTCCTTTCTTGTCACCGTGTCGGCCCAGCTGGCAGGTGTGATTGCCCATGCTGATGCGACAGGCGAGTTGAACCGGTTGATTTACCCCAAAGATGCGCCGATCTATGAGCGTATTTACCTTGGTGTGGCAAGTGCGCCAGGTGTTGCGATTGGTACGGTTGTGGTGGTGGCTCCACCGGCGGATTTAAAAGCTGTTCCGGTGCGTACAGCTAAAAATGTCGAAGAAGAGCTTCAGCTGTTTCGGCAGGCGATGGAGCAAACCAAGCAAGATTTCCGTGCGCTGGATGACAGTATGGTGGGCAAGCTCAGCGATGAAGAGCGGGCGCTATTCGATGTCTATGTTCGAATGCTGGATGATCATGCGTTGGGCGGTGAAGTGATCAGCCTGATTGAGGAAGGCCTCTGCGCCCAAAGTGCGTGGGCCCAAGTTGTTTTACGCCATATTCGTATGTTTCGAAGTATGAAGGATTCTTACTTGCGTGAGAGGGCGTCTGATGTGGAAGACCTGGGTCATCGCGTTCTAGGTTATCTTCAGCAATCAGAAGCCACGCGGACATCCTTTCCCGATAACATGGTGATGGTGGGAGAGGAGTTGTCTGCTGCATCTTTTGCTGATGTACCTCTGGAGAAAGTGGCTGCAATAGCTTCTGTTAAAGGTTCTCGTAATTCCCATATGGCCATTCTTGGACGTGCCATTGGTATCCCCACGGTGATGGGTGCAGTAGATTTACCCTGGAATGGTTTGGACGGACAGGAGGTCATTGTTGATGGCCACAATGGGCAAATTATTATCTGTCCTGGCGATGAGCTTCGCGAAGCTTATATGGAACAAATTTATGAAGAGAAGTTGCTGGCAGTTGACCTTGAAAAGTTAACGGATGAGCCTTGTGTTACTTCTGATGACCATAAAATATTTTTGTGGGTTAATACTGGGTTGCGAATTGACGCCATGCTGTCCCTCGACCGGGGCGCTGAAGGTGTGGGGCTGTATCGAACTGAAATTCCTTTCCTGATGTTAGACCGCTTTCCTTCTGAGGAAGAACAGCGTAAGGCTTATCGGGAACAGCTGGAAATGTTTGCGCCGCGCACGGTGACTATGCGAACGCTGGATATCGGTGGTGATAAAGACTTACCTTATTTTCCCATTGAGGAAGAAAACCCATTTCTTGGCTGGCGTGGTATTCGAATTTGTCTCGATCACCCAGACATCTTTTTAGTACAGCTCAGGGCAATGATGAAGGCCAGCGTGGGATTAAATAATCTTAGCATTCTGCTACCCATGATTTCTAATATTCCGGAGTTGGAAAGTGCGCTGGCATTAATTTATCAGGTATACGATGAGCTCACTGAGGAGGAGGGCTACGAGATAGAAATGCCCAATGTAGGAGCTATGATTGAGGTGCCTGCGGCAGTTTATCAAATTCGTGAAATTGCCCGAAGAGTAGACTTCCTTTCTGTGGGTACTAATGACCTGACCCAATACCTTTTGGCTGTTGACCGCAATAATCCCAGGGTTGCAAATTTGTATCATTCCTGCCATCCCAGTGTGCTTCGTGCGCTGTGGTCCATTGTCGAGGGTGCTAAAGGTGAAGATACTCCTATCAGTGTGTGTGGCGAGATGGCTGGGGATCCTATCGGCGCGGTATTGTTGATTGCGTTGGGTTTCCGCGTGTTATCAATGAGTGCTACCAATTTGTTAAAAGTGAAAGCTATTCTTCGACAAGTTAGCATGACTGAAGCAGAGCAGTTACTTGAAGAGGTGATGGTGATGCCTGATGCGCAGGCTGTCTTGATGCATATGGAAAAAGCATTGAAAAAACCGGGAGTTTCGGGGCTTTTCAGCCGCAGCAATTTTCATTAAGCCCTGTTGCTACTACCTAGATAGAAAAGCTTTTTCGATCCCCCGCAGAGCCGTCATCCTGGTAGCTTTGTTCCACCAACATAGTCTTCCCTTTGTTATCTCTCAAGACCACGGTTGAACAACGTGTTCCATAGTTTGGTGAGACAATAAAGGGCGGAGAGAGCATTCTTTCTAGTTCGAGGCCAACGCCGGTATTGGGTAAATACTCATCGGGAAAGGGCTCTCGACGTTGCAGGCAATGCAGAATTTCGTCAACATTGATGACTTTTGTTTCAAGTAGGGGCGCCAATTTTTCTTTTACATGCATAGCTTTTGGCCATGGACTGTCCAGTAGATGATTGCTCAGAGAATAAAAGCCTGGAGCCAGTGACTTGATGTCTGGGTGTCGGTTGGAGCAGTAGGTGAGCTGGTTGGTTTCGCCTAAAAGTAAATTAAAGCCGTTGTATTGGTCGCCAGTATCGAGACTTTGTTGGGCATACCGATGAGCACTCATGTCACCATTAAGAAAACCCGTGGTTAAGTCACCGCGGGAGAGACGAGCCTTTTCCTGAAGGCCCTCACGGTAATTGGTGACAGCGGCAAACTTTCCTTCCGGCGTAATCCCCAACCAAGTGCCCCCAGCCGAGAGATCTCGGCCTGCCAGTATCCTTCTTGGTGGAGTCCAGAGATGCGCCGTTTCAGTTGGCCGCCGGTAATATTCATCACGGTTGGCGGCCACAATAAGCGAATATTCAGGATGACATTGCCAGGCAAACACAATTAAACACATGGCTGTATTTTACCGGAGAATGGGAACAGGATATGATTCCTGCATCTTTTTTTTAATCAAAGTTGTCCCATGCTGAATTATCCCGATATCGACCCCATTGCGTTTTCCCTTGGGCCATTAAATGTGCACTGGTATGGACTCATGTATCTGCTGGGGTTTGTAGCTGCCTGGCGATTGGCTTTACGGCGTAGTAAGCGCCCTTGGTCGCCAATACGTAAAAATCAGATAGAAGACCTTATTGTTTATAGCGCCTTTGGTGTGATTTTTGGTGGGCGTTTTGGGTATGTGGTTTTTTATAATTTTGAGCGATGGTTTTCTGATCCACTCTGGTTGTTCCGCATCTGGGAAGGCGGCATGTCCTTTCACGGTGGTTTGTTAGGTGTCTTAGTGGCACTTTTGATCTATGGTCGCAAAATCAATCAGCCATTTTTGGCCTTGGGGGATTTTGTTGCTCCCATGGTGCCTATCGGTTTGGGTTTGGGGCGATTGGGTAATTTTATTGGTCAGGAACTGTGGGGTCGCCCCACCGATGCCTGGGTAGGCATGGTCTTTCCAAATGATCCACAACAATTGGCAAGACATCCCTCACAGCTGTACGAGTTTTTACTGGAAGGTATTGTCCTGTACGTGTTGTTAATTCTTTGTTCGAGAAAGCCTAGGCCCAGGGGGTTTGTCAGTGGACTATTCCTAGTGTTCTATGGCTGCTTTCGGTTTGTCGTCGAATGGTTCAGAGAGCCCGATATCCACATTGGGTTCGACCTGTTTGAATGGATGACCCGGGGGCAACTGCTGAGTTTGCCAATGGTCGCAATTGGTGCCGTATTGATTTTATGGGGTTGTTTTGGCCCTCATCCCGAAATGGCTGTGGCGAAAGTCGCTAATAAAGCTACGAACAAACCCAACGCTAGAGAAGTGAAGTAACATGAAACAATACCTCGATTTGATGCGGTATGTTCGAGATACCGGTGTGCGTAAAGAAGATCGAACCGGTACGGGAACCCTCAGTATTTTTGGCCACCAAATGCGTTTTGACCTCAGTGAAGGTTTTCCGTTGGTGACCACAAAAAAAGTACATTTGAAGTCAATTGTTCACGAGTTGTTATGGTTTATTCAGGGTGGCACCAATATTCGCTACTTGGTCCAAAACGGCGTCAATATCTGGAACGACTGGCCTTTTCAAAGCTATTTGAGAGAGACGGGGCAGGATCAGGATTTTCCTATGTATACCCCCGAGTGGCGAGAGCAAATGAAGCTGTTTGTGGGTCGAATAAAAACCGATGAGCCGTTTGCCGCACAATACGGTGAGCTTGGGCCCGTCTATGGTGACCAATGGCGAAATTTTGAAGGTGTCGATCAGCTGAGTCAGCTGGTGACGGATATCCAGAATAATCCGGATTCTCGCCGCTTAATTGTCTCAGCCTGGAATCCCAAAGACATCCCCATCATGGCAAAATCAGGGTTGCCACCCTGCCACACCTTATTCCAATTTTATGTCAGTGAAGGGCGTTTATCCTGCCAGCTTTATCAGCGCAGCGCAGATGTACTTTTAGGTGTACCTTTTAACATCGCCTCCTACGCTTTACTGACATTGATGATTGCTCAGGTTTCAGGCTTAGAGCCGGGCGATTTTGTTCATACCTTTGGTGATGCTCACCTTTATTCAAACCACCTTGAGCAAGTCGAAGAGCAGCTCAGCCGTGAGCCACATGCGCTTCCCGTGATGGCAATTAATCCATCAGTAACCGACTTGTTTAGTTTTCAATATGATGATTTTGAATTAAAAGGTTATGAGCCACATCCGCCCATCTCTGCACCGGTAGCTGTTTAATGAAGACGAATGTAAAGTTGGCATTAATTGTGGCGATGGCCAACAACCGTACCATAGGTCGAAATAATGAGTTGCCTTGGCACTTATCCGAAGATATGAAATATTTTAAATCCGTGACCATGGGTAAACCCATTGTCATGGGCAGAAAAACCTTTGACTCTATCGGCAAGCCGTTACCTGGTCGTTTAAATATCGTGATTACCCGCAATCCAGAGTGGCAGCACTCAGGCGTAGAAACGGCTTCGTCTTTGCAACAAGCAGTAGCTATTGCAGAAGCCGCTGATGATCAAGTGTATGAGGTTATGGTGATCGGTGGCGAAGAAATTTATCGATCAGCCATTGAGCTGGCTGATCGACTGTATATCACTCGAGTTCAGGCACAGGTTGAGGGCGATGCCTTTTTTCCTGAATATGATGAAGCGGGTTGGCACGAAGTCAGTCGGCAAGAACCCAAAGCACAGGATGATCCCCCCTATTTCTTTCAAGTGCTGGAAAGAACATTGTCTGGTGATGAACACTAAAGGAAAGATAGCCGAAAAAATGAAAAATGATCGATGCAATATGCCAGCTTTTTTGCCCACCTTGTTTTCAATATTTGTCGGTGCTTTTGTTAGTATCGGCATGAGTCTCAATACTCATGCCGCAGATGTGGATACTGCGTTAAAGGCAAGTGCCAATAAAACCCATGCAGCGAAAATTTCTCAGCAACGCGTTGATGGCATAGCCGATCAAACTACCGATTTGTTTCAAACTTTTAAGCAGGTGAATAAGCAGGTTGAAGGTCTGCGGGTTTATAACGCCCAGCTAGAATCCCAAATTTCTCATCAGCAACAAACCATGGCAGACCTTGAAACGTCCATTGAAAATGCCGCCGTTATGGAGCGACAAATTGCACCGCTCACCTTAAAAATGGTCGACAGTCTGGAACAATTTGTCAGTCTGGACCTTCCTTTTCTGTTGGATGAGCGCCGACAGCGCGTAGCGCGTTTGCGTGACAATTTAAACCGTGCAGATATGAGTGCAGCTGAAAAATTCCGGCAAGTTCTTGAAGCTTACAAGATTGAAAGTGAATACGGCACCCGTATTGATAGTTATACCGATATTGTTAACGTCGACGGCCAAGAGCGGGAGGTCAAGATACTTCGCATTGGACGTATCGCTTTGTTGTATCAGACGGCAGACCAGCAAGCGACCGGCGTGTGGGATCAAAAGCAACAACAATGGCAGACACTGGATGATCGTCATACCCATCGTGCCGTGACAAAGGGCATACGTATGGCCAAAAAGCAGGTGGCGGTTGATATGCTCACACTGCCTGTATCTGCACCGGAGAAAGCTCTGGAGGCGGCACAATGAAGCACCTATGCCAATGGTCAATTTCTTCCTCCGCATCAAAGTATTTGCTAGCTACCCTGATACTGGTTACATCTGGGGTTTATGCTGCCGATGTCTCTGCTACTGAGGATGCTGCAACCCTCGATGAGCTGTTGAGGATGATCAAAAGTGCAACGGTGAGTGAATCAAAAGAACACCGTGCAAGAGAGTCCGAGTTCAACAATGCCAAAGCCCAGCAGTCTCAAAAGTTAAAAGATGTTCGGGCAATTAAAGCCGCTGAGGAGCGTCATTCCGACCAGCTTGAAAAAGCCTACGCCAGCAATGAATTAAAGCTGGAAGCGCTTCAGGAGCAGCTCGAAAAACGCCTAGGCACATTGGGTGAGATGTTTGGACATTTGACGGCGGCAGCAGGTGACACAAGAGAAACCCTAAACCAGTCTATTGTGAGCGCCCAATATCCAGGGCGTACGGAATTTCTTGATGATTTGATTACCAAAATGAACAGCAATACCAAATTGCCTTCAATGGAAGAAATCGAAGGTCTTTGGTATGAAATTAATCGTGAAATGATCGAAGGTGGAAAGGTGGTTCAGTTTCCAGCGACGGTCACCAAGGTGAATGGCACTCAAGTCCAGCAGGATGTGGTGCGAATTGGCGTCTTTAATTTGTTATCCGATGGGGCCTACCTGGCATTCAACCCCTCAACGGGGATCATTGCCGAACTGCCCCGCCAGCCGGACCGACAATACCAGCGAGCTGCTGCGAAACTCCAGCAGACTGGTGAAGGTTTTTCCTCTGTGGGCATCGATCCCACCGGCCCTAGTGGTGGTTCGCTGTTGTCAGCACTGATCAACAGTCCGAGTCTAATGGAACGTTGGCACCAAGGTGGTTTGATCGGTTACTTCATTACATTGGTGGGAGTCGGGGCGTTACTGTTGGCTTTATGGCGTTTTGTTGTGCTGATGGGCGTTTCTCGCAAGGTAAATCATCAGATGAATACTGACGTTGCTAATATCAATAACCCGCTAGGTCGGGTGCTCAGTGTGGGCGAAGAGAATGCAGCGATGGATGCTGAGTCATTGGAGTTAAAACTTCACGAGCAAGTATTAAAAGAACGGCCAGCCATCGAGCTGGGTTTAAGCCTGTTAAAAATTATTGCCATGGTGGCTCCTTTGCTGGGTTTGTTGGGAACGGTGACAGGGATGATTGTGACTTTTCAGGCCATCACCGTTTTTGGTGCGGGAGATCCTAAAGCTATGGCCGGTGGTATTTCTGCTGCATTGATCACCACCGTATTGGGGTTATGTGTAGCTATTCCTGTGGTGTTGTTGCATACCATAGTGAACGGCAAAGCCCAGCGCGTGTTGCATATTTTAGAAGAGCAGAGCGCGGGCATCATTGCCGAGAAAGTCGCTGAAAAAGTTGTCGAGAAAGTTACGGGATAAAGTTTTGGGAAACGTCGTCGAAATATCTATGGAATAAGGTTGCAGAAAAAGTAGCTGGATAAGGTTGGAGCTAGGGTTAAGGTATAACGATGTATTCGTTGATAGAGGCATTCGAAGGTATTCAAAAATTTCTCGATATGGGTGGCCCCGTATTGCTCATCATCGCTGCCCTGTTATTGGTGATGTGGACCTTATTGTTTGAGCGTCTGTGGTTTTTTAAAACAACATTAAAAACGGAGCTTCAGGATGCGGTGTCCTGTTGGGAGGCAAGACCAGAGCATAAGTCAGTTCATGCCCATCAGATCAGAGAAGCCATTATCTCCCGTGTGACACTGAATATTAATGAAGGCCTTTCGATGATAAAAGCCTTAGTCGCACTGGCGCCGCTGCTGGGTTTGCTGGGAACAGTGACGGGGATGATCGGGGTGTTCGATGTGCTAGCCATCACCGGGGGTGGTGATGCGAAGTCCATGGCTGCCGGAGTTTCACAGGCGACGATTCCAACCATGGCGGGTATGGTCGCAGCCCTTTCCGGCGTGTTCGGCAGTACGTATATCAATCGCATTGCCAGCCGTGAAAAACAATTACTGGCCGACCGCCTTATCCTTAACTAATGGGAGCCTAACCATTAGTTTCTCGTTAACTAACTGGACCGATTGTGCGTCGAATACGTAAACCACTGACCACTTCTCAGGAGCAGTCTCAGGCCATTGATCTGACGCCCATGCTCGATGTGGTTTTCATCATGTTGATTTTTTTTATAGTGACCGCCACCTTTATTAAAGAGCCCGGGGTAGAGGTCAATCGTACCTTGGCCGTGACAGCAGAACAGCTAAGCGTCAGTGTGTTGGTGGCGATCAATGACAATAACGAAGTATGGATCGACAAGAAAAAAGTGGACCTTCGATCCGTCAGGTTACATATTCTCCGGTTACATGCCGAAAACCCTCAGGGAGGGCTAGTGATACAAGCGGATCGTAATGCCGATGTTGAAGTGTTGGCATTAGTGGCCGATGCGGCGAAGTCCGTCGGTATTGTGAATGTTTCCGTGGCGGCAGAAATAAAGTGAAGCTGAAGAAATTCTACCCTAATGAATTAGGCTCAAAAATATGAGCACCCTAAGGTTCGCTCGACTTGGTTTGTCCGCAATATTGGGTGCTGTCGCAACCTTTGGTTTGTTAGTGGTGATGTATGGTCTGATTGCATCGGGTAACGCGACCTCCAATCAAAACAAAATGCAAAAAATCGCCGATATTTGGCAGATGGATCGGGATATTACCGAGCAGTTGAAATCCCTAAAACCCGAGAAACCAGAAGCGCCTTTAGAGCCTCCGCCAGCGCTTCCCGATGTGGAGATGAAGCTTGATATTCCCGCTGGGGCGGTACGCATGGCAGCGCCCAATATGGAGGGGTTAACGGTAGGCTTGGGTGGAGGCTTTTCCCGGGACTCCGATTTTATTCCTGTGTATGTGCCGCAGCCTGATTATCCTCCTGTTGCTTTGAGACGGGGTATAAGTGGTTATGCTGTCGTCGAAGTCGTCATCACGGTAACAGGTGGTGTGCGTGATCCAATATTGATAGAGGAATATCCTGAAAACAAAGGCTTTGGAAAATACGCCTTACGCGCAGCGAAAAAATTAAAGTACAAGCCTCGGGTGGTGAATGGAGAGGAGGAAGAGGTTTCAGGAGTTTTGTATAAATTCAGCTTTCAAATTGCGAAATAATTCCCTCTTAAAAATCAGGTTTTTTACTCACATTAAGTTTTACAAAAGTTAGGCTTATGAAAAATAAATTAGCAGTAGAAACAAAACAAAATAATCGACAAAACAGCCAGCAAAGCGGCAAAAATAATAACGGATTAACGTTGTTCTTCGTCAAACTTTTTTTGTTCACCACACTAACGATTGTTACTCCTAGTGTAATAATGTTTTTTGGTGTCGATGAAAGTATTGGCCTTAATCATAGCTTTGGTGTGGCCAACGCAGCGGAGGAAAAAGAGGCGGAAAGTACTGAGGAAAGAAAATACGAAAACGTAAAAACTCGCAAGCGACAATCAGTGAGTCAACAATGCGCCAAAAAACTGGAATCTGTACAGGAAATGCTCAGCGGTGGTAAAGGGGGCAGCGAAAAAGAGCCGGATACCAAACAACTCAAGAATCTCATCAGCCAATTAACGGATTCTATGACCAATGGCTGCGGTTCAAGTTATGAAAAATCACAGGTCTATAACTTACTGGGTTTCGTCTACTACTCATTAAATAATCCCGCAAAGGCTGTGGCCAGTTACAAGTCTATGGTCGCCGAGCCGGGTGTTGATATTCGTCAAAAAATAGATGCGTATTACACTCTGGCTCAGCTCTACATGATGCTGGAAGATTATCCTAATGCGGCGATTCAGCTCGAAGCCTGGATGGCAAATTCCGATGTGGTGAGCGCCGATGGAAAAGTGTTGTTAGCTCAAGTGTATTATCAACTCAATCGTAAAAATGAAGCGCTAGTCCTGCTCAATGAATCCATCGATACAGTGAAGCTTTCAGGTGGTATACCAAAAGAGAATTGGTGGCTGCTACAAAAAGTTCTCTATTTCGATAAAGGCGATAATAAAAAGGTTATTGCTATCCTGAAGCAATTAATTGCCCATTATCCCAAACACTTATATTGGCACCAGCTTGGTGGCATGTATGGGCAGATAGAAGAAAGCAGCCACCGCCTAGCCTCGCTGGATATTCTTTATCTGGATAAAGCACTGAGTAAAAGCCGTGATTTAATTTCATTGGCTTACCTGTATTTGGGGGCGGGTGTTCCTTTTCGTGCCGCCCGAATTCTTGAGCAAGGTATAGAGCAAAAAATTATAGAATCATCCGCCAAAAATTTAGAGCTTTTAGGTGGCGCATGGCAACAAGCCAGAGAAACCCAAAAAGCGTTAGAGCCTTTAAAGCAGGCAGCAGAAAAATCAGAAACGGGTGAAACATGGTCACGCTTGGCCATGGCCTATTTAGATCTGGATGAAAATACCCAAGCCGTAAAAGCTGCCCGTAATGCTTTAAAAAAGGGGCAATTAAAATACCCTGCCTTTACCCAAATGACACTGGGGAATGCATTGGTAAATTTAAACTGTTATCGAGATGCGGCAGAAATATTTTCTCAAGCAGCAGCAGACGAGAAGAATGAAAAAACAGCTAAGCAATGGCAAACCTATGTGTTGGGTGAGGCGGATAGGAGGGATAGTTTGATTGAGAGTGGGGCTAAAATTGAGGGTTGTCAGTTGCTTTAGTCGCCACGTACGAGGATCAAAAATTAAGTGCTCTGGCCTCTTAATTGTGTGTTGCTAAGCCAAAACATACGGTCGGCGAATTAAAGGGCCCGTAACGATTATTTTTTAAACAGTTTTTGAGCGGTGAAGTAGATTAGACTTCAAAGATTAAAGAGCTATGCGCCCTTTGATTGTCTATAGTAAACAGAAAGACGTAACACTTTTTCTTTATACCAATAACCTAGTAGTGACTTGGACGCTTTATGGAATTCAAAGACTATTACAAAATTTTAGGTGTTGATTCTGATGCGGATAATAAGGCTATAAAAATTGCCTACCGAAAATTGGCCAGGAAGTATCACCCAGATGTTAGTGAGCATCAGGATGCGGAGGCTCAGTTTAAGGAGGTAGTCGAAGCCTATGAGGTGCTAAAAAACAGTGAAAAGCGGGCAGAGTATGACGAAATACGTCACGCCAGTCAGCAACAGGGGTTTCGTTCTCCACCTGGTTCGACCGGTGGGCATGGGGACAACCAATACCAAGGGGATTTTGCGGACTTCTTTTCGTCTATTTTTGGCGAAGAGGGTGGCGCTCGGTCTAGCGGTTCCGCTGGTCGTCGACCTTTTGGCCAGCGTGGCCAGGATATTGAAACAGAATTGCCTATATTCCTTGAGGATACGTTGTCCGACGCGTCCAAAGAAATTTCTTACCATCTACCCCGCATTGGTAGTGATGGGCGCGTCACCGAGGTGAAGAAAACACTCAAGGTAAAAATACCGGCAGGTGTCGCGGATGGTGAGCGTATACGATTGAAGGGGCAGGGGGGATTAGGTATTGGAGAGAGTGCAAGTGGTGATTTGTACATACGGGTTCGATTAGTACCTCATCCACTGTTTGATGTGGAAGGACATAACTTAATTATTACCCTCCCCATCGCGCCTTGGGAGGCTGCTCTCGGCACCAAGGTTACCCTGCCAACCCTGTCGGGCAAGATCCAATTAACCATTCCTGCCAATAGTCAAAGTGGGCAACGCTTGCGAATTAAAGGCAAGGGGTTGCCGAGCAAGCAGATGCGGGGCGATCTTTATGCGGTGCTAAAAGTGGTCATGCCGCCTTCAAGCAACGAGGAGATCAAGGGTCAGTGGCAGAAGTTAGCGGAGCTTGCTCCTTTTGATCCCAGAGCAGAGTGGAGTGAAGTCGCATGAACGATACTGAATCAACCTACTTGAGTTTCACTGAAGTCTGCCTGCAAACCGGTGTGGCAAAGGATACTGTGTTTGAAATTGTCGAGCATGGCATTATTGAGCCGATTGGTACTGCACCGGATGAGTGGCTATTTAGCCCTACGATGCTTACTGTGACAAAAAAAGCCGTGCGATTGCACCGTGATCTTGAAGTGGACTGGGAGGGGATAGCGCTGGCGATAGAATTGTTGGATGAAGTGGAACAGTTGCGAGAACAAAATCTTTACCTTCAGCGGCGCCTAAGTCGTTTTGTTGATATGTGATTCATTCTTGGTAAGAGATTAGGTTTTCGATTTTTGGGGTGCTCTAACTGGCACCATAACAAGAAAAGGCAATAGACACATAAGGAGATTCTTCAATGAACTACAAATTGATTCTCATGCTCGTACTAGCGGGCCTTGCTGTTCTTTTCATCATACAAAATGTAGCTGTCGTTGAAATCCAATTCCTATTTTGGTCCATCCAAATGTCCCGCTCTTTATTGATGTTTCTTATGCTTGCCATAGGAATCATCATTGGCTGGTTCTTGCATAGCTACTTAAAATATCAGAAAGGTAAATCTAAATAATAATGCCTACCAAAAACATCAATAGGTTTGATAGGTTTGGGGGCAGCACAAAAATTCTAAAATAAAACCCAGAATAAAAAAAGTCCCGACAGGATTACCTGTCGAGACTTTTTAATGAAGGAGAATGGGTAGTAATAAGCAAAAAATAATCGCTTACTTCGCTTGATCCAAATCCCTAACAGCACCTTTGTCTGCACTGGTTACAAACATAGCATAAGCTTTCAACGCGGCTGAAATTTTGCGGGGACGGTTTTCTTCTGGCTTCCAGCCTTTTTTATCCCGAGCAGTTCTTCGGCTGTCCAGTTCCTTATCTGTTAGCGCAACATTGATTGTTCGTTTTGGAATATCAATTTCGATGGTATCGCCCTGTTCAATCAAACCAATAGCACCACCGGCTGCGGCTTCGGGTGATACGTGTCCAATGGACAGGCCTGAAGTACCACCGGAGAAACGGCCGTCGGTGATCAGTGCGCAAGCTTTACCCAGTCCTTTAGATTTCAGGTAGCTGGTGGGGTAGAGCATTTCCTGCATACCGGGACCACCGCGCGGACCTTCGTAGCGGATAATAATGACATCGCCTTCTTTTACCCGGTCATTGATGATGTCATCAACGGCTTGATCCTGGCTTTCGCAAATATAGGCGGGGCCAGAAAACTTGTGGATGGATTCATCGACACCGGAGGTTTTTACGACGCAGCCGTCCAGAGCAATATTACCAAACAGTACGGCCAAGCCACCTTCCAGGCTGTAGGCATTTTCTATACTGCGAATACAGCCCTTGGCTCTGTCTGCATCCAGTGAGTTCCAGCGGGTATCCTGACTGAAGGCTTGCTGAGTTGGAATGCCGGCAGGCCCGGCTTTAAAGAATGTGCGAATGGCTTCGTCGTCATCATTATTACCAAGGCGCATGATGTCCCAATGGTTTAATGCTTCAGCCATTGTGGGTGTATGTACGGTAGAGCCATCGGTGTGCAGTAATCCTGCACGGTCCAGTTCACCAAGGATGGCGAATACGCCGCCAGCGCGGTGGACGTCTTCAACATGGTATTCGGGGGTGTTGGGTGCCACCTTACAGAGCTGCGGCACTTTGCGCGAGAGTCGGTCGATATCCGCCATGGTGAAATCAACATTGGCTTCCTGTGCTGCCGCTAACAGGTGAAGAATGGTGTTAGTGGAGCCGCCCATGGCGATGTCCATGGTGATGGCATTTTCAAAGGCGTTAAAGCTGGCAATGGAGCGGGGTAGTACGGACAGGTCATCCTGTTCGTAATACTGCTTGCTCATTTTCACAATCAAACGTCCGGCGTCTTCAAACAGTCTGCGTCGGTCAGCATGGGTTGCCAGTGTGGTGCCGTTGCCGGGCAGAGAAAGCCCCAGTGCTTCGGTGAGGCAGTTCATGGAGTTGGCGGTGAACATACCGGAGCATGAACCGCAGGTGGGGCAGGCGGAGCGTTCGTATTCCTCGGTCAGTTCATCGGATGCTGATGGGTCCGCAGCAATGACCATGGCGTCGACCAAGTCGAGCTTGTGCTCAGACAGTTTGGTTTTGCCTGCTTCCATTGGGCCGCCGGAAACAAAGATTGCAGGGATGTTCAGCCGCAGGGCTGCCATTAACATTCCGGGGGTGATTTTGTCGCAGTTGGAGATGCAAACAAGCGCATCGGCACAGTGTGCATTTACCATGTATTCCACGGAGTCGGCAATAATGTCGCGTGAAGGTAGTGAGTAGAGCATGCCGTCGTGACCCATGGCGATACCATCGTCCACGGCTATGGTGTTGAATTCACGGCCTACACCCCCTGCTTTGGCGATTTCACCACAGACCAGTTGGCCCATGTCCTTGAGGTGTACATGCCCTGGAACAAATTGGGTAAAGGAGTTGGCGACAGCAATAATGGGTTTATGAAAATCATCATCTTTCATGCCGGTGGCGCGCCAAAGTGCGCGAGCACCCGCCATGTTTCTGCCTTTGGTGGTAGTGTGTGAACGATATGTGGGCATGGTTAAAACCTTTCAGAGGGTAACAAATACGTTATAAATAGTAAGTTGTGTAAATTCAAACAAGACTGCAAGGATAGCAGAGACCAGCCTGCTTGATCAGTAACAAGTTGAATTAGTCGTTTCAGGTGTTGGATTAAAGCACCTTACAGAAAATTTTCGAGTTGCGCTGGAAGTTATAGAACGACTGGCGCTCTATGGGTAGGTCGTCCAGCGTGGCATCAACAAAGCCTTTTTCTTTAAACCAGTGACTGGCTTGAACGGTCAGCACAAACAGTCTTTCGACACCTTGTTGTAATGCTTGGTGTTCGGTGTGTTCAAGTAACCGGCTGGCGATCCCTTGATTGAGAAACTCCGGGTGTGTCACAACACAGGCTAGCTCGGCTGAATCGCTACCATTGAAGGGGTAGAGTGCGGCACAGCCTACAAGGGTGCCTTCTGCATGTTCCATAATAGAAAACCGAGAAATTTCTGTTTCCAATAATTCCCGTGAACGTTTTACCAATGCGCCTTTTTCTTCCATTGGCGAAATAAGTTCTAGCAGGCCACCGACATCGTCGATGGTGGCTTGCCGAATAACCTCTCGGGCATTTTTTAATATCAGGGTACCTTTACCTTCTCGGGTAAACAGCTCTTCTAGCAATGCGCCATTGTCGATATAGCTGATGATATGACCTCGAGCTACACTGTTTTCACAGGCTTGGTAGCAGGCCATCAGCGCATGTTGTAGCGGAATGTTTCCATTCAGGTTGTCCATGCAGCCGGGCGCCTCGTTTAGAGGAAGCATTTTAAGTAGGTTGCCTTGGTGGTCAGAAAGGCCTTGGCTGGAACTGAACATGATGAGTTTTTCTGCGCCCAGGCTAATGGCGGCATGGGTGGCTATATCTTCGTAGTTCAGATTGAAGGCTTCCCCCGTGGGTGAATAACCAATAGGTGAAAGCAGGACAATGGCTCCATCATTGAGTTGTTTTTGTATGCTCTTATGATCGATTCTGCGCACTTCGCCGGTGTGATGGAAATCGATACCATTTTTAACGCCTAAAGGCTTTGCGGTAATAAAGTTGCCACCGACAACCTGAATCCGTGCGCCATGCATGGGTGAGTTAACAGCACCTGTGGAGAGGATGGCTTCAATGTTAATCCGGGTGCTGCCGACCGCATCTTTGACGCAGGCCATGCTGGCACTGTCGGTAATACGGGTATGCTGATCAAATCGTGGGGTGATAGCACAATTTCTAAGTCGCTCTTCTACCTGTGCTTTTGCTCCGTGAACTAACACCAGTTTGATGCCGAGGCTGTGAAGCAGGGTAATGTCGAGAACAATATTGGTGAAATTTGCATGGTCAATCGCCTCGCCACTGAGGGCAAGAACAAAGGTTTTTCCCCTGTGCGTATTGATGTAGGGGGATGTGTCACGCAGGAATTTCACGTAGTTGGTCACAGTATCTGCCTGATTACCATTAAGAAATTAATATAAAACTATTTTTGTTCATCGCAGTATAAATAACGATGGTTATAAACAACAGCGGCTAATCAGTTGGCTTAAAAAGTTTACCGTGGGTTTAATTCGGTCTAGGGCTAGGTATTCATCGGGTTGATGGGCTTGTTCAATATTACCTGGCCCCAAAACCATCACATCCATCCCTAGTTGACTGAGGTAAGGTGCCTCTGTAGCAAAAGAAACCGCTTCACTGGTGTGGTTGGTGAGCGTTTCGCAAATCTTGGCCAGTTTGGAGTCTGGAGCCGCTGAGTAGGCCGGGACGTTGTAATGGTTCAGTGAAATAGACACGCCGTTCTTTTGTTCGTAAGGCATTATCCGTTCTCTGATGGTTTGCTGTAGTTTGCCCATATCCATACCAGGCAGTGGGCGAATTTCAAACCCGAGTTCGCATTGGCCACAAATACGGTTGGGATTGTTGCCGCCGTGAATACAGCCCAGATTCATGGTGGGGTAGGCAACCGTAAATAACGGGTTGTGGTAGTTATCTCGAAGCTCGTTGCGGAGGGTCAGAAGCTCGCCCAAGACTTCGTGCAGGGTCTCCATGGCATTGACACCAAGGGAGGGGTCGCTCGAGTGGCCCGACCGTCCTTCGATGATCAGTTTTTCAACCATGATGCCTTTGTGCATGCTGATGGGTTTCATGCCCGTGGGCTCGCCTATCAGGGCATAACGTGCTTTGGGTTTGCCTGCTTCGGCCAGTGCTTGGGCTCCCATCATGGAAGATTCTTCATCCGCCGTGGCGAGAAAAATCAACGGTTGTTTGAGCGGCTGATCTAAAAATGGTTTGGCCGCTTCAATGGCAAGGGGGAAGAACCCCTTCATGTCACAGGTACCGAGACCATATAAACGGTGGTCTTTTTCCGTTAACTGGAAAGGGCTGTTGTTCCAGAGTTTTTCGTCACAGGGCACTGTGTCAGTATGGCCTGCTAGCACCAAACCGCCCGGGCCTTTGCCGAGTGTAGCAATAAGGTTGGCTTTTCTGGGATCTGCTAGGGGCATGACTTCGGTGGTAAAGCCAAGCTCACTGAGCCAGTTAGCTAATAATTCGATGACGTCTCGATTGCCATGGTCCAATGCGGGGTTAACACTGCTTATGGAGTTCTTGGCGACGAGCTGTTGGAGCATGGTGATTAATTGCATGGTTCGAGTCTACGATGCATGGATGAAAAAGCAACTGGTGGTGTGGTCACAAGTTAAAGGTTGAGGCCAGAATAATGGCGGGTGATCAACAGTATGGTGTGACTACTTTAGGGAAAAGCCTTTGGATGCTACCTGATTAGACATAACATGCAGGGGGTCTTTACCCTCAGCAATATCTTTGGCGTAGGCGTCAGCAGCGTTCTGTGCTTCTTTTTGGGTGCCAAATGGCCCGACTACTTTGGCACCTTCTCGCACGGCGAAAAACCATTGACCATTTAGACACTCAACACGTGCAGATCGAAAACGTGTGCTGTCTTTTTCTCCTTTCCTTGGCATTGCTATTCCTTAACCTATGCATGGACAAATGGGCGATTAAACTCTGAAAGATTAGTTTTTTTTGACGGCAATAGGAGAGTATTTTTTCTCAATGGGCGAATGGGTGGTGTGAATGGTTATACGGACAGTGTTTGGCTTATATTGTGACCTTGAAAATCTTGGGTGTAGATGTGGGTTGGCTATTGTCGCTACAATCATGTACATAGGAATTTATTAGCAGCAGATCAATCATGTTAGGTGGTGATTATGGCCGGTGAAACGGTAGTAGAGCGTCAACTGGATTTGAGTAATATTCTCAAGGATTTGGTAGCGGATGGCTTGTTGGTTCGTGAGGATGCCAACCTTATGTCGGGTTCTCAACGTAGTAGAGAGCAGGCGCTATTACACCCCTTTGCCTATATTGCCGGTCAGCGGCCACAAAATGCCAGCGAGCCCAGCAAACAGCTGACCATAGACGACTTAACTTTGTGGCTGTCAGAAAAAAGTGGTCTTGAAATTGCGCATATCGATCCTTTGAAAGTTGACGTGACGGCGGTGACCAATGTCATGTCTTTTCAGTTTGCTCGGCGTCACAGCATCCTGTGTGTTGATGCTAAAGGTGATGAGCTGGTGATCGCAACAACGCAACCATTTGTGACATCGTGGGTGGCCGACCTTGAACAAACCAGCCGTAAACAAATCAAGCGGGTGGTGGTAAACCCACAGGATGTGGCGAAATACACCGTTGAATTTTATTCTCTGGCTAAATCCGTATTTGGTGCGCGGGGGCAAACGGGAGACAACCGGTCGGGTGTCACTAATTTTGAACAGTTGCTCCAGATAGGCTCGTTAAAAGATCCTGATGCTCAAGATCAGCACATCGTTAATATTGTGGACTGGTTGTTGCAGTACGCCTTTGATCAGAGGGCTAGTGATATTCACCTTGAGCCGCGTCGAGAAAAGGGAAAGATTCGTTTTCGTATTGATGGTGTTTTACATCAAGTGTATGAATTACCTAGCCAGGTCATGACAGCGGTCACCAGCCGTATAAAAATACTGGGTCGTATGAACGTGGCTGAAAAACGTAGGCCCCAGGATGGTCGGGTAAAAACCGTCACCCCGGAGGGTAATGAAATAGAATTACGGCTTTCCACATTACCTACGGCTTTTGGTGAAAAGTTGGTGATGAGAATTTTTGACCCTGAAGTGTTGTTGCGTAGCTTTAGTGACTTAGGGTTAAGTGGTGATGATCTCAAGCACTGGAGCGAAATGACCAACCGTCCTCATGGCATAGTCTTGGTGACGGGGCCCACTGGGTCGGGTAAAACTACCACGCTTTATTCCACCCTTAAGCAGCTGTCAACGGAAGACGTTAATGTCAGCACCATTGAAGACCCGATTGAAATGGTGGAAGACAGTTTTAATCAAAGCCAGGTTCAGCCAAAGATTGATTTCGATTTTGCTGCAGGCATTCGAACACTGATGCGTCAGGACCCAGACATTATTATGGTTGGGGAAATTCGAGATCTAGCAACAGCAGAAATGGCCATTCAGGCGGCACTAACGGGCCACTTAGTGTTGTCGACGCTTCATACTAACGATGCGCCTACAGCCATTACTCGCTTACTTGATTTGGGGGTTCCTGCTCATCTTATACGGGTTACCCTCAATGGTGTGATGGCTCAGCGGTTGGTGCGAACACTTTGCCCTCACTGTAAGGAGCCGGCGCCTACGGTAAATGAGGATTGGGAGCCATTGGTGCGTCCCTGGAAGGTGAAATCCCCCGACCAATTATATAAGCCTGTGGGCTGTCTGGAGTGTCGTAATACGGGATTTTTGGGGCGACAGGGTATTTACGAAATATTGCCCGTGAATGAATCCATCAGACCTTTAATCACTGCCGACACGGATATTTCAGCGTTGAGGTTGCAGGCCATGAAAGAGGGTATGCGGACTCTGAGATTGAGTGGTGCTCAAAAAGTTGGGGCCGGCATTACCTCGGTGGAAGAGGTGATGCGAGTTGCTCCGGAGTCAGGAAAGTAATGTGATGGCGCTATTTTTGTGCCAGTGAATTCCTGAGTTTTTTAGAGCGCTAGCGCGAGAGTCGCAATTTTTTTGTTGATACAGGTTTTATCTGTTACTCGTCAATTTGTACCCTTGCGGGTCGTTATTAGGGTATTGCTATGAGTCGAAAACCATTACCTTTGATGCTTCATGAACAGTGGCTTTTCCGCCGCGAGCATTTTGAACATCTGGTTTCTCCTGAGCTATCACAGTGGTTAGAGGGTGTGCTTAGTCATGACGACAGCTTCTCCTCTGATGTAAAACTGGTTTGGAGTTGCAGTGAGTTTGTTGCTTCAACGTGTAGTACGGACCCCGAAATGTTTCAGCAGTTGATTGGCTCGGGTGATTTGGGTGTTAGTTATACCTCTGCTTCTATGGCTGAACGCTTGTCTGTTCGACTTGTAGAGGCTAAGACTGAGGAAGATCTACTGCGACAGTTGCGTAGGTTCCGCGCTCGAGAAATGGTGCGGATAGTCTGGCGAGATTTTATTAGAGCGGCTGATCTGGAGGAAACAACGGCGGATATGACTTTGCTAGCAGAGACTTGTTTGCAGGGTTCGCTCGATTTTCTTTATCCCCAAGCTTGTGAGGACTGGGGTACGCCCGTTAACGCCAGTGGCGAGCCACAGAAAATGGTGGTGCTGGGTATGGGAAAAATGGGTGCCTGGGAACTCAACGTCTCTTCTGATATTGATTTGATTTTTTCCTACCCCGAAGGTGGTGAAACCCAGGGTGGCAAACGCAGTTTTAGTAATCAGGAGTTTTTTGTTCGGCTAGGTCAGAAGTTGATTAAGGCGTTGGATGTCCGTAATGCCGACGGGTTTGTATTTCGTGTGGATATGAGATTGCGGCCTTATGGGCAAAGTGGTGCATTGATTCTTAATTTTGATGCCATAGAGGAGTACTACCAAACACAGGGCCGGGAGTGGGAGCGCTATGCCATGATCAAGGCGCGCGTGGTGGCGGGTGATCGTGAGGCTGGAGCTAAGCTTATGGCCATGTTGCGGCCATTTACTTATCGAAAATATATTGATTTTAGTGCTATTGAATCTCTGCGTGATATGAAGGGGCTCATTAATCGAGAGGTGCAGCGAAAAGGAATTTCAGGGGATGTAAAGCGTGGTGCCGGTGGTATTCGGGAGGTGGAATTTGTCGCTCAAGCTTTCCAGCTCATACGGGGCGGCCGTGATGTTCGTTTTCAGGCGCAGGCATTAAAGGAGGTGCTGGCTCTGCTAGGTGAGGAAGCGCTGTTGCCCGCTAGCGATGTTGAGACGCTTTACCAGAGCTATACCTTTTTACGCAATGTTGAGCATGCTTTGCAGGGTTGGCAGGACAAGCAAACTCAAATGCTTCCCGAGGAAGAATGGGAGCAGCTGCGGCTGGCTTACCTGCTTGGTTTTGATAGCTGGGATGAGTTTTTTGCCAGCCTAGAAGTTCATCGAGCATTTGTGAGGAAAATATTTGAAGATGTAATTGCGGATGAACATCAAGAGACTGTTGGTGAAGATGCTGGCGAAGACATTCAAAATGCACGACATATCTGGCTGAGTTGTGGTGATGAAAGTCTTGAATGTTGCGATCTTGAAAATCTGGGTTATTGCCAGCCAGACCAGGCGATGGATGTTATTCGCACTTTGCATAATAGCCGATCGGTTCTGGCTATGGCCTCAGATACACGAGTTCGCCTTGATGATTTGATGCCACGACTAATTATTGCCTGCGCCACGCTGAGTAATGACGCTGAAGCTCTGGGTCGAGTTTTACAGTTAGTTGAGTCCGTTGCTCGTCGTAGTGCCTACCTTGTACTTTTGAAAGAAAATCCTATGGCGCTGCACACTACAGTCAAGCTTTGTGCTGCTAGCCCATGGATTGCTGAGCAGTTGTCTCGCTATCCGGCATTATTGGATGAGCTGCTTGATAGTCGAACACTTTTTTCTCTGCCCAATAGAAGTGAGTTGGAAGACGAGCTGCGGCAGCAATTGTTGCGTGTTCCAGAAGATGATCTGGAAGCACAGATGGAAGTGCTGCGTTACTTTCAGCGCTCCCATAGCTTGCATGTCGCCGCTTGTGAGGTGGAAGATATTCTGCCCTTGATGAAGGTGAGTGATTATCTCACTTGGTTGGCTGAGGCTATTTTGAACCATGTATTAGAAATAGCCTGGGAACAGATGGTGAGTCGTTATGGTCATCCTGGAAGGGAGAGTGAAAGTGGTGATAAACCTGGGTTTTTGATTCTGGGTTACGGCAAGCTTGGTGGGATTGAATTAGGGCATGGCTCTGATCTTGATTTGGTTTTTTTACATGACGCCAACCCCAGTAAGGCAACCGATGGCGATCGAAGCATCGACAATGCCACATTCTTTATGCGCCTAGGGCAACGGGTTATTCATATTCTGACCACTCAAATGAGTTCTGGCGCGCTCTATGAAGTCGATATGCGCCTCAGGCCATCGGGTAACTCGGGTATGTTGGTCTCTTCTTTAGTGGGCTTTGAAAAGTATCAGTTAGAGGAGGCATGGACATGGGAGCATCAGGCATTAGTTAGGGCCAGGCCTGTGGCGGGGCCAGAAAAACTTTCGAAGGCTTTTCAGGAAACACGTCATCGAGTGCTTTGTCAGAAGCGTGAGCATGCGCAGTTACTAGAAGATGTCATTGGCATGCGAAATAAAATGTGGACCCACCTAGGCAGCCAAAAAATAGTTTCTGATAAAAAGACAGGCGAAAGTGGGAGTGTTTTCAGTCTTAAGCAGGACGCTGGAGGTATCGTTGACATCGAATTTATGGTTCAATTTGCGGTCTTGGATCGATCCCATGAAATTCCCGAGTTAACCCGTTGGAGCGATAATATTCGTATCCTTGTATGTCTGGAGGAGGGTGGGGTTATATCGGCGGAAGATGCAGAGTTTTTGACGAGAGCTTATAAAAATTATCGCTCTGTCGGGCATCGTTTGCAGCTACAAAAATTGCCTGTTGTGGTGGCTGCCTCTGAATTTAGTGTTGAGCGCGAGCAGGTTTCGTCAGTTTGGCGAAAGCTGCTGGTCTAGCGTGTAATGGTAGTAGGTCGTTCTACTGAGCGCCTATATCAGTGTGTTGTTCTTAGAAAGGTTTGATTTTTCAAGCCTATTAGATAGGTCTTTAGGTAGATAGATTTTTAGGAGATGTTGGATGTCCTTTGCCGATCGTGATGGCTACATCTGGTTTGATGGCGAGATGGTTCCCTGGAGGGAGGCCAAAGTTCATGTGTTAACTCACACACTTCATTATGGTATGGGGGTGTTTGAGGGTGTTCGCGCCTATGAAACCCAGGATAAGGGGCCTGCTATTTTTCGCTTGCAAGATCATACCGACCGGTTGTTCCGCTCTGCAAAAATAATGGGTATGGATATGCCCTTTAGTAAAGAGGTGCTGAATGAAGCTCAAAAGCTGGTAGTTCGTGAAAACAATTTACATGAAGCATATTTGAGGCCTATGGCATTTTTGGGTTCAGAGGGAATGGGGTTGCGTGCGGACGGGCTTAAAACCCATGTCATTGTGGCGGCCTGGAACTGGCCCTCCTATATGTCTCCTGAAGCATTGGAGCAGGGAATTAAAATTCGCACGTCCTCCTATACTCGTCACCATGTGAATATCTCCATGACGAAAGCGAAGGCGAATGGCAACTATATTAATTCTATGTTGGCATTACGTGAGGCGTTGGATTCTGGCTGTGAAGAGGCGCTGTTGCTTGACCCCGAAGGTTTTGTTGCAGAAGGCAGTGGCGAAAATATTTTTGTGGTACGTGATGGCGTGCTTTATACCCCAGAGCTTACTTCTTGCCTGGACGGCATTACCCGTAAAACGGTTATGCAGTTGGCCGAAAATGATGGCTACAAGGTCGTAGAGAAACGCATTACTCGTGACGAGGTGTACATAGCTGATGAGGCCTTTTTCACTGGTACCGCTGCGGAGGTTTTGCCAATCAGAGAGCTGGACGGACGAGTTTTGGGTAGCGGAAAACGTGGCCCGATTACTGAGTTATTACAGTCACAGTATTTTGATTTGGTGCGTGGCAGGAGAGCCGAACACTCGGCATGGCTGGCGCCTGTGGGGCAGTAATGCCCGGGTCGTTTCGGAGGCTCTGTAGTATCTAAAAAGGTATCTGAACACAGGCATCTGAAAATAGACAACAAGCATATGGCATCTGAACAGAACGTATCAGAAACGGAAGCACCTGAAAAAAGAGTGTTGATTATTGGGCCGTCATGGGTTGGAGACATGGTGATGGCCCAGTCTCTGTTTATTCTTCTGAAACAGCAATATTCGAATGTTGCTATTGATGTGTTGGCTCCCGGTTGGAGTCGTCCCATTATTGCTCGAATGCCCGAAATTAGGCGGGCCATTGAGATGCCAGTTGGCCATGGCAGCCTGATGTGGTCGATACGGCGAAAAATTGGCCGTGAATTACGAGCAGAAAATTACCATCAGGCGATTGTGTTGCCCAATTCACTCAAGTCTGCACTGATTCCTTGGTTTGCCAACATTCCCCAGCGCACCGGTTGGAAGGGTGAGATGCGTTATGGCTTACTCAATGATCTTCGTTATTTAGATAAGCAGCGTTATCCCATGATGGTGCAGCGTTTTGATGCGCTGGCTTATCCTGAAGGCGAAGCTCTGGCTGAAAAACTTCCAGCGCCAGATTTACATGCAGATATCAAACGTGTGCCGTCACTACGTCAGCAGTTTGGTTTAACGAGTGAGCGTAAAATATTGGCTTTGTGTCCGGGGGCAGAATTTGGTCCGGCCAAGCGATGGCCTGAGCAGCATTATGCTGCTGTAGCGGCTCAAAAAATTGCCGATGGTTGGCAGGTCTGGTTGTTGGGTTCTGGTAAAGACCAGCCTGTCGCTGAATCAATTATTCATTTGTTACCTCAGGGCGACCAGCAATACAGCTTCAATTTAGCGGGGGTTACCCAGCTGGAAGATGCGATTGATTTACTGTCTGTTGCCGATGCAGTGGTCAGCAATGACTCTGGATTGATGCATATTTCTGCTGCCTTAAATCGCCCGTTGGTGGTGATCTATGGTTCTACTTCTCCGGCGTTTACTCCGCCACTGAATGAGCAGGTGGCTATTCTTTCTATTCCTGTGGATTGCGGGCCCTGTTTTAAGCGGGAATGCCCGCTCGATCCTGCGACATCCGTCCCGATGAAATGTCTAAACTACGTATCCCCTGAGCGGGCAATTGCGGCATTGTCCGAGCTGGTTTCAAATTAATGCCTAGGGTTCTTGTTGTTAAAACGTCATCCCTTGGTGATGTGATTCATACGCTGCCCGCACTGACAGACGCTGTTCGTGCTGTTCCAGGTGTGGTCTTTGATTGGGTTGTAGAGCAGGGTTTTTCCGAGGTGCCCAGTTGGCACCCTGCGGTTGATCGTGTGATACCTGTCGCTGTGAGACGTTGGCGTAAACACCCCCTTCAAGCTCTGTGGTCTGGTGAGTGGGCCGAATTTAAGGAGCAGGTGGGTCGCTTTCAGTATGATGCCGTTATTGATGCCCAGGGTTTGCTGAAAAGCGCCTGGCTATCCCGATATGCAAAGGGTGAGCGCTTTGGGCTTGATAAGTTTTCTGCTCGAGAGCCTTTGGCATCACGTTTGTATCAACACCCTATCAATGTGCCCAAGGGGCAGCATGCAGTTGAAAGGGTGCGTCAGTTGTTTTCTCAAGCGTTGGGATATTCGTTAAGTGATCAGCTAGGCGAGTACAGTCTCGCTTTTAAATCTGATCGACAAAAGTCAGTGGTGTTGTTGCACGGGACGACATGGGCGTCGAAGCATTGGCCTGAAGCGTCATGGGTTGAGTTAGGCTCTTTGTTGAGCGAGGCTGGATATCGAGTGCAATTGCCTTGGGGCGATGAGACGGAGAAGTCTCGAGCAGAACGTATCGCCGAGCAGTCTGGTGCCGAGGTGCTGCCTAAAATGTCTCTCACTGAGTTGGCGTCATTGTTGTCGGCATCAGCAGGTTGTATTTCGGTTGATACGGGGCTTGGCCATTTGGCGGCCGCTGTTGATACGCCTACATTGGCTTTGTTCGGCCCGACTAACGCTGCACTTACGGGGTTTTATGGTGTGAACCAGAAAAGCTTGCAGTCGACATTTCATTGCGCGCCCTGTTTGTCTCGAACCTGTCGCTATCAATTGGCGCCGGAAGGATTTTCCCCCTGTTTTGATGAACTGTCGGCAAGCAGAGTGTTTAGTGTTTTTGCTCAATTAATCACAGGCGCCGTGGATTCAGATGAGAGTGTCACCAAGTGCTACACAAAGGATGACTGCGAGTGAAGTTAGCATTTTGTTTATACAAATATTTTCCTTTTGGGGGAATGCAGCGCAACTTTCTTAAAATCGCTCGTGAATGTCATAGCCGGGGACATCAGGTTGTTGTGTATACGCTGAGTTGGCAGGGTGAACCGCCGGACTGGTTGGAGGTTGTACTTGTACCGGTGACAGCGATGACTGCGCCAAAAAAATATAGAAAATTTTCCCGCTGGCTTGAGCAGAACTTAAAACGCAATACTGTGGATGTGGTTGTTGGGTTTAATAAAATGCCCGGGCTTGATGTCTACTACTGTGGCGATCCGTGTTTTGAGTACAAGTCCCTTCATTTGCGCCGTTGGTGGTATCGCTTTACTGGTCGTTATCGTCACTTTGCTAAATACGAAAAAGCCGTATTTAGTCGTGGGCAGGCAGTGGATATTCTTATGTTTTCCCCTGTACAGGAGACGTTATTTCAACGCTTTTATCATACTGAGAGCTCTCGTGTGACGATGTTGCCGCCAGGTATAAGTCGTGATCGCTGTGCTCCCGAGAATGCCGATGATATTCGCGAGGATTTCCGACGAGAATTTGAGTTGGATGACCATGATCTTTTACTGTTGCAAATAGGCTCTGGTTTTCGTACCAAGGGTCTCGATCGCACGTTACGTGCGATCGCGGCATTGCCACCTGAGTTGCAAAGCCGAACAAAACTTTATGTGATTGGGCAGGATGATCCGGCAGAATTTAAATCACTGGCGAAGAGTCTGGGTGTGGACCATCGGGTCACCTTTTTCTCCGGGCGTGATGATGTTCCTCGATTTTTACAAGGTGCAGACATACTGGTGCACCCATCCTATGCCGAGAACACGGGTGGGGTAATACTCGAGGCCGTGGTGGCTGGCTTGCCTGTTCTGGTCACGGACGTTTGTGGTTATGCGCACTATGTGGAAGAGGCAAAAGCGGGGGAATTAATAGCATCACCTTATAGGCAGCAGGAGTTTGATCGTAAGCTAGAGAAAATGTTGCTGGAAGATAAAGCTAAATGGCGTGAAAATGGCCTCAACTTTTCGAAACATGCAGATATCTACAATATGCCGATAAAAGCTGCCGATGTGATTGAGCAGGTACTTGAAAGAAAAAGCCGCACTAGCAGTGCTTTGGGTAAGTCCGAATGAAGTTATTTTTGACGGAGCCTTTTGCGTCAAAGTGGGGGCATAGTGATCCTTTTAAGGCGGCTTTTTCACTGACAGGTGAAACCTATCGGGATATGGGGGATCGATGCACAACGCGTTTTGTGTTTGACGGCAAGCCCTATTTTGTCAAAACCCATGCGGGCGTTGGTGTGGGCGAAATTTTGAAAAATTTGCTTTATTTGCGTACGCCTGTACTCGGGGCTGAAAATGAATATCAGGCCATTGGTCGGCTCAATGAGCTGGGTGTGGAAACTATGACGGCAGCAGCTTTTGGCCGCGACGGTTGGAACCCGGCCAGTGAGAAGTCATTTTTGATTACAGAGGCCTTGGAACCCACCGAACCGTTGGATGAATACTGTAGCCCTGAGGTGTTATCCGCGATGGGCGTGTCTGAGCGACGCGCATTGGTTCGACGATTGGCAAAAATTTCCCGTAGGTTACATGACAGCGGTGTAAATCATCGTGATTATTATCTCTGCCATTTTTTGCTCGACACATCTGCTCGCTATAGTGAAGTGGCTGTGTCTGAACGGCCAATTTATTTGATTGATTTGCATCGGGTACAACTCCGAAAACGAACCCCTAGACGTTGGCGGCATAAAGATTTGTCGGCGCTGTATTACTCGGCAAGGCGCGTTGGGTTTGATCAACGTGATGTGCTCTGTTTTATTCGAGAATATAAAGAGCAATCGTTACGTAAATCGCTCAACGAAGGTCGAGCTTTTTGGCAGTCAGCTGCTGTTGGTGCCGATAAACTTCATATTAAGGGTATTCGTAAGGGGTACCACAGTTAATGTTGCGTACTGATACTGAAAGTCATGACGTTATAAGGTCTGCCGCAAGGAGAGCTGGGGGTGGCTGAACAATTATCTCTACAGGATCTTCGGCGTGCTGAAACAATACCGTCCACACCTTTTCAATTAGAGGTTCCAGGAAAAGAGCCCTTGGTGTGTGAAGAGGTGTATCGGCATTTGCCCGGTAAACGCTTGGCGTTCCGGGCACACTGGGCTGGCGCAAAGGTGCTGGTAAAGCTGTTTTTTGAACGTAAATATCTTGATCGTGAGCGCGCGGGTCTGGAAGCGATCATTGATGCTGGCGTGCCTTGTCCGCAAGAGGTCTGGAGCATAGTGGATGAGGGGGGTGGTTATTTTCTTGCGACTGAATTTCTGGATGATGCAGCGACAATACAGGATTGTTATAAAGGGTTGTCCCTGCAACAAATAAAACCTCTACTACGTGATGCTCTTTGTTTGATTGGTCAGTTACATCGGTCAGGCAGTATGCAGGCGGATATCCACTTGGATAATTTTCTGTTGAGCAGGGGGAAGCTTTTTGTTATCGATGGTGGTGGTGTTGAGCCCCTAAATTCTCCGCTGGATAATTTGGCACTGTTCTTTGCACAGATGATTCCTGACTATGATGACTTGGTGTCAGGTGTTATTGATTCTTATGGTGAGGGAGCGCCTTCGGTGGCGGATTTGTTCCCCGCAATCATTCGGATGCGGGAGCAGCGTATCAAAAATTACCTAGCTAAAACCACACGTTCTTGTACGCAGTTTAAAGTGACAAAAACACCTCATTCTTTTGTTGCTATTGAGAGGAGCTTCGAGAGCGAAAGGTTAAGCCGGATAATGCAGGAGCCAGAAGTAGCTCTTGGGCAAGCTCAATTTCTTAAACGTGGCAATACCTCTACGGTTGTGAAGATTAAAGGTAGCGCTAGTGACTGGGTATTAAAGCGTTATAACATTAAAAATTTCTGGCACGGATTAAGCCGTTGTTTTCGGCCAAGTCGAGCCTGGGTTTCCTGGCAAAGTGCCCATCGGTTAGAATTGCTGGGTATTGCTACGCCGAAGTCGGTTGCCATACGTGAAAATCGTAGCGGGCCGTTGCGTCGAGAAGCGTATTTGATCACTGAATGTGCGGAAGGTTATGACCTTCAGAAGTGGTTGCTGAAATCAAAGGATGCACAGGTACCTGAGTGGTTGGACCATCAGGTGCGTCGCCTGTTTGATATTCTTTGGCTTAGTCGAGTCAGTCACGGTGATATGAAAGCGACGAACTTTATCGTGACAGGAGAGACACTTCAGGTGATTGATCTGGATGCCGTGAAATGGCATGGCTCCAACAAGCCCTTTATCAAAGCCTATGGTGGCGATATACAGCGGTTTATGGATAACTGGCAAGGCAACACTTGGTTGCATTTTGAACAATTGCTGCGTCCTATAGCAGAACGGGCTGGCGTTAGCCTGAAAAATAAGAAAGTTTAATTGTGTTTAATAAGAAGGTTTAACTGTGTCTACAATTGTTCTTGGTATCTCCGGTGCATTAAATCACGACCCATCGGCAGCATTGTATGTTGATGAGAAGCTAGTAGCAGCAGCAGAAGAAGAGCGCTTTATTCGTGATAAGCATGCCAAAGGGAAAATGCCCTTTAATGCGGCAAAATTTTGCCTTGAGTATGCCGGAATAAAACCGGAAGCCGTAGATGTGGTTGCGGTACCTTTTGCCCCTATCTCTCTTTTTTCAAAAGCCCGCTGGCACTTTGCCAAGCGATACTGGTATGCACCGGACCGCGCTTTGGATGCGCTATTGAATGGTAATCGCCGTTACCGCCGTTATCGTGACCGGGTATTTAGTTTGTTGCGTGACTTGGGTATTGATCCTAAGAAGGTAGATTTTGAACCTGTAGAACATCACTTGGCTCATGCTTCCAGTGCTTATCACCTGAGTGGTTTTAAAGAAAAAACGGCCATTATGGGCGTAGATGGCAAGGGAGAATATGCTACTACGTTCTTCGGTTATGGAGAGAACGGCAAAATTCATAAAATTAAAGAGTTTTACGACCCTGATTCTTTGGGTGGTCTTTATGGCGCCATTACGGAATATCTTGGTTTCGAGATGCTGGATGGCGAATATAAGGTCATGGGTATGGCGCCCTATGGTGATGCCACCAAGTATGATTTTTCTCGACTCATAGATTTTGATGGTAAGGATTTTCAAGTAAACACCAAACTTGTGAATACCGTGGGTATGAGGCGGTATAAGCAGGATGGGGTGGGGTTCTATTTCAGCCCTAAACTGATTGACTGGCTTGGCCCAAAGCGTGATGGTGATATTGCCGATGAACCTTACATCGACTATGCCGCGACTATTCAGGCCTTGTTTGAAGAGGTCGTTTTAAAGCTGATGGATCATTACCTAGGCGATATTATTAAAGAAACGGGTAAGATCGCTTTTTCGGGCGGTGGGGCACTTAACGTTAAACTGAATCAGAAGATCATTGCTCGCGATGAGGTCAAAGAATTGTATGTTCAGCCGGCATCCGGTGATGCCGGTACTGCTGTTGGTGCTGCCTCTTATGTGTTGATGAAGCGAGGTATTCAGCCGGAAAAAATGGAGCACGTTTACTTAGGGCCTAAATTCTCGAATGAAGAGTGTATTCGAGCCTGTGAAGCGCATAAAGAAAAACCATCCTATGAGCTGATCGACCAAGTGCCTCAACGAATTTCTAAACTTCTTGTGGAAGGTAACCCCGTTGCTTGGTTCCAGGGTCGAATGGAGTTTGGGCCGAGAGCGTTAGGTGGCCGTTCAATTATCGGTTGTCCAAGTGCGCCAGGTGTAGCGAATCGAATTAATGAGCAAATTAAATTTCGTGAGCGTTGGAGGCCTTTTTGTCCCAGCATGCTCGATCGTGTTGCACCTCAAATGTTCAAGAATGATCACCCGGCACCTTTTATGACATTCACTTTTGAAGTGAATGAGGAGTGGAAAACACGGGTGCCTGAAGTGGTGCACGAAGATGGCACCGCTCGGGCTCAAGCGCTAAAAAAAGAATTTAATCCACGTTATTACGAGCTAATGGAAGAAATGGAAAAACTTACGGGGAATGGGGTGGTGTTAAATACCTCGTTGAACCGCCGTGGTGAACCAATGATCTGTTCACCCGAAGATGCGCTGAATATGTTTTTTGGATCGGATTTGCAGTATTTGATTATGGAGGATGTATTGGTGGTAAAAAATAAGTAGGAAAACACCAGATTGAATGGTGAGCAGTGAATCTTATTGCTGCAGCAATAAATCATCATCGATAAATGTAGGGATACTTTACGCAAGCAGGAGAATAAAAATATATGAGTTTTCTTGGGGAAGTGTCAAAAGTTTTATATAAAACAAAATTATCCAGCCTATTTTTAATTAAAAAACATGGTTTTAAATTACGCTATTTCCCAACAAAAGTTTCCAAGAGGTTGTGGGTGGATTCCTTTGAAAAAAAGAACATATATGGTGTGATTGATAAGTTTTATTTTGATTGCCTAAAGCCTGGGGCTGTGGTGATAGATGTGGGGGCAAATATTGGGTACCACACATTGTTGTCGGTTAAAATTGTTGGTTCTCAGGGGTACGTTTACTCAATAGAAGCGCATCCTAGGATATATTCATACTTAGAAAAAAATATAGCCCTTAATAAATGCAAAAATATATCTACGTATAATTTAGCTTTGGGAAATAAAAAAGAAAAGGCTATCCTTTCCGATAAAAGTAGAGATGACTTGAATAGAGTCTCTAGTGATGCGGGGGTGGTTGTTTCAATGGATAGGCTAGATAACATTGCAATTCATCATAATAAAATTGATTTACTTAAAATTGACGTTGAAGGATATGAAAAGTTTGTCATGGAGGGATCACTTTCTATTTTGGAGAAAACTGAAACTGTTTTTTTTGAGTCTTGGGATAAACTGTTCAAAAAGTATGATTATACCCTGAAAGAGATATTTATAATTTTGGATAAATTTGGTTTTACTTACCTGGTAGATGGTGAGAATGGGTATGAGGTGATAGATGAAAATTTCACCTCTGACGATTGTGTGGATATTGTTGCAACAAAAATTCCACATATTTTTGTTGGCCATAAAACCTCTCATGGTTAAAACCGGGGCTTCTTTAGATTGGTAGTGATCTCGATGTTTATATATTTCACTTAGTTTTCGGGTTGATTGTTTGGGTGGAGTTGTATTGTCTAGTGTCATTTTTAGGCTTTTTTTATTGATACATGGTGAGGGTTTTAGGTGTATACCTTAGGAGTACATACGGGGCATGACGCTGGTGCATGTCTTTTTAGAGATTTAGAATTGGTTGCTTTTTGTAAAGAGGAGCGCGTTTCCCGAGTTAAAAATGACGGCGGGGTTTTTGACCTGCTGTCAGTTAATGAGGTGCTGAAAATTGCTGGCATATCAAGAAAGCAGATTGATGCAGTAGCATTTACGCGAATGGGTTTTCCTTTGGAGTGCTTTAGACAGACGAGCAAGCCCATTAAGGACTTTGTTCGGCAAACCTTGGGAAAAAACGTTCTAGGCTGCTGGCAAGTGAGATGCGAAAGCAAAGGGTCTGGGATGAAGAAAAGATTCTTAAATATTCCTCTGTAAGAAAAGTTATGGGTTTGCGAGAAGACTGTGACATTGCTTTTAGTAATCATCACTATGCTCATATATTAGGTTCGTTCAAATATACAGACTGGGGTGAGGGTAGCCTTTATATTAGTTGTGACGGCGGTGGAGATGGCGCCCACTATTCTGCGTACTATTACGATGGTGAATCGTTAGAGTGTTTGTATGGTGGAAATGAGACTTTGGAACTTGAGCAGCAAAATGCTGGAGCATCGATTGGTTTGGCTTATGCGTATGCTACGAAATATACCGGGTTTCAACCCAATCGTCATGAAGGAAAATTGACGGGTTTAGCTGCCTTTGGTAAGCCGGTTGTGGCCGATAAAATTGTAGGGGCCATAGGGGTGACAGATAAGGGAGAACTTGATTCAAGCATAGAAAGTGGTGGTGATCTTAAGCATTTCTTAGATGATTTGTTTGAGGGGTTGAGTAGGGAAGATGTGGCAGCATCTATACAAGATGCCTCTGAAAAAATTGTTGTAAATTGGGTTAAGCAGCTGCTGACTATGAGGTCGGTAAAATATATTGGTTTAAGCGGTGGTGTTTTTTCTAACGTTAAATTAAATCAGTGCGTTGCTGAGTTAGAGGGCGTCAGCGAGGTGTTTGTCTTTCCTGCAATGGGAGATGAGGGGCTGCCTGTTGGAAACTGTATAGATTATCTTATAAATAAATATGGTCTCAATAATATTGACAGGGAGAGGTTGGGAAGCGTTTATTTAGGTTGGGACTATAAAGCTCAGGATTTGATGAGTAAGGCTGAAAAACAGGGCTTTAAGGTCGAAAAAAGTAATAGCGTTTCAAGAATAGCATCACAGGAATTAGCAAATGGAAAAGTGGGTGCGGTTTTCTTCTCAGCTATGGAGATGGGACCTCGTGCCTTGGGGGCAAGAAGTATTCTTGCCAGCCCTGAAAAAAGAGACATCAATGATAGTATCAATGCGCGATTAGAGCGTACAGAGTTTATGCCATTTGCTCCCTATGTATTACCTGAAGATGCGGCTGATGTTTTCGATATAGATGATACAAATCGGTACGCCTGCAAGTTTATGACAATTACTACTCGTGTGAATGAAAAATATAAAAATCAAATAGCAGCGGTTGTGCATGTGGATGGTACAGCTAGGCCGCAGATTATTGAAAGAGAAGATAATTGGCTCTATTACGATATTTTAAAAGATTTTAAAGAGCTGACGGGCATTCCATGTTTGGTCAATACGAGTTTTAATGCCCATGAAGAGCCAATCATTAACACGCCAGATGAGGCATTGAGGGCGCTGAAGGATAACCGTGTAGATTTCCTTGTTTGTGAAGAAGGATTGGTTTATTGGGGTGGTCCAGCGGCATAGCCTAAGCCAACAGGTATGTAATAGGGGAGAACTTCCCTTTTTGGGTTACTTCCGCCAGTTTGTAGAATTAAAGAAGAGTAGAGGTTGTTTATATTTCATGGCTGTTGTAAAGAGTGACAATCCTTTGCTATTTAGTCTCATTATCCCAGTTTATAATTATGGTAAAACGTTAGGTCGTGCCATAGATTCTGTGCTGGGGCAGGAAGGCAATGATTACGAGATCGTAATCATTGATGACGGCTCAACGGATGACACTTCTTCAGTAGCAAAGACTTATTGTGAGCAACATGCAGAGAAAATCACATATTATCTTCAGGAAAATCAAGGGCCTGCCGCCGCCCGTAACAAAGGTGCCGTTGTCTCTAGGGGGGAATACCTGTTTTTCCTTGATGCGGATGATGAGCTAGCTCAAGGGATTTTAGAATTTCTTAGGCTGCGTATTCAGACTGAAGGCCATGTTGACCTGCTGATTGGTGATCACGTGTCCATTAATTCAGATGGGGAGTCCTCCTACAGTACCACAAATGCCTTGCCTGAAACTCGTGAACAACGATTTTTGGCTTATCTTACTAAAAAGTTGAATTTATCCCATTGTGCCAAATTGGTTCATCGTAGTGTCTTTGATAGGGTCAGATATCCCGTTGAGTTGAGAAGTTCTGAAGATATTCCCTTTGTTGCTCACGTGTTGGCTCTTTATGACTGCGAGTTGATTAGTGAACCAATGGCCGTAGTTCATAAGCACGATGATAGTCTTCGTCATAATGTGACTTATGCCAGACAGGTTGGTGAAAGCGTTGTGGATCATATCTTCTGTTATGACTTGTTGCCAGATTGGGCTGCTAAGTATGAGCGGATTTATAGGGCCAAGCGTTGTTTATCTCTTTTTCGAACACTTTATATGTCTGGGGAAAAGAAAGAGAGTTTTCCTTTTTATAAAAAAGCATTGTTGTTATCTCCATTTTTGGCTTTGAGGTTGGGCTATATAAAGAAAGTGATTGGAGTCTGGGTTAGTGACTAAGGAAAAACAATTGAACGTGGTCGCCTTTACGATTGAGGGAAGGCTTCCCAATAATGACCACATGTTTTCTTGTTTGGGCAAGCTTGTGAACTTGGAACTACGCAGGCTGACAAGGAGTGAGGCTAAGAAATTTTATAGATACATTACTCCCCGTCAATGCGCTAAATACGACAGGGTGTTGGTAGATATTCCATTTAAGTATATGTTTAATAACGTAAAAAAAATTCGTAAAATTCAAAACATAATTTTTTTGAATGAGGACCTTTGTCAAAATTATATTGAAGGGTCGAAGTGGTTTGGCAGATTTTCAAAATTTTATGCAAGCCTTCCACAGTGTAGGATTCTAGCGAGTGGTTATACACACACCCAAACTCTAAAAGCCGAAGGCATTGATGCCTGTTTTGTTGGAAAGGCTTTTGATGAAACATTGATCTTAAATCAAGAGCTTGAACGAGATATTGAATATGCTTTTGTCGGCAGAATAAATAGCAATGCCTACAGTGAAAGAAAAGCTATGTTGTCGGAGGTGTCAAAACACATAAACTTGGAGACCCCAAGGGCAAATCCTGGGGCAGAATATAATGCGCTGTTAAACCGAATTGTTTTTTTTGTCAGCGCAGATGTAGGTCTTGGTGAGTATATGATTAAAAATTTTGAGGCGCTTGCCGCTGGATGCCTCCTCTGTGCTTTTCGGCAAGGCGAAGAAGATACAGTGATTGGTTTTAAGGACATGGAGAATGCTTTGCTTTACTCAAATTCTGCAGAGCTTATCGAAAAAATTAACACAGTTAGTAGCGATTTGAATTTAAAAAAATCAATTAGGAGGGCGGGAACAGTGCTGGCAGCTAGTTATAATTATCATTCCATGTCCGTGAAATTGTTTGACGCGATCAGTCGCTGTTTTGTTCAAGTAAAGCCATCTGGAGTGTTTGGTAAAATAAAGGGATTTTTAGATGTTTAAAAAAGAATATTTTTTACTATTAGGCATTGTTGTTTTTTTGTTGAGTTTTTTGGTTTTGGATAGTGCAAAAGCAATCAATAATGTATTTTATGGTCTTGTCCTTTTCCCTTTGATATTTTGTGTTAAAAAGCGACACTTGTATCGAATACATAGTTGCTGGCTGGCAAACTTTTTTTTCATCTTTCTTTTATATTCTTTGTCCAGCAATTTTTGGTCGAATGATTTTTCTATAGATACCTTTTATAGATACTTAAAACGATGCCTATATATCTACGGTCTTTGCTTAGCGGTTTTTGTTGCTGTGGAGAGCAAGCCAGATTTTCCTCGAATGATTGAAAGCTATTTTGCTCCGGTTCTTGTGATTTTTGCAATTATTTGTATGTTTGTTTTCTATCGAACAAATATATTCCCTGATGCAAGATTTACTGCTTTAAATGGAATGAGTCATCCAACCTTTTTTTCTGTTGTGTTGGTGGCTTATATAGGCGCATTTCTTTCTAGCGGAAAGAACCTGTTTCTGGGTCGGGGTGTCCTTGCGGGTGCTATGTTATTCGTCGGGATAGCTGTACTTGTTTTATCTCAGTCAAGATCAACTTTTGTGGCCGTGGCGGCAATGATTGCCTTTGCAGTTGTGGTTAGTAGGCAGGCCAGTTGGTTCTATTTTTTGTGTATATTTTTGGTTATGGTCGGCGTCTTTGTCTTTTTTGATGTTAATTTTCTAGTAAATAGAGGCTTGTCCTGGAGGCCCGAAATTTGGGCAGAAGTTATCGATAGAACAAAAAATTGTGGTGTTTTGTTTGGATGTGGATACGGTGGCTGGGAAAGCCAAGAGGTGTTTGTAAATGGTAATAAATTTAGTCATTCCCATAGTGTATACGTGGGGCAGCTATATTATGGCGGGTTTGTAGCATTGGTTTTGTATGTGTCCTTGTTGCTGGGGTTTTTTGTTCAGGGGGCAAAAAATAAAAGTACGATACCTTGGGTGCTAGTTCTGGTTGCTGGGGCATCTGTAACATTAACTGAGGGTAGTAAATTGTTGATGACTCCTTCGCCGCTTTGGCTTGTCTTGTTTTTCCCTATGGCTATGATAATAGCTCTTAGTGTTGTCAGCTCTGGAAAAATTGGCGATGTCAGTTAGCTCTTTTGTGGGTAGGTATTGTTGTGGAGGTCGTAGGCTATAGGTGTTATTTCATATTTCTGAGCTTGCAGAATTTTGTTGATGCTGGGAGAGTAATTATTCGACTGCTTTAGTCTCTTTAGTTTGAAAATAGGTGGGAAAAACTTTTTTTACACAATGGTAATGGCGCTCTTGATCGGTAGCCCGCAATAAATTCGTTAATGTAGTTCGACATTTTTTCATTATCTTCTAGATAACGGCTGCAATGCTTGAAGTTTCTAAGTCGCCGGTTTTTCGACAGGGGTTTTCTGTAGAACTTCATATCTGAAATATCAATCAAGCCAAACTGGTTTTCTGGTGTTAGTACAATATTCCCCAAATGAAGGGAGCGAAAATAGATGCCTTTTTCGTGAAGATCTCTAATAAACTTACCAAGTTTGCCTGCCAATGCATCATCAATGCCGTTATCTATTGTTCTTAACGTGGTTCCGGCTAGAGGACTGTAATGTACGGCAGTACGGTGGACTGAAGGGATCCGGAAGAGATTGATAATTGATACACTTGGTATATTGAGTGCTGCCAGTTTTACAGCATTTTTTGCAAATCGTTGAGCGTAGGGGGAAATGAGTGCAGTCGATAACAGACGTTTGCGCCTAAATAGTTTCAGATAGGTTCCATCCGTCAGTAGTAATACTTTGTCTCCATGCCCGTCAGACTCAACTACCTCAGCGCCTTCTCGCAGAGTTAAATAGTCCTATTTTGAAAGTTTTTTCATGCTCTCGACTTCCCCATGGCAGGATTATACGAGGAGACCCTGTGGTAAGATAGCCGCAAATTATGAAAGGACAATATTCATGACACTGGTTGCTCCACGATTTGATAAGGCTCAGGTTCTGGTAGTGGGAGATCTTATGCTTGATCGCTATTGGCATGGGTCGGCTTCTCGTATTTCTCCTGAGGCGCCAGTGCCGATAGTAAATGTTGGGCAGTCTGAAGATCGTATTGGCGGTGCCGGCAATGTGGCTTTGAATATAGCCTCTCTTGGGGCGGGGGCTTTTATTGTCGGTGTTGTCGGCAAGGATGATGCTGCGGAGTCACTTAGGGCTCGACTTATCTCGGCAGGGATACATTGTGATTTTCAGGTTTCAGAGACTAAGCCCACTATCACAAAACTGCGGGTGATCAGTCGTCATCAGCAGTTGCTGCGGTTGGATTTTGAGGAGTTGTTTACCACTGAAGATTGTACCCAGCTGCCTCAGAAGGCGGAGGCGTTGCTTTCTAATGTGGGCGCGCTGGTTCTTTCTGATTATGCAAAAGGCGCGTTGAATGACCCACAGGCGTTGATCGCAATGGCGAACAAACATGGCGTACCTGTTTTGGTCGATCCGAAGGGAACAGATTTTGAACGTTATCGGGGTGCAACCTTATTAACCCCAAATTTTGCCGAATTTGAAGCGGTAGTGGGCAATTGTCCCAGTGAGCAAATATTGGTGGAAAAGGGTGCCTCATTGTTGGAATGTTTAGACATTGATGCTTTGTTGATTACCCGCAGCGAACAGGGTATGACATTGTTACGCAAAGATATGCCTGAATTGCACTTGCCCGCTCGCGCACGGGAGGTGTTCGATGTGACCGGTGCAGGAGATACGGTTATTTCTGTACTGGCGGCGGCATTAGCTGCGGGTGAGTCCTTACCTGATGCAGTGGCGATGTCAAATATTGCCGCCGGTATTGTGGTGGGCAAACTAGGTACAGCCACGGTGAGTATGCCGGAATTGCGGCGTGCAATTTCTCAAGAGCAGGGCTCTGAGAGGGGTGTTGTGAATGAAGAGCAGCTAATGGTGGATGTGGCAGATGCCCGTGCCCATGGTGAGAAAATTGTGTTTACCAACGGCTGTTTCGATATTCTCCATGCCGGCCATGTGGGCTATCTGGAGCAGGCTCGGAAGCAGGGGGATCGGTTGATTCTCGCTATAAATTCTGATGCTTCTGTTACACGCTTGAAAGGAGAGGGTCGTCCAATAAACCCCGTCGGACGTCGGATGGCTGTGTTGGCTGGTTTGGAAGCGGTGGACTGGGTTGTTTCTTTTGAGGATGATACGCCTGAGCGATTACTCGAATTGATTAAGCCGGATATTCTGGTGAAAGGCGGTGATTATAGTCGCAAGGAAGTGGTTGGCTGGGAAATTGTTGAAGGGTACGGCGGCGAAATCGAGGTGCTGGACTTTCTGGACGACTGCTCAACAACTGCGATTGTAGATAAAATTCTAAAAACGTGATTTTCCGACTAAAAGTCCATCTTGCTTGGTGTTAAGTCTTTCATTGCTATGACTGCTCGCTTTTAAGAGCAGCGCGTTGTGCTTTTTCTACATTGCTTTTTAAATGCTCTGGATTAATGGTTCCTACGATAGTGCTGCTCACCCCAGGGTGGCCAAAAATCATTTCAAAACTTTTTTCTACGGGATCTTCATTGTTTGGCAGAGCTGCATTCGATTGTGAGAAATGGCCGCTAGCCAATGCCTTTTTGATGAGCACACCTTTATTGTGGTTGTGGCAATAATCAATGACAGGGAGCTCTTCGTTTTGGTGCAAATTCCAGGTCACCATGACACCATCAGATTTCTCTGCGGCTAATAAGCCTCCCGCAACTGTTTTTGTGGACATACCAAAAGCACAAATTTTTCCCTCGGCTTTGAGTTGAGCAAGGGCGTCCAGTGTGCCGTGCTCATTTATAATTTTCATGTCATCGCCATCAGAGTGGACTAAAACAATATCGATTCTATCGGTGTTGAGCCGCTGGAGGCTTCGCTCAATACTAAAACGCGTGTGTTCGGGTGAAAAATCAAATTGTGACTGTCCTCCTTGGAATTCTTCGCCTACCTTACTGCAAATAACCCACTGATTTCGCAGGCCTTGCAGGAGCGGGCCAAGCCGTTCTTCGCTATTGCCATACGAGGGTGCGGTATCGATTAAATTGATGCCAAGGTCATGTGCCAAAGCGATCAGGTTGGCAGCTTTTTGATCATCTGGAATGGTAAAGCTTTGGGGGTATTTTACACCCTGATCACGGCCCAACTTTACGGTACCTAGGCCCAAAATACTGACATCAATACCGGTCTGTCCGAACGTTCTTTTGGCGAGCAAGATTAATCTCCAAAGGCTATTTGCCAGGGGGTAGATGCTATGGGTGGTGAACTTAAAAAGGGTAAATCCGGTATCGGAGTGTCAGATGTTACTACTCGTTGCTGGGTGAGTAGCTCAATGACCTCATCTGCCAGATTGGGACACAGTGTCAGTTTGGTGGGCCAAGCCACAATAACATTGGGGCATTCTTTGGCGATGCTGGCAAAGGCTTTATCTGGACGAGCAAAATTGAGTTGTCTCGGTTCAGCTCGATCCACGGGTAATGTTGCCCATTGAGCGTCGGACAAATCTACCCAGGGCATTAGTTCTTCCAGCTCTTTTTTTGCATTGGCAATAACAATATCAGGAGGTAGGTTTGCACTTTTCTCTGCCAGCGTGCCGCCCAAGTACCACACTTGGCTTTCTCCACCACAAGGGTGGCTTGAAATGGTGAGCCGGGGTGTTGTTTCTGCACCGAGGCAGTGACCGAAGAAGGTGTGTGGATAGCGATGTTTTACCATCACCTGTTGTAGCGGCCGTCGCTGCATGCGGGGAGATGTTATACCGAGCTCTTGCAGGATGGATTCATTGCCTTTCCCTGCTGTTAATACAAATTGATTGGCGGTCAGTCGATGGTCTTTGCCATCGTAGAGAAAATCAAGTGCGACCTTTTTGTTAGCTTCGTGGTGCCATTGAGCCCGGTTCCAGTCAATTTTGAAAATACGATCTTTACAGTTGTTGGCGAGTGTTTTCACCACGCTAGGGACATCAAGGACTTTATCTACTAGCTTATAAAGGCTGCCTTTGAAATTGTCGTGTTGAAAGATCGCTGGGCGCTCACTTTTGCTGACCTTGTTGATGCGCCCGCGAGTAGCTTTGCTCGCAAGAAAGGTCGTCATTTTCGACAATGCGCTGTTGCTAGACCACATGTAAAAATGATCGCTGAGTGTGGTGGCACCTTGAAGGTTGACATCCCCCTTGCCCTCCATGCATGCCTGCCAGTGCGCTGGCATATCGGCGATGGCTTCTGAAGCACCGGTTAAAGCCCCATTCAGGGTGTACTTAATACCGCCATGGATCATGCCCTGGCTGGCAACAGTTTGGTCACTTCCTAGAGCTGTTTGTTCAAACAATATGGCATTGTAGCCGCTATGTACTAATCTATTTAATAGCCACAATCCCGCAATCCCGCCGCCAATAATGGCAATATCGCAGGCTAAGAGGTGTTGTTTGGTTGTAGGCATACTCACTAGGTTCCTGCGTCTAGACTTTGATCGAAAATGGTGGTGTCAGGTCCGGGCTGTTTAGAGGGGTAGTATAGCCTGAGTAATGTCTTTATGCTTTCAGAAGCGTTGGGGTAATCCTGTTCTATTAAAGCCCTAAGTTGTTGTTTAAGGCTGCGCCTAGTTTTTAGTTTTTGGCTCTAATTTGTTGGTCATATATATGGTTCGTGTCCTGTATACAGCGTTATTGTATTTGTTAATACCTTTGGTGATGTTGCGATTACTGTGGCGTAGTTGTAAAGCGCCAGAGTACCGTAAACGCTGGGGTGAACGGTTTGGTTTTGTGCCAAGGGTCGATGTGGGGCGTCACGTTATATGGGTGCACTCTGTTTCAGTAGGGGAAACGTTGGCAGCCGTACCGATGATCAAGCAGCTGCAATCTCGCTACCCCAAATCATTGTTGGTTGTCACAACAATGACACCCACCGGTTCGGCAAGAGTTCGGTCAGTTTTTGAGGATAGCGTTTATCATGTCTATGCGCCTTATGATTTGCCGGATGCATTGGGTCGGTTTCTCCGGCGTGTCCACCCTGATTTATTGATTATTATGGAAACTGAGTTGTGGCCAAATCTTGTTCACCACTGTCGGTGTCTGGATATACCGGTTATCGTGGCCAATGCGCGGTTGTCTGAAAAATCCGCTAAGGGGTACCAAAAATTCTCTCGATTAACGCACCCTATGTTGCAGGATATTAGCTGTGTCGCTGCTCAGCATGAAGATGATGGTGAGCGTTTTTTGGCCTTGGGTTTGTGTAAGTCTCAGCTATCAGTTACGGGAAACATCAAATTTGATGTCAATCTGGCCGATGCCTTAAAGCATAAGGCAGAGGTACTAAAAATCCAGTGGTGTGGTGTTGAAAAGCGCCCGATCTTCCTTGCCGCTAGCACTCATCGAGGAGAGGATCAGGTCATTCTGGATAGTTATGAGCAGATCAGGGAGCATTATCCTGAACTCTTATTAGTTTTGGTGCCTCGTCATCCTGAGCGATTTGGTGAAGTGGCTCAGCTGTGCCTAGATCGAAATTTAAAGATTGTTCGTCGGAGCGATGGACTCACTCCCTCGAGGAATGATCAAGTATTACTCGGTGACACTATGGGCGAATTGCTGCTATTTTTTGGTGCTTGTGATATTGCTTTTGTTGGGGGAAGTTTGATTCCTGTGGGCGGCCACAATCTAATAGAGCCTGCCATCTGGTCTGTCCCCGTGCTCAGTGGTCCGCATCTGTTTAATTTCTCCGAGGCTTCACGGTTGTTGCGAGAGGCTCAGGGTATGGCTATTTGTGAAAATGCGGAAGTGATGGCAGAGCTGGTTGTTTCCTTGTTGCAAGACCCGCAAGCAGCCATGCGTATGGGGGATGCAGCAAAGTCTGTGGCTGAGACTAATCGGGGAGCTTTGGAGCGATTACTTGGAATTATTGAACGCCAGCTTTCGTTACCCTAATTGCAGGGTCTAGCCAAGCGTTCAATTGGTGGATGTCATCAGGACTTAATTGACCAGCCACTTCTTTAAGTCGTAATAAGCTTCCAATGTAGTCATATCGAGCATTGGCATAGTCTCGTGTGGCCTGATATAACCCACGCTGTGCAATTAAAACATCGACAATATTGCGGGTGCCGGCTTCATACCCTGCTTGGGTGGCCTCAAGTGCACTTTTGGCAGATGTGATGGCTTGGTTGCGGGCGTTCACTCTTGCTCTATTAGTGAGAACCTGTAAGTGTTGTGAGCGGGCCTGCTGCACAGTGTTTCGTCGGGCGCTAATATGGTTTTCTTTTAATTGTATAAATTGTTGAAAAGCCTGTCGTTTTTCAGCACTGACTAGTCCACCAGTAAAAATGGGGATGCTTAACTCTAAGCCAATGGATTGGCCATCTTGGTCGGTTTTGGATGGGCTGGTAAAAAATTGGTCGGAGTCGACATCTGTGCCCCTGAAATCACCAGAGGAGCGGTTGTCGTAATAGGACATGGACCCGGTTAACTTGGGCATATATTCATATTTTTTCGATTTGGCATTCTCGTCGGCAGCATCTCGGGCATGCCTCGCGGCTTGTAGAGAAAAATTATTTTGTAGGGCAAATTGAACCCACTCTTCACGGTTAAGAGGTTCTGGGTTCGTGACGGGGAACTCTGGCATAAGGCCTGCCAGTTCATTGTGAGGTTGTCCGGTTAATACAGTGATCCCTTCGAAGGCGATATCCAGTGCGCCTTTGGCCTCCAAAGTATTCACGGTGGCATTGTCGTAGGCGGCCCGTGCTTCATGTACATCGGTAATAGGCAGTAGACCAACTTCAAAGCGTTCTCGGGTTTGCTCCAGTTGGCGTTTAATGGCTTTTTCTTCCGCCAGAGCAGTTTCCATATTTTCTCTGGTCCGGAGTACTTCAAAATAACTGTCGGCACTTCTTAAAATAAGCGATTGTTGGTCTGCTGAAAATTGAAGTTTTGCTTGTTGACTTAACTCTTTTCCCTGCTGAAATGAAAACCAGGCCGGAAGATCGAAAATGGGTTGTGATAGCGTAATGGAATAATTTTTGGCATCGCTATCGGTCTGTCCCTTGCGTCCAAATATGGCACCTTGACCGAGCACTTGTGTGGACGATCCCTCATACTCGTCCTCTGAGTATTGGCCAACGGCGTTGATTTGTGGCAATAGTCTGGCGCGACTGATGTTTTGGGTTTCGGTCCCAGCAAGAAACTCTGCTCTTGCAGCCCTTAATTGAGGATCATTTTGTAACGCCAGCTCATAAATACCTGTTAGCGTGTTCGCTGCCCAGGTCGTAGATGTTGTCAGGCTAAGTATCAGGCTGGCTGCCGCAATAACGAGATGATGGCGCATACAGAATCCGTCTGGTTTTTGTGCTGCAGGAAGTCTATCAGATTTGTCTAGGCTGGACAGTGCCGAAGTGGCTGTGTAGTGTGGATTTCATAGCTGGTCATAAAAGTAGCTGGAAATCGGTAGCGGGGTCTGTGTTATGGCGTCACCTGATAAAAAATATACTTCTGAAGATGTTGAAATTCACAAACGTGAAGAGGTCTTCAGTGGTTTTTTTAAAATGGTCCGTTTTAGCTTGCGCCACAAGCTTTTTGCTGGGGGTTGGAGTAAACCGTTCCAGCGGGAGTTGCTTGAACGTGGAAATTGTGTGGGAGTATTGCTATACGACCCTGTCCATAAGCTCGTGGGGTTACTTGAGCAATTTCGAGTTGGCGCACTCGAACAAAAAGATGGGCCCTGGCTTTTTGAGGTGGTTGCTGGGATGGTGGAGCCTGGCGAGTCTTTGGAGGCTGTGGCTTGCCGAGAAGTGTCGGAAGAAGCGGGTATCGATAATTTCCAGTTACAGCCGATTTGTGACTACTGGGTCACTCCGGGCGGCAGTAGTGAGCGAATGTACCTTTACTGTGCACTCACAGACTTGACTGGTTGTGGTGGTATTTTCGGCTTGGATCATGAATCTGAAGATATTTTGCTTCATGTGTTGCCCCAGGCGGAAGCATTTTTATGGTTGGACCAGGGGCGGTGCAATAATGCAGCAACGACAATTTGTTTGATGTGGCTGCGTGCAAATTGTGACCATATCGTTGAATCAGCACATTGATGGGCTGAATGTCCTATCAAGCGCAAGAAATGTGAACAGGTGCAGTGATTAATCGACTCAAAATGCGATACAAAGTAGACCTAGGCCGGTACATGGCAGATTGCGATGCTAACTATGTACGGTTGATGAAGTTGTTTCCTGAAATGGTTCAGGATGATGAGAGAATAATTGGTCTTCATCATGGGCAAGACGGTGTGGCGCGGCTCAGTGTATTAGAGCAAACGCCCTATACTACATTAGTGCAATTAAGCCAGGAGGGCGGTCTTAATGATTCAAGTACATGGATTCGGCTTCCGGTTTTCACCTTGCGGTTATACCACGATGCCAAAGTCGCAGAAGTGGTGATATGTGAAGGTAGCAGACGTGCGTATCCTCGCTATGAGTACCCAAATGAGAGGATGTACCATCAGGATGAAAAGGCCCAGTGGAACCAGTTTTTGACAGAATGGTTGTCTCATTGTCTTGAGCATGGTTATGACATAATTGAGCCCTCTTGTGGGGCGTCATCATTTTAATATGGGTAATTAATAGATACATGGAATGGGTTAAATGAGTACGTCGATGAACAAGAATTTTGGTGAGCCGAGGTTGAGTGACGATGTTGTTCACTTGGTTCAGTTAACTGATTGCCATTTGGGGTCAGAGAGGGCCTTTAGTCTTGCCGGTATTAATACCTATGACACCTTTTCTCTTGTTCTCTCTGATGTGACTGCAAGCAGAGCTTCCTCATTAGCATTGATTACTGGGGATATTGCTTGTGAGGGAGCAGAGGCCTCCTATCAGTTGTTTTCCGAAATGATGACCGCTAGTCAGCTCAACTATCGTTGGCTTCCTGGAAATCATGATGACTTTGAACAAATGAAAAAAACGATTCCTCAACCTTTTGTGAAGGCTCAAGAGCTACATGCTTGGGTTGCCATTTCATTGGTGAGTGCGTTGCCTGGCCGTACTAATGGAGAGCTTTCTGATATTGAATTACAGGAGTTGAGCGATTTATTAAAACAGTACCAGCATCAATTTGTTCTGCTGTTTGTACACCATCCCCCCGTTGCTATTCACTGTAAGTGGCTGGATGAACAACGTATATCGAACAGTGAAAAGCTGAATGAGTTGATTGTGCGGCATGGCAACGTTAAAGCTATCTTTACTGGGCACGTGCATCAAGAGAGCGTAACGGATTGGTGCGGTATTCCCGTCTACAGTACACCTTCGACCTGTTTTCAATTCACCCGTCACAGTGACACATTTGATATTAGTGATAGTCAGCCTCCGGGGTATCGCTGGATGGAACTCTACCCTGATGGCGCCCTGAAAACAGGTATTGAGCACATAGCCTGTGGTGAGCAGAACGTAGATCGTAGCTGTATTGGTTACTGATAAGTTGCTCACTTTGTAATCCCGTGTTCATGGAGTTCTCTCGTGGTTCTCCCGATGTTATTAATCCCGCTATAATGCCTGCGTACAAAGGCATTATGGTGAATCATGGCGTTAATTTACATTCATGGGTTTAATAGTTCTCCCGCATCTTTAAAGGCTAGGCAAACGCAAGCCTGGCTCGAAGCTAAATCCGAGCCCTTGAGCTATTCTTTTTTATGTCCTTCGCTCAGTAGTGAGCCAGATAAAGCCATTGGTCAATTACAGCTGCTCATTGAAAAATTGAACGAACCCGTTGGGTTAATAGGAAGCTCTATGGGGGGGTATTACGCCACTTGGCTCGGTGAGAAATATGGTTTGAAGTCCGTGCTGATAAACCCGGCTGTTCGTCCCTATGATTTTATGATGGAGTACTTAGGTGAAAATGCTAACTACCACACAGGAGAACGCTACATTCTTAAACAGCGTCATGTAGATGTAGCTCGGACACTGGACGTTGATCCCATAAAAAAACCCGAAAATATCTGGGTGCTATTGCAAACAGGTGATGAAGTACTGGACTATCGTCAAGCCAAAGTTAAGTATGCCCAATGCAGGTTGACCATCGAACAGGGTGGTGATCATAGCTTCCAGCATTACGAGCGGCACTTGCCTGCCATTATTGATTTTTTACAACCTTAATCCACCCAACAATAACCGACCGTTTTATGAGCAATTACAACGCAGAAGATATTGAAGTTCTTACGGGCCTAGATCCGGTAAGAAAGCGTCCGGGAATGTACACGGATACGACACGTCCCAATCATTTGGCTCAGGAAATCATTGATAATAGTGTTGATGAAGCACTGGCGGGTCATGCCAGGAAGGTGGAGGTAGTGTTATACAAAGACGGCTCCTTGTCTGTGTCTGATGATGGCCGTGGAATGCCGGTGGATATCCATCCAGAGCAAGGCTTGCCCGGTGTTGAAGTGATTATGTCAACGCTCCATGCGGGGGGTAAATTTTCCAACAATACCTATCAGTTTTCGGGTGGACTGCATGGTGTGGGCGTTTCTGTTGTTAATGCGCTGTCATCCAAGCTTGAAGTGACCATAAAACGTAATGGCAATGTTTACCGTATGAGCTTTGCCGGGGGAGAAAAAGTTTCTGACCTTTCGATCGTGGATCACTGCGGCAAGCGTAATACCGGGACCCTCGTCCGTTTTCAGCCAGATCCCAAGTATTTTGATTCGGTGAAATACTCTGTTCCCCGGCTTCAGCATGTGTTGAGAGCAAAAGCCGTATTATATGCTGGGCTCGAGGTCAGTTTTACGGATGAAAGTAGTGGAGAAACGGACAACTGGTGTTATGAAGGCGGTCTTCAAGATTACCTTTTGGGTGCTACGAAGGGGTGGGAGGTCGTCCCGGTTGAGCCCTTTGTGGGTAGTTTCTCCGCGGAATCGGAAGCAGTGGATTGGGCCGTACAATGGTTGCCGGAGGGGGGGGAGTTAACGCAAGAAAGCTATGTCAATTTGATTCCAACGCCCCAAGGCGGAACCCATGTGAATGGCTTTCGGACAGGCCTGTTAGATGCCATGCGTGAATTTTGTGAGTTCCGTAATTTATTGCCTCGGGGCATAAAGCTGACACCAGATGATGTCTGGGATAAGTGCGCTTTTGTGCTGTCTTCGAAATTGGCAGACCCTCAGTTTTCCGGGCAGACCAAAGAGCGGTTGTCTTCTCGGGAAGCGGCAGCATTTGTTTCTGGTATTGTGAAAGACGCTTTCAGCCTTTGGGTGAATCAGCATACGGAAGATGCCGAACGGCTGGCAGAACTCTTTATCAGTAATGCCCAACGTCGTCTTAAAGCCAGTAAAAAAGTGGCGCGAAAGCGCATCACTGCAGGCCCGGCATTACCGGGAAAGCTGGCAGACTGTTCTTCAGGCAGCCCAGAACTCTGTGAAATTTTTTTAGTGGAAGGAGACTCTGCGGGGGGGTCCGCCAAGCAAGCTCGCAGTCGTGAATTTCAAGCGATTATGCCGTTGCGAGGAAAAATTCTTAATACCTGGGAGGTGGATAGCCAGGAAATTTTGGCCTCACAGGAAGTACATGATATTTCAGTTGCTCTGGGAATTGACCCGGCTACAGAGGATCTAAGTGCTCTTCGATACCACAAAGTGTGCATTTTGGCGGATGCTGATTCCGATGGATTGCATATTGCCACATTGCTTTGTGCACTGTTTGTTAGGCATTTTCGTGCCATGGTGCAAGCAGGACATGTCTATGTTGCTATGCCGCCACTCTATCGAATCGATGTGGGTAAAGAGGTATTTTACGCCTTGGATGAAAGAGAGAAGCAGGGGGTTCTGGATCGTATTGCCGCAGAGAAAAAGAGCGGAAAAATCAATGTGCAACGCTTTAAGGGCTTGGGTGAAATGAATCCTATGCAATTACGTGATACCACCATGAACCCTGATACTCGGAGGTTGGTACAGTTGACTATAGAAGCAGGGGATAATACTGACCAAATGCTGGATATGTTGTTGTCAAAAAAACGTGCTGGTGACAGAAAAACCTGGCTGGAAGAGCGGGGCAACTTGGCAGAAGTGTAAATAACCGGCGGTTATTACTGTATCAAGTAGGGTAGCTTTGCCTAACAAGTGGTCGGGATATGACAAGACAAACAGGTGTTTTTACAATGTTCTTTGGGGCGTTTGGTGCTTTTTTTTGGAAAGCGGCTAAAGCATCTCTGGTCACTGTAGCCGTCATTGTTGTGATTGTTGTTTCTCTACTGCCATTTGTTCTCAGGTGGCAGGCGGTTCAATGGCTGGAACAACAGGGACTGGATGCCGAAATAGGGTACATCAATATTCGGCCCATATTAGGCTCGGTTCAGATTAATGATGTACGCGTTCATGCGAGCGATACCGAACAGTTAATGATCGATGAATTGCAGTTGAATATCGATTGGAGCCCGCTGTTTGATCATCAGCTCTATATAGAACATATGATTCTTGATGGCCTATCCATAGATATTGTTACATCTGAAGATGGTCTGCGTATTGGCGGTATATCGTTACCAAATCAAGAGGCGGATTCTGATTCAACTTCCGAGTCAGAGGGGCAGGCTACAGAGGCCGCGCTTAGTCGAATTCTGTTGAAAAAGTTTGAACTCACAAACGTTCAGCTATGTTATTCACAACTGGGTAGGGGTGATGTTGTTAACCTTCGACAATGTATGGCTTTTGACCAACTTTCTATTGTCGATGATCTTGATATTCATTTGGATGAGCCGGCTTCTGCCACGATGCCTGGTCTTCAATTAAAAGAACTCCATTGGTCTGATCAAAAAGAAACTGCTGAGTTGCTGTCGGTGGGATTATTAACTATTTCAGATGTTGGCAGTGAAAATATGCAACAGTGGCAAATTGCCACTGTTACTGTAGATGACATGAGAGTGTTGCCTGTTAAGGTCAATGATGAAATGACCGCAGGTGATATTCAGTTGAAAGTACTTATGCTCTCTGATCTGAGTGTTGGCGAAGAGAATAAAATAGGTTCGGCCTTCCTGTCTGACGTGGAAGTAAAGTTGCAGGCGGATGAAAAGTTTGGGTTTGCTCTCGTTCCTGAGCTGATCCGTAGGATTGACCAATTGTTTCCTCCAGCAGAGGATCAAAAGCCTGCTGATGTAGCAGAAAATAACGCACATTTCTTTTTGGACGCATTGTCTTTAAAGAAGGTGTCTGTTCACGATGTCGCTGAAGACAGGCGGTTGTTATCCCTCCATGATCTCGACTTACAACGGTTGAGTGTTCGAGGTGGTGATGTTGAGTTGGGTCTGTTGCAGCTGTCAGACTTAACCCTGCTACCTTCTTTCTCAGAAGACGCACCTCTTTCCGGTGATTTGCACCTCGGCACTCTATCTGTCTCAGGTTTAGCCCTGGGTAGTGTTAACCAGATTGATGACGTTTCCCTAAAAAATATCCAGATTGGTTTGAGTGCTACCGATGATGGAGAGCTAGCGTTTGCTCCAAAATTATTGGAACGTTTTACTCGGGCAGATCGCCAGGTTGCAAATGAAGAAAATATAGATGGTAGTGTTGCTGCATTAACGGAAGGGCCAGACAAACAAAATACTGGGACTGACACGGCTTTTACATTGGCCCGTCTCGCACTGGATGATGTTGTGGTTTTGGATGTGACCAACAACAGAGATTTATTTTTAATGCGCCATGTTGATTTGGTGGGGCTGAAAACAAAGGGAGATGATCTATCGTTTGGCCAGTTTCAGTTGTTTGATTTAAAGCTGCTCGAGCTTGAGGCTGCTAATGACGTAGAATCTAGTCATTATTTTTCTACCCCTAAAGTGATGTTGGTCGGTGTTACTAAAGATGCTGAACAATTAAACATAGGGGATATTCTGGTGGAAGATCCCAAGGTCTATCTTCATAGAAATGCCGAGGGTGAATTACAACTCCTTTCCGAAATCAACAGAATGTTGGGAGATGGCTCCCAATCAAGCGAACCTGACTTATCTGATTCTGGTTCATCTTTAACGTTTGTTGTTGGTGCTATAAAGATTGGCCCACAAGGGCAGGCAGTGGTCTTGGATGAAAGTGTTTCTCCCGTTTTTCGGCAGGAATATAAAGGTATTAATTTAACAGTTGATCACGTTGATAGCTCATCGCCTGATACAAAGACGACACTGTCATTTGATGTTGGAATCGATAAATTTGGGCGTCTGAGGTTGGCGGGTGATCTCACGCCTTTTAGTGAGAAACTGAATACGAATATTAATGGCGAGCTTCGTGATTTAGACCTGCGCCCACTTTCTGTCTATGCCGGTCAATATATCGGGTATAGCCTCGCTGAAGGGGTCGCCGAAGCGGATATTAATTTTGAGGTGCACCAGGATGATATTGATGCTGCGATTACCACGCGATTCCGTAAATTAGAGGTATCGCCACTGGGTGATGATGAGCTACCGGAAGGCAGCGAGGCCCTGGGTGTGCCACTGGAATTTGCTCTGGGTTTGTTGCGCGATAAAAATGGCATGATAGAGCTCAAACTTCCGGTTACTGGAGATATCCATTCACCGAATTTTTCACTGAGACATATTATTGGCAAGGTGATGCTTAAGGTCATTAGTGAAACCATTGTGACTTACTATTTGCCTTTTGGCTTGATTGTGGCTGCCACCATGCAAGATACCTTGTCTAATTTGAGCTTTGAGCCCATAGGGTTTTCTCCTGGCGACATCGTGTTGGATTCAGTGGCCATAGCGAATCTGGATAAACTGTCATCTATGCTGAAGAGTCGTGAACAGCTACATTTGTCTTTTTGTGCTCCCTCTACATGGCAGGACTGGTCAGCAAGGTTCGCTCCACAGGCACTTTCATCTGACGAAAAGCTAGCGGGTGTTGGGGTAGAAGCGTCATCAGACTCATCAGAGCATCCAGTGTTGCCAGAAAAAGAGGTGCCAGAAGTTACCAAGGAACAAATCGTGTCACTGAAATTGTTGGCAAATCAGCGCAGTGACGCGGTAAAAGAGTACTTGGTAAACGAAGGTGTTCAATCGGGTCAGATTATTCTGTGTGAGGGGGGCTTTGATCAAACCAATCAAATGCCACCCCAGATGCATATTGCCCTCTAAGTAACCGTCCTCAACGAATTAAAAACAAGGACTGACGATTTTAATATGACAGAAACAACAATGATTAGTGATGCCATAGAACAGATGCCACTTCGGGGTTATACCGAAAAGGCCTATCTGGACTATTCCATGTATGTGATTCTCGACCGGGCACTACCGAATATTGGCGATGGCCTTAAGCCTGTTCAGCGGCGCATTATTTATGCCATGAGTGAGCTGGGTCTAAAATCCACGGCAAAGTATAAAAAGTCTGCCCGTACCGTGGGTGATGTCATCGGCAAATTTCACCCCCATGGCGACAGTGCGGCTTATGAGTCAATGGTGTTAATGGCTCAGCCATTTTCTTACCGTTATCCACTGGTGGATGGTCAGGGAAACTGGGGTGCTCCGGATGACCCCAAATCTTTTGCTGCCATGCGTTATACCGAATCAAAACTGGCCAGATTTGCGGATATTTTGTTGTCTGAGTTGGGGCAGGGAACGGCGAATTGGAAGCCTAACTTTGATGGCACTATGGATGAGCCAGAAATTTTGCCCGCTCGAGCACCCCATGTTCTGCTGAACGGCACCACGGGTATTGCCGTAGGTATGGCGACGGATATTCCACCACATAATTTAAGAGAAGTTATCAGTGCCTGTATCCATTTACTAGAAGAGCCAAAGGCGACCCTGAGCGATCTTTGTCAGCATATTCAGGGGCCGGATTATCCGACCGAGGCGGAGATTATTACGCCCCGCGAGGATATTCTAAAAATCTATGAAACCGGTCGTGGCAGTTTAAAGATGCGGGCGGTGTGGCATAAGGAAAATGGCGATATTGTGGTGACAGCACTACCCCATCAAGCCTCTGGTTCAAAAGTTTTGGAGCAGATAGCCGCCCAGATGAATGCTAAAAAATTGCCCATGGTGGCGGATTTACGTGATGAGTCAGATCATGAAAACCCAACACGACTAGTCATTATTCCACGATCAAATCGGGTGGATATGGAAAGTTTGATGGGGCATTTGTTTGTTTCCACCGATCTTGAAAAAAGCTATCGCGTCAACATGAATATGATTGGCATTGATGGTCGGCCTGAAGTTAAACCACTGAATAAAATCCTGTCTGAATGGTTGAGTTTTAGGTTAGACACGGTTCATCGTCGACTTAGCTACCGACTGGATAAAGTGGAAAAGAGACTTCATCTATTAGAGGGTTTATTGATTGCCTTTCTGAATATTGATGAAGTGATTCATATTATTCGTACCGAAGATGAGCCCAAGCCTGCATTGATCGAGCGATTCGGCCTCAGTGATATACAGGCTGACTATGTTCTGGATACCAAATTGCGGCAATTGGCTCGCCTGGAAGAGGTAAAAATTCGGACTGAGCAGGATGTGCTGGCAAAGGAAAAAGATGAGCTGGAGAAAATTCTTGGTTCTAAGCAACGGTTAAAAACATTGGTACGAAAAGAGTTGTTAGCTGTAGCAGAAGAGTTTGGTGATGAACGAAAGTCTCCACTGATAGTGAGAGGTGAGGTGAAGGCATTTAGTGAAACTGATCTTCTTACCTCTGAGTCGGTGACCGTTGTTTTATCCGAGAAAGGCTGGATTCGGTCAGCAAAAGGCCATGATATTGACCCCCTGTCTCTCAGTTATAAATCGGGTGATCAGTTCCTTTGTGCGGCAAAAGGGAGAAGTAATCAAAATGTGATATTGCTGGATTCTACCGGGCGCACCTATTCTATTGCGGCTCATTCTCTGCCGTCTGCTCGGGGTCAAGGTGATCCGGTCACAGGGCGCTTGAATGCGCCATCAGGTGCAACCTTTAATGCTGTCATTATGGGTGAGGATAGCCAGCATTTACTCATGGCTACGGATGCTGGATACGGATTTGTGGCAAAACTGGACGATCTCCAGACAAAAAATCGCGCGGGAAAGGCAGCAATTTCTATTCCGAAAGGGGGCAGGGTACTGTCACCGACACCGATTTCTGATATTGAGCAGAGCTTGGTTGTGGCGGTCAGTAATGAGGGGCGTATGCTCGCTTTCCCTCTGTTGGATTTACCTCAGCTCGCTCGAGGGAAGGGTAATAAGTTGATCAATATACCGTCTTCTCGATTGCAGTCTCGGGAAGAGTTTGTAGTTGCTGTGGCGGTTATTACGCCGAGGCAGCAACTCTTAGTTTATTCTGGGAAGCGCCATTTAAACCTCAAACTGTCAGATTTGGAGCACTATCGTGGAGAGCGAGGTCGTCGTGGCAACAAGTTGCCACGGGGGTTTCAGAAAGTGGATAGGGTAGAAATCGCCCTAGCTGAGTAATGTGAAAATCTCGGTGCTCAGATGGTAAATTGTTTACGGTAATGCGTGTTTTCACTATTATGAGATGGTTACACTCGGCGTATAAAGAATAAAACTCGAATGAGGCTTTCTGAGTGAACAATAAAATTTTTCCAATCATCGCATCCTTGTGACTTCCCCCCGCTGGCTGTTTTTCTTAAAGTTGGTGCGGGAAAGGACTTGGTGATTAATATCGTGTTATGTCTGTTTTTCTTGGTGCCTGGCATTATCCATGCGCTTTGGATTTCATTGAAGTAGCGGATTTTTGATTGGGATAATTTAGCTATACCGATATATCCTTTCAAGTGGTTGTGAATTAGTGGGAAAGATCTCGTTCAGCCAGTGAGTGATGGCGGAATCAGTGAGCTGACCTTTGCAGAGAAAACTAACGGAGAATATTGTGGATAATGTAGGTGATTTCATTCTTTTTTATGGCTTAAAAGTGCTGATAGCACTAGCTATTTTTGTGATTGGTAAAGCGGTCGCTAAATGGCTTCGCGGAGTAGTGTCCACGCTCTTGCAGAAAAAAGAAATGGATGTGGCCATTCAGCACTTTGTGTCAGCGCTTGTGTATTATGCATTGATTACTTTTGTTGTGATTGCGGCGCTTGGGCAGTTAGGTATTCATACGGCATCGCTTGTTGCCGTCATTGGTGCTGCAGGTCTTGCTGTTGGTTTGGCTCTTCAGGGTTCTCTCGCCAACTTTGCTGCGGGTGTGCTGATACTTATCTTTAAGCCTTATCGTGTCGGTGATTTTGTTGAGGTCGCCGGTGTTGCTGGAACAGTCACGAGTGTTTTGGTTTTTACAACTGAATTGAACACCGGTGATAATAAACGAATAATTATTCCTAATGGCCAAGCGATGGGCGGCACTATCACCAATTATTCTACCAATGATACACGTCGAGTAGATTTGGTCATGGGTATTGGTTATGGCGATGATATTGATAAGGCGAAGAAAGTTCTGGAAGATATCGTCGCTGCAGATGATCGTATCCTTAAAGATCCAGCTCCGACTATTGCGGTGGTTGAGTTGGCGGACAGCAGTGTCAATTTTGTGGTTCGCCCCTGGGTGAATAAGGCAGATTACTGGGGCGTTTACTTTGGTCTAACAGAGGCCGTTAAGAAACGCTTTGATCAGGAAGGCATTTCTATTCCATTCCCTCAGTCAGATGTACATATGCATCAGGTTGCCAGTAACGATTCGTAAATTTAAGCCCCGCTAAATGCGGGGTTTTTTATTTTTGTCTTTTATTCTTATTTCAAATAAGGGAGAGAAGAGATGGGTATTTTATCTTGGATAGTGTTGGGACTGATTGCTGGTATCTTGGCTAAAATGATTATGCCTGGAAAAGATGGCGGGGGTTTTATTGTTACCGCGTTGTTGGGTGTTGCCGGTGCTTTCGTTGGCGGGTGGGTCGGTTCTTTTTTGGGGATGGGTTCTACTGGTAGTTTTAACTTGGGCAGCATAGCCACTGCGACAGTCGGAGCCTTAGTGCTGCTTATTATTTACCGAAAGGTTAAAAAATAACTATGATACTGATGACGATAGTCCGAATGAACGGAGCTGTCTACATCAAGCATTGGTAGAGCGTGGCCCAAGAGCTGCGTTTTTTTCTGCAAAATTCTGGTATTAATTAAGCCCTAACTGTTCTTTTAAATGTGCCAGTTGCTTGAGGGATTCTTGCTTGCTAAGTGGGGGTTTCTCTTTGGCCTCCAACATGGGTTCTGATGGCGAGGTTAGCTTTTTACCTTGGGCCACATCACGGCATATTCGACGGTAGTGCTGTTGATAAGCAGGATAGCTACTGGATTCTGCTTCATGGGTTAATCGGTACCAACCAGTTTCTGCTCCCGCGTAATATACAGCCAAGTGAGACCACTTAGCGTGAGTTTTTGGTGATGGAGCATTACAGGCTTCCAGATAAGCATCGTGTGGACATGGCAGTCCAAACTCGTTGCTTTGTCCTTCACAGTTTTGAATCATTCGGTTTAGCGTAGGCAGGTAGTCTGAGGTTTCTATAACATTCTTCGCGCCCGTTAGTATCTGCTTTTCAGAAAAGTGTGCTAACGCTTCCAACCATAACCGTTTGGCCTGATTTAGTAGTTCTGTGTCGTTATAAGCACTATAAAACTGGTTGTGATAATTGAGTCGGAACAACGCAAATACTTGATTAATTGCATCAATGAGGTGGGCAGTATTTTTGGCCGTTAGCTCAGGTGCTGGCCCAGCTGCGGTCACTGAGTTCGTCGATGAGGCTGTTATTTCTTGTACTGTTTGATCGATGAGGTCGTTGTTGTCCATTGCTTGTTACCTGAGGGGTAGCCGATTGTTGTCGAGACCACTCTCGCTTAACCTGTTGTAGAAACTTGGTGTTCCAAGAATTATGAGCCTGGCCGCTGTCGCGCCAATAAAGAACAAATTCTGGCGCGAGTCGCTCAGCAAAATCACGAGAAATATTGGCTAGTATTAAAACTTCAAAAAGTTCTTCGCTGGGTTTCCAGTCCTGAGGTATTAATCTTGGCTCAGAATCATGTTCCATCGTGGCGGTAAATCGTGCCCACTGGCGTTTAACGTGCATGATAAACCGGCTGTTCCACGTATTGGATGCCTCCCCACGCTCCACCCAGTAAAGCATGAATTCGGGGATAGCATCTTCGATGAAATTATGATTGATTCCCGCTTGTCGTACCAGAATATCCATTGCATCTTGGGAGGGGTGCCAGTCAGCACACATGGGTTTTTGTTGGCCTAGTTTTGTGGCTTGCGTCTGCTGATTTCGCCAGATACGAAGTACGTGTTTAATAAACTTAGAGCCCCAGCTAAATTGGGGTTCGTTGCGTTCTGCCCAATAAGTAATAAATTCGGGTAGCTGGTCATGGATAAACTGGGCAGGAATATTGTACTGCTCGAGTTGGCGTAGAACGTCTTCTTCTGGCAACCATGTCGGTGGAAGAATTTTTGCCCCTTGTCTTTGGGGAGGTTGAATGACCGGAGAATGATTTGCAGAAAATGTTTCTTTGGCGGCATCTTGTTCATTAAATGCGAAACGAAGTTCTTTGCTTTCCATTAAGGGCGCAGAGGCAATCAATAAAATCCCCTTGTCACGTAAGTTAACGCTAATGCGTTGAATGGCTGTCACATCCCAAAAAGGTGTGATTTTGAGCAGTTGTTGCTGGTGAACCGTTAGCCATTGATAACCTTTGTTGAGCTCGGGGGAGCCATGACACATGAGTTCACTGAGAGCCTGGAGTAAGATTGCCTCCTCAAGACCAATTGTTGCGGCCAGAGAGGGCGAGATGGTCAGCGTTTTTTCAGGTATCAGTGACATGCCTGTTACTCTATCAGAAATGTCTGAGTAAGTTTATGGCAAGTGATGGATGAGATGTTGTTTTCTATTGTGGATATTGCCCGATAGAATGTGCTCGTTTATCAAAATGGAAAGTACGTGGTGCAATGGATTAGGTATCTCACCAAAAAGACATTAAAGCCTCTTAAATATAAGTGGGTTTCTCTGCTCATCGGGTTAATGACACTCACTGAGTTTGCCTTTTCTGAGGTTATTACCGAAGAAGATCTTATCGGGGATATTCCCATGGTGATGGCCGCTACGCGCTTGCCCCAGTCTGTTACAGATACGCCGGTGGCAATGACCGTGATTGATCGCCAGATGATTGAAGCCTCCGGTTTTATTGAAATTCCTGATCTTTTTCGTTTAGTGCCAGGATTTCAGGTGGGGTTGAGCTGGAGGGATCATCATACAGCGGTGACTTACCATGGTCAGTCAGATGGTTTGTCTCGCAGGATGCAGGTGCTGATAGATGGTCGGGTGGCTGTGGGCTCGTTGTTTGGCATTGTTGATTGGGATAGGTTGGGGATTGTTATCGATGATATTGATCGAATAGAGGTAGTCCGAGGATCCGCAGGTGTTGCTTACGGGTCTAACGCATTTGTTGGAGCTATTAACATTGTCACTAGGGAGCCATACGCCAATCCCGGTTGGAAAATGAGCGCGACAAGTGGTAGCCAAGATACAAACATTCTGTCGACACAATACTCTCACGTCGGTGAGAAATTTGATTATATTGCATCGGCTAGCTACTTTCATACGGACGGGTTTGATGATGTAAATGATGAGTCAACAGCGCGTTCGGGTCGGCTGAAAGGGCGTTATCAATCTGCTTCCCATACGGCGCTGGACTTTCAGCTTGGTTATTCCAGAGGGCCTTGGGGGCGGGGAGGGCTGGGTATATCTATTGACCCAATTGCGAACAAAGAACCTACGGAGCAGTATGGAAATTTCAGGCTGACACAGTCTGGTTTACCTGGGAATGAGTGGTATGTTCAGCTTGGTCTGAGCTCTAGTGAAGAAGTCGATAAATTTGATGCGGGATTGCTTTCGGATATTCTGGGAATTCCTCCTGCTCAGGTTCCTATCCTTGTCCCTGGTCAGCAAGACCAAAAGATTATAGGTAGTGCGTTTGACTTCACATCAAACAGCTTAAATTTTGAATTCCAGAAAACGAATTTGTTAGATGGACAACATCGTACTTTGTGGGGGCTGGGGTACCGTAAAGATATGGTAAAAGGTCGTTCTGTTATAAACACGAACGACCGTGAGTTTATGGACACCTATCGAGCCTACGGCAATTTAGAATACCGTTTGTTTAAGAATGTACTAATGAACGTCGGTCTGACTTACGAAGATAATAATTTTGTAAAAGGTAAGTTTTCTTCACGGCTAGGGTTCAATGTAACCATGGCTAAAGGCCATGTATTTAAGGTGGCCGTTGCTGAGAGTTGGCGGCAACCTTATCTGGCCGAGCATTTACATGATGTGTCTATTCGCCTGAATGACGGATCAGTCTTAGAGCAGATACAAATATCTACGGGAAAATTAGATCCCGAACGATTGCGTAGCTTTGAGGTGGAGTATGTAGGCTATTGGTTGAGCCGGAAACTTTTAACTGAAGTGAAGCTTTTTAGAGAAGAGTTTGAACGAGAGCTGGAGTTTGTTGCAGACCCGTTTTATCCAGAACTCATTTCCCTTTTTAATCCTGGCACTATTCTCGATAAGAATGGTGGCGCCACAGAGGTGATGGGTTTTGAAACAGGTATTAGTTGGGAGTTCACTCATCAATCCAGGCTGTGGGTGTCTTATGCTTTTTCTGAAGTGGATCAGGCGTGTCAGGCGCTTGCTTTTCGCTGTGCTCATGAGAATGACGCCACGCCACGCCATACGGCTAGTGTGTTGATGTCGCATAATGTTGGGCGTGGCTGGGAAGCCAGCCTTGGCTATTATTACCTAGACGAAATGGCTTGGGTTTTCTGGGGAGGCGATAGAGAATCCTACGGCCGAGTGGACATGCGTATAGCAAAAAGTTTTGAATTCAGTGGATCTCGACTAAAATTAGAGCTAATTGGCCAGAACCTGGGTGGTGATTACCATGAGTTCAGCCAGACTAATGTGTTTGAAACACGAACTTTTGTTCGGGCTACGCTTCAATTTCATTGAAAATATCTAAAATATTGCGCTGAATACTTAAGAAATTATTTCCCTTCTATTACTCACTTTCTTAAATAAATTGTCATGGTAGACTTCGGTCTTTCCTTAGGGATCAATCGTGGCTAAAAAAAAATCATCTGCTTATGTCTGTAATGATTGCGGTGCCGACTACACCAAGTGGCAGGGGCAGTGTAATGAGTGTAACGCCTGGAATACGCTCACTGAAGTACGTCTAGGCTCTACAGTGTCGCCTGCTTCCCGAAGAAGTTCCGGCTTTGCCGGCGCTGCAGACGGCGCTGTTAGCAAACTCTCTGAAATTGCTCTTGATGAAATCCCCAGAATAACGACAGGTGTTAAAGAGCTAGATCTGGTGTTGGGCGGAGGTCTAGTGCCCGGTTCCTGTGTTTTAGTGGGCGGGGAGCCTGGAGCGGGAAAGAGCACCCTGTTGCTACAAATCTTATGTGAGCTGGCTAAAAATCAAAAAACGCTGTACGTCACCGGTGAAGAATCACCTCAGCAGGTGGCTATGCGCGCTAAGAGGTTGGAATTACCTACAGATCAGCTCCAAATCATGGCCGAGACCTCTGTGGAGACAATATGTGCTACCGCTGAGCAATTGCAGCCTAAAATTATGGTTGTAGATTCTATTCAAGTGATGAATCTGGAGGACGTCACCTCGGCGCCGGGTAGTGTTTCTCAGGTGAGAGAAAGCGCGGCAATGTTGATCCGCTATGCCAAGCAGACTAATACCGTGCTGCTGTTGGTGGGCCATGTCACAAAAGATGGCAGTCTTGCCGGCCCCAAAGTATTGGAACACATGATTGACTGTTCGTTGATGTTGGAAGGTTCCAGTGATAGCCATTTCCGTACCTTGCGCAGCAATAAAAATCGTTTTGGTGCGGTCAATGAGCTGGGAGTGTTTGCCATGACAGACAGGGGGCTACGAGAAGTGGCCAATCCGTCGGCGATTTTTCTTCAGCGTGGAGATGAGGTGGCTTCGGGTAGTGTGGTAATGGTGGTATGGGAAGGGACTCGGCCCCTCTTAGTTGAGCTGCAGGCGTTGGTGGATGATAGTCATTTGAGCAATCCCCGTCGTGTTACCGTGGGCCTAGATCATAACCGTTTAGCCATGTTGCTCGCTGTATTGCATCGACACGGCGGGATTATGGTGGGTGACCAGGATGTATTTGTGAATGTGGTGGGAGGGGTTAAAGTTTTAGAGACCAGCGCCGATTTGGCGCTGATTCTGGCGGTGATTTCCAGTTTCCGCGATCGACCACTACCCAGAGATTTGATGGTGTTCGGAGAGGTGGGTTTGTCTGGCGAAATTCGTCCGGTACAAAATGGTCAGGAGCGCCTTCGAGAAGCGGCTAAGCATGGGTTTAAACGAGCTATTGTACCTACGGGAAATATGCCGCGTCATCCTATCGAGGGTATGGAGATTGTCCCTGTGCGTAAGCTAACGGATGCTCTGCAGGCCCTAGAGTAGTATCTTTTTCGTTATTTATTTATTTTTTCCTATTCCATCATTTGCTGCTGTCTTGTTGACATTAACTCGTTGTGGGCGTAAATTTCTGCGCCTTGCTAATGCAATAGGTTCTTGGCTCGCATACCTGCGAGTTGAGTGAAACGGGAAATCGGTGAGTTTAAACCCAGTACTTTCTTAACAGTCAGTGCTTCAAAAAAGGTTAACCATTCCGATACTGCCCCCGCAACGGTAATTGAGTGAGTCTACTGGCCATTAGGCAATTGGTAGGCTCAAGCGCTAAATCACACAGCCACTGTGTCATGTTTGATATGGGAAGGCGATTTAGCAGGGAAACCGCTCATGAGTCCGGAGACCGGCCTGTCGCTACGCAGACGAACCGCGGGGTGCGGTTGCGCTGGTTTTGACAATCCTGTTGTCTTTCCGCCAATTTCTCCTTCGTGGGTATTTTTTACTCAAGATACGTTCGGGGCTGAACGTTGGAGAAAAATCAATGAAATACTTTGCCCTTGCCAGTCTTCTGGCAGTTTCTGCTGTGACTTATAACAACCACGCCTATGCTCAGCAGCCGAAAAATGAATATTCTAATTTACAAGAAATAGTCGTTACTGCTTCACATCAGCCTATTAGCCTTCAACAATCTGCTAGTGCCATTTCCGTCATTTCTGCCAAAGATATAGAAAATTCTCACGCGACTATGGTTAGCGATTTGCTACGTGATGTCCCCGGGTTAGCGATTAATCGAAGTGGTGTTCTCGGCTCAACGACACAATTGCGTATGCGTGGTGCAGAGGGAAACCATGTGTTGGTGATGATTGATGGTGTGGAGGTCAATGATGCTTCACAGGGGGATGAGTTCAACTGGGCTCACTTGCCGGTGACAGGGATAGAAAGAATTGAAATTGTTCGTGGCCCACAAAGTGCTTTGTGGGGCAGTGACGCTGTGGCTGGGGTGGTGAATATCTTGACCCAAAAAGCCAATAAGCCACTACAGAGTAGTGTGTATTCAGAGGCAGGGAGTCACGGCACCAACCACTCTGGGTTTAGCCTGGGAAGTGGTGGGGATGCCTATCATATTAATTTGAATGGATCCCATGTTTCAGCCGATGGTGAAAATATTTCCCGCCATGGCGGAGAGGAAGATGGTTACAGAAATACCACGTTGAATCTAAATGCGGGTTGGAAGCCATTGGAGAACCTGTCTTTTTCCCTAACTGGCCGCCAGACCGAAGGCGAAAATGAGTTTGATGAGATAGATTCATTTGTGACGGGATTGCCTCAAGACGCCGACAAAGAGTCTGAGTTTCGGCAACGTTTTGCTCGGCTGCAGACGGATTTCTCATTATTCGATGATCACTGGCAACAACGACTGGCGGTATCAGTTAGTCGCCATAATAACGATGAGTTTACTAATGGTAGCCTCTCTGGCGATAAATCAATACGAAAGAAGCAGTACAGTTACCTGAATGCGCTGAATTGGGCAGATAACACGCAGCAATTATCTTTTTTAGCCGAACATGAAACTGAGGATTTTAGTCAACGGGGCACAGCTCAGCCATGGGGGGACCCGAACCAGGACCGAAAAAGAAGAACGGACAGTTTGGCTTTAGAATATAGGATTACACTTTGGGATGACCTGACCCTGGCGGCCAGTGTTCGTCATGATGATAACGACGAATTTCAAAATGCCAATACCCGCCGGTTTGAGGCAAGCTATACACTCCCTAATGGTGATACTCGGTTGCGTGGAACCTACGGAACAGCCATTAAAAATCCCACCTTTACTGAACGTTTTGGTTTTTTTACCAATTTTCAGGGTAACCCAGGCTTACAGCCGGAAGAATCCAAAAGCTGGGAGGTAGGCGTTGATCAAACGTTATTGGGTGGTGGGTTGTTGCTTGGTATAACTTACTTTAATGCCCGGTTAGAAAATGAAATCGATGGTTTTGTGTATGACCCGATGACCTTTGCGTTTACGGCAGAAAATATTAATGGTACCAGTGATCGACAGGGCGTAGAGGTAACTTTGGATGCTAGACTTGCGGCAACTTTGGGTTTGAAAGCAAGCTATACGTATGTCGATGCCACTCAGCCGGATTCAGCTGTTGATCGCGATGCCGATGAACTTCGTCGACCTCGGCACCTTGGCAGCGTCAGTTTAAATTGGTCGCCAACTAGTCAATTCAATGTAAACCTAAATGCCCAGTACAATGGTTCTCAGGATGATGAATTTTTCCCTCCATGGCCTCAACCATCACAGGTCGTGAGGTTAGATGACTACACATTGTTGAATCTAAGTGCCAGCTTTCAAATGAACAAGCAGTTGTCGTTTTATACGCGACTGGACAATATCCTCGACGATAATTATGAAGAGGTTTATGGCTATCAAACATTGGGCTTCGGTGCTGTCGTAGGTGTTCGTTACAATTTTGCTCCCTAATATTAGCTTTAGCTTCTTTCTCTACAAGGGTTCTTTAATTAAAAGAAAGGAAGACGGCAGTTGTGACTGATTTGAGTTCGAAGAAGAAAGCCCGAGTATTATTATCCTGGAGTAGTGGTAAGGACTCCGCTTGGGCACTGTACCAATTACAGCAAAACCCTGATGTGGAAGTAGTTGGCTTGCTGACGACTTTCAATAGTGAGTTTGGTCGCTCAGCGATCCATGGGGTTAGGTTGGAGCTGGTTCGTGCACAGGCAGAAGCGGCGGAGCTGCCATTACTTGAGGTTGCCCTGCCCTGGCCTTGTAGCAATGAGCAATATGAACAGTTGATGTCCAGTGCCATAGATCGCGCCAAGCGTGAAATGGCACCGGATGCTGTCGCATTTGGGGATCTTTTTCTGGAGGATATCCGTCAGTATCGTGAGGAGCGCATGGCAGATACCGGACTGGATCTGATGTTCCCTATCTGGGGTATTCCCACAACGGAACTGGCTGATAGCATGATTGAGTCCGGATTGCTGGCATACCTGACCTGTCTTGATCCGACAAAAGTCCCTGAGGCTTTGGCCGGGCACGCTTTTGATCGAGCGCTGCTGATAAAGCTGCCTGAGGCTGTCGATCGTTGTGGCGAAAATGGTGAGTTTCACACCTTCGCTTGGAATGGCCCCATGTTCCATAAACCAGTTGAGGTGACTGTGGGCGAAACCGTGAAGCGAGAAGGCTTCGTGTACACTGATTTAATGGGTGTACTTTGAGATGCCACCTTATTTTGAGTGTATTCCTGTCAGGCTCTCTTTTTTAGGTAATGCGCTATGAATATTGTTTCTTTACTGCCCAGTGCCACGGAAATCATTTGTGGCATTGGTTTGCGTGATCAGTTAGTGGGGGTTACCCATGAGTGTGATTACCCCAGTGATGTTGTGGGGTTGCCTGTCGTCACTCAATCGAGAATCCCCAAAGGTCTCGCCAGCCACGAAATCGATGTCTTGGTTCGAAGTCAGCTGGAAACAGATAGCGCACTCTATAGTTTGGATATGGATACGCTGTCTACTTTGGCACCTAATTTAATTGTCACTCAAGCTCTTTGTGATGTATGTGCCGTGTCAGCTGACGAGGTCACCTCCGTTGCTTGTGAGTTGCCGGGTTCTCCGCAAGTTATTAATTTGGAACCCACCTGTTTAAGCGATGTTTTACTAACCATTCCAGTGGTAGGAAAAGCAGCGGGTCGTGAGGCTGAGGCGCAGGTATATTTAGATCATTTGAATCGGCGTGTAGACGCCGTTGTTCAGCGTTCAGAAAGTATCCCTCATCATTTGCGCCCAAGGGTGGCCATTCTCGAATGGCTTGATCCTTTGTTTGATGGTGGGCATTGGTATCCTGAATTAATAGACATGGCTGGCGGTATCCCCTGTTTTGGTATGCGGGATAAACCATCATGCTCTCGTTCTTGGGGGGATCTGGTTGCGGCAAAACCGGATGTGATTTTGGTCTCCCTTTGTGGTTTTGATCTATCCAGAACAGAGCAAGACATGCCTTTGCTGCTTCATAATACTGAATTTTCTCAATTGCCTGCGGCTAAAAATGATCAGGTCTTTATGGTGGACGGTAATAGTTATTTCAGTCGCCCTGGTCCGCGTTTGGTCGATAGTCTGGAAATTCTTGCCAACCTACTGCATCCTGAGGTGCATTCTTTGCCTGCAGGTGTTCCTGCGGCGACAAAATGGAACGCTGTTATTAGTGATTAACGCCGAGGATACCCTGTGACAGATAAGCACCAAAAAAAAATGCAGAAGCTCAAAGAGAATGTTGATGCGGGTATTAAGGCTGCAGATACTGAGCGCGGTGTTGTGATCTTGTTAACTGGTGAGGGCAAGGGTAAAACCAGCTCGGCATTTGGTATGGTCATGCGAGCCTTGGGTTACGATTACAAAGTAGGTGTTGTTCAGTTCATCAAAGGGCAGCAGCTTTCCGGAGAAGAGCTTTATTTGCGCGATATATGCCCTCAGGTAAATTTCTATCAAATGGGGACAGGGTTTACTTGGGATACTCAAGATAGAGAAGCCGATATTCAGGCGGCTAAAAAAACCTGGGCTGTTGCCGAGCAGATGTTAAAAGACGACAGTTTCCACCTAGTTGTTCTCGATGAACTTACTTATATGTTTAGCTTTAAATACCTTGATGAACAGACTGTGTTGGACGTGCTAAAAAATCGTCCAAAAAATCAGAGTGTTGTCATTACTGGACGTGGTGGTGGCTCAGCTTTGCAAGAGTTAGCGGATACCGTATCTGAAATTAAGGACATCAAGCATGCCTATAAAGCCGGTGTGATGGCACGCCGCGGTGTAGATTTTTAGCTGTGGATTTTTAATCAATAGCTGAATATATTTTTAAAAATAGATGGTTAAAAATTGAGAGTTACATTGCGCCGCTATTCCCCCATTAAATTCATCTTATTAGCTAGTGTTGCTCTGGTCATAGCGTTGTTGTGTGGTTTATTGAGTGGCCCTACAGATATATCACCTTCAAAAATATGGGGGCTGTTCAGTCTGAAACTGCTCGATATGGATCATCGCATTCTTCAGTCGATTCGTTTGCCTCGGGTTTTATTAGCGGCTTTGTCTGGCGCTTGTCTGGCCAGTTGTGGGGCTGTTATGCAGGGGCTATTTCGCAATCCGCTGGCAGACCCCTCCTTGATCGGCGTCTCCAGTGGTGCATCGGTAGGAGCTAGCTGTATCATTTTTTTTGGTGGAGTCAATGCCATCGGTAGTGGTATTGAATTGCCTGCTATCGCTATTGGCGCTTTTGTGGGCGGCCTATTGGCAACCAGTGTTGTCTATAGTCTTGCAACGTCCGTTACTGGTACCTCAGTGGCGACGATGCTGTTGGCAGGTATTGCGATTACTGCGCTGTCCGGGGCGATAACAAGCCTCTTCAGTTTTTTTGCTGACAACGAAATGTTGCGGCGGATCAGTCTTTGGCAAATGGGTAATCTGGATGGTGCCGATTGGCCCAGAACGCTAACGATGGGGCTAGTGGCAATTCCGCTGATTCTGGTCTTACCTAGAGAGGGGAAGGCACTAAACGCCATGTTGTTGGGCGAGTCGGAGGCGCGTCATCTGGGTGTAGATGTCGAAGCCATGAAGCGACGTTTGATTTTGTTGACGGCTCTGGGAGTAGGGGTTGCTGTTGCTGTGTCTGGTGTAGTGGCTTTTGTGGGTCTGATTGTTCCGCACTTGGTTCGGTTAATAATTGGCCCCGATCACCGTTACTTGATTCCCGGATCTGCCATTCTTGGCGCTGTGTTACTTGTGCTGGCGGATACTGCGGCTCGGACATTGATGTCTCCGGCGGAATTGCCGACCGGGGTAATTACCGCTTTGTTAGGGGCGCCATTTTTTGTTGCTTTGTTGCTACAACAACGAAACAGAATGGTGGGCTGATCGATGCTTGAAACCCACCAGTTATCATTATCTATTGCAGGTTTTGATTTGTTGCAAGGTATTGATTTACAGGTAAAATCTGGTGAAGTGACGGCGATTGTTGGTCCTAACGGTGCGGGTAAAACCAGCTTGTTACGTTTGTTATGCGGAGAGATAAAACCCTCATCCGGTGATGTTACCTTTAATGGCCTTTCTTTCGATCAATGGCAGCCAAAGCAGCTGGCCCGAATACTTGGTGTATTACCTCAGGGTTCGGCTCTGAACTTTCCCTTTACCGCCCGAGAGGTAGTGATGATGGGGCGGATTCCCCATTCCACTGGTTTAACCAAAGATACTGAAATAGTCGATGCGGTTCTGGATCTCGTGGGTGGTAGCTATTTGGATAAGCGACCCTATACCCAAATGTCTGGCGGAGAAAAGCAGAGGGTACAGTTGGCGCGAGTGCTTGCACAAATATGGGAGCCGGATGCTAGCGGTGATAGGATTCTGATTTTGGATGAACCAACATCAGCCTTTGATTTGGCCCACCAACAGCTCACCCTGGATATTGTCAAAAGCTTTGTTCGGCAGGGCGTTGGTGTTTTGTTGGTTGTTCATGACCTCAATTTGGCGGCCAGTTGTGCCGATCAGTTGGTGATGTTGAGCTGTGGTCGACTTGTAGCAAAAGGTTCACCGGAGACTGTGCTGACCACAGAGTTAATCGAGCAGGTTTTCAATGTGGCTGTCTCCATGGGAATCCACCCCAAAACAGGTTCTCCACTGGTGATTGTTTAATATGAGAGGCCGGAGGTTGTGGTGCTTTGTATTGTTGTTGTTCTCGTTACACACAGGGGCAGGGATTCATGTTAAGGATGACCTCGGTCGGGAAATAATATTATCGAAGCCTGCTCAACGAGTGATCAGTTTGGCTCCTCATCTGACTGAAGTTGTGTATGCCGTAGGCGGTGGCGACCGCATGGTCGCTACCGTAGCTTGGAGCGATTTTCCGGAAGAAGCGAAATCACTTCCTATTATCGGTTCTAACAACAAAATTAATTACGAGGCATTGCTTGCTTATAAGCCAGACCTCGTATTGGTTTGGCGAAGTGGTAACGGAGAAAATATTATTCAGCGATTGTCTTCGTTGGGTTTGAATGTTTTCGTCAATGAGCCGAGAAAACTCGACAATATTCCCGAGACCCTCCATAAAATTGGTCGCCTTCTGGGTGTCGATTCTGAGTCAGAAAAAACGATTCACCAGTTTCGGGTTACTCTTGAACACCTGCGGAACAGGTACCAACAGGTCCGAAAGGTCAGTGTTTATTACCAGATCTGGCAATCTCCCTTAATCAGCTTTGGGGGCAAACATCTGGTCTCCGATGTGCTCCAGCTTTGTGGCGCTGAAAATATCTTTTCAGATGTAAGGCCGTTAGTCCCTCGGATAGGGGTGGAGTCGGTGTTGGCAGCAGATCCAGAAGTTATTATTGTTGGGCAGTACACAGATGTTGAGGCTGCTTTTGAATACTGGAAGCAATGGCCCCAGCTAAGGGCGGTGACTAATCATCACCTGTATAAAGTTGATCCCTATTTGCTTCACCGTCACACTCCTCGAATTCTTCTGGGAGCTAGGCAACTCTGTAGTGCCATTGATCAGACCCGCTAGACCATTATCTATTTTGAGAATAAAAAAACCGCCTTGTGGCGGTTTTTTTATTTGTGAGTCAGATTCGTAATCGTCCTATAGATCATAGCCACGTTCGTCATGTTGAGACAAATCAAGACCATAAGTTTCATCTTCAGTGTCTACTCGAAGACCAACCATCATATCGACCAGCTTCAATATGATATACGTAACGATAGCAGTGTAAACAAGCGTGCTTGCCACGCCGATCAGCTGAACCTGCACTTGTGAGCCCATGGTCATACCTTCGGCATAACCTTGCCCGCTGAAAACACCGAGTTCCGCCGAGGCAAATACACCCGCCAACATCGTACCCAGAATCCCGCCCATACCATGCACCGGGAAAACATCCAGTGAATCATCAATTTTGAATTTTTGTTTGACCAGTTGAGTGGCAAAGTAGCAGACAATTCCGGCGGTAAAGCCAATGATTAGTGCTCCACCTGGCCCAACAAAGCCGGATGCAGGAGTGATGGTGCCGAGGCCCGCGACCATTCCTGTCACGATACCCAATACCGAAGGTTTGCCATGTTTGATCCACTCCATCATCATCCAGGCCAATGAGCCGGTGGCAGCAGAAATATGAGTAACCAGCATGGCCATGCCTGCATCACCATTGGCGGCCAATGCTGAGCCAGCATTAAAACCGAACCAGCCTACCCACAGCATGCCTGCTCCGGCCACTGTCATGGTCAGGTTGTGAGGCATCATCGCATGAATTTGGAAACCTTTTCGATTGCCAACAACTAAGGCGGCTACTAGAGCACCAATACCAGCGGTGACATGAACAACGGTGCCGCCAGCAAAGTCGAGCAGTCCCATTTGGCCAAGCCAGCCCCCACCCCAAACCCAGTGTGTGATGGGCACATAAACCAATAGAAGCCAGATGCTGCTGAAAATCAATACGGCAGAAAACTTAACCCGTTCTGCAAAAGCACCAATAATGAGTGTTGGTGTAATAATCGCGAAGGTCATCTGGAACATCGCAAAAACTGATTCAGGAATATCTCCTGACAGGGAGTCTTCAAATACGTTGGCCAGCATGAAATTGTCTAACCCACCAATCCAGCTATTCATGGCTCCGCCATCAGTAAATGCCAAGCTGTAACCACAGATTAACCAAATCAGAGAGGCAATACACGTGATGGCGAAGCACTGCATGAGTACGGAGAGAACGTTTTTAACACGAACCAGTCCACCATAAAAAAGCGAAAGGCCGGGTATTGTCATAAACAATACCAAGGCAGTAGCAGTTATGATCCAGGCCGTATTGGCGCCATTAAGGTCATCCGCATGTCCCATGCCAGGAAGCATTAATCCCAGTAAAAGCGGGAGAAGAGTAAGCTGTGGATTAAAGCGTTTGAGCATGGTTTCGCACCTTTATTGTGATCGCTAATGGTGCAATATAAGATCTATACGTCTTATTTGGCACCAATATAGAGCGATTTTGGTTAAATTTTGGGTGTTTATAGCTTTTTTTAGGCTATTTTTATAATTTTATGCAACTACTGCGCCAAAAATGTATTTTTTTGGTGCGGTGTCGTTGTTTTTGAAGGACTTTTGGCGGCGTTAACGTTAGGGTTGATTGTATTTGGTGCGAAACTTGTTGTTCCTAGGCAGGCGACCCATCAATGGATCTTTTTCTGTTAAACGTTTTGATTCTTATTAATTATGTCCTGTGCCATTGGAGCCTTTATTCTGGCGTGGTCTTAATCATCGTCTGAATATGTTAGATGGCATATACTTAAAAAAATATTATGACGGTATATGAGAGTGTGAGTAGAGGGAGCTATTTTTTGGGGAATTTTCTAGAAAAAAATCTTTCGGAAGAGCTCTATTTGACCAGTAAATTTTTTAAATGATATGCACAATAAACTCCGTCCGCTTTCACTTTATGATTAAATTTTATGAGGTTTTCATATGACTAACGAAGAACTAAAAAAACACCTTGATGAGTTACATGATGAATTGGAAAAGGCGCACACCATGGCGCCAGAAGAGCGTGATATGTTTGGACACCTGATGTCCGAGATGGTCCAAATAGCCCAAGGTGAAGGGCAATCAGAAGAACATAAGGAAACTTTACGTGAGAGGTTGGATCTCAAGGCCAGTGATTTTGATGCGGATTATCCACGCCTGTCGGGGGTCATACGGCAAGTGCTTGAAGCTTTGGCTAAAATGGGTATTTAGTTTGCTTGTTATGACGGGCAGCGTTAGTGTGAAAAATGACCTAAAAAACACCGTGTAATCGGGAGGGGTTATAAGTAGAGTTTGCTGCTGTTATTGCCATGAAAAAAGAAAATATATTGTCCAATATTCCCAATGATATCCCGGAGGAGATTGTTGAAAATCTCGCCGCAACGAATTCTATTCGGATAGAAAAGGTTATTTCAAAAGGCCAGAGTTCTCCAGATGATGAATGGTATGACCAGCACGAAAATGAATGGATTTTGGTCGTAAAAGGAGCGGGAACACTGGTATTTGAAAATGGTGATGAAGTGTCGCTAACTTCAGGGGATTATCTGAATATTCCAGCACATAAAAGACATCGGGTGAGCTGGACTGACCCTGATGAAGAAACGATTTGGTTGGCTGTTTTCTACAAATAGGGTACGCATGTGCCTTTCCAGCACACCCGCTGATCAGTGATGTCTTGAACAGTATGGGTGGAGCAGTCTTTACAAGGAGGCTGGCTAGAAAAAACGGCTGTTGATAAGCCAGCAGCTCAATACTCCAGCAAGTAAAAAACCTACGGCGTAGACAATGGATTGGCGTCGTAAGCGTCGGCTGAGATGTTCTTGTTCGGTGCTGTCGATAATAAAAGGAAAGTCCTTGTGCCGGGGTTGAGTGAGCACATGATCTGCTGGTTGATGAGCTTGCTGTGTTTGTCGATGTTTGACTTCATCTAGGGCTGCATCGCGAACCTGTTGCCACTCTTTTAAGTCCAGCTTGCCATCATTATTTTTATCGTAGCGTGCCAGCAATGCGGGGAAATCCTGTTTCCAGTCGCTAAGAATGTCGCCAGAAAGTTGCATGGGAGAGAGAGTCCGCTGGCCACTGCTGTTTGTCTCAAAGCGCCCTAGTGTGTAGAGGGGATCTCCCTCCATGATCAAGTGTTCTGTATAGCGGTAACGTCTACCCAAGGATATGCCGCCGATAGAAATGTTTGTGGTGAGCAGTGATAGAAAGCCACCTTTAGTTTTCTGTTTTAAAGTGGAGGGATCCATGATGGGGCGACGTGTATTGCCGTGCCAGGTTCGTCGGTGCAACGTGTTTATTTCAGCTCCTTGAGGTTCAACTCGGCATATTCCTGTGGTGTCTTTCAGGTGGAATGGTTGGCTGCATGTACGTTTCTCTACCGTTATCCAGTGGCTGGATTTACCGGAACTTTGGTATTTCTCAATGGTATAACGCCACCACAAGCATAGGGTATTGCTGAGCGGAGCCAGTTGGGGGTTGCCCTGAAGTTCTGCGACACCAACCAGCTCGATATAGCCTTGGCTGGCAGAGCGTATTCGGGAGGTGGGCATATCCTCAATAAGTCGTGCCCTTGTAAACTGTCGGTGGCAGTGTCTTAGGCAGAACAGTGTGCCCAATATTGCAATCCCAAGCCAGATCCTGTAGTCCCAGTTGGGCATGCTGCGCACACAGTCGCTACAAAATAGAGCGGCGATATCGGTTGAGAACATGAGATTGATGCTTTATTTGAGGGTTAACATAATTTGTGAGTTAACAGGTTGCGGGTTAACCGTTCTAGGAGCTAAACAGGTTTTTTATCTCGACATCGGCCGTTTCTTCTTCTGAGAATTCAAGCAAATCATGGGCTCCAAATTTAAAGAAGTTGGCAATGAGTACATCTGGAAATTGTTCAATGCGGATATTGTTCAGATTGACTGACTCATTATACAGCTCACGACGGTCCGCAATGCCATTTTCGAGATCCGAAATACGAGCTTGTAAGTGTTGGAACGATTCGTTGGCTTTCAGTTCCGGATAGTCCTCTGCGAGGGCAAATAAGCGGCCAAGCCCGCTTCGAAGGTTTGTTTCGGCCAATCCGAGAGCGGCAATATCCTGAGACTGTGCTGCCGTGGACACATCGCTGCGGGCGGCAATGACATTTTCTAATGTTTCTTGTTCATACCCCATGTACTGCTTGCAAGTTTCAACCAACTTAGGCAGCTCATCGTGGCGTTGTTTAAGCAAAACGTCGATATTGGCCCAAGCCTGAGCGACGCGATGTTTGAGTGCTACTAGGTTGTTATAAAGCGTAACCCCGTAGCCACCAACTAAAACCAGTATGCCTATCAGAATAAACGTGGAAATCTGCATAACCCCATCCTTGTGTAACCAGTGGTCGAAGAATAGGGATTTTGTTGGCGAGGGGCAATAGTGCGGAGTGTTGCAGCCCGGACTGAATCATTAGTGGTAAGCAGGACAGGTTGTTTTTTTGAGTATTATTATTTTTAGGTGTTTTCCGTTCACGTCCTTGTGAATAGAGCAGGGCGACTAGCCGTTGTGGTGGCCGCCTTTACGGTCATAGTAACGTTCAATTTTGTCGCCTTTCCGGTCTAATTGGCGAGCTTTTCTGTTGTCACCTTGACGCCATGCCTGATAAGCAGCACGGTCCAATTTGTTGTTAATCCTTTCGCCTTTGTGATCCAGTCGCCGGTCAATTCGGTCACCTTTGCGGTCCAGATAATCTGCTCTGTTGTTGCGGTGATGTAATTGATGGTGGGATTTTACATATCGAAAATTGTTGTCATGGCGGTGGGCTGAATAAGCGTTTGCTGCATGGATAGCACTGACGTGCAAGCGTGTTTTTAGATGATCTTGCCCATGAGCGAATGATAATGTGGGGGCCATTAATGCTGCAGCTAGAATAGCCAGTAGAGATGTTTTCAGATTCATGGTGTGCTACCTCATTATAGTGTTGTTCGTGAGGTATATAAACGTGAGCTCTGCTGATTGGTTGACGTGCTATCACTAGATACTCAGGATTTGTTTGACAAAGTTTGGGTATACTTTAAACCAGTGAATGAAAAAAATATTCCATATTCTAGATGTTTATGTGATGAATGTTGTGGTTGAGGTCGTCATAAAAATACGGCCAAAAAAATCTAAAAAACGCAGGAAGAAAACATAAGAAATGGATAAACCGACACTTCTGGCAATTGATCAAGGCACTACAAGTTCTCGTGCTATTTTGTTTTCACAGGCAGGTGACGTGCTGGATGTGCAGCAAAAAGAATTGCAGTTGTATTATCCGCACAAGGGCTGGGTAGAACAGCGACCTGAAGATATTTGGAATGATACCCATGCTTGCTGTAGCAAAATTTTAAATAAAGGCGTATCGAATTCTACTCCGGTAAACCCTGTTGCCATTGGTATTACCAATCAACGAGAAACAACCATTGTCTGGGACAGAAGTACCGGTGAGCCTGTCTACAATGCCATTGTTTGGCAAGACAGAAGAACAGCCGAATATTGTCATGCCTTAAAAAAGCAGGGGCTTGAGGCAGTGATAACAAAAAAAACAGGGTTGCTGCTCGACCCTTACTTTTCTGCCAGCAAAGCCGCATGGATTTTGGATAATGTTCCGGGGGTGCGAGCCCGAGCAGAAGCTGGCGAGCTGGCATTTGGCACCGTGGATAGTTATTTGCTCTGGAAGCTTACCCGAGGCGTAGTACATGCCACCGATATCACTAATGCGTCACGTACCATGCTTTACAACATTGTAGAGCAACAGTGGGATAGTGAGCTGCTGGCGCTGTTCAATATCCCCCTATGTCTACTGCCTGAAGTGAAAGACAATATCGCCGCATTCGGTACGACTGATGCTAGTGTTTTGGGCGCAGAAATCCCCATAGGTGGTATGGCCGGGGATCAGCAAGCTGCGTTAATCGGTCAGGCTTGCTTTGAGCCGGGTATGGTCAAATCTACCTATGGTACTGGGTGTTTTGCCTTGATGAATATTGGTGCCGAGTTTAAACAATCCCAGCATCGACTACTGACTACAGTGGCTTACCGTATTAATGGGCAAATGACCTATGCCTTAGAGGGTTCAATTTTTGTCGCGGGTGCGGCGATTCAATGGCTCCGTGATGGCTTGGAGCTGTTTGATGATGCCAGCGAAAGCGAGGCGCTTGCCCTATCGGTGGAAGATAACAATGAAGTCTATTTTGTACCCGCTTTTACTGGGTTGGGCGCGCCCTATTGGTGCCCTGAAGCAAAAGGGTTAATTATGGGGTTGTCCCGTGAAAGTACCCAAGCCCATATTGTTCGCGCCGCACTGGAAGCTCAGGCCTATCAAACTCGCGATCTAATGGGTGCTATGCAGTTAGATAGCGGCCACCGACTAGATGTTATTCGTGCTGACGGTGGCTTGGTGGCCAATACTTTTATGTGCCAGTTTTTGGCCGACATGTTGGATATTTCTATTGAAATACCCCATGTTACAGAGGCAACGGCATGGGGCGCCGCAGCATTAGCTGGCGTGCAGGTCGGTGTGTTTTGTGGGATAGAGGATATTGCTGGGGGGTGGAAAGCTGATAAGAATTACAGGCCGCAAATGGAGCCAGAACAGCGTGAGAGGCTTTATGATGGCTGGAAAAGCGCCATGAAGATGCTGCTGGGGGACACAAAAGGCAAATAACCTAGGTGTTATTTGCCTGGAAGTCTTTTTTTGGTCGTAAATAGTAATTTCTGTGCTGTTGGCGCGTTATTCATTCCCATCTGAATCAGTTTTATGTCGAGGGAGTGGCTTCCACTGAAACCCTGACTTTGGTTTGTCAGTGCCGGGTTCTGTTGCGTCGGAATCAGAATTAATCTCAATGGGTTCTATTGGGTCAGGTTCAGCCTCTCCTCGATGTTTAAGCTGCATGCCCTTTAAAAAATTGCGTAAAACCTGATCTTTACACTCCCGGTGGTTTTTGTGGTCAGCCTTGCGGAAGAAAGCACTTAATTCGTGTTTGCTTAGACTAAAATTGGCTAACTCCATGATTTCTAATATATCTTCAGCCTTTAGGTTGAAGGCAATTTTTAACTTCATAAATATAATATTGTTCGTTAGGCGTTTCTCTGGCGCGGGTTGTGCCCCGTCTTTTTTACCACGCTTTTCAGTAATCAGACCATTCAAAAATGTTGCTAATAGCGCGTCACTACAGTTTTGGTAGGCGGGGTCCTCTTCCTTTTTCAGCCATTGGCTGACTTGTTCCCGTGTAACCTGAATGTCTGCGAGGCCAAAAATAGCCATCATTTTGGTGTCGTTAAAATCAAAGGTATAGCGTATTCGGCGTAAGATATCGTTGTTTGTCATGCATAAATCCTGTTTAAAAAGTCATCGAAAAGGCGTATTTTATCTGTTATGGTTACAGGTTCGTGGCCATTTTTATTAACCACCCGCTGAATTCGTAGGCCTAGAATTTTTTGATTCTATACATGAATACTGGGAAATAACTACAAAGAAACATAATTATGTATAAAGACTTAGAAACAAAACTAAACGAAACTGCCGAGACACCATGGGATGTAGCATACCAACACCTGGCAGCTTATAAAGCTGAAAAGGGTAATTGTCTGGTCCCTCAATTTTATATTACTGAAGATGGTTTTACGCTAGGGTTCTGGCTTTTAAAGTTGCGTTATGACCGGGCTGAAAGCAATCTGACAGAGGACCAAATCCAGCGCCTTGATAAGCTGGAGTTTGTTTGGGACCCCCATGAGCCGCATTGGGAAAAAGGCTTTGCTGAGCTGCAATCTTTCAGAGCACAGTTCGGCCATAGTCTTGTTCCCGAAAATTACATTACCGCAGGTGATCATTACGAGCTTGGCGATTGGGCAAGAGCCCAGCGTCTCACTGAAGGCAACTACCCTAGAGAGAAGTACCAGCGTTTGTGTACGCTGGATTATGTTTGGGATCTTCGTGAGTATGATTGGAAAAGAGCCTTTGCTGCTTTAGAAGCCTACAAAGCCGAGTATGGTGATTGTTTGGTGCCTGAAGACTACATCACTGAAGATGAGTTGGAGCTGGGTGAGTGGGTCATTAAGCAGCGGACAGACTTGCATTACAGCTATCTTCCTCTGGAAAAAATGCTGAAGCTGGACGAGATAGGTTTTGCTTGGGCAACAGGCGACGATGGTTTGGCATTGACTCTGCACATTCCTCGGAAAAAATAATGTAGAGTGTTAATAAATAACATTTGAACGTTAAAAAAGGGCCGCCTTATTAGGCGGCCCTTTTTCGTTTTCATTCCCTCGAATTGTTGTTGCCATCATAGGTTCCATAACAAGAAGCTATGATATTTTTCACTATTTAATTAATGTTTTAGCCTTTTATATTTGACCCGCTTAGGTTGAGCGTCCTGCCCCTTTCTTTTGATAAAATCTTCGTGGTATTCGGTGTAGTCACCTTCAAATAGCACCACTTCACTATCGCCTTCGTAGGCGAGGATGTGGGTGGCGACCCGATCCAAAAACCAGCGGTCGTGGGATATCACCATGACGCAGCCGGGGAAGGTTTGAATAGCTTCTTCCAGTGCACGCAGGGTTTCAATATCTAGGTCATTTGAGGGCTCATCCAGCAACAGTAGATTTGCCCCTTGTTTCAGCGTATTAGCCAAGTGCAAGCGGCCACGTTCACCACCGGATAATTCGCCCACACGTTTTTGCTGATCGCCGCCCTTGAAGTTGAAGCGGCCGGCATAGGCTCGAGAAGAGACTTCGTAATTGCCGATGTGTAGGTTGTCTTGGCCGCCTGAAATTTCTTCCCAAACAGTTTTGCTGTCGTCGAGGTTTTCACGACTTTGTTCAACAAAAGCCAGTTTTACCGTTTCGCCGATGGTGATGGCGCCGCTATCGGGCTGTTCAGCACCAGAAATCATACGGAACAGGGTGGATTTACCTGCACCGTTACCACCTACGATACCAACGATGGCGCCTTTGGGAATACTGAAGGACAGGTTGTCCAGTAGCAGCTCGTCACCAAAACTTTTGCTGACGCCATCAAATTCAATAACCTTGTCTCCCAGGCGCGGGCCGGGTGGAATATAAATTTCATTGGTTTCGTTGCGGTTTTGGAAGTCTTGAGAGTTCATCTCATCAAAACGGGCCAGACGTGCTTTGTTTTTGGCGCGACGACCTTTGGGGTTTTGGCGAACCCATTCGAGTTCGTTCTTAATGGTCCGCTGGTGGGCATCTTCTTGCTTTTGCTCTGTGGCAAGGCGTTGTTCTTTGGTTTCCAGCCACGTCGTGTAGTTGCCTTCATAGGGAATGCCGTGACCGCGGTCCAGCTCTAAAATCCACCCTGCAACGTTGTCGAGGAAGTAACGATCATGTGTTACCGCAACGACGGTGCCGGAAAACTCTTCAAGGAATTTTTCCAACCAATACACCGACTCCGCATCCAGGTGATTGGTGGGCTCATCCAGCAGAATCATGTCGGGCTTGGAAAGTAGTAGTCGGCACAATGCTACCCGGCGTTTCTCGCCTCCAGACAACTTGGTGACATCTGCATCCCAAGGTGGCAGGCGTAGGGCATCAGCGGCAATTTCTAATGTGTGATTGAGATTGTGGGCATCCCAGGTCGCAATAATGTCTTCCAGTTGTCCCTGGCGTTTAGCCAGCTTGTCAAAATCTGCATCGGGTGCGGCGTAGTCGGCATACACTTGATCCAGTTCTTTCAGGGCATTGACGGCCTCACAAACGCCATCTTCTACATTGCCGCGCACATCTTTTTCCGGATCAAGCTGGGGCTCCTGTGGCAAGTAGCCCACTTTGATGTTGGGCATCGGACGAGCTTCGCCTTGAATGTCGGTATCGATCCCCGCCATAATTTTCAGCAGGGTGGATTTTCCTGCGCCGTTAAGACCGAGTACGCCGATTTTCGCGCCGGGAAAAAAGGAAAGTGAAATATCTTTGAGGATTTCGCGCTTGGGTGGGACAACTTTTCCCACGCGGTTCATGGTGTATACGTATTGAGCCATTGGATTCAGTAACTGTCAGGTTATTTAGATAAGCAGTATTCTAGCGGAAATAACCCCCTAACAGGAATGGATAGGCGGCATTCTACAGATTTGTGGTTTTTATGGTGACGACGTCAGGCTTTTACGGGTTGATCAAAGCCCAAGTTCCCCAGCTCGATTCCTCGACGGAAGTCGAGCATATGTTTTTTCATCCACTCTTCGGCTTTGTCCGGGTTGTTGTCGCAAATGGCGCCATAAATATGTTGGTGTGCTACTAAAATACGTTCACCTGGAGATAGAGCCCGAATGACTGCACCCCAAGCTACGGGGTAAAACAACTCGTTGAGGGGGGCCCTGGCCAGTAGTAGCGCGCTGTTGTGGGTGGCGTTGGCTAGCAAGTCATGAAACTCAATTTCAGCGACCAGAAGCGCATCGTGGTCATCCATCACTTCACGGGTGCGGACCAAGTTGGCAGCTAATAATTGCTTATCTTTTTTGGTGGCCGTTGTGCAAGCCAGTTTACTGGCCAAGGGTTCTAGCCCCATGGCCACTTGCCATAACTCTTCATAGGTCACTTGGTGCATCAATAGGGCAGAACTGACAGAGCGTCCTATAGCATCTGTTTGAGGCAGGGTGGCCACTAAACGCTTGCGGTCGGCTCGGCCCAGAATGCCACCGTGTTCCAGTAATCGAATGGCTTCGCGAATGGTTGAGCGAGTGACGCCAAATTGTTCGGCCAGGTCAGTTTCGGTGGGTAGCAATTCACCAGTTTTGATCTCTCCGGAAATAATGGCAGTGCGGATTTTTTCACTGACAACACGGTAAGCGGGTTGGTGAGCAATTTTTGCAACGTTCATCTGGTCGAGCATTTGCCGCTATCTCTACTTTTCTGGATAAAGGGTATTTGTAGGCTGAACTGCATTATCTGTGCAGTGACAACAATAAACTATATAGGGGATAGCGTACTAGAATCTACTGCAATTGACACATTGTCCGACAATAGGTCAGTATTGGAGATGTACGGAGTAAAGGTAAAGGGTTTTGGTGATGACAGATGAAGTCAAAGTAGAAAGCTCAAAAGCTAGCAAGCGCTCAAGGCCATTGCGTTTTGTGACAGCGACCTCTCTCTTTGATGGTCATGATGCTGCGATTAATATGATTCGCCGATTGGTTCAGGCTCAGGGCGCGGAAGTGATTCACTTGGGCCATAACCGTAGTGTTGATGAAGTGGTTCGTGCTGCCATTCAAGAGGACGCAGATGCAATAGCTATTAGTTCTTATCAAGGAGGCCATATGGAATATTTCCGCTATCTATTGCAGCTGCTGAAAGATTCCAGTGCGGAGCACATTAAAATTTTTGGTGGTGGTGGCGGTACGATAACGCTGGAAGAAATTAAAGCGTTGGAGTTAGACGGCGTTGCTCGTATTTATCATCCTGCAGCATGCATGAATATGGGGTTGGTCGAGACAGTGGAGGACCTTGTTTGTTTGGCTAAAGCTTCTCAGGTAGCGGTTAGCTCAGATGCAGCTTGTCAGTTTTCTCAGCCCGATAGAGATAACGAAGTACAAATCGCGCAGATGATTTCTGCTATTGAAGAAGGCGAGATCCCTAGCGCCAAACTGGCTCAACTAAAAGCTGAGTGGATGTTAGCTGCCGATAAAACACCCGTGATGGGTATTACCGGTACGGGGGGTGCCGGTAAAAGCAGTATCGTTGATGAAATGCTGGATCGATTTTTACAACACCGGCCAGACATGCGTATTGCGGTCTTGGCGGTAGACCCAACTCGGCGTCGCACCGGTGGAGCACTACTGGGCGATCGAATCCGTATGAACAGCCTAGCTTCACCTAATATTTATATGCGTTCAATGGCGACGCGTCGACAACATTTGGCAACCAGTGAAATGTTGGGAGATGTCACCCTGTTTTTAAAATCACTGAACTACGATTTAGTGCTGGTGGAGACCGCAGGCATTGGCCAAAGCGATTCCGAAATAGTCGATATGGTGGATTTGTCGCTGTATATCATGACCAGTGATTACGGTGCCGCCAGCCAATTGGAAAAAATCGATATGATCGATTATGCCGATATGGTGATTTTGAATAAATATGATAAGCGTGGTGCCGAAGACGCCCTGCGTGATATTCGTAAGCAGTGGCAGAGAAACCACAATGCCTTTGCTGTATTGCCGGACCAAATTCCCGTTTATCCCACCATCGCCAGTCAATTCAACGATCCGGGAATTAATCGTGCTTTTTATCATCTGTGTCGGTTGTTGGCGGAGAAAAAGGGGCTGGAGGCTGATATTTGGATTCCTGTAGGCGGGGACAGCGAGGAGTGTTCCCGGTCCGTCGCATTGATTCCAGGAAACCGTATTCGTTACCTAGCAGAGATCAGTGAGCAGGGCCGTCAGATTCACAAAAAAAATGTACAGCAGGCTAAGTTGGCTTCGGAAGCCTATCAGAGCTACCAGATATTAACGTCATTGAGCGACCAGAGGTTGCCTGAGCCCTTCGGGTTGTATCCAAACGCTGATCTGGTCAGTAAACAGGCCGATGCGACATTGGTGACGCTTCGTCAGCGTTATCAGCAGGCTGTTTCTGGGCTGGATAGAGAATCGATTGTTATGCTACAGCAGTGGCCAGAAAAAAAGGCTGCAGTTGAGCAGGCTCAGTATTCGTATCCAGTTCGGGGCAAACAAATTACTGGGGACAATTACGTAGAATCCTTAAGCCATCTTAAGGTGCCCAAGGTGGCAGCGCCTCGGTATCAGAATTGGGGTGAGATATTAACATTCCTGTTGGCGGAAAATTTACCCGGTAGTTACCCCTATGTTGCTGGTGTATTCCCCTATCGTCGCTCAGGTGAAGACCCTGCACGAATGTTTGCTGGGGAAGGTACACCCGAGCGTACTAATCGGCGCTTCCATTACGTGTCCAGTGGGCAGCCTGCGACACGACTGTCTACAGCCTTTGATTCGGTGACCCTCTATGGTGCGGATCCGGATCCTCGCCCAGATATTTGGGGGAAAGTCGGTAATTCTGGGGTGTCGATTGCGACACTGGACGACATGAAAAAACTCTATTCAGGGTTTGATTTGTGCTCGCCTACAACGTCAGTATCCATGACCATCAATGGCCCCGCACCGATGATTCTTGCGTTCTTTATGAATGTGGCGATTGACCAGCAAGTAGAAATTTACCTGAAAGAAAACGATTTGTGGCGAGAAGCAGAAGATAAAATCGAAAAAATCTTTTTAGGTAAAACAAAGCCAACTTATGAGGGTGTTCTGCCCGAGGGGCACAATGGCTTGGGCTTAGCTTTACTCGGTATCACTGGCGATAAGTTAGTCGATGCAGAGACCTATGCAAGAATCAAAAAGGAAACATTAGCCGCCGTGCGAGGTACGGTACAGGCTGATATTTTAAAAGAAGACCAAGCCCAGAATACCTGTATCTTCTCCACCAATTTCGCTATGCGCATGATGGGCGACGTTCAGGAATATTTTATTGCTAACAAGGTGCGCAATTATTACAGCGTGTCGGTGAGTGGGTATCATATTGCCGAAGCAGGGGCGAACCCCATTTCGCAGCTGGCGTTCACCCTGTCCAACGGTTTTACCCTAGTCGAGTATTACTTATCTCGCGGCATGAAAGTGGATGACTTTGTGCCCAATTTCAGTTTCTTTTTTTCCAATGGAATGGACCCAGAGTATGCCGTAATGGGGCGGGTTGCCCGACGTATCTGGGCCAGAGCCATGAAGGAGCGCTATGGTGCCAGCCCGCGTAGTCAGATGCTTAAATATCATATTCAAACATCGGGCCGCAGCTTGCATGCGCAGGAAATGAGCTTTAACGATATTCGCACCACCTTGCAGGCGCTCTATGCCATTTTTGATAACACCAACAGCTTGCACACCAATGCTTACGACGAAGCTATTACCACACCCACTACAGAATCTGTGCGAAGAGCGATGGCCATTCAGTTGATTATCAACAGGGAGTTCGGCCTGAATTTTTGTGAGAACCCCTGGCAGGGATCCTTTGTGATTGAGCAGCTGACAGATTTAGTGGAAGAGGCTGTTTATGCTGAATTTGAACGAATTTCTGAACGTGGTGGCGTTTTGGGCGCCATGGATACCATGTATCAACGTGGCAAAATTCAGGAAGAAAGTATGAGTTATGAAATCAAAAAACATGATGGCAGTTTGCCCTTAATCGGAGTGAACACATTTCTTCCTGAAGCTGGTACTGAAGAATCGTTGGAGGGGCGTGAGCTGGCACGATCAGATGACACGGAGAAACAAATGCAGGTGGATAACCTGCAGGCATATTGCTCGCTTCATAACGACAGTTCGTCAACAGCACTGAGTGAGCTGAAATCAGCGGCCCTTAATCAGGGCAATATTTTTGAAAGCCTAATGGAGGCAGCCAAAACCAACTCCCTGGGGCAGATGAGTTCAGCGCTGTATAGCATTGGAGGTTTGTACCGAAGGAATATGTGAGGAAATAAAAACTCTGTTTCTATTTGGAGGGCTTTAGGTTTGTTCATTACCTACGACCACAATTTTCACCTTGACCAATCAACTCTGAGTTTTTTACCCTGACCCTAGAACACGTTTTATCAATATCTCGATAAAGATGGGTGTCTTCATGTGAGCTTGTTTGTGCTGCAGGAATACTTGGCACTACTTCTCAGAATCCTAATGCTTGTGATTTTTACAGCGGGTAAATTGGTTGCTATCGTTAAGAGGATATATGTGTCACGCACAAGGTAGTATGCATATCACAAGGTCGGCCACTCCGCGCTTTGAGTTAGCACCATTTTGGTGGATAGTTGTTTTCGTTTTCATGCCACAGAGTCAAGCGGTAGAGAGCCAAACAGGCTACCATAAAAGACTATGACTGAAACTGCTGGATTAGCACTGGCTACTTTTTTTGCAACAATCGGCCCACTGGACGTTGCTGCGATGTTTGCCGTTCTGACGGCAAATCAAACTGACCAACAAAAACGAGCCACCGCTATTCGAGGGACTGTGATTAGTGCCGGAATCTTGGTTGCATTTGCATTAATCGGGGAGCTGCTGCTTGCCCAGCTTGGTATTTCTCTTGCTGCATTGAGAGCCGCCGGAGGTATTCTGTTATTGCTTATTGGTATTGATATGGTTTTTGCGCGATCCTCGGGTGGGACATCAACTACAGACGATGAGGAGGAAGAGGCAACGTTAAAAACGGATATTTCAGTTTTTCCCTTGGCTACGCCTCTTATCGCTGGACCTGGCGCCATGGGTGCCGCTATTTTACTCATGGCAGATCAAGAGGGTGATATAACCGGTCAAGCAATAATTATTTCGTCAATATTGGCAATAGTATTACTTACATTTATAGCGTTGCTGCTTGCAAGTAAAATTCAACGTTTGCTGGGAGTAACGGGAATGCATGTCATCACACGAGTTATGGGCGTTTTGTTGGCCGCATTGGCTGTTCAATTCATTTTTGATGGGATAAAACAAAGTGGTCTGATTGCCATCTAGTAAGGGTGATATTTGGGGCTAGAGTAAAAACTCTTTTAGAGTCTTTTGACGAGCGCGTGTCACAGTTAACCATACTGATTTATTCCATGAGTCTGTAGGCCCTAAGTCAGCTCCATAATGTCCCTGTGGGGATTTTTTCCTTTTATCTCTAATGAGTAGGAGAAATGACCCCCGTCGGTTCGCACATACGGTGGCAACAAATATGGGATTTTGCGGTTGTTTTGTGTACAATTCCCGCTCTTTTTTACACCATTTTCCGTACACCAACTACCAGTGTGAGCCTCATGTTTGATAAAGACCAAACCATTGCCAGTTTTGACCCAGAAGTATGGGCTGCCATTCAACATGAAGGGCAGCGTCAGGAAGAGCATATTGAACTAATTGCCTCTGAAAACTATGTCAGCCCAGCGGTAATGGCCGCTCAGGGCACTAAGCTCACCAATAAATACGCAGAAGGATACCCTCATAAGCGTTATTACGGTGGTTGTGAGTTTGTCGATCAGACTGAAGAGTTGGCTATTCAGCGCGTCACTCAGCTATTTGGTGCGGCGTTCGCTAATGTGCAGCCACACTCTGGCTCTCAAGCGAATAGCGCTGTTTATCAGGCGCTTTGCCTGCCGGGTGATACGGTATTGGGCATGAGCCTAGACGCAGGTGGTCACCTGACTCACGGTGCCAAGCCAAGCTTTTCTGGAAAAATTTATAATGCAGTGCAATATGGGCTGAACCCTGAAACCGGTTTGGTGGATTATGAGCAGATCGAAGCTTTAGCCGTAGAGCATAAACCAACAATGATTATTGCCGGTTTCTCCGCATATTCTGGTGTGCTGGATTGGGCGCGCTTCCGTGAGATTGCCGATAAAGTGGGCGCTTACCTCATGGTCGACATGGCTCACGTGGCGGGCTTGATTGCGGCGGATGTCTATCCAAACCCAATGCCTTTTGCCGATGTGGTTACGTCTACGACCCATAAAACCCTGCGAGGTCCTCGCGGCGGCATTATTCTCACAAACAGTGAAGAGTTGGCCAAGAAAATAAATTCAGCGGTATTTCCTGGTGGTCAAGGTGGTCCTTTGTGTCACGTGATTGCAGCGAAGGCGATATCGTTTAAAGAAGCTATGACGGATGAGTTTAAAGTCTATCAACAGCAAGTGGTAAAAAACGCTAAGGTGATGGCGGCTACCTTTATGGCGCGCGGCATTAAGATTGTTTCCAGCGGTACTGAGAATCACCTGATGCTGGTCGACTTGATAGGTAAGGAATACACCGGTAAAGATGCAGATGCAGCCTTGGGTGAAGCCTATATTACCGTGAACAAAAACGCGGTGCCCAATGACCCGCGCTCACCTTTTGTGACGTCTGGCCTGCGTATTGGTACCCCGGCGATTACGACTCGTGGTTTTGCTGAAACGGAATCCATTGATCTTGCCAACTGGATTTGTGATGTGTTGGATAGTTTGGAAAATGGTACGTCAGAGCAAGTCATTCCAGAGGTGAAAGCACGGGTGTTGGAAGTTTGTGGGCGATTCCCCGTTTATGGCTAAATAGTACGGATAAGCTGTTTGTTGCTTGAAAAAAGCCCTGCCTGTGCGGGGCTTTTACTTGTCTGCTTCGTCTGATTTGTGCGGCCCTTGCCGCGGCTGAGATGTCGGTAAAATGTGGTACCATGCTCGCCTATTTTAACTGAATGAAGTCGCCGCCATGTATTGTCCTTTCTGCAGTGCAGAGGATACCAAAGTTATTGACTCTCGTTTGGTCGCCGAAGGTGGCCAGGTGCGCCGTCGGCGTGAATGTCTATCCTGTCGTGAGCGCTTTACCACTTACGAGCTTGCCGAGCTGCTGATGCCCCGGGTGATCAAGAGCGATGATACTCGCGAGCCCTTTGATGAAGATAAACTTAGGGCGGGATTGTTGAGGGCATTGGAAAAGCGTCCGGTAGGTATCGAGCAAATTGAAGGGGCTATATCCCATATTCAACACCAGTTGCGAGCTGCCGGAGAGCGAGAAATAACCTCAAGAATGATCGGCGAACGAGTCATGACAGAGTTGAGGGAGTTGGACGAAGTAGCCTATGTGCGCTTTGCTTCGGTGTATCGAAGCTTTCAAGATCTCAGTGAATTTCGTGCCGAGCTGGATCGCTTGGAAAACAATCTTCCCGAACAGGAAAAGGGCTGAGACTGATGTCACCAGATTGCGGTGACCTTGTCATGATGGCCAGGGCGCTGAAATTGGCCGCCAGAGGGCAATATACTTGTATGCCCAACCCTGCGGTGGGTTGTGTGATAACCCAAGATGGCTCGGTCGTGGGCGAAGGTTGGCACCAAAGGGCGGGGGAAGCCCATGCCGAAGTCAATGCTTTGCAGCAGGCCGGTGGTCTAGCAAAAGGGGCTACTGTCTACGTCACGTTGGAGCCTTGTAGCCATTATGGCCGCACGCCACCTTGCGCAGATGCATTGGTCGCAGCGGGAGCGGCTCGGGTGGTTTATGGCATGGCTGACCCAAACCCGAAAGTTTCTGGAAGTGGGCTGAAGTTACTTCAGCAGGCGGGTGTCATCGTAGATGGTCCCCTGCTTGAAACTGAAGCACAACAGCTAAACCGTGGTTTTATTAAGCGTCAGCAGTATGGGTTGCCTTGGGTGACCGTTAAATTAGCCATGAGCCTGGATGGGCGTACGGCAATGGATAGCGGTGAGAGTCAGTGGATTACTGGCGCTGCAGCCCGCCAGGATGTGCAGCGGCTTCGAGCGAAACATTGCGCCATAGTGACGGGTATCGGCACTATATTGCACGATGATCCGTCCCTAACAGTAAGAGCGGATGAGCTGGGGTTGGACAATGCTGATGAAGTTGCGGCCCGGCAGCCATTGCGTGTAGTCGTTGATAGCAAGCTGCAAACACCGGCTGATGCAAAAGTGCTTTCTGTTCAAGGTGCTACTCTTATCGTGACGTCCTGCGAAGGTTCGGGCCGGAATAATGATGAAATTATTTGTTTGGCGGGTAACGATGGCCAGGTTGATTTGTCGGCATTGTTAAGCCTGCTGGCAGAAAAAGAGTGTAATAACGTGCTGGTGGAAGCTGGTGCAGAGCTGGCCGGGGCTTTTTTGCAGGCGGGCTTGGTGGACGAGTTTGTGATCTATATGGCACCCAAGTTACTTGGTAGTTCGGCGCGTCCGTTATTGTCTCTGCCCTTCGATCGTATGGATCAGCAGGTAGCTTTGGACATTACCGATATTCGGCAGGTGGGATGTGATGTTCGTATAACGGCGAGTCCTGCCAGTTGTTGATCGTGTTGTTAGGGCAAAGATAGCCTGTCATTGAATAGTGGTTGTTATGTTTACTGGAATTATTGAAGCAATCGGTGAAATTGTGGTGTGTGAGCCTCGCGGCGGCGATGTGCGGCTGCGAGTAAAAACCAATGATCTGGACTTAACTGGTGTGCAGTTGGGTGACAGTATTGCTACCAATGGTGTTTGCCTGACAGTTGTAGAACTGCCCGGCGATGGCTATGTGGCTGATGTCTCATCTGAATCCCTAGCGATGACATCTATCGGAGATTGGTCCACAGGAACCCCGGTAAATTTGGAGCGAGCTTTGACCCCCGACTCTCGATTAGGCGGGCATTTGGTTTCTGGTCATGTCGATGATGTGGGTGAGGTGGTTAGCCGCTATCCGGATGCTCGGTCGGAGCGTTTCCGCATTCGTGCACCGAAAGCACTGGCCAAATATATTGCCCATAAAGGCTCGATTACTGTGGATGGCACTAGTCTCACTGTGAATAGAGTAGAAGGGGCCGAGTTTGAGTTGAATATTGTGCCTCACACGCTGGAGAAAACAGTGATGGGGACTTATCAGCCTGGAACCCGTGTGAACCTGGAAGTCGATGTGATTGCCCGCTATTTGGAGCGATTGTTGTTGGGCGATAAGGCAGCAGAGGCATAGTGGGTAGCAACTTGGTTGGTGTAAGTTGAGTGAAGTTATAAGCTTGTTGTAGTTTTTTCTGATTTAGAGAACGGTATATGGCGCTGAATAGTTTGGAAGAACTGGCCGAAGATATTCGCCAGGGCAAGATGGTTATCCTGATGGATGACGAAGATCGTGAAAACGAAGGCGATCTACTGATGGCCGCAACCATGGTTCGTCCCGAAGATATCAACTTTATGGCCACCCATGGTAGGGGACTGATTTGTCTGACGCTGACAGAAGATCGTTGTCGGCAGTTAAACTTGCCACTGATGGTGGATGCCAATAAAGCCAGTCATGGCACTAACTTCACACTGTCCATTGAAGCGGCAGAAGGCGTGACCACTGGAATTTCGGCGGCAGACCGTGCACGTACGGTTCAAGCGGCGGTAGCGAGTAGTGCTCGCCCCCAAGACATTGTCCAGCCAGGGCATATTTTCCCTTTACAGGCAGAACCGGGCGGTGTTTTAAGTCGTGCTGGGCACACTGAAGCTGGTTGTGACTTAGCGCAAATTGCTGGGTTTGAGCCAGCGGCGGTGATTGTCGAAATTATGAATGATGACGGGACGATGGCGCGTCGTGAGGACTTGGAAGTTTTTGCAAAAAAACATGACCTCAAAATCGGCACCATAGCTGATCTTATTCACTATCGGTTGGTCACGGAAAAAACCATAAGCTGTATTAATGAGCGTGAAATTACGACTCAGTATGGAGAGTTTGTACTAAAAACCTATCTGGATAGAGCTCGCAACGAAAAACATTTTGCTCTGGTTATGGGTGATGTCGTTGAAGGTGAACCGCCATTGGTTCGGGTGCACATCAATAAATCTTCCCGTGACCTTTTTGGTCTTGAGGCACCTGATGGTTTTAAAAGCTGGAGTCTTTCCCGTGCTATGGAAAAAGTGGCAGAAGAAAGGCGAGGTGTGGTGGTGTTCCTTTACTACCCGGAAACTGCCGATGATATTGATGACAGTATTGAGCAGGCGTTAAGCCCTGTTCCCGCCAAACCCCAGCAAGCAGCTGATATGGTTTATCAGCAAGTAGGCACCGGCTCCCAGATTTTGATGGACTTAGGTGTGCACAAAATGCGGTTACTCAGTGCGCCGTTTAGATTTACGGGTATTTCTGGTTTTGATCTGGAAGTCGTTGAATATATCAGTTGCGAATAAGCCCAATAATCTGTGCGAAATAGTATTAAGACCAATTTTTTGGAAGAGATAAATGAGCGAATACAGACCCGATGAGGGCAGTTTTAATGTGGTTGGTGCGCGTATTGCCATAATCGTTGCGCGTTGGAATGGCAATATTACAGAGAATTTGTTGAACGGTGCACAGCAGGCATTGGTTCGCCACGGTATTGCTGTATCTGATGTTGACTTGTTTCGAGTGCCCGGTGCTTTTGAGCTACCGCTGGCTTGTCAAAAAGTGGCAAAGAAAGGCACCTATGATGCGCTTATTGCCCTTGGCTGTGTGATTCGCGGTGGTACACCCCATTTTGAATATGTCTGTAGTGAGACAACAAGAGGGATTGGCGCGGTTGCGCTTAAGGAAAACTTGCCGGTAGCATTTGGTTTGCTGACGACGGAAACCTTAGAGCAGGCTGAAGAGCGTGCTAGTGATAACAGTGAAAACAAGGGAGAAGAAGCCGCACTGACAGCGTTGGAAATGATCTCCCTGTTTCGTCAGTTGTAGGAGATAACATGATATTACCCTCAACCAGAAAAAAAGCGCGGCAGTTATTGGTTCAAGCTTTGTATCAATGGCAGGTGTCCGGATCAGATATCAGTAGTATTGAAGCGGAGTTTTTCACTGATAACAACATGACTAAGGTGGATACCCAGTTTTTTAAGGAATTGCTTCATGGTATTCCCGGCAAATTGGATGATATTGACGGTGCTTATGAATTGTACCTCGATCGCGGTTCCAAGGACCTTGACCCCATTTCTAGAGCCTTGCTTAGAATGGGCTCCTATGAGTTATGTTATCGCATTGATGTGCCCTACAAAGTGGCGATTAATGAGGCGGTGAATTTAGCCAAAAAATTTGGCCCGACGGATGCGTACAAATACATCAACGGTATTCTCGACAAGGTAGCGGCTGCTAAACGTGCTGTTGAAGTGAAGGCTGAAAAACGCCGTTAGTCACTATCTGGGGGGCATGCGGTGTTGATGGGAACGCCGTTATCTGGGGCTAACTGCTATGGGTACTAAAAAGTGGCACTGAATGAGTTCGCACTGATACAGCAGTACTTTTCGTCACTAGGGACGGCTTCTGGTATTGTTTTGGGTGTTGGTGATGATTGCGCTGTTCTAGATGTCCCTGAGGGTGAGCAGCTCGTCGTTACCGTAGACACCTTGGTGGCAGGTGTGCATTTCCCTGCCAATGCTTCTCCCGGTGATATTGCTCATCGCTCTCTGCGAGTAAACCTCAGTGATATTGCTGCCATGGGTGCAGAGCCTCGTTGGTTTACCTTAGCATTGACCTTACCCGAGGCCCGGGAGTCTTGGTTGCAAGAATTCTCTCAAGCGTTGTCAGAAGATGCTTCAATTTTTGGTTGTGCATTGGTTGGTGGCGACACCACAGCCGGACCCCTGTCTATTACTATTCAACTATTTGGTACTGTTCCCAAAGGGAAGGCGCTCACTCGCAGTGGTGCTAAGGCGGGTGATCATATCTATGTGACGGGATCCCTGGGTGAGGGCGCAGCGGCGCTTTTTTTGTTTGGTCGTCAGGATGATTCGGTAGTTGTTGAGGATGAACGCGAGCGATTATTGCATCGTTTTTATCGACCTAAGCCTAGATTGCTGGAAGGGCTTCGAGTACGTGATTTGGCATCGGCTGCACTTGATATCTCGGATGGTTTAATGGCGGACCTTGGCCATATTGCCGAGGCTTCAGGTTTGGGGGCAGAAGTAGAGCTTGATCAGTTGCCCATAGCACCCTGGTTGATGACGTTGGCGGCTCCATCATGTGTCACAGAGTGGGCGCTTTCTGGTGGAGATGATTATGAACTATGTTTTACTGTGTCCGAAGAGCATCAAGTTGCCGTAGAGTCGTTGATTTCTCGTGGTGAATTATCTGCTTGTTGTATTGGCCAAATGTCCAGAGAGCTGGGTGTTCGGTGTGTTGATAGGTTTGGTCATTTGGTTAATGTTGGAACGACGGGTTACCAGCACTTTTAAAAATGGCTGAGGCTGTTTAAGAGATAGATAAAGATTTATAAGGTCTGTTTTTTAACGCGTGTGTTGTTTGTTGTCAGTCAGGTGGTCTTTAACAAAGACGTAGTTTTCAAAAGGTGAAGGAATGGTTCAAGCAACACCCAGTTTCCAACAATTAATACGAAACCCTGTACATTTTCTGGCGTTTGGTTTTGGCAGTGGTTTGTCTCCCAAGGCGCCGGGTACTGCTGGCACATTGGTGGCCCTGTTGTTGTGGCCGTTCTTGGCGACACTGCCCTTGATGCTCTATGTGTTCATCGTAGTATTGGCAGCCGTGGCTGGGTTTTACCTTTGTGGTAAAACTGCGAGTGACTTAGGTGTTCATGACCATCAGGGTATTGTTTGGGATGAAATTGCCGGCTTTTGGTTGGCCATGACAGCCGTGCCACTGGCGTGGCCTTGGATGTTGGCTGGCTTTGTACTGTTTCGGCTGTTTGACATCTGGAAGCCTTGGCCCATAGGTTGGTTTGACCGGCAAGTTGGCGGCGGTCTAGGGATTATGCTGGATGATTTGATTGCTGGGGCGTTCACCTGGGTTTTGTTGTTTGCGGCCATGCGGGTTCTATGAGATTTAATGGTGAATGGTATTGAGAGTGCAAGGATGATTCGTCACATATCAGAATTTTTACTAGGGTTCGTTTTCTTGCTGTGTGCACAGACAAGCTGGGCTATGCCCGATATCAGTGTTCATGGTTTGTTTGGTAAGAGCGCCGTTTTAGTCATTAATGGTAAACAGCGGCTGCTAAAGCAGGGCCAAACGAGTCCTGAGGGGGTGATGCTTGTCGCCAGTGATGGCCAGGAGGTTACTTTAGACGTTGATGGCCAGCGCCTTACTTTGGGGTTGTCACAACATATATCCTCAAGTTTTCAAGCTGCTGAAATGGCCGAAGTAAGGATTCCTCGGGGCCATAATGGCCATTATTATGTGACAGGTTATATTAACGGTCATTCCACTGACTTTATGGTAGATACTGGTGCTTCTGCCGTTGTTCTAAATCTTAATCAGGCAAAAGCGCTTGGGATTGATTATCGCAATGGAGACAGTATCAAAATTAATACGGCTAGCGGAATTGCTGATGCTCGTGATGTTGTTTTGAGCAAGTTGGCGATTGGGAATATAACGTTGTATAACATTAGGTGTATCGTAAATATTGGTTCTCATCCAACCATTGCCCTATTAGGAAACAGCTTTCTCAGTAAAGTCCAAATGACTGAGTCCGAAGGTGTTTTGCTGCTGAAGAAGAAGTTTTAGTTTTTCTGGAAGTGGTTGTTTGGCTCCTGCTCAGAAAACAACCACTACGTTATCGAAATGCAGGCATTAAGTCATCGATAGGCTGGAGTGAAACAGGGTCAAAGCGCTTTACTCAGGGCATATCCCAGCTAAAATAGCCGCCCACCTAATTTTTTGTTACGACGGTTTGTTATTTTAGTCATTATTTTTGGAGTCATCTGTGCCCCTACGTTTTGTTCAAAGCTCTAAGCTCCCAACCCAGTGGGGGGTTTTTGACCTCCATGGATTTGAGGACCCGGAGAGTAATAAGGAGCATATCGCTATATCGATGGGTGATGTCTCTAATGATGTACCGGTACTACTACGGATCCACTCTGAATGTCTCACAGGCGATGCACTGTTTAGCGTGCGTTGTGACTGCGGTGCTCAATTAGAAGAGGCCATGCGTCTTATTGCCAAGGAAGGTAGAGGTGCAATCTTGTACTTACGACAGGAGGGCAGAGGCATTGGCTTGCTGAACAAAATTAAGGCTTACCATCTTCAGGATCAAGGTGCGGATACTGTGGAGGCGAATGAACAGCTTGGGTTTGGTGCCGATATGCGTGATTACAGTATCTGTAAGCCCATGTTGAAACACCTTCATGTGGGAAAGGTTAAATTGTTGACCAATAATCCTCGTAAGGTTCAGGCATTAGAAGGCTTGGGTATAACCGTTTCCGAGCGCATTGCATTGCAAACCGGACATAACCCACATAACAAGCACTATTTGGCCACAAAGGCTGGGAAAATGGGGCATTTGTTTGATGGACAGGAGAGCGGTTAAGGCCTAATGCGTGTTTGGTCTAAATAGTTTTTACGAAAGATTGTCTCAAGACCCTGTGCTCTCTGCGAGTGTGTTAAACAAGTCTTCTTAAAAAAGAGTTTTCTATGACATTGGCAAAACGAATTATTCCCTGTCTCGATGTAGATAAAGGGCGCGTGGTAAAGGGTGTGCAGTTTGTAGACATCCGAGATGCAGGTGATCCCGTTGAGGTTGCCAAGCGTTATAACGAGCAAGGTGCAGATGAAATAACTTTTCTTGATATTACAGCTAGCCATGAAGAGCGGGATACGATGATTCATATGGTGGAGCGTATGGCCAGTGAGGTGTTTATTCCCCTTACGGTTGGGGGTGGAGTGCGCACCCTAGAAGATATCAGGGCATTACTGAATGCGGGTGCAGATAAGGTGGGCATCAATTCTGCGGCGGTAAAAAATCCTGAGTTTGTTAGATCGGCTGCCGAGCGGTTTGGCTCTCAATGTATTGTTGTGGCAATTGATGCGAAGCAAGTAAGTGCTGAAGGAGAACCATTGCGATGGGAAGTGTTTACTCACGGCGGGCGTCATTCCACTGGTATAGATGCCGTTGGTTGGGCTGAAAAAATGGCTGAATATGGTGCAGGAGAGATTTTGTTAACCAGTATGGATAAGGATGGCACCAAAAGTGGTTTTAATTTACTCCTGACGAGAGCCATCAGTGAGGCGGTAGATATACCGGTGATCGCCTCTGGTGGTGTGGGCAATTTACAGCATTTGGTTGATGGTGTTGTCGAAGGAAAAGCTGACGCAGTATTGGCGGCGAGTATTTTTCATTTTGGAGAGTACACCATACCTCAAGCTAAGGCATACATGGCTGAAAAAGGCGTTGAGGTACGATCTTAGTTTATACGCAGTGGTGTGCTGTACTTTGACGACTTTTTGTCAATTAGCCAGAAAATTTGGCTCCGGGAGTGAAAAAGTCCCGAGCGCCATCATCAGCTTTTTGCATAAACTCAATATAATCATTGACGGCATTTGCCGCACCTTCTTGAGCATCAAATGGACCTACTGCTGCACCTTCTCGTGTAGCAAAAAACCAGAAGTTATGTAGCTTGAAAAAACGCTGACTTCTGATGGGAAGTTGACGCTCTTCGTTTTCACCATTTCTAGAACTGACCATAATATAACCGCCCTACCGCTGATTTATTATTTTTCGTATTGATCCAGACAACAAGCATTTATATCAATATCGTATAAATAGCTTTAAGTTTGTCGGGTAACTTGTCAATAAACTGTAAAAATCAAAGACTATGTGAATTCAGCACAAGTTTTAATGTAAAGTCAACTAGTTCTCATTTTTACTGTGACGTGTGTCTGGTTTTTTGTTCTGATTTAATAAAGTTAAACCTTTCAGTATATTAAGAGCATCGTGAAGCTGGTTATCGTCCATTGCGATATTATTCGAGGTTGCAGCTTGATAATCGGTATTGTTGCTCAAGTGTCCTGATAAATTGGCTTCTTTAATATTATTTTGGCGCTTAAGAAGCTTAATTTCTGCTGGTTCTACAATAATATCTGGCTTGATACCTTCTGCCTGGATGGATCGTTTATTTGGGGTGAAGTAACGAGCAGTGGTTAGCTTAATACCTCGGTCTTCACCCAGAGGTATCACGGTTTGTACCGACCCCTTGCCAAAGCTGTTCGTGCCAAGCAATACAGCGCGGCGGTGATCTTGGAGTGCTCCGGCAACAATTTCCGCAGCAGAGGCGGAACCCTCATTAATAAGAACAACAATGGGTAATCCATTGAGGATGTCCCCAGCACTGGCATGGTAGGTTGAGTTGGCGCTGGGCAAGCGCCCTTCGGTGTATACAACCATGCCGCCGTCTAGCATGGCATCTGTTACTTCAATTGATGCGTACAGTAGCCCCCCTGGATTGTTGCGTAAATCCAGAACTATTCCTTTAAGGTCGGGGTCGTTCTTTAGCAAGGCTTCTAGTGTTTGTTTGAATTGTTGCCCGGTATTTTCTTGAAATTGAGCAACCCGCACGTAACCGAAGCCGGGTTCTAGTGTTTTACTGCGAACGCTGTGTATTTTAATGATGTCCCGTACGACAACGATTTCAAAAGGGCTGTCCACCTGTTCACGGACAATGGTTAGTGTTAGTGGTGAGCCTTTGGGGCCGCGCATGACTTCGATAGCTTCTCCTAGAGACAGACTTTGTACGGCCTGATCCCCGAGTTTGACAATTAGGTCGCCAGCCAAAATGCCTGCGCGCTGGGCGGGCGTGTCATCAATGGGGGATATGACTTTAATAAATGCACCTTCCATGCTTATCTCAATGCCCAGCCCGCCAAATTCGCCTGAGGTATGCTCCTGTAGAGAGGAAAAAGAGCTTTTATCTAGATAGACGGAATGGGGGTCTAGGCTACTGAGAAGCCCCTTTATGGACATTTCTAATAATTTTTCATCATTTATTTCTTCTACGTAAGCTTGACGTATTTGGTCGAAAACCTGTGTGAAATGGCGGAGCTCATCAAGGGGTAAGCGCGCTTTATCCTCAATCTCTTGTGCTTGGCTGCAGCTAAAAAACATGATGGCCGAAAAAGCGAAAACTGATGAGAAGAGAAAAGACCTGAGTGAAGGCATGGTTTATTCCTGATATCTGTTACTGCCGGTGTAGGTTGGACAGTATTGTTGGGAAAGGTGCCCTAATTGGTAGTGATTTGGACGTGTTGTCGAAAAGCCTAACAATTTCCAGAGGAAATATTAGCTAACTTCTGGTTGTGGCAGTAGCTTTTATCCATTTTTTTGTCAGCTTAATGTCTTCAACCACTTTTTTGTAACCAAAGTTTTGGGTTGGTGGGTTTGCCGTTGTGACGAATTTCAAAATACAGTGCGTGATCCTTTTGTCCTCCGCTATTGCCGACCTTTGCAATGCTTTCCCCCGTGAGTACCCATTCGCCAATTTCTTTAAGAAGGACTTGGTTGTGAGCGTAGAGGCTCATGTATCCGCCACCATGGTCAATAATCATTAACAACCCGTGGCCTCTGAGGTAATCAGAAAAAATCACTCGACCGTGGTGGATGGCTTTGACAGGTGATCCCTCTTTGGCTTTGAGGAGCCAGCCATTCCAGCGAATATCGGTGTTCCTAGGGGCTCCGTAATATTGAGTTAAGCGCCCGGAGACTGGCCAGGATAATTTTCCCTTGCGGTCGACAAAGGGCTTGTTGGTGGAGGGAAGGGATAAGTGTTCAATACCTTCTCTTAGTGCTTTTAGCACAGATTCCAGTTTATTTTGTTCTCTTTTAAGTTTGTTTAAGCGTTGCTGTGACGTGTTAATAGTTTGATTAAGCTGGGCCAGAACTTTTCGACGTTGTTGTTGGCGTATGCTGAGTCGTTGTTTCTGTTCTTCAAGTATGGATCGGTTTGCTAAAAGTCGAGTGTGTCGGTCGGTGATGGCTGTCTCGACGTCTTTGAGGGCTTGTAATGTTTTTCGGTAGTCGTTAAGTTTTTCTGATCGAGCACGGAGAAAGTAGCCATAGTATTTTAGTGTGCGGCTAATGGTTTCGGGATCTTCCTGATTTAGTAATAGTTTGATGGACTCGTCATTGCCCAGTCGATAAGCCGATTTAATTTGATTGACGATTAAAGCCTCTTGGTTTTTCCGGGAGGTCTCCAGGTTCACTTGGTCTTTATTTAGCGACTTTAGTTCGATCTGCAGATCGGCAAGCTGCTTCTCTAGTGTGATTATATTGAGATTGATTTCAGCGGACACGACCTCGCTATCTTTCAACTCGTTGTTGAGGGTTCCTTGTTGAGCACCGGTTCCTTGTATAGTTTTTTGTAGATCAAGGATGTCACGTTGAATTTTGTCGAGCTTGTTGCGGTCACTTTTTTCACTGGCCAGCGTTGGTGATATCAGCATGGCAGCTAATAATACTGATATCACCAGTTGGGTTATAGGCATGGCGGCGGGCCGTAACGGGCTAAATGTTGTTGGCTAATGAATGGCCGGTCATTTCTGTGGGCTGGGGCAAGTCCATAAGTGCCAATATGGTGGGCGCTACGTCTGCCAGAGAGCCATTGTCAGCCAAGGTTAGATCTTTGTTGCCCACATAAATTAAGGGGACCGGTAAGGTTGTGTGCTGGGTATGGACTTGCCCTGATTGTTCGTCGAACATTTGTTCTACATTGCCATGGTCGGCTGTAATCAAACACTGTCCTTCAACGTGTCTAATAGCCGACACAACTTTTTCAAGGCAGGCATCTACGACTTCTACGGCTTGAACGGCCGCATCAAAGACACCGCTGTGGCCAACTTGGTCGCAGTTGGCATAGTTGCAGATAATGGCATCGTACTTTTGGCTGCTAATGGCTTCTATGAGTTTATCCGTCAGTTCGTAGGCGCTCATTTCTGGTTTAAGGTCATAGGTTGCCACTTTAGGGGAGGGGATTAAAATTCGGTCTTCTCCTTTGTAAAGTGCTTCTTGGCCGCCACTGAAGAAGAAGGTGACATGGGCATACTTTTCTGTTTCAGCAATCCGTAATTGGGTCTTGCCCTGGTTGCTCAGAAACTCTCCTAGGGAGTCATCTAGGTTTTTAGGAGGGAAGGCACAGTTTGCCTTAATGTCCGCAGAATATTCTGTCGTCATAACAAAATCTGCTAGCCTAGGTTTTACTGCTCGATTAAAGCCATCAAAATTTTCGTCTACGAAAGCGTTGGTGATTTGTCTAGCTCGATCTGGGCGGAAATTCATAAAAATAACCGTATCGCCATCTTCAATGCTGACCGGAGTTTCGCCGTCACCACATATGATGGTGGGTAGGATGAATTCGTCATTTTCATCGCGATCATAGCCCGCGTGTAACCCTTCAATTGAGCTGGATGCCTGAGGTTCAGCTTGACCCTGTGTCAGCATATCGTAGGTGGCTTGGAGTCTGTCCCATCGTTGATCTCGGTCCATGGCATAGAAGCGTCCACAGATAGAGGCAATTCTCCCTACCCCTAAGGTCGAAAAAATGGTTTCTGTTGTCTTTAGTGAGGCTTCGGCGCTTCTCGGTGGCGTATCTCTGCCATCTAAAAAGGCATGTAGGTAAACTTTTTTGGCGCCTCGTTGAGCCGCCAGTTTGATCATGGCATTAATATGTTCTTCGTGGCTGTGGACGCCTCCCGGTGAAAGCAGGCCGAGTATATGTACGGCTTTATTGCCTGCAATGGCTTTGTCGATGGCGTTGGTATAGGTTGGGTTTGAGAAAAAGTCTCCATCGGTAATGGCTTTGTTAATACGGGTAAAATTTTGATAAACCACGCGGCCAGCACCCAATGTGATGTGGCCGACTTCGCTGTTGCCCATCTGCCCCTCAGGAAGGCCCACAGCAAGCCCTGACGTACCGATAAGGGTATGGGGGCAGGTTTCCCAGAGCTGATCTATCGTGGGCGTGTTGGCAGTACGAATGGCGTTGTACTTTTGGCTGTCGCTATATCCGTAGCCGTCTAATATCAGAAGAAGTAGTGGTTTTTTCGGTTCACTCATGGCTTTGACTGGACTGGCCTCGTGGGTCGGGGGAAATTAAGTAAGAATCTTACCGACAAAGGGGATTCAGTGCTATTGATGGTTTCCTATACTAGAGCTCGGTGTGTATACTTTGGCCGTTTTTACCACTGGCCCAATTGGGACCAAAAATAGAAAATGGGGTTTTATATCGTGGAGTTCTTTGATTTTATCAGTGAGCAATGGGTGCTTGTCAGTGTCTTTATGGTGCTTATCTATTTGTTTGCGATAAATGAGCGCATTAAAAGCGGCAAGCCGATTTCTCCTCATGTTGTGACTCGAATGATCAATGCTGATGAAGCAGTATTGGTCGATATTCGTGATGCTAAGGAATTTAAGGTGGGGCATATTGCTGGTGCTATAAATATCCCCCACCTAAAGCTAATGGATCGCCTTGCCGAGTTAGAGGCTCATCGAGATAAAGCGATCATCGTGGCTGATAAAGTAGGTCAGCAGTCCGGTGCTATTGGGCGTAAGCTTCAACAAAAAAAGTTTAGTGTGTTGCGACTGACAGGCGGCATGATGGAATGGCAAAACCAGAAACTCCCGGTAGTAAAAGATTAGAGAATTTTTCGGGTGAGTTCGGGGTAAAGAGTTGTTGAACCCGAACTATAGTGTGAAACTTGATAGAATATTTTGAGGAAGAGTAAGGATATGACAGAAGAAAATAATCAACCGGAAGCTGGCAATGAGCAAGGCGGGCAGCAAGAGCAAAAAAGTTCGCCAAAGTTTGCGGTACAGCGTATTTATCTGAAGGACTTATCCTTTGAGACCCCTATGGGGCCAGCTGCTTTTCAGAAAAAGGTGAAGCCGGCAATTAGTCAGGATATAGCGCTGTCTACGACAAAACTTGGTGGTGATAACTACGAGGTTGAATTATCTCTGACGGTAACCGTGAAGGATGGCGATGATACGATTTACCTTATCGAAGTTCATCAGGCGGGAATTTTTGCAGTACAGGGTGTCGAAGGGCAGCAGTTGGCACAATTGCTCAACACGCTGTGCCCATCAACGTTGTTTCCTTATGTGAGAGAAGCTGTTGATAGTGTTGTTCTTAAAGGCAGCTTCCCTGCACTGATGATTCCGCCGGTTAACTTTGATCTATTGTTTGCCAAGGCGGTAGAAGAAGGAAAGCTAAAGGGTAAAGCGCCAGAAGCTATAACCCACTAAGCGTTTGTTCCTGTGGCTGCCGCTGTAGCCACAGGTTTTTATGTGAGTTCTCCTACGCTTCTATCAGAGCCGTTGACTTAAATTGGAATCTACTCGCCCCCAAGTTATTTGGGGCAGCGTCATTTCTTGTTTTACTCTTCATCTTCTCCCATACCCAATTCTTTCAATTTTCGGGTGAGCGTGTTTCTACCCCAGCCAAGAAGTTCTGCGGCATCTTTTTTGCGCCCGTTTGTGTGAGAAAGTGCAGTTTCAATGAGCGCGCGTTCAAAAGTTGGTACTGCCGTAGTGAGAATGTCATGTTTACCGTTAGCGAGTTCATTGTCTGCCCAGTTTCGCAATTGTTGCTCCCATGAGTTGGCGATGACCGGTTTTTCAACGGAGTGCTCCATAAACTCTGGCGGTAGGTCGTCAATGTGGACCTCTCGACCCGAGGCCATGACAGTGAGCCAGCGGCAGGCATTTTCCAGTTGACGGACATTGCCTTCCCAGGGAAGCATGGTCAGGTGCTTTTTCGCTTCTGGTGACAAGGTCTTTGTTTCTGTTTCTAATTCTTTAGCGGCTCTCTGGAGGAAGTGCTGCATAAGTCTTGGAATATCTTCCCTGCGATCGGCAAGCGTCGGTAAATGAATACGAATAACATTTAGGCGATGGAAAAGATCCTCCCGAAAACGATTTTCTGCTACCAATTGTTCAAGATTTTGGTGGGTTGCCGCAATGATTCGAACGTCCACTTTGGAGGGGGTGTGGCCACCTACAAGATAGAATTCACCATTTGCCAAAACGCGCAGTAAGCGGGTTTGAGCCTCTGGGGGCATATCTCCGATTTCATCGAGAAACAGCGTACCTCCATCCGCTTGTTGAAAACGGCCTTCGCGGCGTTGGGTTGCTCCAGTGAAGGCGCCTTTCTCATGGCCAAATAGTTCGGACTCAATTAGATCATGGGGAATTGCCGCCATGTTGAGGGCAATAAATCGATTATTTTTTCTCGGGCTGTTGTCATGTAGTGCCTTGGCAACCAGCTCTTTTCCTGTACCAGATTCGCCATTAATTAAAACAGTAATATTTGAATGGGAAAGGCGACCTATGGCACGGAAAACTTCCTGCATAGCAGGGGCTTCCCCAATGATTTCGTCGCTGATGTCGGCGATGTCACTTTCTTTTATGTGTTCTGTTTTTTGTTCTTGGGCGAAATTGATGGCCCGCTGTGTTACTGCGATTAGCTCATCAATATCAAAGGGTTTGGGTAGGTATTCGAAAGCTCCACCTTGGTAGGCTGCTACTGCGCTGTCGAGGTCCGAGTGAGCCGTGGTGATAATTACCGGAAGTGATGGCTTGGAGGTATGAATTTTTTTTAATAATTGCAGGCCATCAATCCCGGGCATCCGAATATCACTGATAATAGTGTCAGGCAATGTTTTGTCGAGTTGGAGAAGAAGCTCGCTTGCGTTCTCAAAACTGGTGACTTTAAGTTCAGCTCGGGCTAGCGCCTTTTCCATGACCCAGCGGATAGAGCGGTCATCGTCAACAATCCAAACTGTTCGTTTATCCATCTATCTATCCAGGTTGTCTATCAAGGGGTAAGTACAATGAAAATCGGGTTTCCCCAGTGCGGTTGTCACATTCGATCAATCCGTGATGAAGGTGAATGGCAGATTGGGCAATGGGTAAGCCCAACCCGCTGCCGTCCACACGGCCACTAACCATGGGGAAGAAAATTCGATCAATAAGCTCTTCGGGGATGCCCGCGCCGTTATCCATGATATCGATTCGGCAAACGACCTTGTGGTGTATTTTTCCGATAGTAAAGTGTCGTTTAATTCGGGTTTTGAGCCAGATGGTTGGTTTTGGCTGAGAGCAGTTCTTGAGAGCTTGAATGGCGTTGCGAACAACATTCAATAATGCTTGGATAAGCTGTCCCCGGTCACCATTTATTTCCGGAATGCTGGGGTCGTAACTCCGTTCAATATGAATACTGCCTCGTGTTTCTGTTTCGGCTAATGCGGCTACATGTTCTAGAACTTCGTGGATATTTACAGGCGCGAATTGTGGAAGGGTATTTGGTCCGAGCAAGCGGTCAACCAGTTTACATAGGCGGTCAGTTTCAGCAGAAATAATGTCTGTAAATTCACGTAATTCTGGTTGGTTGTTTAGGTCTTCGGAAAGCAATTGGGCAGCGCCCCGGATACCGCCTAGGGGATTTTTGATCTCATGAGCCAACCCGCGGACAAGGTTTTGTGTGGTGTCATGAGTTGAAATGAGGGCTTCTTCCCGGTTGATTCTCATCAGTCTGTCCATAGGCTGCATTTCTACTAACAACATCTTATTGGCCTCGGTTTGAAGAGGTGTGGCTGTTAGGTCAACAGTGATATTGGTGTGATCAGTTAGGGTTAAGGTCGCTTGCCTCTGGGTAAAAGGTCGGTTGGTTTTAATGGCCTCTTCGCCTAGGGATTTAAGGTTGCTGTCAGAGGCGTCAAATAAAAGGGATATCGGCGTGCCGTAGAGCCGAATTGCACTAATAGCCAGCAGGCTTTCGGCTGCTGGGTTGGTGTAGCATATTTCCAGCTCGTTATTTAGCAAAATAACGGCAGTATTTAGGCTATCCAGTAATAAATGATGTAGTTGCTCTTCTGTCATGGGATTGTCAGCAGCCCTATTCAGGTTATGCCCTGTTATGGTTCTGTGTTACTAAGTTTGCGTGCAATTAACCTATATTTTAGTGCAAGCAATTTATAGGCCAATTTTTTTTGGGGTGACAAGCCCCGTCTTTAGGGGGCTTTGCTTATGAGTTTAGTAGAAGTATTTCTAGGTTGCACCAATTTGGTGCTGCTGGAGGAGAGGGTTAGTTTGTGTTGCGCTGGATTGAGTGGCGTTTAACGTAAATGGTGATGCTGTTAGATTGCCCAACAATATTGTTTTTACTGTCCAAAATGTGGGCCTTGATGCTGTGTTCTCCTCGGATCAGTGAACCTATATGGAACGTGGTTGAGGACGATGGAGGGCCGTAGTGTTGCCCGTTAAACAAAAGTTGGACCAAGTGGCCAGTCTGCAATGCCGGTGTTAAAGCTATCTGGACGGTGACCTCTTCATGTCCGGGGGGAATCGTGGTGCCCTGGGCGGGAGTTAGAATGGCAATTTTTTGATAGCCCGTTTGCTCTTCTGCCGCTGCCTTTTTCTCCGTTGTTGGAATAGTCGGTGCGGGTTGGGTATTGATAGTGGGAAGATCGACCGATTCAACTGAGGGGTCACCGGCAGGCGGGTTGTCGGTATAGGTGACAGTGCCGTTCTCATTTATCACCCGGTAAACCTCCGCTGTGACATAACAGGCTATGCTTAAACTGAGCAGGGCACAAAGTAGCTGGGTTCTTTTGATCACGGCCATGTTCTCCAAGGTGTCTGTTTTGGTGTTACTAGCTTAAGACTAGCTTTTATTAGACCAAAGAAAAAGCCTGTTATTCCATATAACAAACGGGTTTTTTATTAGGTTTGTTTGTTGCAAGGTCTAGCTCTAGGCATCGGAGGCAAAAAAAAGGCTGTGAAATTGCTTTCACAGCCTTTTTTGTTCGAAAAGGTTAACTCTTATACAGAGTAGTACATATCGAATTCGACGGGGTGAGTTGTGTGCTCAACACGGTAAACTTCTTGCATCTTCAGCTCGATGTATGCATCGATCATGTCATCAGAGAAAACGCCGCCAGCTGTCAGGAATTCACGATCTCCGTCCAAGCATTCCAGTGCTTCACGTAAGCTGCCAGCAACTTGCGGAATAGCTGCGGCTTCTTCAGCAGGTAGGTCGTATAGATCTTTATCTGCAGGGTCACCAGGATGAATCTTGTTCTGGACGCCATCGATACCTGCCATCAGCATGGCAGCAAACATCAGGTAAGGGTTTGCCGTGGGATCGCCGAAGCGTATTTCAACACGTTTTCCCTTGGGTGATGCTACATAAGGAATCCGCAGGGAGGCTGAGCGGTTGCGTGCAGAGTAGGCCAGCATTACTGGTGCTTCAAAGCCAGGGATCAGGCGCTTATAAGAATTGGTAGATGCGTTAGCAAAAGCATTAAGGGCTTTTGCGTGCTTGATGATGCCGCCGATGTAGTAAAGAGCCGTGTCGCTCAGACCTGCATAGCCGTCACCAGCGAAGGTGTTTACGCCGTCTTTCCAGAAAGATTGGTGGCAGTGCATACCGGAACCGTTGTCACCAACGATAGGTTTGGGCATAAAGGTCGCAGTTTTGCCATAAGCATGGGCAACATTGTGAACACAATATTTAAGGATTTGAACTTCGTCGGCTTTGTTTACCAGAGTGTTGAATTTCACCCCGATTTCACATTGACCGGCAGTACCCACTTCGTGGTGATGTACTTCGATTTCCAAGCCCATTTGTTCCATGGCAGAACACATGGCAGCGCGGAGATCATGTAAGCTATCGACAGGTGGTACCGGGAAGTAGCCGCCTTTAACCCCAGGACGATGCCCCATGTTGCCGTCAGCATAGTCGCCACCAGAGGACCAGGCGGCTTCTTCAGAATTAATTTTATAGAAGGCTCCGCTCATGTCGGCTCCCCATTTTATGTCGTCAAATACGAAAAATTCTGGCTCTGGGCCAAAAAATGCCGTATCACCAAGGCCTGTTGCCTTGAGGAATTCTTCAGCACGCTTTGCAACAGAACGTGGATCACGCTCATAACCTTGCATAGTGGCAGGTTCGATAATATCGCAACGAACGATAACTGTGGGTTCGTCTGTGAATGGGTCAAGGACGGCGGTGCTGTCATCAGGCAATAAAATCATGTCTGATTCATTGATGCCTTTCCAGCCTTCTATAGAAGAACCATCAAACATTTTTCCCTCTTCAAAGAAGTCGTCGCCAACTTCGCCGATGGGTATAGAAACGTGTTGCTCCTTACCTTTTGTATCGGTAAAACGTAGATCAACCCAGCGGGCTTCGCTTTCTTTGAGCAGTGTTAGGGTCTTAGACATTGGCTCCTCCAATTAGGGATGTCGAATATTATGTAGTATCGAAGTTAAAGTTAAGTCGGCTGGTTTGTAGGGAGAGACATAAAACTCTACATGCCACCAATTTGTTAAGACTTATCTGGGTCTTAACAAACTAGTGGCCAGCTTTTAATAGCAAACTTAAAGCAAAAGCTATGCCAGGCTGTCGATTGAGTAAATTCAACAGGTTGCGGCTGTGTAAAGATACTTTTTAATAACCATATTGCACCAATATAGTGCGTTGCAGCCCTAGATTGGTGCATCTAAGCGCTGCTTCTTTATGGTGCGACTTTTGCGGCACCTATAATACGCGGAATGCTGCACGATTTGTAATATAATCGGCGGCTTCTCACCTTTCTGTTAAAAAGCGACTGTTTTCATGCATTTTGTTATTAAATTGTTCCCTGAAATTACCATTAAAAGCGCACCTGTTCGACAGCGTATGACTCGCCAATTGCGCGATAATTTACGACGACTTTTTCGTACTTTGAATGAGCCGGTTATTGTTGATCGTGATTGGGATAAAATTGAAGTTAAAGGTCCCGATGATGTTGATCTTACGAACCAGGTTGCGGATATTTTGGGTCGTACGCCGGGGATTGCGAATTTTTCCCGGGTGCAGCATTTTGCCATGGGTGACTTTGATCATATTTTAGAAAAAACACTGTCCGTTTGGCGAGATAAACTTGAAGGTAAAACGTTTGTTCTTCGTGTAAAACGTAGTGGAAAGCATGAGTTCAGCTCCCATGATGTTGAGCGTCAAGTTGGGGGCGGTTTGCTGCATCAATCTCTGGCGTCGGGGGTAAAGCTTAAGAATCCTGATCTGACGGTAAGGCTGGAAATACGGCAAGAGCAGCTTTATGTGATTGAGGAGACGACACAAGGATTGGGCGGTTTCCCTCTGGGTACTCAGGATTCCGTTATATCCTTGATCTCGGGTGGATTTGATTCCACCGTGTCCAGTTATCTCACCATGAAGCGAGGGTTACGTACCCATTTTCTATTTTTTAATCTTGGCGGCAGAGCTCATGAGGTTGGCGTGAAGGAGGTGGCATTTTATCTCTGGAATAAGTATAGCGGCTCGCATAAGGTCAGGTTTATTACCGTGCCTTTTGATGAGGTTATAGGCGAAATACTTAGTAATGTTCAAAACTCCCAAATGGGTGTTGTGCTAAAACGTATGATGCTTCGGGCGGGAACGCAGATAGCTGAAGAAATGGAAGTGCAGGCGTTGGTGACGGGTGAAAGTGTTGCCCAGGTATCGAGTCAAACGCTGGCTAATTTGTCGGTGATTGATTCAGTAACCAGTACTTTGGTGCTGCGGCCCCTGATCACATTTGATAAAAACGACATCATTGACGTCGCACGAAAAATTGGCACAGAGCAGTTTGCCGCCAATATGCCTGAATATTGTGGTGTTATTTCAAAGAAACCGACGACTAGAGCAAAAGAAGAGCGTGTGGCGGGAGAGGAAGAAAATTTCGATTTTGCGGTGCTCGAGAGAGCTATAGCCAATAAGCGGGTTCAGACGATTGACGAGGTCATGGATGATGATACCCCGCTAGCAGATGTTGAGATATTTGCGGTACCACAACCTCACGCCATTATTCTGGATATTCGCCACCCGGATGAGGTGTTTGTGCGACCGCTGAAGCTTAATGGTAGCCAGGTACAAGAAATACCCTTCTTTACGCTCCAAAATCGCTTTAAGGAATTAAACTTAGATACACGCTATTTATTGTATTGCGACAAAGGGGTGATGAGCCGTTTGCATGCTGAGCTATTGGTAGATCAAGGTTTTAATAACGTTGCGGTCTATCGGCCCTGAAATTAATCGTTAACCACCTGTATTTTCGATAATTTTGCTATCTCCTAGAAGGCTGGGTCAGTATAATGCCCGCCTTTTGACCAACTCCGGACTAATCCTGTGATCGAAAACCTTCGTAATATCGCCATCATTGCCCACGTTGACCATGGTAAAACAACCCTGGTCGATAAATTGCTAGAACAATCCGGCACTCTTGACCGTAAAAGTATGGGTTCGGAGCGTGTGATGGACTCCAGTGATCAGGAACGAGAGCGTGGTATTACCATTCTAGCCAAAAACACGGCGATCGTGTGGCATGACTACCGGATCAATATTGTGGACACCCCTGGACACGCAGATTTTGGTGGCGAAGTTGAGCGGGTGCTTTCCATGGTGGATTGCGTGCTGTTGTTGGTCGATGCTGTTGATGGCCCCATGCCGCAAACACGGTTTGTGACGCAAAAGGCTTTTGAGCAGGGTTTGAATCCCATTTTGGTTGTCAACAAGATTGATCGTCCCGGAGCCCGCCCTCACTGGGTAATGGATCAGGTGTTTGATTTGTTTGACAGCTTGGGGGCTACCGATGAGCAATTGGATTTCCCTGTTATTTATACCTCAGCCTTGAATGGTATTGCCGGTATGGAGCCGGATGAAATGGCTGATGATATGACTCCATTGTTCCAGTTGATTGTGGATAAGGTAAAAGCTCCAGAGGTGGATCCAGAAGGACCGCTGCAAATGCAAATCAGTGCATTGGACTACAGTAGCTATGTGGGTGTTATTGGTGTTGGCCGTATTGCACGCGGAAGAATGAAGCCCAACGAGCAAGTGGTTGTGATTGATCGTGAGGGTAAAACGCGTAAAGGTAAAATTCTGCAGGTAATGGGTTATGACGGCCTTGAGCGTGTGGCAGTTGAAAATGCGGAAGCTGGCGATATCGTTTGTATTACCGGTGTCGATAAGCTGGGTATTTCTGACACTATTTGTCATCCTGATACCCCAGAAGCATTGCCTCCTTTGAGTGTTGATGAGCCAACAGTCAGTATGACTTTTCAAGTGAACAACTCACCATTTGCTGGATTGGAAGGCAAGTTTGTGACCTCACGTAATATCAAGGATCGCCTCGATCAAGAGCTGATCCACAATGTTGCATTGCGAGTACAGCAAGGCGAGGGTCCCGATAAGTTTATTGTTTCTGGTCGCGGTGAATTACACCTGTCGGTATTGATTGAAAGCATGCGTCGAGAAGGTTTTGAACTGGGTGTTTCTCGTCCTGAAGTTATTCAAAAAGAAGTAGATGGTGTGCGCCACGAGCCTTTTGAACAAGTAGTGATTGATGTTGAGGATCAGCATCAGGGTTCGGTTATGGAAGAGCTGGGTCTGCGTAAAGCTGAGCTGACAAATATGGAGCCAGATGGCAAAGGACGTGTTCGGTTGGAGTTTATGGCGCCTTCCCGTGGTTTAATCGGCTTCCGCTCTCATTTTCTGACTATGACCAGTGGCTCAGGCATTATGACCAGTATTTTTGATCACTATGGTCCCGTTAAACTGGGCGAAGTTGCCAAACGTCAAAACGGCGTGCTGGTTTCAATGACGAAAGGTAAAACACTGGCCTTTGGCCTGTTTAACCTACAAGATCGTGGTCGTTTGTTCCTGGGTGCCGGTAACGAGGTATACGAGGGGCAAATTGTTGGTTTGCATTCGCGCAGCAATGATTTGCCTGTTAATCCGACTAAAGGTAAGCAGTTGACCAACGTGCGTGCATCAGGTACTGATGAAGCATTAACGTTATCCCCGCCAATCACTCATACCCTGGAGCAAGCATTAGAATTTATTGAAGAGGATGAGCTGGTAGAGGTTACGCCAGAGAGTATTCGCCTTCGCAAAAAATTGCTCACTGAAAACGAACGTAAGCGAGCACCAAGATAAGACCTTTTCTAGGGTTGATGGCCAGAACTTTTGCCTAGTCGTTAGTTTGTAAAAGGGAATGCTGGATTTAATTCTGGCATTCTCTTGATAGGCAGACAGACATAACCGATGGTCTTACCAAAAAATCGATACGCTTTAGTTGTTGCTGTAGTGCTAAAAAATTTTGAGCGTTAGTCTTCGTAGTTTCTATTTCTATTTTATTGCGCACAATGTCTTAACCCTTCGCTCATTCTTCAATATCTTTTGACCCGCCGGCGCGACTTTTTCGGATGAAAAGTGAGCATAAGCCATTCGGTAGTTTTCACGTTTTCTTAGTATGATGATCTGGATAAATCCCTCTTACGCACTTTCCCTGTATTAGAAATTCAAATATCTTGTTGATGTTGAAACAGAGTTGCCCTAATCGATACCGTACTGGTAAAGCAGGTACATGTGCAAACGGGATAATTGCGTTTGTGGTGAAGCTGGAATAGGGTTAAAGGTGGCGTATCTGAGATGCTCGGGATGCTTCTTGTATGCCCATCTGTTTTATGACATGGCTTTGAAGGAATCGTGAATGAGAACCTTTTACCCTCGCATCAAACCCTATGCTACTCATGAGCTGGTTGTCGATAGAATTCATAGGCTTTACGTAGAAGAAGCCGGTAACCCTAAAGGCACTCCTGTGTTGTTCGTTCATGGCGGGCCTGGGGGTGGCTGTACGGAAAATGATCGTCGTTTTTTTGATCCAGAAAAATACCGAATCATTCTTTTTGATCAGCGAGGCAGTGGTCGATCTTTACCCCATGCAGAGTTAACTGCCAACAACACCGACAGCTTGTTGGATGATATGGAGAAAGTGCGTGAGCTTATGGCGGTGGATAAGTGGATGCTTTTTGGTGGATCCTGGGGGTCAACTTTAAGCTTGGTTTATGCGCAAGCTTATCCCGATAACGTTATGGGTATGATTTTGCGGGGTATTTTTCTTTGCCGTCAGCAGGATGTTCAGTGGTTTTACCAAGAGGGTGCCAGTCATGTGTTTCCCGATTATTGGCAAGATTATCTTATGCCGATTCCCTTGGCTGAGCGGGGTGATTTACTTTCCGCGTATTATCGGAGGTTGGCGGGAGGTGATGAGCTGATTCGTATGGCTGCCGCTAAGGCTTGGTCTGTGTGGGAGGGGCGGTGCGCCAGCCTGCACCCAAACCCAGACTTGGTTGAGCATCTAGGTAGTCCCCACACCGCTTTGGCAATGGCTCGTATTGAGGCGCATTATTTTAAGCATGGCGCTTTCCTGAATGGTCGTGAGATCTTGTCACACATGGGCGTTTTAGAAGGAATTCCCGGAGTGATTATCCATGGTCGCTACGATATGGTTTGCCCTGTAGGGCAGGCCTTCGACTTGCACCGTGCGTGGCCGGGTTCGGTGTTGCGTGTTATTCGTGACGCAGGGCATGCTTCTTCTGAGCCGGGGACATTGGCCGCGTTAGTGCAGGCGACGGATGATATGTTGTCTACTTTGGCCAGTGTTTCATAAGGATTAAAGTAGAAAGACTATTCACTGCTTTCTCGTAAGTATTGAAAAATTTTTCGACTGGCGGCGGGGGGCTTATTTTGTGATGCCTCTTTATTGGCTTGTCGAATCAGCTGGCGCAAATGTTGTCGATCTAATTCAGGTGATTTTAGCAGCAGTTCGCTGATGGCGAGATCGCCCTCTTCGACGAGGCGATCTCGCCATTGCTCCAGTCGGTGAAGCTCTTGACGGAAGCTTTGGCTCTGGTGATGAAAACTTTCAAGTTGTTGTTGAATGGCGGTGCTATCAACCGTCCTCATTATTTTGCCAATGTATTGCATTTGGCGACGCTTGCCTTCGCGGTTTTTGAGGCGCCTGGCTAGTCTTACCGCATCTTCGAGTAGTTCAGGCATGGGAATTTTGGCCAGCTTGGCTGATGGCAGGTTTACCAGTTCTTCGCCAATTTTCTGCAGCTCAGTCATCTCTCTTTTAAGGGCTGACTTACTCTTGGGTGGATCTTCACCAGTGTCATTTTCTGTCAAGTGCTCATCGATCATATGTGATTAACCATAAAATATTGTGGCGAGCCCGAGAAAAGACAAAAAGCCGACCACGTCAGTAATTGTTGTTAGCGCAACGCTGCCCGCTAGTGCCGGATCAATTTTGCATGCTTTGAGGATAACCGGGAGTGCTGCTCCTGCTAATGCGGCGGCGATCAGATTGATCATCATTGCTGCCGCAATGATGACCGCGATGAGCGGATCCTTGAACCATAGGGCCGCCACGCAGCCCATAACGGATGCCCACAGCATGCCGTTGATGGCCCCTACGGCGAATTCCTTGCTAAGTAACCAGCCGAGATTGCTGCGGCTAATTTGCCCCAGCGCCATGCCGCGAATAACGACGGTTAGCGTTTGGCTGCCCGCCACGCCGCCCATGCTGGCTACAATCGGCATTAATATGGCAAGGGCTACGACTTTGTCGATGGTGGCTTCAAAAATATTAATAACGGCGGATGCTAGTATGGCCGTCATTAGATTAACCCCAAGCCAAACAGCTCTGCGTGGAGTCGTTCGGCTAACAGAGGCAAAAGTTTCCTCTACATCGCTTAACCCTGCCATACTGAGTAAGGAGTGGTCGGCATCCTCCATGATGACGTCGACGACATCATCAATGGTGATGCGCCCTAAAAGCTTTTGGTCGTTATTGACGACCGGAGCAGAAACCCAGTCATGTTTTTCAAAAAGGTGAGCTACTTCCGAGTCTGGCATGTCGGCAGGAATGGCCTCAACCTTGGTGATCATGATTTCTCGGGCTGTAATATTGGGGCTAGATGTTAGTAGTTTCCCCAAGGGTAAAATGCCCAAAAAGGTATCTTCTCGGTTGACCACGAAGATGCTGTCAGTGGTCTTTGGCAACTCCTCGTGACGACGCAGATAGCGCAAAACGACATCGAGGGTCATGTCTGGCCGAACGGTAATGGTGTCCGTATTCATTAGGCCGCCAGCCGTGTCCTCTTTGTAGGTGAGAACTGTTTCAACTCGCTGGCGATCCTGAATACTCATTGCCTGCAATACTTCTGGAATGACTTTTTCAGGCAGTTGTTGAAGGATGTCGGCTATATCATCGGGGTCGAGGCCTTCTGTCAGAGAGGCAACCTCGTGGCTTTCCATATCGTTGAGGATTTCGCCACTCAGTTCTTCACTGAGTTCACCTATGACTTCACCTTCAAATTCTTTGTTGACCAAATCCCACAGTACCCGGCGAGCTTTGGGCGGTGCGGATTCGATTTGGTCGGCAATGTCGGCAGGCGTCAAATTATTCAGCATGTGCTGTAGAAGACGCACATTCTTGGAGTCCATCAGCTCGTTAACGCTGGCAAGCTGTGATAGGTGGCTGACTTTTTTGTTGTGTCCCGACATGGGAAAGGTGTTCCTGGCTAGCGTTATAGGGTTAACGTTAGTTTATAGGTGAGAGCTTAAAACATATAGGGTTTTCAGATTGCGAGCAGAGATTGTTTGCTTGTTTTGAGAAAAGTGTTGGGTGTGGTTACTGCTCTTCATCAAATCGGTTGGCGAGTAACAGCTCTATATCTCGATGGGCTCTTTCGGCATCGTTGCCTTCGAAGTAAAAATGTAAAACGGTGCCTTGGCTTGCGGCAAGCAGCATTAAGGACATGACACTTTTTGCATCCACCATTTTGTTAGGGGTTGGGCCTGTTTTAATTGTGCAGCCATATTTTCCGGCAGTGGATGCCAGTTTAGCCGCAGCTCGAGCATGGAGTCCAAGCTTGTTAATGATGGTGAACTGTACAGTTATCTCTAACGACATAGGGGCTTTCCGGTGGTCTTCATATTAGCTTAGCTTAGTTCCCTGTGTCTTGTCTGAGTATTGCTGTATTTCAGACTGAAGTGTTTCTCTAGCATGTTGCTAATATAGACAGAACGGTGTTGGCCGCCGGTACAGCCAATGGCAATGGTAACGTAGCTGCGATTGTTGGCTTGAAATTGGGGTAGCCATCGGGTCAAAAAATGGCTGATGCCAGAGAGCATTTCTGTCACCTCGGATTCTAGTTCAAGGAATTCGATAACCGGTTGATCATTACCGTTGAAGGTACGTAGTTCTGGGTTCCAGTATGGATTTGGTAGGCAGCGCACATCAAAAACAAAATCAGCATCAATGGGAACGCCGCGTTTGAAGGCAAATGATTCAAACAGAATAGCCATTTCGCCTTCATGATCGGGTACCAGTTGTTTTTTGATGACATCTCTCAGTTGGTGGAGTGTCATATTACTGGTGTCGATTCTTCGGTTGGCTATTGAGGCAATAGAGTCGAGAAGCTCTGTTTCCAGCGCTATAGCTTCTTTGATGTCGATTTGATGTGAGCTGAGTGGATGTTTTCGACGGGTCTCGCTGAAGCGTTGAATGAGTACATCACTGATGGCATCGAGGAATACAACTTCGTATTCAACGCCTGAAGCTTTAAGTTCATGGAGAATCTCAGGTAGCCGGTTTAGATCGCTGGTTAGGCTTCTCGCATCGATGCCGACGGCAATTTTGTTAAGCCAGTGGCTGTCATTATTATCTGATGCCTGCTCGAACAAGCCTGTAAGTAGCCCTGCTGGCAGGTTGTCGATGCAGGTGAATCCTGCATCTTCCAGCATATTAAGTGCTGTACTTTTACCTGAGCCGGAGCGTCCACTGATTACTATTAATCGCATCGTTGCACACCTCAGTCTTTAGAGTTGGTGGCGGTGCGATAGAGCTGCTCTGCCGAGGGAGCACGCCTTAGTTCAGCGCGAATTTCTTCTTCTTGTAGTAGCTCTGCGATAGTAGAAAGAACTTGAAGGTGTTCGTCGTTTTGTTCTTCTGGGACGATTAAAGCGAAGACCAGATCCACTGGTACATTATCAATAGCATCAAAGTCTACAGGGTCCTCCAGCTTTAGAAATGCCCCGGTGATTTTGCTGCAGCTGGCCATCCGGCAATGAGGTATGGCGACGCCTTCCCCAATCCCGGTGCTGCCAAGCCTCTCGCGAGCCAGAAGTCCTTGATAAAGCTCGTCAGAGTCAATTTCTGTCGAGCGGTCGGCTAGAAAATGAGAAAGGTTTTCCAGTACTCTTTTTTTGCTACCCCCGGGCACATTCAGTGCGGTGTTTTCGAGGGTAAGTATATCAATCAGTTTCATAAATCATTATCTACCGCGAGTTTTTTCCTTGTGTTTGATAAGCTGGCGATCCAGTTTGTCGGCCAGCATGTCGATGGCTGCATAGAGATCGTCATGTTCAGAATTAGCAAAAAATTCCCCGCCGCTCACATGAACAGTGGCTTCGGCTTTTTGAGCAAGCTTGTCCACAGAAAGAATGACGTTAGTGCTGGTAATTCGGTCATGATGGCGTTCTAATTTTGACAGTTTGACTGTCACGTATTCTTTGATGGGGTCTGTAATTTCGAGGTGATGTCCGCTGATATTGAGTTGCATGCGGTACTCCTTAGTTGTGTTGATTAAATATTATGCTTGAAACGTTTTCGTTCGCTAGAGGATGGTATGCCCATGCCCTCCCGGTATTTTGCAACAGTTCGTCGTGCGACCTGAATGCCCATGTCCTGAAGTAATGAGGTTAGCTTATTGTCGCTAAGAGGTTTGGCTAGGTTTTCTGCACTAATCATCTTCTTTAGGATAGCGCGAATAGCCGTAGATGAACACTCTCCGCCGCTGGTTGTTGACACATGACTGGAGAAAAAATATTTTAATTCGAAGACGCCTTGTGGTGTATCAATATATTTTTGGGTGGTCACTCTGGAAATGGTAGATTCGTGGAGTTCCAGTCGCTCAGCGATGTCTGCCAATACCATAGGGCGCATTGCCTCAGGCCCTTGCTCTAGAAACCCTTGCTGTAGTTCCACAATGCAGGATGAGACCCGCAAAAGCGTGTCGTTGCGGCTTTCAATACTCCTAAGAAACCACTTGGCTTCCTGTAGGTGGGTTTTCAGGAAGGTGTTGTCCTCGCTGGAATCGGCGCGTTTAATCAGTTGTGCGTACTGCTGATTAATGCTTAGTTTTGGTGTGATGTCTTGATTTAAAGATACTTGCCAGTGGTCGTTTACTTTGCAGACACGTGCGTCGGGAACAACATATTCCACATTGTCGTCGCTAATAGCCTCTCCAGGGTGGGGAGAAAGAGTTTGTATCAGTGCTATCGCGGCTTCGAGGATGGTCTGGGTGTATCCTGTGAGTTTTTCAAGTCGTCGATAGTCGCGCTGGCCTACAAGGTCTAAATGGTTTGATACCAGCTGCCGGGCTTCGTCTAAAAGTTCTGTTTCGGGGGAAAACTGATTGAGCTGGATCAGCAGACATTCGGATAAATTGGTAGCGCCGACCCCAGAGGGGTCAAACTGTTGAATTCGGTGGAGAACAGCAACCACTTCGTCTAGTTCGATTTCATCATCAAGAGATGCCCAGATTTCCTCTGGGGAGGTGGTTAACATGCCATTTTTGTCAATGGAATCAATAATATTTTCGGCAATAAGGTGGTCTAATGCCGAAAGAGGTGTCAGGTTAAGCTGCCATAGCAGGTGGTCCTGAAGCGATTCGGTGACATGGTGAACATTTTCAAAGTCCATTGTCTCTGAGGATGGGCTTTTTGCGCTACTGACAGGTTGATAAATGTCATCCCAGTTGGCGTCAACGGGCAAATCTTGCGGAATTTTGCTTTCCCAGTCTTCACTGTTGAGGTCTTGAGTCGTGTTATCTGCGGCTTCTTTGGGTGGTGGCGATTCGGTATTATTTTCTTGATGTTCCGGCGTGTTTTCTGGAGAGTTTTCAGATTCTTCTGTCAGTTCCAGCAAGGGGTTGTCATACAGGTTTTGCTGTATTTCCTGATGAAGATCAAGAGACGAAAGCTGCAGGAGGCGGATTGCCTGTTGCAGCTGGGGAGTCATGGTTAACTGTTGACCAATTTTCAGTTGCAGGCTGACTTTCATGTACAGATACGACTACTCTTTAGAGGGTTAATGCTTACAATGAAAGTGTAGACTGTGTGCTAGGCAGGTGACAAGCAATTTTTATGCCCACATTGTTTGGTGGCCTCTGATCTGTGAGTGTGGCACGGAGTTATAGCGGGGGCTTCATTAGATATTTTTTATTTAGAGCACAAAGTCTTCGCCCAAATAGATATCTCGAACTTGCTGGTTTGTGATGATGTCTGAGGCTTGCCCCTCTGCTATCACCTTACCTTCGCCGACAATGTAGGCATGCTCACAAATGTCTAGTGTCTCGCGTACATTATGGTCAGTAATGAGTACGCCTATCCCCTTGTCTCGTAAATGTCGAATAATTTGTTTGATGTCGTTTACTGAAATTGGGTCAACACCGGCGAAAGGTTCATCTAAGAGGATGAAGGTGGGCTCTGTGGCCAAGGCCCTTGCAATTTCTACTCTGCGACGCTCGCCGCCCGAAAGACTAATGCCTTGTGAATCTCGAATATGTGTGAGATGAAATTCTTGTAATAGTTGTTCTACTTTGTTTTTACGTTGTGCGGCGTTGAGATCTTTGCGAGTTTCCAATATGGCCAAGATGTTGTTTTGTACCGACATTTTTCGGAATACGGAGGCTTCTTGGGGAAGGTAGCCTATACCCTTGCGGGCGCGGCCATGCATGGGCAAAGTTGTGATATCTTCGTCATCAATAAAAACGGTTCCACCATCCTGAGCAACCAGGCCAACAATCATGTAGAAACAGGTTGTTTTGCCTGCACCATTTGGTCCAAGTAAACCAACGATAGCTCCACTTTCAACAGTGAGTGAGACGTCACGAATAACAGGTCTTTTTTTGTAGCTCTTGGAAAGGTGAGAGGCCCGGAGTACGGCCATTAATCGGTGTCCTTCTGGTTGCTGGGAGGAATAACCATTTGAATACGTTTTTTTGTGTTGCGTCCAGCTGTGGCTTTAACAACTTCTGCTTTTAAATCGTAGTCAATTTGTTCCCCTGTGATGACAGTTCCTTTTTGCTCTAGGCTGGCATTTTTAACCAAGGCTATTTTGTCGTCGACAAGAAAGTATTTAATAGTGTTTGCGCTGGCGAGCACCAATCCATCTTGAGGGTTTCGGTGTTGTTGATAATGCGCCGGTTTTCCTACGCAGACAATTCTATCCACCTTGTTGGTGTCGCTGAACACGGTTACCTTATCGGCATTAATTTTGATCGTTCCTTGCTGGACAATTACAGAGCCTTCATAGGTCGTCGTGCCCTTTTTTTCGTCCTGCTCTGCACGATCAGACTCGATTTTTATAGGTTGCTGGCGATCGCTTGGTAGCGCATTGGATACTGTGCACCAACAAAGAATTGTCAGTAGCAATATCGATTTATTGTACATGGTGGACCCCTTTGACCCTAGAAAGCAGCTTGAACAGTTCGCTATTCAGGTCTGCCCACATGCCGATACCAACTGTTTCCCCTCGTGGGGTTGTTATTGTTACTTTGCTATCAGTCTCAGCAATATGTTTGTCGGGGAATAGGATTAGTTTATCCGTTCTAAGTTCATTTTTCCCCCCACTTTCTAGATCTTGCCATGCATAGACATTACCTTGGAAGGTGGCGTGTTCACCGCCTTTGAGGATAGTGCCTTTATCTGCGTTCATATGCCAAGGGGTATCGGATTGCTGTTGGTTGTAGGATATGAGCTTTGGTTGGTCTAACTCAAGTTTGTTGCTCCGTCTGAAATGGCGTGCTTCTGTGGCTTCAAGGCTAAAGGCTTTGGAGCCTTTTTTGCCAAAGTCGAGCTTGGATATATTAAGCATATAACTGTCTGCTTTCGGTAGCTCTTCTGTGTCGTTGGCAGGTTTTTGAAGGAATGCTTCAGGCGGAGACAGCCAGAACAATAAAAAGATTCCGGTAGAGCCCAGCAGCATGATTGTCAGTAAAATATTACGCATAGTTTAGGTGCACGTGTTCTAAGGTTAATCTCTAGAGATAGTCCGATAACGTTGAATCCAGCTTGTTCTGTGCTTGCAGGATCATTTCTGCCAGTTCCCGCACTGCTCCGTGGCCACCCTTTGTCGATGTCTGCCAGTGGGCATTTTGAACCACAAATTCACGAGCATTGGCGACGGCGACACCCAGTCCGACTTGTCGAATAACGGCAACGTCTGGTAGGTCATCACCCAAAAATGCAATTTCATTCATTTGGTAATTCTGGTCTTCTTGAGTTTCCTTCAAAGTTTCCTTGAGAGCCGTTAGTTTGTCTTCTCTTCCCTGAACGACTAGTTCAATGCCAAGTTCTGCTGCTCGTCTAGCTAGAAGTGTCGATGAGCGACCAGTGATGATGCCCACTTGGATGCCGTTGCGCTGTAAAAGTTTAATGCCAAGACCATCTTGAATGTTGAAGGCCTTAAGTTCTTCGCCGTTGTTGCCGTAATAAAGGCTGCCGTCTGTGAGCACGCCATCGACATCGAGCAGCAGCAAGCGGATCGCTTTTGCTCGATTGAGTAGTTTTTGATTGTTCATTGTCATAGCGGTTGTCATTGTTATATGACCCCTGCGCGAAGGATGTCGTGCATATGTAATACGCCGATAGGGTGGTGATTGGAATCCTCGACAACAAGTGCCGTGATTTTAAAGTCTTCAATAATTTTGAGCGCTTCTGCTGCGAGCAAGTCGCGATGTACGGCTCTACATCCGGCCTTGGTGAGCTCACCTATGGGAGTGCTGTTGATGTCTATATTGTTGTCGATAGCACGACGTAGGTCGCCGTCGGTGAACACCCCGATAAGTTCTCCGGTGTCATTGACCACTGTTGTCAGGCCAAAGCCTTTTGTGGTCATTTCGAGCAAGGCATGTTTCAAGGGGGTGTCTTTGCGTACCTGAGGAAGATCCTCGCCACTATGCATTATGTCCTCAACCTTGAGGAGAAGTTTGCGGCCTAGGGCACCCCCAGGATGAGAAAAGGCAAAGTCTTCTGCGGTGAAGCCTCGTGCTTCCAGAAGAGTAATGGCTAACGCGTCACCCATTACTAGTGTTGCCGTGGTGCTGGTGGTTGGTGCTAATCCTAGAGGACATGCTTCGCAGGGAACCTGAACATCTAGATGTGCTTCAGAGGCCAGGGCAAGGATAGATTGAGGATTTCCTGTCATGCTGATTAGTGGGACGCCCATACGTTTAATCAGCGGTAATAGTGTGATGACTTCTGAGGTCGTTCCTGAATTGGAGAGTGCCAGCACGACATCGTCTGTTGTGATCATGCCGATGTCGCCATGGCTGGCTTCGCCAGGGTGGAGAAAAAATGCTGGTGACCCCGTGCTGGCGAGAGTCGCAGCAATTTTTCGGCCGATATGTCCGGATTTTCCCATCCCGGTCACAACAACACGGCCTGAACATTTCATTATTAACTCACAGGCGCGGATAAATTCAGGGCCAATACGCTGTTCTAGCAATGCTACAGCTTGAGTCTCCATGCGAATGGTGCGTCGAGCTACTTCTAAATAATCGTCGGGTGTCATCTTGTTTCCAAAGATATTTTTGCAAGTATAGCGGCTGCAAGGGTCTGTTAATACTGTTTGGCTAAGCCTTGTTGGGTGCCTAAGTTCCAAGGATTAGAACGGCATAGTAAATTGCGTAGAGCGTGAGTAGTGTCATGCCGACTTTTTTTGATAGTCTGCCTTGTCGATGCTCTTTTCGGCCCCGCCATATTGACCATGCAATGATAATGATAAGCGTCAGGGTTAGTGCTGACATAGCTAAATAATCACGATAAAAAACTTCCCGGTCCAGCGTGAGTGGTGCAATGATGCCGGGCACAGACATGACAGCTAATAGATTAAATAGGTTGGAACCAAATATGTTGCCTAAAGCAATGTCGTGATGGCCTCGAATGGCGCTCATAACTGAGGCGGCAAGCTCGGGCAGACTCGTGCCAACGGCGACTACGGTGAGGCCAATGATGAGCTGGCTTACGCCAAAGAATAGAGCGAATTCCTTGGCTCCCCAAACGAGCGCCTCTGAACTGATCAGTAACGCGCCAAGACCCACTAGAAACCATAGCAGTGCTGCGGTAGTGGACATGGCGGGAATGGCCTCGCCTTCTTCCACCGTTTCTGGGTTGGGGTGGCGTTTCTTATAATAAATAGTCAGGGCTATAAGCGGCGGGATAATCAAAGCAAGCGTTATCCCTTCCGCTCGTGAAAGTTCTCCATCAAAGATAAAAAAACCAGCAAGCAGGGTGATGGCTAGTAGCACGGGACCTTCTTGTTTGATTAGGTGGCCCTGTGTCGGTATGGGGCAAACGAGCGCCGTAATGCCTAAGACCAGCCCGATATTTGCTAAATTTGAGCCGATAGCGTTGCCCACCGCCATGTCCCCTGCCTCTCTCAGAGCTGCGTTAATGGCAACAATAATTTCCGGCGCTGAAGTGCCAATGGAGACAATAGTAAGGCCAATAACCAGAGGGGAAATACCAAAATTTTTGGCAGCGGCAGCACTTCCGGCTACAAAACGATCAGCACCCCACAGTAGGCCCAGGAGTCCAAATAAAACCCCTAGTGATGCGGGTATTAGCGTTTCCATTGTTGTATTTATTCCTTGGCGGAGGTTGTTAGAGAATGTTTCGTAAATGAATGCGCAATGGTATAGTGCGCACCATTCGAAGTCAGCTGTTTTTGGCACTTTGCCCGCGATCCATGGTCAAGTTCTAGGGTGCGCTGAGTGTCATTTATCTCAACGATAGATTTATAAGGATGCCTAAAATGTTCAGTGGGTGGATACGTTCAACAATAACAACATTATTTTTAGTGGTGGTGAGTTCCGCGTGCGCTGTGGGTGTTAGTGCTGGTGAAGACAGTGATATACAGGTACAAACCCCCCATCAGTTGGTGGAGGCTGTGACCGGTGAATTGCTTGAAACTATTTCCGTGCAACGAGATACCTTCGATGAGAACCCAGAAGAGTTTTTTTCAGCGCTTGATGGCCTGTTAAAAGATGTTATTGATTTTGAATGGATTGCTTATAAGGTAATGGGTTCTTATGGTAAGCAGGCAACACCTGAGCAGCGCGATCGTTTTGCCCGAGCCTTTCGGTGTGAGCTCATTGAAACCTATGGTCGTGGTTTGATGGCCTATGGCGAACAGTCCATTGTGGTTCTTCCTCCATCTGCAGATATTAGTGGGCTCCGCAAGGTGACGGTGGTTCAAGAGATTCGTGGTTCTGATGGTGTTTTCCCGCTAGTTTATTCCATGGGTTTAAATCGTGAGGGAAGGTGGAAGGTAACCAATGTTGTTATTAATGGCATCAACTTGGGTAAAACTTTTCGTAACCAATTTGTACAGAGTGCGCAGAAATTTGACGGTGATATTAACCAGGTTATTGAAAACTGGTCATCATCCGCTGGTTAACACCTGAGAGAGATACTATGAATCCTGAAGATGTAAAAGCGCTGCTCCTTGCCGAGCTTGTGGGTTGTGACGTAACAGTTGATGGCGATGGCCGACATTTTGATGTGCAGGTTGTTGGTGACCTCTTTGAGGGGCTTCGTCCCGTTCAGCGTCAGCAGAAGGTCTATGCCGTTCTGCAGGCCCAGATTGCTGATGGTGCTATTCATGCTGTTAATATGAAAATCTTTACTCCGGGCGAGTTGCAGCAGTAATACCTTTTCCAGTTTCCCTGTGGTATATCTCGCTTTAGTTTGCCGAAACCTCCTCCTAGATAAAAAGAGTTGTGAATGGATAAGTTATTGATCTCTGGTGGTGGGCCGCTAGCCGGAGAAATACGTATTTCGGGTGCAAAAAATTCTGCTTTACCTATTTTGGCGGCCACTCTGCTTGCAGATGGCCCGGTGATGGTCTCTAACGTGCCACACCTGCATGATATTACGACGATGTTTGAATTGCTCGGTTGTTTGGGCGTAACCGTGATTTTGAATGAAAAAATGCAGGTGGAGGTGGATGCCACTACGCTTCATAGTTATGTCGCTCCCTATGATCTAGTAAAGACCATGCGTGCTTCCATCTTGGTTTTGGGGCCAATGTTGTCGAAATATGGTGTGGCCAGTGTGTCTTTTCCTGGTGGTTGCGCCATTGGTAGTCGGCCGGTTGATCTACATTTGCGAGGCCTTGAGTTAATGGGTGCCAAGATTGAAATCGATGGCGGTTATATTAATGCCAGTGTCGATGGTCGTCTTAAGGGGGCCCACATCCTGATGGATATTGCCTCTGTAGGCGCTACTGAAAATTTAATGATGGCAGCCGCACTTGCTGACGGACAGACCGTTATTGAAAACGCAGCACGTGAACCAGAAGTCGTAGATCTGGCACATTGTATTAATGCCTTGGGCGGCAAAGTGTCCGGTATGGGGTCCACGACCATTGTGATCGATGGGGTTAAGTCGCTTCATAGTGGTAGTTATAGGATTATGCCGGATCGAATAGAAACCGGTACTTATCTTGCTGCAGCTGCTGCCACCAGGGGTAAAGTAAAGCTGAAAGATACAAACCCTCATATTCTTGAGGCTGTGTTACTTAAGTTGCGAGAGGCGGGTGCAAAAATTACCACAGGTGATGATTGGATCGAGTTGGATATGGAAGGCCGTCGCCCGAAGGCGATTAGTTTCAGAACTGCACCTTATCCAGCATTCCCTACAGACATGCAGGCTCAGCTGACAACAGTTAATGCCGTGGCTGAGGGCGTGGGTACTATCACCGAAACTATTTTTGAAAACCGGCTGGTTCAAGCCCACGAATTGAACCGTATGGGTGCGATCATTAGCCTGGAAGGCAATACTGCCATTGTTACGGGCGTGGAGCGTTTAAAGGCTGCCCCGGTGATGGCGTCAGATCTTCGTGCGTCGGCTAGTTTGGTGATCGCAGGGTTAGTTGCGGATGGCGATACAATTGTCGATCGCATTTACCATATTGACCGTGGTTATGAGTGTATTGAAGAAAAGTTTCAGCAGCTAGGCGCTAATATTCGCCGAATTCCTGGTTAGGTTTTGTGGGGTGTTGAGGCGACAATACAGAGAAAGCGACACCGAGAATTATGCAGAGAGCAGAGAGTATGCAGATTACCATTGCGCTGACTAAGGGGCGTATATTACAAGAAACCCTCCCATTGCTGGCACTTGCGGGTATTGAGCCAGTTGAGGATATTAGTCAGAGTCGCAAGTTGTTGTTTGATACAAACAGTGACGGCATACGTTTGTTGATACTTCGGGGTTCTGATGTGCCCACTTATGTGCAATTTGGTGCGGCAGATATCGGCGTGGCGGGGAAAGATACCTTGCTAGAGCATGGGGCCGAAGGGTTGTATGAGCCGCTGGATCTCGGTATCGCACGCTGTCAGTTGATGACGGCGGGTGTTGTGGGTGTGCAGACAAAAGAAGGACGCATTCGAGTTGCTACAAAATATGTCAAGATTGCTCGCCGATTTTATGCAGAGCAAGGTCGTCAGGTAGATATCATCAAGCTGTATGGTGCAATGGAATTGGCGCCAATTATGTCATTGGCGGACGAGATTGTAGATATTGTGGATACTGGCAATACGCTTAAAGCCAATGGGCTGGAAGCAAGAGAAGCCATCGCTGATGTTAGCTCTCGCCTTATTGTGAATAAGGCGGCTATGAAAATGAAGCACCAGGCGATTCAGCAGATCGTCGATAGTCTGCGTCAGGCAATAGGTTGATGCTATGACGGTCCGCACCATTGATATCAAGCAATTATCTACCTCTGATGTTGATTTTGATGCCCGGCTTGAGCAGTTGTTGGCATGGGAGAATGTGTCTGACCAAAATGTTGAGCAGGTAGTCAATGATGTGTTGGCAGATATTCGATGTAGAGGCGATCAGGCTTTGGTAGATTATACCAACCGCTTTGATCGCCGCCAGGTAGGCACTGTTTCGGAGTTGGCTGTCTCGCAGCAGGAGTTGAAGAGCGCTTTGGATACCATAGGTGACGCTGAGCGGCAGTCGCTCATGTTGGCAGCCGAGCGTATTCGTCATTATCATCAGCATCAAAAACAGGAATCTTGGAGTTACCGGGAAGCCGATGGCACTTTGCTGGGTCAGCAGGTTACGCCTCTGGATAGAGTGGGTATCTATGTGCCAGGAGGTAAGGCTTGCTACCCTTCCTCCGTTTTAATGAATGCCCTGCCCGCAAAAGTGGCGGGTGTTAGTGAAATTATCATGGTGGTGCCTGCGCCAGGCGGCGAGTTAAATCCATTAGTGTTGGCGGCAGCGGCCATTGCGGGTGTAGATCAGGTGTTTACCTTGGGTGGCGCGCAGGCAATTGGTGCGTTGGCTTATGGTACAGAAACTATTCCTCGGGTGGATAAAGTAGTTGGCCCCGGAAATATCTATGTGGCCACAGCTAAGCGTGCAGTTTTTGGCTCCGTTGGGTTGGATATGGTAGCTGGGCCATCAGAAATTTTAGTGGTGTGTGACGGTAAAACTGATCCTGATTGGATTGCCATGGATCTCTTTTCTCAGGCGGAACATGATGAAGATGCGCAATCTCTCCTTGTTAGTCACGATCTTGATTTTCTTGCGAGAGTAAAAACGAGCATGGAGAAGCTTTTGCCTACCATGGAACGTGAGGGCATTATTCGTGCTGCATTAGAGAATCGGAGTGCATTGATTTTGGTTAATGATCTTGACGAGGCTGTCACCCTGATTAATCGAATTGCACCGGAGCATCTGGAGTTGTCGGTGGCTGATCCTGAAGCCTTCTTGCCTAAAATTCGTCATGCGGGCGCCATTTTTATGGGGCGCTATACGGCAGAGGCTCTAGGTGATTATTGCGCAGGACCCAACCATGTGCTGCCGACATCATCGACAGCACGGTTTTCTTCCCCTTTGGGTGTTTATGATTTTCAAAAGCGTTCGTCGGTGATTATGTTTACGGCTGATGGCGCATCAAATCTTGGTAAGACCGCATCTGTTTTAGCAAGAGGTGAGTCGCTGACGGCTCATGCCCGTTCGGCTGAATATCGCATCAAAGACTAATGAAACCCAAAAATTAATAGAACTAAAAAATAATCGGCAATGATTGTATATGGCCAGCAATAAATACTGGAGTGACATTGTTCATGAGCTGGACCCGTATGTTCCGGGTGAACAGCCGAAGCTTGCCAACTTGGTGAAGCTCAATACCAATGAAAACCCTTACGGTCCGTCACCTAAAGTGCGTGAAGCCATTGTTGCGGAGCTGGGTGACCAGTTGCGTTTATATCCTGATCCTAATGCGGATGCTTTAAAACAGGCGATTGCTCGCTCCTTTGATGTGAGTGTGGAGCAAGTGTTTGTAGGTAACGGTTCTGATGAAGTTTTGGCCCATATTTTTCAAGGACTATTGAAGCACGAAGCCGCAATACTATTCCCCGATGTTACCTATAGTTTTTACCCGGTGTATTGTGGGTTGTATCGAGTGCCTTATGAGCAGGTGCCGCTGACAGAAACGTTGTCGCTGAGTATTGCTGATTATCAAAAGGCTAATGGCGGTATTATTTTCCCAAACCCCAATGCGCCAACTGGCCGGTTATTACCATTATCAGATATAGAGTCATTGCTGCGACACAATCAGGATTCTGTTGTGGTGATTGATGAGGCTTATATAGATTTTGGTGGTGAAAGCGCTATTTCGCTGATTGATCGTTACCCTAATTTACTGGTTACACAAACATTGTCGAAATCTCGCTCTTTGGCGGGCTTGAGGGTTGGGTTTGCCGTTGGGGATTCGTCTCTGATAGCTGCACTGGAGCGTGTCAAAAATAGTTTTAATTCCTATCCCTTGGACCGTTTGGCCATTGTTGGTGGTGTGGCGGCCATTGAGGATGAAGAGTATTTCGAGGTAACGCGTCAGCAGGTTATATCCAGTCGTGAGAAGTTGGAGCTAGACCTAGAGGCGCTAGGGTTTTCTGTGCTTCCTTCTGCGGCTAACTTTTTGTTTGTGACTTATCCGGGGCGGGATGCTGCAGAGTTGTCGGCAGCCCTTAGAGTCAGGGGTGTTATCGTCCGCCACTTCAAGCAGTCTCGAATTGACCAATATCTGCGTATTACTATTGGTTTGCCAGAGCAAAATCAGCAGCTTTTAGAAGCTCTTCATGAAATATGCAGCAGTAAATAGCTTAAGATTGGTGCGGGATAATAGGGCAATCTCAAGAGTGTTAGTTGATGCTAGGACGAATGCCTGCCACTGCCATCAATGTACTTTTTTCTCCATTTCTTAGCACCTCGAGCTTTACCGAATCCCCGGGGGATAGGCCAGCGATTAAATTCATGCTTCGGTCATTATCGACAATCCAGTAGTCATTGATACGGGTGATGACGTCGCCCGGTAACAGGCCGGCAAGGTGTGCGGGACTGCCTTGGTAAATATTGGTAATTACGAGCCCCGAAGGAGGGTCTAGGTCGAGCTGTATGGCGGCTTGCCGCGTTAGTTGGCTGGCTTCTACACCCAGCCACCCTCGTATGACTCTCCCATGCTTAACAATGTCTTCTAGCACTTTGATGGCGGTGTTTCCCGGTATGGCGAAGCCAATTCCCACTGAATAACCTGTGCGGTCCAAAATAGCAGAGTTGATACCGAGAAGGTTGCCGTAGGCATCGACTAAAGCGCCGCCTGAATTGCCGGGGTTGATCGCGGCATCGGTTTGAATAAAATTTTCAAAGGTGTTTAGGCCCAAACCATTTCGTCCTGTCGCGCTAACAATACCTTGAGAGACAGACTGCCCTACACCAAAAGGATTACCGATGGCCAATACGACATCGCCCACGTTTACTTGATTGGGGTCGCCAAGGCTAATGGGAATCAGCTGGTCTAGATCGACTTTAAGAACAGCAAGGTCGGTTTCGGGGTCCCGGCCCACCACTTCAACCATGGCTTCTCGACCATCTTGTAGCTGGATAACAATTTGGTCAGCACTGTCTACGACATGGTTGTTGGTTAAAATGTAGCCGTCGGCTGTAATAATGACGCCGGACCCTAACGATGACTGCATTCTTTGTTGTTGGGGGAGGTTGCGGCTATTAAAGAACCGCTGAAAAAAGGGGTCGTCTAACAGGGGGTGACGAGGTTTTTCTAATTTTTTTTGAGTGTAAATATTGACCACTGACGGTGAAGCTCGGCGAACTGCCGAAGCGTAGGAGGCTGGCCCGGATAGCCCACTGGTAACCTCCGGGGACAAACCTGCTGTTTCCATGTCTCCGTGGTAATTTAGTCCTTGAGGAAAAAGAAGCAATATAACGGCTGCTGCTAACAGGCCGGTAATGGCGGGCCAGCCGATATAGTGCAAGATTCTATAAATAGTGGGCACCGGCAACTCCTGTCCTTATCTGCGCGCTATTATGGCATAAAGCGATTAAAGGTGTGATGTGTGGCTTTGTTCTGATCTGTCGAGTTAATGTTGGCTAGCTAACTTTTAGCGTTGGATCTTCCTCGTCATCGGCTAAGGTGTCCGCCGTATCGGGAGCGATATCAATTTTCGTCGTGCCCGGGGCTGCCGTGTCTTCTTTTAGGCCGTACTCTTCACTCAAAATACCCCCTGGGACCTTGGGTGCATAATCTTTTGGTGGTTCAGGAGTTTCTTCTGTAATGATATTGGTGTTTTCATGACGACCGAATCCTGCATCAATCATCTGGCGGCTGATTTCAGTGTTTGTGAGGCGCATGGCTCCAGTGGCTAGATGTTCATGAACATCCCTATAGCTGTGAGACAGGTTGTTAACCAGTTCAGATGTTTTAAGAAAGTGCTCAGTGACTTCCTGTTGGTAGTTTTTTGTCCGCTCTTGGGACTGCTTCAGTTGGTCTTCCAATTCCTTGCGCTCCTTTTCTTTGGGGTGGAGGGTGCGCGCCATAATAAAGCCGATAATGAGGCCTAAGGCAAGGCATGAGAGTCCGATGAGTATGATTGGGGTGGTCAAGCTATGGCCTCCGCAGGTTTGATGTGAAAGTGGTTAATTTAAGTGATCTTAGAGCTTTGTAGTCTGAGAGATGCGGGAGTCTTAGGCAACAATTTTTTGTCATCTTGTTTCTTGTTGCGTGTGCCGCTTGTTTTATGAGCAGAGGATGGCTTCCGGGTTGCCTATTTTGAAGTGGCTCGTTACAGTTCATGCCCCATAAATGATTGGCCTTTATTTGTACTCTTAATATGTCGGAACACGCCTCTATTGCATTACTTACGCCCGAGCAGAAATATCGTCAGGATCTTCAGCAGGAAGGGTTTAGTTATGATGCGGCACAAGAGCATGCGGTCAGTTGCTTGCAGGCTCTTTATGAGCGGCTATTAATCGACGTTCGTAACGATTCAAAAAAAGGGATGATGTTGAGGTTGAACGGGTGGTTAAGGCCTTCTCAGCCCTCGGAGCCTGTTTGTGGGCTGTACTTTTGGGGGGGGGTTGGTCGCGGTAAAACATATTTGATGGATAATTTTTACGAGAGCCTTCCTTTTGAGCAGAAGATGCGAACGCATTTTCATCGTTTTATGCGAAGGGTTCACGGGGAGTTAAAGCAATTCAGTGGAGAAAAGAACCCCTTGATGAAGGTGGCTGATCACATTGCCGGAGAAGCCCGCGTTATTTGTTTCGATGAGTTTTTTGTTTCTGATATTGCGGATGCTATGTTGCTTGGGACCTTGCTGGAGCTGCTGTTTGCCAGAAAAGTAATACTAGTGGCTACCTCTAATATTGTTCCCGATAATTTGTATCAAAATGGTCTGCAGAGACAGCGTTTTCTCCCTGCGATTGCATTGTTGAATCAGCATACTAATGTAGTGAATGTCGACGGGGGGGTGGATTATCGGTTGCGAGCTCTTGAGCAGGCTGAACTTTACCACTTTCCTCTGGGTGGCGGGGCGGAGCAGTCGTTGATGTCAGCTTTTGAGGGGTTGGTGCCCATCATGGGAGAAGTGCAAAAAGGGGTGAATCTTGAGATTGAAGGTCGTCAGATTCCTTGCCGTTATGTGGCAGAAGATGTGGTTTGGTTTGATTTCGATGTGATTTGTAATATTCCCCGGAGCCAGTACGACTACATTGTGCTGGCTCGAGAGTTTCACGCTGTATTGGTGGGTTGTGTCCCGCTGATGGGGAAAAAAAATGACGATCAGGCAAGGCGTTTTATTAATTTGGTAGACGAATTTTACGATCGAAATGTAAAGTTAGTATTGTCTGCTGAGGTAGATTTGGCTTCTTTGTATGAAGGGGGGGCGCTATGCTTTGAGTTTCAGCGTACCCAGAGCCGCCTTTTGGAGATGCAGTCCCATGAGTATCTAGCAAGGCCACATCGCCCTTAACCGGCGATTCTCGCTGTTAGGTAAGGCTCAGTGCTGCTTGTTGAAAGGGCGTAGAAATTAATTAATAGTGTTTTGGTGTAGAATGCCCTTGAAATGCTTATGCCTGATCTGTAAAATGCGCCCTCCTTTTGGGAAGGCCTAAGTTGGGAAACCCAAAATTTTTTCAGGCAGGAACAAATGAAAACATATAGCGCGAAAGCCGAGACCGTCCAACGTGACTGGTATATTGTTGATGCAGCTGATCGGACGTTGGGCCGTTTAGCGGCTAGTATTGCGACCCGTCTACGTGGTAAGCACAAACCAGAATTTACACCTCACGTTGATACTGGCGATTACATTGTCGTTGTCAATGCAGAGAAAGTGCGTGTGACGGGCAATAAAGCAAAAGATAAAATTTATCATAGCCATACCGGTTACCCGGGTGGTTTGAAGTCAATTAGTTTTGAAAAGCTGATTGATAAAGCTCCAGAGCGTACCATTCAGAGTGCTGTTAAAGGCATGCTGCCAAAGGGTCCTTTGGGGCGCGCTATGTTTAAAAAACTGAAAGTCTACGCTGGCGAAGAGCATCCTCATACTGCTCAGCAACCTCAAGACTTGAATATTTAACGGATAGTTAATTATGGCAGACTCCCAATATTACGGTACTGGCCGCCGCAAAACTTCATCTGCTAGAGTATTTCTAGCAAATGGTGGTGGCAATATTACGGTCAATAACCGCACGCTGGATCAATATTTTGGCCGTGAAGTGGCTCGTATGATTGTTCGTCAACCCCTTGAATTGGTTGATGCTGCAAGCAAATTTGACCTGAAAATTACTGTAGCCGGTGGCGGCAGTTTTGGTCAGGCTGGCGCTATTCGCCATGGCATCGCTCGTGCCTTGTTGCAGTATGATGAAACACTGCGTAGTGCGCTTCGCAAAGCCGGGTTCCTGACTCGTGATGCTCGTGAAGTTGAGCGTAAGAAAGTGGGCTTGCACAAAGCGCGTAAGCGTCCACAGTTCTCGAAGCGTTAATTTTTTGTATAGAACAAATAGCCCGGCCAGAAAAAGCTGGGTTTTTTTGTGCCTATATTCCAGTAATAGCGCAATTGATACAGCCTTTCACCTTGTAAAAAATGTGGGTTTTCATTACTATTTGCTCGCCATTTTTATACATAAAAAATTTGCCAACCTTTGCTGTTAACGGGAGAGCGTCATGAGTAATGACGGTGTTAATCAGGGGCGTCGCCGCTTCTTGACAGGAGCCACTTGTGTAGTGGGTGCTGCCGGGGTAGTTGGAGCAGCCGTTCCTTTTGTGGGTTCATGGAGTCCAAGTGCTAAGGCGAAAGCTGCAGGTGCTCCAGTCAAAGCCAATATTTCTAAAATTGAACCGGGTCAAATGGTGACATTTGAATGGCGGGGTAAGCCTGTCTATGTGGTTCGTCGTACACCTGAAACGCTCGCCGCTCTGAGTGGCCATGATGACGTGTTTCGAGATCCAACATCTCTTAAGTCCAAGCAACCAGCATATGTTGACGGTGTTCACCGTGCCATAAAAGGCAAGGAAGAATATCTGGTCATTGTTGGTCTTTGTACACATTTGGGTTGTGCTCCTATGTTCCGACCTGATGTCGGAGCTCAGGATTTAGGCGGCGAAGCTTGGTATGGCGGATTCTTTTGTCCTTGTCACGGGTCTAAATTTGACCTTGCTGGTCGTGTTTTTAATGGTGTGCCAGCACCAACTAATCTAGATGTTCCCCCGTACTCTTACGAGAGCGACGGTGTGATTGTCATTGGTGTAGATCAGGAGGCCGGCTAATGAAAGCATTAATATCATTACGTGACTGGGTAGACGCTCGCTTACCCATTATGCGTGCCTGGAATACTCATATGGCTGAGTATTACGCACCAAAAAACTTCAATTTCTGGTACTTCTTCGGCGTATTGTCGATGATTGTTCTGGTTATACAACTGCTTTCCGGTGTCTGGTTGTTGATGAGCTTTGAGGGATCGTCAGAGAGAGCTTTCGCTTCCGTTGAATACATCATGCGTGATGTGGATTACGGCTGGCTTATACGGTATATGCACTCTACGGGAGCTTCCGCATTTTTTATCGTGGTCTACCTTCATATGTTCCGTGGTTTGATCTACGGCTCATATAAGCCACCACGTGAGCTGGTGTGGATCTTCGGTATGGCGATCTATGTGGCGCTTATGGCTGAAGCATTCCTGGGTTATGTATTGCCTTGGGGGCAGATGTCTTTCTGGGGTGCGCAGGTGATCATCTCCCTGTTTGGTGCAATTCCAGTAGTGGGTGAAGATATCGTGCAGTGGGTGCGTGGGGATTACCTGATCTCGGGTATCACACTAAACCGCTTTATGTCTCTCCACGTGGTTGCTGTGCCTATCGTCTTGCTGGCATTGGTTGTTTTGCACATTCTTGCTCTTCACGAAGTGGGTTCAAATAACCCGGACGGTGTTGAGATTAAGAAGAATAAAGATGAAAACGGTATCCCAAGAGATGGTATCCCCTTTCATCCTTTCTACACCGTTCACGATATTGTGCCGATTGTGGTGTTCCTGTTCGTGTTCTGTTTCATTATGTTCTTTGTGCCAGAAATGGGTGGTTACTTCCTCGAGCATGCGAACTTTGAAATTGCTAACCCGCTGAAAACGCCGGAGCATATTGCCCCTGTGTGGTACTTCACTCCATTCTATTCAATGCTGAGAGCAGTTCCAGATAAGCTTGCTGGTTTCGCAGTGATGGGGGCGGCGATTGCCATTATGTTTGTGTTGCCTTGGTTGGATCGCAGCCCGGTGAAATCCATTCGTTACAAGGGAACCTTTAGTCGCGTTGCGGTATTGGTTTTTGCAGCTTCGTTCATCATTCTTGGTGTGCTTGGTGTTAAATCACCGACGCCAGAGCGTACTTTACTGGCGCAGATTTGTGCCGTCATTTACTTCTTGTTCTTCCTGGCGATGCCAATTTGGACAAGTATGGAGAAAACCAAGCCGGAACCTGCACGTGTAACAATGAATGGCGGTATGGGTTTTTGGAAGTCACTGTTAGCATTCTTTGTTGTGGCCTTCCTGGCGTGGGCACCCTTAAAGGCCGTAGGTTCAGAGTCTAACTTTGACTGTGGCACTATTCACTGTGATGAGTTTGATGCAGATGTGAGTGATAAGCCGTCTTTGCAAAATGGTGCAAAACTGTTTGTGAATTACTGCATGGGTTGTCACTCGGCAAAGTACTCTCGCTGGGAGCGAGTTGCTAGAGATCTTCAAATTCCAGCTGGTTTGGCGATGGAAAACTTGGTACATGCTGACCAGAAACTTGGTAGCTTGATGAATATCTCAATGCCTGCTGATAAAGCAAAGGGATGGTTTGGCGCGACGCCTCCGGATTTGACATTGGTTGCTAGAGCACGATCTCCTGAGTGGCTTTACACCTACCTTCGCAACTTCTACGTAGACCCCAATCGCGCTGTTGGTGTAAACAACAAAGTGTTTAAGGATGTGGGTATGCCCCACGCCATGCTTGAACTTCAGGGATTGCAGGCATGCGCGCCTGGGCCGGTTTTCGCCCATAATGGTGGAATTAAACGTGATCCTTTGACCCGAGAAGAGATACTGGAAGATCATTGTGGTCGTTACACGTTGGTTCAGGAGGGTAGCCTTACTCCTGAAGAGTACGATGAAGCAGTTTTTGATCTGGTAAACTTCTTGACCTACGTTGCGGAGCCTATGGCTGAAGATCGCAAACGGATTGGTATCTATGCGTTGTTGTTCCTCGCATTCCTATTTATTTGGGTTTGGTTGCTAAACCGTGAATACTGGAAAGATATTCACTAATACCTGTGTGGGTGGCTGAAGGTAGCCGCCCATTTTATTCTTACTCACAATCGAGGTTTCAATATGGGGGTTGTTGCAAAACGATCATCCATGACATTTTATTCTGATCCGAGTTGTCACTATAGTCATCGGGTTCGTATTGTCTTGGCAGAAAAAGGGGTTACGGTTGATATCGAAGATGTTGATGGTAAGTCGATTCCTGAAGAGGTTTTGGAGTTAAATCCTTATGCTTCATTGCCTACGCTGGTCGACCGTGACTTGGCACTGTATGAAACAAAGGTGATGATGGAGTACTTGGATGAACGTTTCCCACATCCTCCGTTGCTACCAGTTTATCCTGTAGCGCGGGCAATGAGCCGTCAGTTTATGCATCGCATAGAAAAAGATTGTTGTGCTCAAGTGGATAAAATTCTTCATTCTCCAGAGAGTAAAACGGCGGAGAAGGCTCGCAAGGAACTGCGTGAAAGTCTTGTCAGTATCGCACCAATTTTTGCGGACTTGCCTTACTTTATGAGCGAAGACTTTACTTTGGTAGATTGTTGTTTGGGTCCCATATTGTGGCGTTTGGAAAGCCTTAATATAGACTTGCCCAATAACCGTCAAACAAAACCGCTTCATGATTATATGGAACGCTTATTTGAGCGGGAATCCTTCCAGGAGAGCCTGTCGGAACTGGAAAGAGAAATGCGGGTATAAAATAACTTCTTAAATTATTACAAAAAAAGGAACCTAACCGGTTCCTTTTTTTGTAGAATGCGTTTCGGAAATTAAAGTCTGATTCTCCCACATGACTATGACATCAAATAAACCCTACTTGATTCGTGCTTTTTACGACTGGATTGTCGATAATCAATACACCCCTTATATGTCGGTGGATGCTTATTATCCAGGCGTAGAAGTACCCCAAGACTATGTTAATGATGGTCAGATTGTTCTTAACCTTGTGCCGAGAGCGATTACGGAACTCGTGATGAACAATGAAGAGGTGTCTTTTAGTACGCGTTTTGGCGGTGTGCCTAGTCATATTCGGCTACCTATCCAGTCCATTATGGGGATTTATGCCCGAGAAAATGGCCAAGGTATGATGTTTCAGTCAGAAGATAATAGCGGTCCAGAACCTTCAGGTCCTTCACCGGTTAAATCTGTGTCTACAGCGGATAAGTCACCTAGTAAAGGTAACGGTTCCGGAGAAACTAGCAAGAAACCCTCCTTAAGAGTGGTTAAATAGAGGTTACCAATTATGTCTGATCCAATCGTGATTGTGGGTATGGCAAGAACGCCTATCGGAAGTATGCAAGGTCAATTTGATGGTGTGCCGACTACAGAATTGGGTGCGGCAGCGATTAGGGCTGCAGTAGAGCGTTCTGGTGTTGCTCCAGAAAAAATCGGTTCTGTGGATATGGGCTGCTGTTTGACGGCAGGACTGAGACAGGCGCCAGCTAGACAAGCTGCATTGGGGGCCGGACTTCCTGTCAGCGTTGGTACAACTACGCTGAATAAAGTGTGTGGCTCTGGCATGAAAGCTGCGATGAACGCCTGGGATAGTCTGACTTTAGGCCATGTGGATGTCGCTGTAGCAGGTGGTATGGAAAGTATGACGAATGCGCCTTACATGATGCTTCAGGGGCGTGGTGGTTATCGGTTTGGAGATGCTAAAATCTATGATCACATGACCATGGATGGTTTAGAAGATGCCTATACCTTAGGGGCTATGGGTTTATTCGCTGAGCTGTGTGTTGATAAATATGGTTTTACTCGTGAAGATCAAGATACTTTTTCTCTTACCTCGTTAGAGCGGGCTAAGAAAGCCATTGCAGAGGGAAAATTTAAGAATGAGATTATCCCAGTTACTGTGAAGGGTCGCCGAGGTGATGTTGTTTGCGATACTGATGAGCAGCCAGGAAAAAGTAATCCTGAAAAAATTCCCCAAATGAGACCAGCCTTTAAAAAAGATGGTTCTGTGACAGCTGCTAATTCCAGTTCTATCAGTGATGGAGCGGCTGCACTTGTTTTGACGCGTTTGTCCATTGCGGAAGAAATGGGCCTCAAGCCTCTGGCAAAACTTTGTGCACATACGACTAACTCTCATGAACCGGAGTGGTTTACTACAGCACCTGTTGGTGCTATTAAAAAATTATTAGACAAGGTTGGTTGGACAAAAGATGATGTAGATCTCTACGAGATTAATGAAGCTTTTGCCACTGTGACCATGGCTGCGATGAAAGAACTAGATTTGCCGCACGAAAAAGTGAATGTTCACGGTGGTGCTTGTGCCTTGGGTCATCCCATTGGAGCATCTGGTGCAAGAATTATTGTGACGTTGTTATCGGCCATGCAGACCTACGGTAAAAGTAAGGGGGTTGCGGGTATTTGTATTGGTGGTGGTGAAGCGACCGCGGTAGCTCTTGAGCTGATGTAAATTAACAGAAATAAAACTCTTTATAAAAAAGCCGGCCTGTTGGGCCGGCTTTTTTTGTCCGCTAATTGTTAGTCGATATATTCAAACACTTTGACAACGCGTAAGGCACCGCCAGTTTTACTGGCTATTTGTGCCGCTTGGTCAGCAGTTTGGTGAGTAACAAGCCCCATTAAATAAATCACACTGTTTTCCGTGGTGACTTTTATTGTGGAGGATTTAACATTTTTATCTGCGATCAACTTGGTTTTTACTTTAGTGGAAAGCCATGTGTCGTTACTTCGAGAAATCAAGGAGGTGGGGCCGCGTACTTGTAATTCATTGTGAACTTGTCGAACACCTCGAAAGTTTCTGGCGGCATCTCCTGCAAGGGTTCTGACGTCTGCTGAGGGCACTTCGCCGCTAAGGAGAATGACGCCGTTGTAGGCGTTTATATTGACGTGGGCGTGTTCTAGGTCCGGGTGTGCTTTCTTTATATTCACGCCAATCAGTGTTTCTAGCTGCCAATCATCAATATCCGTGCCCAGCGAGGTATCGGTTGGGTCTGGTTGAATAGGTTGATCCGTGGTGGCATGGATAATACTAGTGCAGCCAGCCAAAGCACAGCTGCAAATTAACAGTAAGACTGTTAGTCGTTGCAACATTAGGGGGTTCCTCCAAACAATTGTTGATCAATGAGCTCACATAGACAAAAAAGGCTCAACATCTGAATTTCACTGATCCTGTGCGGATCGTGATGTTCCACTCGTATTTCTATATCTTCACCACTGAGTAATGCTGAGAGGTCTGAATCGTCACTACCCGTAAAGCCAATCACCGACATGGATTTGTCATGAGCGGTTTGAATGGCTTGTACCAGATTACTTGGATTGGTCCCGTTGCTAAAGATAAACAACAGGTCTCCTGGTTGACCTAGCGTACGAACCTGTTTACTGAACACCTCACTGATGCTGTGGTGATGACCGATGGCTGTTAAAATTGCACTGTTGCTGTTAAGGCAAACGGCAGGGAAGCCAGGGCGCTCCATTTTATATTGAAGCATAAGTGATTGAGTGAATATATTAGATAATGATGCGGACAGTCCATTACCGCAACAAAGAATTTTATGTTCCTGGAGCAATTGTTGAACGACGCGAATGCTGGCGTTAACAATGAGTGGGGCCAATGTTTCACCACAAGCCATTTTGGCTTCGATGCTTTGGTGAAATTGCTCAATAACGCTAGATTCCATGGATTTCTTTACGGCTTCTCTTCAAAGGTTATGCGCTAAAAGCATTGCGTAGCCATTCTACCTGATACTGGGCGCTGTTGTCGGGGTCTTTGTCTAGGCATATAGCATCAAAACGACACTGTGCCTGGTCCCATAAACCTTCAATTTGAAGATAGTTTTGGGCGGCAGAAATAATGCGTTGTTGCTTCCTTTTGTCAATACTGTCCATGGCGTTGCCATGACGATTAGTGCTGCGAAGTCGCACCTCAACAAAGACTAGTGTGCGGTTGTGACGCATTATTAGATCAATTTCTCCACGGGTACCATGAAAGTTTTTAGTAATGGTTTTTAGCCCTTGTTGCTCCAAAAATGTTTGAGCCCACAACTCAGCTTCAGTTCCCAGGTTGGTGTTAGTGTCCTTCCTTTTTTTAAAAAACATGGCGATCCATTTTGCCGAGTTTAGGTAACAGCCTATTAGGTTGCCTTGGTGTGTCATGTTAGGTGGCAGTGTGTTCTTCTTAGTCTAGTTTATCTACAGTGAAGGCAGAAAATTCCTACGCTAATCTGCAGTGAGTTGTTGGGCTGAGCGTACTTTCCCTCCGCGAAATACAGCCCATGGTTGCTCTCGCTCAATAGCACCTAGGGTGTTGAGCTGCAGAGTTCCAGTGCTGCCAAATAATTGGGTGCTGGGTTGCAATGTCATTTGTTCTAGCCACTGATGTAGGTTGTAAGTGTCGATGCCAAGGGCAAAAATATGTCGGTATAGTGGAGGCAATGTTGTGTCGGGCTGTAGTTTTTCATCGGTAGCGCCAGGCAGTGTCCAGGGCATGGCGCTAAAGCGTATACCTTCAAGATCTCTGTTACGCCCTAAATTTTCAACGCCAGTATAAAGGTGAGATGTTCCATAAATTTTCAGATCTTGGGCAAATAGAAAATCTAGGGTGGGTTTTATTTGGCGTGCATGGTCAGGATAGGCTGCCAAAAAGACCATATCAATATCCTGGCGCCGACGTGGCGTGTGTGACAAAGATTTACCCAGCAGTTGCTCCAGTCGTTTTTTTCGAGAGTCACTTTGGTTGATATGTAATACCGGTTTAAGTAGTGGCGCAAAGTCAGTTTGTGAGGTTTCGTAAGGTGTGGCTTCAATCAGAATGCCACCTTTTTCTTCCCAGCGTTCACGAAATGCGGTGAGTGTTCGATCACCCCAGCTGCTATTTGGTGTGATGGCCAATGCAGACCTTTGGCCTTCAATCCATGCTCGGTCAGCGATTTGACGAGCTTCATCTGTGGTGGATAGTCCAAACTGGAAGAAATTTTTCGGCCTTGTTACCATTGTTTCTTCCAAGTAGTTCAAGGCAATCGTGGGTACGGGTAATTCTGGCAAGCTCAGTAGGTGCTTGACCTTACTTTTTTGTACCGGACCGATAACCAATTGGGCGCCATCATTAATTGCCTGCTGGTAGAGCGAGGTTATATTCTCAACCTCTGCTGTGTCATAAAATCGAACATTAGGCGTTTCTCCTGAGCGCCCATGAACCTCATATAAGGCAGCAAGAAAACCATTTCTTATTGCTTTCCCAGCCTGGGCCAAGCTGCCTTGAAGTGGCAGTAACATGGCTATTCTCTGAGGGATATTGCCGGCAGTTTTTTGTATCGAAGAAAGAATGGATGGCGGCGTTAATGCAGCGGGGTGGCTGAACCAAATTTTTTGCCATTCTGCAATCTGCTCAAGTTGCTGTCTGACATCACCCTGGTTTTTACGCGTAATGCTTGCAAGTGAATACCAGCCAAGAATATTCTGGTCTTTCTCATTGGCTTTGAGTTCTTCCATTTTGTCGTAGGGTATATGGGTAAGTACATGCCAAATTTTTTCATGTACTTCCTGTCGTTGCTGCTGGGAGGTTGATGAGGCAGAAAGGGCTACGTAGGCATCTATACTCTTTTTGTCCTCTCCCAGTAGAGAAAACAGTTCACCGCGGAGAAGTTGCCATTGTTGTTGTTGGGGGAGGGAAAGTTGTTGCCAATGTTGCTCTATTCTCGAATTGGATAATAGTTGGCGAACAGTAAAAAAACGGTCATCTGCCAAAGCTAATTCAGCATACTTTAAGCTATATCGAGCAAAATCGTTATTGGGCAGCTCATCGGCCGAAATGATTTCCAATATCGCTAATGCTTTTTCCTTTTGATTGGTTTCAATAAACAGTTCTGCAGCCTGTAATTGGTGCAGCTCTCGTTGTGGTGATATGCTGCTGGCCGCCAGTAATAGCTCACGGTCTGCCTGCTCAGTGATTTGTTGGCTTGGTGGTTTTTCTACGGTAGTTATGGGCGGTTGCTGAGTGCAACCGACTATCAAGAGCGTCAGTAAGCACAAGGTTGTTATTGTGATTCGAGTTTTAAACATTGGTGTCATTTCTTATGGCGGGTGAATTGTATGTGGTGGCTACGCCCATAGGTAATTTGGGTGACATGGTACCTCGTGCCGTTGATGTTCTCCATGCTGTTGATGTCGTGGCGGCTGAAGATACTCGTCATAGTGGTCGCTTGTTAAGTCATTTGGCGATTAAAACGCCATTGATCTCTTATCATGATCATAGCGATGATAGACAAATCACCAAAATTATCGAACTCCTTGAGCAGGGAAAGTCGGTTGCATTGATTTCTGATGCGGGCACGCCCTTGATATCAGACCCTGGCTATAAATTAGTTAGAGCTGTTAGGCAGCAGGGGTTCAGGGTGGTTCCCATTCCTGGCCCTTGTGCGCTTATTGCCGCAATCAGTGCATCAGGGTTGCCCAGCGACAGGTTCACCTTTGAGGGATTTCCTCCAGCCAAGACATCTGCCCGTATTAAAAAGTTTCAAAGTTTGGTTGATGAGTCTCGCACCTTAGTTTTTTACGAGTCACCCCACCGAATAGTCGATACGCTTGCTGATATGTCCAAAGTGTTTGGCGAAGCGCGCGATGTCGTTATGGCCAGAGAATTAACGAAAACCTATGAGACATTTTTGTTCGGAACGTTGGCCGAGGTTCAGCGGCAAGTTGAGAGTGATCTAAATCAGCAAAAGGGCGAGATTGTTCTCATTGTAAAAGGTGTTGATATTGCAACGAAAGAATCGGATACAGTCGAACAGCAGCGAGTGCTTTCTTTGTTGTTAGATGAGCTGCCTTTAAAGCAGGCGGCTTCTTTGGCAGCAAAAATCACTGGTGGTCAAAAAAATGCATTATATCAGTTGGCACTTTCTCTAAAAAAATAAATCCAGCCAACGAAGACAGTTTTGAATGGTGCTTTCGATTCAACTCCGCCTAGGCGATGCTCGCTAATGCGATCGTGTCAGGGTTCATACGCTTAAAAACATGTTCAGACGCTGAGGGTCTTTTTGCTTCACACCATTCTGCAATTTTAAGAATGTCTGTTTTTTCATTTTCATAGTGTGTGCCATCCATGTCGAAAATACCTAAGCCGCGCGATACTGTCTGAGTATAGTTGCGGGTATCCCTTAGATGGGTAATTACAGGTAAATTAAGCTGCTTTGAGAGTTTGTCTGCAATTTTATGCACGCCAGAATTTTTTGTAGTGCGATTGATAATGAGGGCAATGTTCTTTTGAGACGGTAGCATTCGTCTCAACTGTTGAACAGTGTTGGCCACGGAGTGCAAATCAAATTCAGAGGGAAGAACGGGGATCAGAATAACGGACGCTTCTCTTAGTAGAGGGCTGAGATTGGTTAAGTCTGGTCGAGCCGGTGTGTCGAGAACGAGTACCTCAGTATTGCGTGGGGGCTGAATAGCCCAGCTGCGAGTCACATTGTGTGGGCTGTTGTGTGCGTCTACCAGTTGAATATCGGATGCGCTATTAGGGCGTTTGTGTGCCCAAAAGACGCTGGACCCTTGTGGGTCCAGATCCATCAGCGTAGTGATTTCACCGCATTTGCTGAAATAGCTTGCTAGATTCGTGGAAATGGTGGTTTTTCCGGAGCCACCTTTTGGGTTCATTACCACTATTCTCAACATTATTTGCACCTTGAGTAATTGTTTGTATTGCCTGATCAAAGGCGTCTATGGGGTGCATCGTAACCAATATTGCCGAGTGAAAATGCCAATTCGGTCAAATAATCACCAAAAAATGCCCTATGAATAAACAATATGGGGACGATTGAGATTTTCATGGTAATCTCTCGCCGGGAGTTGGCTGGGCAACCGTCGCTGTAACTTCTCGATATTTCCTTAGGTGATATTGGGTTGGCAGGGGAGGAAAGTCCGGGCTCCATAGGGCAGAGTGCCAGGTAACCCCTGGGGGGCGTGAGCCTACGGAAAGTGCAGCAGAGAGTAGACCGCCGATGGCCTCACTTTCTTTATAGAGAGTGGTGTACAGGTAAGGGTGAAAGGGTGCGGTAAGAGCGCACCGCACAGCTGGTAACAGTTTGTGGCATGGTAAACCCCGCTCGGAGCAAGACCAAATAGGAGTCCTTTGGCGTGGCCCGCGTTGGACTCGGGTAGGTTGCTTGAAGCGTATGGTGACATGCGTTCTAGAGGAATGGTTGCCCACGACAGAACCCGGCTTACAGGCCAACTCCCAGCTAATTTATCTAGCATTTTCATGGGGTCACATCTCTTAAATGGAGATGCTAGAACATGATGCAAAAACTGGTACGGAACAGAAAATCCTACCTTTTACTTCGTGGCCAAACCTATTACTTCAGGTACTCGATTCCCTCCCAAGCAAGAATGTTATGTCCCTCACTTCCTGTTGAAGTGAAGCGTAGTCTTCGGACTGACTCTCACTCTGAAGCAGTCGCATTAATTTCTCCAAAGCTGGAACTTATCAAGCTGCTCCAGCATTGCACTGACCCTGTGTTGCTAAAGAGTCTGATGGAGTGTCTGTTGGACTTTTCAGCTGAGTTTAAGGAATGAATCAAAGAGAAACTTAATGGCCTTCATATGCATCGTAAGAAGGCTTCAGGAGGGGTTGTGTCGGTATCTAGAGCAGTGTCAAAGGGTGCCTCGATCCCGAAGCTTGGAAGCGATTTGTTAGGTGGAAAAGTTGGAATACAAAGGTAACTGCAAACAATCAACGGGCATTTGATAACCTTATGTTCTTTATTGGTGATAAGCCAGTAGGTGATATAACTAAACGGATGCTGCGTAACGCTTTTGTCGCAGTCTCAAAGCTACCTCTGAGAAACAAACGCCTTTATAAATACATGTCTATGCCTGAATTGGTGAGGCTCAGAGTACCCGTCAGAAACCGTGTATCCAGTAAGTATGTGAAGGAGCATCTGAAATTCTGCCAGAGTCTGTTTAATAGGTATTTGGTGCAAGAGGTCAATATTCTCAGAGAATCGCCTACACAGGGTCTGAAGTTTGAATATGAGGATCCACAATTTGCATCACTGACAGACACAGAGGTGCGTTCAGCCCTCGGTAAATCCAAGAATAAGCCAGAATGGTTTCAGTGGTATTTGCTGTTGGCAGTTTATAGCGGAGCGAGACGGTCAGAACTTGCAGGGCTGCGTAGGAAGGACATTAAGCTATGTCCTGATACAGGCCGTTACTACTTTGTAATCTATGAAGGGAAGACCAAAGCAGCAAGGAGAAGCGTACCTGGTATAGCATATAGTATTGAAGTGGATGATTTTTTAGACCCTACCCAATATGTAAGTCTATGCTAGTCTATGGCTAAAAGGTTAAGGAGTATTGTGGTTGTGATAAAGCCTGTTGCTATTTTACTTATTTTAGCGGTTAGCGGTACAACCTATGCTGAAACACACATTTGTAGAAGTGAGGTTGGATTTCAGTTAGATGTCGTGAACGGTAAAGAGTTTAATTCTACCGTTACTGATTCGTCTTGGGATTTCGTCCAAACAGAAAAGAATGGAAAATGGATTCTAAAGATGCTTGGTAGTGACGAATTTACCTATGAATGCACCACGCAAAATAAGTGTGTAGATAAGTCGGGCAATGGTAGCGGTTTCTACAAAGATGATTCTGGAATCTTTAGATGGATATCTGTAATCTCAGTTGCGGAAGGGTCACAAATTGTTATGGTAAGCATGGGGCTTTGCACAAAAATTTGACCAGCAATGGATTTTGAAAACATTGAAATGTGCACTGATAACGAAGATCAAATCTTAGAATGCTAAAGTTATAGCGGTCACTTATCCTTAAGTGAAGCAGATCAGGTGGGAATATGTGTTCGTTAAGTACCTAAAATCTAACTACAGATATTTTCAGCAAGTGAAATAACCCCATGTTGATGCGCTAGTTTTTTTGGGCTGGTTGCATGATAAGGGGTGTCGGAGTTCTTCGGTCTTGAAATATTAACTTGTCAGTACCAGAGTTAGTGCTCGTTCAGATTCATCATAAAGTAAACGTGTGTTGATGTTGTAGGAGAATTTTTCATGAAAAGGTTATTAGTTATCGCGGATCAGCAAGAGGAGCCTCAAGAGGCTTTCGTAAAGGCGATTGATTTAGCTAAAAAGACGGGTGCCGCTATTCATGTCGCAATTTTTTGCTATGAGCCAATGGCTGTTTTGGTTGGTTGTCAGCCAGCTAGAGGTGAGGAGGATCTTAAGGCTAAGCTGATACGTCATAAAGAACAGTGGTGGCATCAGTTTGTTAAAGATTGCCAGAAAGGACTTGATGTTTCCCATGAGGTTATTTGGGAAAAAAATATACACAAGTGGATAACTGAACACAGTCAAAAAGATAGCTATGATTTGATTGTAAAAACGGGACATCGCAGTGAAACTGCTTTTTATACACCGACAGATTGGCAGCTTTTTCGTGATTCATTGGTACCAATTTATATTGTTACAAAAAAGCGTAGAAAATCCAAAAAAATTATTCTAGTGGCGTTGGATGTGCTTGCTAAATCATCCGAAAAACAACAGCTCAATAAAAAATTAATTGAGCATGCATTTAGGTTGTCAGTTCTGGCAGATGCGGTGTTACATTGTGCCTATGTAGTGAAAATCCCCACTTTGTTGAAAGACCTAGATCTAATCGATAGTGATCGTTATGTCCAGAAAGTTGAAAGTGATGTACAGGCAAATTTTTCTTCATTGGTGCAAGATTATGATGTTCCCCCCGATTGTATTCATTTTGAGAGGGGCGAGCCGTGGGGTGTGTTGGCTAATCTGGCAAAAAAACTTCACGTGCAGTGTGTAGTGGTCGGATCAATGGGGCGTAAGGGCATAACCGGTAAGTTAATCGGTAACACGGCTGAAAAGATTATACATGTTGTAAAAACAGATCTTTTGGTTATTAGTCCGGAGGTTTAAGTCTATGGCAGCAACACTAATTGCGCCATATAAATAAAAAGTTACCTAATAGAAACCGTTTGATGGCGAGCTCATTTTTTAGCGGATGGGGTTCTGTAGCTAACGTCTGGAGTATAAAAAGTGCTGACGCAGTGGTGGAGTTTTTAAATTAAGCCAAGGTGAGACTGTTCTCTGACGAAGCCACTCGTAGGTTAAGCCAGTTTGGCCCCATCGGCTTCCTGAAGTTAAAGTTCCTAGATCACTATTCCAGTTTCTTTACCAGACCCACAATGTACTTACTTTGCGTGCTTATTGTTGGCTGTCTTAGCGCGACTATGTTGCAACACAGGGTTGATGCAATTTTTATTTGGCATAGCGGTAATTGGTTTGACTATGTGGTGACGTATCGCGATGATCGCTTCATCTGTATTATTTTTGGTTAAATGGGAGCAGTACTTTGTGCGTAATGAGCCGTAAGGGTACTTTTGTTACTAATAAAGTCGACCTTGATTTTTAATATTACCATTTTGAATGGCAATGAATAATATGCGAAAACTCAAAAATATTCTTTTTGTAGTCACACCTGAAACCTCCTCGAAAATTGCGTTTCAACGAGCCATGACGCTTGCAGAAAATAATCAAGCTCATCTTACTGTTATCAAGGTTATTGATGGAATGGTGGGTTCTATAAGGCTTCCGATTAGACAAACTTCCCTCTTAACTCTTCAGGAAAAGCTGATTGTAGTTAGCAAGCAGGAACTGGAAGTGCTAGCCAGATCTTGTAATAAAAAGATCAAAGTAGACACTAAGGTTCTCATTGGTACGACATTTATAGAAATCATTCGTGAAGTTCTGCGCGGTGAGTACGACTGGGTGATCAAAGTAGCCGAAATCGACGACGAAAGACTGGGTCGAAATTTTAGAAGTGATGATATGAACTTATTACGTAAGTGCCCTTGTCCGGTACTGCTAATAAATTCGAAACAAGGTTCGTTGTTTAAGCGAATACTTGCAGCCGTGGATGTCGATGACAATTACGAGCCTAAAGAGCTCAATACGAGACATAGACTCAATGTTAATATTCTTGAAACGGCGAGTTCTATAGCTTTATCCGAATCATCTGCTGATCTTCAAATTATTCATGCGTGGAGGGCTGTTGGTGAAAGTTTTATGGAAGGTGGTTTTGTAAGTAGTTCTGATGAAGACGTGGCTGAGTATGTCGAAGAAGTAAGACAGCAGCACGTAAAAAATATGGATAGCTTAGTGGATGAGGTCCGCACGAAATTAGGAGCGGAAGCGATTGAATATATCAAGCCAACAATACACTTACTGAAAGGTTGGCCGCGCACAGTCATACCAGATTTTGTTAATCATGCCAAAGCTGATTTGGTGGTTATGGGTACAGTTGGACGAACGGGTGTTCCAGGATTTATTATGGGAAATACGGCAGAGACTATACTCAATCATATCAACTGCTCTGTACTTGCGATTAAGCCTGAAGGATTTAAGACCCCTGTCACATTAAATGACTAGCATCAGTAGCTTATGTACTGTCGTTTTTGTAATTACAAATTTGGGTAGGGCTGTTGCATAGGAAGGTATGTCGAGATTGCTCCGGTCTGGAAATATTAACTTGTCCGTACCTATGAGAATGATGCCCGTGGTTCTGCAAGGGCTGATAAGGTGGTTGTTAGGAGTAATAGAATAGGCAGTATTTTATTCATAGCCCGAAAATGCAGGATAAGTAGGTTTGATTTTGTAACCATAAGTCCTTAAGGTTTGTAACCATTGATTTTTTCTATCGTTTTAAGGTCTTGATTTTCTTAGTAGCAGTAGCTGGCTTCTCCGGCTTACAGGCCAACTCCCTTTTTCTTTTTCTTTATAAATTGATCAAATTTTAACCATTCAGGTTTAAGTGGCCTATATTTTTATATCTAAAATGTCTTTTAGTTAAAGCATTACTTTAAGTGGTATTTCTAGCGATTTGTTTTGCCTCACGATATCTTTCGTTTCCTTTGGTGGGTTTTCTTCATCACCTGCAAGTTATTGAGTTTTCTGTACATTTTTAGTGATTTGTCCCCCTTTTTTTGCCTTGACTTTGTTTCCTGTCGGCATATAGTGGCAAAAGTGGAGAAAAGTGGGGCAAAGTGGTTTTTTGCCTTTTATAAATATAATCGGGCGAAAACATTGTTCAGAGGCAACAACGAAATCAATATGGATGCCAAGGGTCGCATGGCGATTCCTTCTAGGTATCGTGATGCTCTGGATGCTTCCAGTGGCGGTTGCCTGATCGCCACTATCGATATACAGGATAAGTGCCTGCTGATCTACCCCCTTCATGAATGGGAAAAAATTGAAGCTCAAATTGCTGAGCTCCCATCATTTAATCCGACCACTCGAAAATTGCAGCGAATTTTAATTGGTCATGCCAGAGAAATGGACTTTGATAGCAATGGTCGTGTGCTGATTCCTACGGAGTTGCGGCAGTACGCGCAGCTAGAGAAAAAAGTGATGTTGGTTGGTCAGCGTCACAGATTTGAGTTGTGGAGTGAAGAGAATTGGAATGAGGGAAGGGAGAGTTGGCTGGCCGAGACAAATGGGGATCTCGAAATACCAGAAGAAATGCAGTCTCTTTCGTTATAGCTATTTTTTAGAAGTTCTGGAGTAAGTGCCTATGTCGACGCAGGTCGAACATGAAACTGTTTTATTGAACGAAGCGGTTGCTGCGCTTATTACAGACCCTGATGGTTTTTATGTAGACGGTACGTTTGGTCGTGGCGGGCATTCGGCTTTAATTCTGTCCCAGCTGGATGGGGAAGGCGGTTTGATGGCTGTGGACAAAGATCCCGTGGCCTGTGCAGTGGCGAGTGAGCGATTTGTTACCGATCCACGGTTTGAGATTGTCCAGGCTTCATTTGCTGATCTGGGCGATCTAATGGCAGAAAGACAAAAATCAGGAACAGTAAGTGGCGTGTTGTTGGATCTGGGGGTGTCATCTCCGCAGTTGGATGATCCAGAAAGAGGGTTTAGTTTTTTGCGAGACGGTCCGCTGGACATGCGTATGAATCCTGATGAAGGAATCAGCGCTGCTGAATGGGTGGCTGTGGCGGCAGAGGCAGATATATCGAAGGTCCTAAAAGACTATGGAGAGGAGCGATATGCCAGGCGTATCGCTCGAGCGATTATTGCCGCTCGTGAAGAGAAGCCGATTACTCGAACGGCGCAGTTGGCGGCCATTGTTAAAGAGGCAAACCCTGCGTGGGAAAAGGGCAAGCATCCGGCCACGAGAGCTTTTCAGGGAATCAGAATTTTTATTAATAAAGAATTGGAAGATCTAGAGCGGGTGTTGCCGGATGTGCTCGACATGTTGGCGATCGGTGGGCGCTTGGTGGTGATCAGTTTTCATTCTTTGGAAGATCGTATCGTCAAGCGGTTCATTCGTGATCAAGAGCGAGGCAAGCCAATACCTAGAGGGTTTCCGGTAATGGAAAAAGATATTGTTCGACGTTTACGTTCCGTTGCTAAGGCTAGTAAGCCCAGTGAACAGGAAGTTCGGACGAATGTAAGGGCTAGAAGTGCTGTGATGCGGGTCGCGGAGAAGGTGGCGTAGGCGTGCAGGAACCACTTCGGGGTCAGCTGTGGCTACAAATATAAGATCTGGGGTTGGTTGGCTGTTGCCGGCCGTGTGGGTGGCAGTTATCTGTTCTGCGCTTTCTGTTATTTACGTAAGCCACCTATGTCGGCAACTGTATAGCGACCTCTCCAAGCTAGAGCAGGAGTCAAATACTTTGCAGGTTGAGTGGGGTAGATATTTGCTGGAACAGAGCTCTTGGGCTTCGCTGAGTCGTATCGAGCAGTTGGCGAAAGATCAGCTTGAAATGCGGGTGCCAGGTCCAGAAGAAATTGTGGTCATTCGGCCGTAGGTGTTATTAGGGCGCCTATAGAAATTGTTGGGATAATTGTTGGGATAAAATTGGGTGAATGTAAAACCAAATAAGTTGACCATCTCTCGCTGGCGCTATGCGTTACTGGTGTTGGTTCTGATGGTTTTGCCGATAGCGGCCATTTGGCATATTGCTGGGTTGCAGGTGTTGTCTGACGTCGATAAAGGCTATGAGTTTCTTCAGGGGCAAGGTATAGCGCGCACGGTACGGACGGAGTCTATTCCTGCTTACCGTGGTGTGATTACTGACCGTCGCGGTGAGCCTTTGGCGGTAAGCACGCCGGTTGTCACGTTGTGGGCCAACCCCCAGGTAGTTGATGTTACGTCTCCAGAGCTGGCTCAGTTGGCTAAAAAGCTGTCAATGAGCCGCAAAGACCTTACGCAGAGGTTTGCTCGCTACGCCAATAAAGAATTTATGTATCTGGATCGACAGGTGGCACCTGAGCAAGCTGAAGAAATTCTTGGTCTGGAAATTCCCGGGATTTATGGAAAGGGCGAATACAAACGTTTTTATCCTGCCGGAGAAGTGACGTCACAACTGGTGGGCTTTACCAATATTGATGATCGAGGTCAGGAAGGTATGGAGCTGGCCTTTGATGATGTTCTTAAAGGGGTTCCTGGTGCAAAAAAAATCCTTAAGGATTTAAAAGGGCGTGTGATTAAAGATCTGGCGCTGGTGCGTAGTGAAAAACCGGGAGAGAGCTTGGCTCTCAGTATTGATTTAAGGCTGCAGTACACCGCCTATCGAGAGCTTAAAGCTGCCGTGGCTAAACATAAGGCATCTTCCGGATCGGTGGTGATGCTGGACGTTAGGACTGGCGAAGTGCTGGCGATGGCTAATCAGCCTTCTTTTAATCCTAACGATCGCAGTCAGCTAAGCTCTGATGCCCTGAGAAATCGTGCGATAACAGACTTGGTTGAACCTGGTTCAACCATGAAGCCGCTCACGGTATTGGCTGCGCTGGAAAGCGGGAAGTTTTCGCCAGAGACGGTGATTGATACCAATCCAGGTTATATCCGAGTGGGTAGAAAAACATTTTATGACCATCGTAATTACGGTGAAATTGATTTGACCACGCTGCTCATGAAATCAAGCCAGGTGGGAACAACAAAGCTGGCATTGCAGCTTGAGCCTGGTGATGTGCGAGAAATGTTTTTCCGTATGGGGTTGGGGCAGAGTCCAGGTACGGGCTTTCCGGGAGAAAGCCCAGGAAGTTTGCCGCAGCATAGAAACTGGAAGCCCGTAGCGCGGGCTAACTTTGCTTTTGGCATGGGTCTGTCTGCTACAGCCCTGCAAGTGGCGCAGGCGTATGCGGTATTGGCCAGTAATGGTTTGAAGAAACAGCTTACGCTACTAAAAACAGACAAGGCTCCAGAAGGTGAGCAGGTAGTTGATGCGAAGCTGGTCGCTAGACTTCGGGAAATGATGAGCAGTGTTACCCATTCAGGCGGCACGGCTACTCGTGCTGCTATCCCCTCTTACGATGTGGCAGGTAAGACCGGAACGGTGCATAAAGTGGGTAAGCACGGGTATGAGAAACACCGCTACGTGGCGATGTTTGCCGGAATGGTGCCTGCAGATAATCCGCGGTTAGTAACAGTGGTCATTATTAATGATCCCCAGGGCGGTAAATATTACGGTGGTGAAGTCGCCGCCCCTGTGTTTGCCAGTGTTACCGCAGATGCACTTCGGATGCTGAAAATTCCGCCCAAGATTCTTGGCGACGGTCAGGTTGTAATAAAAGCTGCGCCTCCTTCGGATTTACAGGTAGAAAGGTCGGGGGGTGCCACGTGATGACGTCACCTAGTCTGCCGATTAACCTTTCACTGCAGCAATTGCTGCCAAAGGAAACACTACCAGAAAGTTTGGTTGATGTGTCTGTGTCGGGTTTATGTCTAGATAGTCGTAAAGTTAAGTTGGGGGACGTGTTTGTTGCCGTTCCTGGCCTTGCTCAAGATGGGCGGGACTATATTGCGCCAGCTCTAGAAGCCGGTGCTGTAGCGGTGTTAGCTGAGGCAAATGGGCTGGCGGGCAAAGTGAGCGATAGAGTGGTATTGATCCAGGACCTCAATAAGCAGCTGAGTGATATTGCCGGACGTTTTTTTGCTGAGCCCTCTGGCCAGCTGGTATTGGTTGGTATTACTGGCACCAATGGCAAAACGACCTGTAGTCAGTTGTTGGCTCAGTTGTTTAGTTTCATGGTTGGTCCCACCGGTGTTATGGGGACGCTAGGTTGCGGTGTGGTTGTTGGTGGCAAGCCTGTTCTTCGGGAGACCGGCATGACAACGCCTGATGCCATCACAACACAAGCCATATTGGCCGATTACGTGGATGGCGGGGTGGGTCGGGCGGTCATGGAGGTGTCCTCCCACAGTTTAGATCAGTTCCGGGTGCAGGCGCTGACATTCCATACCGCAGTATTTACAAATTTGAGCCGTGATCATTTGGATTATCACGGTGATCTGGTGGAATACGCTGGCGCAAAAATGCAGTTGTTTGCTATGCCGGAATTAGTGAATGCAGTAATTAATATAGACGATCCTGTGGGCGCTGAAATTGCTATGAAGTTGCCCCCGTCAGTGAACCTTTGTGGTTATTCATTGCTCAATTCAAATGCTTCTATTTATGCCGAAGGTGTCGTTTTATCTGCATCGGGACTTCAGGCTTATATTCACACCCCTTGGGGGGAAGGTGTACTGAAAAGCCACTTGTTGGGTCGATTTAATCTGCAAAATTTGCTGGCTGTTGTCGGCGCAGCTTGTCTGCAAGGGTTATCTCTGGATGCGGTATTAAGTGTTATTCCTCAGTTACAGGCCGTGCCGGGACGAATGGAGCTGATCAGCTCTGACGCAGGCTCACAAAGTGCTGACTTTCAGTGTTCATGGCCTCAAGTGGTAGTGGACTTCGCTCATGCACCAGCCGCTCTGGAGAGTGTTTTGATGACCCTGCGTGAGCATTGCGAGGGTCAGTTGTGGTGTGTGTTTGGTTGTGGTGGTGATCGTGACCGAGGTAAGCGGCCACAAATGGGCAGCATTGCCAGTCGTTTGGCTGACCGCATTGTTGTTACCAGCGACAACCCTCGTAGTGAAGACCCAGAAGCCATTATTGCTGAAATCTGTGGTGGTGTGGAGGAGGTCTGTGAGGCGGAAATTATTGTCGGTAGAGATGAGGCGATTCGTTTTGCTATTCAGGCGGCAGCTGATAACGACATTGTTTTAGTCGCTGGAAAGGGGCATGAGTCCTACCAGTTGATTGGAACCCAAAAGCTTCCCTTCAGTGATCAAGCCCAGGTCAGGTTGGCCTTGCGCCAGCGTGGAGGGCGAGATGATGGCTGAGTTAACGCTGTCGCAAATGGCACAAGCGTACGGTGGTACGTTGATGTATCCCGACTGCCATTTCCAGTCGGTGTCTACGGATAGTCGGCATATTGATGAAGGGCAGCTATTTGTTGCATTGCGTGGCGATCGATTTGATGCCCACGAATTTCTTCCAGAAGTGGCGGCTCGAGTGAGTGGGATGGTAGTTGAACGCCCAGTTAAGGACATTAATGTCCCCCAGTGGGTGGTGCCTGATACCACAGTGGCGCTGGGCCATATCGCACAGATTAATCGCAAGTCGTTTTTAGGGCCAGTTGTTGCGATTACTGGCAGTAGTGGCAAAACGACCGTTAAAGAAATGGTTGCCACCATTCTTGGTGAATTAGGCCCTGTCCTCGCTACAAAAGGAAATTTGAACAACCACATTGGGGTTCCGCTGACATTGCTGGGGCTGAGTGCTCGGCATCGGTATGCTGTGATTGAGATGGGTGCCAGTGCCATTGGCGAAATTGGTTATCTCTGTGGCCTGGCTCGTCCGGATGTTGTGTTGGTGAATAATGTATCGCCTGCGCATGTGGCAGGTTTTGGCAGCATTGAGAATATAGCCAAAGCTAAAGGTGAGATATATCAGGGAGTTTCGGCTGAGGGTGTTGCCGTCATCAATCTTGATGAGCGCTATACGGAGCAATGGCGTGCATCCACAGGGGCCAGAGTGTTGACCTTTTCGATGATAGATCCTCAGGCTGATTTTACCGCCAAAAGACCGGCTGTAGGTGAGAGTGGTTGCTATGAATTTGTGTTGGTTACCCCTGTGGGAGAAGCTGCAATACGCCTAGGTCTAAGCGGCGAACATAATGTGGCCAATGCCCTTGCTGCTGCTGCTTGCGCTCATGCCGCAGGTGCCGAGTTGGGTGTTATTGCCGCTGGTCTTAATAAATTACAGCAAGTGCCCGGCCGTCTAAATCTCGAGATTTTATCCTCGGGCGCCACCTTGATTGATGATAGTTATAACGCGAATCCTGGCTCCGTAAAAGCGGCCATTAATACCCTGATGAATATTAATGGCCGTCGTATTTTAGTCCTTGGTGATATGGGTGAGCTGGGTGACGACGAAGTGCAATTGCATGCGGATGTGGGGGGTTATGCGGCAAGCAAAGGCGTTGATATCTTGCTGGCAGTGGGGCCGCTTGGTCTCAACGCTGTTCATGAATTTGGTGCTAATGGAAAGCATTTCGATAGCAAAGAGCAGTTGAGCGAGTATCTCATTGATGAGGTGCGAATGGAGTCGGATACCGTGGTGTTAGTTAAGGGCTCACGTTTTATGGCCATGGAAGATGTGGTGCGGTTAATAAAAGAGTCGGGAGAGCAATAGATGCTACTTTGGTTGGCCGATTTTCTTGCGCAATATTTTACTGCTTTTGGGGTGGTGAAATATCTAACGTTTAGGGCGATTTTGGGTGTGCTTACCTCGCTGGGTATCTCGTTGATATTTGGACCGGCAATGATCAGTCGGCTCAACCATCTTCAGATTGGTCAGTCAATTCGCACGGATGGCCCCGAGAGTCATTTGAGTAAATCGGGCACGCCTACCATGGGTGGTGCACTGATTCTGTTGTCCATTTTTATCAGTACCCTGCTCTGGTCAGACCTCTCCAATCATTATGTTTGGGTCGTTCTCTTGGTGACCTTTGTATTTGGTGCTGTTGGCTGGGTAGATGATTACCGCAAGGTGGTCGAAAAAAATTCGAGAGGTTTGCCTGCCAGGTGGAAATATTTTTGGCAGTCGGTTGCGGGTCTGGGGGCTGGTATTTTTCTGTATCAGGCAGGAAGTACGGGTGTTGAAAATGAGTTGATCGTGCCTTTCTTTAAAGAGGTGGCTCTGCCCTTGGGTGCCTTTTATGTGGTGCTTACCTATTTTGTCATTGTGGGCAGTAGCAATGCAGTGAATCTCACCGACGGTCTGGATGGGTTGGCAATTATGCCTACGGTGCTGGTTGGCGGTGCGCTGGGGTTGATCGCGTATTTGGTGGGGAATGTTCAGTTCGCCGAGTATTTGCATATTCCCTATGTCGAGGGGGCTGGTGAAATCGGTGTATTTTGTGCCGCTCTAGCAGGAGCAGGGTTGGGCTTCTTATGGTTTAACACTTATCCCGCACAGGTTTTTATGGGAGATGTGGGTGCGTTGGCGTTAGGTGCGGCACTGGGTGTGATTGCCGTCATTGTTCGTCATGAAATCGTATTTTTCATTATGAGTGGTGTGTTTGTTCTGGAAACCGTGTCTGTGATTATGCAGGTAGCCTCGTTCAAATTAACCGGACGGCGGATTTTTCGTATGGCGCCCATTCATCACCATTTTGAGTTAAAGGGGTGGCCAGAGCCGCGCGTCATTGTTCGATTTTGGATTATTACCGTGATTCTAGTGTTGTTTGGGTTGGCAACACTTAAGTTGAGATAAGTGATGTTGTGGTAGATGGCTGCGATTACAGCAGGGCAGTTTTAGAGAGTTAACAGAGTAGTGGATGTACCAAATGACACAATTGATAGCCAGTAGCAAACGAAAGATGGTGGTCGGTATCGGCGCCACTGGTTTGTCTGTGGCCCGTCATTTGTCCCAGCTGGGTGAGCGTTTCGTAATGTTAGATACTCGTCAGCGGCCCCCTTGTTTGGATCAACTTAGGTCAGAATTACCGGATGTGCCTGTGGCGCTGGGTGAGCTGGCTATCGATATTTTTGAAGGTGCGGATGAAATTATCCTCAGCCCAGGGTTGTCTCGCCAGATACCTGCAGTGCAACTTGCGATTCAATCAGGCGTGTCAGTGGTCAGTGATATCGAGTTATTTGCTCGCTCTGCCAATGCGCCAATTATTGCTATCACCGGTTCAAATGGTAAAAGTACGGTCACCACATTAGTTGGTGAAATGTGTAGGGCTGCAGGCCGCAGCGTCGGCGTTGGTGGCAATTTAGGTACGCCAGCTTTGGCATTGTTAGACGACAATGCGCAGCTCTATGTGCTGGAGCTTTCTAGTTTTCAGCTTGAGTCGGTTGAGAGTTTGAATGCCGAGGTGGCGACGGTGCTAAACGTCAGCCCCGATCATATGGATCGCTATAACAGCTTGCTCGATTACCATCAAGCTAAACACCGTATCTTTGGTGGTGCTCGTCAGGTGGTGGTAAATCGCGCTGATAGTCTTAGCGTGCCGTTGGTGAGTGAACAGGTGAAACAGTGGAGCTTTGGCCTTGATCGCCCGGATTTTTCAGGTTTTGGTTTACTTGTCGCGCAGGACGGCGAATCTTGGTTGGCTTATCAATTTGAGAAATTGATGCCGGAGGCTGAGCTGGGTATCAAGGGCCGGCACAACACCAGTAATGCGCTGGCGGCACTGGCCTTAGGTTTTGCTGTGGGCTTACCTATGGATGGGATGTTGTCGGTGTTGCGCCAATTCAAAGGCCTTCCCCATCGCTGCCAAACCGTTGCGACACTAAATGGCGTTGCCTATATCAATGATTCCAAAGCAACCAATGTAGGTGCGACCTTGGCGGCTATTCATGGGCTGTCGTCAGGTAATAATCTGGTGTTGATTGCCGGAGGCCGTGCCAAGGGTCAGAATTTTTCGCTGTTGGCCAAGGCCTTGGTGGGCCCGGTTAAACAGCTAATCTTGATCGGAGAAGATGCACCGACAATAGGTGACGCAGTGTCTGGTGGTGTGAGTACGGTATATGCCACCAGCTTGCAGGCTGCTGTGGAGGCGGCTCAGCAAACGGCCGAAGCTGGCGATATTGTGTTGTTATCTCCCGCCTGTGCCAGCTTTGATATGTTTTCAGGTTTTGAGGATCGCGGTGATCAATTTATTGCTGCAGTGGAGGGCTTGCGATGACAGCAATATCCCTGCTGCTAATGTCGCATCTATCCAATTATTTGGAGGGGCTGGATCGAACGTTGTTGCTGGCAACGTTGGCGATTGCCAGTATCGGTTTGGTGATGATTTCTTCTGCGTCGATCAGTTTTGCAGATCATAGCTACGGCGATGGCTTCTATTATCTTAAGAGACATTTAATGTTTCTCGCGGCGGGGTTCGTTGTCGCTGTGTTGTTTATCGCGGTGCCGTCACGAACTTGGTATCGCTATGGTGTGCCTCTGTTGCTGCTGACGGTTTTAATGTTGGTGGCAGTATTAATTCCGGGTATTGGTCGCAAGGTTAATGGCAGCCAGCGTTGGATACCTCTTGGTCCCATCAATTTGCAAGTATCTGAGCTGGCAAAATTTGTGGTGATTTTGTTTATGGCGGGTTACTTGGAGCGGCACCAGCGTCAACTTCGGGTGCAGTGGAAAGGGTTTTTAAAACCCGTAATCGTGCTGGCGTTTATAATTTTTTTGTTGTTGCTGGAACCGGATTTTGGTTCTGCGGTGGTGATGAGCGGTACGGTGCTGGGTATGTTGTTTATCGCCGGAGTGCGACTCTGGCAGTTCAGTGCTCTGTTAGTGCTGGGCGTTTCTGGCTTGGCGGGTATTGCCTTAATGTCTCCTTATCGCGTTCAGCGTTTGGTGACGTTCCTTGATCCTTGGGCCGATCAGTACAACACCGGTTATCAACTAACGCAGTCGTTAATCGCCTTTGGTAGAGGGGAGTGGTTGGGTGTTGGTCTCGGTAACAGTGTACAGAAACTCTTTTATTTACCGGAAGCGCACACCGACTTTGTTTTTGCTATTTATGCCGAAGAGTTTGGCTTGGTGGGCGTGGCTGTGGTGATTGGCCTTTATATTCTATTGGTGTCACGTGTGTTACACGTGGCTCGCAAAGCCCTGCGTCGTCAGGATTGGTTTGCTGCTTATAGCTGTTTCGGCATTGCCATGATGGTAGCAGGGCAATCTTTTATCAATATAGGCGTAACTTCTGGCCTATTACCCACCAAAGGATTGACGTTGCCCTTTATCAGTTACGGCGGCAGTAGTTTGCTGATTTGTAGTGGCATGGTGGCATTGGTTCTGAGGGTTAGTCGGGAAATGAATGACGCGCCGACGGTAGCTAAGCAGGTGAGACGTGACAGAGCGGAGATGTAACAAGGTGATGGTGATGGCGGGTGGTACTGGCGGACACGTATTCCCAGCACTGGCGGTGGCTCAGGAGCTGCGCGACCGCGATATTACCGTGACTTGGTTAGGCACACGTCAAGGCATTGAAGCTGAGCTGGTGCCTGAAAATAGTTTTCCCATTGATTATATCGATGTAGTAGGCCTGCGTGGCTCAGGTGTGGTGACGTTGTTGAAAGCTCCGATCTTATTGATGAAGGCTCTTTGGCAAGCCGTAACGGTGATCCGTAAAGAGCGGCCCGATGCGGTGTTGGGATTGGGTGGTTTTGCCTCCGGACCTGGTGGTGTTGCTGCACGATTGTTGAGATTACCTTTGGTTATCCATGAACAAAATGCCATTGCGGGCACTACCAATAAATTATTGGCAAAAATTGCTAGTCGAGTATTGATGGCATTCCCTGATGCATTTTCCCGAGGTGAGTGGGTTGGTAATCCGGTACGTAAGGAAATTTTAGCTTTGTCAGCACCAGAATCGCGGGTTGCTCTGGGTGGGCGCCCGCTGCGGTTATTGGTATTGGGTGGCAGCTTGGGCGCATTGGCGATTAATCAGCGGGTACCTGCAGCTTTGGCCATGTTGGATGAAGCTCAGCGACCAGAAGTTAGGCATCAGTGTGGTCGAAAGCATTTGTCAGAAACGGAAGATGCCTACAGGGCTGCCTCCGTGGAAGCTCGCGTAGAACCCTTTATCGCTGATATGGCAGAGGCCTATGGCTGGGCCGATATGGTGATTTGCAGGGCTGGAGCACTGACGATATCGGAATTAGCTGCGGCGGGTATTGGTGCGTTACTCATACCTTATCCACATGCCATTGATGATCATCAAACACGCAATGCGGAGTGGCTGGTTAAGCATGATGCGGCGGTCATGATTCAGCAAGCAGATTTAACCACCGAGTTGTTGGCCGCATTGTTGGGCGAATGGCTGGGTGACCGTCAAAAATTACAGTCTATGGCAGTCAGTGCCAGGCAGTTGGCTAAAGCGGGTGTTGCTGAAACGGTAGCCGATGTTTGTATGGAGGTATGCCGTGAGCATTAAAGGCATTTATCAGGTACCTGAAATGCGACGGATTCGCCGTATCCACTTCATTGGTATTGGTGGTAGCGGCATGTGCGGCATCGCTGAGGTGCTGTTGAATCAGGGCTATGAAATATCGGGTTCCGATCTGGGGGTAAATAATAATACCCGTCGTTTGGAAAAACTGGGTGCAGTCATTCAGTTGGGTCACACCGCAGAAAATGTGAACAACACTGATGTGGTTGTTAAGTCCTCCGCTGTGACCATGGATAATCCAGAAATAATGGGTGCACGTGAAAAGCGTATTCCTATTGTGCGCCGAGCGGAAATGCTGGCGGAGTTAATGCGCTATCGCCACGGTGTTGCGGTAGCAGGAACTCATGGTAAAACCACGACGACCAGTTTGTTAGCCTCTATTTTAGCTGCTGATGGAAAAGACCCTACGTTTGTTATTGGTGGCTTGGTTAAAGGTGCAAACACTAATGCTAGGTTAGGCGAAAGCCGCTATTTGGTGGCGGAAGCTGATGAGAGTGATGCCTCTTTTTTACACTTGCAGCCCATGGTGGCGGTGATCACAAACATTGATGCTGATCACATGGAAACCTACGGTTTTGATTTCAACAAATTGAAACAAACGTTTGTGGAGTTTCTCCACAACCTGCCGTTTTACGGTCTGGCGGTTTTATGCATTGATGACCCTGTTATCAGGGACATTCTGCCCGAAGTTTCTCGTCCTGTGCTGACCTACGGGTTTGCCGATGATGCAGATTTTCGAATTGAAAATGTATCGATGGAAGAGCGGCATAGTCGGTTCCAGGTGTACCGTCCTGATCATACCAAGCCTTTATCTATAGAGATGAATATCCCTGGTGTGCATAACGTTTTAAATGCCGCAGCTGCTATTGCTGTTGCTACCGATGAAGGGGTGTCTGATCAGGCCATACAGGTGGGGCTGTCTGAGTTTCAGGGTGTTGGACGTCGTTTTGAAATTTATGGGGAGTACCCCGTAGGCAATGGCGATGCGATGTTGGTGGATGATTACGGGCACCACCCAAGAGAGGTTGCCGCTACGATCAAGGCGATTCGAGAAGGTTGGCCTAATAAGCGGCTGGTTATGGTGTTTCAGCCCCATAGATATACCCGAACGCGCGACCTTTATGAAGACTTTGTTCAGGTGCTTTCCAGTTGTGACGTGCTGATGTTGCTGGAGGTTTATGCGGCAGGTGAGGACGATATCCCGGGAGCAGATAGCAGAGCTTTGTGTCGCAGTATTCGGCAAAGAGGTTTGGTCGATCCTATTTATGTACATGATATTGAAGATGTCGGTGATGTATTGAGAGACATTGTTCAGGGGGGCGATATTGTTATCACCCAAGGTGCAGGTAGCGTTGGCAAGCTGGTAAAAATACTAGCAGATAGACGGTTAGTGTAGAGATTGTTGTATGAGAGAGATGGCATGACAGTAAGTGAGTTGATGAAACAGAAGTATGGCCGGGTAGGCGTACTTTACGGCGGCACGTCGGCTGAGCGTGAGGTTTCTCTGCTGTCGGGGCAATGCGTCATCAAGTCATTGCAGCGGAGTGCGGTAGATGTGGTAGCCATCGATGTAGGTGAAGATTTACTGCAACGGTTACCCGAGCATCAGCTCGACCGAGTACTCATTATGTTGCATGGCCCAGGTGGAGAGGATGGAAGTTTACAGGGTGCACTGCAGTTTTATGGTTTGCCCTACACCGGTAGTGGTGTATTTGCTTCTGCGCTGGCTATGGATAAGTTGCATAGCAAGCAGTTTTGGCAAGGTGTTGGTTTGCCGACACCGGCCTTTGCGGTACTCGCCGAAAATACGGATTGGCAGAAAACCCTTGATGCCTTGGGTGGTGTGGCCATGGTAAAGCCCTCTCATGAGGGGTCGAGCTTAGGTATGAGCAGGGTAGATAGTCCTGAGGCCTTGAAGCAGGCATGGCAAGTGGCAGCAAAGCTGGATAGCAGTGTCATTGCTGAGCAATGGATTACCGGTGCCGAATATACCGTGGCCATGTTGGATGGTGAGGTGTTGCCCGCTATCAAGTTGGAAACAGATCATACATTTTATGATTACGACGCTAAATATCTGGCTGACGATACCCGTTACCTTTGTCCCTGTGGATTGAATGATGAAGATGAAAAATCCCTTGGTGAATTAGCGAGAAAGGCTTTTGAAAGTTTGAATTGCAGTGGTTGGGGGCGTGTAGATGTGATGGCTAATGCCGATGGTGAATTTTTCTTACTCGAGGTGAATACGGTTCCGGGTATGACTGATCACAGCTTGTTGCCCATGGCCGCCGCAGCGGCAGGTTACAGTTTTGATCAATTGGTGATGAAAATTTTGGATAGCGCGTTGTAATGGCGGGTTTTGTGTTGGGGTGTGGTGTTGGATTTTTGAGAGTAGGGCAATGGTAGTGAATCGTCATCAGGGTGGAGCGGCTCGTCGACAAAAATCACGTCCCTCTTGGCGTGAGAGATTGCGCTGGTTGGTTCGAGGATTCTCCATGTTGTCTTTGATGGCGGTACTGGTGGGTGTGCTGTGGGGTGGAGCGCAGGTTTTTAGAAAACTTGATGTGCCTATTAGTGTCATCGCTATAAAAGGTGAATTTAGTCATGTCAATCAGGAAGAGATTCAACGTTTGGTCGAGCCGCTGATTGACGGCGGGATTCTCAGCTTGGACTTGGCACAAATACGCAGCCAGTTGGAATTACAGCCCTGGGTGGAAACGGTAACAGTTCGTCGTCAATGGCCCGGAGGCTTGGTGATATCTGTTGTTGAAGAAGTGCCCATAGCCCGTTGGGGCAAACAGGGTTTTCTTAACAGCCGTGGAGAAATGTTGGAAATAGCTGATAACAGCAAGCTGAAGCATTTGCCCTTGCTGCAAGGGGACGAAAATACCGAGCGTTCGATAATGAAGTCCTATAGGGAAATAGCACAGCTGCTTCAGCCGGTTAATTTAAAAATAAGCGGATTGAAAAGAGATCCACGTGGATCTTGGTGGCTGAGTCTGTCGAACGGTTTGGAGTTGGTCATTGGGCGTGATCAAGTGATGGAAAAAATGCGCCGTTTCCTATTGGTGTGGGTGTCGGGATTAAAGGATAAGGCTTGGCAGGTAGAGCGTGTGGATATTCGTTATGACAATGGTATCGCCGTACGGTGGAATGAAAAAACCGCAGTAACCACTACGAAGCAGCCAATAGCACAGGAACATATGGCGCAAAAATATGTAGTCAAAAGATTCGTAATGCAAGAACAAGATATGAAACGGCAAGCAGTACGGGAATTAACAATAGCACCCGAAAAACCGGGAAAGGTGTGAGGTCGAAATATGGCGAACTCAAATGAAGAGCAGTTGATTGTTGGGCTGGATATCGGAACTTCGAAGGTGGTTGCCATTGTTGGTCAGGCTGGCCCAGATGGGACCTTAGAAATTATTGGTACTGGCTTACATCCTTCTTCTGGTTTGAAAAAAGGTGTGGTGGTCAATATTGAATCTACCGTCCATTCGATTCAGCGCGCTATTGAAGAGGCGGAGTTAATGGCGGGGTGCCATATTCACTCTGTGTTTGTCGGCATTGCTGGCAGTCATATTCGCAGCTTGAATTCACACGGTATTGTGGCCATTCGCGACCGCGAAGTGTTGCCGCTGGATATTGAACGGGTAATTGATGCTGCCCGAGCGGTGGCGATTCCTGCTGACCAAGAAATTCTTCACGTATTGCCGCAAGAATTCATTATCGATAACCAGGAGGGTGTGCGTGAACCTCTGGGTATGTCGGGTGTTCGCTTGGAATCAAAGGTGCATTTGGTGACCTGTGCGGCCAATGCTGCTCAAAATATTAAAAAATGTATCCGTCGATGTGGTCTGGAAGTAGACGACATTATTTTGGAGCAGTTGGCATCCAGTTATGCGGTGCTGACAGAAGATGAAAAGCAGCTAGGCGTTTGTTTGGTGGATATTGGTGGAGGCACTACAGATATTGCCATTTTTACCGATGGCGCTATTCGCCATACCGGTGTGATTCCTATAGCCGGTGATCAGGTGACCAATGATATTGCCCACGCTTTGCGGACGCCTACCGCACATGCTGAAGAATTGAAAATCAAATATGCCTGCGCATTGGCTAAGTTAGCGGGTCCCGACGAAACCATCAAAGTACCCAGTGTGGGCGATAGACCGCCTCGGGATTTGTCTCGTCAAGCCTTGGCTGAAGTGATTGAGCCTCGTTATGACGAGCTGTTTACCTTGGTGCAGGCTGAGCTGCGTCGCAGTGGTTTTGAAGATTTGGTGGCCGCCGGAATGGTGCTCACAGGTGGTACGGCCAAGATGGAAGGTGTTGTCGAGCTGGCAGAAGAAATTTTTCATATGCCGGTCAGGCTAGGTTCACCACAAAACATTCGAGGGCTGACAGATATTGTTGATAACCCTATTTACTCAACGGGTGTTGGCTTGCTGCTTTACGGTATGCAGCAACAGTTGGAGGGCGGTGTTCCAGCCAAGCGTCGAGAAAATAGTGGTGAGGGTTTTATCAGCCGGCTGAAAGGCTGGTTTCAGGGTAGTTTATAAATTTTGTGTTTTAACTTGGTAAGGCTAAACGAGGGGTAATCGTTATGTTTCAAATAGTAGATAGCGTGCCGGATAGCGCGGAAATTAAAGTAGTCGGCGTCGGTGGCGGTGGGGGTAATGCCCTGCGGCATATGATGGAGAGCTGTGTTGAAGGTGTGGAGTTTATCTGTGCCAATACAGACGCACAGGCACTGAAAGATATGGGTAGTGCCACGGTGCTTCAGTTGGGTAACGGTCTGACAAAAGGGCTGGGTGCTGGCGCTAATCCTGAAGTGGGTCGTCAGGCTGCCATGGAAGATCGTGACCGTATTGCAGATGTATTGCAGGGTGCTGATATGGTCTTTATTACTGCTGGAATGGGGGGGGGGACGGGAACTGGAGCAGCACCTATCGTTGCTGATGTTGCGAGGGAGTTGGGTATCTTGACAGTAGCCGTGGTGACCCGCCCATTTGTCTTTGAGGGTCGCAAGCGAATGGCTGTGGCCGAGGAGGGGCTTAAAGAGCTTAAAGATAAAGTGGATTCTCTGATCACCGTACCCAACGAAAAATTGTTGCAGGTGCTGGGGAAAACGACGAGTTTGCTCGAGGCGTTTAAGGCGGCCAATGATGTATTGTTGGGTGCTGTGCAAGGAATTGCGGATCTGATTATTCGTCCCGGTATGATCAATGTGGATTTTGCTGATGTTCGTACAGTGATGTCTGAAATGGGACAGGCAATGATGGGTACTGGTGAGGCTGTTGGAGACGACCGTGCTCGTGAAGCTGCTGAAATAGCAATTCATAGCCCATTGCTGGAGGATATCAACCTGCAGGGTGCTCGAGGTATATTGGTGAATATCACTGCAGGCCCAGATCTTTCGCTGGGTGAGTTTTCCGATGTCGGTGATACAATCGAAGCTTTCGCCTCAGATAATGCGACGGTAGTTGTGGGTACGGTAATCGATCCGGAAATGGGTGACAGGCTTCGGGTTACTGTTGTTGCCACGGGGCTGGGTCAGCCTGCTGAGCGCAAGCAGCCAACCAAAGTAATAGACAATACACCTGCAGTGAATGTGATGAAAAGCAGCGGTGAAATGGATTACGATGCACTGGAGAAGCCCACGATCATACGTCGGGAGCCTCGAGGTAGCGAAGCCGTAGCACGAAAACTGGATGCCAGAATGGATCCTGATATGGACTACTTGGATATTCCAGCCTTTTTGCGCCGTCAGGCAGATTGAGGCGCCAAGCGTTCTAGAGCAAGTGGTTTAGAATAAGACCACTCCACAGAACCGCTCGGCATTACCCCTCTTTTTATAGCCGACGGTTCTAGGCTTGGAGCTGTGGATACAGTTCTGGTATTATTGTGAGCTTATTTTTCGTGTTTGATTATAAGGCTTCTTTCCATAGGTAAGAATATGGCCTTACGATAAGCAGGAGTATGACCTTGAGAATATTTTGGGTGAAAGTGATTAATGATTAGACAGCGCACATTAAATAATATGATTCGCGCCACTGGTGTAGGTTTACATACCGGTGAAAAAGTGTACCTGACACTTCATCCTGCCCCTGTAAATTCAGGGATTGTGTTTCGTCGAACAGATCTTGATCCTGTGGTGGAAATACAAGCAAAAGCTGAGAATGTGGGTGAAACGACATTATCTACAACGCTGATGAATGGGGATGTTCGCGTTTCTACAGTAGAACATCTGCTGTCGGCGATGGCTGGTTTGGGTATCGATAATGCGATTATTGATGTTACGGCACCCGAAGTGCCCATTATGGATGGCAGTGCTGGACCCTTTGTTTTTTTACTGCAATCTGCGGGCATTAGAGAGCAAGATGAGCCCAAGCAATTTATCCGTATCAAGCGCCCTGTTACTGTGACTGATGGGGATAAGGTGGCATCCTTTAAGCCTTTTGATGGTTTTAAAGTCAGTTTTTCCATTGATTTTGATCATCCTGCGTTTCATAACAGAACCCTCAAGGCCGAGGTTGATTTTTCCAGTACATCCTTTGTGAAAGAAGTGAGCCGTGCGCGCACTTTTGGTTTCATGCACGAAATTGAATATTTGAGGTCACAGGGGTTGGCCCGTGGCGGTAGTATGGACAATGCTATCGTTGTTGATGAATATCAGGTGTTGAATGAAGATGGCCTGCGTTATGAAGATGAATTTGTTAAACACAAAATTTTAGATGCCATTGGTGATTTGTATTTGTTGGGAAACAGCCTGATTGGTGAATTTGTAGGACATAAGTCTGGTCATGGGCTGAACAACGCGTCACTGAGAGAATTGATTTCCCAAAAAGATGCTTGGGAGGTAGTCACCTTTGAAAATGATGAAGATGAGGCACCGATCTCATATATGAAACCCCTGCTCACGGTATAGTGGCCAACAGATATAAAGAGAAACAGATAACTTGCAGACACAATGAATATTATTTTTATCAGCAATCGCGAGGGCAAGTCCCGTTCAGTGACGCTCAATAATTGGGCGAAAGTCCTGTTGTCTGTTTGTTTGCTGGGATTGCCTGTATGCGGCGGTGTCTATCTGGGCATGCAGTTTGGTGGTGAAGAGTCAGATTTGGTCAGCTCTATTGAGCTCATGAAACGGGAATTGGCAAACCAGCAAGCAGAATTAGAGTCTGGCAAGGCTGAGGCTCGTCAAAAAGTAGAAGCTTTAACCCTGAAACTGGCAGCAATGCAGGCGCGTTTAGTTCGTATTGATGCGTTGGGTGAACGGCTCACTGATATTGCCAGCCTCGATGATGGCGAGTTTGATTTCAGCCAACAGTCAGCACAGGGTGGTCCTGAGGCAGAGCAGGTCGGCGTGTTTGAACATGGCGACCTAGAAAGACTTTACACCCAGTTAGAAAGCCAATTGGCCAGTCGAGAAAGCCAATTAGAAATTCTTGAATCCCTGATAGTTGATCGTAAGTTAAAACAACAGAGTGCCGTGACTGGAAGACCCATTCATAAAGGTTGGATGTCTTCTCGTTACGGTTATCGCACAGATCCATTTAATGGCCGGAAGGCTTGGCACAATGGTGTAGATTTCGCCGGTAAGTCTGGTGCAGACATTGTTGCCGTTGCTTCTGGTGTAGTGACGTGGTCTGGTGAGAAAAACGGCTATGGCCAAATGGTCGAGTTGGATCATGGTGAAGGCTATATCACCCGTTATGCTCATAATAAGCATAATCTCGTTAACGTGGGTGATACTGTTAAAAAAGGCGTAGTGATTGGCCTTATGGGAAGCAGTGGCCGCTCAACAGGCCCTCATGTGCACTTTGAAGTGTACAAAAATGGTCGCTCCGTTGACCCCGCAAGTTATATTCGACGTACCATCCGATAATATAGTCCCCCCCTCTTTTTTGTAATACTCTTACCCTTTTTTGGGAATTATTCCCTTGCCTGTTATGCCGTGGATAGACAATGAAATTGTTAGCAAAGTTATTTGGTAGTAAAAATGACCGTGAAATCAAACGGATGCAAAAATTGGTTAAACGCATCAACAGTTTGGATGAAGAATATTCTGCACTGTCAGATGAGGCTTTAAAGGAAAAAACGGATCAATTTCGGCAACGTTATCATCAAGGCGAAACACTCGATCAGTTATTACCCGAAGCCTTCGCCGCTGTCCGAGAAGCGGCTAAGCGTACTTTGGGCATGCGCCACTTTGATGTTCAGCTGATAGGCGGTATGACGCTGCATGAAGGCCGTATTTCAGAAATGCGGACAGGTGAAGGTAAAACTCTGATGGCGACATTACCAGCCTACCTCAACGCGCTTTCTGGTGACGGAGTTCATATTGTTACCGTCAATGAATACTTGGCCAGTCGTGATGCTCAGTGGATGTCACCCGTCTATGAATTCCTTGGTATGCGGGTAGATGTTATTTTGTCTCAGCAGGCTCCAGAGGAAAAGCGTCACGCTTATCAGGCTGACATTACCTTTGGTACTAATAACGAATTTGGTTTCGATTACCTTCGCGATAATATGGTTTTGCGCTTGGAAGATAAGGCGCAGCGCGGTCTGAATTTTGCGATTGTGGATGAAGTCGACTCAATCCTTATCGATGAGGCCAGGACGCCACTTATTATTTCTGGTGCGGCTGAAGATAGTTCTGCTTTGTATCTGCGGATGAATAAGCTAATACCGATGCTGAAGCCTCATTCTGAAGAGCATCCGGGTGACTTTACTGTCGATGAAAAATCACGACAAGTGGAGTTAACAGAAGAAGGACACCAGAAAACAGAGTCTTTGCTTGAAAGTGAAGGCCTACTTCCGGTGGGCGATAGCTTGTATAACGCGACCAATCTTGCATTGCTTCACCATGTTCAATCGGCACTGAAAGCCCATCACTTGTTCAACAAAGATGTGGAATATATTGTACAAGATGGACAGGTGGTTCTGATTGATGAACACACCGGACGGACGATGTTGGGTCGTCGTTTATCGGAGGGTTTACATCAGGCGCTTGAAGCGAAAGAAGGTGCCGATATTCAGAGCGAAAGCCAGACAATGGCTTCTACTACCTTCCAGAATTATTTCCGTCTTTATAATAAATTGTCAGGTATGACAGGAACGGCGGACACCGAAGCTTACGAATTCCATCAAATTTATGGTTTGCCTGTCGTGGTCATTCCAACCAATGTACCTATAGCTCGGGTAGACCTTAATGATTTAATTTATCTGACTACAGAAGAAAAATATGACGCGGTTGTGGAGGATGTTAAATCCTGTATTGAAAAAAAATCGCCCGTACTTGTGGGCACCGCAACCATTGAAAGTTCTGAGGCGATGTCATCGCGGTTAGAGGCAGCAAAAATTCCACATCAGGTTTTGAACGCGAAATTTCATGAAAAAGAGGCTCAAATAATCGCTCAAGCGGGACAGCCCGGTGCAGTGACCATTGCGACCAATATGGCTGGTCGGGGAACCGATATCGTTTTGGGCGGCAATTGGGAAGCAGAAGTGGCGGCCATAGATAACCCTTCTGAGTCTCAGATAAAGCTCATTAAGGAGGAATGGCAAAAACGCCATGACCAAGTACTTGAGTCGGGCGGTCTTCATATCCTTTGTACTGAGCGTCATGAATCACGTCGAATTGATAATCAGTTGCGTGGCCGTGCCGGTCGTCAGGGGGATCCCGGTGTTTCACGGTTTTACTTGTCCTTAGAAGATCCTCTGATGCGTTTGTTTGCATCGGATAGAGTTAAGAACATGATGCGCTCGTTGGGCATGGAAAACGGTGAAGCTATTGAGCACCGTATGGTAACCAGTGCCATTGAAAAGGCCCAGCGCAAGGTGGAGGGGCGTAATTTTGATATGCGTAAGAACCTGTTGGAGTTCGACGATGTGTCGAATGACCAGCGTCAGGTGGTCTACCAGCAGCGTAATGAATTGTTAGTTGAAGAGGATATTGCAGAGGTCATCGTTAATGTGAGAGCTGATGTGGTTGATACTTCAATCAGTTATTACATTCCACCCCAAAGTCTGGCTGAGCAGTGGGATATTGCAGGGCTTGAGAATTATTTTGCTGCTGAGTTTGGTGTCCAGTTGCCGGTACAGCAATGGCTTGATGATGACGACCTCTTGAATGAGGATGGAATACGGTCGAAGATTCAAGAAAGTATGAACGCTGCATATGAAGAAAAGTCTTCTAGTATTGGTGCCGATATTCGGATTGTTGAACGACAGGTAATGTTGCAGGTGTTGGATACACTTTGGAAAGAACACCTCTCCAATATGGACTATTTGCGTCAAGGCATTGGACTGCGAGCCTATGCCCAGAAAAACCCTCGTCAAGAATATAAGCGCGAATCTTTTGAGTTATTTCAGGAGATGCTGGAAAATATCAAACTTGAGACGATTCGTTTCCTGAGTCGTGTTGAAGTACGGAGTCGAGATGATGCCGAAGAGTTGGAGCGTCAACAAATAGAGGCTCAGCAGCGTCAACAGTTGCAGATGAAGCACGATGAAGTTTCTGCTATGGGTGACAGTGGGGGTGGAAATAGCGATAACCCAGTACCACCAGTATCTCAGCCGTTTGTTCGATCGGGCAAAAAGGTAGGAAGAAATGATATCTGTCCTTGTGGCAGTGGCAAAAAATTCAAACAATGCCATGGAAAACTTAATTAATTTAAGCGTTGTAAGTTTTCTATACTGCTATGCAAAGCAGCAGTAAGGCCGAATGGCTAGTAAGCACGATTAAAGACAGTACACCAGAGAGAAATGTATGGCTGTTGGTCAAGTTTGTTTCCCTGAAATGATGCCTGTACCAGGTTTTAGATTGGGCACGACAAGTGCTGGTATCAAAACGCCGGGGCGAAAGGATTTGGTGCTGATGGAAGTTGTTGAGGGCGGCACCGTTGCTGGTGTTTTCACAAAAAATGCATTTTGTGCTGCCCCAGTACAGCTGACTAAATCACATATTACCTCTACGCCGAGCCGCTATTTAGTGACGAATACTGGAAACGCGAATGCAGGAACCGGTGAGTCGGGCAGAAAAAATGCAAAAGCCGTCTGTCAGGCAGTTGCAGAGGTCGCCGGGGTTACCGCAGAAGCTGTGCTGCCTTTTTCTACGGGTGTTATCGGTGAGTCGCTTCCAGTAGACAAAATTATTTCAGCATTGCCTATGGCCTACTCGGCTCTATCTGAATCTGGTTGGTCTGATGCCGCTGCTGGTATTCTCACCACGGATACACGTCCAAAGGGGGCTAGCATTCAATTTGAGCTTGCTGGAAAGACGATCACCATAACCGGTATAGCTAAAGGCTCGGGAATGATCAAACCCAATATGGCGACTATGTTGTCTTATGTGGCGACAGATGCGGCGATTGATCAGGGTTTGCTTCATAGTCTTGTTAGCCGCGCAGTTGATGCGTCATTTAATCGCATTACGGTTGATGGAGATACCTCAACCAATGACTGCGCCATGCTCATAGCAACGGGTAAGTCTGGCGTTAACCTGCGTGAGCTGTCGTGGACAGCTCAGGCCTGTTTTGAACGCAGCTTAAAAGAGCTATTTATTTCTCTGGCACAGCAAATTGTGCAGGATGGTGAAGGTGCCACCAAGTTTGTGACGGTAGAGGTGGCAGGTGGCATAAATAGCGCTGAATGCCTGGCAGTTGCCTACACGGTGGCAGAGTCGCCGCTGGTAAAGACGGCACTGTTTGCTTCGGATCCAAACTGGGGAAGAATTCTTGCGGCGATAGGTCGTGCTGGCCTGCCGGATCTTGATGTGGATGTTATCCAAGTCTATTTGGATGAGGTGTTAATCGCTGAAAAGGGCGGCAGGGCAGATAGTTATCTTGAGTCCTTGGGGCAGGCTGTGATGGACAAGGACAGCCTGAGTATTCGTATTTTTCTTAATCGTGGTGACACTATGGAGACGGTTTGGACCACAGACCTGTCCTACGATTATGTGAAAATCAATGCTGAATATCGAACCTGATGGCAGTCATCCATGTGGTGGCTGCTGTTGTTGTGGCTGCTGACAAAAAAATTCTTCTCGCAAAACGTCCCGCTCATGTCCACAAAGGAGGATTGTGGGAATTTCCTGGTGGCAAAGTAGAAGAGGGTGAAAGCGCGGAGCAGGCTTTAGCGCGAGAACTGGAAGAGGAATTGGCCATCTGTGTTCTAGGGGCCTCGCCACTACTCAAGGTTCAGCACGATTACCCAGAAAAAACGGTATTACTGGATGTTTGGAAGGTTTCCAGGTTTTCTGGTTGTGCTAGAGGTAACGAAGGGCAGCCCATTGTTTGGGTTGCTATCAATCAGCTCGGAGAGTACCCGTTCCCCGAAGCCAATCAGCCTATTATTGAGGCTTTGCAGTCGTCCTTCACTTTTTAGTGTCGGGTTTCTCCGTCCTCTTCTATGAGATCGATGTCAGATGGGTCAATCATTGAGGGTGTTCCAGCAATACTAAAACTTTCTGATGCCCATTCACCAAAATCAATTTGTTGGCAACGTTTGGAGCAAAAAGGCCTGTAGTTTGATTGTTCATTCCAAATAACCGGTGTTTTACAGGTAGGGCAATTTACCTTGCAGGTTGTCGTTTTAGCGGTTGATTCTTCTTTGCTCATATGGGGCTCTGTCTTTTATTTTGATGTTACTTGTCCGCGTGGTTTTTCTCTGTAGCCAGTATTAAATAGGCCTGATGAAGTTTTGCTATCTTGTCTGGTAGCTCCTGCGGTGGGCCACTGTTATCGAGAATATCATTAGCGCGACTCAGCCTGTCTGTACGTGATAATTGAGTATCTATAATAGCTTGTATTTGGTGTTTATTATTGTTGTCTCGCATGGAAACTCGAGAAATTTGTAGGTCTTCGGGGATATCCACAACCAGAATTCGATCCGTTAGTTGCTGTTGTGACGTTTCCAGTAATAATGGTGATTCAAGGATGGAGTAAGGGCTTGAAGCGTTGTTTAGTGCCTGTTGAATCCATTCTCGAATTAATGGATGTAATAGGGTCTCAAGCCATTGTCGCTTTTCTTGATCTTCAAATATTTTCGAGCGGAGATATGCCCGGTTGAGAGTGCCGTCCTCGAGAAGGCTTTTTTTTCCAAAATAGTCAGCAATCTTAGAAAGTGCTGGCGCTCCTTTTTTTACCACTTCGCGGGCGGCCATATCGGCATCTATAACGTCTATACCCAGGTGTTTGAAGTGTTCGCCAGCAGTGCTTTTACCACTACCGATCCCTCCCGTGAGGCCAACGACATACATAATTGAGTTAGCTGTAGAGGGACAAATAGTGGCTGGTAATACTGTCACCCCAAATCAGGGCTATCCAGCCAGCGGCCGCAAGGTAAGGACCAAAAGGAATAGGGATTTGTTTGTCTCGCCCCATAAAGACCATCATGGCAATACCAATAATAGCCCCCACCATAGAAGATAGTAATACAATGAGTAAGAGTTGCTGCCAACCCATCCATGCACCAAGTGCGGCCAGTAGTTTGAAGTCACCGTGGCCCATACCCTCTTTGCCAGTGAGCAACTTGAATACCCAGAATACCCACCAAAGGGCAAGATAACCTGCCGCCGCACCAATCACTGCATCGTTTAAGGTGGCAAAGGTGTTGTGAGTATTAACCAGCAGGCCGAGCCATAATAATGGAAGCGTAATGTTATCCGGCAGTAACTGCTCATTAAAATCAATGCCCGTTAATGCGAGTAAACTCCAGCTGAAGAGGAGGACGAGCAACCCCGTGGTGTTAACACCAAAATGCAGGACGACATAGGTCGTTAGCAGTGCACAAACTATCTCGATTAGTGGGTATTGCAGGGATATAGGCGTGGAACAGCTGGCACATTTCCCTTTTAAAAACAGATAACTAATAACGGGTATGTTTTGCCACGGTTTTACTTCAGCACCACATTTTGGACAGTGCGAAGCCGGTACAACAATATTGACTTTAGTGGTCTTGGCGTCGGGCTCCATACCCAAAAAATCCAAGGAGTCTTTTCGCCAAGAGGCCGAAAGCTGAAGAGGAATGCGATAGATCACTACATTCAGAAAACTACCAATCAATAGCCCGAGAATAGAACTTACCGTTATCACAAGGGCTGGGGGTAACCCCATGGTTTCAGTCATAGCGATCAAATCATTCAGTCTTAGCGTGAGGCATTAAATTACTGCGCCAAGTTTGAAAATAGGCAAGTACATAGCAATAAGCAGTCCACCAACAAGCACGCCCAGGACAGCCATAATCATGGGTTCAAGTAGGGTGGTTAGGTTGTCTACCGCATTATCGACAGCTTCTTCATAATGCTCGGCCGCCTTCTCCAGCATCTCGTCCAAGGCTCCTGACTCTTCGCCTATGGAGGCCATTTGTAACAGCAAAACAGGGAATTTTCCTGTTGCACGTAATGCTTGGTTAAGCTGTATGCCGGTAGTGACATCATCTCGAACGCTAAGTGTAGCGTCTCTGTAAACGGCATTTCCTGCGGCACCTGCTACAGAGTTCAGTGCATCAACTAGTGGGACGCCTGCAGCAAACGTTGTTGATAGTGTGCGTGCAAAGCGTGCGATAATAGCCTGATACATAATATCCCCAACTATAGGGATTTTTAGTGAGTATTTATCGACTAGGGCATTAAATTTAGCCGAACGTCTACGAGCTTCCCTAAAAACAAAGAATGCTCCAATAATACTGATCAGCCATATTAGCCACCATTCTTGAGCGGCTTCAGACAGGTGTAGCACAAACAAAGTAAACGAGGGCAATTCAGCGCCAAAGCCCGTAAAGGTCTCTGCAAATGTGGGGACAACCTTAACCAATAGTATGCCGGTTACCACAACCGAGACGACAATGACGGCAATTGGGTAGGTGAGGGCTTTTTTGATTTTGGCTTTTAGTGATTCGGTTTTTTCCTTGTAGGTGGCAATACGGTCCAGCATTGTCTCCAGTGCACCCGCTTGTTCGCCCGCTTCAACTAAACTACAAAAAAGACTATCAAAATACTTTGGGTGTTTTCTTAACGAGGCACCAAAACTTAGGCCTGATGAAACATCTTCACGAATGTTGTTAATGAGATTTCGTAGAGATTCATTCTCTGCACCCTCAGCAACAATCTCAAAACTTTGTACCAAGGGTACGCCGGCTTTCATCATGGTTGCCATCTGCCTAGTTAACGCACAAATATCAGCAGACTTTATTGGTTTTGATCCACCAAATAAGGGCTTGGATTTCTTTTTTACTGAGGTTGGTATTACTCCTTGTTTGCGCAGCTGAGCTTTCACCAGCATCAAATTAGTACCCTTGATTTCTCCTTGGGTTACTTTGCCTCTTTTATCTTTGCCTTTATAAATAAAGGTATGCGCTTGTACCGTTGCCATGGATTAATCCTTGGTGACCCTATTTGCTTCTTCCAAACTGATTATACCTTCAGCAGCTCGTCGAAGTGCCGACTGGCGCAAAGTTCTGAAACCTTCTTTTTTTGCAGTTTCTGCAATATCGAGAGAATTACCCCCTTCCATAATAATTCGGGAAACAGCAGGTGTCACTTTTAGTACCTCATAGACACCCACTCGCCCCTTATAGCCATTGGTGCATTTTGGGCATCCTTCAGGGTGGTAGAGCTGAATTTCCTCCATGGGTATACCTATATTACCAAATCCCTCTTCCTCAAGAATTTTCTCAGGAATATCGTCTGCGGGTTTGCGGCAGTATGTACAAAGTCGCCTTGCCAGTCGTTGAGCAATGATTAGGTTAACAGTGGTTGCCACATTAAAGGCAGGAACTCCCATATTCAGGAGTCGTGTAAGGGTTTCTGCTGCACTGTTGGTGTGAAGCGTTGACAGAACTAAATGGCCTGTTTGTGCCGCTTTAATACCAATTTCTGCTGTTTCAAGGTCGCGGATCTCTCCCACCATAATAACGTCAGGATCTTGGCGAAGAAAAGCACGAAGCGCCTCAGGGAAGGTCAGGCCAACTCTTTCTCTAACCTGTACCTGGTTGATCCCCGGCATATTGATTTCTACAGGATCTTCAGCAGTAGAGATATTGCGTTCGGGGGTGTTAAGAATATTAAGCCCCGTATAAAGAGAGACCGTTTTACCGCTACCGGTAGGGCCGGTAACTAAAATCATGCCCTGTGGTTGATGTAATACATCAAGGTAGGCCTGCTTTTGATCTTCTTCATACCCGAGTGACTCAATGCCAACTTGTGCGCTAGTAGGATCAAGAATACGTAATACGATTTTCTCGCCATACTGGGTGGGGAGGGTGTTGACACGAAAATCAATAGATCGATTTTTGGATATTCTTAGCTTGATTCGACCATCTTGGGGTATTCGTCGCTCGGAGATGTCAAGCTGGGACATAACTTTTAGCCTGGCAGCTAAGCGTGGAGCCAAATTGATAGGAGGTTTAGTGACCTCCCTGAGAATGCCATCTGTTCTAAAGCGAACCCGGTAGGTTTTTTCATAGGGTTCAAAATGAATATCCGAGCAGCCTTGTTTAATACCATCTAATAATAATTTGTTAACAAAGCGCACAATAGGGGCATCGTCACTATCTACAGCATCGGGATTGGTGTTGTCGTTGTCATCAACAGCCTCGATATCAAGGTCATCTAAATGAATGTCATCGATAGTCCCAAGGGCTTCACCAACACTTTCATCTTGCGCGTTGATAAACTCTTCTATGGTCGCTTCAAGCTTGTCGTGTTCAACAAGTACCGTTTCTACAGAAAGCCCAGTTTGGAAGGAAATTTCACTGACGGCTTGATGGTTAGTTGGGTCACTCTGTGCAAGAAACAGCCGATTGCCACGGATAAATAGTGGTAAAACTTGGTGTCTGCTGATTAATTTCTTTTCAACGGTACCTTTAGGGCAAGTTGTAAGAATATGTGCGCTGATGTCATAAAGCGGTGTGCCAAATTCATTGGCTGCAATGGCGGCAATTTGGTGAGGAGGAATAAGCTTATTAGTAGACAAGTAGTGCACAAAGTTAATTTTTTCACTCTGGCATTCTTCGAGCGCTTGTAGTGCCGTATTTTCATCCAGTAAGCCATCAAGTACTAGGCGTTTTGGGAGTCCCTTGAGCGTATTGCTGGTATTCATAAGCGTAGCTGCTGAGTTTCGTTGCTTTAAACTGTTGTGGATGGTAATACACCCTAAGCCTATGGGCTAGAGGATAACTTTTTTAAATATCGGTATGTAACTAAAAGATGCGCCTCAAATTATAAAAAGAGTTGAAAAGTGACACTTTGTGTCATAGCGAATAGGATCGGGTGCCATTTGTAATGACTCCAGTCTTGTTGGCACACTAGTTGCTGTGTTTTATATGTATTTATAATTTTTTAATTCATATTTTAAAGGATAAAGACAATGAAGAAGCAAATACAACAGGGTTTCACCCTCATTGAATTAATGATTGTGGTCGCAATTATCGGTATTTTGGCGGCGGTAGCACTGCCGGCCTATCAGGATTACACCGTACGCGCAAGGGTTTCCGAGCTGGCCATTCATGCTTCGGCTGCGAAGGCTACCGTTGGGGAAAATATTGCAAGTAATGGTGCCATTGCAGCTGGTTCATGTGATGGTGTGGGCACTATTTTAGCTGCCAATGCCACAGAAAATATAAATTCACTTGCTTGCACTGATGCCACCGGTGTGATCTTAGCAACAGGTACAACAAAAGCGAAAAGTGTACCATTAACTTTTACCCCAACGCTGGATGCTACTACCGGTGTTATTGAATGGGCATGTACTACAACTGCTGGTAATGAGAAATATGTACCATCTGAGTGTCGTTAATCATATGTTTATGCATTAACGCAAGTAACTTATTGAATAGTTTGCTTGCAACTAAAAAACCCCAGTAAATACTGGGGTTTTTTTATAGGCGTTTAGTTATTGTTGGAGAGCGTTGGGTTATGGGTGTTCCAGCCGCATCGAAAAATCAACAGCGTGGCAATGCTTGGTCAGGCTGCCTGATGAGAGATAGTCAATTCCATTGATTGCTTTTGACGCAATATTGGCGGCTTCCAAATTACCGGAGACCTCCAATTTTACTTGCCCTTTGTTGATGGTGACCGCTTGTTTGATCATCTCTGGATCAAAATTATCCAGCATAACGATATCGGCACCAGCGTCGAGTGCTTCTTGTAGTTCTGTAAAATTTTCCACTTCAACTTCTACAGGTTTATCGGGAGCAATTTCTCTGGCTTTTTTAATAGCTTTGTTGATGCCTCCACAAGCCGCTATATGATTTTCCTTAATTAAGAAGGCGTCGTATAAGCCGATTCGATGATTGTGGCAGCCCCCTACCGTCACCGCGTATTTTTGTGCCAGTCTTAGCCCAGGGATCGTTTTTCGGGTATCGAGAATTTTGATATCCGTGCCTTCTACCAATTTGGCATATTGGTGGGCAATGGTGGCTGTTCCTGAGAGTGTTTGTAGAAAGTTGAGGGCAGCTCTTTCTCCCGTTAACAAGCTCCTAGCGAGTCCTTCAAGTTTAAACAGGGTTTGCTCTGGCTGTACTTCATCGCCCTCCTGAACCAGCCACTCTATTTGTACAGAAGGGTCTAGTTGTCGAAACACTTCATCTACCCAGGGTCGACCGCAGACGATGGCCTGCTCTCTAGTGATAACCTTGGCCATTGCTCGATTACCTTCTGGAATCAGCATAGCGGTGATATCGCCGTCGCGAATATCTTCTGCTAGCGCCTGAGTGACACTGGTCTTGATATCTTCTATGAATTGCTGGTCGTTAAGCATAGAGAGCCTCGAATGATTCGGTGGTTAGTATATCAGTCCATCTTGCGGGTTGAAGGGGGGGGAAGACGTTCTTTGGGAAAAGCATTCGCGGTTTAAATTGTGAGCTGCTTCTCAGAGTTTGCTATTTTGCCATTTTCTTCGGTGTGTTTTGAGACCTACGTAACTTATTGACTACACCGAATTGATCTGTAGAGGCTTATACTTTTACCAATCAAAAATCTTCACGAATGGGTTGAAGGTATTTACCGTAAGCAGGCAAGAGAGATGATAAATAGTCGCTTAAAACTAATCGATACCGAGGCGCTAAGGGCAAAGTCCTTTAAGCTACCTGCACCGTTGTGTGCGTTGCGCGATCTGACTCGAAAATTTTTGTTACAGCGTTTGTCGACAGTCTTCGAGCATGTGGATGACGCGTTTTTTGATTTGGCTGATCGTGCAGAAAGCAATACCGAGCAAACGGCTTATTTCGATGCCATGCGGATGATTCGTCTCGAGCGAAAGGCCATAGAACAAAAGTTCTCTATCACTATGGATCAAGCCTTTCAGCAATTGGGTAATGTGAGCTACCAGGGTATTGCCTATGATCTAGTAAAGTCTGGACCTTTTAACCTTCAGGTGGTGGAAAATGAAGACCTTGAGGAGACCATTGCACTTGATAGCATGGTTTCAAAAGTATCCCAGCACCAGAAGCATGAACTTAAAAAAATTATTACCCGAATTAATTTTATGGTGCCCGCTGAAGTTGTGGCCAATAGCAACCCTGTAGGACCAGAGATTGTGTGTAATGCTTTGAATGAAGCCGTGGAATGTCTGGATATAGGTATTCGATCTAGGTTGGTGCTGTTCAAGCTGATTGATCGGCACATGATAGATGGTATGGGTGAGCTGCTGAAAAAAAGCAATGAAATGATGTGTGAAATGGGTGTGTTGCCAGACTTAGATAAAAAGCAGCGTGCTAAAAATTCTGGTCGTAGACCCGTTAGAAAACCGGCAATACCCGCTAAAGTAGAAGGTGGAAAATCGTCAAGTATGGGATCTACGGTTGATGATCTATACGGCGCATTAGACGAATCAACCGAAAACAATCCACTATTAGCTCAGTTACAGAGTTTTTTGCAGGAGTCAGAAATACTTGCGCCTGCAACTGGTGTTGAGCCAGTGGCGCTTGATGATCTCGTTGATTTGGTCTCTGATCTCAAAGGTGAGTGGGTCGAGCAGCAAACCAGCGAGCAGACTTTGTTGGGGCTGATTCAGGGGAGTCTTCAGAGTAGAGGGAATGCTGGGCTGCGATCCAGAGATCATAAAGTGGTGCATCTGTTGGACCAATTGTTTGGTCGTATTAGAAAAGAACCTGGTGTGTCAGGAGGCCTCGGTAAAGAGCTACGTAAACTGGAAATGCCAATACTGCGAATTGCGCTGCAAGACAGTAATTTTTTTGCGAAGGAAAAGCATCCGGCTCGACAGTTACTGAATAAAATTACCGAAGCGTCTATCGGGTATTCTGATGATGCAGACTTTACTTCTGGTCCGGTAGGTAAAGCGATTTCAAACGTTGCAAACATTCTCAACAAATCTGATTCTTTAGATAATGAAGCGCTAGGCAAGTTGTTGATGAGTTTTATGGCGCTAGTAGAAAAAGAGCGTCGAGGTACTTCTGCGAGAGAGCAGCGCCTTGTTGAAGAAATAGCGGCCAAAGAAAAAGTGAACCAGGCGCGTCAGTTGGTCGAAGCAACCTTGGCTGAGAGGATGGAAGGTAAGCGGTTCCCTCAGGTATTGGTGACGTTTGCAGAAGATGCCTGGTGCAAGGTAATGTTTTTGGCTTATTTGAGGTCTGACAAGAGCCCAGAGCAGTGGCAGTCTAGCGTCCAAATTCTCGACCAAATTTTGGATTATACCCCCAATAAAGAAGCTTCTCATGATGACGTGGTCGCATTGCTCACATCCATCCGTCAGCGTTTAGAAGATATATCCTATGATCCCTACGATTTGGGTTGTTTGATTGGTGCTTTGGAGCAATTTCTTACTCCCGGGGTAGTGGAAGACGCTGACAAAGTTGAACCTCATGAAGATACAATTCTTGATATCAATGAACTGCCTAGCACAGAGAGCAAAGCGCCAGTTCCAGAGCAACAAAAAGAAGCGGTTCGTTCTGTAGAGATACATAAAGCAGAGATACATAAAGCAGAGATACATAAAGCAG
>TARA_R110001592_G_scaffold295594_2_pt1 | contig 196567 bp, 184 predicted proteins | sample TARA_R110001592 | Tara Oceans TARA_R110001592 (sample SAMEA4398387) | marine metagenome | biome: Polar Biome; feature: [SRF] surface water layer (ENVO:00010504); material: water (ENVO:00002006), including particulate matter (ENVO:01000060) such as... | depth 5 m
AATTGTGGTGTGCAATGAAAGGTGGTTTTAAGCGTTGAAAGGCTGGGTGGCATCAGGGTGAGAGATTATGGCGAAGGTGCGGCGCGCGGCGATCTGCTTGGCGAGGTCTGGCATGAATCATCCCGGTGAAAAAGCGCGAATTATACGCCCTTTCCCCACTGCGCGCAGGTTTCCCGGCCGCGGCCCCACCGCCTCTGCCTGCGGCATCCTGACCCTGCCACCGCCGCGTAAGTGTCCGTATAATGCAGGGGTGAACACGCCGTCGAAACAATTTTACTCCACCTACAATCCGTCCCTGGACAACCTGCGCAGCCTGTTATTTATACGCAGTATTGCGCTGCTGGGTCAGGCGGGAGTACTGGCCTATGTGCTGTGGGTCAGCCGCACGACCGAGAGCCTGTGGGGGGTTACCGTCAGCCTGGCAGTGCTAGTGTCAATCACCGGCCTCAGCCTCTGGCGCTGCAGCCAGCAGTGGCCTGTTACCGACCATGAGTTTCTGGCGCAGTTGCTGATAGATGTCATCGGCTGGACGGTGCTCATGTACTACACCGGCGGGGCAAACAACCCGTTTGTCTCCTACTACATTGTGCCGCTGGTAATTGCCGCCGCCGTACTGCCCTGGCGCAATACCTGGTTGGTGGCAGGCACCTCCCTGCTGGCCTACAGCGCCCTGCTTTACTACTACCGGCCCTTTCCCCTGTTTACGCCACACGCGCAGATGGGGCACGGAAATAGCAGTAACGTACACATTCTTGGCATGTGGTTTAACTTTCTCTTCAGCGCCGGCTTGATTACCTATTTTGTCGTGCGCATGGCCGCAATACTACGCCAGCGGGATGCCAGGGAAGTGGCGCAGCGGGAAGACCGGCTGCGCGATGACCAGATTATGGCCGTGGCCAGCCTGGCCGCCGGTACCGCCCACGAACTGGCCACCCCCATGGCCACCATGACAGTATTGGTTGATGAAATGCTGCAGGATGACAACCTGGGCCCACAGGCCAGAGAAGACTGCGAGCTGCTGCAGCAACAGTTGGCCCAATGCAAATCGACCCTCAATGGACTTACCCGCACCGCCGAGTTCAGCTCCGTCCAGCAAACCCTGACACAGCCGCTGGAAGTATTTGTACGACAGACTGTGGAGCGGTGGTCAGTCCGGCGGCCCAGCGTTGTTTACGAGATCAAGTCTGCTGCCGGGGGACCCGGGCCCGACATCGAGTATGACTCGACCCTGTGTCAGGCCGTGGAAAACCTGCTGAATAACGCCGCCGACAGCGGCTCGGAACGGGTTTCAGTGAATTTCAGCTGGGATGAACACGAAGCCCTCCTTGCCATCCGCGACTGGGGGCCGGGTATCGGCAGCGAATTGCTCAAAGATATGGGGAAGCCTATAGTCCGGGCCAGTCACCACGGCCTGGGCATCGGGCTGCTACTTAGCCACGCCACAGTGGAGCGTTATGACGGCCGCATCGAGCTTCTCAACGCCACCGGCGGAGGAACCGAGGCGAGGATGTACCTGCCATTGGTGCGGAAGCGAACAAATGACTGAGCTGCAAAAGAGCATATTGCTGGTTGACGATGACCCGACATTCACAGGCGTTATGGCAAGAGGATTCAAGCGCCGTGGATTCATGACCCACAGCTGTGCCAATGCCGAAAGCGCGCTGGCAGATTGCGCTGATTTCAGGCCCAGCCATATTTTGCTGGATCTCAACATGCCAGGCACCTCCGGCCTGGTCATATTGCCGCACCTACTGAAACAGGTTCCCGATGCCAAACTGGTGGTGCTAACCGGTTACTCCAGTATCGTTACCGCAGTGGAGGCGACACGGGCGGGCGCAACCAATTATCTCTGCAAGCCGGCCACCATAGAGGAAGTGCTCACCGCCTTTGAAGGCCAGGCTGTCACACAGGGTGAAACGGCTATCCCCATTGACCCCATCTCGGTAGACCGGCTCCAATGGGAGCACATACAGCGAGTACTGCAGTCCCACGACGGCAACATATCCGCAACTGCCCGGGCCCTGGGAATGCATCGCCGTACCTTGCAGCGGAAATTACAGAAGCGGCCGGTGCGTCGATAGCGCAAGGTCCCGCACAAGGGCATTCAGCCAGGTGCAACCTGCTGTGCCACGATGCTTATCAGCCGGCGGCCCACCGCATCTACATCCACGGTACCGGCGGGTAGCAGGCGGGCCATGGAAGTCACCTCCAGCCCCTGGTAACCACAGGGGTTAATGCGCCCAAAAGGTTCCAGATCCATATCAACATTGACAGACAGGCCGTGATAACTGCAGCCGCGGCGCACACGCAGGCCCAAAGAGGCAATTTTCGCGCCGGCCACATACACCCCCGGAGCCTTTGGCTCAGCTGCCGCGTCAATGCCATATTCGGCCAGTAACAGGACAATGCTGCGCTCTATCGTATTCACCAGATCTCTCACCCCCCAGGAGCGCCGCCGCAGATCGATCATCAGGTAAAGTACCCACTGCCCTGGGCCGTGATAGGTGACTTGACCACCACGGTCGACCTGAATCACTGGTATATCCCCGGGAGCCAGCACATGTTCAGCCTTGCCGGCCTGGCCCTGGGTAAACACCCGCGGATGCTGCAACAGCCACAACTGATCCGGGTCCTCGGGACCGCGGGTATTGGTAAGATCCTTCATGGCCTGCAAGGTGGGCTGATAGTCCACCACACCCAGCTGCCGCTGCAATACGTCGGCAACAGCCATTAAATGACCATCTTCACCCGGCCGGTGGCCCGCAAACCCTGGTGCAGGGCCTCCAGCTGATCTGGGCCGGTGGCAGTGATAGTAATGGTGAGTGATGTAAAAGTGCCTTTACTGGAGGCGCGGGCCGTCACGGTAGTGCGATCAAAACCGGGGGCATGCTGCTCGAAAACGTCAAAGATGGCCTCGTGCAGGTCTTCCGCTGTACTCGCCAGCACCTTTATCGGGTAATCACAGGGAAATTCTATTTTAGGCGGTTCCTGCTCCACACGTAGCCCTCCTCACATCAGGTTGCAAACAGGCTCGCGAACCACATCAGGATAGAGTCCCACAGCCGGGAAATGAAGCCACCGGGCTCAACCGCCACCAGCGCGACAACGGGCGACTCGAAAACCGTATGCCCGTCTATGCTGAGGGTCAGGGTGCCCACCGGATCGCCCACAGCCAGAGGTGCGACGAGTTGTGGTTCAAGCACCACCGTAGTAATCAGGCTCTTTGACTTACCGCGAGGCAACGTCAGTGTCGTCGCATCAGCCAGGCCCACCGCGACCGTGTCCTGCTGCCCTTTCCATACCCGCGGGTTTTCCAGCTCCTGCCTGGGCCCAAACACTTCAACCGTCTCGAAGAAGCGGAAGCCGTAGTTGAGCAGGCTGCGAGTCTCGTTCTTGCGTGCCTTGGTGCTCTTGGTTCCCATAACAACAGAAATAAGGCGCATGCCCCGGCGCTCGGCTGAGGCGACCAGGCAGTAGCCCGCCTCCTTGGTATGGCCGGTCTTTAAGCCATCCACCGAGGGGTCTTCCCCCAGCAAGCTGTTGCGGTTGTATTGCCTGATGTTGTTATAGGTAAACTCAGGTTCCTTGTAAATGGCATAGTGGCCGGGAAAGTCCCGGATCATCGCCCCGGCCAGAGTCGCCAGATCACGCGCGGTGACCACATGGTTAGGGTCTGGCAGGCCATGGGAGTTTACAAAGTAGGAGTCTTTCATCCCCAACGCCTGGGCCTGGGTATTCATCATCTCGGAAAAAACCGCTTCGCTGCCGGCAATATGTTCTGCCACGGCAACCGTCGCATCATTTCCCGAAGAAATGACAATGCCCCGCTCCAGATCCTCAATACTCACATCCTTGCCCGGCTCGATCCACATCAGGGAGGACCCGGCAAACACCGGGTTCTGCGACCAAGCGTTCTCACTAACCACCACCATATCGTCCTGGCTAATGCGCCCAGCCTCCACCTCTGAGGCCAGTACGTAGGCTGTCATCATCTTGGTGAGGCTGGCCGGGGGCAGCGGCATATCCGCGTTGTGCTCAGCCAGCACCGCCCCGCTGGTCGCATCCACCAGGATGTAGGCGGTCGCCTCGATCTGGGGCGGCGAAGGCACCAGGTCCTGTGCAGTGGCGCTCAGGGCGATAACGGCGAGAAGAGAGATAAACAGTCGTTTTGTCATGGAAACAGGGTGCCGTGGGGAATACTGGAAGCTGCGCATGTTAACGCATGAGCGGGGTTAGCGAAAGAAATGACACTGCACTACAGACTGCGCCGGTAGTGTTCAGGGCAAAGGTTGCCCACCGTCATAACCCGCCAATCGCAGCTGTTTCTGCACAGACTCCAGCTCGATGGCATCGCTCATAGGGCCAATCCGCACCCGGTACAGCAGGTTTTCACCGGACTGCACTTCACTGACAAATACCGGGGGGTCCAGCAGAGCCTGCAGCCTGTCCTGCAGGCGCAGCGCAGAGCCCTCAGTGCTGTAGGCACCCAGTTGCAGATAGCGATAATCACCGGCGACGGAGTCGCGGCGGTCATCAACGCCAATCACCTCTACAACCTCGACTTCCACCCGGGCTGTACCCGCCTCCATATAGCCCAGCTTGACCGCAGCGCCGTAGGACAGGTCAATTACGCGGTCGGAGTGGAAGGGACCCCGGTCGTTTACCCGGACAATGATGCTTTCGCCATTGTCCAGGTTGGTGACACGGGCAAAACAGGGTATGGGCAAGGTTTTGTGAGCAGCGCTGGCCTGGTAGAGGTCATAGATTTCACCATTGGAGGTCTTGTGGCCGTGAAATTTGGAGCCATACCAGGAAGCCGTGCCGCGCATTTTGTAGGACTTGTAGTCGTCCAGCACCTCATATTCAACGCCATTAATGGTATAGGGAGTGGCATTACCCACTGACAGGATCGGGTCTGGCCGGGGAACCGCGTCTTTCACATCGGCCGGATCTATGGGCAGCGGTGGCGCACCATCCCTGGCTTGCTGATAACGGGAGGGGCTGTCCTTAACAATCGGCTCACCTGATTCGGGCGCTTTTTTTGGCGTACTGGTGCAGGCGACAACTACCAGCGCCACGGCGCCCAGCAGGATGACGAGCGGATGCGACATCAATCAACCATCCGTGAGCCAATCTGGCGGCTGAGTTCATACACCGACATGGCGTACATGGCACTGTGGTTGTAGCGCGTGATGACGTAAAAATTATGCAGACCCAACCAGTATTCGTGGCCATTTTTGAGTTCGAATTTCATCGCGCTGGCAAGGGCTGCAGGGTCTACCTCCCGGATCGCCTCCACACCGACACTGGCGAACTGCGCCACGGTATGCTCCGGTCGCAAGTTTTTCCTGCCGTGCACGAACCAGTCTTCTGGCACATCACCTTCCACGGTCGCGCCCACGACCACGGTCTCGCCTTTGCGCCAGCCATGTGCCTTGAAATAGTTGGCCACTGACCCTATGGCGTCAACCGGATTGTTCCAGATGTCCGCCACCTCGTCGCCATCGTAGTCCACGGCGTAGGCGAGGAAGCTGCTGGGCATGAACTGGCCATAACCCATGGCGCCAGCATAGGAGCCCTTTAGCGCAAGGGGGTCAAAACCCTGCTGGCGGGTGAGAATAAGGTAGCTCTTCAGTTCGGACGAAAAAAATTCGGAGCGCGGGGGGTAGTCGAACGCCAGGGTTGATAAAGCGTCAATCACGCGATAGCTGCCCGCGACCCGTCCATAATAGGTCTCGACCCCGATAATGGCGACAATGATTTCAGCGGGAACGCCGGTTTCCCGCTCCGCCTGCTCCAGTGTGGCACGGTGCTCCTCGTAAAACTCCACGCCCTGCTCCAGCCGTTTGTCGTTGAGAAATATCTCCCGGTACTCGTACCAGGGCTTGCTTTTCTCAGCTGGCCGGGCGATCGCCTTGAGGATGCTCTCCTGGCGCTGGGCGCTGGCGAATAACAGCAGCAACTGCTCCCGATCGAACTCCTGCTCGGCCACCAGTTCGTCGACCAGCTCTATAGTTGCCGGATGGGTGGAATAATTATCTGCAGCGCAGGACAAGGTGCTCCACAGGCAGGTCACCACAAAGGCGACTTTCAGGCGTACCGACATACTCTAATACTCATCAATGGATAGAGAAAAAATTAGGCTATTGGCGACAGTCAAAATGCCATCACCGGGGCCCCGTGGATTTTTCGGTACTGATCGCCATCAGGATGCCAAAACCCGCCATCAGCGTGACTACCGACGTCCCACCGGCACTCACCAGAGGCAGGGGCACACCCACCACCGGAAGCAGACCGGCAACCATGCCCATATTAACAAATATGTATACAAAAAACGTCAACGTGAGGCTTCCAGCCATCATTCTGCCAAAACTGGATTGGGCACGTACACCGATCCAGAAGCCGCGTAGCAGAATCAGCAAATAAATACCCAGCAGCACCAGCACACCGCGCAGGCCAAACTCCTCGGACATCACTGCAATGATAAAATCCGTGTGGCTCTCTGGAAGGAAATCCAGGTGCGACTGCGTGCCGTTCATCCAGCCCTTGCCCTCCCAACCGCCAGAGCCGATGGCTGTCTTGGACTGGATAATATTCCACCCGGCGCCCAACTTGTCACTTTCTGGATCCAACATAGTGAGAATCCGCTGTTTCTGGTAGTCCTTTAGTACAAACATCCAGGCGGGCCAGGCAGAGGCAACTGCCAGTACTACCGCCCCGAATATGTAGCGCCAGCCCATCCCCGCCATAAAAAGCACAAACAGGCCGCTGGCGGCAATCAGTAGAGCGGTGCCCAGATCCGGCTGTTGCAGGATCAGTGCCGCCGGCAGACCGATCAGCACCAGGACTGCAAGGATATGCAGGAAGCGGGGCGGCAGCGTGCGATCTGCCAGATACCAGGCTACTGTCAGCGGCAGGACCAGCTTCATGATCTCTGAGGGCTGGAAGCGAAAACCACCCAGAGAGAGCCAGCGCTGGGCGCCTTTGGCGCCCACGCCAACCAGCATTACAGCAACCAGTGTTGCCAACCCCGCCGCGTATAGCCAGGGCGCCCAGCGCATAATCCGCGCCATGCTGAGCTGGGCCACAACAAACATGATGGCGTAAGCCAGCAGGAAGTAACGCCCCTGGCGAACTACGGCACCCATGTCCTTGCCAGAGCCGCTGTACAACACGACGAGTCCGTAGGCAGTAAGGGCCAACAATAATACCAACAGCGGAATATCGATATGAAAACGACTGATGGCACTGGGCCGGTTGGCCAGATCGGCGGAGCCCTGATGTGGCATCTGGCGCAGATAATCTGCCATCAGCCGGCCCCACCGAGCAGCCAGGTATCGATCACGGCGCGGGCAATGGGATAGGCGGCAGAACTACCGCCGCCATTTTCCACAATGATTGCCACCGCAATAGTGGGTGCCTCGACCGGGGCAAAGGCGATAAACAAGCCGTGATGCCGGTGGCGCTCCGCGACCTCTTCCTCTTTGTAAACCGCACCCTGGGCAATACCGATCACCTGGGCGGTACCGGTCTTGCCTGCCATCTGATATTCAATGCCTTTTGCCAGTGCTTTGGCGGTACCGCGCTTGCCATGCACCACTTCCACCATGCCCTCGTACACTGCATCCCAGTACTCCTCCGGGACAACAATGGGGTCCAGCAGCGGAGCGGGAACGAGCTCGCCGTCTATGCTGTGAAGCAATCGAGGTGTCCTGCGCACCCCCTTGCTGGCCAGAACGCTGGTGGCAACCGCCAATTGCATAGGTGACGTAAGCATGTAGCCCTGGCCAATACCGGCGCTGATGGTTTCCCCCGGGTACCAGGTCTGCCCCATGGCGTCGCGCTTCCAGCGGGTGGAGGGCAGTACACCCCGTCGCTCGTTGGTGGTGTCGATGCCAGTGCGCTCGCCCAGTCCGAAAGGTTTGAGATAATCGTACATGCGATCGATGGTGAGGCGCCGCGCGAGATCATAAAAATAGACGTCACAGGACTCGGCGATCGCCATTTTCATGTCTACCCTGGGCGCGTGACCGGTGCCCCGGATTCGCAAAATCCAGTCGCGGTACTTGCGCGAATCCCCCGGCAGGCTGTACCAACCGGGATCCGGCACTGTAGTCTCAGGGGTTACCAGCCCGGACTCGAGCCCCGCCATTGCCATGAAAGGCTTGATCGTCGAGCCCGGCGGATACTGGCCCTGTATCGCGCGGTTAAACAGTGGCACATCGAGAGAATCCCGCAGGGCACTGTAATCGACGGTGCTGATACCATTCACAAAGAGGTTGGTGTCAAAGCCAGGCGTGGATACCAAGGCCAATACACCCCCGGTCAGCGGATCTATGGCCACCACAGCACCGCGCTGATCGCCCAGAGCCTCTAACGCCGATCGCTGTACGCGGATATCCAGATTCAACACCAGATCCGCGCCTGGCTTGGGATCAAACCGTTCCAACACACGTAATACCCGGCCGTGAGCGTTGGTCTCTACGTTCTGGTAGCCGACTTCACCGTGGAGGATGTCTTCGTAGTACTTTTCCACCCCAACCTTGCCCACATGAAAAGTACCGCGGTAGTCCGATTCGTCCAGATATAGCACTTCCTCTTCATTGATGCGCCCCACGTAACCAATGGCATGCGAGAACAGCTCGCCATGGGGGTAATAGCGCAGCAGCTGCGCATCCACCACCACACCCGGAAAACGGTAGCGATTAACGGCCAATTGCGCACGCTCCTGTTCAGTGAGACGAAATCGCAGGGGTACCGCCTCGTAAGGGCGGCGGCGCTGGAGTTTCTTGCGAAAATTCTCCAGGTCAGCCTCACTGATGGGAAGCATCGTCCCCAGTTCGGCCAGGGTAGCGTCAAGATCCACCACCTGTTCGCGCACAATAGACAACATATAACTGGGGCGATTATCCGCCAGCAATTCACCGTTGCGGTCGTAAATCAAACCCCGCTTGGGCGGCAGCGGTTGCAGCTGAACCCTGTTGCGCTCGGACTGCGTGCGATACACCTCATACTCGGTCACCTGCAGAGTGTAATAGCGTGCGAGGATGACACCCAGCAGGCCGAGAACCAACAGGACGGCGGTGACAGTACGGGCGTTGTTGATCCGGGTTTCGCGGTGCGAATCCTTCAGCTGGATATGGTTTGGCATCTAAGCCCGGCCCTGAGGACTGTCAAGAAAACTATTCGCGATGATACGGGTGGTTCACAGTGATTGTCCAAGCCCGGTACAGTTGTTCGGTTAATAAAACCCTTACGAGGGGGTGTGGCAAGGTAAGATCGCTGAGAGACCAGCGCATATCCGCCCTGCCAAGGCATGCACTGGACAGCCCGTCAGGCCCGCCTATCATCAGGCTGTAGTTGGCAGCAGACATTTGCCAGGACTCCAGTTGCTGCGCCAGCTGTGCAGTAGAAATACGTTTTCCCTCCACATCCAGCGCTATGGCCCGGTCGGCGGCAGGGATAGCCTTGAGAATCTGCTCGCCCTCGCGCTCACGCAACTGTTCCGGCTTGCTGTCGCGCACTCGCCTGGCCAGTGGAATTTCCCGCCACTGCAGATTGAGCTCCCGGGGCAAGCGGCGGCTGTAGTCCTCCACCGCCTGACTCACCCACGCGGGCATTTTAGTGCCCACTGCCACAATGCTTATCCGCATCAGGCCGGTGATTCGGTGTTAACCCAGAGGCGCTCCAGATCGTAAAAATCCCGCGTTGCGGGCAGCATGACATGGACGACCACATCGCCAAAATCCACCAGCACCCATTCGCCGGCATCTTCACCTTCAACCCCCAGCGGACGCAATTCCTGGCGCTTGGCCTCCATGCAGACATTGTCCGCCAGCGATTTTACATGCCGATTGGAGGTACCGCTGGCGATGATCAGGAAATCCATAACATCGGTAAGGCCCCTGACATCAAGGGTTACGACATTGACGGCTTTGAGGTTCTCCAGCGCATCAACGACAATCTTCTTCTGTGCTTCAGCATCCATTCAGTTTGCTCATTGTTTAAAACTTCGATTCATAAAATACCTCTTCACTGGTAGAGACTATGCGACTCAATATAATCCAGTACCGCCTGCGGTAACAGGTAGCGTGCGGAATGACCTGTGGCCAGCAGGCGGCGTATCTCCGTGGAAGAGATCGCCAGAGGCCGCAATTCCTCTACCAGAACACCGCCACAGGGCTGCCCGCCCAGCTGTCCGGGGCTATCCAGCCGATGCTGCTGTATCCAGTCAGCGACCTCCCCCACCTCGGGGAGCTGCCAGCCGGGGCGAGCGATAACCACCACATGAGCCCAGTTCAGCAATTCCTGCCAGCGATGCCAGCTGGTAATCGCCAGTACCGCGTCACAACCCATTACCAGACAGAGACCGCGCTCCTCGCCCAGCTCCCGCCGCAACTCCATCAGGCTGTCGATAGTATAGGAGGTGCCCTGACGCTGCAGCTCACGGCTGTCACAAGCGAGCCGAGGCTCCCCTGCGACTGCCAGTTCCACCATAGCGGCCCGATGATCCGCACTGCATGTGGGCATGTCACGGTGGGGCGGCACAGCACAGGGCATCAGACGCAACTGCTGTAGCTGAAGACGTTCCACCAATTCCAGCGCCGAACGCAGGTGGCCGTAGTGCACCGGATCAAAGGTTCCACCGAAAACCCCTACCGGGCCCGGTGGTGCGTTTGTATCACTCAAGTGCGGACCTGCCCCTCGCCAAATACCACGTATTTCTGGGAGGTGAGGCCCTCCAGCCCAACCGGGCCCCGGGCGTGCAACTTGTCCGTCGAGATGCCGATCTCGGCACCCAGCCCGTACTCGAAACCGTCGGCGAAGCGGGTGGAGGCATTGACCATCACCGAGGCGGAGTCCACCTCGCGCAGGAATCGCATGGCCCGGCCGTGGTCGCGGGTAACAATGCTGTCGGTGTGCAGCGAACTGTAGGTGTTGATGTGGTCGATGGCCTCATTGAGGTCTTGCACCACGCGCACCGCCAGGATAGGCCCGAGGTATTCCTCGCGCCAGTCCTGCTCCGTTGCCGCGGTAATGCCAGGAAGAATCGCCAACGTCTTTTCGCAACCGCGTAATTCCACACCTTTTTCAGCGTACTCAGCCGCCAGGCGAGGCAGCAAATCAGCCGCCGTTGATTCCGCCAGCAGCAGCGTTTCCATGGTGTTGCAGGTACCGTAGCGCTGGGTTTTGGCATTAATCGCAATATTGATTGCCATCTCGCTGTCGGCGCCGTCGTCAATATAGACATGGCAGACCCCATCCAGGTGTTTTATCACCGGCACCCGGGAATCTGCACTGATGCGCTCAATCAGGCCTTTGCCCCCACGCGGCACAATCACATCCACGTACTCGGGCATGGTAATCATGCGCCCAACCGCCGCCCGGTCCGCCGTGTTAACCACCTGTACCGCTGTCTCTGGCAGCCCGGCAGCACGCAAGCCCTGTACCAGGCAACGGGCGATAGCTGCATTAGAAGACAAGGCCTCGGAGCCGCCGCGCAAAATGGTGGCGTTCCCCGATTTGAGGCAGAGGCTGGCAGCCTCAACGGTGACATTGGGCCGGGACTCATAAATAATACCGATCACTCCCAGGGGCACCCGCATCTTGCCCACCTGAATACCGCTGGGCATCATATTCATATCGGTTATGGCGCCCACCGGATCAGACAAATCGGCAACCTGGCGCAAGCCCTCCAGCATGGCGTCAATACGCGCCGGTGTCAGCTCAAGGCGGTCCATCAGCGGCGCAGCCAGGCCGTTTGCCTCGCCCCGGGCAAGATCCTCGGCGTTGGCAGCCATAAGTTGCGCACGACTGCTGTCCAGCGCATCCCGGGTGGCAAGCAGCGCATGGTTGCGCACCGCTGTCGCGGACGCAGCAACACGGCGCGAGGCGGCGCGCGCTGCCCGGCCCAACTCATCCATGTACTGATCGACATCCATCACTAGATCGCTCTACTCTCGACAAAAGCGGCATTATACCCGAAGCCCCGAGGCCGTGTGCTAAGCTCTGCGCAGAAATAATCACGGGGCAAGCCCATGTCCAATCCCATCGAAATCGAGTTCTTCTACGACTGTTCCAGCCCCTGGACCTATTTCGCCTTCACCCGAATGCTGCCGCTGGCAAAAGAGCTCAATTTACCCGTCCGCTGGCGCCCGTTTCTGGTGGGCGGGGTCTTCAACACGGTAAACAAGCAGGTCTACACCAACCGGGCAGAGATGTTCACAAACCCGGAAAACAAACGAAAAATGACCTATTACCTGAAAGACCTCGGCGACTGGGCCGCGCTCTGCGGGGTCACGGCAGTCTGGCCCCCGGGACACCCCATCAGTGCCGTAAAAGCCATGCGCGGCGCCTTCTTCGCCGAGGAACAGGGCCTGCTAATCCCCTATTCCAAAGCCGTTTTCGAAGCCTACTGGGGCGGCGTCAATGCAGATATCGCCAGCGACGCAGTGCTGCTGGACATTTGCCAGCAGGCGGGACTGGACACTGAGGCATTTTTCAATGCCATCACCGCACCCGCCTACAAGGATCTGCTGCGACAAAATACCGACGAGGTCATAGCGCGCGGCGGCTTCGGCTCCCCCACCATCTATATCAACCACGACGATATGTACTTCGGCAATGATCGGCTTCCCTTGGTGGAGCATAGGCTTCGGCAGCTGCTGGACGCGCAATAGAACGTAATTGTCACTGCTGTTCCGGCTTCATACCTGTGGCACAGCATTTGAAGCCTTAAGCTCCCAAATCTTGGCTATATGAAAGCGGTCACGGTCCGGTTAGCCCCCCCGAATCGGCCGTGGCTCCACAAAAAAATCCGGCTGCTGCGCAACTCGACCATTTTTTGCTGCGCAAAAAATTGGGACTCGAACAGTGCTCGCCGACAGCCCCGGATTTTTTTGTTCCGCCAAGCACGGCCTGACTGATTCGGGGGGACTAACCGGACCGCGACCTTCCATCAAGCGTTTGCAGGTTTTTAGGTTTTCTTTTCACGATCGGTCTGGGAACCCCGGGCACAGCAGGCTCCCATTGGAACAAACCAAAATCAGATTCACAAAATACACAAATTAACGTTTACGTTAACGTAAGCTTGGGATATATTCACCGCCACGAACTAAAAACCCGGAGAAAACAAAGACAGTGCCCGGCAAGACCCACACCATCTCGCAGCTGGCCAAAGAGTTCGGGGTAACCACCCGGACCATCCGCTTCTATGAAGAAAAAGGCCTGGTAACCCCGCTGCGGGAAGGCCAGAAACGGCTTTATACCAATGCCGACCGGGTGCGTATCAAACTGATACTGCGCGGCAAACGCATCGGCATGACGCTGCAGGAATGTGTCGAGTTTATCGACATGTACGACCCCGAGCACAACAACGCAGAGCAACTACACTCACTGATAGATAACGTAAAAAGCCGGCGTGAGCAGCTGTTGCAACAGAAACGGGACATTGACGAGATGCTGGCGGGCCTGGCAGAAGTTCAGGGGCTGTGCGAGGCATCACTGGCCGGCGAGCAACCGCCCAATCCAAACACCAACAAACCTGACAATGACTAACGGGAACACACTATGAATACCGGATACCCCACTCTGAACTTTGGCCTGGGTGAAGAGATAGACATGCTGCGCGACGCGGTATACCAGATGTGCCAGAAGGAAATCGCACCCCGGGCGGCGCAGATTGACAGGGACAACGAGTTCCCGGCTGACCTGTGGCGCAAATTTGGCGATATGGGCCTGTTGGGCATTACCGTCGAAGAGGAGTACGGGGGCAGCGGTATGGGCTATCTCGCGCACTCCATTGTTATGGAGGAGATCAGCCGTGAGTCTGCCTCAGTGGGCCTGTCCTATGGCGCCATGAGCAATCTGTGTCTGAACCAGATTCGCAAAAATGGCAATGAGGCACAGAAACAAAAGTATCTGCCCAAACTGTGCAGTGGCGAGCATGTGGGGGCACTGGCCATGTCAGAGGCCAACGCCGGCTCCGACGTGGTCAGCATGAAGCTCAATGCCCGCAAAGAGGGCGATAAATATATTCTCAATGGCACCAAGATGTGGATTACCAATGGTCCGGATGCGGATGTGTACGTTATTTACGCGAAAACTGACACGAGTGGCGGGTCTAAGGGCATCACGGCATTCCTTGTAGAGCGTGACTACCCCGGTTTCTCGCGCTCACCGAAGCTCGACAAGCTGGGCATGCGCGGCTCCAACACTTGCGAGCTGGTATTTGAAGATGTGGAAGTGCCGGCAGAGAACGTGATGAGAAATGAGGGGGACGGTGTACGTATCCTCATGTCCGGGCTGGACTACGAGCGCACGGTTTTATCCGGCGGGCCAGTTGGCATCATGCAGGCCTGCATTGACGAGGTACTCCCCTACCTGCACGACCGCAAGCAGTTCGGCCAGAGCATAGGAGAATTCCAGTTAATGCAGGGTAAACTGGCAGATATGTATGCCGACCTGAATGCCTCACGCGCCTATCTGTACGCGGTGGCGGGCGCCTGTGATCGGGGCGAGGAAACCCGCCAGGACTGCGCCGCCGTAATCCTGTTCACCGCCGAGAAAGCAACCCAGATGGGCCTGCAGGCCATCCAGGCCATGGGTGGCTTCGGTTATACCAACGAGTCGAACGCGGGCCGTTTGCTGCGCGATGCCAAGCTGTACGAGATAGGTGCAGGCACGTCAGAAGTTCGGCGCATGCTAATCGGCCGCGAACTGTTCAACGCAACTGCATAGGTAACATTATATGAGCGTCATTCAGTCACGCATCAACACCCGCGACGCGACCTTCAACGCGAACCGCGAAGACATGCAGGCCCAGGTGGACGACCTGCGCAAACTGGTCGACCAGGTTCGCCAGGGCGGCGGCGCCAAAGCCCAGGAGCGCCATGTCTCCCGCGGCAAATTATTGCCAAGAGACCGTCTGAATGCCGTTCTGGACCCCGGCTCGCCCTTTCTGGAACTGTCCCAGCTGGCGGCTTACAAGGTCTACGAGGACGAGGTTCCGGGTGCGGGCATTATCACCGGCATCGGCCGGATTGCCGGCCAGGAATGCATGATTTTCGTTAATGATGCCACCGTGAAAGGCGGCACCTACTACCCCCTGACTGTCAAGAAGCAGGGTCGAGCCCAGACCATAGCCCAGGAAAACCACCTGCCCTGTATCTACCTGGTGGACTCCGGTGGCGCCTTCCTGCCACTGCAGGACGAGGTATTTCCCGACCGCGAGCACTTTGGTCATGCCTTTTACAACCAGGCGCGCATGTCCTCCATGGGCATTCCCCAGATCGCTGCCGTGCTCGGCTCCTGCACAGCGGGCGGCGCTTACCTTCCCGCCATGGCGGACGAGTCCATTATTGTGAAGAATCAGGGCACGATTTTTCTCGGTGGGCCGCCACTGGTGAAAGCCGCCACCGGCGAAATCGTCAGCGCGGAGGAACTGGGGGGCGCAGATGTGCACTGTCGCACCTCGGGTGTGACCGATCACTACGCCAATAACGATCACCACGCGCTGCAACTTGTGCGCCGCGCAGTCGCGCGCACAAACCGTGTAAAGCCGGTATCCATGGACCTGAAGGAACCGGTTGAGCCCCTTTACCCGGTAGAGGATATCTACGGCGTTATTCCCTCAGACAAAAAGCAGCCCTTTGATATTCGGGAAATCATCGCGCGCATCGTCGACGGTTCCGATTTTGATGAATTCAAAGCGCTCTACGGGGAGACCCTGGTCTGTGGTTTCGCGCGCATTCACGGCTACCCGGTAGGCATTATTGCCAACAACGGTATCCTGTTCGGCGAGTCCGCCGTCAAGGGTGCTCACTTCGTCGAACTGTGTGCCCAGCGCAAGACACCTCTGGTATTCCTGCAGAACATCACCGGCTTTATGGTCGGCAAGCAGTATGAGGCCGGCGGTATCGCGCGCCACGGCGCAAAGATGGTGCACGCCGTGGCCTGTGCCAATGTACCCAAGTTCACGGTAATCATCGGCGGCTCATTTGGTGCGGGCAACTACGCCATGTGCGGTCGCGCCTATGAGCCTCGCCTGATGTTCATGTGGCCCAATGCCCGTATTTCGGTGATGGGCGGCGAGCAGGCAGCCGGCGTGCTGGCGACAGTGCGGCAGGATGTGTTGTCGCGGGATGACAAGGCGATGACGCCGGAAGAGGAGAAAGCGTTCAAACAGCCAATTCTCGATCTGTATGAGAAGCAGGGTCATCCCTACTACGCCTCGGCACGTCTGTGGGACGATGGCGTTATTGACCCGGCGGATACGCGGATGGTGTTGGGCCTGTCGATCTCGGCGACGCTTAATGCGCCTATTGAAGATACGAAGTTTGGCGTGTTCAGGATGTGATTGTGAACAATTGATCTATAGGTACCTGCGGCTCCGTTCGCGGTCCGGTTCCCGAAAGGGGGTGCCTGGACACGCCGCAAGTACATCCATGTAGGCTCGTTTCCCGAACGCGGACCGGGCCATCCATGGCCTCAGACGGTCCATGCTCCCCCTTTCGGGAGCCGGACCTGAGATTGACACGACGATGAGAGATGCACATGTTCGATAAAATTCTGATTGCCAATCGCGGCGAGATCGCCTGCCGCGTTATCAAGACGGCCCGGCGCTTGGGTATTGCCACGGTTGCGGTGTATTCCGACGCGGATCGCGAGTCACTGCATGTGCAAATGGCCGATGAGGCCATTCATATCGGTGCCGCCCCGGCCCGGGAGTCCTATCTGCTGGGGGACCGGATTCTGGCGGCCGCATTGGCCACCGGCGCACAGGCTGTGCACCCGGGTTATGGCTTTCTGTCTGAAAATGCGGGGTTCGCACGGGCCTGTGCAGAAAAAGGCGTGGTGTTTATCGGCCCGCCGACGGCGGCCATTGAGGCCATGGGCTCCAAATCGGCTGCCAAACGCATTATGGAGAAGGCCGGTGTGCCGCTGGTGCCCGGCTATCACGGGGACGATCAGGATCCGGCTATTCTGCGAGCATCCGCGGAAGAGATGGGCTACCCCGTATTGCTCAAGGCCACCGCAGGTGGCGGCGGCAAGGGTATGCGCCAGGTCTGGTCTGGCGGTGAATTTGACGAGGCACTGGCCGCGGCCAAGCGGGAGTCCCTGTCCAGCTTTGGTGATGACACCATGCTGGTGGAAAAGTACCTGACCAAGCCGCGTCATGTAGAGCTGCAGGTTTTTTGCGATAACGCGGGAAATGGCGTGTACCTGGCTGAGCGGGATTGCTCGGTACAGCGCCGGCACCAGAAGGTTATAGAAGAAGCACCAGCGCCCGGCATGACCGAAGAACTGCGCAAGGAAATGGGCAATACCGCTGTGACGGCGGCGCAGGCCATCGATTATCGCGGGGCGGGTACGGTGGAGTTCCTGCTGGATGAGGACGGCAGTTTCTACTTCATGGAAATGAACACCCGTTTGCAGGTTGAGCACCCGGTGACAGAAATGATCACCGGCCAGGATCTCGTGCAATGGCAGCTGCTGGTCGCCGCGGGAGAGCCGCTACCGCTGACGCAGGATCAGGTACAGATACGCGGCCACGCCTTCGAGGCGAGGGTGTACGCGGAAGACCCCGACAACGACTTTTTACCCGTTACCGGCACTCTGGGCTATCTGCAGCCACCGGAAGAAAGCCGGCATGTGCGAGTGGATACCGGTGTACGCCAGGGCGATGAAGTCAGCGTGTACTACGACCCGATGATCGCCAAACTCATTGTCTGGGATGAATCCAGGGAGCGCGCACTGCAACGACTGGCAACTGCCCTGTCGGCGTACCGCATTGGCGGTACCGTGACCAACCTGGATTTTCTATACAATCTTGCCACCAGCCGGCCCTTCCGGGAGGCCGAACTGGATACCGGCTTTATCGAAAAGCACAGCGAACTGATTTTTCACCAGCGTCCCCAGGACCTGGAGCGCGAGCTGCCGCTGGCGGCTCTCGCACTGCTGCTGCACAAGCAACAAAATGGCAGCGCCAGCTCCTGGGTAGACCCGTGGTCGCCATGGCAGACGGGCAATGCCTGGCGCCTGAATGAGCCCCACGCCCATCGACTCATCCTGCACTGCCACCAGCAGGATCACGCGGTGGAAGTGGAGCAGCGCGGTGCGCTCTATATCGTGCGTGCAGCCGGGCGCGAGGTGCAACTACACGGCGAACTGCTGGGCGACAGCTTGCAAATTGAGGTGGAGGGTCACCGCCAGCGCGGCACCCTGGCCAGCGTGAAGGACGGCTTTACACTTTATCTGGCCGGGGGAGCCTGTCACTTCCGCGAGGTTCTTCCCGACCTTGGCGAGTCCGATGCCACCGGCGCAGACGCGAATCTGGCCGCGCCAATGAACGGCACGATTGTCGCCCTATTGGGGGAAGTGGGCTCCGCGGTTGAGGCCAACACACCTCTGCTGGTGATGGAAGCCATGAAGATGGAGCACACCATACGGGCACCATCCGCGGGCACCGTCAACGCGTTCTATTATCAACCCGGCGACCTGGTTGACGGCGGCGCCGAACTGCTGGACTTCAGCCCCGACAGCGCAGCCGGTGACGACAAATGACACTGCCCCCAAAAGTACAGTTGGTTGAGGTTGGTCCCCGGGATGGGCTGCAAAACGAGCCCAGTACCATTCCGCTGACGGCAAAGTTGCAACTGATCGACGATCTTGCCACCGCCGGTCACACAATGATCGAGGCTGGCAGTTTCGTGAACCCGAAATGGATTCCACAAATGGCCGACAGCGCGGCAGTGTTTGCCGGCATCTCCCGGCGCGAGGGAGTACGATACGCTGCGCTCACCCCCAACCTGCAGGGTTTTGAACGAGCGGTGGCAGCGGGTGCGGATGAGGTGGCGATATTTGCCGCAGCCTCAGAGTCGTTCTCACAGAAAAACATCAACTGCAGTATCGCCGATAGCCTGAAACGCTTTAGCGAAGTCATGGCCGCGGCGAAGGAGCAGAATATTGCCGTGCGGGGTTATGTGTCCTGCGTACTGGGTTGCCCCTACGAGGGAGAAATTGCGCCACAGGCGGTGGCCACTGTCTGCGACGAGTTGCTGGCCCTGGGCTGTTACGAGGTATCTCTGGGTGACACCATAGGCACGGGCACTGCCGGCAGCATGCAGCGCCTGCTGGACACCCTGCTCACCCGGTTTAAACCGCAGCAGTTGGCGGTGCACTGCCACGACACTTACGGCCAGGCTCTCAGCAACATACTGGTAGCCCTGCAAATGGGCATCGCTACAGTGGATTCATCGGTGGCAGGACTGGGTGGCTGCCCCTATGCGAAGGGTGCGTCCGGCAATGTGGCTACAGAGGATGTCGTTTACATGCTAAACGGCCTGGGCATCACAACCGGCCTTGATTTGCCGGCTCTGATTCGCGCGGGCAATCGCATCTCGGCAGTGCTCAAGCGGCCCAACGGCTCCAGGGCAGCCGCTGCACTGGACCTGAAATCTGCCTGAGCTAAGCTGACAACCACCGCCAGTGGAACCACCAGGGGATCAGGTGACAACAAGCGTACATTACTCCCGGCTGCGGGTACTTGCAGCCATACTGATCACGACATCGGGTGTGGGGCAGGTTGCACTGCTGTGGTTTCGCGATCTGAACGCCGACACACTCACGGGAGCATTCGTTGGTGTGGTTTACATCATTATCGGAATCGGTCTGCTGGGGCAATCGCGCTTTGCCCTGTTTGTGGCCATTGTGATTCCGCTGGCGGCAGCCACCGTGTTGCTCAATGTTGTTCCGGGCGGCGCACCCGCCACACTGCAAATTATTCGCCTGAGCATAGACCTGCTGGTGATTACCAGTTCCGCCCTGGTGCTGGCAAATTCCCGGGGCTAGTCCACTAATTAAGTCTCACATTCCAGTGCTACTGGCACTTCTGGCCCTGCGCTCATCAGCAAACAGGTAACAACCGCTGTCGGCAGGAACGTCCAACAGCGGCGTGTCCAACTGCTGTGGCGTAGGCCCGAATTGCCTGGCCAGCGGGCGCAATTTATCCAGATCGAAGTTATATAACCGCGCTGCATTTTCGCCAAGAATCATGCGTCTCTCGCGCTCTGGAATACCCGGGAAAGTGAGCTGCAGGGATTCCAGGTTATACGGAAACGTCCCCTCGAAATGCGGGTAGTCATTACCCCAGCATATCTGCTCAACATCCACGTGTTCGCCGCCGCCCAGCTCAGCGAAGCTCGGAAAACTGGCCCCGTAATAGCAATTGCGACGGGCATAAAAGCTCGGCGGCTCACGCAGAACCCACTGCAAGTTCGAGTAGTCCATCTCGCCAATGGCCCCGGCGCTGAAACCCTCATGGATGCGATCAAGGCTACGCAACAGCTCGGGAGCCCAGGAGCAACCAGACTCCGTGAGAATATAACGAAGTCGGGGATAGCGTTCGAATACACCGCTCAGTAACAGATGACTGTAGCCCCGCTTACAGTAAAAGGGGACTTCCGACATCCACAGGGCTTCTGCCACCGGCCCGCTGCCATAGTCCGGAAGACCCTGGCCGGAATGCTGGTTCATCACCAGATCACAGTCCTGGATGGCCGCGTACAATGGCTCCCAGTCCGGATGGTAAAGTGGCTTCAGCCAGGTACAGTCTTCCGGAACCAGCGGTAACAGAACACCTCCGCGCAAACCCGCCTCGGCAATCCACTGCACGTCCTTGATTGCCTCATCGATATTATTGGGCAGTATCAACCCCACTCCCGCGCGGCGGTGCGGGTCCTCGTCGCAAAAATCCTTAAGCCAGCGATTGTGAGCGCGAATGCCGGCCAGTGCCCGCTCATAGTTCTCCGGACGCGGCGGTTGGCTGGTAACAATACTTTTGGCAAAGAAAGGCGGCACCGTGTTCGGGTAAACCACCTCGCCCACCACACCCTGGCTATTCTGGTCCCGGCTGCGAATGTCGAAGTCCCAGTTGCGCAGCTTTCTGTCGCCGTAGTGCTGCTGTGAGGGGTTGCGGTAACCGCCGCGCCACTCATCGAAGACCTCCCGCCACCGCGGCTCGAGATACTCCCGGTACTGGGCGTGGCTGCCACCGGCATGGGTATCGGCGGTTATCAGAATATAGGGCTCATTACTCAAGTTGGGGCTCCCGAAATAGTGGCTGGTATGGCTGCCTGGACGGCCAGCATACCAATGCACGGGGCACTAAATACGGTTGTGGCCAAGGAAACAGTCCCCAGCTCAAATGCTTGGACCGCTCGGTGGCATATCAACAAGCCCACCGGGCGGTGATGGATAGCTTATACACATACACTAGCTATAATGGCCACCCCTCAGGCTCTGATATACACAGCCGGGCAGCTGGGTATCGACCCCACCAGGCCGGGAATCATCAGAGGCGCCCTTACAGGAATAACTGACCGACATGGCATTAAAGCCCACGATTTATAAAGCCCAGATCGAGCTGGCCGATAGCGACAACAACCGCTACGAGAGTCTGGCCCTGACGCTGGCGCGTCACCCCTCGGAAACTCTGGAGCGACTGACGGCGCGCCTGATGGCCTACTGTCTAAATGCCGGCCGGGGCCTGGAGTTTACCCGCGGCCTTTCCACTGCGGATGAACCGGACATCTGGCTGCACAGCGACAGCGGCGAAATCGAACACTGGATAGAACTGGGCCAGCCTGAGCACCTGCGCCTGCGCAAGGCTTGCGGGCGGGCACGGTTGGTCAGCCTTTACATATTTAGCAAGAGCAGCGACACCTGGTGGAAGCTGAACGAAGAGGCCGTCACCGCACTTCCGCACTTCCGCGCCTGGCAATTTAACTGGCCTGAGATAGAGGGGGTCGCAGCACTACTGGATCGCACTGTGCAGTTAAGCGTGAGCATCGTGGGCGGTATAATCTACGTGGACAATGGCAGCGGTTCAGCCAGTCTCGAGCCGCGATTACTCTACACCTCGGATTGAGTCTTGCAGATCAACTTCGCAGCCAGGGGGTGACTGGCTTGCGCGGCAACTTGCCCCGGAAAGCAGCATACAGGGCCGATTTTGGCTAGTCGTCGCCGGGGTCGAGGGCTATATTGTGAGCATGAATTCAGCCACTATCAGCCCCGATACCGACACACCGGCCAGTCCGGATCCGGCCGCCTTACCCAATCCTGATATCTGTCGCCAGGCCCGGCTGTCCAGGGACCCGCGCTTTGACGGTGAATTTTTTCTCGCAGTACGCACTACCGGAATCTATTGCCGCCCCATCTGTCCGGCGCGCCCCCCTGCGGAAAAAAATGTCAGCTATTATCGCAGCTCCGCCGAGGCCGCCAGGGATGGTTACCGACCCTGTCTGCGGTGCCGGCCGGAATCCGCGCCCAGCAGCCCCGCCTGGCAGGGCACCGCCACTACTGTCCAGAGAGCGCTGCAACTGATTCAGCTCGGTGCACTCAATACGGGAACCCTCGCACAGCTGGCGGAACGGCTGGGAATCGGTGAGCGCTATCTACGCAAGTTATTTGAACGTGAACTGGGTGTCTCGCCGCAGGCCATCGCCCTTAACCAACGCCTGTTATTTGCCAGAAAGTTGCTGGCAGAAACTCCGATGACCGTGACGGATATCGCTTTCGCCGCTGGCTTTGGCAGCGTACGCCGCTTTAATAGCGCCATCAAAGCGCAATTCAGGCAAACACCGGGTGACTTGCGCCGCCGGCCCGGGCGGGTCATCGCTGGCGGCGGCATACGGTTGCAACTACAGTACCGGCCTCCATACGACTGGACCGGCGTGCTGAACTTTTTCTCCCGACACGCGGTGGCGGGGGTAGAAGCAGTTGACGATTCCGGCTATCACCGCAAGGTATTTCTGGCAGGGTGCCCTGCCACCATTGCTGTGCGGCCAGTGCCCGGCCGCGATGCGCTGGAACTGGAACTGCACACCGAAGACCACAGCCTGCTCATGCCAGTGGTCGCCAGCGTCAGACGAATGTTTGATCTGGACGCCAACCCCGGGGCGATAGCCGAAACACTGGGCCGGGATCCGTCTCTGGCCCCCCTGCTGCGAGCATACCCGGGCATCAGGGCACCTGGCAGCTGGTCATTTTACGAGTCCGCCATGCGCGCCATTATCGGTCAGCAAGTCAGCACGGTAGCGGCGCGCAGTATTTGTGGCCGCCTCGCGGCCGCCACCAGTGTCGACCCCGATCACAAGGTATTTCCCTCAGCCAGCGCCCTGTCGGCCCTGGACGACAGCCATTTCCCGATGCCGGGGCGACGGCGCGAGACACTGCGCCAGTTGTGCGACCAATACGGCGGGCGCGAAGACACATTAGACCTTACAGCACTTGCCGCCACCAGGGGTGTGGGGCCCTGGACCCTCGCCATGGTGGCCATGCGCGGAGCCGGCGACCCGGATGCATTCCCCACGCGGGATCTCGGCCTGGAAAACGCCTGGCGGGAACTTAGCAATAACAAAGAAGGGAAGCTGCAGGAGCAAGCCCTGAGCTGGCGTCCCTGGCGTTCCTATGCCGCCAATTTACTCTGGAGGAGTTTATAGACCATGAACTATCAATTGCTGGACACACCCATTGGCCGCCTGCGTTTGTTGTCTACCGGATCACATCTGGCCGCAATCGAATTCGCGCACCAGCACAGCGACGCAGGCGACGACAGCTGCATTACCGATCCCGTGCTGAAGAGCAGCGCCAGGCAGTTGCAGGAGTACTTTGCCGGCCAACGCACATCCTTCGACCTGCCACTGGCACCCCGCGGTACCGACTTCCAACGCCTGGTATGGAGCGCTCTGTCTGCCATACCCTGGGGTGCCGTGCGGAGTTATGCGGACATCGCACGCGCTATCGGCAGGCCAAAAGCGGTGCGGGCTGTCGGTGCCGCCAATGGCCGCAACCCGCTGCCTATCGTGGTGCCCTGCCATCGGGTTATCGGCAGTGATGGCTCGCTCACCGGCTTTGCCGGAGGGCTGGATATGAAACGTAAGCTGCTGCAACTGGAAGGGTCACTGGAGGACCGCCAGGCGGGAATGGGGTTCTAGCGTACGCTCTAGGCGTTAAGGTCTGGAATCATCTCGTCCTTGAGCCGCTCGATAGCGTCTTTCAGGCGCAATTTTTCCTTTTTGAGCCGCTGCAAGAGAATCTGGTTCTGGTAGGGATAGCCATAGAGCTCGGCGATCTTTGAATCAAGCACGCGGTGCCTGGTTTGCAGCTGAAGCAAACGCATAGCTGGTGTGAGCGGCTCATTGGCTGCATCCGCGCCCGAACTGGCGCTGTTGTAGGTTAAATCGCTCATGCCGTGACTGTATTACCGCCGCTGTTGCAATCAGAGTGCAACTCTATACCCACAGGGAAGACATGTACAAGCACTCTCGGCCTGGAAAGCGCTGTTAAAACCGCTGTTCATCAAGCAAGTCGCGCCACAGCGCGTGGCCGGCATCAGCGATGGCAAAGAAGTGAGGGCTGAGCAGGGATTCACCGCAATTATAGCGCAGCGGCTTACCATCCATGCCCAGCACGGCCCCGCCCACGGCTTCCAGCAGCGCCTGGCCCGCCGCTGTATCCCATTCGCAGCAGGGCGAAAAACGCGGATAGAAATCACCATCACCGCGGGCCAGCTGGCAGAATTTAAGGGCGCTGCCGGCGTCCTGCCGCGCAATCGGACCCCAGTGCTCACGCAGCCACTGCAGGCACTCATCCAGCTTGTTGTTGCGGTGGCGGCGACTGGCCAAAACCGTCAATTTCCCGGCCGACCCCAGCGCTCTGGCCGTCAGTGCCTGCCGACACCATTCGCCCGTGCCCCGCAGTTCATAGCTGCATGCGCCCTGCCCGGGGATACCGACATAGGCGACCCGTTCCAGTGGCAGGTAGAGTATGCCAAGTACCGGCCGGTGTTGTCGTATCAGAGCAATATTCACCGTGAACTCCCCGGTTTCCGCGAGGAACTCCTTCGTCCCGTCAAGCGGGTCTACCAGCCAGTACTCGCTCCAGCCGAGTCGCCCCACCAGGGCCTCCGGTGCAGATTCCTCTGACAATACGGGTAAACGGGGCTGCATGCCCTGCAGGCCCGCCTGCAGCGCAGCGTGGGATTCGGTATCGGCCAGAGTGAGGGGCGACTGGTCGTCCTTGGCCTCGAAAGCCGTGGCCCCGGGGGCGTGATAATGCTTGCAGATAAGCTCGCCGGCTTCACTGCACAGCTCAAGTAATGGCGGTACCAGATCAGGTAATTGCTGCACACCTTCCTCCCATATGAATGCCGCCCATTATAACATCGCCATACATGGCCCTGGCGTGACGACTAAAAAAGGGCATAATCACGCCTCTACCAGAGGTTGGCAAAATGATCGAGTGGGATGCAATAGACACCGTACTGCTGGACATGGACGGCACGCTGCTGGACCTGCACTTTGACAACCACTTCTGGCTGGATCATCTGCCAAAGCTTTACGCCGCCAAGCACCAGATCAGCGAGACAGAGTCTGCGGCCTTTCTGCAAGCCATCTTCCACAGTGGCGAGGGCACTCTGCAGTGGTATTGCCTGGACCACTGGTCAGAGCAATTGGAAATGGACATTCCCGCGCTCAAGCAGGAAATACAGCACATGATCCGGGTGCGCCCCTTCGCTATCGAGTTTCTGACCCAACTGCATGCCAGCCACCGCGACGTGGTCATGGTGACCAATGCCCATCGCAAAACCCTGGAGCTCAAGATGGCCAACATCGATATCACCGGCTGGTTCGACCGCGTAGTGGTATCCCACGACCTTAAAGCGCCCAAAGAAGACCAGGCTTTCTGGCACAAACTGCAGGCACTACATCCGTTTAACCCGGCCCGAACACTGTTGATTGACGATACCGAGCGAGTGCTGGACTCGGCACAGGAATACGGTATCGCCCACCTGCTTACACTGCTACAGCCGGACAGCCAGAGCGAGAAGCGTCTCAGCACCCGCTTTCCCGGCATCCACCATTTCGACGAGATTATGCCGGGGGTGCCTGACAATGCCTGAATCGGGCCAAACTATGGAAAAACTGCGGCTGGACAAGTGGCTGTGGGCGGCGAGGTTTTTCAAGACACGCAGCCTGGCGAAGGCGGCCATCGAGGGCGGGAAAGTGCATCTGGGCGGCCAGCGGGTAAAAGTGTCCCGCGAAATCGCCACGGGGGACATTCTGCAGATACGCCAGGGATGGGATGAGCGCGTGATCGAGGTGCTGGCCCTCAGTGACCAGCGTCGCGGCGCTGCTGAAGCCCAGCAGCTCTATGCAGAAACTGATGCCAGCATCGCCAAACGCGAGGCCGAATCAGCAGCCCGCAAGGCCGCTGGAGGTATGATCGATCGCCCGGCACATCGCCCGAACAAGAAACAGCGCCGCCAGATTCACCGCTTCAAGGACGGCTCAGCCTGAGGCATCAATGGATGCAAATCCTGTTGCGGCCCTCGTGCTTGGCCTTGTAAAGCGCGTTATCGGCCCGCTTGATAATGTCCGCAGCTGTCAGCTCGGTACCCGGCATCATACTGACCACACCCTGGCTCACGGTAATAATACCGCCGATATTTGACTTCTCATGGGCGATGCCCTCAGAGTTCACCAGGTCCTTCAGGCGCTCGGCTGTGCGCACCGCCGATTGGACAGTGGCACCGGGCAATACCAGAATAAACTCCTCACCACCATAACGCCCGACGATTTCACCGGCGCGGCTGGTTGCCCGCTGCATTAAGTCTGCGAGACGTTTCAGCACAGCATCACCGGCGGGATGGCCGTAGTTATCGTTGTAATTCTTGAAATAGTCCACATCCAGCAGAATGACGGCAAGGTTGGTACTGCTACGGCGAGCCCGGTTGATTTCGTCCCGCAAGACTTTATTGATCAGGCGGCGATTTCCCAGCCCGGTCAGTTCGTCCACATTGGCCAGGTCCGTAAGCTGGCGCCGCGCATCCCGCAGTTGCCGGTTGCGGTCCCGCAATGAGGTGGTGAGGTCCCCCAGCTCCTGGGCCATGGTTTCACGCTCCCAATTGAGCGCAATCATATTGCGAAAAGACTTATAGACCTGGTCGCTAACAGACACCAGCAAAGCGCAAAAAGCCAACATCAAAAGGCCGATCAGGAGGTTGTAGGACTGGTCCCAATAATGCACCAGACTCCACCATGCAATAGGCCATAATGAGGCAAAAACATAGACAATGAAGTACTCCCGGATTACCACAGAATATCCCACCGAAAACGCGGTAATCATCACGATAATCAGCAACAACATGTATTGCACGGTAATAGGAACGCGGGTCGCAGCATAAATGTAGATGGCGGACCAGATCGCGCCTGTCACTGCCGTGCCAATAATGAGCTGCCAATACACGCGGCGGGGGCGCGTCTGGTACAAGCGCTCTACCAGGGCGTTACTCATTTGCAACGAGCGCAGCAGCAGTAATATTGTGAAGGCTGCCGCCCAAAGCAGAGTTATTGACAGCGGGAGATACTGCCAGAACAACAGGACTGTTGCGATCATACCGATCAGGTGCGCGCCAAGTGTTGCCACGCGGCCGTTTTGCATCAGCGTTTCCAGCTGGGCAACAAAAAGTTCTTCCCGGGGTATGTGGCGCTGATAGATCATCTGCGAATCCTACACGCAAGTGGGCCGAAACATAAGCTTAAGAGCCAAAGCTGAGAACGGCATCACAGGGCGGTCCGTTGCCACCCAGAGACTTTTACTACACACTTGTACCATTGAAATAACCGGGGCGCGAGGCATGTATTCATGGAAGGCTATTCGCACTTTTTGCGCTGTTCTACTGCTTATCCCCATCATCCATCTAACTTATTTGGCGTCACAGGAGTTGCTGGCGACCATGGACGCATCACCTGAGGCGTGGGCGGCAGAAGTCCGTGCCTATGCAAAAGCCGATGTCCTGATAGAAATACCGGATACGTCAGTGCTTGTTGTCGGTGGCCGACGCGTAAAACTCTGGAAGGGACTGGGTGACCTTTTGAGCCCAAAACCCGTCGTTATGCGCCCGCTTGGCGATGCCACTATCAACGATATTACACACTATTATGCAGAGCTCATCGGCTACTATCAGCCAAGTACTCTGGTGGTACTGCCGGGCAACAGCGAGTTTCATGTGCGTGACAACAAGTCTGCAGAGGAACTGGTGACAGCCATCCGCAAACTGGTGACCCTGGACGAGTCCTTCGAGATTCCGAGGCAGTATTTAATTTTTGCCCCAATCAAAACACCGCTGCACCCGGAGGACTACGCCAAAATCGAGAAGGCAACCCGGTTGTTGCAACAATGGGGCCTTGAAAATGACCAGGTTGAAGTACTGGACCCCAATACCCTGCTTGCCAGAAGCAATGGCAAACCCAACCCGGACTTTTTCCGCATAGATGGGATTAATCTGAACGAGCAGGGTTATGTTCGACTCTCACTACTGCTCCAGAGCCTGCTGACGCAAGACGAGCAGGAGCCGTACGCCTCAAACAGCACGCGCTAATGCGCTACTTTTTGCTCATAATGCGCTAGAATCGCGCCCATGCTCTCGGATATCCCCGTTTTACCACCTGCCACACCTCTGCTGGACACGATCGATCAGGGGGCGTCCCTGCGCATGTTAACCATGGTCGAGCTGAAGCAGCTGACAGCAGAGTTACGCAGCTTCCTGCTCTATAGCGTAGGGCAATCCGGCGGCCACTTCGGGGCTGGGCTGGGCGTGGTCGAACTCACCGTGGCCCTGCACTACATCTATAACACACCCGAGGACAGAATCGTTTGGGACGTCGGCCACCAGACGTATCCACACAAAATTCTGACCGGCCGAATGCGGCAAATGCACAGCATGCGTCACGCGGGAGGCCTCTCAGGCTTTCCCAAACGCAGCGAGAGTGAATATGACACTTTTGGCGTAGGACATTCCTCAACCAGCATTTCCGCGGCAATGGGCATGGCCCTGGCCGCCAAACACCAGGGCATAGATCGCAAGGTGATCGCCGTGATTGGTGATGGCGCCATCACCGGTGGTATGGCTTTTGAAGCACTTGCACACGCCGGGCACGAGCGGCCCAATATGCTGGTGGTACTCAACGACAACCAGATGTCCATCGGTCACAACAGGGGCGGTCTGGCGACCTATTTCGCCAAGATCTGGGCCAGCAAAACCTATATCGCCATGCGCGAGGGCTCTAAAAAGGTCCTGGAGAAAATACGCCCCGCCTGGGAACTGGCAAAACGCACCGAAGAACACATGAAAGGCATGGTAGCGCCTGGCACCATGTTCGAGGAGTTGGGCTTCCACTATATCGGCCCGCTGGATGGTCACGACTTGCCCGGCCTGATCCAAACTCTGGAAAACATGAAGGAGCTGGAAGGCCCGCAGTTCCTCCATATCCGCACCATGAAGGGGAAAGGTTTTGCGCCGGCGGAGGCAGACCCGGTGGGCTACCATGCGATTAATAAAATTGAGGTCAAACCCAAAGGGCCACAGCTCGCCGCGCCCTCCTCGGCAACACCACCACCTGCAACGCCCCGGTTACCCAAATACCAGGAAGTCTTCGGCCGTTGGCTGTGCGACATGGCGGCGCAGGACCCACGCCTGATCGGGATCACTCCTGCCATGTGTGAAGGCTCGGGTATGGTGGAGTTTGCCAGGCGTTTCAAGGACCGTTATTACGACGTGGCCATTGCCGAGCAACACGCCATAACCCTGGCGGCGGGCATGGCCTGCGACGGTCTCAAACCAGTTGTGGCAATTTATTCCACCTTTTTACAACGCGGCTACGACCAACTGATACACGATGTGGCGCTGCAGAACCTCGACGTGACCTTCGCCATTGATCGGGCAGGCCTTGTCGGCCAGGACGGGCCGACTCACCATGGCGCGTTTGACCTTAGTTACCTGCGGTGCATTCCCAATATGGTGGTTGGGGCACCTTCAGACGAGAATGAGTGTCGGCAGATGCTTAATACGGCATACCAACACAATGGCCCGGCGGCGATACGCTACCCCAGGGGCACTGGGCCAGGGGCCATTATTTCCAACGAATTAACTTTGCTGGAGATCGGTAAGGCAGTGGAGGTACGTCGTGGAAAGCGGCTGGCGATATTGTGTTTTGGTACCTTGCTGAAGCAGGCGATGGTTGCGGGAAAAGAGCTGAATGCAACAGTGGTGGACATGCGCTGGGTCAAACCGCTCGACGAGAATATGGTGGCGGAACTCGCCACTCAGCACGAGTTTCTGATAACCGTTGAGGAAAACGCAATCGCTGGCGGTGCCGGCTCCCTGGTGGGCGAGTTTCTAACAAGCCAAAGATTCAAAACTGGCCTACTCCATCTCGGGCTACCAGATGAATTTCTGGATCACGGCGACCACTCTGAACAGCTCAATTGGGCTGGGCTGACGGGTGAGGGGATATTAAGCAGCATAAAACAGGCATTTCCTTCGGAAAATATTGCCTCAACATTAGCGATGGAGATAAAGACCCCAGTCGGAATTGGTAGTACCACCTAGTGACACGAGCTTACCAGCACAACTACTCTTCAATAAAACCATCCGTATTCGACAGTGAGGCTCGCCAAAAAAAAGCTCTGACCCTCGTGAGAGTCTGTCAGGATTTTCTGCAACGCGAAAGCCTCGATGATTTGTGTCTGTTGGATGTCGGTAGCTCCAGCGGCATCATCGATAATTATCTGGCGGATCACTTTCAGAACGTGGCAGGCATCGATATCGACAAACCCGCGGTGTCTTTTGCCAACGACAACTTCAAGAAGCCGAATTTGTCCTTCAAAATCGGAGACGCTATGGCTCTGGAGCAGCCAGATAACAGCGTGGACGTCGTGGTCTGCTCCCATGTGTACGAGCACGTTCCGGACGCCAGCCGAATGTTTGACGAGATCTACCGAGTGCTTAGACCAGGAGGGTTCTGCTATTTTTCTGGAAATAATCGCGTAATGCTTATGGAACCGCACTACAAACTGCCACTTCTATCAGTGCTTCCAAGACCCCTTGCACATCTTTATATGAGGGCATGCGGCAGAGGAAGGTTTTACCACGAAAAACACCTGGGATACTGGTCACTGAAATCCCTTTGCGACAAGTTCTTATTGGTAGATTACTCGCCCCAGGTAATCTCGCAACCTGACAAATTTGAGATCAGTTACATGCTGCGGGAGGGCTCGTTGAAATGGCGAATAGCAAAATTTGTAGCACACTACCTGAAGTGGGCCACGCCCCACATTTGGCTACTTCAGAAACCTTGCAACATACCAAAATCGCAACCCTGATACGCGGATGGAATCACCGAAAAACAGGCCTTGCACCCTCTAGATAAGCCGCGCCAAATTGAAATTAGCCCTGAAATTGACCATAAACTGCTGAATATTCTCTCGGTTAAGAGTCAGCTCGACTGTAAATTGCTGACTTACCAATGGTGGTAATTGTTCCGGCAACTCATCGCGAGCCGCAGCCAACAAGCCGGTATCCTTGGCGATAGATTCCGCTCGATTATCCACGGATACTACTATTGCACGCCGCCCCTTTTGCATAGCTCTAATTCCACCATGCAACCGTACCCCCACGTAATCAACAACGGTAGTATCAAGTAGATCGTTGTAGGCCTCAAGAGTAGCGGCAATGGTTTGAATGGATTCCATTCCCCTGGGACGTAGTTGGTTCAGGTAAGCCACATCGCCAATGCCCTGCGGAAAAAAATATACTTGCGGATATTCGGCCAATAAATACTCTATTAACCACTTGTCCATTTCAGGGTTTTTTGCATAATCCGTTAGGGTAAATACCACGCCGCTCGCTTTGCCGTTGTCAAACCGCATCAGGTCCGGGAGTTTCCACATAGTCGGACACCCAGTATTAAGCACATTATCAATACCACACTGACGTAACATCTGCTCAGAATATGAATCGCGAACACTATGCAATACGGGTAACGAGGCGAGAAATCGATGATAAAAAGATTGAGTCAGGCGATTGGGAGCAGACTGGTATTTCCACCAACCCACACCAAACAGGCAAACGCTATCAATTTTTTTGTAATCTCTTAAACGAGGCCGCCAGGCATTTTTGTTGATAAAGGGATTATTGGATATAACGTTGGCGCCAGCCAGCACCAGTTTAGTTTTATCATTTGGGCTCCCGGGAATCTGTGCCACATCCAGTGGCAGCCAATTAGGACTGACCCCGTCGGGAACAATATTGTCAACAATCGCATCCTTGATAATCTGGTCGCCGATGTTGGCCATTTGGCCGCCGCTTTGATGCGACGTTGGGTCCGTCAGATAGATCAAAAGTTTATTCTCGGAAAAAATACCGGCAGAAGTCGAGTGCATTTTGTAGCTTACTTCCGATGGGCCAGTTTTCGGTACTGGGAGAAGCGCCAAAATTGAGCACTCGCTTTTGGAGGTCAGTGAGTAAATTGATATCCTGGGAACTCAGGTAAATGGGTTCACCAACAGGCATAGCGGTGGGGGAGTACTGAGCAAAGAGCGATGTTCTCAAAGGCCGATATTTGTAGGGCTGAGCACGATGTATCACTCGATAATCGTAGAGTAAGACGGTACCCGCTTTACGATTGTTAAAGGTCACAATCTCTCCGTCATTGGCGTTAATCTCGGCCTCGCTCCAGGACTCTTTGTCGAACTTGCCCCACTTATGACTTGCCTTAATCATCTGGGTGCCGCCCTCGTGAACATCGGACAAGTAAGCAATCATAATCAGGCCCTTATCGATGGGGGCCTGATGAGTAATAAACTGGCGCTTATCTGGATCAAAGGTGTCGATTTTATTATCGACATGCCAGTGCATAACTTTCCTTCTGGAGGGGTAGGATCGATAGATACGATGGTTTGAGATATGCACATCTTCACCGGAGTAAGCGGCGGCCAGATCGATAACACTTTTTTTGGTATAAAGATCAATAATCGGTTTACCCCAAGTAAAAGTCTGGAATAAATAGCGAATGTTGGACTGCTGTACATAGCCACGGGTGCCGTTGATTGTTAGCTGATTGAGAGGACGTTCGATTATACTATTAACCGCCGCCAGTTCCGCTTCTGTAAATCCCTGCTCGATCTCTATAAAGCCATCAGCCCGGAGAGTTTCCAAATGCTCTGAAATCTGTTCCGTCGAAAACATCACGTTATTGTTTCCCAAACTTAAACACGGAGCGGTCCAATAACAGGAGCGCTTTGATTTTAATCCAAAAGGTTTGCCGGCAGTCTCGTTCGACAAGATCATACCATAGGGCATTAATTGACTGTGAAATAAGGGTTGCATAGGCGGCGCCGACAATGCCATAGCTCGGAATGAACAGGTAATTTAGCGCTACATTACTCGTCAGGCCCGCAAGGGCCCGAGTCGAAATTACACGAAACCTGGACTCTATTAGCAGCCATTTACCGCTCGCCACACCCAGGAAAACAAAGACGCCGCTCCAGATGTGAATTGTTAATACTTGCCCAGCACTGATGAATGCCTCCCCATAGATCAGCTCGATTATCTGTTTGCCAAGCAGGCTTACCGGGATGGCTATGGCAAGTGCGACCCATACCATCAAGTTATAAAGCTGCTGTAGCTTGAGCTGAAAAACGTCTTCGCCCTGCTCTTTGGCCGCAATCAGCATAGGATACACCGAGGAGCAGATGGCCATTGGCACAAAATACCAGGCCTCGCTAAGAGCGGTGGCGGAGGTATAAAGCCCAACAGCCCGCTCATCCAGCATTTCCTTGAGCATAACCTTGTCGATCTTGACGTAGATCGAGATGATGATATCCGCAAAGATCAAAAATCGTGACTGATGCAGTAGTGATCGCGCAATCGTGCCATTCCAGCGCCAGTCAGTCAGCGACAGCGAGCATATTCTATAGGCTGCCACGTAAACCAACGCCAATAGTAGAGCATCCACCACAATAAGAATGACGAATACACTCATATCTGCCTGGATGTAAATCATGTATATCTTAAGACTTGCGGCGAAAAATGCCTGCACAAGCCTGGCAATGGCTGGATAGACAGACTTAACTTTGGATTGGAAGAACAGGTCTATAACATTAAATGCATCGAAGAAAAACGCTGAGCTGATAATCATCATCAGGATGATGGCGTCTCGACTGTTGTCGAATACGTTGGCACTGATAATAACTGCAAGCAATACCACGGTGGCGCCAAGCAGTTTGAGGAAGAAGGCGGTGCCAATAACATCATTGGCCCTATCTGGTTGGCGGACCAGCAGTTGTACGACAAGGCCATCAAGGCCCAGGGTTGAAACAGCGCCAAACAGTCCGACAAAGCTAATCAGGTAGCTCAAGCGTCCAAATGTTTCCGGGCCGAGATAGCGTGCCAGATAGACACCTACCAGTAGCAGTATCACTAAGCGAATAATGCGTTCGGCGATTAACCAGAGGGTGTTATTCAAGTACATCAGTCATTAAACCCACAGAGGTCAAGCGTCGTCTATCTGAACTGTTGGGGCCTAGGCCCTGAAGATGAGATAGGCCCGACAGATAAACAAGCTATAAATGGCTATCAGAACTTTGGAAAATGACCGCATGGAGGGGTTCTTCCAAAGATCATTCACAAACGTCCGAACACTTCCCTGAGTCGGAACTGCGTAGTCGCTGGCCGCAAACTCCTGACTGACCTTAAGTTTTGCGGCCAGGTAGTGACGATAAACACCATTGCGTAACGTGGAATTGAGAACGGCCCGGTTATCACCCAGGCCAGTGTTGTACAGTGGCAGCCCGCTGACCTTCTTCAAGCCGTGAAAATGGAAAAATATCAGTGGCTGGTCATCCACTGTCACCAAATCGCACTTCTCACCCACAGTATAGCGAGCTACATTCCAGGGGGCGAGGTTCGCTCCTTTGTGTTGAATTACCCGGACCGCATCAAAAAGGTGGGGCCAACTATCCAGATATTTCTGGTCGGCGAACCGGCCCGCTTCCAGGCGGTCATAACACCAGTCGATACACTGCTCGCGCCACAACTCGAGGCAAGCCAGGCCAGCTTCATCCCGTCGGAACGATACCCAGCCAACATTATATACCCCATAGCGTTCCAGCTTCTTCATCGACTCCGGAAACCGGTGTTCAATGATGCCAATTGAGCTGCCCATCAATTCCTCGTAAACAGGGGCAGGATCGGAGAAAAAATAAAGATCAGCATCCAGATAAGTGATCAGGTCAATTTCTTTAAAATGGCGTAACAGGTACAGGGAAAAGGATGCTGTGCAGGTAAAATAGTATTCGATAAGGCTACGATTTTTTCGTGCTTCTGCAAGCTGGAGATCGCTGCTTTCGAGATCGCTTAGCTGCACAGCCACCAGATTGGGGTAGTCACCACTGGACAGAACATCAAAGCACTCATCGTCCAGACACAATACCCAGAGTTTGAAGCGAGGACACTGCTCCTGCAGGGAGCGATAGAGCGACAGACCTGTGACAAGAAAGTTACTATCGAAATATGTACAAAAATAGTACATCAGAAAGCCACAATATCCTGCCAGCTATTGATAGCAGCGCAAACGAACTCGACCTGCTCATCAGACAGCTGTGGATACATGGGCAGGCTAAGAATACTTGAGCAGGCATATTCGGTATGCTCCATTCCTCCGGCCCCGAGCTCCAGACGCCCACGATACGCTGGTTGAAGATGCACCGGCACCGGGTAGTGCACAGCAACCCCTATTGCAGATTTCTGCATGTGCGCCATGAGTTGATCCCGACCCGGGGTTTTCACCACGTATTGATGAAAGACATGATCAACTTCAGATCGGATAATCGGGAGATGTAAATGTCGCTCCTCCAGTTGCGCAGAGTATATTGAAGCGATTTTTCGGCGACGTGCATTCTGCCTCTCAAGATGCAGCAACTTCACTCGCAAAACGGCCGCCTGAATCTCATCCAACCGACTGTTCATGCCGGTTTCGCTGCTGATAAAACGCTCGCGCCAACCATACTGCCTTAAGGCTGCAGCCCGCTCAGCGACCTTTTCATCACGGATGGCCAAAGCGCCTCCGTCTCCCAAGGCGCCCAGGTTCTTTGTTGGATAGAAGCTAAATGCGCCGATGTCTCCAAGCGAGCCCACCGGGCGCCCTTGGTACTGCGCTCCCTGTGCCTGCGCGCAATCCTCTATAACCTTCAAGCCATAACGATTGGCAATTTCCAATATCGAAGACATCGCTGCGGGATGGCCGTAGAGGTGCACTGCGACAATAGCTTTCAGAGTGCCAGAAGACCGAAGTCCTTTAATCGTTTGCTCCAGTTTGTCGGGATCAATCGTATAAGATTGAGGATCAATATCGACTAATAGCGGCCTCGCCCCTGCGAGCTCAACCGCAGCCACTGTTGCTACAGCTGTATGCGATGGACATAGCACGACATCACCCGCGCCAATCCCGAGCGACCACAAGCCCAACTGTAGAGCCTCGGTGCCACTGCCCACCCCGAGGCACGAACGCACCCCTAGCGAGGAGGCCAGCTCTATCTCAAACTGGCTTACCTCCTCGCCGAGAATGTACCAGCCACTGGCAAGCACTCTCTGAATCGCAGCATCAATCTCACTCCGCAGCTCGATATAGCTGGCGAGCGGATCTACCTGCTTGATCGGCTCACTCGAACCGGACTGGCTCACAGGTAATGCCCCAGATTATCGCGGTAATATTCCAGTGTTCTTGCGAGCCCATCGCGCAGCGACACCCGCGGCGCCCAGCCCAGCATCGAATTGATTTTCTTCCAATCGGAATAATAATCACCTATATCAATCTTCTTGCGCTCTGGCGGAAATTCGCGGACCAAATACTCACCGCCACCATTAAGCTCGACAACCAAACTCGCCAACTCTTCCAGGCTGATTCGAGTATCGTCGCCAAGGTTCAGAACCTGACCGTAAGCATCCTCATGTATCGAGCTCAACAACATCGCGTCAACTACATCGTCAACATAATTGAAATCACGCAGCTGATGCCCACCCCAGACCTCAATAGGCTCACTCTGGAGAATCAGTTTTACCCAGATTCCGAGAAATGTCTGCCGTGCATCCCGGATTCGCATCCCCGGCCCGTAGGTATTAGTCAAACGCAGCGCACATGCTCTGATACCGTATACATTGTTATAGAGAATGTGATAACTCTCGCCAGCTGCTTTGTTAATTCCGTTAACGTCGACGGGCTGCACCAGATGCTTTTCATCGACCGGTAGATACTGTGGCCTGCCATATATTTGCCTGGTGCTGGCGAATACTATTTTGATATCCGAATTATAGTTGCGACACGATTCAAGTATTGCCAACTGGGCCGCACAATTTATTTCAAGATCTGCCTGCGGGTCCTCCATGGAATCCATATGACTGGTCTGTCCGGCCAGGTTGAAAAGGTAATCTTTTCCTTGAATTGCATTGCGCATGCTTACCGACTCTCTTACATCGCAGATGGTGACAGAGAGCTCATCACTAATACTATGTATATTGAACAAGTTTCCGCCATATTCGGGAATCAGTGCATCAACCAGTGTCACTTGCGCCCCCAGCGCCACCAGGCGAGCAGCCAGATTAGAACCGATGAAACCAAGGCCGCCGGTAATCAGCACCTTCTTCCCATTGAATTGATCAAAGCTATACATTGGCCACGCCTTTTTTCCTTGCGACGACTATATTATCCAGATACAGCGAATCGCTCGCCGGCAATAACAATTCGCACAGCACACCGAGAATAGTGATTGGAACCATCAAAACGGCAAATATGATCACTCGAAAAAATCGCGGGGCGGGACTGCACACATCTTGGATATATGCATTCGCCAGCTGAAATGTCACCCCTAGACCACCCGGGCTTTTGTCCTCAGCCATCACCTCGAAACCGCTTTCTGCCAATATGTGAGTCAGGCCGAATGAGGAATAACGTGCGCAGTCAAAGGGTTGCTCATGTTCGGGCCAGACGAAAGGAACCGTAATCAGTATCGTGCCTCCATCCACCAATACTCGGTGTATTTCGCGCAAAAATTCCTCGGGCGTAAATACGTGCTCCAGGACCTGGCTGCATACAGCTGAATCAAAGCTTGCGGCGGCGAATGGGAAGTTTTTACCGTCATAATAGCAGTCCGGTCTGTCCGTGCCCTTTTTGTCCTGTGTTACTTCAATGCCAGTATAGGAGCTCACGTTAAAGAGGTGCCGGTACGGCTTACTACCGCAGCCTATATCCAACGTTTTACCGCCTACATGGCTGCTATATTTTCCAATCAATCCGATAAGGCCGCGGCGCGCGAGATAAAAGGGATCGACAAAAACTCCCAATAAACTCTTACCAAATTGTAGCCTGGCAATGATGCCTTTAACCGATATCATACCGTGCTCTTGCGCTTCAACAGGATAGTCTTGTAGCAGGCGGCAGTCCTGCCCGAACCGACCACCCCTTCAGGAGCGTCCACGGTGTTGACCGGCTCAAACTCCCTGCTGAGCAGCTTGATCATTTTGCCATAATCAAATATCCAGGAAGGATAGCTGGCCTTATATATCTTTTCAGGGACTTTTTGCACAACTACTGACTCCACCTCCCCGATGGAAAAAGGGGTCCGCTCCACAAAAAGGTAGGAAATATCACCGTCCATAATCTGTTCAAGCAATTGGTAGGGGCGTTCCAGGTATTGAAGTACGCTGCACAGCAAAAGCACCTGGGGGCTGTGTTGTCGCAGACAATCTGCGAGCGAATCGTAGAAATGCAATTCTTCATTTTCGAAAAGCTGCTTTCCCCGAATGACAAATTCATCCTGCTCTACAATATTCCAGCTCAGCGCATTTAACGAGCTCAGGAAGCTGCGATTCTGGAAGTAAGTACTCCCCAGAGAACCGCCAAAGTCCACCAGGGACAATTTGCCTTGATGCTCATTGGCTGCTAGCAACAGTAAAGCAAGCAGAGGATAATTGTACTCAAGGGTCGAAAACAGGACAGAGTCTCTTTCATAGGCGGCGCTTCCGGCGAGCACCTGCTTGGCGGCAGCTTCAACCTTCTCGAGGATAATAGCGCTACAATATCCTCCGGAATGCAGGGTTGCTTCAGACCAACTTTGGAAAGGGCCAGAAAGGGTACCCCCGCGCGGAATGCAGGCCGCTAGTCGTCGGTATAAAGCAGGGGGAAGCATCTCCCGCAAAAATCGTCTACCATCCATATCCTAGAGATAATCCCCCGCTTTCAGACCCACTCGTAGCTGCTGTTATCCAGCAATTACGGCCCCGATCCATCCGGAAAATAACATACCATAGAACTACAGATAGAATCTGCCAATCCAGGCCACCCGGCGACAGTATTCCCATTTTTACCCTATAGTTCTGATATTCTCTACCAATGCCAATAGTCGATAAAGGCAAGGCATATCCTGGCCCTGGAGTATTGCAGTGAAGTTGCTATTTTTAAGCAAAAGGCGTCCTCAGAACCGAGATCTATTCACCCGACCCTATGGCCGCTTTTATCATATCCCCCGATTGCTGGCACGAGCGGGTATAGAGGTCCACCTTGTACTGGGTAGTTACGAGGCGGAACCGCAGTTCATTACGGAACGGGACGGTATGACAATCTACTCGCGGAGAATGTCACCAAACTTTCCCGGGTTCAATCACTGGGCTCGCCAGCTGAGCCGTAATATCCAGCCCGATGTAGTGGTTGGGCTCTCAGATACGTGGCTTGGTATCGTGGCAGCTTCCGCAGCTGCCGCCGCCAATGCCAAGCTGGTGATCGATGCATACGACAATTATGAGGCCTACCTACCGCATGCAAAACCTTTGCACTGGCTTTGGCGCCGAGCACTGGGTAAGGCACACGGTCTCACGGCAGCAGGACCCCAATTGCTGGAATTACTGCGGCACTCAAATAGGCAGGCACGCCACTGCGTCGTCCCGATGGCCGCAGACCCTCTATTCCACCCCAAGAAGGCTGATGAGTCACGACCCACGCTAAAGCTACCGCTTCAACGTAAGCTTATTGGCTATCTCGGAACAGCAGATAGCTCGCGAGGTTTTGATATTTTCCTTAGTGCCCTTGAACTACTGGGGGCGCGAAGAGACGACTTCGACCTTGTGCTCAGCGGCCGCAGCAAAGTAGAGACGGATTTCCCTGCGACTCGCCTTCATCAATTGGGTTATGTCGCAGATGAATTGATGCCAGATCTGCTGAACAGTTGTGACCTACTGGCCTGCGCCAACAAAGACTCCGCATTTGGAAATTATAGCTACCCGGTAAAGGTGTATGAGGCGCTCGCCTGCGGAAGGCCCGTTCTTGCAAGTGATACGGCACCTGCTCGCTGGATACTAGGAAACAATTCCCGGCTACTGGCCAAGGTCGGCGACGTGGCAGACATGGCCAACAAAATGGATGCCCTACTGGACAACCCCGAAAACTCCAGCGCTCTGCCCGATGGATGGGAGTCCTCGGCAAACCGTTTTGGTGCGTTAGTTAAAGAGCTTTAAGACCCCGGTCTGGTAAAGCGACAGCAGGCCTGATACTGCATATAGTAGCAGACCTTCACAAGGCCCTTGTCTAGCCAGGTCGTCTTCTAGCGCTCTTAGCGTTGCTTATTGTGGAGCCAAATTTTTCATCAAATACATCCCAGCTAAACCGCAGTGCATGCTCTCTACACGCCGACACGGAGTTCGCGATATTCGCCACTGACAAGAGCGCATCAACCATAGCGCCGTAGTCTCCCGATGGTACCAGCAGGCCACTTTCTCCGTCTCTTACTGCATCACCAACGCCACCTTCTGCAAACGCTACAGTTGGCGTGCCATGGGCAGCAGCCTCGATAGCTACCATGCCGAACCCCTCAACATCTCCCTGTACCGGCACCAGGGGAAAGAGCAGGCAGTCGGCAGCAGCGTAACACTGGGATAACGCAGCGTCGTCGACCTTGCCAAGGAACCGAACACGATCGCTCCAGCCGTTATTTTCCACTTCCTGCACCACCTTAGCTAATTCGTCACCCCGATGAGCCAGACTCTCCTCAGGGCTATCACCGGCAATCACCAGCATCGTGTCAGGGCGGCGCCTCAGAAGCTCGGGAAAAGCGTTTCGCATAAATTTAAGTAAACCTTTTCTGGGAGCGACCCTGCCCACAAACAGCATGCAAAAATCGCTGTCGACCGCATAACTGATTCGCAAAACATCCCGAGCAGCGGCGCGGTTGATCTCAGCCGGAACATCGCATCCGGGATAAATAATAGTGACTGTGTTTGGCGCAATACCTGCCTGGGCACAAAGGCGCCGGGTATTACTGCTGTTTACGACTATAAAATCCAGCCGGCGCAAACAGCGAACGAATACGGTTTGATAAAGCCAGTTGTCTACGACCACATCCAAGCCGTGTACATAGCAGGCAGTAGTAGCACGGGAAAGCTTACCGACCAGCCAGCACACCGGCGCGGCAAGACCGCTGCCACCAAAAACCAGGTCAAACCGCTTCCGCCCAATACACCCTATGGCGTAAAACGGCGCCATTAAAACGAACCCAACCAGGCCGCTGGGCACCTCGTGAACATCGATGGATTTATTCAGATAGGCTGAACAGCCTCTGGGGCCTATAACTGTAAGCAAGTGCTGGGAATCCAGCGTTCTCGTGCAGTGTAGCAGCAGATTTTCCATTCCGCCGACCAGTGGTGGCAGGTTTCTCGTGATCAGTAAAATACGTTTTTCTGAGCTATCCATTCATCGTTGCAATCTATTGTTCACGGTATCCATTACATCTCGCCTTGACGCCGCCATAATAACCCGAACTTTAGACAGCTTCACCAGCTATTACTCTCGGTTTTCTGCACTTTCATCGCATCAGATCGCGGCACTCTCGCAGAGAAAGAATCAATATACCCCCCCGTTCCAGCCCTTAACTTACCAGCATCCTAAAAAAACAAAGCAAGGCGACGGACATAGCAAATAAAACCAATTCGGTCTGGAATCAACTGCCAGACAATATGCAAGCCATCAGCTCTTCACCTCCAGGCTGTCTAGCTTCTTTCTGAAATAAGCAATGGTTTCCTGCAACCCATCTTCAAGCATCACTTTCGGCTCCCAGCCCAGCTTTTCCCGTGCGAGCTCAATATCAGGTTTTCGCTGCCTGGGGTCATCCACGGGTAGGGGATGAAACGAGATCCTGGATTTCCCGCCAACAAGGCGCAATACTGTTTCGGCCAACTCCAGCATGGTGAATTCCCGCGGATTTCCCATATTTACCGGCCCCGTGAATCCTCGTTCAGTGTCCATTAGCGCCACAAACGCATTAATCAGGTCATCAACGTAGCAAAAAGATCGTGTTTGCTGGCCATCGCCAAAGATTGTGATGTCTTCACCCCTTAGCGCCTGAACCACAAAATTACTCACCACCCGACCATCGCTGGGGTGCATCCTCGGACCGTAAGTATTAAAAATACGGGCCACCTTGATATCCAGACCGTGCTGACGGAAGTAGTCAAAAAAAAGCGTTTCAGCACAGCGTTTACCCTCGTCATAGCATGAGCGAGGACCTATCGGGTTGACCTTGCCCCAGTACCCCTCGTTTTGAGGGTGAACCTCCGGATCACCATATACCTCACTGGTCGAAGCCTGAAATATTCGGGCACCCACCCGCTTGGCCAAACCCAACATGTTGATAGCCCCATGTACACTTGTCTTGGTCGTTTGCACTGGATCGTGCTGGTAGTGCACGGGGCTGGCAGGGCAGGCCAGGTTATAAATATTGTCCACCTCGACGTACAGCGGGAAAGTCACATCGTGGCGGAGAGCTTCGAAACAAGGGTTCGGGATGAGATGCGCGATATTCTCCTTCGATCCGGTAAAATAATTATCCACACACAGGACGTCCGCACCGTCCCTGATTAACCTGTCGCAAAGATGAGAGCCCAAAAAACCAGCACCTCCGGTGACCAGATACCTTTTCATCAAGCAGTTCCTCTATTAATCATAGTGACTCGCCCTGCACTGAAGTGAATTGGTTTGGACGTCCCAAAATGTACCATACTGGTGATTTCGTCCACGATAATGTTCTCCACTTTCCTTTGGGCGACACACTTAAAATGTCCAGCGATCGCCCGACGGAAAGAGAATTTCGATATAATTCCCGCCCAGTGAAGAAAAATACGAAACTGGGTATATCAACCAACACGGGCAATTTCCCATGGCAAAGAAAGACAAACTCAACCTGGAAGCAACTCTCTCTCAGCTTGAAAGCACCGTCGACAAACTCGACGAAGAACAGCTCTCCGTGGCCGATTCACTGGCGGCATTTGAAACCGGACTCAAGCTGATCCGCAAGGCACAGAAGGAATTGGAGGATGCCGAACAGCGGGTAACCGCACTAATCGAGCAAGACGGCGAGCCAGTAGAGAAGCTATTTCAGGACGAGAGTGCGGAATGACCAGTGCCTTTTCCGACTATGTTCAGTCCAAACGGATTAGGGTTAATGCTGCTTTAGCCGGCGTAGTTGTGGCGCACACTGCCGCGGATACCGCCGGCTTACCGGAACTGACCCGGATCGCTGAAGCTAGCAGTGGTGCCCTGACCAACGGCGGCAAACGTATTCGCGCTGTTCTTGTGTATGCTGCTTACGATGCACTTCAACCCTCCGGTGGCGCTGAGGGTCTGGACGATATCGCCTGCTCCATGGAATTGATCCACAGCTACTCGCTGGTCCATGACGACCTACCGGCCATGGACGATGATGACCTGCGCCGGGGTCAACCCAGCTGCCATAAAGCCTACGATGAACCAACCGCCATACTGGTTGGTGACGGCCTGCAGGCCCGTGCATTTGAACTCATCGCAAACGCGCAAGGGTTCAGTGATTTGCAGCGTGTTGAGATAATAAAATCTCTGGCCAGGGCATCCGGGCTACAGGGCATGGTGGGTGGGCAGGCCATGGATATCGCCTCTGTCGGCACCAGCCTCGGGCTGGAACAACTGCGGCAGATGCACGCGCTCAAGACCGGGGCCCTGATCCGCGCGGCATTGGCTATGGGAGGAATTGCGGGCCACGCAACTGGCAAACAACTCACTGCCCTGGATACCTACGGCACAAAGATCGGCCTCGCCTTCCAGGTGGTAGATGACATTCTCGACGTTGAAGGTGACACAGCGACGCTGGGCAAGACCCAGGGCAAGGATGTTGAGGCCGATAAACCTACTTACGTAAAACTGATGGGGCTTGAGGGCGCCAAAGACGAGGCGCGGCGACTGCTGGGCGAGGCACTGGAGGCACTAACCGGATTCGGCGAGTCAGCCAACCATCTGCGAGACCTGGCGAGATATATCGTAGAGCGGGATCGGTAGCCCCTTAACTTCTGCTCTCAAACAAATGCCCCAGCTTCCCGGCCTTGGTGGTCAGGTACTTCTCGTTGTGGGGATTGCGGTCAGTATGCAGAGCGATACGCTCTACCACCTCAATCCCAGCCTCCTCCAGCGCCGCCACCTTGCGGGGGTTGTTGGTCATTAAGCGTACAGCGGTGATGTGCAGGTGTCTGAACATGGGGACCAACATGCTGTAATCGCGCATGTCGGCCCCGAAACCCAGCTGTTCATTGGCCTCTACTGTATCGGCACCCTCATCCTGCAATTTGTAGGCCTTGATCTTGTTGAGAAGGCCTATACCCCGGCCCTCCTGTCGCAAATAGAACAAAGCGCCACGGCCCTCTGTAGCAATGGCTTGCAGGGCCGCCTGCAGCTGGTTGCCGCAATCGCAGCGCATACTGAACAGCGCGTCACCGGTGAGGCACTCAGAGTGCACCCGGGCAAGCACCGGCTCACCACTCCCGACATCGCCCATTGTGAGCACGATGTGCTCCTTGTTGGATGCGGGGTCCTCGAAGCCGTGCAAATCGAATTCGCCCCACTGGGTGGGGAGACGTGAAGATTCTACGTAGCGTGTTGTCAATCTGGACATCCGGCTGAAAGGGCGGGACATTCTACCGCTTTAATATGCCGGGTGCGAGTAGACCGGAACCTACTGCCAGGCCCTGGACAGTGACAACACCCCATCCACTTCCTGCATTGTGACATGCCGGAGGTAGGTCATCCCCAGCAAAATGGTGCTGGGGTAATCGCCTTCCACGACAGAGGCTTGCACATTGTCCACCCGGATACCGCCTACGTCGACTGACTGCAGGGTGACAACCCACGCGTTGACCAACCCACTCGCTGTCTGCACACGACCCGGTGTACCGGCGCTGTAATCGACCCCCAGAGACTGGGCGTGGCGCGAGTTCAGCGCAACCACGTTGGCCCCGGTGTCCACCAGAACCTGGACTGTGCGGCCATTGATGCTCGCGCTGGTCTGATATTGCAACATGGCATCGCGGGGGATATCGACCACCTGGGACTTCGTGGTCTCATACTGGGTGCCTATCCGGCGGGATGTGCCAAGCTCCACAGTCTCACCATCTACCTCCAGCGTTGCGGTGCGCGAGTGTGCGGCCAACAGGGTCACTCCCTTATAGGATTGGCCGGCTTTCAGCATCTTTCGTTCACCGTCAATCTTCAGTACAGCTGCATTGGTGAAAAGTGCTTCAACTTCAACTCGTGACGCGGCTGCCCAGGCTGTCGCCGTGATCAACATAAACAGTAGCGAAAACAGGAGGCCTATACGGGTACGAGCCAAATCCCCACCTGTGAACACTACAGAAACCACAGCGCAAGATGCAAGGTTGCGCAGGCCATCACACCGGCAAGAACGTCATCAATCATGATGCCAAAACCACCGCCCACCTTTTTGTCCAAATGCCCGATAGGCCAGGGTTTAGCGATATCCAGAATACGAAAAACAATAAAGCCAGCCAGCATCCAAATCCAGTCCACAGGCATCGCCCACAGGGTAATCCAGTAACCGACAAATTCATCCCACACGATTCCCGGGTGGTCGTGTACATTGAGTTCGCGACTGGCAGCGCCGCAAATCCAGATGCCCGCCAGGGCAGCAAGCAGCACAACAGCGCTGTACCCTGGCAGGCCCCAGTCCGCGATGAGCAAATAGAGGGGGACAGCCACAATAGTACCGGCCGTACCCGGCGCCCAGGGAGAAAGGCCGCTGCCAAATCCGAAAGCCAGAAACTGCACAGGGCGATGAAACGGTCTTGGTTTCCTTACTGCTGAGGTGCCGGCTTTAAGCCCTTGACTCATACTGTTCCCCTTCAGAAATGCTGGTAGCCAGATACCGTGTAAGGTTCGTTGCCGCAGAGCACCCCACTACCAACCTCCACTTCACCTATGAGGGTACACCCTGTCGGCACATCTTCCCCGGCGGGCAGACAAAAACACAGCTCATAATCATCACCCCCCGTGAGCGCCCACTGGCGCGCCTGGTCGATGCTGGGATGAGACAGCAATGCCAGTGACAAGGGCAGCCGCTGAGGATCGATGCAGAGCTTCACACCACTGGCGGCCGCGATATGCTGCGCGTCTGCGAGCAGGCCATCGGATATATCAATAGCAGCGTTGGCGCTACCCAGCAGTTTGACCCCGAGATCAAGCCTTGCCCGGGGCCGATTGAAGCGGTCCAGCAGGAATTCACTGTGCTCGGGTGACGGCTGCCATTCACCGGCGAGGATTGCCAGTGCTGCGGCCGCATCCCCCAGCGTGCCGGACACATAAACGCCATCACCAACGCGGGCGTTGCTGCGCAATAATGCCTCTCCCGATGGCAGCGCACCCAGCACCTGCACTGTAATAGTCAGGGGCCCGCGGGTGGTATCCCCGCCAACCAGGGGTAGCTGAAACTCTGTGCTGGCGGCGGCAATTCCCTGGCTGAAAGTGTGTAACCACAACTCATCGGCCTCCGGCAGGGTAAGCGCCAAGGTCATGCCGATGGGCCGGGCGCCCATGGCCGCAAGATCACTCGCCGCCGCTGAGACCGCCCGAAAACCGATATCTTCCGGAAAGGTGTCAGTCGGAAAATGTACCCCCTCCACCATGGTATCCACTGAGGTCGCCAACCGCTCGCCAGCTGCCAGGCGAAGAATCGCGCAATCGTCGCCCACCGAAAGCTCCACGGCATCGCCGCGCCCAAGGGCGGAAAAATAGCGGTAGATAAGGGTAAATTCGGAGACGGGCATCAGGATGCCGCGTCGATTTCGACCTTGCGCAATACCCTGGCGACCTTGTCCAGCACACCATTTATGTACTTGTGACCGTCGGTGGCACCAAACTTCCTGGTCAGCGCAACCGCCTCGTTGATGACCACCTTGTAGGGAACGTCCTGGCGCTGGGCCAGCTCGAAGGTGCCCATACGCAGCAGAGTGCGCTCTATCGGGTCCAGGTCTGTCAGTTTGCGATCAAGCAGGGGCTCAAACGTTGCTTCCAGCTCATCGACACAGGCGGGGACTCCGTGCAACAGAGCCTGAAAATACTCCAGGTCGACATGGCTGAAATCGTAATCAGCGCGAAACTCCGCTTCGATATCCGACAGGGAGGCGCCCGCCATATGCCACTGATACAGGGCCTGCATACCGTAGTGTCGGGCCTTACGGCGCTCGGCGGCCAGCGTATTGCGAACGGGAGTGCTCACTTAGCTGATCTTGCCCAGCAGGCTGACCATTTCAATCGCGGACAAGGCGGCTTCAGCGCCCTTGTTACCCGCCTTGGTGCCGGAACGCTCCACTGCCTGCTCGATAGAATCGACCGTCAACACGCCAAAGGAAATAGGCACGCCACTGTCCATACTGACCTGCGCGATGCCCTTGGTGCACTCGCCGGCAACATATTCGAAATGCGGTGTACCACCGCGAATGACAGCACCCAGCGCGATTATGGCATCCGCGTCCCCTTTGGCAGCGACCTTTTTGCACACCAATGGAATCTCAAACGCACCGGGGGCGCGCAGTATGGTGATTTGTTTGTCATCCACACCGTGCCGGCGCAGGGTATCGATTGCCCCTTCCAGCAGGTGTTCCACGACGAAGCTATTCCAGCGCCCCACCACCAGGGCGTACTTGCCCTTGCCGCTGGTAAAATCGCCCTCGATCGTCTTCATATCGGTCATTGTCCTTTCCTTTCTCTTTCGCTAACTTTCCTGGCCCGCTGCCAGATAGCTCACTGGTCTGGCGCCACGAAGTCCATTACTTCCAGGCCGAAGCCGGAAATCGCATTGTACTTGATCGGCGCGCCCATCAGGTGGATTTTTCCCACGCCCAGATCCTTCAGAATCTGCGAACCCAGCCCTACAGTGGTATAGCTGTCGGGGGTAACTGTTGCCGCGGCCGGGGCTTCCCCCAGCGCCATGTCGATACTCGCCAGCAGCTGCTCGGGGCTCTCGGCCCTTGCCAGCAGCACAATCACACCGCGCCCGTTCTCGGCCACAGTCCTGAGGCAATTAGCCATATTCCAGCTTGGCTGCCCCGCAACCTGACTGGTAACCAGGTCGCGCAAGGCGGATTGCACATGAACCCGCACCAGGGTTGGCTGCTCCGCTACGATATCCCCCCGGGACAGAGCCAGATGCACTTCCCCCGCTGTCTGATCGCGATAGGCCGTCAGCTGGAACTCCCCGTACTCGGTCTGGATTACACCCTCGCGAATGCGACGGATGGTGCGCTCATTGACCAGACGAAAATGGATCAGGTCGGCAATGGTGCCGATCTTGAGCTTATGTTTTTCGGCAAAAGCGCGCAGAGCCGGACCGTCAGCTACCATTCCCTCAGGAGTGAGAATATCGGTGATAACGGCTGCCGGCAGCAAACCCGCCAGGCGCGCGTAATCCGACGCCGCCTCAGTATGGCCTGCACGGGTCAGTACGCCACCCGGCACCGCTGCAAGAGGGAAGATATGACCGGGCTGAACAATGTCCTGGGGGGTGGCAAAGGGCGCTACTGCCGCCTGCACAGTGCGCGCGCGATCTGCAGCGGAAATCCCCGTATCAATGCCCTCGGTGGCCTCAATCGAAAGAGTGAAGTGCGCTTTTTCCCCCAGCCCCTCGTCCACCATAAGCGGCAGGTTTAGCTGCCGGCAGCGCTCTTCAGTCAAGGTGAGACAGACCAGGCCCCGGGCCTGGCGGGCCATGAAATTCACATGCCCGGCATCGCAGTGCTCGGCGGCCACCATGACCACACCTTCATTATTGCTATCGGCGTCATCATCCAGCAGCACAACCATATTGCCCTGGCGGATATCACTAATCAGTTCGTCTACGGTATTCAAGATGTATCCCTGTTCCATTGAGTGAGCTCAGCCGCGCAGAAAGCCATTTTCGGCGAGCGTTTCTAGCGACAGTCCTGCAGTCACATTGGGGTCAGCCGCAGTATCGCCCAGCACCAGCCGCTCCAGGTAGCGTGCGATGACATCTACCTCCAGATTGACCCGACTGCCCGAGCGGTATTCACCAAAAATGGTCTCCGCCATGGTCTGGGGAATGATGTTGAGCTCAAACCTGTTACCCGCCACTGTATTCACGGTCAGGCTGGTACCATCAATGCAAATACTTCCTTTATGGGCAATATATTTGGCCAATTCAGCGGGCGCACTAACCTCTACCCGAATGGAGCGAGCGTCTTCCTGCAGTCCCACGATTTCCCCAACGCCGTCCACGTGGCCACTCACTATATGGCCACCCAATCGGCTGGCAGGTGTCAGGGCTTTCTCCAGGTTGACCCGAGAGCCCCGCTGCAAGGCGCCAAGCGTGGTGAAATCCAGTGTCTCCACGGAAACATCGGCCCAGTAGCCGTCACCCGGCAGTTCGATCACAGTAAGGCAGACGCCATTGGTGCAGATGCTGTCACCCAGAGCCACATCATCCAGGGACAACTGGCCGGTGTGGATACGCAAGCGCAGGTCACCGCCGGTCGGCTGCATCGCCGCCACCGTGCCCACGGCCTGGATAATTCCTGTGAACATAATGCTCCTCTAGTGCCGGTGCGCTGCGCGCACCGCTCAGACCGGCTTTGCCGTAAAGCGCCAATCCTCGCCAACTTTGCGCACGTCCTCGATTCTCAGTTGTACCTTTTCCGCCATGTGTTGCAACGGCAGGCTGAGCAGGGGTCTTGCACAATCGCCCAGCAGGGCGGGCGCCATATATACGATTAACTCATCCAACAAACCTGCCTGCAGCAGGGCGCCGGCCAAACGGGGGCCAGATTCTACCAGAATTTCATTGCATTGCCGCGTGCTCAGCTCCGCCATCAATGCGTGCAGATCCAAGCCCTTCTCATCCCCCGGCAAAGCGAGCAATTCGGCCCGGCCTGTTGCCAGCCCCGCAGAGGGCTGCGTGCCGTTGCGATGGCAAAGCAGTGTAGGGCCACCATCGCCCAGTACCCTCGCTTGAGGCGGCGTCTGCAGTGAGGAGTCGAGCACAACCCGCAGGGGTTGGCGTGCCGCAGCCACCTGGGCTCGTGACCGGGTAAAACCCAATTCCTCTGCCCGCACGGTCAGTGCACAATCATCCGCCAGTACGGTTCCCACGCCGGTGACGATGGCGCAGCTGGCCGCGCGAATGCGCTGAACATCCCTGCGCGCGGCGGCACCGGTAATCCACTGGCTCTCACCCGAAGCCATGGCGGTGCGACCATCCAGAGACATGGCCAGCTTGGCCCGGACACGACCCCGGCCGCGCGTCATGCGAGCGATAAAACCGGGAATCAGCTGGCGCGCCTCCGTCTCCAGCAGGCCACAATCCACGGCAATGTCTGCCGCGCGCAACAATTCCAGCCCCCGCCCGGCCACCTCAGGATTGGGGTCTGGCATGGCCGCCACCACACGCGCAACCCCAGCCTGTATAAGGGCTTCAGCGCAGGGCCCGGTTTTTCCGTGATGACTACAGGGTTCCAGGGTGACATATGCAACTGCGCCGCGCGCATCCCCGGCGGCCGTCAAGGCCTCAATTTCGGCATGATTGCCCCACACAGGCTGGGTAAAACCCTCACCTATCACCTGTCCATCACGCACCAGCACACAGCCTACATGGGGATTTGGCATGGCCGAGTATTGGCCGCGCCGCGCCAACTGCAGGGCGCGCGCCATCATTCGGGTATCAGTAACGGGGTCCACGGCAGGGTCAGCCGGCTTACTCACCGGTGGTTAGCGCCGGTTCAGCTTCCAGCCGCTCAATAGCGTCGCGAAACTCGGAAATATCCTGAAAACTGCGGTACACCGAGGCAAAACGGACATAGGCAACCTGGTCCAGCTGCTTCAACTGGTCCATTACCAGCTCGCCCAGCACCAGGGACTTCACCTCGCGCTCCCCCGTCGCCCGCAACTCGTGCTTGATATGGTTGATCACAGCCTCTATGCGCTCCATGGATACGGGGCGCTTCTCCAGTGCCCGCAAAAAGCCGGAGCGCAGTTTATTTTCATCAAATGGCTCGCGGTTGCCGTTTTGTTTTATCACTCTGGGCATTACCAGCTCGGCCATTTCGTAGGTGGTATAGCGTTCCGCGCAGCTCAGGCATTCGCGCCGACGCCGCACCTGGTCCCCCTCGGCAACCAGTCGCGAATCAATGACCTTGGTGTCTTCTGCGCCACAAAATGGACAGTGCATGGCTCTACCCCGTTATTCTAAGTGGCTGAAGATTATCATAATTCCCCGGTCCAGCGCTGCCATTGCTGGCGCGCTGAGTCATGATGCGTGTATCCATTGCGATTCCCATGACAGCGAGTTTTAGTTCATACATAATGATCCCGACACTGTGAACCAGAACCAACAACGAAAAAAACGGTTACGGATATAGGTGATGCTGCATCATAAGGTGGTTGCGGAGCTAATTGGCTCGGATTTGTTGTGTTCACACGAATTCCATCTTTCCTGTGATACCTGCCGTATGCGGGCGATGTGCCTGCCCGCAGCTCTGGATCCGCATCACCTGGATTCACTGGAAGACATCATCGAGATCCGCCGCACACTGGAAAGCGGTGATACGCTTTACGAGCAAAACGAAAACTTCACCTCTATTTACGCGATACTGACCGGCAGCGTCAAAACCTATACCACCCACGAGGACGGGTGGACACGGATTACCGGTTGTCACCTTCCCGGGGAAATATTCGGCTTCTCGGGAATTGACACCAATTTCTATCGCAGCACTGCCAGGGCGCTGGAGGACACTCTGGTCTGTGAAATCCCCTTCGATGAACTGGAAGACCTGTGCCGCAAAATTCCGGATTTACAGTCACGCCTGTTGCACCTGATGAGCCAGCGGATGGTGGAGGACCACGAACTGGCGGCCCAGTTTCTGCACAAACGCCCTGCTCGGAAGCGTATTGCAGCTTTCATTATGAGCGTATCGACACGGGCCGCCAGGCGCGGTGAACCGGGTATGGAATTGCGTCTGCCCATGTCACGCACCGATATCGGCAACTACCTGGGAATTACCCTGGAAACGGTCTGTCGGGAGCTGTCCCGGCTGGAAAAAAACGGCATTATCACGCTGAACAAGCGCGAACTGACGATTCTGGACCTGCCCCGCCTCAGGGAACCCATCTGCAGCAGTGAACCCTAGTATAGCGCCTGTCTAATCGCCATAAACCGGGAAGCGGGCACAGATTTCCAGCACTTTGGCCTTGACCGAGGCAATCACCTGGTCGGAGTCTTCGCTATCCAGGGACTCCAGCACGTCGCACATCCAGTCCGTGAGCTGCACCGTTTCCGCCTCGCCAAAGCCGCGGGTGGTAATCGCAGGTGTTCCGACTCGCAGACCAGATGTGACAAAAGGTGAGCGCGGGTCATTTGGCACCGCATTTTTGTTAACCGTGATATTGGCACTGCCCAGGGCCGCGTCAGCGTCCTTGCCCGTGTACTCCTTGCCAATCAGGTCAACGAGCATCAGGTGGTTGTCGGTACCGCCTGACACGATATTGAAGCCGCGCTGCAGGAACGTCGCCGCCATGGCCCGGGCATTGGCCACCACCTGCTTCTGGTAGGTAACAAATTCGGGACTGGCGGCCTCCTTGAAGCTTACCGCCTTTGCCGCTATCACGTGCATCAGCGGGCCGCCCTGCCCGCCCGGGAACACGGCGGAGTTGAATTTTTTCTCCAGCGCCTCGTTGGCGCGGGCCAGTATTAGGCCACCACGAGGGCCGCGCAGGGTCTTGTGGGTAGTGGATGTGACCACATCGGCGTAGGGCACAGGGTTGGGGTAGACTCCAGCGGCGACCAGCCCGGCCACATGCGCCATATCGACCATCAGATAGGCGCCAACCTTATCCGCAATAGCGCGAAACCGGGCCCAGTCCATGATGCGGGAGTAAGCGGAAAAACCGGCCACAATCATTTTCGGCTTGTGCTCCAGCGCCAGCGCTTCAACCTGTTCGTAGTCCACCTCTCCGGTAACGTTATCAAGGCCATATTGAACAGCGTGGTAGATCTTGCCGGAAAAATTGACACTGGCGCCGTGCGTCAGGTGCCCGCCATCCGCCAGACTCATGCCCAACACCGTATCGCCGGGCTCGCAAAGGGCCAGGTATACCGCCGAATTCGCCTGAGAACCCGAGTGGGGCTGAACATTGGCGTAGGCTGCGCCGAACAGGGCCTTGGCACGCTCGATAGCCAGTGACTCGGCCTTGTCCACATACTCACAGCCGCCGTAATAGCGCTTGCCGGGATAGCCCTCTGCGTATTTGTTGGTCAGCACCGTGCCTTGCGCCGCAAGTACACGGGGGCTGGTGTAGTTCTCGGAGGCGATGAGCTCGATATGCTCTTCCTGCCGCCGCTCCTCTTCCTCGATGGCGGAGAATATCTCGTCATCGAACCCCTTGATGGTCATGTTTTTGTTGAACATGGTGGCCCCCTGGCTGAGTCTGGGGGCCGCTGGCTTCACCCCCTGCATGGAAAGCGGCGCATTCTACCCCAAACATCCGCTCCCGATAAGAGTATTAGCGCCCCTGCGTCAAACTGCCGTGTTTCGGGGGTTTTTCCCAACAGCGCCGTCTGAGCCCATCGCATCTGGCGATGTAAGCTCATTAATGTCAAGCTGAGCCCATGACACTGCGTCATGCCGCAGAGCGTTATTGGCGCGGCGATTGCATGTTCGGCGTACTTCTCAAGGCAGGTTACAAGACATATGGACAATAGCTGGAAGCGCTACAACAACAAACAGCACGGCGAATTCTTTGACGAACTGATCACCGACACAGGCCGGCCACGTGTCGCGACGCGCAATGCCGTGAAAATGCTGCAGGGCTTGTCCACAGAGGAAATGGCCGCGCGCAGGGCCGCTGCGGAGCTGGCAATCCGCGAGATGGGCATATCGTTCACTATTTACAGCGAAGGCAAGAATATCGACCGGGCCTGGCCCTTCGACATCATCCCGCGCATCATCACGGCCAGGGAGTGGCAAAAAGTCAGCCGCGGGCTGGCCCAGCGCAGCCGTGCACTGAACTGTTTCATCGATGACATTTACAACAAGCAGAAAATACTCGCCGATGGCCTGCTGCCCGCTGATATCGTTCTCGACTCCGGCAACTACAAAGCCCAGTGCGCTGGTGTATCGCCCCGATATGGTGCATGGGCACATATCTGCGGCATCGATCTGGTGCGTGACCGGGATGGCCGTTTTTACGTGCTGGAAGACAATCTGCGGGTGCCCTCCGGCGTATCCTACATGCTGGAAAACCGGGAAATCACCAAGCGAGTGCTGCCGGAGCTGTTCGAGAACCACAGCATACTGCCCGTGGATGACTACCCCTCCCGCCTGTACAGCACCCTGGCGGCGCTGTCACCCAGAGAGCAGAAACGACCCTGCATCGCAGTACTCACGCCCGGTATATTCAACTCTGCCTACTTCGAACACGCCTATCTTGCGCAGGGTATGGGCGCTGAGTTAGTGGAGGGCTCCGATCTGTTTGTGGCAGAAGATGAATGCCTCTATATGCGCACCGTGGACGGCCCGGAGCGGGTGGACGTGGTGTACCGGCGCATCGATGACGATTTCCTCGACCCGGAGGCATTCCGCGAGGATTCAACGCTGGGTGTAGCCGGGATGATGCGCGCCTGGAAACGCGGCAATGTCGCCATAGCCAATGCGCCCGGCAGCGGGGTAGCTGACGACAAGGTACTTTACGCTTTCGTGCCGGAGATGATTCGCTACTATCTCGGCGAAGAGCCCGGCCTCGCCAGCGTCAAGACCTATCTGTGTATGAATGAGGTGGACCGGGACTACGTACTGGCAAACCTCGATAAGCTGGTGGTGAAACCCGCCAATGAATCCGGTGGATACGGCCTGATGGTGGGCCCTCACGCAAGCCCCGCCAAGCGCGCCGAATTTGCCAGGCTGATAGAGAAAAACCCACGAAATTACATCGCCCAGCCGACCCTCGCACTCTCCACCGCGCCCACCTGCATCGATGATACAGTGCAACCCCGGCACCTGGACCTGAGGCCGTTCATACTCCATGGCAAAGACACCTGGGTTACGCCGGGTGGATTGACCCGGGTAGCGCTGGAGGAAGGGTCACTGGTGGTCAATTCTTCCCAGGGCGGCGGCAGCAAAGACACCTGGATCGTAGAGGGCAAAAAGAAATGATGATGCTTTCCCGTGTGGCTGAACGCTTGTACTGGATGGCCCGCTATCTGGAGCGGGCAGAAGATACGGCGCGGCTCACTCAAGCCTACACCCACATGGTTATGGACATTCCCGCCGGCTCAGAGCCCGGTTGGGACATTCTGGTGCACATCCTTGACGGCGCACCCCAGTTTGGCGAGAGGCGTGTCTGCAATGAGCAGAATGTACTGAAATTCCTGATAGCCGACCTGGAGAACCCCGGTAGCATAGCGTTCTGCATCAAGGCGGCGCGGGAGAACGTGCGCACTACCCGGGATGTACTGCCCGAGGAGGTCTGGGAGCATGTGAACGAGCTATACCTGTACTCCCAGGAGTACGCCGCGGTATCTATTGGGAGGCGCAACCGCCACCACTTCCTGGAACAGGTTATTACCCGCTGCCAGATGATTAGTGGCCTGCTGCTGACAACCCTGTGCCGCGACCACGCCTACCGCTTTATCAAGCTGGGCCACTTGCTGGAACGAGCCGACATGACCACCCGGGTGATCGATGTGGGTGCCGGTGCCCTGTTGGGCAATGAACGGCTCAACGAGGCAGTGGACCCGTTGATCTGGGCCAGCCTGCTGCAATCACTCTCTGCCATGGGTACTTATCGCAGAACTATCGGCCCACTGGTAGAGGTCAACTCCGTGGTGGAGTTCGTTTTCCGGGATAGCTCTCTCCCGCGCTCGGTCAAGTTTTGCCTGGACGGCATCCGCCGGGAGCTGGGGCCACTGAAAAATAATACTGAGGCACTTAAAATTCTCGATCGCGCCAGGCGCAGCCTTTCCCGGTTTAACCCTGAAAAAGCCGAGAGAGAAGATTTGCACCGGTTTATCGATAGATTCCAGTTGGAGTTGAACACACTGGGGAGCATGATCAGCACCAGCTGGTTTATGCCCATCGAGGCTTAAGACACATTCACGGCCGCCAAGGCCAAAAACGGTATCGGAAACATGACAATTCGCGTTGCAATTAACCATCGCACCTCCTACCAGTTCGACCGGCCAGTCAGCATGTCGCCACACACGGTGCGTCTGCGCCCCGCCGCCCATTCGCGCACACCAATTCACAGCTACAGCCTGAAGGTCAAACCGGAGGGGCATTTCATCAACTGGCAGCAGGATGCCTTTGGCAATTACCTGGCGCGGCTGGTATTCCCGGAAAAGTGCACCGAGTTCGAAGTGGACGTGGAAGTCATTGCCGATATGACCACCATCAACCCCTTCGACTTCTTTGTGGAGGAATATGCCGAAAGCTACCCCTTCCAATATACCGCCCAGCTTGAGGGTGAGTTGCGGCCCTACCTGGAAAAGTTGGAGCACGGCCCAAAATTCGATGCATTTCTGGCCGAGATCAACCTCGAAAAGCAGACCATCAATGACTTCCTGGTCACCCTGAACCAGCAAGTGCAGGGTGAGATCGAATACCTGCTGAGGCTGGAGCCCGGCATACAAACACCGGAGGAAACCCTTGAAAGAGCAAAGGGCTCCTGCCGGGATACCGCATGGCTACTGGCGCAGTTGCTGCGCCACCTGGGCCTGGCATCCCGCTTTGTCTCCGGCTATCTGGTGCAGCTCAAACCCGATGAGAAATCGCTGGACGGGCCCTCCGGCGCGGCGGAGGATTTCACCGACCTGCACGCCTGGTGCGAGGTCTATCTTCCCGGTGCCGGCTGGGTGGGCCTGGACCCCACCTCGGGTCTGTTTGCCAGTGAGGGCCACATTCCCCTTGCCTGCACTCCCAACCCGGTATCTGCCGCACCCATCGTCGGCGCCACCGACGAATGCGAGGTGGAGTTCGATTTCAGCAATACGGTAGAGCGCGTGCTCGAAGACCCGCGGGTCACCAAGCCCTACAGCGAAGAGCAGTGGCAACAGATACTCGCCCTGGGGCACGCAGTTGACCGTGAGTTTGAGCAAAACGATGTGCGCCTGACCATGGGCGGTGAACCCACTTTTGTGTCCATAGATGATATGGAGTCGGAACAGTGGAATACCGGCGCACTGGGCAAGGACAAACTTAGCCTGGCAAAATCCCTGCTGTTGCGCCTGCGTGATCACTTCGCGCCCAACGGTCTGCTGCATTATGGCCAGGGCAAATGGTACCCGGGGGAAGAGGTCCCGCGCTGGGCGCTGGGCGTATTCTGGCGCAAGGACGGTGAGCCGCTGTGGAACAACCCCGCCCTGCTCGCCAGAGTGGACAAGGATTACGGTCACGATATTACAACCGTACAAAAGTTCGGCCGCCACCTATGCGACCTGATGGCGTTGCCCCGGCGCTGCTGCCAACCCGCCTTCGAGGACGGCCTGTACTACCTGATGCAGGAGCAAAACCTGCCAAAAAATCTGGATATACTCGCACAAAAGCTCAAGGGCAGCCTGGACCGCCGACGGCTGGCCAGACTGATAGAGCGCGGCTTTAACGTACCCGCCGGGGTGGTCATCCCCCTCAGTCGCAGCACGGGGTGGCCAGTGGTGGAAGACGGCAAACGCTGGCGCAGCAGCCTCTGGCCCATGAAACGCGAGCGCATTACCCTCATTCCCGGCGACTCTCCAATGGGGCTGCGCCTGCCGCTCAACGACCTGCCCGAGCTGGCCAGAAAAGCCGACCTTATACCGATACAGCGCGACCCGTTCGAACCGCGGGACGAACTCGCCCCCCGCTCAGAAATACAGTTTGGTCACGATGGCGAGGCAGCCGATGACGAACTGCCTGATGAGGACGACTACGAGGCTGTGGTCCGCCACGCACTATGCCTGGAGGTGCGCGGTGGCCGCTTGCACGCCTTCATTCCACCGCTGGAATACCTTGAGGATTATGTTGAGCTAATTGCCGCTATTGAGGACACGGCGGCCTCCCTGCAAACACCGATAATCATAGAAGGCTATGAACCCCCCCGGGACCCGCGCCTGCAGAAGTTACTGGTGACGCCGGACCCCGGGGTTATCGAAGTCAACGTTCACCCCGCCAACAACTGGGATGAACTGGTTGCCAACACCACGGCGCTCTATGAGGAGGCGCGCCTGTCCCGGCTGTCCACGGAGAAATTCATGCTCGACGGGCGCCACACCGGCACCGGCGGCGGCAACCACATCACCCTGGGTGGCGCCACCCCCGCGGACAGCCCGCTGCTGCGCCGCCCGGACCTGTTGCGCAGCCTGATCACCTTCTGGCAGCACCACCCCAGCCTCTCCTATCTGTTTTCCGGTATGTTTATCGGGCCCACCAGTCAGGCACCGCGGGTCGATGAAGGGCGGGATGAGATGCTGTACGAGTTGGAAGTGGCCTTCTCGCAAATGTCGGACGGCGAGGTTCCACAGCCCTGGCTGGTAGACCGCCTGCTGCGCAACCTGCTAATCGATGTCACCGGCAACACCCACCGCGCCGAATTCTGCATCGACAAACTGTATTCCCCCAACAGCGCCACCGGTCGGCTGGGCATTCTGGAGTTTCGCGGTTTTGAAATGCCCCCCCACAGCCGCATGGCTCTGGTGCAGGCGCTATTGCTGCGCGCCCTGGTCGCGCGCTTCTGGAAAGAGCCCTACCACAAACCCCTGGTACGCTGGGGCACCGAGCTGCACGATCGCTTCATGCTGCCTCACTATATATGGCAGGACATGAAATCCGTGGTGGAGGACCTGCAGGCCCACGGATACGCCTTCGACATGGAATGGCTGGCACCTTTCGAGGAATTCCGCTTCCCGCACTATGGCCGGGTGCAACTGGATGACATCGAACTGGAATTGCGTTGGGCGGTAGAGCCCTGGCATGTACTGGGTGAGGAAACCACCAGCTTTGGCACTTCCCGCTATGTTGACTCTTCGGTGGAACGCCTGCAATTGCGTGCCACAGGCCTGGTCGAGGGGCGCTACGTACTGGCCTGTAACGGCCGCAGGGTGCCCATGCGCGCCACGGGCAGGCATGGAGAGTTCGTCGGGGGCGTACGCTACCGCGCCTGGGCGCCACCCTCGGCGCTACACCCGATGATCGGTGTGCATGTGCCACTGACCTTTGATCTCATAGATACCTGGAACGGACGCTCCATTGGCGGCTGCACCTATCACGTCGCCCACCCCGGCGGGCGCAGTTATGAATCCTTCCCGATCAACTCCATGGAAGCAGAATCCCGGCGCATCAATCGTTTCGAGACGGTGAGCCATACACAGGGGCCCTTTATTCCGCAACCGGAAGTCAGCGCTCTGCGGGAGTTCTTTCCCAACGAGACATTGCCCCGGCCAATGGAGCCACCGCCCGAGGAATCACCGGGCGAATACCCGTACATGCTGGATATGCGCAACCCAAGGCGGCCCTGAGGGCCGCCCCGACGGGATTTACCACGGCTGTTCCCGAGGGCTGTAATGCGGCTATACTAGCGCGCTTTGGTGGGGCCTGAGTGCATCAGCACACCCAGCTCGACACTGTCACAAACAGGAAGCCTCCTTGTCCAACGCCCGTAACTCACCGGCACTGAGCCAGGTCCAGACCCAGTTTCAGCCGGTCAGGCCACTGCAATACCAGGCACTGCCGGGCTTGCTTGACGACACGCGGGAAGCTGATGGCAGCCTCAAACCCCAGTGGCAGTATCTGCTGGACAGTCTGCGCGATCTCGGCCCGGAAATGTTGCGTGAACGGGAAGAAAAGGCGCGCCGCATACTGCGTGACGATGGCGCCACCTACAATATCAGCCAGCAGGACAGTGCCGGCATCAGCTGGGAACTGGACCCGGTACCCCACGTTATCGGCAGCGAAGACTGGGCAGATATCGAGGCGGGGCTCTTGGAGCGGGCAGAGCTGTTCAACCTGATGTTGCGCGACTTTTATGGGCCGCGCACCCTGCTGCGCCACGGCATCCTGCCCCCTGAGGCGCTGTTCTCTCACGGCGGGTTCCTGCGAGCCTGTCAGGGCCTGAAAATGCCGGGAGAGCACGAACTCATCCTGCACGCAACGGACATGGTGCGCCTCGCCAACGGCAGTATGTGTGTACTGTCGGACCGCACCCAGGCCCCCAGCGGGGCCGGTTACGTACTGGAAAACCGCACGGTCATGTCGCGGGTGTTTCCCAGCATGTACCGCGAAAGCCACGTACACCGTATCGCCAGTTTCTACCAGCGTCTGCGCCAGAAACTGGGTTCACTTTCGCCCAATGATGAGCTCCCCTGCATCGCCTTGCTGACCCCGGGAGGCATGAACGAATCCCGTTTTGAACACGCCTACCTGGCGAACCACATGGGGCTGCCTCTGGTACAAAGTGGCGATCTATTGGTACGCAACGGCTTTCTCTGGATGAAGTCACTGGACGGGCTGACCCGGGTAGATGTGCTGTTGCGCCGGGTGGACGATGAACTGTGTGACCCGGTGGAGCTGCGCAGCGATTCACGAATCGGAGTGCCCGGCCTGTTGGAAGTCGTGCGAAGCGGCAGACTGGTGATTGCCAATCCCCTGGGCTCCGGGGTACTTGAAAACCCCGCACTGCTCAAATACCTGCCCGCAATCAGCAAAAGCCTGCTGGGGCGAGAGCCGCGTCTGCCCTCGGTCAAGACCTACTGGTGTGGCGATGCCGACGACCTGGCTTTTGCCACAGCGAATATCAAGCAACTGATCATTAAACCGATCTATCGCGGCAGTGGCATGAACAGTGTCTGGGGTGGCGACCTGAGCCCGGAGCAACAGGCGCAGTTGCTGACAAAGCTGCACCACAAGCCCTACCAGTTCGTTGCGCAGGAGCGGCTCGAAAAACCCCATATTCCGGCATTTTCAGCCGGTGCGCTGGAGCCCAGGCCGGCCTTGCTGCGCACCTTTTCAGTCGCTACCGACAATTCCTATATGGTGATGCCAGGTGGCTTGACCCGTATAGGCGACAGCCCCGGCGGCGGTGTAATAAGCATGCAATCGGGTAGCCCCAGTAAAGACACCTGGGTAACCGCTACGGAACCGGAACGCTTCATCGACACCGAAGACGCCCCGGACGCCCTACGCACAAATCTGGAAGGGGGGCTGATAAGCCTGCCCAGCCGGGTGGTAGAAAACCTTTATTGGATGGGCCGCTACGCCGAGCGCGCGGAGGCCGCGCTGAGGCTGCTGCGCACTGTGTTCGTTCTGCTCAATGGCGAGGAGCCCATCAGCGCCGCGGCCAGGAAGATTCTGCTACAGTCTATCACTGCAGCCACCGCAACCCAGCCCGGGTTCGTCAACGCAAGGCCCGAACTGCTTGCCCAGCCGGATGAGGAGCTGCTGCTAATCATAAAAGATGGCAGCCGCACAGGCAGTGTCAAATCCACCCTCAACGCCATGCTCGCCAGTGCAGAAGAATCCAAAGAGCTGCTGTCCACCGACACCATGCGGGTCATCAATGACCTTCATGACGAACTCGACTGCCTGGACGTAGCTCTGGCCGGCGGGCTGGCCTCTGCGCCGGAAGAAGCGCTGGACCCACTGGTAACCGGGCTGATAGCCCTTTCCGGCTTGATGCAGGAAAGCATGGTTCGCGACGTGGGCTGGCGCTTTATGGAACTGGGCAAGCGGGTTGAGCGCGCCCAGCAAATCATCACCACTCTCAGAACCCTGATTACTCCCGCGCTGGGGGAGGCAGACCAGGCCATACTGTTGACGGCGCTGCTGACAGCAATGGAGGTGTTGATCACCTACCGGCGGCGGCGGCGACAACGCACAGGTGTCGAGCTGGGCATCGAGCTGGTGATGCTGGACCCAACCAACCCCCGCTCGCTGCTATTTCAGCTGGAGCAATTGCAGGCTCACCTGGCTGAATTGCCGGGAACCGATTCCCGCGATGGCGAGCTGCCCGAGGAGGAGCGGGCGCTGCTGGCGGCAATAACGAGCTTGAAGCTGACCCGCCTGCCGCAATTGCTGGAAGCCGGCAACGGCCAGCGCGAAGAAATGGTCCAGTTGCTGCAGCAGTTGGACAAGTTGCTGCTCGATTTCAGCACGCTGATCAGCGACAAACATTTCGACCACCGCGCCGATGCACAGCAACTGGTCAGCAACTACGTTTTGGCTGAACAATAATGCGCTTTCGTGTTCGCCATTCCACCCATTACAAATACGCCAGCCGGGTCAGCCACTGCTACAACCTGGCTAACGTCGTGCCGCGGGATACCGACCGCCAGCGCTGCCTGAAAAATCGAATCACGGTGTCACCCACACCGGCGGTCACCCATAAGCGCAACGATTATTTCGGCAACAAGGCCTTCCACTTCGAGATTCAAAAGCCCCACACCGAGCTCATCATCACCGCCGACAGCGAAATCCAGATCAATGACAATCATCGGGAAATGAATCTGGACCTGGGTGCGACCTACGCTGAGGCATTGAGATACCTATCGGCTAACGCCACTCGCGCCAGTATTGAGGCTCGTGAATTCCTGCTCAATTCCCCCATGATCGAATGCAGTGAGCAGCTGGCGGACTATGCACGCCCCTCATTCCACGCCGACCGTTCCCTGAAGTCCTGTGTGAACAACCTGACCACCCGCATTTTCACCGAATTCACCTATGACCCCGGTTTCACTACCATCGCCACACCACTGGCTGAAGTGCTGCAACACAAACGCGGCGTCTGCCAGGACTTCGCCCATTTGCAGGTGGGCTGCCTGCGCTCCATGGGTATCCCGGCCAAGTATGTCTCGGGTTATATTGAGACGCTGCCCAAGCCGGGTGAGACAAAACTGGTTGGCGCCGATGCCACACACGCCTGGCTGGCGTATTTCTGTCCGGATGAGGGCTGGGTGGAGTTCGACCCTACCAATAATACCCGGGCGGGTATCCAGCATATCGTTACGGCGTTTGGACGGGACTATATTGATGTTACGCCGGTTAAAGGGGTTATTTTTGGGGGTGGGGCGGCGCCGCGCTTGGAAGTCTCGGTGGATGTCAGTCGGATTGATTGAAGCGAAGTAGTTTAGTGCTATCTCGTTCGAGGTATCCGGCTGCCAATCAAGTTCCACTTTGCGAATTTTGCAGAAAACGCTTTAACCGAATGATGGTTGCCCGAGCGAAGTTTCACTGCTCTCCCCGCAGCCCACGACGGTCTATGCCCCCTTTGGTTGGAACCCCACGCCCGCCGGGGGCATAGACCGTCGCGGACTGCTACCAACCATGAGAGCTTCGATTCCTGTCGTCCTGAACCGACAGTAGCAACCCATGGATGCCGATATCCCCGTTCGGTTGGAACCCCACGCCCTCTGGGGATATCGGCATCCACGGGTTGCGTGGTTGCAGCTAATACACCCGAGACTCAAAGTGTGCCCCGTCAGAACAGGCACCTTTCTACTTATTGTTCTGCTAAAATCCGCGACTTGTTGTTTACCCTTCGTGAGTAAAAAATGGCCCAGTACGTATACACCATGAATCGGGTTGGCAAGGTTGTGCCGCCCAAGAAAACCATTCTGGAAAATATTTCGCTGTCATTCTTTCCCGGCGCCAAGATTGGCGTACTGGGCTTGAACGGGTCGGGCAAATCTACTTTGCTGCGGATCATGGCGGGGTTGGATACCGATATTCTCGGGGAGGCGCGGCCCCAGCCGGGTATCAAGATCGGCTATCTGCCGCAGGAGCCGCAGCTGAATCCGGACAAGGACGTACGCGGCAATGTCGAAGAGGGTTTGCAGGAAGCCGTGGATGCGCTGGCGGGTTTGCAGAAGGTGTACTCGGACTACGCCGAGCCGGATGCAGATTTTGACGCCCTGGCCAAGGAACAGGCGCGGCTTGAGGATATTATCGAGGCCACCGACGCGCACAATCTTGACCACAAGCTGGAGGTGGCCGCCGACGCTTTGCGTCTGCCGCCATGGGATGCAAATGTAGCTACCCTATCCGGCGGGGAGCTGCGCCGGGTTGCGCTGTGCCGCCTGCTGTTGTCCGCTCCCGACATGATCCTGCTGGACGAGCCCACCAACCACCTGGACGCTGAAAGCGTGGCCTGGCTGGAGCGTTTTTTACACGACTTCCCGGGCACCGTGGTGGCTATCACCCACGACCGTTATTTCCTCGACAACGCCGCGGGCTGGATTCTGGAACTGGACCGGGGTCGCGGCATCCCCTACGAGGGTAATTATTCCGACTGGTTGGAAGCCAAGGATCAGCGACTGGCCCAGGAAAAACGCCAGGAGGCTTCTCACCAGCATGCCATCAAGGCCGAGCTGGAATGGGTGCGCTCCAACCCCAAGGGCCGACAGGCCAAGAGCAAGGCGCGCCTGCAGCGCTTTGAGGAATTGCAGTCACAGGACTTTCAAAGCCGCAACGAGACCAATGAAATCTATATTCCCCCGGGTGCACGTCTGGGGGACAAGGTAATCGAGGTCAGGGACCTGCGTAAAACCTATGGCGACCGCGTACTGTTCGAACATTTGAGCTTTACCGTACCCAAAGGCAGCATTGTCGGCATCATCGGCGCCAACGGCATGGGAAAATCCACGCTGTTCAGAATCCTCATGGATATCGAACAGCCGGATGGCGGCGAGGTAGTCGTCGGCGAAACCGTGCAGTTGGGGTATGTAGACCAGTCACGCGACGATCTCGATGGCAGTAAAACCGTGTGGCAGGAGGTGTCAGACGAGCTCGAGAATATTCGTATTGGCAGCTACGAAGTGAGCTCCCGTGCCTACCTCGGCCGCTTCAATTTCAAGGGGGCCGACCAGCAAAAGTTCGTCAAGGACCTGTCCGGCGGCGAACGCAACCGGCTACACCTGGCCAAACTCCTGAAACAGGGCGCCAATGTACTGCTGCTGGATGAACCCACCAACGATCTCGATGTTGAGACCCTGCGTGCCCTGGAAGAGGCACTGCTGGCTTTCCCGGGAGCCGCCCTGGTTATCTCTCATGATCGCTGGTTTCTCGATCGCATCGCCACCCATATTCTCGCCTATGAAGACGACGGCGGCGTGGTGTTCCACGAGGGGAACTTCGCCGACTACGAGGAGGACAGGAAGGCGCGGCTGGGAGCCGCGGCAGACCAACCCCAGCGCTTGAAATACCGCAAGCTCAAGTAGCTGTGGAGGCGCCGCACATTCTGCTTAAATCACGATTTAGCTATCGCATTAGCCGCAGTGCGGCGTTATAGTTTGCGCAGAATAATCATAGTTTGAGGGCCAACATGACCGAAACCTCTACCGAGCGGAGGCAGTTCACCCGCGTCGAGCTCAACCTGCCAGTGGACGTTCATCAGGGCGGCAGTATGTGGCCACAGCGCCTGATTGACCTGTCCCTGTCAGGTGCCACCACCGACCAGCCCGACCTGTGGGATGCACAGTACAACGAGCCCTTTACTCTTATCATCCACACGTCCGGCGAGCGCACTGACGAAGACTCCGAGCTGGAACTGCACGCCTACCTGCAGCACGTGGAATCCGGCCGCCTGGGTTTCGCGGTGCAACACGTTGACCGCGAAAACATCGAGCCCCTGCGCCAGCTGCTCGAAGCGCATATGGATATCGCTACGCTTGAGCAAGAGCTTAGTCGGCTGGAGTGACCCTTTTCCGGCGCCGGAAGAGCTTGCGGCATGAATCTTCAATCCAACGCGTCGAGCGCCTCAGAAAGCTTGGCAACCGCAATCACCTGCATGCCCGGAATTTTACCCTTGGGTGCATTCCCCTTTGGCACGATGGCGCGTTTGAACCCGTGTTTCGCGGCCTCTGACAGGCGCTCCTGACCACTGGGAACCGGGCGGATCTCACCGGAAAGGCCGACCTCGCCGAACACCACCATGTCACGGGGCAAAACCCGGTCGCGGTAGCTCGAGACGATGGCGAGGAGCAGCGCCAGGTCGGCACTGGTTTCCAGCACCTTCACCCCGCCGACGACATTGGCGAACACGTCCTGATCACCCACCTGCAGGCCGCCGTGGCGGTGCAGCACCGCCAGCAACATGGCGAGGCGATTCTGCTCCAGGCCTACCGCGACGCGCCGGGGATTGCCCAGGGCACTGTCATCCACCAGGGCTTGAATCTCCACCAGCAGCGGGCGGGTGCCCTCCCACACCACCATCACCACGCTGCCTGAGGCGGGCTCGGTGCTGCGATCCAGGAAAATGGCGGAGGGGTTTTTAACCTCGCGCATGCCGCTGTCAGTCATAGCGAATACGCCCAGCTCATTCACCGCCCCAAAGCGGTTCTTCTGGCCGCGCAGGGTGCGAAAGCGGGAATCATCAGTGCCTTCAAGCAAAATGGAGCAGTCGATCATATGCTCCAGCACCTTGGGGCCCGCCAGAGAACCATCCTTGGTAACGTGCCCCACCAGAATCAGCACTGTGCCTGTCTGCTTGGCAAAGCGGGTCAGGTAGGCGGCACACTCGCGCACCTGGGACACGCTGCCCGGGGCCGAGGCTATTTCTGCGGTGTGTACCACCTGTATTGAATCCACTACCACCACCCGGGGCTTGAATTCTTCCAGCGCAGCGACGATGGTCTCCGCATTGGTCTCGGACATCATACGCAGGCGGTCCGTGGGCAGCCCCAACCTGTTGGCGCGCATGGCAACCTGCTGCAGGGATTCCTCACCGGTGATATACAGAGCGTCCATAGTCGCCGCGAGGTGGCACATGGTCTGCAACAGCAAGGTGCTCTTACCCGCTCCCGGGTTACCCCCCACCAGAATAGCCGAGCCCGGCACCAGCCCGCCCCCCAATACGCGGTCAAACTCACCCACGCCAGAGGAGAACCGGGGCAGGTCGGACAGGTCGATATCCGCGAGCACCTGCGCCCCGGCAAGCGCCCCGGCAAAGCCTGCGCGGTTGGCACTGGCACCCCCGCCAGCGCGCCCCCCGCCTTTGCCGGCAGCAGGCCCAAGGCGAATCTCCGACAGGGTATTCCAGGCACCACAATCATTGCACTGGCCCTGCCACTTGGCGTAATCCGAGCCACAATCATTGCACACGAAAGCGGTTTTTTGCTTGGCCATTCGATACTCGTCCCATAATGTGAAGACAGGGCGTCACCCTATCGAAAAAATCCGACGCCTGTCTATGAGTAGCGGCGCAAGGTCGGTATCCTAGTGCGATCTTGTCACGCCGGAACACCCATGTCGGAATCATCCCTGGTCCCCGAACGCCAGCTCGTCTTTTCACCGGGCCTGGCGGCCACTATCGGCCTGGGCGAAGCTATTTTGCTGCAGCACTTGCGGGCGCTGTTCGACCATCAGCAGCCCGAGATCCGGGAGGGCCGCGCCTGGTTGAGCGTGGAGCGCGCGTTCCTGCTACACACTTTGCCCTTTTGGACCGCGGAAGATCTGCAGCGTATCAGCCGCAGCCTGGTGGACAAGGGCGTGCTGTTGGTGAGTTCGCCGCCGTTGCGCGAGAGTGTCAGACTGGTATTCGCCATCAACGAAAAAGTACACAGGGCTCAGGTCACCGAAACAGCCCCAGCCGCACAACCCGCCCCCAGCCCACACCGGCGCAGCGCCGGGCTGTTGCCGCTGCACTGGAATCCCAGTGAAGATCTGCTGCAACTGCTGGCCTTGAACCACAGCATACCCCGCCAGTTTGCCCTGGACCAACTGGAAGATTTCATCTATTACTGGCGCGAACGCGGCGAGACCAGTCACGCCTGGGAAAACAAATTTCGCCAGCATGTCATCAGCAACTGGCGCCACCAACAGCAGGCCCAGGCGGAATCGTTTCGCGCCCCCGCTAGCGCCAAGCTGGACAACAGCTGGCGGCCCAGCCTGGACGCCATGGAAATTATGGAACGCGGCGGTATTGCTCAGGACTTTATAGAAGAGGCGATACCCGAGTTCATTCTCTACTGGCGCGAGCGCGGCGCCGCCCCGAAAGAGTTGAATTCAAAATTTATCCAGCACATCCGTATCCAGTGGGCAAAATACAGCTCAAGCCTGGAGCACAGTACCGAGCCAAAACGCATTGCAGAGAATTGGCAGCCCACGGAGGACGTGTTCGATATTCTTCGCATGTCGCATATCGATATCGAGTTCGCCCAGTCATTGCTGGCCGAGTTCATCGTATACTGGCGTGACAGCAACCAGACCCACACGTCGTGGAACAGCAAGTTCCTGCAACACGCGAAATATCACTGGGCCAAACGCCATCAGCTAGAAAAAGCAGGACATCAACATGCCGGACAGCAGGGATCTAATCCAACAGGTCGCACAAGAGATAGAAGCCTCCAGGATGACCTCACCGACACCTCCTGGGCCGACTAGGGCAGAGCGAGAGCCCGCCACGGAAACCCGGATAGAGGCGATCAACCAGGTTTTCGCCCTGTTCCGGTTGAACTATCACAACCAGTACTACGCGGCTTTCCCCGATGCCGAGCAACTCAAGCAGATTAAAAAGCTGTGGCTGGATGCACTGTCAGACTACCCCGTGGAACAGATTCTGAAAGGCGCCAAACACGCCATAGAAAACAGCGAGTACCTGCCCACCCTCAACCGGATGCTGGAGTGCTGCCACCAGGGCCTCTCGGACCTGGGCCTACCCGCCAGTCGCGATGCCTACCTGGAGGCCTGCCGGGCGCCCGCTCCTCGTGCCGCACAGGCCTGGAGCCACCCCGCGGTCTATCTTGCCGGCAGAGACAGTGACTGGTACTTCCTCGCCAACAACACTGAGCGCATTAGCTGGCCGGTGTTTCGCGACCACTACCAGGCCTACTGCGCCCGGGTACTGCGGGGGGAAAACCTTGCCATGCCGGCGCGGGAAAAACTGGAGCATCGCCAGAGCAAGCCACTGTCACAAGAAAGCCAGTTGGCGGAACTGAAAAAACTCAGGGAGGGGTTAGGGCTCTAACGCTGTATCAAGGCCCGGGCCAAACAACCGCCGGTGGTGTAGCCCACCGGCGCAGGTCATCCGGGAGGCTCAGGCCTCGGTGGCAGGCTGGGAAGCCACCGCATCCTTAATCAGGGTCTGCAGCTCGCCATTTTCGAACATCTCGGTAATGATATCGCAGCCACCGACCAGTTCGCCGCCGACCCACAGCTGGGGAAAGGTGGGCCAGTTGGCGTATTTGGGTAGATTGGTGCGAATATCCGGATTGGTCAGGATGTCCACGTAGGCAAAGCGCTCACCACAGGCCATCAGGGCCTGTACGGTGCGGGAAGAAAACCCACACTGGGGCTGATTGGGAGATCCCTTCATGTAGAGCAATATAGTGTTGCTCTCGATTTGCTCTTTGATTGTCTCGATAATGTCCATTTGCTGTCCTGTATTCATTCGCTTCGACCATCTGTGCCTGTCATGCCAGGGGCAATATTCTACCCTATTCTCACGTTAAGCTCTCCCTATCAGACCACATTTCCGGCCCGTAGGTTCCGCTGGATTGCCAAGTTTTGGTGATGGCGCTATAGTTGCCGCTTCCGAGGCAGCTCCCGCTGCCTTTTTGCGTTTATAGTCGGCCGCTTTTGCGGCAGGCCAGGAGAGAGAAACCCATGTCGGCACTGATGCAGACCTACACGAGATTGCCTGTGACCTTTAGTCACGGTAAAGGTGTATACCTGTACGACACCGATGGTAAGCGCTACTTCGACGCCATTGCAGGCATCGCCGTGAACGGCCTGGGGCACGCCCACCCGGCGGTTCTCGCGGCAATTCAGGCGCAGGCAGAGAAACTGATTCACACGTCAAACCTGTACCGTATCGAGCCCCAGGAACAACTGGCGGAAGTACTCACCCGGATCGGTGACATGGACAACTGCTTCTTTGGCAACTCCGGTGCCGAGGCCAACGAGGCGGCGATCAAGCTGGCGCGCCTTTACGGCCACCAGCGCAAGATCGACAAGCCCGCCATTATCGTTCTGGAGGGTGCGTTTCACGGCCGCACATTAGCCACTCTCAGTGCCACCGGCAATCGCAAGATCCAGGCGGGTTTTGAGCCGCTGGTTACGGGTTTTATTCGCGCGCCGCGCAACGATGTGCAAGCCCTGCGCCAGATTGCCGCGCACAACCCCGGTGTTGTCGCCGTACTGGCAGAGCCCATTCAGGGCGAGAGTGGGGTAAACCCTCTCAGCGCCGACTATCTGCAGGCAGTGCGCGCAATTTGTGACGAACACGAGTGGCTGCTAATGCTGGACGAGGTGCAGACCGGCAACGGCCGCACCGGCAGTTACTTCGCCTATCAGGCCATGGGCGTTCTACCAGACGTGGTCACCACTGCCAAGGGCCTGGGCAACGGCGTGCCGATAGGTGTCTGTCTTGCCAGGGGCGCCGCCGCCAGTGTATTGGGCGCAGGCCAGCACGGCTCCACCTATGGCGGCAATCCGCTGGCCTGTGCGACAGCGCTGGCTGTGGTGAAGACCATCACCGAGGACAAGCTGGCCGCACACGCCACCGCAATGGGCGAGATTATTACCAAGGGCCTGCTCGCGGATAGCGCCGCTGCAGACAACATTGCCGATATCCGGGGGCGGGGGCTGATGCTGGGTATCCAGTTGAAAAAGCCCTGTAGCGACCTGGCTCAACGCGCACTGGACAGCGGCTTGTTAATTAACATGACCGATGGCAATACCATGCGCCTGCTGCCACCGCTGATCATCACAGAGTCTGAGGCCCGGGCGCTTGCCGACGGCCTCGCCCAACTCATTCGCGAGGCGGCATAGCCGCTTCACACCCACTGTTATACGGACCCGACCATGTCTGACAGAAGGCATTTCCTCACATTACTTGATTTCAGCCCCGCAGAACTGGAGCAGTTGATCAGGCGCGCCATTGAATTAAAGCAGGCGCATAAAGCGGGGACTGACCACCGCATCTTTCCAGGCAAAGTTCTGGCCATGGTCTTCGCCAAGTCATCCACCCGCACCCGGGTCTCTTTCGAGGCGGGAATGACGCAACTGGGTGGCCACGCCATGTTCCTGTCACCGCAGGACACGCAGCTGGGCAGGGGCGAACCCATAGAGGACAGCGCCAGGGTTATCTCCTCCATGGTCGATATCGTGATGATTCGCACCTTCGGCCACGACATCATAGAGCGCTTCGCAGCCTGTTCCAGCGTGCCCGTTATCAACGGCCTGACTGATGACTATCACCCCTGTCAGCTGTTGGCTGACATGCAGACCTGGGTGGAACAGCGCGGTAGCATCGCCGGCAAAAGCGTGTGCTGGGTGGGTGATGGCAACAATATGTGTCAGTCTTATATCAACGCCGCGAGGCAGTTTGATTTCGAGCTGCGTATCGCCTGCCCCCCCGGATTTGAACCCAGTGCCAGCCTGCTAGCGGACAATGCCGATCGCGTGAGGATAGAGCACGACCCGCTGCTGGCGGCGAGTGGCGCCGACCTGGTGGTTACCGATGTGTGGGCGTCCATGGGTCAGGAAGAAGAGCAACTGAAGCGCGCGAAGGCGCTTGCCAGCTACCAGGTGAACGCCGAGCTGATGAGCCGCGCCGCCACTGACGCACTCTATATGCATTGCCTGCCCGCCCACCGCGGCGAGGAGATCAGCGCTGAACTGATGGATGCCCCTTCCACGGTGATATGGGAAGAGGCTGAAAACCGCCTGCACGCCCAAAAGGCATTGATGGAAGCCCTACTGCTGGCCAACTCCTGAACCGGGCGCACCTTTTCGGTGCGCTCTTCGTCCACCGCTGCCCCGGCGATGCTTAAATAGCCGATAGCGATATACAACTCTGTTTTTATAAAAAAGAAATCATAACGGCTGCCTATGCCGGTCATGTCACCCTGTCAGAAGCGGTCAGTGTACGCCCCTTGCGGGCTGCACGGTTAGTGGCCACAGACACAGCGATATATGCACAAGTTATCCACAGAATAAACCCAGTATCGTTCTCTTGCATTGTGTCCCCTAGCGCTTTATCTTGTATGCAAACCAGCCATTCACCCCTATATGTTGGGTATTGCGGCCAAAAAATGATCGGTCAATGATCAACTAGCCAATGATCAGAAACGATGAGGCCGATGCGATGCCATCAACGCTATGGATGACCGTAGTAACGGCACTGGCAATAGCGAACTGCAAACGTCAACAGATCATGCCTGCAGCAGCTGCGGGTTGCCAGAAAGAGACAGCCGGGCTCCCAAGCCTTCCAGGTTGCCTTAGTCTGGCCGGGGCAAAAGCTGTGAAGTAACCGGTTCAAACCAGTGGTAAACCTACAACAATAAGGCTTTACGCCAGGACAGCGGAGCAACAATGCAAACAGAAACCAGTACACCAGGCAGCGTCACCGCCACACCAGCCCGTGAAACATCAGCCGCAAATGCCGGCGTCACGGCAACAGCCCCCGGGCAACTGCGCGTCATCAAGCGCAATGGCACCGTGGTGCCGTTTGAACTGAGTAAAATTTCCGTGGCCATCACCAAGGCGTTCCTCGCCGTTGAAGGTGGCACCGCCGCAGCATCGAGTCGTATCCACGAAACTGTGGCTCGCTTGACGGAGCAGGTCACCGCGACTTTTCAGCGTCGCATGCCCTCTGGCGGCACCATTCACATCGAGGACGTGCAGGATCAGGTAGAACTCTCCCTGATGCGAGCCGGAGAGCACAAGATAGCCCGGGATTATGTGATCTATCGCGAGGAGCAGTCCCGCAAACGCGCAGCGAAGCAGGCACTGTCTCCCGCCACCCAGGCCGCGGCGGGGAATATCAATGTAATCCAGCTAGACGGCAGCAGGGCGCCACTGGACCTGGACCGCATCCACACCATAGTTAGCGAAGCCTGCTTCGACCTGGCGGATGTCAGCGAAACCGCCATTCTCGACGAGGCCCTGAAAAACCTGTACGACGGTGTAACCGCCGCCGAGCTGAGTATCTCGCTGGTCATCACGGCCCGCACCATGATCGAACAGGAGCCCAACTACAGCTACGTGGCGGCCCGCCTGTTGTGTGACAATCTGCGCGCCGAGTCCCTGAATTTTCTTGGTGTGGCCACCAACCCCACCCAGGCCGATATGACCACGCTGTACGCACGCGCCCTGCCCGCATACGTCGAAAAAGGCGTGGAGTTGGAGCTGCTGGCACCCAATCTCAAGGACTTCGATCTGGAACGTCTGGGCCAGGCCCTGCTGCCCGAGCGCGACCTGCAGTTTACCTACCTGGGTCTGCAGACCCTCTACGACCGCTATTTTATCCACAGCGATGACGTGCGTATCGAGCTGCCCCAGATCTTCTTTATGCGCGTGGCTATGGGTCTCGCCACCGAGGAAGACGACAAGAATGCCCGGGCTATCGAGTTCTACCAACTGCTGTCATCTTTTGATTATATGAGCTCCACACCCACGCTGTTTAACGCCGGCACCCTGCGGCCGCAATTGTCCTCCTGTTACCTCACCACGGTACCGGACGACCTGCACGGCATATACGGCGCCATCCAGGACAACGCCATGCTCTCCAAGTTTGCCGGCGGACTGGGCAACGACTGGACGCCGGTACGGGCGCTGGGCGCCTACATCAAGGGCACCAACGGTAAATCACAGGGTGTAGTGCCTTTCCTGAAAGTGGTCAACGATACCGCGGTGGCAGTCAATCAGGGCGGCAAGCGCAAGGGCGCGGTCTGCTCCTACCTGGAAACCTGGCATCTGGACATCGAGGAGTTCGTGGAACTGCGTAAAAACACCGGCGACGACCGCCGCCGCACCCACGACATGAACACCGCCAACTGGATACCCGACCTGTTTATGAAGCGGGTCTTCGATGATGGCGAGTGGACACTGTTTTCCCCCAACGACGTGCCCGACCTGCACGACCTCTATGGCAAAGCCTTTGAAGCCCGTTACGAACAGTACGAGGCGATGGCACGCAACGGCGAAATGAAATTGTTCAAGACCGTCAAGGCCGGCAACCTGTGGCGCAAGATGCTGGGCATGCTATTTGAAACCGGCCATCCCTGGATGACCTTCAAGGATCCCTGCAACCTGCGCTCACCACAGCAGCACGTGGGGGTGGTGCACTCCTCCAACCTCTGCACCGAAATTACTTTGAATACCAATAAGGACGAGATCGCCGTGTGCAACCTGGGTTCAGTCAACCTGCCCCAGCACATAGACGAAAACGGCCTGAACCTGGACAAGCTGCGCCGCACCGTACGCACTGCCGTGCGCATGCTGGACAACGTGATAGACATTAACTACTACTCTGTACCCCAGGCGAAGAACTCCAACATGCTGCACCGCCCGGTAGGGCTAGGCCTGATGGGCTTCCAGGACGCACTGTACAGGCAACATATCGCCTATGGCTCGGAAGATGCCGTGACATTCGCCGACCGCTCCATGGAGGCTATCAGCTACTACGCTATTGAAGCATCCAGTGAGCTGGCAAGTGAGCGCGGCGCCTACGCAAGCTACCCGGGCTCGCTGTGGAGCCAGGGCGTGTTCCCCATCGACTCGCTGGACATCCTGATAGAGCACCGCGGTGCAGACTATATCAAGGTCGACCGCAGCCAGTCGCTGGACTGGCCAGGCTTGCGCGAAACAGTGAAAGCCCAGGGCATGCGCAACTCCAATGTCATGGCTATTGCACCCACCGCTACCATCGCCAATATCACCGGTGTGTCGCAGTCGATCGAGCCGACCTACCAGAACCTGTACGTTAAATCGAACTTGTCCGGTGAGTTCACCGTGGTCAACCCCTATCTGGTCAAGGACTTGAAAGCCGGCGGCCTGTGGGACCAGGTAATGGTCAACGACCTCAAGTACTACGACGGTAGTGTGCAGGCCATCGACCGCATTCCGGCTGAGATCAAGGCTATTTATGCCACCGCTTTCGAGGTAGAGCCGCGCTGGTTGGTGGAATCCGCCAGCCGCCGGCAGAAGTGGATTGACCAGGCCCAGTCACTGAACCTGTATATCAACAACGCCAACGGCAAGAAGTTGGACATCACTTACCGTATGGCCTGGTACAGCGGCCTGAAAACCACTTACTACCTGCGTTCGCTCGCCGCTACAGGCACCGAGAAGTCCACCATTGACACCGGCCAGCTGAACGCCGTGTCGAGAGAGGCGGCCCCGGCACCCGTACCGGCAGCCTGTTCTCTGGATGATCCTGACTGCGAGGCGTGCCAGTAGCACGAAGCGCTGGCAGGCCACATACAGCCATTACTGAACAAATAAATAGAAGCCAGGGGAAAAGCACAACATGTTGAATTGGGATGATTACAACACCAAGGAATCCGCAACCGCGGGGGCCGCTGCCCCATTAGTACCCGAGCAGCGCGATGAACCAGCCCCGGCTCCCGAGCCGGCAGCGGTCACTACCCCCGTGGCCGCGGAACCAGCGGCCGGCGCCAGCCAGCAACCGCCGGTGGGCCTGGAGGAGAATATAGCGAAAGCCAGCGAGGCACTGGAGCAGCTGGATGTCGCCGCAGGGCTGGAAGAGCTTGAAATGGGCGCCGCCCGGGTATCCGTGGACGAGAAGGCCATGATCAACTGCCGCGCCGACCTCAACCAGTTGGTGCCCTTCAAGTATGACTGGGCCTGGCAGAAGTACATCGACGGCTGCGCCAATCACTGGATGCCCCAGGAAATCAACATGACGGCGGACGTCTCCACCTGGCGTAGCAAGGACGGCCTCACCGAGGACGAGCGCCGCATTGTCATGCGCAACCTGGGTTACTTTTCCACTGCCGATTCCCTGGTAGCCAATAATCTGGTGCTGGCTATCTATCGGCTGATTACCAACCCCGAATGCCGCCAGTATATTCTGCGCCAGGCCTTTGAAGAGGCCATCCACACCCACGCCTACCAGTACTGCATCGAGTCTCTGGGCATGGACGAGGGCGAGGTTTTCAACATGTATCGGGAAGTGCCCTCAGTGGCCAAAAAAGCCGCCTGGAGCATCAGCCATACTCATGAACTGAGCGACCCGACATTCAATACCGGCACCCACGAGGCAGACCAGACCCTGCTGCGCAACCTGATCGGCTTCTACGCGGTCACCGAGGGCATCTTCTTCTACTGTGGGTTCACCCAGATCCTGTCCATGGGCCGCCGCAACAAGATGACCGGGGTGGCGGAGCAGTTCCAATACATCCTGCGGGATGAGTCCATGCACCTGAACTTCGGCATCGACGTGATCAACCAGATCAAGCTGGAAAACCCTCACCTGTGGACCGAGGCGTTCAAGCAGGAAGCCATCCAGATGATACTGGAGGGCACCCAGCTGGAAATCGAATACGCCCGCGACACCATGCCCAGGGGAGTGCTCGGCATGAACGCCGCCATGATGGAAGAGTACCTGCATTTTATCGCCAACCGCCGGCTGTCCCAGCTGGGTCTGCCAGAGCAATACCCCAATACGCAGAACCCCTTCCCCTGGATGTCGGAAATTATGGACCTGCGCAAGGAGAAAAACTTCTTTGAGACCCGGGTCATCGAATATCAGACCGGCGGCGCCCTGAACTGGGGAGACTGATAATTACCCTTGGCGGCCTCCGGGTCGCTGCAAGCCCACATCAACAAGAACAATCGAGAGCGTGGACATGAGCAACAGTGGCAAGAGTCAGACAGATACGGAAACGATCTTGATGGCGCTGGATCAGATCAGCCAGACGATTGATGTGATGACCAGTGTGGTGGGGCGCCTGCGCACCTATATGAAGCAGCAGGAATCCGCTGCTATCGACAAGGCCCCGGATCTGGAAGCTGAGGTTCACCCGGATCGTATTATTCACTGAGCTGGCCCTGCCACACCGCCCGCGAGAGCAGCCTTGTCTGCGGTCGCGGACCTGACCTGCCACACGGAAAACCCTAGCTTGTCCCCGCTACCTCCCTGCCAGTGTCGCTCTTGCCCAGGGCACTCTCGATCGCCGCAAGAATATCGTTCAATTTTACCGGCTTGATCAGATAGTGCCGCACACCCAGGTCGGCCGCCTCCTCGGGGCTGAGCATGGCAGCCATGCCGGTTGCCAACACAATCGGCAGCTCTGGCCGCATACGCCGCAACTCCTGTATCAGCTGCTCGCCATTCATATTCGGCATATCCAGATCGGTGAATACCAATTGAAACCCATCCGGATTCTTTTGGAAGGTGTCCAGCGCCTCCCTGCCGTCAGCGCACAGGCTCAGCGTGTAACCCAATGACTCGAGAAACGTCGCGTACAATTCCCGGATTCCGGGCTCGTCCTCAACTATCAATAAATGGGCGTTACTGGCCTGGTAATTCAGATCAGGCGCCTCAACGTCATCCTTGAGTTCCACCTCCGGCTCTACCAGCGGGAAATACAGCGTAAACTCGCTGCCTACCCCCTGCGAAGAGGTGACCCTGATTTCTCCAAAATGGCGCTTGACGATCCCCTGTACCACCGCCAGGCCGAGACCAGTGCCCTGGCCAACCCCCTTGGTAGTGAAAAAAGGATCGAAAATTCGCGGCAGGAGCTCAGGGGAAATCCCCTGGCCGGTATCCGATACGCTGATTTTAAGACAACGATCCGGGAGCTGGTCCGGCAGCCTGGCCACCCCGGCAAGGGGGCTGTCACTCACCGCGACTTGCTCAATCTCCAGCCGCAAGACGCCGCCGACCCCCTCCATCGCATGGTAGCCATTGGTCACCAGATTCATCAACACCTGGTTGAGCTGGGTCTTGTCGGCACGTATCCAACCGCAATCGTCCGGCACGACAACACTGAATTCAACCTGCGCTGGCAACATCGCTCGCAACATCTCCACGGTTTCATTTGCCGCCGCTGCAGGGTCCAGCAGCTCAAAACGCGCGTTGTCCATGCGACTGAAGGACAGAATCTGCCGCACCAGGGCCGCGGCGCGGTCTTTGACCTTGCTGATATTTTGCAAGTAGCCACTGACATCAGAGTCAGCTGGCGTCTTGAGCAAACTCAATTCGGTATAACCATTGATGATGTTGAGGATGTTGTTCAGGTCGTGGGCTATGCCACCGGCCAGGGTGCCCAGCGCCTCCATTTTCTGCGCTTCGCGCAAGCCGTTTTCCAGCAGTAGCCGCTGCGTGATGTCCCGCCCGATGACCGACACGCCCTGGTTGCGCGGCGTAGCAGATACTTCGTAGGTCAGCCATTTGCCGTTGACAAAATAGCGCGTCTCAAATATCTGGCTGTGTTGATCACGCAGCGCCGCTTTGTACATCCCCAATTCTTTGGAGCTGCGTTTGTATGGGAAAATGTCCGCGAAAGGTTGACCCACTACCTGTTCGGCACTATAGCCCAACACCTCGGATGATTTGTTCCAGTAGGTGATCGTCAGTTTCTCATCCAGAATGAAAAAGACATCGTCGATGCTCTCGGCCATCTGCAGGAACAGCCGCTCGCGACGCTCCAGGGACAACTGTTGCCGCTTGATTTCCTGCCTTAGCTCCTCCTCGTCAGCGCGCAAAATATCCACCAGCACCAGGGGTGCTTCGGCAAAGTAGCGAATTTTTTCGCGAAACAGCACCATGAAAAGAAACATGGAGGGCAGGAAAGACAGTGCGAGTATTCCCTTAATCTGAACACCCGCAATAACTTTCCCGGCCAGGTTGGGCTCGGACATTTCCATGATCAATGAAAAAAGTACCCCGTCTGTAAGGAGCACTCCACAGAAACACAGGCTGAAGATGACCGCCAGCGGCAACGGCGACGCCATGTGCTTCTTTACTTTTTCAAAAATAAAAAGCAGGAACAGCATCTCGCCTATAATCAACAACCCGCCGACGATAACCACTTTTATCGAGGTGGAAAATATGCCCGAAGAGACAGCCAGGGAGTTGACGTCCGCTCCCGAGCCCACCGCTAAGGAGAGTGCGGCGAAAAACAGCAGCTTGAATACGTCGACCGTAATGACCAGGCGAATCAACTGTCTGACCACACCGATCCGGTTTTCCAGCAGCACCAGCATCATGGTGGCCATAAAAAGGCCGGCATAGGCGATACTGCCGCCGGGAATAATGATGTTTCCAGCAATCGGGTAGGACGCCACCGCGCCAAAAAGACCACCCAGAAAGAGCAGCAGAGAAATGTAAATAGAGAAGAAGACCAGTCTTAGAGAAGACGAAAGTGTTGCCAGATAGAATGGAATCGCCGAGAACAGCGCCACCTGCATGAGGTATAGCTCCAATGCATCCAAATCAAGACCTGCCAAATTTCATATTGATTACATTCTCCTGCTGGCGGTGCCCATCAACGCCATTGAATACTCAGCTATCCGCAGCGGCATCACACAATAGTACGGCTGCCATGCGCTGTACAGTGTGACCCTCCGGGACCAAAGTCACCTCAAGTCCGTTTCGCAACCGCGACAGGTGTAGCCAGTGCAGTTTTGCCTCGTGGGATTTGCACGCAATGCCCCGGTGCAGGGGCGGTTCAACGGCGCTAAGTCGATTGCCGACATGCCCCTCCAGTTTCACCTACCCGGAGTCTGTCGGCAGTGAAGCATTGCCGACGATGGCGATAAGCTCCAGGCCAAACTTGATTTCACGCAGGTCTTCGCTATCACTGACATCCGCCGGCCGCAGCGGGCTTTCGTGGTGCAGCTCTATGACCGTGTAATCTCCCCGCAGGCTGCCTGCTGGCAGAGTGACACGGGCGTCGGTCAATAGGTGCTTACCCAGGCTTACCCCGTTGAGAAGAATTTCAGTAGCCTCGGCAGGACCAAAGTATCGGCCGCGAATATGCAGCACCGGCGCCACCAGCGCCGCCAGTGCCGGCGCGGGGACAAACTTCAGGCAAGAGCGCTTACCCAGGGACCAGCGCCCCCAGTCCTCAGGAAACGCCCAGCCCGCAGGCATATAGAGGTTGCTTTCAAGACCCGCCGAAGCACGCTCACTTCCGTCCCAGGCAAGCAAGCGGTGGCCCAGCAGATAGTATTCCAGTGGGCTGTCGAACATACCCCAATCGCGGACGAAGTGGATGGCGGCGTTGTCTTCTATTGAGCGCCCGGCGACGATTAAATTGAAAAAGCCCTCGGAGTTCGGGTTCTGCTCTGTGATGTCGTTCAGCGAGCGAACCTGCTGTGCGGTCACCGGTAACAATCCGTCGGCTTCCGCGTCCATCAGGTACATTCTCCAGTCGTAGTCAGACAGGAGATCCAACAACACACGCCCGCTGGTTCCCGCATTTCTCAGATGCAGCGGCGAGAATTCGATCACCATAATTAGGTCCGATGCACTGGCGGCAATCAATTCCTGCAGGCCTTTGAGCACATCGCACTCCGCGCCTTGGGTATCAATTTTGATGCAATTTACGCGAGGGTGCGTGGCGCCAATAAGTTTCGAGCCATTGACGATACGGATGTCCTGCGCTTGTCTATTGCTCTCCCCCGGGTAGAGCGAGTGATCGCCCAGGTTGAGTTCATTGAGGTACAGGGTGCCGCCCGCATTCTGCTCGCCCAGGGCAACCTGGAAGCAGCGTGTATTGTCACAGTGATTGAGGCGGCAGTTCGCCTCCAGTAGAGCGTAGTTGGCGACCTCAGGTTCAAACGCGAGCACCGCACCAGAGCTGCCCACCCGCGATGATGCCAGCAGAGAAAAGTAGCCTATGTTGGCACCGACATCGACGAACACATCGCCCGGCCGCAACGTATCGAGCAAGAACCGGGTTTCCTGGGGTTCCCAGATGCCCCTGGCGGCGATTGAGGCGGAGACATGCACGTCGGTCTGGGTGTGAACATACATGTAGACCGACGCTTCCAGCCCTGGCACCTGTAGTGCATACGGCGCGGTGTCTGATGGCTCCGACATCGGTGAATCCTCCCACTACGAATTGGCTGAACGCCCCCGGGGAGGGCTGGCAAAAATAATACCATTTTCACCTTGTTCAGACAGTAGTAACTTACCGGGAATTCAGCTTATCTGAGCCAGATACCAGCGAACAAAATTATCGGTATCACCCTCCACTGTTGCGTACTGGCCGGGCTCATAACGGCGAGACACGACACCGCGCATATTGTCCTCGGCCAATTTCGTATCCTGCTCCAGCGTGACATGCCACATCCACTTTACTGCTTCGGGGTCGTAGTCCTCACCCTCGACGGCATCACCCCGTACCAACCAGGTGAGACGCACGTCGGTGTTGTGCGCATCACGGGGTAAAAAGCGAATTGCAACGGCGTAATCATTGCAGGCACTTATGGCAAAGAAAGGGCTGATCATACCAACGGTTTCACCGCCATCATATTCGGTGAATTCGCCCATCAACGGCGCCACAGGGCGACCGCCTTCGCTCATTGTTTCGTAGCCGGGATGAATGCCCTGACGGCCTATCCCATAATTCAGTATCGAGTTGCTGCGGCTTCTCTCAGAAGCACTCCCGCTTTTATGCCCCAACGACTCACAGCGTTGCATCCAATCCGACTGGAACTCATCGAACTCACGAAGCTTGCCCTCGGTGGCGTATCCCCACAGCCAGACTTGCGAATTGCCCGCGGTAAACTCCGGGTGTGCACCGGGGCAGTGATAGCACTCCAGAAAATTCTCCAGCACAAGCTTCCAGTTGGCTTGCGTCGGGTAATCCTCTACGTGGGCGACTTTGGTATCTGCCAGACCGTGAGGGTGTAAAAACTCCCGGTACGCCGCCCCTGCGGCACTGAATGAAGGCGGCGCCTCCTCGGAGAGATTGACGAATACAAGCCCTTCGACCAGCTCCACATGGCAGCGATGCAAACCGTGTTTTGTGCCGTCAAAATCCTCTGCCATGAGGCGCGCTCTGGTCAGTTCGCCTTCGAGATTCCATGACCAGGCATGGTAAGGGCAGGTCAGCTTGCTGACCCTGCCCTGCTCTTCAAGACAAATTCGGGAGCCCCGGTGGCGGCACACGTTATAAAAGGCATTGATCTCTCCCCGTTCCGTCCGCAGCACGATAATGGACTCACCAAACGCCTCGAACGTCAGGTAGTCGCCGGGGTCGGATATACGGGAGGCATGGTCTACAAACAACCACTGCCGCAGGCCGATGCGTTCGACGTCGCGCTCAAAGATACTCGCGTCAGTGTGAAAGGGTTGGTCCAGCGGGCAACCCTCCCGCTGGCGCAGTATCAACGCATCGATACCCTTATCCGTGGGCGAATCAAAGCGGTGCAGGTGCTTTGCGTCTAACATTGTTGCTGTCTCCGTTACTGATAGATACATTCAGGCGAAGCTGGTTTCCCACGGCTTTCGGCGGTGTCCGAACGTCTCTCCGGATCGAAATACCGAATCGGCCACACTGGCCCATCGCCCTGTCCAACGCCCCGTTACGCAGCCCCTAGTCCCCGGGAATCGCGGGCCGGGAACGCAGGATGTCCCGTGCGAAAACCTCCTCTATTGTCTCATGCCGCTTGATCATCTGCGCATGCTCGCCGCAAACCAGCACTGTGCCCGGGCGCGGTAGCGCGTTAAAATTAGCCGCCATAGTCTCGATATACGACCCGGTATTCAAAAAGGCCATCACATCACCCGGCTCCAGCGGCGGTGTGTCCACCTGATGGAACAATAATTCAGCATTACAAGTCATGCCGACAATGTCGGTAACCACACTGTTTTTCAGCCGGCCCTTGCTGGTAAAAACAAAATCGAAAGGTGGCGTCTCATTGAACCCGGAAATACCGAGAAACACCTCGGAGGTGTCAATTTCCACCCATTTGCGCCGTAAATTTTCCGTCTCTTCCTTAACGTTTTTCACCGTCGTCAGATGAATTCCCGTATCGCTGTGGATGCCCCGACCCGGCTCAACCTCAATCAGGATTCCGGCCGCGTCAAAACCCACCTCCGCCAATGTATCGCGCAAGGTTGAGGTAATAATTCCGGCGTACTGTTCCAGGGTGGGGGCGTCATATCCGGTCACCATGACATCGGGATCTCTATCGGGAAAGCTCGGAAAGCCGCCGCCGAAATCAATTTCGTCCGGACGCCATCCGCCCATCAGTTCACTGAGCTGCGCCGTGAGCAAAATGCAGTGTCGCACCCAGGCGCGCCAGACTTCCTCTTTCTTACTGTGGCGCCCCATGTGCACATGAATACCAATAGGCTCGATGTTTGGCATTGCGTTAATCCGGCCGGCCATTTCCAGGGCTTCGGAGGTGGGAATGCCGTACTTGATTCTCTGAGTCAGATCGCGAATTTCCAAGGCCGGATTGAAGTCGGACACGGTATCCAAATCGGCCATAAATGGCTTTATGCGAAACATTACTCTAGCCGTTTTCCCAAGGTCTGCGGCCTCCTGCTGGCAGAGCTCAAGCTCGCGGGGGCTGTCCAGAACAATTCGCGAGCCAATGTCTACAGCCCGACGAATAATTTTTCTGTCTTTAATCGAGCCATTAACAGAAATGTCTGCCGGCGCTACCTCTCCGCGCAGGGCTCCCTCCAACTCGCCATGACCAAACACGTCACAACCACAACCTTCCTCGGTAAGAATTTGCCTGACCGCCAGCAGCGGGCTGGCCTTGAAAGCTGGCAGGATGCGCACCCGCCCCTCCGGCCAGCACTGCTCGAAGGCGGTCTTATAGCGGCGCAGATTCCGGCGCAAATGCGTTTCGGAGATGACAAAGAGCGGCGTACCGAACTCCCGTGCCAGTGCCGTCACCTCGCACTCCTCGATAAACAAGCAACCCTCGCGCATACTCAGCGAGTCACTAAGTTGCTGCATAGCAATCTCCAGCTAAACAAATAAGCATTCGAGGTTAAAAGCTGACCTCCGGTTTAGCGATAGTAATTCTGGCCTGATTGATATCGTATCTGGCCAATCTGGCGCGGCCCGGCAAACCACACAGTGTGTGCCGGAAAACAGGGCGATAATCGACATCCGGCCATAATTGACAGTACCGCCATCCGCAGGTATCGTTTTTGGCCAACAAGATATGAACCCATTACACTGCAATAATGAAAAAAGGTGAGGGGCTAGTTGTAAAATCCCAGGCACTACCCAGCACGCAGTTGATGCGCATGCAGGAAGTGGCGATCGCTCACGGCTATTGCCTCAAGTCAGTTGCCGAAACAGCGAAGATACCGGTGGCCATGTTCGATCGAAAAGATGGCGAGATTGGCACCGGGGACTATTACAATTTCCTGGCACTCGCGCTCGAAACGGTATCGATTCCGGCCTTTGGCTTCAAGACTGGCCACAAGTTCACGGCTGCCGACTACGGCGTTCTGGGATACGCGATAATGAGCAGTCCTACGGTTGGGCACGGCCTGGATATCTATTTCAAATACCAACGCCTGGTAGGTTCGGGAGCCGGGTTTTCTGAAAGTTTCCGGATAGAGGGTGACAGCGCTATTATTTCCATCGCCTCGGATCACTTGAAATCACCGGCCCTACACCGCTTCGATATTGAGGAAGCGGTAGCACAGTGGAGTAACTCCAACACTATCCGCACGGAGCATCAATCCAGCAATCTGATCAGAGTAAATTTCTCAGCCACCCGACCGGACTATGCGGAGTATATCGAGCAGCAGCTCATGTGCCCCGTCTATTATGGAGAAAGTCGCACAGAGATATTTTTCCCCAGAGCGCGACTGGAGCAACCGATTGTGACGGCCAATGAGGTGGCTTCCGAGATTTGCGAGCAGCGCTGTCAATCCATACTCGGCAGCATTGCCGACTCCAATTCCATTACCACCCGGGTAAAACGCCTGCTGATCAGTCAACCGGAACAAGCGACCGACCCACTGGAAGTGGCGAGCAAACTCCACATGAGTTATCGAACACTGCGGCGGCGCCTGTCCAACGAGGGAACAACGCTAAAACAGATTTCCGATGAACTCAGGGTAAAACTGGCCATGGACTATCTCGCCGATTCGCAGATGTCAGTAAAAGAAATCGCCTATTTTCTCAACTTCTCTGAGGCGGCCAACTTCCACCGCACATTCAAAGCTTTCGCCGATATGACCCCGCTGGAATACCGCACGTTGGCGCGTAAATCTCACGCGGGTTAACGCCCTGTTCATTGGCCAGCAATGACAAGGCATTGGCCAGCATTAGCGCCCGCTTGCAAATATACTTACCGCAGTCAATTGCCAACCAACAGGGTGAGTTTATGTTCAATCTTCGGGACAAAGTCGCAATCATTACAGGTGGGGCCTCGGGTATTGGCCTGGCATCTGCAAGCCGTCTGGCAGCGGCCGGCGCCAGCGTAATTATCGCGGATTTACAGGATGGCACAGAGCAGGCCGCCGAGCTGGGTGGCGAATATGTCCAGCTTGATGCAAGCAATCAGCAAGCGTTTGCTCAGGTCGTGGAAGAAAGCGCCAAACGTCATGGTCGCCTTGATATCCTGGTAAATTGCGTTGGCGGCGGCACCCCACCGGGCACCATAGATGATATAGGCGAACACGAAATGCTGTTCGACTTCCGACTCAACTGCATGACCACATTCTATGGTATGCAGGCGGCCTCCCGGGTCATGCGAGAAGGTGGCTGTATAGTCAATATCGCCTCTGTGGCGGGCCTGAAGGGTACCTACATGCTGGGTGCGTATAACGCTGCCAAGGCGGCAGTTGTTAACCTGTCACGCACTGCCGCATTGGAATACGGCCCCAGGGGTATTCGGGTCAACACGATCTGCCCCGGCGTCATCGATACACCCATGGCAGCAGAGGATGATGTGCAATATATCGTCGACCTTTCGAGAAAATTGTCGCCACTCAAACGCAATGGCCTGCCCGGGGAAATTGCCGCCGCAGTGCACTTTCTCAGCTCAAACGACTGCGGCTATATCACCGGACACGCTCTTGTAGTGGACGGCGGTGGTCAGGCCGGAATGAGCCTTGGTATGGCAGAAACCTTTATGCCGGAAGCAAGCTGAGTGCCGGCAACCATGGCCACTGAACCACGGTTCGCAGGCCTCTGAGACACCTACTTGCTGCGCGCAGATAACGCGGCCTCTACGGCATCTGTACCTCGGTAGTAGCCGCCGTCCACCTCAATATTCTGGGCCACCAGATAATCGCTGGCCGGCGAACAGAGAAAGGCTACCGCATCGGCCACGTCCTGGGCCCTGCCATCGCGCCCGCGGGGTATGCTGTCGCACACGGTCTCCAGCACCGTATCTGACGACAGTCCGTATTGTTCGGCGATCCAGGCGTGCTCCTCCCTGCCCATACTGGTGGTAATCCAGCCGGGGCTAACAGTGTTAATGAGAATGTGCCGGGAGGCATACTCGTAGGCAACAATGCGGCTTAATGAGGCCAGAGCGGCCTTGCTGGCCATGTAAGCGCCGTAGCCTGCGCCGCCCGTTTCCAGCCCCGTGAGTATATTTACAATTCGGCCACCGCCGCGCTGCAGCATATAGGGTATGGACGATCGCATAGTGTAAAAAGGGCCCTTGGTGTTAACAGCGAAGGTCAGGTCCCAGGCCGTTTCCTCGATATCCAGAAAGGGCCCTGTGCCAACCGTGGTGGCCGCACAATTCACCAGAATGTCCACCCCTCCGAGGCTGGCAACGGTTTCATCGATCATCAATTGTACCTGCTTCAAATCGCTGATATCGGCGCGCAGCACCAGCGGCCGTCGGCCGAGCGCGACTATCTGCTCCGCTACCTCCTCCAGGAAGCTGTGAGTGCCATGACGCTGCGACTGCTGATGCCTCTGCTGGCCAATATCCGGCGCCGGTGGCAAGCAAATGTCTGTCACCGTCACGTCTGCGCCCTGCCGTGCCAACTCAATGGCAATCGCTTCGCCCATGCCGCCGGGCCTCCCACAGCCGGTCACCACGGCAACTTTTCCCGCTAAAACACCTTCCATACTGCCAGTCCAGTCAATAAACAGAGCGGGTATTATGGGCGGGGGCGGGCACCCGGAGTAAGTCCAGCGTGGCCAAGCTGCATTCAGTCCTGGCCAACACTGACAAAGAACTGGCCAGCAACGCTTATGGACTCCCGCTGTATACCGATAGTATGTTCTTCCGTACAGGGAGCTCTCATTGACTAAACTCAGTGCTACAGATTTTCGTCTGCTCATGTCAGCGTCGGCAGCGCACGTCGTCGGCATAGTAATGAGCATACTGTCACCCTTCATCATCGGAGCTCTGTCCAGATCTGTCGATGACGGTGGCTTTGGTGTGCCGGAAGGCACCTCTGGTACGCTCATTACAGTAGAGCTGCTGGCCATCGCCGCAGCCGCTTACCTGGTCATCCCATGGTTAAACAAGGCCTCGCTGCGCAAACTCGCCTTTCTTGGGGTGTCGATTTGCCTGCTCGCCAATATGTATTCTCTGTTTGTCGTACCGGGCCAGGTTGTACTCATGGGCATCAGCCGCATAGTATCCGGCCTCGGTGCCGGGATAGTCTACTCTGTGGGCTCAGCAGCTGCTTCCCGCACCCACGACCCCGACAAGATTTTTGCGTTTATCGTAGTCATAGGTGCGGTGGTATCGAGCGCTGGCCTGCTGCTGATTCCTATGGCGACGGCCGGTTTTGGCTACCGGGGTGGCTTTACCTTTATCGTTCTTAACATTCTGGTGGTTGCCCCTTTCCTGGCATTGCTGCCAAGCTCCGTCAAAACCAGGGCCGCCGTTGAGAAATCGGACAGAAGAACCGCGCCACCGCCATGGACTGCAGATAGAAAAGCGGTGGTCGTGCTGGTCATAGCCATGCTTATACTGAACGTCGGGGATGGAGCCATTTTCTATTTTTCCGAAGGCATCGGTCATTCAATTGGCATGAGCTCAGAGCAAGTGGGGTTTGCACTGACTGTGGCGTCGGTGGCCGGGTTGATGGGTGGGCTCGTTGCCGCCTCGCTGAACACGCGGTATGGACGTACGCTGCCATTGACAATTGCGCTGGTAGTCAGAGCCGGCGCCAGCATAGCAATTGTGTCCCAGCCGGCACCGGCGAGCTATTGGGTATTACAGTGCCTGCTCGGTTTTACCGTATATTTCGTTATCCCCTATATTTTTGGGCTGTGTGCACTGGTCGATCGAGCGGGCCGCGTGGCGGCGATGGCCGGGGGTACCGTGCTGATAGGCTCTGGCATAAGTGCCTCTTTGGGAGGGCATATCATCGAGAATTTCAGTTACTTCCACCTGGGTTTATTTGCCACCCTTGTTGTAATAGTTAACCTTATTATTCTGATACCAGTGTCATTGAAGTACGACCGCGCCCAACACTCTGTAAAGCTCGCGAACCTCGGCACCTGATTTTCCACAGTTCCAGGTAACCGGTAGAGGCCGGACCCGCTAGTGGCTGCCTATATAAAAACCTCTATAGACCCAGGATGAACCCCGCGAGATCATTGCTCTCGCGGCGGCCTACCGCTGAAACCCGCACCCTCCACGCAACAGTGACGGCCAGGGCCCACCGATACAAGCTGGCAACACTAGCGGGAAGCGAGTTCGCACAGGATCTGTCTTACATGACAAAAATTTCAAGCAGTTCGCAGAACGTCCTGTTCCAGCACCCGGACGGATGGATTTATCACGGCGGCGCGTTGCTCTATGTCACCCTGACTTACACCGTGGGTATCGCTGGATTGTTTAGTGAACAATGGTCGGTAAATGCAATCGCCACGCTCCTACTGGCGCACAGTATGGTCATTGCCGCGTATCTGCTCCACGAATGTGCACACAATACAATTTTCAGAGAAAACAGGGATAATGCAATCCTCGGCAGTCTTCTGATGTGGGTTTGCGGAACAAGCTACGGTACTTACGAGGACATTCGCTATAAACACTTCCGTCATCACGTGGATAACGATGACGTTGTCTGGTTTGACTATATGGCGTTTTTCCAAAGCCACCCCAGAACGCTCAGAATAACCAAGTGGCTGGAGTGGATGTATATTCCCGCGCACGATCTGATCATGCACTTTATCCTGATTTTTACTTCCTTCATCATCCCCCAGCGCCGCAATCAGCGTCGGCACAACATCGCAATCATCCTGCTTCGAGGCGGCCTCTATCTGTGGCTGCTGGTTGCGTACCCCGGGGTCGCTATTCTCTATGCAATCGCCTATATGGGCATGATAATCGTGCTGCGCTTTATGGATTCCCTGCAACACGATTACGCCTACCACACCAATTTGTTTGGCGGCGTGCTCTCCGAGCACAAGGGCGATCGCAATTGGGAACAGGAGCACACTTTTTCCAACTTTATTTCCCACCGCTACCCAGCGCTCAACTTGCTGGTGCTGAATTTTTGCTACCACAATGCCCACCATGCGAAACCCACTACCCCCTGGTTTAACCTGCCACGTGTCCATCGGGAACTGGTCGGCGATAGTGCGGAAAAAATCATTCCACTCAAGCCCCAACTCATCCTTTACCACCGTAATAGATGCGGGCGGATAGCATTCGACGACCCCGCGCTGCTCAATGTATCTGGTCATAACTTCCTGCACGCCGCACAGCGGGCGCTGGTCAGCGGCGGAAACGCCGCTTCTTTTCTGACACCTTTCTAACGATTGGCAGCAATACGAGGCGCTAAATGCAAAAACTGCAAGTGTACCAATCGCTCTGGGCCATGGAGCAACGCCACCCGGATTTACCAGAGCGAAGCCCTGAGGAAGCATTCAACATGATAGCCGGTGCCGGCTACGACGGAGTGTGCCTGGACCCCGGTCTCGCGGACCTCCCTGGCTACGAGCCCACGCGGCACTTGTTCGACGAGCATAATCTGGGCTGCATGTTCAATGCATTCCCACACACTGCCGATGAGCTGCAACCGCTACTGGACGCAGCTGCCTCCTACAATGCGCGGCAGGTAAATGTGATCGGCGAGCTTATGCCCATCGACTACCGCGATGCGATACCAATTATCAGGCGCTGGATGGCCGAGGCGAGCGTCATGCATATTCCCCTGATGCTTGAAACCCATCGCAACAGCATGTTGAACGACCTACACTTCACACTGCAAATTATCGCGGCAGTACCGGAGCTACGCCTGTGTGCCGACCTGTCACACTTCGTGGTGGATCGCGAATTTGAGCTACCTCTTTGCGACAGGGACAGGGATTATATACAGCGTATTCTTACACGATCAGACTGTTTCCAGGGCCGTGTTGCAAGTCGCGAACAAATCCAGATACAGATCGACTTCCCGCAGCACAGGGAGTGGGTAGACTTATTCAAGGCCTGGTGGAAAACTGGAATGCGGCTGTGGCGCCAACGCAATGCCGAGGATGCGACCCTGGTGTTTCTCTGCGAACTGGGCCCACCCAATTATGCTATAACAGATGCGCGGGGCTACGAATTGTCGGATCGATGGCACGAGGCCCTGAAGATCAAGGCGTGGGTGCAACAGATATGGCGCGAACTCGACCAGGAACTGTCAAGCTGAGCCCGGACCTCACAGAGCATCCAATCTCGCAAAAGGAATTGCTTCGCCGCCTCGGGGTATTCATCAGTACCTGCGGGCTGTCGGATTTCCCGGTCGTTCTGCAGGAGTTTTTCGAGGACTACTGCCAAGTATCGGACTTTACCATACTGACTTTCCAGCGCTCTGCGATACCGACACCCGTACACTCGTCAATAGCCAGTCACGATCAGAATCTTACCCGCTATTGTAATGGCCTCTACCTGCTCGATCCGTTTTATGCTTTATACCATTCGCAAGGATTCACCGGGTTTGCCCGTTTTGAAGACATTTCAAGCAGCGCCACCGAGGACAGGATAAAACCCTATTGGAACTACATCCAGGACTGGGGAAACTGGGACGAACTCGGTTATATTATCCCCGTATCGAAAGCTGTCAGCCTGCACTTATCCCTGGGGCGCAACCAGGGAAGCCCCCCGTTTGAAGCTTCGGTAACACGCCTATTGGAAGATCTCTACCCATTCCTGCGGCCGCTGGTTGAGCGACACTGGCACGACCTGGAGAGCAAACTGTGCAGCAACCATTCCCTGCGCCAGAGTCTGCACAAGCAGGTGGAATCGATTCTGCACGAATTCGGCAGCAGTGTACTGACACAACGCGAACGCGAGGTGGTGCAGGCCATGCTTAAAGGATACCAGGCCAGAGCTATCGCAGAACGGCTCTCTATAAGGCCGGGAACGGTTAATGTTCATCGCGCCAATATTTACCAAAAACTGGACATCTCGTCTAAAAGCGAACTTTTTTCACTGTTCTTTGGCGCAGTAAGCTCTGTGGACGCGGCAAAAGGCGGCGATATCCTGGCGGACTACTTCCGGAAAAAGTCTCACTGAGCTGTCTTCATCGCCCCGCAGCCCTATCGCGGTGGTGTGTATCGCAGACGAAACTCAGTACCAAGCCCAGTCAAGCTGACGGGTGCGGCAATAGAACTTCGATATCGACCCCGCTGGGGTCCCGATAGAAAGCAATCTCGGTATCGCCATACTGTGTCGGCCCCAGAGTGCACGGTACTCGTCTCTCCGTCAGCCGGGCATGCGCGGCCGCGACACTATCAGTGCTGAAACAAATCCATTGTAGACCTGCGCCCCGGCGTTTTAGAAAATCCTTTTCCAATTGCCACAGTCCGGGTGCCGCTATCAGTTCCAGCGGACACACGTATCGTCCCGGCACTTCCATGCTCAACGGGTCCCCAAGAAATATCATGCCCTCATTGGGCAGTTCACGCAGGGTTTCGAGCCCCATTATGTTGCGATAGAACGCAGTGTGGGGACTGGCGTCCAGCGAAGTGTGACACAGGTGACTAAGGCTATACCCGGGCGCCACGCAATCCCCTGGCACCGCCTGCGGCAACGCTATAGCATCCGCACTATCACGCAATTGAATATGCACACCCGCCGGATCCCGAAAGGATATCCCGCCTGGTCCAGCACCGCTATCGGGGCCCGTCAACGACTCAACACCTGCCGACCGCAAAAATTGCTCACTGGCCTGAATGTCATGGGTGACAAAAGATAGAGCGTACATGCCCGGCCCTGCACTGGAGAAATCCTGTTGCAGCCAGCCGGTAAACGGCGGCCCCGCCAGTAACAGCAAGACCTTACAGGCGGGATTGCCATCCCACAGATAAACGCGATTGTCGTCGCCACCCTGGGCGCTGCATGCGACGACCCGCATTCCCATACATCCCACGTAAAAATCGATGCTCGCCGCCATATCCGCGGTGAGAATGCCGACGTGCTGAAGACCCAGCTTCACATCGAACCCCCTGCTGCGATCGCCTGTTTAGAAAATAAATATCTCAGCTGAAAATTTCCGGCTGTACTTGCTCACGCCTGAAGTTTGGCACATCGCGATCAATGTCCTCATTACATTCGCGTGCAAAGCGATGTCCGTCCCACACAGCCGCGGCAATTGTGCTCGGTGAAAGGCAATCGCCAATGCGCTTTACTACAGCTATGCCGGCTTCTTGTAAGCGGCCCTGGTCGGCCATCAGATCATGATAGAGGCTATCATTCGGATCTCTGTGAGTGACCATTACCACGGTACTACATTGGATGGTCTGTAGCTGCTGGCTGTAGATATGGGCCAGGGAAACGGAATCTGCGGTAATCTGGGCAATTGCGTGATGCGTCAGCACGGTGATGCCCAGCTCGTATACCCGCTTGATCGTATTGCGATGCTCCTGGGTGATATAAGTGAAATAGGACAATTCGCTACTCGGAGTGGCAATCGTTACTTCGTGGCCATTCTTGCGCAGCTTTTCAGCAATGATATTCCCCATGTAGTAGTGGTCATCATCAAACACCAGCACCGGGCCATCGGCGATGTCCTGACCGGCCATGATCTGGTCCGGGGTGATCACATGTGGAAGCTCACTACCTGGTACTGGCTCATGGTGCGCACGACCGAAGCCATCCTTGCGCCAGGACGCCCCCGTGGCAATGACAACCTGTTCGTTACCAAACTCCAGAATATGCTCGGCCAGCATTTTGTTGCCAGGGTAAATATCCACGTTGATCATTCGTCGCAAATGGTACTCGCGATAATCCCGAACCCGAATCCACTCCGCGAGACCTGGCAGACCCGCCTCGAGCCTGACACGACCACCCAGTTCCGTCCCGGCTTCAGTCAGGGTGATCGCGTAGCCACGCCGGGCCAGAGCATGTGCGCATTCCAGGCCGGCAGGGCCAGCGCCAACGATCAGCACCCGGTCCTCGCTGGTTTTTTTCGCGATCTTCTCCGGGTGCCAGTCTCGCCGCCACTCGTCACCCACCGTCGGGTTTTGCGTGCAACGGGAGGGCGCGTTAAGCACGAAACCGGTAGCACATATATTGCAGCCGATACATTCACGGATATCTTCCAACCGCCCCTCTTCAATTTTTTTCGGCAGAAACGGGTCGGCTATCGACGGGCGGGCGGCACCGATAAAATCCTGCACACCGCGCCTGATCACGCTGGCCATGGTGTCCGGCGAAGTATATCGACCAACACCTACAACCGGCTTGCTGGTACGCTCTTTTACAAAAGCAGCAAAGCGCTCCTGCGACCCCTCCTTGCCGAAGCGAGAGACTATCGAGTCATTTTCCCAATCGCTGACATTGATGTCCCAGAGGTCAACCAATTCTCCCATGGACTCTATAATCGCCAGGCCTTCCTCCTCCACAGTAATACCGTCAGCACCCATGAGCTCGTCGATACACAGGCGCATAGCCACAGCGCAATTGGGCCCGGCACCTTCCCGGGTGGCCTCAACGTACTGGCGCAACAAACGTATGCGATTCTCGACACTGCCACCGTACTCGTCGGTGCGATGATTCAGGCGCCGGGAAACAAATGAGAGCGGGGGCCCATCAATTCCCGAGGCGTCCGCGTAAATAATGTCTACACCTGCCTGCTGCGCACGCCTTGCGGCCTTGGTCTGCCACCTCAAAAGATCGAGGATATCGGATTTATCCATGGTGCGAGCCTGCACCGGATAGAGCTGGGAAACGGGTACCGAGGAGGGCGCAATCGGCGGCTCCCGGCTAAGCAGGTTGGCTGTAGCGGAACCCATGTGACCAATTTCTGTACCCGCCAGTGCACCGTGTTTGTGAATCGAGTCCACTACCTTGGCCATCATCGGGATATCGCTATCGTCCCACAAGTGCATACAGGGGTAACTCAGGCTACTTGAGAAGTGCGCCTGATTAACCTCGGTGTTGACCACCGCCCAGCCGCCCTCGGCCTTCATCTCCCGGTGTTTCGCCTGACCATTGATCAGCGTGTCGCCCATCCCAGCGCACTGCGGGGTCTGGTAAAACCTGTTCTTTGCTGTAACCGGGCCAATCTTTACCTGCTCGAAAAGAATGTCGTATCGAGGATCTCGAGGAGAAGTCGTCATGCTTTTTCAACCTGTCCGGAATATTCAAAAAATAAATGTATAGACCTTGCGCACGGTATCCACCACGTCGCTCACACCCTTCCAGCCTTTTGGAAATACAAAACTGTCCCCCGGCCGCAATTCGGTGATCTCGCCCTCATCCGAGGTCAGAATCCAGTGCCCCTTGATCAGGTGGCAAAACTCTGTGAGCTGGATCTCCAGGCGCAGCTTTCCAGGCTCGCATTCCCAGGTGCCCATCTCATACCCTTCCGTCGCATGGAACGCTTTATAGGTTTGTTTTGGCAGCGCGCCCATCGGCTCTCCGAATGAATCACAGGGTGCGAGGTCGGTGAGTGCTACGGGCTGCTTTTGTGTGGGCAATTGCATTTACATCGTCTCCGGTAGAATGAGGAAAATCACTCTAGCACCACGCGGTTTCGAGATGTAGATAAAACTGGCCAATAGAATATCGGTATTGGCCAAGGCGTAGGCAAGCTCTTACACAAGGCTGATTCTTCCCACAAAACTGACCACCCATGATAGGGTTTCGGCCAGAATCGGTCTAGCCGGCGCGGGCAGACCTGCTATTCTTGCAATCGAATGAACGGGTGTAGCGTGTATGCCTGGCACAGCTTGTGCGCACGTGGATTTTTCGCACTGACAACGAGTAATAACATCATGGCACTAGGACTAAGTCACATCGCAGTATCTGTACCCAACCTGGAGCAGGCGCGGGAATTCTATGCCGGGATGTTCGGTTTTGAGCTACTCGATAAGCTCGAATGGCCGGTGGGTACAGAAATGGCAGACTATACTATCGGTCTGCAGGATTCCGCCGCCCAGGGGTATGTGATGAAAGGTGCAAACTGTTACCTGGAGCTGTGGCAGTACAGCTCGCCGGAGCCCCGGGGTGAACCTGCCCAACGCGGTGCCAATGACTTTGGTATACGGCATCTGGCGTTCGAGGTTGATAACGTCGAAGAAGCCGTTGAGCGACTACTGCAACTGGGCGGCAGTATCATGAACCCGCCCATGCGAGTTCAGGAAATTCCCTCAATGTCCGAAGAACTCGCCTTGTACTGTCGCGACCCATTCGGCAATATTATAGAGCTATTGGAGGTCGGGAAATATTTTCCGAGATTGGCCGACTTGTAGCGCAGGCTCGCTCTCAGGGCTGTCGAATAATCACCGGGTAGACACCCCAGCGTCCTCCAGTATCTCTATAAGTGGTTGCAGTTGGCTGCGATAGTTCTGCCACTGCCTCATGGAAGACTGGTAAATGGGCTGCCTGACCTGAACCGCACTCGCCGTGGTGGATGCGACCTCATTTTCATGGAATCGCAGACAGTTATTCTGCCACGGCAGTTCCAAAAACTGCAGTAGCGACTGTACTTCTGTTTCAGTGTCGCTAATCAGGTTCTCATATTGCACAGTGCATATTTTCCCGGGCATTACGGTGTTCCAGTGGGCCATAAGTCTGCGATAGGCGATGTAGTAGCGGCCGATCTCGGTAAGATCGTAGGAGTAGGGATAAGCGTTTTTGAAAAGTCGCTTGTAAATGGCATAGCAGGTAGCCAGGGGATGCCGGGTTAAGTGAATAATTTTCGCTCTTGGCAGAGCCCGGCTTATCAGCCCTGCGTAAAGAAAATTCAGAGGGAGCTTGTCGATAAAGTGTGCGGTACCTCCGGATAGCGGTCGCGTGCTGTCCAGATACGCCTGTCCCAGATCCGCAAAGTTGATTCTCGCCGACGCCGCCACCAAATCGTGGCGGGACAGGTTTCCAGCCGCGCTTTCTTTCCCGATAAGTAGCGTTAGCTGCTGCGCAAAATTATTCAGCTCGCCAGCACTTTTTACATCACTGTGACTGCTGATAATTCGCTCTACAAGCGTGGTGCCGGTGCGCGGCAGACCTATCACAAAGAAAGGCTCATTACTTTCGCAGCCTGTATATTGTTGACTAAAATGCTCCGCAGAAAATTGCTTAACAATCTCGTCAATAACCCCGATATCGGTCTCTACTTTATAGCGCATATGACTGCGCCTCAGATCAGCGCCCTGCCTGAGGCTGGAAAAAGATTTTTCATACTCACCCAGATCCTCATATTCCTTGGCCAGAGAAAATAGAATCTTTGCCCTGCCCGCACGGTCGCTTATCCCTGCGGACAACAGCTGCTGCAACTCACTCACATGATTGTTTTCAATGGTCTGTTGACGCAGATCACTGCGCATCACATACGCCTCATAGTCATGCGGATTTTGCGCGATTGCGCGCCCACATGAATGCTCGGCGTCGGCGATTCTACCAAGAAACCGTTGTATCGCCGCCTTGTTGAAGTGATGAACCCCCTTCCCCGGCTCCAGGTTCGCCGCCTTTTCGTATACGCGCAATGCCTGCGCATACAGCTGGAAGTGCGTCAAAATGGCTCCCAGAGTGGTGTAGTAATGCGCTGCAGGCATACGCACTTCGGCCAGACCCTGCGCCAATGCACAGGCGTCCGAATCGTTGCCCAATTCACGCAAGCACAGAATCTTCTGCAGCTGCCAGACCGGCTTGTCTGGCTGCAGTGCTATCGCTTTTTCAATATAGTCCAGAGCCTTGGCTGAGTTCCGTAATTTCAGCGCAAGATGGCTGGCCGCATGCCAGCCGTCTGCACAGTGGGGGTATTGCGCATTCAGCTTCTGGCAAGCCAGAATGGCTGCCGAGGGTTGCTTGGCACTCATCAGTTGCCAAACACGTCTTATCTCGGCGGATAGATCAATATCGGACGGATCTCGAGTAATAGTGTCACCCACAAAATGAACTGCTGAAACAGGGCTCAAAGTGTAGCATCGGATATCTCTCGGACCAGTATTTCTGGAGGAACTTCGACCAGCCGACAGCCCGGCGAGCGGAAACCGGGATCGGGATTCAATCCCCAAACCGGTATTCGAAATTTATTCCTATTTCTCTTGGCCGCCCAACAAAACCGCGACGACCCAGTTCACTGGATAGCGGGCCACTGGGATTGCGGTTGGCGTTTCTGACTGCCGCGCCGCCCATGGCCTCTTCATTACCAATATTCTTGGCAAAAAAACCCGCTCGCCAGCGTTCACCTATGAGGGAAACGGTGGCATTCCACAAGGTGTACTCATCCAGTTCGATGTAATTGTCGGTACTCGCATTCATACTGGTATAAACCGAGTCCCGATAACTACCCTGGACATTGAAGCTAAGGTCCAGGCTTTGCCACACCGAAGGAATCAGATAACTGACAGATAGCGTTGCCTGATTCTCTGGCACATTCGGTAGCTTGTCTCCCTTATCAAACGCGACTGACTCAGTATTTACATCCTGATCAAGCTCGGCATCGGTATAACTGTAGCCAAAGCTGGCTGTGAGGCGATCTGTCAGTTGTGCAGTCAGCTCCAATTCAACCCCCTGACTGGTAGCATCCCCGCTATTGAAAACCGCCTGAAAGCCCGCCGCGGTAAATGTATCAAGCTGCAAATCCTCCCACTTTATGTGGTACAGGGCGAGGGTATAGCTCAGCCGACGCTCCCACATATAACCTTTTATTCCCAGCTCTGTGTTTGTCGCGGTATCGGGATCGTAATAGGAAGAGACGGTCGGGTCGTAAAAAGGACCTGCCTGTGGCAGTGCATTTACCCCGCCTCTGCGGAATCCTTCTGACCAAGTGAGATAGGTACTGGTATCGTCGTTAATCTCATAGGACGTGTTGGCTTTGAATATAGCATCATCAAAACTGTCAGTACTGCTGGCTACGGTCAGGCCTTCGGGATTGACGCCATCGTCCGAGCAGGCCGGCCCGCAGTACGGAATCGTTTGGCGCAGGTGATTGCTGAAATCCTGCCAGAACTGCCGACCTCCTGCGGTGACCTGCCACTTGTCAGTCAGGTGGTAGCTTATTTCACCAAAGACGGCAAAGTCCTTAAAGTTTGTATTCTGGTCGACTGTAAAGGCCAGGTTGTTGTTAGCAGAGGGGCGTATACCCCCCAGATAAAACTCGATGAAATCTGCGTATGTGGGATAGCCGAGGTACTCCTGGGCGGTCAGTCCGTAGATAGCATCCCTGGCCTCCGGATCTTCCGTCCACTCGGCAAAGCCCGGGATCACGTTTGGATTACTGTAATCGGAATCCTGCTCGTTGTAATAGGCGCCCAGCACCCAATCCCAATCGCCGTCGCCCTGGGAAACAAGGCGGAGTTCCTGCGCGAAGGATTCGAGTTTGGTGTCCGCATCATCCGGTGCAGACAGTCGTGGATAGTTGTAATAGTAAGCGCTCAGTGTGCGATAAAAATCCGTACTATCCCGGTGCCAGTGGGCCTCGTTCTCACTGTAGGAGGTAGAAGAGGTAAAGGAGGCGAAGCCAAAATCGTGCTCAATCTCCAGGCTGGAGATATTGACCTCGCGGTCCAGCGGTTCGAGAATCGTTACCTCATCCTCCCAGGATTCTTTGGAGGTGTTCAGATTACGCTGTGTTGAATGTCCGTACTTGCTGTCCTGATAATGATAGGCAAGCGTGGCCTGTGTATCTTCAGATGGCGCCCACAGCAATGACAGACGCGTATAGTAAATATCTGCGTCATCGGTATCTTTCTTGACCTTCGTCAAAGGCGCACTGTTTATGTCTCCGGGTGTTTCAAAGGCAATATTACCGTCAGGGCCGCGGACGAATAACTGTGTGTTGTCCACCACCCCTCCCTGCCGATCGTAACCAGCGAAACCGCGCAGGGCCGTGGTGCTGGTCAGGGGAATATTGAATACAGCACTACCGTTATAGTTGTCATCGCTGGATTCGTTGTTGTTGCCGTAGCCGCCCGCAAGAGTCAGGCTGGTATCCTCCAAATTCGGCTTGTTGAAAAGAATTTTCAAGGTACCACCCACCGCACCGGAACCGTAAAGCGTGCCCTGCGGTCCACGCAGTACCTCTACCCGGTCAACATCGCGCAGACGTACGTTGAAGAACACCGGGGTTTCATTAAGATAGGTCGATATCAGAGCAGCCGCTTGATTCGTTGCCACCGCACTGGCACTGGCATCAGTCGCATTAATCCCGCGCAAGATGAGGTTGTTATTGATGTCGCCGCGGCTTCCCAGGTCGGTACCCGCCACTCCTGGAATGGCATTCATGAGGTCGGAAAAATCCAGGACACCCGCATTTCTCAGGTCGGCTCCGTTAAGCACCGATATGTTGTAGGGCACATCCAGCACAGATTCGCTGCGCCGCGTGGCCGTAACAACAATTTCTTCCAGCGCCACCTGATCAGCATACGACATCTGTGATTGAACCGACAAAGCGGACAGCACACCCAGTCTGAGAGTGTGGTTCCTGAGACTTTTTGTTCTTAATGCGCTGAGCATCGAGTTCACATCTCCAGTGGTCACGTGGATTGTTTCCTACTGCCACACAATATAGAACGAATCACAATTCAGGCCGGTATCTGGAATGGTCAGCGAATTGTCACTGCTGGCCAAGTTGGTCAACCCCGCTTTCAAGGCCTGCACGGGGCCGGAGCATACTCGATCTCACTTCGAACCGGATCGACTCCAGTTGATGTGGCGCCTTGCCGATTGACTCCAGAAACGGCAGCCAACGGGCGTCACCGTGAATACGGGCAAACAGGGGTTCGCCGACGATATCCGCCAGGCCAGGATCCATGTTGGCCACTGCTCTGTCCAGCCATTCAAACGCCCGGTCGGGCTCTCCACGATAGGCCAGAACATAAGCGATGTTGTAGGCTGCATCGCGCTCGTACTTCTCGATCAGCTGGGCCAGTATCGAGTCGGACAATGCATCGCTGCCAAGTGCATGGTAGGCCATCATTAACCCCAGCAGTCGCAGTACTTCAAACGCCTCCTGCTCAAAAGCCAGGAGCGCGGCGGCCGGATCGCCTTTGCACAGCTGGGCAGTACCAATAAAATATTGGGCGGCGATCCTGGCGGGGCTGAGGCGGAGTGCGGCCTGATAGGCAGCAATGGCTGCGTCCCAGCGTCCGGCAGCCAGATAACCCTCCGCCAGGTTGCTGTGACCGGTCGGATTGACAGGGTCGTGTGACACGACGTACTCGTCCAGCTGTATGGAGTCACCCGTGCGGCCCAGCGCATACAGCAAACTGGCGGCGTTACCAATGATGCCGAGATTGGTCGGGTCCAGCTCCAGCGCCCGTTCCAGATACCCTGCAGCCTTGTGCATGTCTGTGTCGTACACCATCGCAATCCAGCCTAGCTGGGCCAGAGCGGGAGCATAATCGGGATTGATCACCAACGCCTGCTGTGCCGCTGCACGGGCCAGGGCATAGCCCTGTTCAGCAGGCCGCAGACTTTTGTTGGCCTGGTTACTGTAGTTGGTGGCCAGTCCGGTCCAGGCGGCAACAAAGCCGGGTTGCAGGGCGAGTGCCTGCCGATAGAGCTCAATGGACTCTGTGTACCCGCGGGGAGTGCCCTGGCGCGCCAGGTAACGCGCCTGAAGCAGCAGGGCATAGGCCCTAGGCTCGACGACTTCAACCGTAGGCATCTCACCGAGCAATGTGATCCTGAGTTGCGCTACTACCGCTGCCGCGATCTCGTCCTGAATGGCAAAAATATCATCCAGCGCGCGGTCATAGGATTGTGACCACAGATGGGTATCGCTGCGGGCATCGATAAGCTGTGCAGTAATGCGGACCCGATTACCGAACCGCCGGACCGACCCCTCGAGAACATACGCCACATCCAACTCCCGGGCGATCTGGGCCAGGGTGGCGGGCTTGCCCTTATAAGAGAATGACGATGACCGCGAGATGACCCGCAAGCCCTCAACCCTGGCCAGCAGGTTGAGCATCTCCTCCGCGACCCCATCGGCCAGATACGCCTGATCACTGTTTTGCGACATGTCCTGGAAGGCCAGCACTGCCAGTGATTTCTCGCCGTAAGATTCCTTCAGCGCCTGGTTGCGAGCCTCCTCCCGCGCTTGCCGCAGGAGCAGGGCTGCCTGCTGCCGCGCCACGGCCTCTCTTTGTTGTTCGAACACAAACTTGTCAACGGCGAAATACGCCAGTGCCAGAGCCATAACCAGGATAATGACACGGTCCAGTTTTTTCCGGGCGATAGGATCCAGTGCCTGCGCAGTATCAGCGTCGGCCTCCTTTTTTAGTCCGTCCGGTGTTAGCTGGAACACCCAGGTAAAAATCAATGTGGGAAATAAACCGATGGCCAACACGATGACCACAATTCGCGTGGGGTCGTCGCCGAGACCGAACACCGGGAAAATGGTGCCAGCAATCTGGATGAGCAACCAGGACAAAGCGGTATAGGCCACCCCCACTCGCAGGACGTTTCGGCGTTTGAGTTCGGAAAAGAGTGACACGGGCCCGGCTTCGCTGTGACCGCTGTTGTGGCAAATCGTAGTCCTCAAAAGCGAGGCTGCCAACTGTGCAAAAGTCCGATATCTCGCTGGGTCAGTCGGTCGCCAATTCACCATGACAGGTCAGGGTCGAGTCTACCGCGAACCAGGGCAGTCCCAGCTCCGCCAGCCAGGCCAGTGCCTCGGCCTCCGGTTTCAGCATGGCGATGGTGGCGCTACCCCCGGCAACCAGGCACTGTTGCGCCGTCAGGCTCACAGCCACCAGACCCTGCACCGGCCAGCCTGTCATCGGATTGAGTATGTGCCCGTAGCGCTTCCCCTCTATCATCAGGCAACGCTCGTAGTCACCGCTGCTGGCAAGCCCGCCTTCGGTCAAACTGATATGGGCAATTGCCGCACCCTGTCGCCGCGGGTGACTGATACCCACCGACCAGGGCTCTGCCACCGAGCCGGCGCCGACCACCGCCATGTCGCCCGCCAAATCCACCAGGCCGCGTTCGATACCATTGTGAGCGAGAACGGCAGCCGCACAGTCACTGGCGTATTCTTTTACGCAGCCACCAAAGTCGATTTCCATTCCGGGCAGCGGCAGGTGGATAGATTCCCTGCCCCACTCTACCCGGTGCCAGCCCACACGGGGCAGCAATTCATCGATGCTTGATTGTGCCGGCAGTTGTCCGGATTTGAAATTCCAGGCGCGACGCAGCACCCCGGCAGTCAGGTCGAACAGGCCGTCGCTCTCCTGCCAGAGGGTTTGGGCAAAGCCCAACAGGCCCGCGGTTTCCTCATCGATAGCGACCGCAGTAGCGCCGGCAGCCGCATTGATCTGACTGGTGAGGGACTCTGGCAGGTAACGGCTGTACTTTTTCTCAAGCCGCCCAAGCTCGGTTTCGACCGCCACGACAACGGCGTGCGCTACTGCCGCGTCATCGCAATCGAAGCGCACACGGCAAGGTCCTCCCAAGGCGCGGAAACAGTGATCATAGTGAGAAACGGCCACGATTGTCGTGCGCCTTATTTAAAGATGTAATCCAGGCCAAAGGAGTAGCGCCAGTAATCGACCAGGGCCGGGGATTCCTCGCCGCTGTAAACCCCCCAACTCTTATCTGTTTCGTAGCGTTCGCCCACGGCGGTTATCGCCCAGTTACCCATTTCATACCGCACCCGCAGGCCGGCAGAAACTGCACCGAAAGAAGACAGCCGGTAGTCATCGGCAAAATAGCGTTGGTCGAGATCCGCGATATTGGCGAAAAAATCAGCTTCACCCTGACTGTAATATCGCAGGAATGGAATCACCTGGGTGCTGTGCCCAAGATTCTGGTGCCAGGCCAGGTTCAGCGTGTGAGAAGCCACACCCCAGTCATCATCGAAGTAGCGGTAATCCGCCTGCAGGGCACCGTTGGGCCACGGAAAATACTGCCGGTAGCCGGTGTTTACCGCCCACTCATTGCGTTCACCGGGGCGCTTGTCATGAAACTTGTAAGGGTCCGTGAGAAAGCCGTCGCGGTATGTATACGACAGACCGAAGCGCACAATGGCGTTCTTGCTGACAATCCGGCTCACGCCCAGAAATACCGAGCTGATGTCCTTGTCTGCCTTCAGAGTATTGGTGGGCACTGAGCCCTGGGTAGGCTCGATATTGTCATCAGAATAGCTGATCGCCGCGCTGTAGGTGGTCATGCCATCGGCGCTGTTAAAGGAACCATCGACAGCCACGGCATTGGAATCGTAATCGTCCTCGTCCGAGCGGACATAGTTCAAGCCGGCATTGCCGCGCTCGTAGTAGTAGCGCGTGGTGACGCTCACTTCAGTACGCGTATCCTCGATGCTGGCACCACTCATGATCACCTTGGGCCCACCGTCCAGACTCTCACCCACGAACCAGGGCGAGGCGCCACTCATATCTTCCCACTGCACGTCAACCGCCACTGCCCAGTTATCGGCCACGGGAGCGAGCAGGTGGAACTGCGCGGCATCAACTTCATAGCGCTGACTACTGCCACCAAAAGTTTTACTGCCCTGGGTATTGTCTTCCTCATATTTGCTGTAACGCACGCCCAGTTCGACAAACTCCGGCGGCGCATCAGCGCGCGCCGCCTGATAGGCGGGTAGTAGCAGCGCGCTGGAGGTCAGGGCCAGCAGCGCTGAGTGTTTCTCAGCGGGGCGAATGGCCATCAGTTACAGCCACAGCCGCCACCGGCCGCGCCCATGCCACCGGAAGACGCTTCCTTACTGGCGTTAATTTGCGCTTGCAGGCTGATTTCCATCGGGTCTGTTTGCCACTGCATTTCAGGTTTCGCCAGCGTGCCTCGCTCCCAGGGCTGGACCGTTTCGCAGGCACACAGGCACAGCATTACAATCAGGTAGGTCAGTGGCTTCACTGTGCTCATTCTCCCAGCAATTCAATGATTTCTTCGCGCAGCGCAGCGCCGTCGCTCTTGCGGTAGCCCTGATGGATCAGCCGGATGGTACCTGCACGATCGATGAGGTAACCGGTGGGCATACCGAGAATGCCATAGATAGCGGGGGTTACTCCGTCGCCGTCGCGCACTACCGGGTAGGTCACGCTTACGTCTTCGAGAAAACGCAGTGCATCCGGCTCGAACTCATCGACATTTACCGCCAACACCTCAAAGCCCCGCGGGCCCAGTTCCTCACGCAGTGCTTCGAGCTGGGGGAAAGACACCCGGCAAGGGCCACACCATGATGCCCAGAAGTCCAGGTAAACCACCTTGCCCCGCAGGGAATCCAGTGTGAGCAACTCGGGTGTATCGATAGCTATCAGGGGCAGGGATATTGGCGGCGCACTCTGCCCCACTTGTACGCCGGCAGCAGCAGGCAAGGCGAACAGCCCGAGCAAACACAGCGCCCACAGTCTCAGCAGGGTGTTCAGCGCTCGACCTCCAGCCCCAGCAGTGTCCAGCTGTTATAGCCGTGGTTGTGCAGGTGGAACTCAACTTCACTGCCGACAGGCGCGTCAAAATCTACTGGTATGCGCAGGTCGTAGATATTGGCTTGTGCCGGAATGGAAATATTCTGCTCCCACACCCGCTCGCCAGCGAGCGTGATCGCGACATGTGCGGTTGCCGGCTCTTCAAAGGCCAGGTCGGCGTGCCACAACACCAGATGTAGCGAATCACCCGTTTTCACACCGGCAAGACTGGGCTGGGCCAGCGACAGGTAGCGACAATAGCCCGTTTCCACTTCCAACGCGCCGTCTTCGTTGTACCAGCTGTTATCCGGGCAAGCGGTGTCGGCGGGGCGGTGTCCGGGGAAGCTGTCTGCTCCGGCTTGCTGTTCGCTCCAGGCATTCACGTCTACCAGGCTGCTGCTTGCAGTGACAGCAGCGCCGCTGACCTGAATCTTCACCTCCTGCTCAATACCCAGTGCATGATGATCGCCACCGCGCAGGCTCACCCGGAGAGTGTGAATACCGGGCTCGACATCCTCGGGCAACTGGAAGAAATAGCTGCTGTCCCAGGCGGTCAGGTGTTCATCGGCATCATCATTTGAGTCGAGGTATACATGGTAGTGCCCGCTGTACACCTGGCTATGATCATCGCCCTCGCCCATGTGACCGGAATCGCTGTGCAATGCGGCATTATCGTGGTCGTGCTCGCCCGGGTCGTGCAGGGTAAAATTGTTGAACAACAGCTTCAGCGGCACCAACTCACCGACCGCAAACTGCTGGCGGTAGGTCGGCGCCTCGATATATACCGTGGGGGAATAGCTGTAATCGTAGCCCTCTTTCGGCTCCGTCATCAGAATGGAATACAGGCACATTTCATCGCCGGTGCCGTCACCCCATTCAATATACTGCGGCGTTTGCTGTACGCCGTTGACGATATCCTGGTTGGCCTGGGTATTGTCCCAGGTACATTCCAGCTTGATACGGTCACCCGGCTCCATCAGCAACTCCCGCTCAAAACCGTAGGTGCTCTGCCAGTTGAAATCCCAATCACGAATATCGAGCATCACCTGTTGCGTGCCATTCTTGCGCAACAGGGTGAGCCGCCCGGTGGTACCCCGGGTGTGCATATGGATAAAGCCGGCGTGCATAACCCAGGGATCCTCGATGCCAATGCCGGCTGGCTCACCCCGCACGAGGGCAAGGATGTTGGTTGGCAGCGTCACCTCATGGCGGGCATTGGGGTCACCGGCGGCGATAGGCATACCGCCGGGAGCCAGCCAGGAGGGATCTGTGATCAGGCTGGAGCTGGAGGGCCGCTCGACCTCTGCAGCCGTCTCCACGAGAATCATCGATTTGTCGGGTTTAGGCTCGGCCACCAGCGTGTTGTAATGCATCTGCACAACCATTACCGAGCCCGGCTTGACCCCAATACCCGTGCCTTCCGGTGGCGGCTCTCGGCCAGCGCCCGGCACCCAGCCACCAATCTGGCGCGGCAGAGGCGAACCACTGATACCGCCCATACCCAGGCAATGCCAGCCGGGTCGGCCATCTTCACCATCGGCAGCGTAATAGCTCGCAGCATCTTCTGGCTCTGCTATTGAAACAATCACATGGTGGACCTCGTCCACCTGATCGGGAATCACGTCAACATTGGTGACATAGGCAAATTCATCCAGCGGCCACTCTATCGGGAAACAGCGGTGGTCGTCCGGACGCAGCGTGGGGGTATAGGCCTGGGGTAATGGCAGGCGCAGATTGTATTCATTCGCGCCCTTATCGTTTTTGGCTGGTGGCGCCTCATAGTTGGCGGGATCACCCTCGGGCATATCCCCCTGCAACCAGTTCAGCAGCACGTATTCCTGCTCCGGCGTCAGCGCTCGGCTGGCAACGAAATTCGTATAACCTTCAGTGGGGTGCCAGGGCGGCATACTGCCATTCCCTATCGCAAAAGCGGCGGCGGCTTTAACAGCTTTTACTTTTTCATAGCTGTCCAGCGGGAAGGGTGCGATGCCGCCCTCCTCATGACAGGTGACGCATTTTTCCTCAATGATCGCTCTGGCGTCACCGTGGTAGCTGAAGTTTCCCGCCAACTGCCGCTGGGGCTCTTGCGACGGATCGCCCAGGGGAGCCCCATCGTTCAACCACGCCAGCAATACGCTGGTCTCACTGGATTGTAGCCCGGCATAGCCCTGAGGCGGCATGGTGCCGCTCTCCAACACATAAATCATCGCAGAGCGTTTCGCCACCACCTGACCGTGCGTTTCCAACGGAAATGGCGCCAGCCCACCACCGGTATGGCATGCGACGCAATAGCGATCAAATAGCGGTTTTGCTGTGCTGTACCAGGAGACAGCGGGAGCCTCACTCACATTGTCCGAGCCGACGTCGTTGGTAGTGTTAGCACCGGATGAGCCGCCGCCACCGCCGCCACAGGCAGAGAGCACCAAACACAGAGGCAGAGCAGCCCTGCTGAAGAATGTAGTCAGGTATTTCATTGCCTGAAGAATATAGCATAGGGTACGCCATTAATCAGTCTGCACCGCACCAGACTGTTGAACCGTTGGAGATGTCTGAAACACGAGCAAAGGTGTTTTCAGCAGCACTGTACAGTGGGCACTCACGCAGCCTTGCTAAGCGGTGGGTTAACCCTTCGACCCCATGTTGTCACTGTAAACTTTTATTTCCCACCAGCCGCCTGGCCCGCTACAATACCCGCCCCGTCGGGGATCACGCTGTCAGAGTCAGCGCGCCCCGAGGCGAATCCCTCCCACCAGAACCTGACATTTACAGGACATCGACATGATCTATCAGAGTGACTCACTCTCGGTGAAACGCCTGGACGGCGACCTCGCCGAATTGAATTTCGATTCGCAGAGCGAATCCGTCAACAAATTCGACCAACAGACCGTCACCAGCCTGACCGCAGCACTGGACGCGCTGGAAGCCGAATCCGGCATCAAGGGCCTGCTGGTCACCAGCGGCAAACCCGTGTTCATCGTGGGCGCCGACATTACCGAGTTCACCAGCCTGTTCGGCTCCAGTAAAGAAGATATCAAGCCCTTCACCGCTACCAATAACGCCAATTTCAACCGTCTGCAGAATCTGCCCTACCCCAGTTGTGTCGCCATCAACGGTGCCGCCATGGGTGGCGGCCTTGAGATCTGCCTCGCCTGTGATTTCCGGGTGATGAGCACTGCGGCGGTTATCGGCCTGCCGGAAACCAAGCTTGGCATTTTACCCGGCTGGGGTGGCACTGTGCGACTGCCCCGCATTCTGGGTGTAGATGAAGCGGTCATGTGGATTGCCACCGGCGCCGACAAGCGCGCCGCCGACGCTCTCAAGGCCGGTGCAGTGGACGCGGTAGCCGCTCCAGAGCAGCTGCGAGATATCGCCCTGACAACACTGCGAGGCGGCGTTGAAGGCAAGCTGGATTTTCACAGCCGACGCAAAGCCAAGAGCAGCCCACTGCCGCTGAATGATACTGAAGCGATGATGGCCTTCTTCACCATCAAGTCGATGGTCGCCGGCCAGGCTGGCAAGAATTACCCCGCACCGGTCAAGGTTGTGGATGTCATAGAGAAAGCCCGCGGCATGAGCCTGGAAGACGCTCTGGATGTGGAAGCTGACGGTTTCGCCGAACTGGCAACCACCCCGGTCGCCGCAGCCCTGGTGGGCGTATTCCTCGCCGACCAGCTGCTCGCCAAGAAAGCCCGCAACTGGGAAAAGAAAGCCAGCAAGAAAATTGAGCGCGCTGCCGTGCTGGGTGCCGGCATCATGGGGGGCGGCATTGCCTACCAGTCTTCCCTCAAAGGTGTCCCCATAAAGATGAAGGACATCGCCCAAGCGGGGCTGGACCTGGGCCTGAACGAAGCCAACAAGCTACTGGCCAAGCGGGTGGCACGCGGCCGTCTGAGCCCGGAAAAGATGGGCGAGGTATTGAACAATATCGACCCCACCCTGAGTTACGAGGGTTTCGACAGTGTCGACATCGTCGTTGAGGCAGTGGTAGAGAACCCCAAGGTGAAGCACGCTGTGCTGGCGGAAACCGAGAAGCACATTCGCGAGGACGCCATTCTCGCCTCGAACACCTCTACAATATCCATCACCTACCTTGCAGAGGCACTGCAACGCCCGGAAAATTTCTGCGGTATGCACTTCTTCAATCCGGTACATGCCATGCCCCTGGTTGAAGTGATCCGCGGTGAGAAGAGCTCCGACGAGGCTATTGCCCAGACCGTGGCCTACGCCAACCGCATGGGCAAGAAGGCGGTGGTGGTAAAAGACTGCCCCGGGTTCCTGGTAAACCGCGTGCTGTTTCCCTACTTTGACGGCTTCTCCAAGCTGGTGCGCGATGGCGCTGACTTCCAGGCTATAGACAAGGTTATGGAGCGCTGGGGTTGGCCCATGGGTCCCGCCTACCTGCTCGACGTGGTGGGCATCGATACCGGCGCTCACGCCGGCGAGGTGATGGCCGAGGGCTTCCCGGATCGCATGACTCTGGATTTCAAAACTGCCACCGAAGTGATGTTCGAGAACGAGCGCTACGGCCAGAAGAACGGCAAGGGCTTTTATGAGTATATCCCCGACAAGCGTGGCAAGCCGAAGAAGACCGTGTCAGAGGAGACCTACAAATTGATCGCCCCTGTTACTGCCGAACGTGTGGAGTTCGACCGCGAGGATATCATCGCCCGCATGATGCTGCCCATGGCGACCGAAATGGCGCGCTGTCTCGAAGACGGCATCGTGGGTACACCTGCGGAAGCGGACCTGGCCCTGCTGTACGGCATTGGCTTCCCACCGTTCCGTGGCGGTATTTTCCGCTGGATGGACACGGTGGGGCTGGCCCATATCGCCGAAGCGTCCAAAAAGTTCGCCCACCTCGGCAAGACCTACGAATTAACCGAAGGCATGCAGGCTAAACTCGATGCTGGCGAAACCTACTACTAAGCCTTCTTTAACAGAAGGGGCGAACAAAGGAGAAATACTGTGAGTTTGAATCCAAGAGACGCAGTGATAGTTGATTACGCCCGCAGTGCCATGGGGCGTTCCAAGAATGGTTGCTTTCGCAATGTGCGCGCCGACGACCTGTCGGTAGGTGTCATCAAGGGGCTGCTGGCCCGCAACACCGCGCTTGATCCAGTGGAGATTGACGACCTGATCTGGGGCTGCGTGCTACAGCGCGGCGAACAGGGCATGAACCTCGGCAGGGCACTGATCCTGGCAGCGCAACTGCCCTTTACTATTCCCGGCCAGACAGTGAACCGCTTGTGCGGTTCATCCATGTCGGCGCTGCATACCGCGGCTGCCAACATAATGGCTGACGTGGGTGATGTGTACCTGGTGGGCGGTGTTGAACACCTGGGCCACCTGCCAATGATGGAAAGCATAGATCCGAACCCGCGTATGGGCCTTAACGTGGCCAAGGCGGCTGGCATGATGGGCATGACCGCGGAGTACCTGGCCATGATGCACGGCATTAGCCGCGAGGCGCAGGACAAACTCGGCCTGCGCTCTCACCAGCTGGCCCACAAGGCAACAATCGAAGGCAAGTTTGCGCGCGAGATCATCCCCATTGAAGGGCACGATCAAAACGGTGCCCTGACGCTGGTGGAGCACGACGAGACCATCCGCCCGGAAACCACACTGGAGGGCCTCGCTTCCCTGCCACCGGCTTTCAACCCCCAGGGCGGCACAGTCACGGCTGGTACCTCGTCGCAGATTTCCGATGGCGCCTCTGCCATGCTGGTGATGTCTGCGGAAAAAGCCCAGGCGCTGGGTCTGAAACCCATCGCACGGATCAAGGCCATGACGCTGGCCGGTGTTGACCCCTCAATCATGGGCTACGGTCCGGTACCCTCCACCAAAAAGGCATTGAAGAAGCTGGGCCTGACCATAAAGGATATCGAGATGGTCGAACTGAACGAGGCCTTCGCTGCCCAGGCCCTGCCTGTAATGAAGGACCTGGGGCTGCTGGACGATATGGAAGACAAGGTGAATGTACACGGCGGCGCCATCGCCCTGGGACACCCCTTCGGCTGTTCCGGTACGCGCATCACCGGCTCACTGCTCACTGTGATGCAGGACCGCGACCTCACCCTGGGCGTATCCACCATGTGCATCGGCCTGGGCCAGGGTATAACCACGGTCATTGAGCGGGTCTAGCGGCAAACAAGCGGGCAGGCTTACTGCCCGTCACCCTCCCCCGACAATAACTGGTCCATCTCCGACAGCGCCGTCTCCAGCGGCGCACTGGCCAGCCCCATACCCCGGAAATACTCTTCTGCCATGGGCGCGATACCGCAGCGCCCGGGCAGGGTCTCGCCCTGCTCCAGCAAGCCGTATATCGTCGGTAAGAAGATAAACTGCAGCCACTGGGGCAGCGTCAGCGTGTCGACACTGAAGGGTTCGGTAGATGCCAGCGCCGCCGGCGGTGGTGGCACCTTGTCCCACAGATCCAGCGTGCGCAGCTGTGCCTCGATATCGATCAACAATGCCGCTATGGCGGTATGCATATTGCCCCTCTCTGAATCCACTCAGGTATCCGCCAGCTCGCGCCGAAATGGCGGCAGCGAGTCGAGTATGGCGCGGCCATAGCGCCGGGTGAGCACTCGCCTGTCCATCAGTGTGACACGACCGGTATCCTGCTCAGTGCGCAACAGGCGACCACTGGCCTGCACCAAACGCAGTGCGGCGTCGGGCACACTGATTTCCATAAAGGCGTTGCGGCCCTGGGCTTCCACCCATTCTGCCAGCGCGGCCTCCAGTGGACTGTCAGGTACAGCGAAGGGGATTTTCGCTATCACCACATGGCTGCAGTACTTCCCCGGAAGATCCACACCCTCGGCGAAACTGGCCAGCCCGAATATGACAGAGCCACCACCCTGGTCAATCGCTTCCCGATGGCGCTTCAGTATTTCCTGCTTGCTGTAATCCCCCTGCATCAGGGTGCGCTCGCGCAAGCGGGCATCCACCCCCTGAAATACCTCCAGCATCTGGCGGCGGGAGGAAAACAACACCAGGCTGCCCTCGGAGGCGTCCAGTAATTGCGGCAACTGATCTACCAGGGTCTGGGTGTGCCCCTGCACATCCCCCGGGTCACAGTCCATCGCCGGCACGCTGAATACTGCCCTGCTGTAATCAAAGGGGCTGGCCACTATTTTGTAGTTGGCCTCACGCGGCGCACCGGAGTGCAAAATGAAACGCTCAAAAGAGTTAAGCGCTGTCATGGTCGCAGAGGTAACGATAACACCCGCTGCCCTGGACCAGAGGTACTCCTGCAGAATATCCGCCGCCAATATCGGACTGCAGCGCAAATCAAAGTCGAACTGGCCATTGCTGTTGAGATGGATAATCCAGCGTGCCTTGGGTGGCACTTCGCCCTCGCCAGTCACGGCATACTCCTGCCACAGGCCAAGGGCGCCCTCGGCACGGCCCAACAGGCCACCCAGGTTAATATGCCAGGTTTCTATAGTGGCTTTATCCAGCGACGCAAAATCGTCCTCCAGCGCCTCCTCCAGCAGGGCCTCCATTCGCGCCAGATCCTGGGTGAGCTGCTGAAACTGGCCGGCGAGCGTGGTCGCAATAGGAATCAGGCTGGGCGGCACCAGGCCATGCTCCAGCCGCATCTGCTGGTCATCGCGGCGCTCATCGACCTCAAAGTCCTCAAACAATGCCGCCACAGTCTGCTCCGCCACCTGCAGGCTAGCCGCCGTCTCGTCCATCATCTGGGGCAGGCGCTGTAAGGGTCGCCGCAGCGCATCAAGCGGCGCCAGTACGGGTGCCGCCTGCGCCAGCAGTTTGCGGCTTTCCTGTAACCACTGGACTGTAGTGTGCAATCGGCAAAAGCTGGAAAAATGTGACAGGGCCTTGTCCGGCAGGTGGTGACCTTCGTCAAATACGTAGATGCTGTCTTCTGGTGCCGATAAAATAGCGCCTCCACCCAGCGCCAGGTCGGACAATGTCAGATCGTGATTAGTGACAATAATGTCCGCACTCTGCAGCGCATCCCGCGCCTGAAAAAAGCTGCACTGGCCTATATTAGGGCAGCGCCGCCCGCTGCACTGACTGTGGTCTGTGGTAACACCGTACCAGACGTCCTCGGCAATATTTTCGGGCCAGTTGTCGCGATCACCGTCCCACTGGCCTTTGCCGAGGGCATCGATCATAGCGGTATAGACCGGCAGTGCGTCAGCGGTGACCGGCTGGCCCATATCCTCCGGGTACAGTGGCAATAAGTCCCCAGCGCCCTGCCCCTGGCCAAAGACTCTATCAAGCTTGGAAAGACAGACATAACGCCGCCGGCCCTTGGCCAGCGCAAAGCTGAAATCCAGCCCGCTGTGGCGGCGGATGTCAGGAAGATCCTTGTTGACGAACTGCTCTTGCAGGGCGATGGTGGCGGTAGCGACCACCAGCCGTTTGTTTAATGCCCTGGCAACAGGAATCGCCGCCACCGCATAGGCGATAGTCTTACCCGTGCCGGTGCCAGCCTCGATCACGCAGACGGCGGGCAGCTTCGACAAGGGCTCACCGGGCTGTGGGATACGCCCGAGGGTATTGGCGATTTCGGCTATCATTTGTCGCTGACCCCAGCGGGGAGTCAACGACTTGCCGGCAATGATGGCGCTGTAGGCCTGCCGAATGCTGGCCTTGAGATCTTCGTTCAGCAAGACGTGGGTGAGCCCGTTATCAGCGCCAGCTTACTCACGATCGCATTGGCATAAATCGCCAGCGCAAATGGCCGATGCTCCTCCGGCATCGCGCCAATCCGCCGTTCAAATTGTTCCCGGCTGCAATCGCCGGGCTCAACAGTAAACGTTGCCGGCAGTGCAGCGGCATCCGGGTTCAGCATTTCGTAGGCATAAATATTGGTGGGGTGCAGGCAGTAACTGGAAATTACCTGTCGGTCGATCTCGGTGGCAACGGCTTCCGGCGTGGTGAGACCACCACCCAGCGGTGTACCGAAGGCCACATGGACGCGACCCTTGTCACCCGCGATACCCCGGCCGATCGATGCCACGTCTTCCTGGGCGCCCTTCTGGTAGCTACCCTGACTGGACCGCTGGTACAGCTCGTTGGCCTTGAGGGCATCACAGGGGTCAAGCTCGTAGGAAATTGCCACGGGCACAATAGTCAGGCTCTCGATATGGTCTGCAAATTCCTGGGTGGCTTTGTGGCGGCTCATGGACAGCATTTTGATGACCACCGGCTCCGTGCGATCCACCCCGTCCTTGGCGCGTCCCTCCCGCTGGGCAATCCACACCGGGACATGCTCTTCGAGCAGCGAGTGTTGTATATAGTTTGCCAGGTTTTTTGAAGCTGCCAATAGTTCCCGCGGACCGCTGACCGAGCGCTTGACAATAAAGCTCTTGTTCAAGCGCATGAGATCTGACACCCAGGGTTTGGTGAGCAAATTATCACCTATCGCGATACGCACGGTCTGATAATTTGCCCTGTGTAAGGCGTAATTGATGAACGCCGGGTCCATGGCAATGTCGCGGTGATTACTGATGTACAGGTAGGGTCGGTCCGCGTCCAGACCCTCCAACCCGGATACACTGAAACCACCGGTGGCATGCTCGATCATCCGGTCCATGTAGCGTTTGATGACAGTCTGCACGGCGCCAACGTCGGCAACACCTGCCACCTCCCGAGCCAGCCGATTGCGCACCAGCGGCCTCACCAGTGCCGGCGCGAAGCGAGCGAGCGCGCCGAACCGGAAGCTGGCCATGGTATCCAGGAATTCCCGATCGTCGAGTAAACGCGCCAGCACCCCGGCCACTTCATTGTCGCGATAGGGCCGGATATCGGCAAATGGGTCGTCCAAGCGGGTATCCTCAACTGGAAAGCGGCTCACGATACCCAAATTCCGAGCCGCCGTCATCCGCAGACCTTTATGTGCCCCTGCATCGGCCTATAAACGCCATCGTCAGCGCTGACGCCGACATGGCTTTCTGCTAACCTGCTGCCGCGAGTGCGGCGCGAAGACTATCCCGTCGCACTTTTTGCCTATCATGTACCGGAGGAAAAAAATGGACGCAACAACCGCCTCGATGATGACGTTTGGTGTAGCAGCCCTGCTGGCCAGTTGGGTCGTACTGCTAATAGAGTCCTGGAAGGAAGACTATGCCTGGGGTCTGTGCACTCTGTTGTTACCGCCTTTGTCCTACCTGTACGGGCTGGCCCGCCTGGATAAGGCCGGACAGGCGCTGCTACTGGCTGCCATCGGCTGGCTATTGATCTGGCTGGCATAAGCATGGCCGGCGCAGCCCGGCCATGGCAGATTATATTTTTATTAATCCGTTAGTTGTTGGCATGTTCAGGCCTCAATATCACCCTCGTTACAAATATTCCCAAATAGTTACACATCTGTAACACATTCAGCGGGTATAACAGGCATATAATACACGCTGAGGTGGGAAGACCCGCCTTGCCGCTACCTGTAGCTTGTGTGAGGAATTGCCATGACCACGGCGCAAAACGTTACCGCAGCCCTGGCGCTGCTAGTACTCTCAGCGGGCAGCCTGGCTGCCCGCCCGACCAGTATCGTCTTCAATAGCAACGCGGAAACCGAGGATGGTCGCCCCTATGCCCAGTTTACCGTGCAGTGCAATGATGGCAGGGCCGTGTCGCTGACGGCCTGGGAGGGCCGCCGCAAATGGTGTGTTGGGTCAGTCGGCGAAATCAGCTCCCTGAGCTGCGACAAAAAACAGATCAGTGCGGCGAAAACTGCCTGCATGGATGCCTGACACCCCGGCACCCTCTCAATAACGCCTGACCGGCACTCACTCCAGGTAGCGCGCACGCAACTCCGCCAGCTCGGGGGCGCCAACCCCCAACGCCTGGGCCAGGTACTCCTCCACAGAACCGAAGTTCTGGTCAATATATGCCAGGGCACCTGCCAGATAGTCTTCATGCACTTCCAGCATCGGCATTATGGCTTCCGCAACCATGTGTTCCAGCGCGTACTTGACGCGCAGTCTGCCCAGTTCCTGCTCCGGCCTGAAGAAGCGCGCTGTCAACAGATAGTCCCGCATCACCACATCCCGGGGCACACCCAATGCCAGCAGCATGATCGCTGCGGCGAAGCCGGTACGGTCCTTGCCGGCCGCACAGTGCACGAGAAAGCGGGCGTTGGGCACCGCGAGAATCTCGCTGAACATGCGGCTGTAAGTCTCCGCCTGGGGCCCGGCGAAGTCCCGGTTAATCTCCAACATGAAGTCAAACATCGCTTCGGGCTTGTCCGACTGCTGACCCGCCTGCTCGAAGAAGCGCGAGTTACTGCCGGGAATAATAGGCACGCTGACCACCCGGGGACGGGGCTGGCTAGGCAGCCGACTCATGTCGCTTTCCTGCTCTTCAGTTCGACGAAAATCAAACACCATATCCAGCTCAAGACTGGCCAGCAGTTCAACATCCTGCGCACTGAGACTGGACAGTTGGCCGGAGCGAAACAGGTAGCCCCATTTCACCTGCTGCCCTGCCGCCGTGCGGTAGCCACCAAAGTCCCTGAAATTGGGGGCACCTTCCATGCCCAACCTGCGCTCCGTCGCCAGCACCTCGGTACCGTGCTGATCCCGCAGGCGAAAGAAATGTCGGCGCGCGGGAGGCAGCCCCACCAGGCGCGCACCCGGCGCAGATTCTGGCCGATAGTGAAGCTGTAACTGACCTTCCGCCTCAAGCGGCTCCACCGTGACCTCGGTGCCAGGCTCTGTCACCTGCCACTCTATATGGTAATCGCCATCGGGTTCGCGCCAGATGTGGACCGCATCAGATATCAGCATAGTGTTTATAACGCCTTTAATGGAGTGCCAGTTGAAGGCCGCACATTCTACTCGCCCTGATATTCAATTACTGCCCTGAGCAGTGTTTTGATGAGATTCAGCTGGTTCTCAAGCGCGGACTCGCTGAAGGGGTCCTGGCCCAGTAAATCCCGGTACATGGGCGCCATGGTGACATAGGACATTACCAGATTGTTGAAGGCCATCACCGCCCATGGCTGCAGACCAGTGCCCTGAATCAAGGGGATAGCACCCCCGCTGATGGTCGCATCTGGCTGGAACATAGGCCGAAACAGGCGATCGATCAGCTCGTTGGTGTGCGGCCCACCCGACAGCGCAGCGTGTTGTAACAGGCGCGCCAGATTCGGGTTGGCGTGATGCTGGCGCACGATAGTTTCCAGCCAGTGGAATATCCGGTCTTGCGTCACGGGCGCCTTCCCCAGCTCCTCCATGGGCGCCGAAAAATCCACCAATAACCGGTCCAGAACGGCCTCGTAGAGGGCTTCTTTATTCCTGAAATGGTTATAAAGACTGGGCGAGCGAATGCCTACACGGTCCGCCACGTCTCCCAGAGAGGTGGCGCTGTACCCCTTCTCGGCAAAGAGATCTTCGGCGGCATCGAGAATGCGCTGGGCTGTGGTCGGATTTTGCTCACTGGCAGCTAAAGGCGTTCCCATGGCGCATGACTCTCTCAAATAATAAGGGGTGTTACTGACTAATAGCCATTAGTATATCCCAGTCTGCCAGTTGACAAGGGATACACGAATGTGAATAATCTCGCCTCCTGATTTTCGACCCCCTATCGAGGTACTTAACAGTGGCAAATTCAGCACAGGCAAAAAAGCGCGCACGGCAGTCCGAAAAGCGCCGCAATCACAACGCCAGCCTGCGTTCCGTGGTTCGCACCATGATCAAGAAAGTAAACGTAGCAATCGGCACTGGTGATGCGGCGGCGGCAAAAGCGGCTTACGACACAGCGGTGCCCATCATAGACCGCATGGCCGACAAAGGTATTATTCACAAAAACAAGGCATCACGGCACAAAAGCCGCCTGAACACCCAGGTAAAAGCGCTGGCTGCATAACGCGCCAATCTGCCAAAACAAAAAAAAGCCGGCTTCTCAGCCGGCTTTTTTTTCGCCGATTACTTCCGGCTATTTACAGCTCCTAGGCCGCATTGCTTGTGTCTGCTGCCTCTTGTTTCTCATGCTCTGCTGCAAATGCTGCAAGCATACTCTGCTCATGCGACTGCGCCTCATCGGTGTCCAGCGGGCGCTCAAGGGCGGACCAGTCGATATCGCCGTCGGTGGCGAGACTCTCGTAATCGAGAATACCCAGCTCTTCAAACTTGGGCCGGATCTTATCGGTCAGCAAACCAATTCGATTGAGGTTGGGTATCACACGCTGGAACAGCAGGTTACGGAAGGTAGACATGACAAAGCCTTCCAGAACCTGCTTGCGAGCTTCTTCCACATCCCAGCCAAAGTGCCGGAAGACGTCCGTGGCCACCAGCCGCTCACGGCTGACCACACAGGCCTCGTAGGCAAACAGTGCACGCTCTTCCCGCTCTTCATCGGTCAGTGTTTTGACGAATTCTTCCAGATAATTTACACCGAAGGTAACGTGGCGCGCCTCATCCCGCGTAACCAGATAGACAACATCTTTCAACACCGGGTCAGGGGTTGTTTCACGGGTGGTATTGAACGCCGACAGGGCCAGGCCCTCGATAACAATCTGCATGCCGATAAACTTCATGTCCCAGCGCTCATCGGTAAGGATTTTATCGATGATGCTCTTCAGGTAGGTGTTGATGGGGTACATCATCCCAACACGCTGCTGCAGGTATTTGTTAAACACCTCAACATGGCGCGCCTCATCAAACGTCTGGGACGCAGCGTAGAGTTTCGCGTTGAGGGTTGGCGCACAGGAGCACAATTGTGAGGCGACCAGCAGGGCACCCTGCTCACCATGCAGGAACTGGGACAGGCTCCAGGAGTTCATATGCAGCCAGAACTCCTTTTTGGTGTCCTCGTCCATCGCCAGGTAGGGCTCGTACTCATGAAGGTTCATCATCTCCGGCATAGCATTCTCTTCGGGCCAGGGACGATCCCAGTTGATGTCCATCTCCGGGTCCCAGTTGAGCTGTTTACCCAGGTCGTAAAGTTTCTTGATGCGATCATCCTGCACCTTGTAATCCCAGTTATACGAGCCACTGAGCGGTGTCTGGAATATCTCCGCTATATGATCGACATCGTCACTGGTCAGCAAATCTTCCAGATCCGGGTTTTCCCGGGGGTAATCGGCACCGGCAAATTTCTGAATCTTGCGGGGGGCATCTTTGGTCCACTCTACTTTCATTGGAAAGGCTCCTTTGTTATACATCCGCTACTGACTATGAAAGATGAGAGCATCGGCAACAAGGTAAAGTATTGTCAATTTCAGGTCATTTGTGGCCAAATAGCACAATGTCTACAACCAGCACACCAGCACAATACATTCTTATCCTCATAGACATGGCGGAAAGTCAGGGCTGCGATCGGGCCTCACTGCTGGCGGGCACCAACCTCGCCAGCACCGGCATATCCAGTATTGGTGCGAGGGTGAGTGATCGGGATTTTGCCATGGTAGTCGCCAACGCCCTGCGGCTGACCGGCGACCCGGCGCTGGGGCTTAATCTCGGCTTGCGACTCAACCTCAGTGCCCACGCCGTATTAGGGCAGGCATTCATGACCTGCCGCGACCTGGGCCAGGTAATAGATCTGTTCCTCACGTATTACCATCTGCTGGCACCCGCGCTGCACATCGAATACGAAATAGTGGACGATTACTGCGTACTGACCACCGTCAGCAGCCTCGCGGAAACTCCGCTGGATTTTGGCTACGAGCTGATCTGCGGTGCCATACTGAATACCTTGCGCGGCCTGCTCAATCGCAGCGATTTGCAGCTGCACCTCGAAGTCCCCTACCCGGAGCCCGCCCATTCCGCCCGCTATTTCGAAGTCTTCGGCCAGGACATACGGTTTGACTCCGTAAGCGGTCGTATAGGCTTTCACCGAGACCTTTTGCAGACGCCACTGCCCTCCTCAAATCCGGCCCTGCGCAGCCTGTACGAAAATGAATGCGCGCGCTTGCTGGCCGACCTCGAGGAGGAGGCCTCGGTTGCAGAGTTAACACTGCGCCTGATGCGCAAGCTGGAAGGGCAGTATCCGCAGATGCCCCAGACCGCCAAATTACTCAATCTCAGCCCGCGAACCTACCGCAGGCGGCTGGCGAGAGAGAACCGCTCCTACCAGGAATTGCTGGATCAGGTGCGGGCAGAGCAAGCCACACGCTACTTGCAGAACTCCCGCTTGCCGCTGTCCAGCATCGCCTACCTGATCGGCTTTAACGACGCATCGAACTTCCGTCGCGCCTACCAGAAGTGGACGGGGCGCTCACCTGCCGACGTACGGCATGGCCAATAGAGCGCTCTCCATCTACCTGGGCCGCGAGGCCGCCCGGCAAATAAGCAAGGAGGGCTGGTCCGCAGACCTGTTCAGCCTGTTACTGGGTGCTTCCGGCGGCCCCAAGTGGTTTATCCTTGGGCATCTGGATCGACTTCTGTTCGGCGATTTTCTGCCGCGTGGCCAACGCCCTGTATCCGCGCTGGGCTCCTCCATCGGCTCCTGGCGACACGCCTGCCTGGCCATGCCGGACCCGGTGGCCGCTATCGACAGGCTCGAAGCGGGTTACCTGCACCAGCACTATGCGAGCAAGCCTACCGCTGCCGAGATCAGCGAGGTCAGCCTTGGCATTCTGCAGCAGGTGTTGGGTGAGAGCGGCGCAAGCACACTGGCAAATCATCCTCGTATCCACAGCCATATTGTCACTGCGCGGGGCCGCGGGCCGACAGCAGCCTCATCAACACCCTTGCTGGCCAGTGGTATGGGCGCTGCCGCTCTGGGTAATGCTCTCAGCCGGCGATTGTTGAACCAGCTGTTTCAGCGAGTGGTATTCCACTCTGGCCCCCAACCCAGGCCGGAACTGGCGCTGCAAGACTTCAACACCCAGTACGTTGGCCTGCGGGCAGACAATGTATGCGCGTCGCTACACGCCAGCGGGGCCATCCCCTTCCTGCTCACCGGGGAGCGCGACATTGTCGGTGCTCCCCCTGGACAGTACTGGGACGGCGGTATCATCGATTATCATTTCGACCTGGGCCAGTACCGCGGCGAGGGTCTGATTCTCTACCCGCATTTCAGTGCCGATGTGGTGCCCGGATGGTTCGACAAGTTTCTGCCCTGGCGCAAGTTGGCTATTCATGGTGTGGATAAGCTGGTGTTGCTGTGCCCCGGACAGGAATTCACTGCCGGGTTGCCCTTCGGCAAAATCCCTGACAGGGCGGATTTCAGTCGGCTCGAACATACCGAGCGGGTGCGGTATTGGGAACAATGCATTGAGCACAGTAAAGCGCTGGCAGAGGAAATGGCGGAAGTGTTGGCCGGCAGTGATCCCCTGCGGGGCGCCACGGTGCTTGGCTGATTCAGCTCACATGTGTATCGAGGTAGCGCTGCACCTCACTGCGCAATACCGGCTCGAACATTGAGGCCAATAGCCCTAACTTCACATTCACATCGATCTGCCCATCGTGAAAGGACAGCTGGCCATTCACGCCAGCGCCCTTAATGTGTACAGAGTCTCCTTCCCAGCGCGAGCGTACACCGTGATCCCGCTCCAGCTCTTTGGCAAGACCCTGGGCTGCTTCGCGGACTTCTTCTTTTGACATGGTGTAGGGCTTGGTCAGCCTGAATCCGGCCATGTGAGTTCCTTTCTGATTCTTTGTCTGGAGTATAGAACATGGACTACCGGAAGCACTATTGCCAAATTTCTATCCACTCCTGACTTTCACCACAACCAGGCGCTGCGTCAAACCCACCGTTCACGAGACCCACCAATGATCCACCACATCAAGCGCGAATAAACTCCCCCGCATACCATTCCAGCATGGCAATCTTTTCTGCCAGTGGCTTGTCCGCCTCCATCTCGTAGACATTGCGAAAGCCGATGATGACATCGGTGATGCCTATCTCTTCCAGCGCGGCAATGCCCTCTTTGGTAAACGCATCCTGGCCGGTGGTGTATATCCGGAAGGGTTTGTCAGCGGTGCCGTACTCATCGCGCAACTGCTTGATGCGTTTGATATAGCTGGTCAGCTGGGCCATGTCGGCGCCTGCGCACATCCAGCCATCGCCGATTCGTGCGGCCCGCTTCAGGGCAGGTTCGGCGTGACCGCCAATCAGGATGGGGGTAGGCCGGGTGGGTACCGGGTTCATTTTGTTGGCGGGCATGTGATGTATCTCGCCCTCGTAGCCAAAGAATTTCCCTGTTTCCAGACCACGAAATATTTCTATTTGTTCGTCCAGGCGCAGGCCGCGTTTTTCCCAGGGTACGTCGCATATGGCAAAATCCTCTTGCCAGGGACTGATGCCAACGCCAAAGACAAAGCGGTTTCCCGAGAGCACCTGGATACCCTGTACCTGCTTTGCCACCACCGGAGCCTGGCGCACGGCAAACTTATACACAAAGGTTGCGAATTCGATTGTTTCGGTAACGGCCGCCATCGCGGCAACCGAGATCAGGCTTTCCACGAAGGGCACGCTCTCCAGAAATTCCCGGCTGCCATCTTTGTTGTAGGGGTATTTGGAGCTGGCTTCCTGCGGGTAACAGATACTGTCCGGCACGCTGATACCGTGGAAGCCCGCCGCCTCGGCGGCCCGGGCCAGAGGCAGGTAGTGACTGGGTTCGCACATACCGACCTGGTAACTGAATCTCATGGCTTGTCTCCTGATAAGTGAACACTGGTGCCAGAGCAGCGCAGTGACGAAAAAAGATGCCAATACTCTACTTTGAATTCTCGCCCCTTGGTACGCGCCGGCAGGCGCAACGGTTCAGCCATGCAGCCAAGGGCACATTAATTCGCTTACAATAGCGCCCTATGGATGACACTCAAGACAAACCAACAATTGCTGCCACGAGCGACCAGGCACGCCGCTTCCTTTTCGAGCAGGCTGATATACGCGGGGAGAGCGTGCAACTTGACGCAGCCTTCGGCGATATCCTCGCGATTCACCAGTATGCACCGGGTGTCAGCCAACAGCTCGGAGAGTTACTGGCGGCTGCCGTGCTGCTGCGCAGCACTCTGAAATTCGATGGCAAGCTGATACTTCAAGCTCGCTCCCAGGGTCAGATTCCGCTGCTGATGGCAGAGTGTACCAGCGGCGGGGAAGTCCGGGGGATTGCCCGCGGTGCAGACCTGGCCACAGCCAGCCATTTTGATCAGTTGCTGGGCGACGGCTCCCTGGCGATTACTGTGGACCCGGCCCAGGGCAAGCGCTATCAGGGTATTGTCCCGCTGGCGGGAGATTCACTGGCACACAGCCTGGATGCCTATTTCCAACAATCGGAACAACTGGGAACCCGGTTGTGGCTGGCGGCAGACGGTAACCGCGCCAGCGGCCTGCTGTTGCAGCAACTCCCCGCGCAAATTACCACCGACCCGCAGGAGCGCGAACAGCAGTGGGAACACGTCTGCGCTCTGGCCGCCACCTTACACTCCAGTGAACTGCTGGAACTGCAGACCGAGGAGCTGCTTTATCGGCTGTACCACGAGGAACCACTGCGGCTGTTCGCACCTACCCAGGTACAATTTCACTGCAGCTGTTCGCGGGAACGCACCCTGCGTGCGCTTTCTGCCATCGCCCCGTCCGAGCTGGAAACACTGCTGACCGAACTGGGTTCCGTTACCATGGACTGCGAATTCTGCAATCAGCAGTACCGCCACTTTCGCGAGGACCTGCAGGACCTGTTGGGGCCCGATGGCGCGCAGCCGGTTCTGCATTAACCACAACCTTCACTCGACGCGTGATACCAGCGGCAGTAATAGCCTGATTTCTAGTATGTTTATTCTAATTTATTTCCCTATTATTCACTGCAACTGGTGGCCACACCCCAGTAAATATCACTAGCAAGGAGTTGAATCATGGCCGAAGAAACAAACGTTACTACTGCACCTAAAACTGCTGCCAAGCGTAAGCCCGTCACCAAGCGCAAGCCTTATGCCAAGCGTAAGCCCGCAGCACGCAAGACTGCTGCCAAGAAGAAGGCCGCTCCTGAATTTGCATCTAAAGCTCAGGAAGCAAGCCGCAAGGCATTCCTGGCCAGCCTCGGCTTCTATGGCAAGGCGTTTGACCAGGCCCAGGAGCAGTTCAACAGCATGCAGGATCAGATGGAAGATCGTCGCAAGAAAGCTGACAAGCTCTACAAAGAGCTGGTCAAGCGCGGCCAGAAAGTTGAGAAAGACGCCAAAGTCGCTCTCAAGGACATCGAACTGCCCAAGCTGGAGCTGGACAGCCTGACTGACCGCAAAAAGCTGGACAAGCAGTTGAAAAAAGTTAAGGCGCGTTTTGCTGAACTGAAACAAACCGTAGGTTTCAAGGCTGCCGCGTAAGCGTATCCCATCCAGGAGCACACTCCCCATTTTCGGGGAACTTTTTCGGGGCCACTATGTGGCCCTTTTTTTTGCACGCTAATCTGGTTTAATGGTGAGTCAAGTGCAGCGCACCCAAACCTGAGCGCTTCCCGAGGGCTAATGTTATGAGCGATGAAAAGAGCAAGGTTTCAGACAAGGCCGGTGAAATAGCCAAAAATATCTGGTTGGCGGGAGTCGGTGCCTATGGCAAGGCCGTAGACGAGGCCCAGGGACGCCTGGAACGCGCGATGGAACCGCCCAAACTATTTCGCGACCTGGTCAAGGCTGGCAGTGCCCTGGAGGAGGATGCGCGCCAGGCCCTGGAAGCCGGCAACGCGGCCAAAAGCTCGGTAGAGCAACGCATCAGCCGGGTCAGGGAAAACTTCCACATGCAGCGCCCCGCCCGCATAGAAGACATTACCGCCCTGCAGAAAAAAGTGGATCAACTCAGCCGCAAGGTCGATAAACTGGCCAGAACACTGGCAGAGCAGGGGGCAAAAGAGAGCGCCCCCACCAAAAAGGCCGCTGCTAAAAAAGCCGCTGTTCGCAAGACACCGACCAAGGCCCACAGTAGAAAAAAACCGGCGGTGCGCGGCAAAAAAGCCTGATAGCTGTCGGAGGGCACACTTGATCAATGCGGAAATACCTCAGCGGAGCCCTGCATGAAAACGAGGGACCGAATTCTCGATACCAGCCTGGAACTATTTAATCTGGAAGGAGAGGCGCACACCACCACCATCGATATTGCCAATGTACTGGACATCAGCCCCGGCAACCTCTATTACCACTTCAAGGGCAAGGACCAGATTATCGCGGAGCTGTTCCAGCAGTACGAACTGGCCCTGGGCAGCACACTTACCGCCCCTATAGAAAAGCCTCTGGATGCGGAACAGGGCCAGGTAGAGGATAACTGGTATTACCTCTACGTGGTGATGGAAGAGATGTACCAATACCGGTTTCTGTACTACAACCTCGACGACATATTGCAGCGCTATCCCGACATCAGAAAGGGATTCAAGCGATTGATCCAGCTGAAACGCGCCGCCCTGTTCGCCATCTGCCAGAACCTGCTGCAACAGGACATCATTGATGCCCGCGACCAGCAACTCCTGGGCCTGGTTGATAACATGACCCTCGCTCTCACCTTCTGGTTCAATTACGATCAGTTACTGCACGATGGCAGGCCCCCGGAAGTGACTATTCACCAGGGTGTACTGCAGTTGATGACCATGGTGGCCCCCTACCTGGGAGACCAGGAAATGAGCTTCTACCGCGATTGTGAAAATATTTACACCACCTTGCTGGAGCAGGCAGAAGCGTCCTAGCGCTTCCGCAGCAGTATGACGTCGGCGCCGATCAGCTCCAACTGAGCGCCCTGCTCCCGCGCCCACCAGCGCCAGGTCTGCTCGCTGAAAAAACACACATGAGTAGGATCATTCTTGTAGTGCCAAGTTGCAAAAGCCTCCCTGTCGCGCACCAGCTTGGTCATTATCGCCAATACTCCCCCGGTATTTAGCAGGGCCCACAGCCGCCCCAGTTCAGTGCCCGGGTGATGCAGGTGCTCCACAACCTCCGTGGCACAGACAAAATCGTACGTCCTGTCGAATACATCGGCATCAGCTTGATAAAAGATGTCGTACAGGCTCACCTCGTGCCCGGCCTCACGCAGCATCGCTGCCAGCGCCGGCCCGGGGCCACAGCCGAAGTCCAGGCCGCTGGAGCCCGGCGCCAGGCGCGCCAGCAGCGGCAGGGCCAGCCGCGACAAGAATGTCCGGTAACCCGGGTCGTCAACTTCATTGCGATGCAAGTCGTATTCGGCCCGTTCCGCCGCCCGCTCGATATAATGAAGCGGCGGCACAAACACCAGGGCACAGCGACAACAACGCAGGTACGGGCGTCGTTTATCCTCGTGAAAAGGCTCCATTGTCTGCCCCTCGCACAAGGGGCAGTGCAACATGCCGCTCATCTGCTATTATTCTCTGTCACCTGAAACCAAGGAGCGTAACATGACCATCAAGACCGGCGACAAGATCCCCACCTGTACCCTGAAAACCATGGGCGAAAAAGGTCCCACCGATATCAGCACCAATGATATTTTCGCTGGCAAGAAAGTACTGATGTTTGCCGTACCCGGGGCATTTACCCCGGGTTGTAGCGTCACACACTTGCCCGGCTATGTCGTCAACGCCGACAAAATCAAGGCCAAAGGCGTCGACACTATTGCCTGCATGTCCGTTAATGACGCGTTTGTCATGGGCGCATGGGGCCAGGCCCAAAACGCGGAAGAATTGTTGATGCTGGCCGACGGCAACGGTGATTTCACCGCTGCGCTGGGCCTTGAACTGGATGGCAGGGGTTTTGGCCTCGGGACGCGCAGCCAGCGTTTCGCCATGATTGTCGACGATGGCACCGTAACTCATCTCAATGTTGAGCCCGGCGCCGGTGTTGATGTGAGCTCTGCCGAGACCATGATGGCCCTGCTGTAGACTGCTGAACAGCTAGCGCAAAGCAATGGATGTGTTGCGCTAGCGGAATACCTCGCAAGCGGGCCCATCCACCACCACAGATACCTGCTCTGCCAGCCGTTCGCGATCCTCGTCCGTGGCAGGCTGGCCGCTTTCGTAAAAACTTTTCAGGCCCGCAGCAACCTGCACGAGAGTGCCCTCAATTGCGGGGGTGACAAACCAGTCGCCCAGCGTTTCGCCAAACTTGCCCCAGGGCATCTGGGCGATCATCGACAGTTCAACTGTAGTTCCACCCGCCGGCGCAGCCTGGAGAGAATAACTGAACTGTGCACGCGTGAACGGCGCCATGACCTCCTCACCATTGTGCAGCTTGATAATAAATCCCTGGCCGTCACGCCACTCGATAATGGTTTCCTCCAGATAGTCATCTTCCCCCTGGTAAACCCGGCGATGTGCCCCCACGCCCTGCGATTGGGCCGATATAATTTCAGTTCGCGTAAGATCCGGCACATACAGATGGGCGACGCTAAAATCACTGAGTATCGCCCAGGCCTGGGCCGGGGATACAGCAACGTTCACAGCGGCGGTCACACAGGATGCCCCGGCTGAAGCGGAGCCGCACCACAAGGCCAGCGCAGCCTGCAGCAGAACCAGTGTGTAACATCTTTTTAAATGCATATCAGCCCCTCCGATCGGGCGTGAACTGGATAGCCAAAGCCAGGCCGGGCGCAAAGGCCGTACAACTCAGGCCAGCAATACATAGCAAACACTACTGATGACTGCGACTGCCAGCAAATTCAGGAAAACTCCCTCCCGGGCCATCCGCGCCGTACTTACCAGGCCGCTGCCATACACCACGGAATTCGGCGCGGTAGCCACCGGTAACATGAAGGCACAACTGGCGCTCATGGCGGCGGGCACCATAATCAGCTCCGGGGCAATTCCCGCAGCCAGCGCGGCGGCCGCCAGCACCGGCATAAGAAGCGTGGTACTGGCGGTATTGGATGTGGTCTCTGTCATCAGGCTGACAGACAGGCAGACAATAACGATCAGGGCGAAGGTCGGGATAGCGGTCATGTCCGAGAGCCACTGCCCCATCAACTCACTCAGTCCGGAGCTGACAAAGCCTTTGGCCAGGCAGATGCCACCGGAAAATAGCAGCAGCACCCCCCAGGGGATAGTCACAGCACGCTCCCAGGTCAGTAATCGCTCACCTTTGCCATCGGGCACAATGAACATTATCACTACCGCCAGCAGTGCCACGGAGGCATCGTTGGCCTGGGGCAGCCCCAACCAGGAGGACCAACCACCAAAGGGCTCGCCCCGGGTGATCCAGGCCAGCGCTGTCAGCCCGAAAACCAGCATCACCCGCCGCTCCTCCGTGCGCCAACAGCCCACTCCCGGCAGTTGCACAGCGATGCTGCCCTTGAGGTTGCGGGTCAGGATAAAGGCCATCGCCGGTATCATTAATATCACCACCGGCAGGGCCCATCCCATCCACTGGGTAAAGCTGATCACCTCACCCGTGGTCTGCTCGTAAACCTGCATAAAAATAAGATTGGGAGGCGTGCCGATGGGTGTTCCCAGCCCACCCACACTGGCAGCGTAGGCAATACCCAGTAACAGCGGCACCGCCAGCTCCGCCTTGTGTTTTGTCGCATCCAGCACCGCCAGTGCGACCGGTAACAGCATCAGGGTGGTAGCCGTGTTGGAAATCCACATACTCAAGACGGCTGAAGCGGCCATAAAGCCCAGCACCAGTCTCCGCCCGCTGCTGGCACCAAACAGACGCACCATGGCCATGGCGATTCGCCTGTGGGCACCGGAATGCTCCATCGCCTTGGACAACAGGAATCCGCCCAGCAACAACAGGATAAGAGGCGAGCCGTAGGCCTGACCCACCTCTGCAGGGGTAAGCACTCCCAGCAGTGGCAGCACCGCCAGTGGTAGCAGCGACGTCACCGGGATAGGTATGGGCTCAAACACCCACCACAGCACACACAGCATGGCCACAAAGCCAACCACGGCCATATTCGTACCGTAGCCACCCGCCTGCAGCGCCGCTGCAGTCAGCAAAGCTGCCACCGGCCCCAACCACAGGGCCAGTTCACGCACTGCCGGCATAGTATCAACACCTTTTATTGTTTTGTCCGCCGGCTTCATGCCGGCAGCACCCCCTGGTGGGCTACATCCTGTCCCACCCGGCGGATACTGTAAACCCCGCAGGGCAAACCGCTGCCCGTAAACTAGAGTCCATAAGAGATAACGACTACACTCCCGGGCACCATGAAGAAACCTTCCCCCACATTAATCGATCGCTTCGGGCGCCGCGTTGACTACGTTCGCCTGTCGGTAACCGACCGCTGTGATTTTCGTTGCGTGTATTGCATGGCAGAAGAGATGACCTTCGTGCCAAAACCACAGGTACTCACTCTGGAAGAGCTTTTTGACGTGGCACGGGCTTTTTCCGAGCTGGGGGTTGGCAAGATTCGCCTCACCGGCGGCGAACCGCTTATTCGCAGCAATGTGCTGACCCTGGTAAAGCGCCTCGGCCAGCTACCGGGGCTTGAGCAACTGGTGCTCACTACCAACGGCTCCCAGTTGCAACGAATGGCTGCAGACCTTCGTAGTTATGGCGTTCGGCGCATTAACGTCAGCCTTGACAGCCTGCAGCCCCGCCGCTTCCGCCAGCTCACGCGACACGGCAATCTGGACCAGGTCCTGGCGGGTATAGAAACCGCTATCGCTACCGGCTTCGAGGGAATAAAAATCAATGCGGTCATTCTGAAGGGCCGCAATGAGGATGAAGTGCTGGACCTGGTGGACTACGCCTACCGCCGCGGTATTGATATTGCCTTCATAGAGGAGATGCCGCTGGGCCATATTGTGGAGCACAATCGGGCGCTGAGTTTTTGCAGTAGCGAAGAACTGCACGAGATCATAAGCCAGCGTTACAGCATGCATTCGCTGGGTGAACCCGGCGCAAGCGATGGCCCGGCGCGCTATTACAGCGTGCCGGGAAGCAGCACACGGGTTGGCTTCATTTCCCCCCACAGCAATAATTTCTGCCACCTGTGCAACCGCGTGCGAGTCACTGCCGAGGGCCGGCTGTTGCTCTGCCTGGGCAACGAGCACTCAGTGGACCTGCGCGCGGTGCTGCGCGACCCGCACTACACGCTGGGTTCCCTGAAAACGGCGATTGTAGAGGCCATGGCACTCAAGCCCGAGCGCCACCATTTCGATAACAACAATGAACCCGAGATCGTCCGGTTTATGAATATGACTGGCGGCTAATGCCGCTTCGCCAGGCCGTGCATCGCTTAGTGTACAATAGCCCGCCGTTACCCGAGGAACCCCGGTGCAATTAGACGATTTTCCCCAATTGGCCTCTATCGAGGAGATCGAGCAGGGCTTTGAATCCTTCGGTTACATTTGCAGCCCGAAGATAGCCACGGCTGTATTTCTCGCCTTCCAGCTGCGCAAACCGATACTGGTGGAGGGCCCCCCCGGTGTGGGCAAGACCGAGCTGGCAAAAACGACTGCTCAGCTGCTGGATCTGCCGCTCATTCGCCTGCAGTGTTACGAGGGCCTGGATGAAGCCAAGGCACTGTATGAGTGGAAATACGGCAAACAGCTGCTCTACACACAAGTATTGAAAGAAAAGCTCGGTGATCTGTTAAAGGGTGCAAAGGGCCTGGCGGAGTCGGTTGAGCGGCTGCACCAGTTCGGCGATATTTTCTACTCGGAAGACTTTCTGGAGCCGCGCCCCCTGCTGAAAGCAATGCAGCAGGAGAGGGGTGCCGTTTTGCTCATCGATGAAATCGACAAATCGGACTACGAGTTTGAATCCCTGCTGTTGGAGATCCTGTCGGACTATCAGATTTCCATTCCGGAGATCGGCACGATAAAGGCCCGCACCTCTCCCATGGTCTTTCTCACCAGCAATAACACGCGGGATATCTCCGACGCACTCAAGCGCCGCTGCCTGCACTTGTATATTCCGTTTCCGACAGTCGAACTGGAAGAACGCATCGTACGCAGCCGGGTGCCGGACGTGGATTCACAACTGCGACATCAGCTGGTGGAGTTCGTGCATTCCCTGCGCCAACTGGACCTGAAAAAATCTCCCGCTATTTCGGAAACCATAGACTGGGCCCGCAGCCTGCTACTGCTGCACGCCGACCAGCTGGACGAAGAACTGGTGCGTTCCTCTCTCAATGTCCTTCTCAAGTTCGAGGATGACATAGAAGCCGCCGAAGCGGAATTGAGAACCTTGCTACCCGCCTAGAGACTGACTGCCAATGAAATCGTCTACCACACTACTCGCACTGGTGTTGCTTTCGGCAATGTTGCTGGCAGGCTGTCAAGCCAGCAACATTGGCACGCAACCCGCTGCACTGGGTAACCCCGCCACCATGGCGACGATGCAGGCGCTGATCGACGAGCCCGGGCCCATCGTGTTCGAAAAACACCTGGCCGCCAACTGGGCGATATCGCTGTCCGGACTACTGAATCTGGATCACCCAAAGGCTGTAGCGGCGGGTTTGGAAGACAGGGAAGAGCCGATACAGATTTATGTTTACAGCCTGCGCCACCCCCGGTTCGGCACATTCCTGGTGGACTCTGGTATGTCGGTAAAATTTGTCGATGCGGCAAACAATGACGACATTTCGACGGTGGTCAGCATGGCGATGAATATCCCTGCACTGGATGTAAAACTCACTACGGCCGACCTGGTAGCTCAGCTGAATGGCGTTGACGGTGTCTTTCTGACCCACATACACCTGGACCATATTATGGGCCTGACGGACCTTCCGTCGAATGTGCCCGTGTATTCCGGCCCCGGCGAAACGACAGCGAGCAGCATGCTGAATATCGCCAGCCAGGGCACAACCGATCGCCTGCTGGCAAATGTCAGCAAACTGCAGGAGTGGCAGTTTGATGACGAAGGCCTTATCGATGTATTTGGCGATGGCTCGCTATGGGCAATACACACACCGGGACACACGCCGGGCGCCACCGCCTACCTGGTGCGCAGCACCACCGGGCCACAGCTGCTGATCGGCGATGCCACCCACACCAAATGGGGCTGGGAGAATGGCGTGGAGCCAGGCTCCTTCTCCCTGGACATTCCCCAGAGTGCCGCAAGCCTGTCCATGCTAAAGCAGCTGGCAAAAGACCACCCGGAAATCATTGCCCATCCGGGGCATCAGTCACTATAGATTCGACATCTGTTATAAAGTAAAGACAGAATGCTCTTCGGTTAACAACATGCAATCAAATCTTGTCAATTTTATCCAGGTTCTGCGCACGCACGATGTGCGCGTGTCTCCTGCGGAGACGCTGGATGCAATGACCGTCGCCACTACCCTGGGCTATAGCGACCGCAATGTGCTCCGCGATGGGCTGGCCATGACTCTGGCCAAAACGCCTGAGGAGGAGGCAGTATTCCTCTCCTGCTTTGATCGTTACTTTTATCAGCGTCTGTCAGACTTCTCTGAAACCAAATCCAACGATGAGGACATTCCGGAGGATGCGGAAGAGTCGCCGGAGGCAACGGATGACACAGCGGATCAAAGTGGGGAATCTTCTGAGCTCTCACCGCTGACCGCCGCTGCTGAGCAAGATGCCGGTGTACAGGCACTGATGGACTCGGCACTGATGCAAAGCCTGGTCAACAATGATCGCAACGAATTGACCGTGGCCATTGGTCGTGCGGCAGAACAGGTCGGCTTGCGACAGATACAAATGTTTACCCAGAAAGGCCAGTTTACCCGCAAAATTCTCGATGCGATGGGCGAGGAGCAATTGCGGGCGGCGGTGATAGAGCTGGAGCGGCAACAAAGCCCGGCCCTGGTTGACCTGCAACGGTATCGGGACATTTTGCGCGAGCAGGTTCGCGACTATGTCGAGCGCGAATATCTGCTTCATGCCGAGGGCAAGACCCGACAGTTCATGGACGATGTGTTGACCAAAACCCGGCTCAACAATATCGAACATATGTATCTGCACAAAGTGCATGAACTGGTTCGCAAGATGGCCAGGAGACTCGCCAGCCGCCACTCTCACAAACGCAGGCAGCTGAAGCGAGGCCAGCTGAACATGGCAAAGACCATGCGCAAAGGCATTCCCAACGATGGTGTAATGTTCAACACCTACTGGCGCCAGACCCGCAAGGAAAAGCCGCAGATACTGGCGGTGTGTGATGTTAGCGGCTCGGTGGCGGCGTACGCCAAGTTCCTGCTGCTATTTCTCTACAGCCTCCAGGACGTACTGCCAAAGGTGCGCAGTTTTGCCTTCTCCAGCCACCTGGGAGAGGTGAGCACCTATTTTGACGACTACCCGGTAGAAAAGGCGATAGAGCTGGTGAACTGGAAGTACGGCGGCGCCACCGACTACGGCAGCAGCCTGCAGGATTTTGCCAAACTGGCGCTGAATGATATTAACAGCAACACCACGGTTATCATGCTTGGGGACGCACGCAACAACAATGGCGACCCGAAGCTTGAGATCATGCAAAGTATCTACCAGCGCGCTCGTCAGGTGATATGGCTCAACCCGGAGTCCCGCAGGGTATGGGGCAGCGGCGACTCGGAAATGTTGCGCTACCAGAGCGCTTGTCATTTTAGCGCCGAATGCAATAACCTTAAGCAACTTGAGCGCATTGTCGACCAACTACTTAAAAGCACACGCTAGGGCAAGTCGCTAATCGAATTGTAACTTGCAAAAATTCGCGATTGGAATGGGTGGCGAGTTGAGAATTTTTTCATGAATTACACGTGCAAAGACTGCAGCTATCGCGGAAAAAAGTGCAACCAGGATGGCTCCTGTCTGGCCTGCGGGTCATTCAATTTGGCCAAGGCTAAAAGTCAGGCTAAACCGGTAAAATCAGGCAAGCTTCGCGTGACTTTGCTGATTGGCCTGTGGGTTTATCTCATAGGGCTGATCATCTGGAAGCTGAATAACTGAAATAGACGTAACAATATTTTTCTTTACCATATTCGCTGCGAAAGCTGGTGTCGCAGCGGCAGCCTGATCCCGCTATACCGGCTCTTGCCGTCGGGTTCTGCGCTAACGGACACACACCCGCCCGGGTTACAGGGAATTCTAATCGTCCATGGTGGTGAGACTGAGGCCCCCTGCAGCCGGAGCTGCGCCAGCGCCTTCACCTTCCTTGGCGAACTTGATTTTCAAGCGCACATTGTTGGCTGAATCGGAGTTTCGCACTGCCTCTTCTTCCGATATCAACCCCTCCTGATACAGCTCGAACAGCGCCGTGTCGAAGGTCTTCATACCGGAGTTCTCGGACTTTTTCATCACTTCCTTCACGCCATCGATTTCGCCACGCAGGATGAGCTCCGCAATTAATGGCGTGCCCAGCAATATCTCGATGGCCGCGCAGCGCTTGCCGTCCACAGTGGGAACCAGGCGCTGGGAAACAAAGGCCTTGATATTCAATGACAGGTCCATCAGCAGTTGCTGACGTCGCTCCTCGGGGAAAAAGTTGATGATACGGTCCAGCGCCTGATTCGCGTTGTTGGCGTGCAAGGTGGAGATACACAGGTGACCTGTTTCAGCAAAGGCAATCGCGTGCTCCATCGTCTCCCGGTCGCGAATCTCTCCAATCAGAATCACGTCCGGCGCCTGGCGCAGGGTGTTCTTCAGCGCGTTGTGCCAACTGCGGGTATCCACCCCCACCTCACGCTGGTTAATAATGGATTTCTTATGCGTGTGCACATATTCCACCGGATCCTCGATGGTCACAATATGGCCGCTGCTATTGCTGTTGCGGTAATCGATAAGTGCCGCCAGCGAGGTTGACTTACCCGACCCGGTCGCACCCACAAAAAGCACCAGTCCACGCTTGGCCATCACCACCTCAGGCAGGATGGGTGGCAGCCGCAGTGACTGCCAGCTGGGAATATCAGCCACGATATTACGGGCTACGATACCCACTTCATTTCGCTGTACGAATATATTGACCCTGAACCGGCCAAAGCCGGAAACAGATATCGCCAGGTTCATCTCCAGTTCCTGCTCGAACTCGGCGCGCTGGGTGGCATCCATAATCTCGTTGGCAATAACCCTGATCTCACCCGGCTTCATCAGCTCACTTGCTATCGGCTTGAGTTCCCCCTCAAATTTGGCACAGGGTGGCGCACCTGTGCTCAGGTAAAGATCAGAACCGCCTTCGGTTGACAGGATTTTAAGCCATTCGGTAATTCTCACTGGGAGTCCCCTGGGTAATTCGGGCGCGCAGGCTCGCGGCCCCGGTTATCTATTTCACGTTACCGAAGAAATCGTCCGGCCATCCCAGCCGATCCAACGTCTCTTCAGACCTGATACTTTATCATTATAGCGACCGATAACACTATTTGCGTTGACCCTGGCATCGGGGCTACTTTTTAGCGATTCACAGGGTCCACCATAGGCGCCGCCGTCCTGGATGCCACGGCACGATGCCATCGACAGGGCTGCAAGGCACGGATTTGCGCGGTTACAAGCTGGCCTGAGCACGCTGCGTCATCGTGCGGTGGCACCTGTACTCCGCCGGTAGGGGAATATACACTTGGTGCCCGCTGATTGGCGCGGGCGCTAAAAGGACCCATCGGACCGCCCCCGTTACCCGCCATGGACACAAGGAGCTACGCTTGCCCTCCCATTTGCAATCTCAACTGCAGGATCTGGCCGACCCAGACTCCCTCGCCATATTAAAAACCATCAGGCGCGGCCTCGAAAAAGAGAGTCTGCGAATAACACCTGACGGCAAGCTGGCCCAGACTCCGCACCCAAAAGGTATGGGCTCCCCGCTGACACATTCCTCTATTACCACCGACTACTCCGAGGCCCTGTTAGAGTTCATTACCGCGGTGAGCACTGACGTGGAAGAAACTCTGGATACGCTGGAAAACGTTCACAGCTTCGCCTACCAGCAACTGGGAGACGACATGCTGTGGTGTGCGAGCATGCCCTGCATTGTAAGCGGTGACGAAGGCATACCGGTCGCTCGTTATGGCAGTTCCAACGTCGCGAAGATGAAAACCGTCTACCGGCTGGGTTTGGGGCATCGCTATGGCCGCCTGATGCAAGCGATTGCCGGAATTCACTATAATTTTTCCATGCCGGACAGCTATTGGCAACAGGCCTGGAATAAAGCCGGCAGCCCAGGAGATATCTGCGACTACATCAGCACCGGCTACCTGGGCCTTATTCGCAATTTCCGCCGCCATTCCTGGCTGCTGATTTACCTGTTTGGCGCCTCACCCGCGGTGTGCGCAAGTTTCCTGAGGGGCCGTGGTGATGCGGGTCTGCAGCCCTTTGACGAGCAGGGCCGCAGCATGCACCTGCCTTACGGCACAGCTCTGCGTATGGGCGACCTGGGCTACAACAGCTCGGCCCAGAAGGGCCTGAATATCTGCTACAACTCGCTGGATAACTACGTGGAAACCCTGCGCAGCGCGATTCTGCGACCCCATCCGGAGTACAGAAATATTCCCCGGGGGCAGGATGGCGACTACCAGCAGCTGAGCGATAGCCTGTTGCAGATCGAGAACGAGTTCTACAGCCCGATCCGGCCCAAGCGTGTAACGCGCTCCGGCGAGACACCTCTCACCGCCCTGCGCCGGCGCGGGATCGAGTACATTGAAGTCCGCTGTGTTGACGTCAGTCCCTTCTCTGCAGTGGGGATAGACGCCGGACAAATGCGTTTTCTCGATACGTTCCTGCTGTACTGCCTGCTGGAAGATAGCCCCGCCTGCAATAATGCGGAACAGGTCACCCAGGCCGCCAATCTGAAAGCCGTGGTGAATCGCGGCAGACTGCCGGGACTGATGCTGCAAACAGCGACTGGTGAGCGACCCATGACCGAATGCGCTACAGAGCTGTTTACCGCCATGCAACCTGTGGCTGAGCTGCTGGATACCGCGAACGAATCAACGCAATACACCGAGAGCCTGCAACAACAGCAGGCAAAAATCTCCGATCCGGAATTGACCCCTTCGGCAAGGGTACTGCGAGAGATGAAAGAAAAGGATCTGCCGTTTTTCCGCCTCGCCATGTCCTACAGTGAGCACTGGGCTGATTATTTTCGCAGCCGCAAGCTCAGCCCGGAAATACAGTCGGAGTTCGAGGAAGAAAGCAGGCGCTCCCTCGCGGCGCAACATGAAGTGGAGCAGGCAGACAACATCAGCTTCAGCGAATACCTTGAGAGTTATTTTGCCCAATACCGGGAGCTTTAAACAGCTCCCGGGGAGGCCCTGACCGTGATCATCGCTGCGATTCACGCCCCTTGAACTTCCTCGCCCACTTTCATCTGGCCTGGCCCGATGAAGGCCTGGTAGCCGGCGGCCTCGAGGGTGACTACTACAAGGGCTACCTTGGCAGCGACCTGCCTGACCCCATTGCGCAGGGCGTGCGACTGCACCGCGCCATAGACGCCTACACCGACAACCACCCCCTGGTGGTGCAGCTGCGGCGGGAATTCCCGCCCCATCTGCGCCGCTATGCCGGCATTCTGATCGACCTGAGTTTCGATCATTATCTGAGCAAACACTGGGACGATTACAGCGACATACCACTACAGGAGTTCAACTCGGGTATTTACCGCGCTCTTCAGTCGCACGAACAGGACCTCAGCGCCGGCGCTCGCAGAATGCTCGCACGCATGCTCGAACACGACATACTGAGCCTTTACCTGGACTGGGAAACCATACCCGCAAGCGCCGCCAGCATTGGCCAGCGCTTTCGTCGCGGCAACCCACTGACTGATGTCGGCGCTGATCTGGCGCCCGTGCGGGGTCTGCTGGAGCAGGCCTTTCTCGGTTTCTACCCGGAGCTACAAGTGTTCACCACACGGCACAACAATTCAGGGATGGCAGCGTCCGGGGTTACTCGCAGACACCGGGGTGATTGAACCATTTACCCGAAGTGCCATCGAATATTGCGCTCTACCGAAAAAGACCCTAACTTAGCCCCCCAAACCGCCAGCAGGCGGGATATTAAGGACTACTGGAATGCTGCAAACCCTCTCTCCTCGATTGGTATTTTTAGGCTTGGCGATTACCGCATTGCTCGCCATGTTGTTTGCCCGTGTCTACCTGGAAGAAATTCTGGGCCTTGCGCCCTGCCCGCTGTGCATGACCCAGCGGGTTTTCGTTGTCATGTGGGGCGGTATCGCGCTACTTGCAGCGCTGCACAATCCACCGCGGTGGGGCCAGAAGATCTACGCCTCGCTTTGCGCGCTGGCTGCCATTGGTGGCGGCGCTATCGCGGTACGGCACGTCTGGCTCCAGCACCTTCCACCGGAGGAGGTCCCCGCCTGTGGCCCCAGCCTGGAATACATGCTGGAGACACTACCCTTTAGCGAAACCCTCAACCTGGTCCTGATGGGCGACGGCAACTGCGCCGAGACCGTGTGGACCTTCCTCGGACTGACCATCCCGGAACAAACACTCATCATGGCGAGCGGGGTGACCCTGGTCTGTCTGTGGCAGCTTTTTCGAAAAGCGCCATGAGCCTTGCCGGGCTGTGCCAGCAACCATATAGTTAGATGACCCAACAGTTACTTCGCAGGAAGCACGCAATGCCGCACAGGAACAGTGACCCCAATCAGCAATTTGCCGCGGTGGAAGACCTGCTCACCCGATGGCTGCGGGAACGTCGTGAACTTTTGGGCAACTATACCCAGATAGCGGTCGCACTGGAGGTAACACTGGAAGCCACAAAACTCACCGCTTACCAGCATGCGCTGTGTGGCCTGCTCGTGGATTACGTGTCAGCGGGGCACTTCGAGGTGTTTAACGAGCTACTAAATGAGGCAGAGAGTTTCGCTGACGGCAGTAGCGCACTGGCGCGACAGCTAATGCCCGCCATAGGCGATACCACGGAGGTCATCATGGCCTACGAGGAAAAATACGGGGGTGGGGAGGTATTCCCCGAGACAGTACAGCGCGACCTTTCCTCACTCGGGGAAGTTCTGGAATCGCGTTTTGTGCTGGAAGACCGGCTTATTGCCGGCCTTCACAACAGACATCGACGCCTGGGAAAGAACCAGGCGCCCAGGGCGTCCTAGTCCTCAGCTTCTGCTTCTGCCTGACTTGGTATGGAGATCAACTCCACGTCAAACACCAGCGCGGCATTGGGGCCGATGGCCTGACCTGCACCGCCGGCACCGTAGCCCAGCTCGGGCGGAATAACCAGCTTGTAAGTGGAGCCAACCGGCATCAGCTGTAAAGCCTCGGTCCAGCCTGGAATCACCTGGCCTACACCGAAGGTGACTGTCTCACCGCGGCCATAGGAGGAATCAAACTCAGTTCCATCCACCAGCGTGCCACGATAATGTACTTCAACGGTATCCTCGGGCCCAGGCATGGGGCCATCACCCGCTTCGACAACTTCATACTGCAGGCCTGAGTCAGTCACAGTCACACCCTCACGGGCAGCATTTTCAGCCAGGAACGCGGTTGCGGCGGCCAGGTTTGCCTCGGACACTGCTGCCTGCGCTACCTGTTGCTCGGCGGCTGCCTGCTCCTGGTAGGCCTGCATCTCGGCGGCGATCTCTTCCTGGGTCAGCAGCGGTTCGCCGCCCTCGAGCGCATCGCGCAAGCCTGCGGAAAACGCGTCGACATCCATGGGAACACTGTCAGAAGCCATGCGTTGGCCCAAAGTGAAGGCAATGCCGTAGCTCAGGCGCTGTGAAGTGGTTTCCAGTTGCGGCGCAGCCGTTTCAGCGGGAGCGGCCACAGTCGGGGTTTCGGCTGTTTGTTGGTTACAGGCTTGCAGGGCGACAGCGCCAACCAGAGCAAGCGGCAATGCATACTTCTTCATATTTTCCTTCCAATTGTATGAACAGGGAGTATCGCGAAAAAACGTTTCAATGCGAGCCCTAACCCCCCGGAATAAACGGGCCCGCCGCCAATCTGGCATCGAACAGCGCGTGATTTGACAGCACTGGGGGTGCAATAGTTTCGCAATGGCGGCACATATTACTACCCGGCACCCCTATACGCCACCCCGCTGAACCGTGGCAAAACCACACCCGGGTAGCTAGCCGCATGGGGTGACTGCGAGTAGAATTCGCGTCCTCATGATTATATTACGCGACATCGGCCTGCGCCGCGGCAGCAAGCTATTGCTACAGGACGCCAATGTGACGATCCAACCCGGGCAGCGCCTGGCTATGATCGGCGCCAACGGCTGCGGAAAATCCAGCCTGTTTTCCCTGTTGCTGGGGGAGCTGACAGCAGATACCGGCAACATTGAGGGTATGTCAAGGCTGCGCATCGCGCACATGGCACAGGAAGTACATGCGACGCAAATGCCCGCAGGAGAGTATATCTGGCGCGGCGACAGTGTACTGGCTCGCCTGCGAGACGAGCTACAGCGTCTTGAAGCTGCCGGTCAGTTCGACGCGGCGGCGCCGATTCACGGCAAGCTTGAAGAAATTGATGGCTACAGCGCGGAGCGACGATCGGAGCGCCTGTTGCAGGGCCTGGGTTTTGCCGCGGATGCCCACCAACGCCCGGTCACTGATTTTTCCGGGGGCTGGCGTATTCGGCTCAATCTCGCGCGGGCACTGATGACACCGTCGGACGTGTTGTTACTGGACGAACCCACTAACCACCTCGATCTGGACGCCACGCTTTGGTTGCAGCAATGGCTGCAGCAATATCCCGGCACCCTGCTGATGATCTCCCATGACCGGGATTTCATCGACGCCACCTGCGAACGCATCCTGCACATTGAACACCAACAACTGAATGCCTATAAAGGGAACTACTCCGAATTCGAACGCCAGCGCGCGGAACGGCTGGCCAACCAGCAGGCGAGCTTCGAAAAGCAGCAGCGGCGTATAGCCGAGATCGACGACTTCGTCAGGCGCTTCCGCTACAAAGCCACCAAGGCAAGGCAGGCCCAGAGTCGACTGAAAGAACTGGAGCGCATGCAGTCACTGGCGCCGGCCCATATCGACTCTCCCTTTGACTTCAGTTTTTCTGCGCCGGAACGCAACTCTGATCCGGTGGTGCGCCTTGACGGAGCCAGCCTGGGCTATGGTAAACAGCCGGTGCTGACCTCTGTGGAGTTGCATTTGCGCCCCGGCAGTCGCTACGGACTGCTAGGGAAAAATGGTGCCGGTAAATCCACCCTGCTGAAGAGTCTGGTGGGCGACTTGCCTCTGCTGGCGGGCGAGCGGGTAACCGGTGAGCATTGCAATATCGGCTATTTTGACCAGCAGCAACTGGAATCCCTGGACTTGCAGGCCAGCGCTATTTTACACCTGCAGCGGTTGAGCCCGAACGCCCGCGAACAGGACATCCTCAATTTTCTGGGCGGGTTCAATTTCCGCGGCGATGCGGCCACCAGCGAGATCGCCCCTTTTTCCGGCGGTGAGAAGGCCCGCCTGGCGCTGGCCATGGTGGTATGGCAACGGCCCAATTTGCTGGTGCTGGATGAACCGACAAACCACCTGGACCTGGATATGCGCCACGCCCTGGAAATCGCTCTGCAAGCCTACGAGGGAGCCCTGATTCTGGTGAGCCACGACCGCCACCTGCTGCGCAACACTGTCGACGAATTACTGCTGGTGCACGATGGCCGGGTTGAGACCTACGCCGAGGACCTGGAGGGCTATGAACGCTGGATTCTGTCCAGTTACCGCCAGGTAGACCGCAGTGAGCCGCCAGCAGCGGACAGTTCCCGCAAGGAAAAGCGCCAGAGCGCCGCCGCCCAGCGAGAGAAGCTGCGGCCGTTACAGAAGCGTATTGATAAAACTGAAAAAGAGATGAGCGCAATAGAGGCGGAACAGGCGGAGGTGCAAACGCGGCTGAGTGACACCGATCTTTATACTGAGGGGCGCAAACGGGATCTTGCGGCGCTGATGCAGAAAGAGGCCGAACTTAAAGTGCGGGCCACGGAGTTGGAGGAGTCCTGGCTGGAGCAGCAGGAGGCGCTGGAGGAGTTGGCTAACGGCTGAGAATCTCCAGAGGCAGAACAGTGTCGCGCCAGACACTTAGCCCGGTGCCAAACCGGGTAAAGATCGTCGGGACACGACGTGAATACATCCATGTAGGCTCGGTTCCCGAGCGCGGACCGGCCCATCCATGGCCTCAACGGTCCCGTCAATCTATACCCGATTCGACACCTACCCTCCCGCTCGCGAATCAATGCACACCCTACGTCATTCATTTCTCGATCAAATGCAACTTGGCACTTCTACTCAGACTCTTGATGGCGGCCTCTCGCTGTTGCGCCACACTGCGGTCAATGGCTGTGTCACACCAGAGCAGTTTTACCGGCCGCCGGCCTCGCGTATATCTGGGGCCACCGACCAGCTCGCCATTGTGCTGGCGCAGGCGTCTATTGAGGTCGCGGGCAATGCCAGTGTAAAGCGTGCCATCTGCACACTGCAGGATGTAGACCGACCAGTCATCCGCCACAAGTGGCTAACTCCGGGTCCAGTTGTGGTAGCGCTCCACCCAACCCAGCAGACGCTCTGGTTTGCGGGCCTTGCGCCACTCGCTGGCAAGGAATTTGTTGCTCTCACCCAGGGTGGGGTAGATATGAATGGTCGCCAGAATTTTGTTCAGGCCGATACCGTGCTTCATCGCCAGCACAAACTCCGCCAGTAATTCGGCGGCGTGATAGCCGACGATGGTGGCTCCCAGTATGCGGTCGCTGCCCGGAGCCGTCAGCACCTTGACGAAGCCATGGGCTTCGCCATCGGCTATGGCGCGGTCCAGGTCATCAATGTCGTAACGGGTAAGCTCATAAGTGATGTCCTGCTCCCTGGCCTCCTGTTCATTGAGCCCCACCCGGGCAACTTCAGGGTCGGTAAACGTCGCCCAGGGTACTATCGAATAGTCGACCTTGAACTTACGGAAACGGCCGAACAGGGCGTTAACCGTTGCGAACCAGGCCTGGTGGCTGGCCATATGTGTGAACAGATAGGGGCCGGCAACGTCGCCGCAACCGAAAATAGTGGGTATGCGGGTCCGCAGGTATTCGTCCACGGCAACCGTGCCGGCTGCAGTGAGCGGTATACCCAGCTCCTCCAACCCCATATTCTCCACATTGGCATGGCGCCCCACCGCCAGTAACACCCGATCAAACGCCAGCTCCTGTTCTCCCTCGGGCGTTTTGAATACCGCCCGCCCGCTGTCGCCGTCCGCTCGGAAAGCCTGCGCCTCGTAGCGGGTGTGCACGGCCATACCCTGTGACGCCAGTCTATCCAGCACCAGTGCAGATACTTCAGTGTCCTCCCTCGGCTGGATACGGTCGGCGTGGGTCACCAGCATCACCTGGCTGCCGAGACGGGCAAAGGCCTGCGCCAATTCACAGCCGATGGGGCCTCCACCCAGCACCAGCAGACGTTTGGGTAACTCCCTTATTTCCCAGACGGTATCCGAAGTAAGGTAATCGAGAGCTTCCAGCCCTGGGATATCCGGCACCCGGGGACGGGCGCCGCTGGCGAGAATAATATTGCGGGCGGTAATCCTGCGCCCGCCCACCTCTACCTCCCAGGGCGATACGATACGGGCGTCACCCTGCACACAGTCGACACCCAGCGAGGTGAAGCGCTCCACGGAGTCATGTGGCTCTATCGTTTTTATTACCGCCTGCACTCGCTCCATCACCTGCCGGAAGTTCACATTTACCGCCATGGGCTCCAGACCAAACTCTTCTGCCCGTCGGGCGTAGTCAGCTATCCGGGCTGAACGAATCAGCGCCTTGCTGGGCACGCAACCCGTATTGAGGCAGTCGCCGCCCATCTTGTGGCGCTCTATCAGCGTGACTTTTGCCTTCACAGTGGCGGCAATCAGTGCAGCTACCAGTCCCGCTGAACCGGCCCCGATCACTACCACATTGGTATCGAAGCTGCGGGGACGGGTATAGGGCGCGAGCACGCGGCGAGCCTGGATATAGCCTAACAGCCACTTTGCGATCAGGGGGAAGACCGCCAGCAATACAAAAGAGAGCAGCAAGCCCGGTGAAATAATGCCGGCTGCCGATTCCAACTCCCCCAATTGAGTTCCCGCATTCACATAGGCCGCTGTCGCCGGCAGCATGCCCAATTGGGACACCCAGTAGTAGCGCCAGGCCTTGATAGGCAACAAACCCATGAGCAGGTTGATCACAAAGAAAGGAAATATCGGCACCAGCCGCAGCGAAAACAGGTAAAAGGCACCATCCTTCTCAAAACCGGCATTAAAGGCGCGCAACTGTCGGCCAAACTTTTCCTGCACCCAGTCCCGCAGCAACAATCGTGACACCAGAAACGCCAGTGTCGCGCCGATGCTGCTGGCAAATGACACCAGAAACAGGGCATACCAGAACCCGAACAGAGCACCGCCAGCCAGCGTCATAATCGCAGCCCCGGGCACCGACAAGGCGGTTACTCCCACGTACAAAGCAAAGTACAAAAGCCCGGCCAGCAATGGATTTTCCGCGTACCAGGCCCGCAGATCACCCATGCTTTGCTTCAGCGTATCCAGCTGGAGGTAGTTGCCGAGGTCGAAGTAGAACCAAGAGGCAATGGCGGCGGCTATGACCGCAATGACTACAATTTTTTTGATCGACACTGTGTTTTCACCTGTGTTTTCTTAGCTTTTTGGGGGGTTCTGAGGGAGATTACTCTTACCCGTGTGACAAGACCACTGTGGCGAGGTTCACCAAGATGGCTAATCATTCTGTTCCAAGGACGCACAGGGGGTGGCGTACCTTCTTCCAGGACACGCTACAAGCACATCCATGTGCGCTCGTGTTCGGCCGCCCTGGCCTCTCACGGCCCTGGAAGAAGGTACGCCACCCCCTGCGCTCCATCGTGCAGCCAACAAAAGCCATTTTGGTTTGCACTGCAGAGTCTGGAGAGACAAGTACAGCCGGAGTGGTGGGAGACTAAAGAACAGGCCGTTGTTAGTCACACAAAGATATGACACCCGGATATATGAGCATTCCGAAATACTCTACCCAGCCGGTTGCCCAGCAAAATTCCGGTGGTATGATTGCCCCCTCGAAACACGGACATATCGTCCGGCGATCACGCGGAGAACACCATGAGCGACCAAATCGTACACGTCAGCGATGCCACATTTGACGCAGAAGTACTCAACTCAGACATTCCTGTGCTCGTAGACTTCTGGGCAGAGTGGTGCGGGCCCTGCAAAATGATAGCCCCGGTGCTGGATGAACTGGCTTCTGAGTACACTGGCAAATTGAAAATCTGCAAAGTGGACGTGGACGCCAACCCCGACATTCCCCCCAAGTTCGGCATCCGCGGCATTCCCACGCTGATCATGTTCAAGGGCGGCAATGCTGAAGCCACCAAGGTGGGCGCACTGTCCAAGACCCAGCTCACTGCCTTTATCGAGGAAGTGGTTTAGCGCTTTTGAGGCCCGGTTCACGCCGGGCCCAGCCCCTCAATCAATAGTATTTAAAGCCCAAAAAAGCAGTAGACGACACCTACGGGGCATGCTACCTTCTCTTTCGTTGCACAGCCCCGTGCACCAATAATAACTCATCATCCAAAATATTTTTTATGCACCGTGCGCTGGCGCCGCCAGCATGTACCCATACCTATACGTCTAATCAACCCCCCTCTTAACTACACAGCTACTTCTTCTATGAATCTTACCGACCTCAAAACCAAATCCACTCAGGACCTCATCGATATTGCCAAAGAAATGGGCCTGGATAACATGGCGCGCTCGCGCAAACAGGACATTATTTTTGCGATCCTGAAACGCCACGCCAAAAGCGGCGAAGACATTTCCGGCGATGGTGTACTGGAAATCCTACAGGACGGCTTTGGCTTCCTGCGCTCCTCCGATAGTTCATACCTGGCAGGACCCGATGACATCTACGTATCTCCCAGTCAGATACGGCGCTTCAACCTGCGCACCGGCGACTCAATCTCAGGCAAGATCCGACCACCGAAGGACAGCGAGCGTTACTTTGCCCTGCTCAAGGTCAGCGAGATCAACTTTAACAAGCCGGAAAATTCCAAGCACAAAATTCTGTTCGAAAACCTCACCCCCCTGTTCCCGGACGAGCGCCTGACACTGGAAACCGGCAACGGCAGCACGGAAGATCTTACCGGCCGAATCATTGACCTGGTTGCACCCCTGGGCAAAGGCGTGCGCGGCCTGCTGGTCGCACCACCCAAGGCCGGCAAGACCATCATGATGCAGAATATTGCGCAGGCGATCATCACCAACAACCCCGAGTGCTACATTATCGTTCTGCTGATCGATGAGCGTCCGGAAGAGGTGACGGAAATGCAGCGTTCGGTGGGCATTCGCGGCGCCGAGGTAGTGGCGTCCACCTTTGACGAACCACCCTCACGCCACGTGCAGGTCGCCGACATGGTTATCGAAAAAGCCAAACGGCTGGTAGAACACAAAAAAGACGTTATTATCCTGCTCGACTCTATTACCCGCCTCGCGCGCGCATTTAACACGGTTATCCCAAGCTCCGGCAAGGTGTTGACCGGTGGTGTGGATGCCCATGCACTGGAGCGGCCCAAGCGCTTTTTCGGCGCTGCGCGGAACATCGAGGAAGGCGGCAGCCTGTCAATTATTGCCACCGCACTGGTTGATACCGGCTCGAAAATGGACGAGGTGATCTACGAAGAGTTCAAGGGCACCGGTAACATGGAACTCCATCTCGATCGCAAAGTGGCTGAGAAGCGCGTCTACCCCGCGATTAATATTCGCCGCTCGGGTACCCGCCGAGAGGAATTGCTCACCGCCGACGACGAGTTACAGCGGATGTGGATACTGCGCAAGCTGTTGCACGGCATGGAAGACCTCGCGGCTATCGAGTTTCTCTCCGACAAGCTCAAGGACACCAAGACCAACGCCGAGTTCTTCAAATCCATGAAGCGCAAATAGCGCCACGGCTCACACCGGGCGCACGATTGCGTGCGCCCTGCTCAACGTGTACTGTCCTTCACCATACTGATCCCAGCATGGACGAATAACGCAGGTGAAATATACAGATCTCCGGGACTTTATTGCCGCGCTGGAACAGCGGGGCGAACTGGTTCGCATCAAAACAGAAGTGGACCCGGTACTGGAAATGACCGAGATCGCCGATCGCACCCTGCGCCAGGGTGGCCCGGCACTGCTGTTCGAAAACCCCAAAGGCTATAACACCCCCGTACTGGTAAACCTGTTCGGTACCGAGCGCCGGGTAGCGCTGGGTATGGGCGAGGAGGACGTATCCGCGCTGCGCGATATCGGTGAACTGCTGGCCTACCTGCGTCAACCAGATCCCCCCAAGAATTTGCGCGATGCATGGGACAAGGCCCCGGTACTCAAGCAGGTGCTGCACATGGGTCCTAAAATGGTGCGTAATCCGCCCTGCCAGTACCACGCTATTGAAGGCACCGACGTCGATCTATACCAGTTGCCGATACAGACCTGCTGGCCTGGCGATGCCGCACCGCTGGTAACATGGCCCCTGGTTATCACTCGCGGCCCCAACAAGGAACGACTGAATCTCGGCATCTATCGCATGCAGCTGATTGGTCGCAATAAACTGATCATGCGCTGGCTGTCACATCGCGGTGGTGCCCTTGATTACCGCGACTGGCAACTGCAACACCCCGGTAAACGCTACCCCGTTGCGATCGCCCTTGGCGCCGACCCCGCCACCACGCTGGCCGCGGTCACACCTATTCCCGACAGTATTTCAGAGTACGCATTTGCCGGCTTGCTACGCGGCAGCAAGACCGAGCTGGGAGAGTGTTTTACCCCATTGTGTCGCGAGCACGGGCTGACCATACCGGCGACTGCGGAATATATTCTCGAGGGCTACCTCGAGCCGGGAGAACTGGCTGACGAAGGGCCCTTCGGTGACCATACCGGATACTATAACGAGGTGGAGCGCTTTCCCGTATTTACCGTGGAGGCTATCACCCACCGGGAGTCGCCGATTTATCACAGTACCTACACCGGCCGGCCGCCGGATGAACCGGCAGTACTGGGAGTAGCACTGAACGAGGTGTTCGTGCCCCTGCTGAAGAAGCAGTTCCCGGAAATTGTTGATTTCTACCTGCCGCCGGAGGGCTGTTCGTATCGCATGGCGGTGGTGACCATGCGCAAGGAGTATCCCGGTCACGCGAAACGCATCATGCTGGGCGTGTGGTCCTTTCTGCGCCAGTTTATGTATACCAAATTCATCATTGTTACCGATGAAGACGTGAACGCCCGGGACTGGAAAGATGTGATATGGGCAATGACCACCCGCATGGACCCCAGGCGCGACAGCGTTTTTATAGACAACACGCCCATCGACTATCTGGATTTTGCCTCACCAGTGGCAGGCCTCGGCTCAAAAGTCGGCTTCGACGCCACCAACAAATGGCCCGGTGAAACAGAGCGGGAATGGGGACGGCCTATCGCCATGGACGCCGAGGTCAAACAGCGGGTCGATGACATGTGGGATCAGCTGGGTATTCCGCCCGGCCCCGACTACCCGGCCTGACTCAACTGCGCGTCAGCAAGTGCTGGTCGGGGACCATTTTTTCTGGCTTGGGCAGGCTGGGAAGCCGGGCTTCCTGCAACAATAAACCCTCGCGATAATAGGCCGCAGCCACCTTCGATTCGCCCAGGCCATCCAGCAGTCTGCCAAGTTCAGCACAGGTTTCGGCGCTGCGTTGCAGGCGATAGCTTTTCTCAAAATAATCCCGCGACTTGCCCCACAGCTTGTCGCGCGCCGCCAGCCGCCCCAGGCACAGGAATAACTGAGCGTCCTCGGGGTGATCTGCCAACCAGCTCTCGGCATGAGCCAACTGACGCCGGACATCCGCAGCTGTTACAAACCCGTACAAGCGGACCAGCGTTGAATCCCAACGTTTCTTGAGCTCGCGCACAATGGCTTTCTCGGCCTCTGCATCGCCGCCCAATGACACCAGTAAACTGATATAGCCCCGGATCATTTCCGGGTCCGCGCGCACTGCAGCGGGCAGTTTGTGCCAGGTCTCGCTGACACGATCCAGGCTGGCATCACCGCCGGCGCCCGCACTGCGCAACATCCCGCCGTAGACATCCTGCTCCAGTGCGGTTTGTTCGTCTGTGTTGATCACCCGGTATTTTTTCAGCTGCGGTAACAGCTCCGCCAATCCGGCGCTGTCACCCAGCCCCGTATACGCCCGTTGCAGAAGTGACAATGCCTGGGGGTATCGCCCCGGACTGCGCCTGGCATCCTGCAGCGTGTTTATGGCCTGTTGATATTGCCCCGCCTGCACCTGTATTTCCGCCCTGGCCAGTGCCACTGCGGTATCCGCTGCCGCGTTGGAATCTGCAGCCGCAAGCAAATGCTGCTCGATTTGATCCGGCTCATTCAACCGCGCGCTGGCGCGCGCCGCCAACAGGTAGTTCACCAGGGGAACCTCATTGTTGCGAGCACCGCGCAGTAGCTCACTACGCGCTTTTGACCAGTTGCCCTCGATATAGTGAACCAGCCCGCGATTGGTCAGGCGCGTGGCCTGCCTGTGCCTGCGTGCATCCATCCAGCCCGAAAGTGACTTCTGCCCACCCACCAGCCTGCGCAGTAACGCGATAAAGACGTAGAGCAACAGCGTGAATAAAAACAGCAACACCAGGCCCACCCAGAGACTGGATTCCAGTGTGTAATCCCCATAGGCCAGTAACAGATAGCCGGGGTCGGTTTCAATAATTGCCACCACACCAACGCCCAGCAGGAGCGCGATGAGGATCAGGGTAAATATCCTGCGCATGGCTTACTTTGCGCCTCCGGACTGCAAACGCTGTTTCATCACAGCGTCCAGCGCCTGCACCGAGTTCGAAATATCGGGCAGGCGGGTAGCGACATTCATATCAGTCAACTGCGTAATCTCTCTAGCCATGGCCCTGGCGGCGGCCTCGTCAGATTCAAAAAACTCCCCCACCCAGTGCTGGGCCCGCTTCAAACTCTCGCGATACAGGGTCTCGTTCCCCGACAGCAGCGACACCTGGGCCTGCTCCAGCAACATGCGCAGGTTTTGTCGCACCAACCCTTCCCACTGGGGATCCATCAGGGCCTGCATGGGAACATCGCGGCGGCGGATGATAATGTAGTCGGACAACTTGGTCAGCGCCGCTTCGTAGCCCTGGCGCATACGCGCCTGCCAGGTGTCGGCGGGCTGTTGCTCCGGGCCCGCCGCCTGTTTCGGCAACTGGAAAATCACTAATTTACCCGCCTGCTCTACCAACGCGGCCAGGCGCAGGTATATCCCCTCAACATCGACCCTGGGCACTGCCCGCACCGCTGCCAGGTCCGAGGCGACCGCTGCGCGCACCTCGTGCAGGCGCACATCGTCCAGTTCAAGCAGGATTGCGTCCGCGCTGCTCAACAGGGCCTGCGCCGCCTTCACATCGTTCGCCATGATCAGGCGCTGGTTGGCCATTCGCAGCAGATACTGCGCCTCCGCCAACAACCAGTCATCGCGGTCATTGGTGCTGTAGCGGTCCAGCTCCGCCCGCTGCGCCGACAACTGTTGTTGCAAGGTGTCCAGCGATTGCTTCAATTGCCCGGACTGCTGGCCAAGTTCCCCGGTACTGGCCTTGAGAGGATCCAGCGCAGTGCCCAGCTGGCTCTGCCAGCGCTTATCGAGTTCACTGAGATCGCTCTGGCTCACCTCAGCACCGGCTGTGGTCTCCAGCGCCTGCACGCGAGCAGCAATGCCGGCGTCGTTGCGCTGTTGTTCACGCAGCAACCACGCCAGCCCGCCCGCCAGGGCCAGGACCAGCAACAGCGCGATCCAACCCGGCGCCGAGGATCCTCCTCCAGCGCTTTTTTTCGCAGTGGCAGCGGTGCGTGGAGCCGTCGGTGCAGCTTTGGCAGACACCTCCGCATCAGCGGCTGGGACTGCCAGGGATTCTCCGGCCGCTGCGGTCTCCTGTGCCAGCTGTTCAGTGTTCTTGTCTTGCTGATCACTCACTCGTTATTCTCCAGCGCTGGTTTGCCATGCTGCCAAGGCGCGCAACATTGCGCTATCCGAGGCATTTTCCGCCACAATCACTTGCTCAAATCCTGCCGCACGGGCCATTTCAGCAACCCTCGGCGAGGGTACCACCAAGGTGATATAACTAAAGTTAGTGGTTTCTGCCGAACGAAGCAATGCCAGCATGTTGCCAAGGCCCTCTCCACTGCTGATCATCACCACGCCAATGCCCCACTGCGCCAGCTTGAGGGGCAGCTCTCCGAGGGCCAATTCGGGCGCGGCGCGACGATAGCAGGCCAACTCATCAACCCGCGCACCACGGCAGCTCAGCTCCTCAGCCAGCGCCTGGCGTCCGCCCTCTCCCTTTACCACCAATACGCGCGCGCCCTGCACCTGTTGCAACTGTGGCAGCGCCAGTAAACCCTCACTGGTCATAGCCGAGCCCGGTGTGTGAGCGCTCACACCAAAGGCCGACAACAGGCGCGCTGTACCAGCGCCCACGGCGTACCACTCCAGTCCGACAGGGAGTTGTGGCCAGCAGGATTCGATGCAGGCCATGCCGTATCGGACGGCATTGGCACTGACAAATATCAGATGCTGGTAGTGATCGAGGTTCAGTACTTGATTGCGCTGTTCCGGAGCAAGTTTCTCCAGCGGCAATATCTGCAGCATTGGCAGGCAATGCGCGGCAAACCCCATTGCCCTGATTGCGGTGCACAGTTCCTCCGCCTGCCCCGCCGGGCGGGTGACCAGAATATTAATGCTGCGCGCCATAGACCGCAGCCAGGATATCCGCAGCACCCTGCGCCAGCAGCTGATCCGCCACCCTCTCGCCCAGTTGCTGCGCCTCGGCGACAGCGGCCTCGGCTTGCGCTCGCAGAATAAGCGAGCCATCGGGCTTCCCCACCAGGCCGCGCAAGCGCAGACGTGTGCCGTCCGCCACATGCTCCGCGAAGCCGGCAATAGGCACCTGACAACCGCCCTGCAAGCGCAGGTTCATGGCGCGCTCGGCAGTGACACGTTGTGCAGTGGGTTCATGGTGTAAAACCTGCAATAGCCCGAGCACATCCGGGTCAGCGGTGCGCAATTCGACCCCCACGGCACCCTGACCGCCTGCCGGCAATGAATGATCAAAGGCAATCGAATGGGCAATGCGCGAGGCGAACCCCAGCCTCACCAGGCCCGCGCTGGCCAGGATGATCGCGTCGTACTCCCCCTCATCCAGTTTCCGCAGGCGTGTATTGACGTTGCCGCGCAAAAACGTCACTTTCAGGTCCGGTCGTCGCTCGCGCAACTGGCATTCGCGGCGCAGGCTTGAGGTTCCCACCACACTGCCGACGGGCAGATCATCCAGCGCCTTAAAACGGTTGCTGACAAAGGCATCCGAGGGGTCCTCACGCTCGCAAATCACACCCAGGCCGAGGCCCGGGGGGAAATCCATCGGTACATCTTTCATGGAATGCACGGCGATATCGGCTGTGCCATCGAGCAACGCCGTCTCCAGTTCTTTTACAAACAGGCCCTTGCCACCTACCTTTGCCAGCGGTACGTCAAGCAGCTGGTCGCCACGGGAGGTCATTCCCAGCAACTCTACCTTGAGCCCGGGATGCGCCGTTTCCAATGTGGATCGAACGTACTCGGCCTGCCACAGGGCCAGAGGGCTTTCCCTGGTAGCGATGACCAATCTGGAGAGCATACTAATATCCTGTCCGGTTTCGAGGACCGGCATAATAACAGCCCGCCCTGCAGGCTGCGACCGGGCAACCTGCGGGCTTGTTCAGCCTGCAACCAGCCGTTGCTTGACCTCCGCCAAATGTCGGCGGCTGACCATTGGCTTCTGGGAAACATCGTTGAGTACAACATACCAGGGCCCCTGTTCATCGCGCTCCAGACGCACGACATGAGCTACCGCAACCAGCGCGTTGCGATGCACCCGCAAAAAGCGCTGACCAAATTCACGCTCCAGCTCCTTCAGTGTGTCGGGGATTAGCAACTCACCGGAGGGGCTATGGGCCGTGACATATTTTTGCTCGGCCAGCAGGCAGCGAACATCCGCCACCGGCATGGTTTCGACACCGCGATGGGTCTGACTGGCAAGCAGACCGCGCTCGGTCGGCACCGCTCCTGCATCAGCATCAGCATCACCCAGTTCAGCCAATGCCGCCAGTTGCACCCGGTTGAGTCGACCCGCCGTGGCCAGCGCCCGCGTCAGATCACGCTCCCTTACGGGTTTTAACAGATAGGCAGCCGCCTGGTGCTGCAGGGCCTCCAGAGCGTATTCATCATAGGCGGTGCAAAAAATTACCGCAGGCGGCTGCTCCTCGGTTTCCAGTTTGGTGGCCAGCTCGATGCCGCTCATTCCCGGCATACGGACATCCAGCAACAGTAGGTCCGGACTGTGCATGCGCACCAGCGCCAGGGCTTGCTCGCCATTACTCGCCTGCCAGCACCGGGTGCCAGGATGCGACTTTTCCAACAGGCGCAGCAATCGCTCACGCGCCAATGCCTCGTCATCAACTACCAGAATCTTCACACCTCGCCCCCTCTACACACTACTCCCACAAGGGATAGCTCAGTTCAACCCTGAACAGCCCATTGGCATGCACAATCAGCAAACGGCCCTGGCCACCGTACAACACCTGCAAGCGCTGGCGGATATTTTCCAGCGCTATCTTGTGCCCTCCAGAGCGAGCTGGTTTTTCCGGTGCCGGGTTTTCAACCACTACCCGCAATACATTCCCCGCCTGCTTTACGCTGACATGGATCTTGCCGCCCCCCTCCATCTGCGCCACACCGTGGTAAACCGCATTCTCCACCAACGGCTGTAATATCAAGCTGGGCATGGGCTTTTCGCGAACCTTCGGGTCCACCTCCCACTCTACCTGCAGCCTGTCCCCCAGTCGCATTTGCTCAATAGCAAGGTATAGCTCACACAGACGCTGCTCATCTGCCACCAGTGTGGGGCGCTGATTTTCCTGCAAACTGACCCGCAGCAGCTCGGACAAATCCTCGACGGCGCGCTCAGCCTCCTCCGGGCGGGAGACAATCAGGCTGGCGATGCTGTTGAGGGTATTAAACAGGAAGTGAGGCCGGATTTTTGACCGCAATGAATCGAGCCTGGAGCGCAATTCCAGTTGTTTCTGCACCAGTAATTGATGCTGCAAATAGAAATAGCGCATGGCGATGCCAGTCAGCACTGCGGCCACCAGGAGATTGCGCAGAACCCACCACAATTCACTGCTGCCACTGTTAAAAACCGGGAACAGGCGCCAGCCAAAGGCGCTGCTAAGCGCTGTAATCGCCAGCACCACCAGCAGGCAGCAGGCGCTCACCAGAGGCAGGCTGAGCCCACTGAGCGGCCGGCGCAGACCGCACAATATCGCGGCGCTGAGCAACACCACCCACTGTACAAAAAGAGAGCAGATAGCCAGCGTATCCCAGTTGAATTCCGGCAGCGAACTGGTACTGAGTGTGTACACCAACACCACCAGCTCCACCAGCAAGACCATGGTGAACACCGTACGCGCTGCACACAGGTCGGGCAGGATAAACTCGCCGGAGGCGATATCCTCTCCCGGCGGCGCCACCTGCCCCGGTGCTGGTTCCATACTCCATTCTCCCCTGTTATAGCTGGTATACTTGCACCCTTGACTGGCGCCGACAAGTGCAAACATCACCGTGTGCCAACACCTTCGAACCTAACAGCAGGAATTAATCGGGAATGAGCAATCAGCAGGACACCAGCAAGCTCTGGGGCGGGCGTTTTACCGAACCCACTGACAGCTTTGTGCAGCGCTTTACAGCATCAGTCAGCTTCGACCAACGTATGGCGGCAGAGGATATCGCCGGCTCGCTAGCCCATGCCGACATGTTGTGTGCGGCAGGCGTGCTTACCACGGAAGAACTCGATGCCATCCGCCAGGGGCTTTCGCAGGTGCAGGAAGAGATTAACAGCGGCAGTTTTAACTGGTCAGTGGAGCTGGAAGATGTCCACATGAATATAGAGGCGCGACTGACCGAGATTATCGGCGTCACTGGCAAGAAACTGCACACCGGGCGCTCCCGCAATGACCAGGTGGCCACTGACATTCGCCTGCATCTGCGGGCAGCCATCGATGTGATTGCGCTCGAGCTTACGCGACTGCAACGGGGCACCATAGGGCTGGCCGCACAGAATACCGACACCATCATGCCCGGCTTTACGCACCTGCAAACCGCGCAACCGGTAACCTTTGGCCACCATTTGCTGGCCTGGAACGAAATGCTGGAACGCGATTTCGGCCGCTTGCAGGATTGCCGCGCACGCCTCAACCAGTCTCCGCTGGGTGCCGCTGCACTGGCGGGCACAACCTACCCCATTGACCGGGCCAGCACCGCGGCCGCCCTGGGCTTCGACAGACCTACGGAAAATTCCCTGGATTCGGTATCCGATCGGGATTTCGCCATCGAGTTCTGCTCTTTCGGGGCAATGCTATTGACCCACCTGTCGCGAATGTCAGAGGAGCTGGTGCTGTGGGCATCCGCTCAATTCAGCTTTATAGAGTTGCCGGATCGATTCTGCACCGGTTCGTCCATCATGCCCCAGAAGAAGAACCCGGATGTGCCCGAGCTGGTGCGCGGTAAAGTGGGCCGGGTTAATGGCAATCTGGTGGCCCTGCTGACCCTGATGAAAAGCCAGCCGCTGGCCTACAACAAGGACAACCAGGAGGACAAGGAGCCGCTGTTTGACACAATTGATACCGTATTGGACTGCCTGCGGGCCTTTGCCGATATGGTGCCGGCTATCCGGCCGCAAACCGGACCCATGCGCGAATCAGCCCGCAAGGGTTTTGCCACCGCCACTGACCTGGCGGACTATCTTGTTCGTCAGGGGCTGCCCTTCCGGGATGCCCATGAGGTGGTCGGCAAAGCGGTTGCCCACGGTGTGGCCACAGGCAAAGATCTGTCTGAAATGACACTGGTGACCCTACAGGGTTTCTGTGCGGATATCCGCGAAGATGTATTCGAAGTGCTTACGCTGGAGGGGTCTGTCGCCGCACGCGACCATCTCGGGGGCACTGCGCCCAAGCAGGTGGCCGCAGCAGCAACCCGCGCCGCCCAGCGGCTTGATAATCGCTAGACCAGGACCTCAAGCCGGGGCCAATCAATCCCCGCCGTAGCGGAGGCTCAGCTGGAAAGTCACGTCTGAGGCGGTTTCCACGCCAATATCCTCCACGATATTCGTGTCCACCGACCAACGCGGGGCGAAGCGCCAGCGAACGCCCCCCGACAAGGTGACAGCAGTGTCCCCCAGCGCGGTCAGGCCGCTGTCAGTGGGTGCCGCATTACTGTCCACCTGCGCCAGCAGCGACCAGTTTTCAGCCACTACCCAATCGAGACTCAGCCCGGCAAACCAGAGGTTCTGTTCCTGTATGCCAGCCAGCAAATCACTGTCGCCGGCGCGCAGATATCCAAGCTGGCCGTGCCAGCGAAGCGGCAGGCTGGACAGGTGGTCACCTGAAAAACGCAGCGCCACAAACTGATCATCTGCACCACTACCGAGAAACTTGTCCTCATCCCCGACACCGAATTTATAACCCAGAGCCAGTGCTGCCACTGAATCTTCGTCGCGAAAAAAGGCGTAATTCAGCGCCACGGTAATGTCACCGAGGCCCGAGCTGTCATCGTCAAACTGGAACCCCCGGGCAAATGAGGAGGAGTACTGATAATTCAGCAGATTCCTGGGCACCCTGGAGCGGCCGCCATCGGACATGCCCCAGAGGTCGTGCCAGTCGTCTATTGCGCGATCAAGATGACCGCCGCTCTGCTCCAGCCAGGGTATTTCCAGCTGCAAATCCCAGTTCGGCGCCAGGCCATAGCGCAGGTCGAGAGCAAAACGCAGAGTCTCACCGTCGAAATTAAGATACTCCCGGCTGGTCTGATCAAGAACGTAGTTATTGGCAACGCTACTGTGTAAAGCGACCCCCAGCTCACCCTTACTCTCAGTGCCGGCATACCGCTGGGACGGCAGCCCGAGCAGGCCCGTCACCGGGCTGAGGTTTTTAACGTAAAGCGGCTCGTAGGCTCCCGAGTTCGTGGCGTACAGCGCGAGCGAAAGCAGCATTAAACTGCGGAATTTATTCAAACCTCTTACTCCGGCTACTGATATCAGGTGTCCCCAATGATACGGGCTGCCAGCGCAGCTAACTAGTGTTGTGCACACACCAAATCACCCTCTACCTCTGTCGGGCACCCGTACCTTATCCACATAGATTGATTGATGAGGCCGATGTTGCGAAATAATGCCCGCCCTGCACACAATCAGCCGGTACTAACAGACCCCCTCGGGCGGTATAATCTCCCGCTTTGCCAACTGGAACCGGGCTCATGCACAACACATTTGCCATACTTGCCATCGTCGCCGCACTATTGCTGGGTGGCTGCGGACAGATGGGGCCCCTATATGAACCCGGTAGCGACACGCCGACACCGCAGCCGACCGGCTCGGAACCCGGCATCACGCCCTGACGAGATCACCCCACATGGACTATTTTCCCTACCGGGATGGCAAACTGTACGCCGAAGACGTCGCAGTGAGCGATATCACCGCCGCCCACGGCACCCCCTGCTATATCTACTCACGTGCAGCACTGGAAGCCGCTTACAGCGAGTATCAGCGTGCGCTCGCTGACTGTGACCACCTGGTTTGCTACGCGGTAAAGGCCAACTCCAATCTGGCGGTATTGAATGTATTGGCGCGCCAGGGTGCGGGTTTCGACATCGTCTCCCTGGGTGAACTGGAGCGCGTGCTGGCCGCTGGCGGCGACCCCGCCAAAATCGTTTTTTCCGGTGTGGCAAAAAAACCGCAGGAAATGGCCAGGGCACTGGAGTTGGGCATCCACTGCTTCAACCTGGAATCCGCTGCAGAACTGGAAGTATTGAACCGGGTTGCCGGGGAGTTGGGCTCGGTGGCGCCCGTGTCAGTGCGCGTCAACCCGGACGTCGACGCCAAGACCCACCCCTATATCTCCACCGGTCTGCGCGAGAATAAATTTGGTGTCAGCGCCGAGGAGGCATTGTCCGTCTACCGGCGAGCTGCCGAGCTAAGCCATATAAGAGTGGTGGGTCTGGATTGCCATATAGGTTCGCAACTCACCGAGATCGCCCCCTTCCTTGACGCTCTGCGTCGGCTCCTCACATTGGTGGATGCACTGGCAGAGACGGGGATTACCATCAGGCACCTGGATCTCGGCGGCGGCCTGGGTGTGCGCTACAAGGATGAAACACCGCCCTCTATTGCCGATTACATTGCCGCGATCAGGCGGGAATTGGGATCACGCAAACTACAGCTGCTGTTTGAACCCGGCCGGTCCATCGCCGCCAACGCCGGCCTGCTGGTCACCCGGGTCGAATATCTCAAGCCGACCCCCGTGCACAATTTTGCCCTGGTGGATGCCGCCATGAACGATATGCTACGGCCCGCGCTCTACCAGGCCTGGCTGGATATCCAGCCGGTCGAGCACAATGACAAGGGTTACAGGACAAGCTGGGATATTGTCGGGCCGGTCTGTGAGACCGGGGACTTCCTCGGCAAGGACCGTGAGCTCTGCCTGTCACAGGGTGACCTGCTGGCCATTTTTGGTGCAGGGGCCTACGGCTTTACCATGAGCTCAAACTACAACAGCCGTGGCCGCGCGCCGGAAGTGATGGTAGACGGGGACGTGGCACAGCTGGTGCGTGAGCGCGAGTCAATTGCTGATATCATGCGCACCGAACGGTGTCTGGCGGATTAGTCAATGCTTCTCAAGTTCACCAAAATGCACGGCGCCGGCAATGATTTCGTGGTCATAGACCTGATCAGCCAGCGCTATAAGCTGCGACCGCGGGATGTGCGCCTGATCGCCGACCGGCACCTGGGCGTGGGTTGCGACCAGATCCTGGTGGTAGAAGCTCCTACCAGCCCGACAACGGATTTCCTTTATCGCATTTATAACGCCGATGGCAGCGAGGCAGAGCAGTGCGGCAACGGTGCGCGCTGTTTCGCGCGTTTCGTGCGAGAAAAGAAGCTCACCACCAAACGGGTCCTCACACTGGAAACCAGCTCGGGCATCATCGAGCTGCGGGTCAAAAGCCGTCACGATGTGGAAGTAAACATGGGGCCGCCAGAATTCGAGCCCGCAGCCATACCCTTCGCGGCAAGTGAGCGCGCGCAAAGCTATCCGCTGACAGTACAGGGCGACACGCTGGAGATAGGTGCTATTTCCATGGGTAACCCCCATGCGGTACTCAGGGTAGATAGCGTGGATGACGCTCCGGTCACGCAACTGGGCCCGCTGATAGAAGCCCACCCGGATTTCCCGCAGAAGACCAATGCGGGCTTTATGGAAATTGTTTCGGATCATTGCATAAAGCTGCGGGTATTCGAGCGCGGTGTGGGTGAAACCCTGGCCTGTGGCACCGGGGCCTGCGCTGCGGTGGTATATGGTATATCACGGGGCTGGCTGCGCGATTTAGTGACAGTGGAGCTGCCGGGGGGTAAGCTTTCAATATCCTGGGCAGGCAGTGGTCAGCCCGTGATAATGACCGGGCCCACCGCAGTGGTGTTCGAGGGCAGCATAAGAATCTGAGGTCGCAGCACCTGCGGCACAGCAGACCAGGGGACGACACGTACTATGTCAGTTGGCAAGGATAAAGCGAGCGCCGCGTCAGCGGCGCGCGAAACCAGCCGCGTTACAGGAACGGGCGATACAGCATCGGTGCAACTCAGTGATGACGCCGTGCGAGAGTTCCTCAAGGATAATGGCGACTTCCTGCAGCGCAACCCCGATCTACTGGACCATTTGCATGTATCCCACGCCTCCGGCAGCGCCGTGTCACTGGTGGAAAAACAGGTGAGCGTATTGCGCGAGCGCAATGTGGATATTCGTCACCGGTTGAACGACCTTACCGCGCACGCCAGGGACAACGACAAGCTATTTGAGCAAACCCGGGCGCTGGTGATTAAACTGCTGGAAGCCGATTCTATCGCAGAGCTTTACCGCGCGTTTTCAGAATCCATGCGAACAGGGTTTGAACTCGAGTTTGCCACCATGATTCTGTTTGGTGACAACACCGACGAAAAAAACTACCGCGTTGAAACCGCCGAGCTGGCCCAGGCCAATATCGGCGCATTGCTCAGTGGACAAAAGGCGGTTTGCGGTGCCCTGCGCAGGGAAGAATTCAGCTATCTATTCGCCAAAGACGGTAATACCCACAAATTTCATCAGGGCGGCTCGGCGGCTGTTGTACCGCTAAACGATGGCGCACAGCTCGGCCTGATCGCCATCGGCAGCTCGGATGCCAATCGCTTTAGCAGCGATATGGGCACCCTGTTTCTGTCGCATATCGCGGACGTTGTGCTGCGTCTGCTGCCGCGCATGACCGGTACGGGGTCCTGATACCCTCGTGACAACTTCGGCGCAGCAGGGAACCGCGGCGCCAGCCAATGAACTGGCGCGTGCCATTGAGCGCTTCCTGGTTTACTTGCGGGATGTGCGTCAACTCTCGCCCCACACGCTCTCCAATTACAAAAGAGACCTGCTGTCCCTGCACGGCTGGGGCCGGGAACAGGGTAAAAGCAGCGCATTGGAGCTGGTGGAAGCCGACATCCGGCAATGGGCCAGCCAACTGCACCGCCGCGGCCTGGCGGGCAGCAGTATCCAGCGCAGCCTGTCTGCGGCGCGCTCATTCTTTAATTATCTGGGCCGCGAAGAGGGCCGGCCGCGCAATCCCGCCGCGAGCGTGCAGGCGCCACGAAAACCGCGAAAGCTCCCGAAAACGCTGGATGCTGATCAGGTAAACAAGTTTCTTTCGTTTGAGGAAGACTCCCTGATAGCGCTAAGAGACCGCGCCATAGCCGAGCTTTTTTACTCCTCCGGCTTGCGTCTGGCAGAACTCGCAGCCATCAATACCGTCGATATAGACTTGCAATCACAGCTGGTCACAGTCACAGGCAAGGGCAACAAAACCCGCACGGTTCCGGTTGGCGGAGTAGCACTGGAAGCCATCCGGCACTGGCTCCAGGCCAGGCCGGAAGTGGCAGCTGACACCGACTCAAGCACGGCACTGTTTACCAGCAACAAGGGCCAGCGCATCAGTGTGCGCAGCATCCAGGCCAGGCTGAAATTGCAGGGGCGCAAAGCCGGTATGCATCAGGATGTACACCCACACATGCTGCGGCACTCCTTTGCCAGCCACATGCTGGAATCCAGCGGCGACCTGCGGGCGGTACAGGAACTGTTGGGGCACGCCAACATCTCTACCACGCAGATTTACACCCACCTGGACTTTCAGCACCTGGCCAAGGTGTATGATGCCGCCCACCCCCGCGCAAAAAAGCGCGACAAAAGCTGAGAGAGCCCAGGCGCTCTCCGGACAGGATTTTCGTGGATATCAAGGTAATCACATTCGATCTGGACAATACCCTGTGGGATGTTGAGCCCGCCCTGCTCCGGGCAGAACAGGCGCAACAAAACTGGTTGCAACAACACCGTCCGGGTGCAATAGACACTTATGATCACGAGGGACTGTGGGAATTCAAGAAATCGGTGTGGCGGCGCCACCCCCATCTGCTGCACCATGTCAGCAAGATACGCGTCCAGATGCTGTACGAGTTACAGTTGGCGGCCGGGTACGGTGAGGAGGAAGCGCGCAGCGGCGCCGAACAGGCGTTTGCGGTGTTTCTGGAGCAGCGCCAGCGAGTCGAACTCTACGAGGAGGCCCTGACAGTGCTTGAGGCACTTGCCAGCGACTACACGCTGGGCGCGCTAACCAATGGCAACGCTGACGTGTACAAGACCGACGCCGGTGATTACTTTGATTTCGCCTACCTTGCGCAGGAGATCGGTGCCAGTAAACCCCACCCGGATATGTTTCATGCAGCGCTGCAACGCACGGGTGTTGCCGCACACAATGTCATTCATGTGGGCGATGACCCGGAGCACGACATACTTGGCGCCAGGGAAGTTGGCATGCACACAGTATGGATGAACTCCCGGGACAAGACCTGGCCCGATACTCCGCGCGCCACCCGGGAGATTACGCGACTGGCGCAACTGCCGGAAGCGATCGCAGAGATTGCTCGCTCAGACCACTGACCCGCTAAACTAGATAGCGTTTTCTCCGGTTTCCCCGGTGCGAATGCGAATAACCTGTTCCAGTTGTGTTACAAAAATCTTGCCGTCGCCGATTTTACCGGTGCTCGCGGCTTTGATAATGGCCTCAATAGTTTGCTCTACCACATCATCGGCAAGTGCAATTTCAAGCTTGAGCTTGGGCAGGAAGTCCACCACATACTCCGCACCGCGGTACAATTCCGTGTGCCCTTTCTGTCGACCAAAACCCTTTACCTCGGTGGCAGTTATGCCTTGCACACCGATATCGGACAAGGCGGCGCGTACATCGTCCATCCTGAACGGCTTGATTATGGCAGTAATGAGTTTCATCCCGGAGCGGCTCCCTGTGATTAAGAACCGCTATTATGGTACTCCGGGCTGAAATGGCAAGGGCTGCACTCAAGCCCCGACCAGGTCGCCGCCTTTATCCGGCACATAAAAAAGGGGCCCGAAGGCCCCAAAAAGTACGCATCGTTAAATGCGCCCGCAACTCAAATCAGGCAGATTTGGTGAACTCCGGATAGGCTTCCATCCCACACTCGGACAGATCCACTCCCTCGTACTCCTCCTCTTCGCTGACACGTATACCCATGACCGCCTTGAGAACGCCCCAGACCACCAGGCTGGCAACAAATACCCAGACAAAGATGGTGACAGCACCTATTAACTGGCCGCTGAAAGACGAACCGCCGTCCTCTGTAAGAGGGTTGGTGATGGGCACCAGCATCAGGCCGAGGAAACCGACCACACCGTGAACGGAGATCGCACCCACCGGATCATCAATCTTCAACTTGTCCAGGGTGAGAATGGAGAACACCACCAGCACACCACCGATTGCACCAAACAGGGTTGCCTGTAGCGCAGTAGGTGTGGAAGGCTCGGCGGTAATAGCCACCAGCCCGGCGAGTGCGCCGTTAAGCGCCATGGTCAGGTCGGCCTTGCCAAACATGATGCGAGCAACAATCAGTGCGCCGATAAGGCCACCGGCCGCCGCTGCGTTGGTGTTCATAAAAACCACGGCAACCGCGTTTGCACTTTCAACACTGGCGGTAGCCAGCACCGAGCCGCCGTTGAATCCGAACCAGCCCAGCCACAAAACGAAGGTGCCCAGTGTGGCCAACGGCAGGTTGGCACCGGGAATCGCATTGATCTGGCCGCTGGCGCTGTACTTGCCTTTGCGGGCACCCAGCAGCAGGACACCTGCGAGGGCAGCGGCTGCGCCAGCCATGTGCACAATACCGGAGCCTGCAAAATCGGAAAAGCCCAGGTCACCGAGTGTATACATGCCAAACACCGCGTTTCCACCCCAGGTCCAGGACCCTTCCATCGGATAGATAAAGCCGGTCATAACAACGGCAAAAGCGAGGAATGCCCAGAGCTTCATGCGTTCAGCGACCGCGCCCGATACAATGGACATAGCCGTGGCAACAAACACCACCTGAAAGAAGAAATCTGCCGAGGGCGCGTAGGTGGCAGGGTCCTCCATACCGGTTACACCGTCACCGGTGATGGTGGAAAGGAACGCGTCACCGCCATACATAATCATATAGCCACAAACCATGTACATGGTGCAGGCCACCGCGTACAGGGCCACGTTTTTTAACAAAATTTCAGTTGTGTTCTTGGCGCGGACAAGGCCAGCTTCGAGCATTGCGAAGCCTGCCGCCATCCACATAACCAGCGCGCCACAGATCAAGAAATAAAATGTGTCCAGGGCGTACTGTAGTTCAAAGATGCTGTTTTCCATGGGAGTACTCTCTAATAACAGTGTCGTGGGTTAGATAGCGTCTTCGCCGGTCTCGCCGGTACGAATACGTATCACCTGCTCCAGCGCGGTTACGAAAACCTTGCCGTCACCGATCTTGCCGGTGTTGGCCGCTTTGGTGACGGCTTCGATGGTTTGCTCAACTACATCGTCAGCCACCGCCACTTCGATCTTCACCTTGGGCAGGAAGTCGACCACATACTCCGCACCGCGATACAACTCGGTATGACCCTTCTGACGACCAAAACCCTTGACCTCGGTAACCGTGATGCCCTGCACCCCGATTTCCGATAGCGCTTCGCGCACGTCATCCAGTTTGAATGGCTTAACAATAGCCGTGATTAATTTCATAGTTTTCTCCTGAAGAGGAGCCGGCCAGATCACTGGTCGGCTCACTGTGCCCGATTGCGATTACATGCTTTTGGAAATAGTGAAAACCGCGGTATCGTCTGCCCAGTCGGTGCCAAAGACGTCGTCCTCGTCCAGATCTGTACCCACATAGGCGACAGAGAGATCAACACCCGCTACGGAGTAGGTTAGAGAGACCGAGTAGTCGGTATAGGAATCCTCGTCGTTAGAGAGGAATCCGGTTTCATCAAAGTCGTTGTAACCTACATGCAGGCCCAGACTCAGGTTTTCCACCAGCGTGAAGCTATAGTCCGCGGCGTAATAGAAAAACTTGCCGGTCCCACCGTAGTAGTCATCCGAGTAGTTCACTCCGATGGAAAGGTCTCGCCAGGAGCCCGCTACATAAAACTCTTCGTAGTCGCCATCGTCGCCGTTATCACCCGGGTAGTCGTAGTAGATGTAACCCACGTCAATACCGAAGTCGGTGTCACCGATGGCGCTGGACCAGCCGGCGTAATAATCCAGTTCCAGGCTGCCGTCGTAGCCATCATTGCTGTCAAAATCGACAGAAGAGCCCCAGGTACCGATGTAAAAGCCGGGGGAAAACTCCACGTCGAAGCCGCCCTGGATCGCCGCCGATTCATCAGACTGCGAAATACCCCGGAAGCGGTAATCATTGGTCAGCGCAACATTGCCGCTGATCTCAAAACCGTCCCCTGAGGCCACGTCCATATCATCTTTTTCCTGCGCCTGGGATACTCCAGCGCCCGCGAGCAGGGCGGTGGCAACGGCTGCACTGAGAAATTTTTGTTTAAGCATGTTTACTCTCTCCATGGTTTGTCTCAAAAGTTCAGAATATGCATGGCGAAATACCGCTAGCGGCACATTCTTTACGCGATACCAATTCTGGTACGCTGAATTTGCATAGTGTGTGCCAAGCCAAGTTAATTCGTTCCAAAACAAGGTGTTGAAGAATTTTTCACCCATTTTCGACCCCCCAAAACCCCGTTCTGGGGCACGCGCGACGCACCAATTTGGTGCCTTGAGCCAAAATGGCGCACTGAAGCGAGCTGTGCCCGGTTCGCGATTTCCTCTAAACTCGGCAACTCTCGAACAAAGCGAACAATGAAGGCACCTATGGCTCTGAAACCCCCACCCCCCTGGGAAGTGATACAACACGTTAACGAGCTGGTCAGCTCCAGCGGTATCAAGGGCGAAGTCGACAAGGGTGTCAGGGCACTCGCGCAATCCGCCCTGGCGAAGCTGGACGTGGTCAGCCGGGAGGAGTTCGACGCCCAGGCGGAAATTCTGGCGCGGACACGCGCCAAAGTGGTGGCCCTGGAAGCAGAGCTGGAAGAGTTGACCAAAGAACTGGAAACACTCGCCGGAGACAGCTGAAAACTCGGCACGTCGTACCTGCCGTTGAGGTATAGAGCTCAAGGATGAGCGATGGAATTGTCAGTGGTATACAGCAGGGCGTTGTCCGGCATGGTGGCACCGCTGGTGCGGGTGGAGACCCACCTGTCCAATGGCTTGCCTGCTTTTCACATAGTAGGGCTGCCGGAAACGGCGGTGCGCGAAAGCAAAGACCGCGTTCGCAGCGCCATCATCAACTCGCATTTCACTTTTCCCGATCGGCGCATTACCGTCAATCTTGCCCCCGCAGATCTGCCCAAGGAGGGGGGCAGGTTCGATCTTCCCATCGCGTTGGGCATTCTCACCGCCTCCGGGCAGGTACCGCGAGACCTGCTAACGCAACACGAATTTCTGGGCGAGCTCGCCCTGGATGGCTGTCTGCGCGCAGTACCCGGTGCCATTCCCGCAGCAACGGCCAGCGGCGAAAACGGCCGCTGCCTGGTACTGCCTTCTGACAGCGCCCCCCTGGCGGCACTCGCACCGGGCAGCAAGGTTGTCGCGGCGGTTGACCTGCTCACGCTTTGCGCCCACCTGAACAGCAGCCGCCCCATCTGTTACAGCGTGGCTGAACCCCCGGCCGGTGTTGGCGTCTACCCCGACCTCAGAGACGTTGTCGGCCAACAAGGCGCCCGCCGCGCGCTGGAAATTGCCGCCGCTGGCAATCACAACCTGCTGCTGTTCGGGCCGCCGGGAACAGGAAAAACACTGCTCGCCAGCCGTCTCCCGGGTATTCTTCCGCCACCCAGCGCGGAGGAAGCACTTACCTTGCTGACACTGCAGAATTTCTATGACCCCCATAGCACCAGTGCCTACCTACAGCGACCATTTCGCGCCCCGCACCACACTGCCAGCGCCACCTCCCTGGCTGGCGGCGGAAGCAGGCCGCGCCCGGGTGAAATATCGCTGGCCCACGGCGGCGTTTTGTTCCTCGATGAACTGGCTGAATTCAACCGGCACAGTCTGGAGGTACTGCGCGAACCCCTGGAGTCAGGAGAAATCACATTATCCCGGGCGCAGCACCGGACACGTTTCCCGGCGCGGTTTCAGCTGGTTGCCGCCATGAACCCTTGTCCCTGCGGATTTCTTGGGGACCAGGAACGCCCCTGCCGCTGTACTCCGGAGCAAATAAAGCGCTACGGCGCACGCATATCAGGGCCCCTGCTGGACCGCATAGACCTGTACGTGGCTGTAAACCGGCTGCCGCCCGCTGACCTGCTGGACGGCGGTGACCACGGCGAGCCCTCCAGCGACGTCCGCGCCCGGGTCTGCGCCAGCAGAACCCTGCAGGAACAGCGCCAGGGTTGCGCCAACGCACAGATCCCACCCGACCAGGTGACGCGGATATGCGCACTGGAAAAACGCAGCAGAAGCCAGCTGGAGTCTGCCGCGAAGCGTATGACACTATCCGGGCGGGCTCTACATCGCACCTTGCGTGTGGCGCGCACGATTGCAGACCTGGAGGGCAGCGAGGCAGTAGGTGAGGCACATATCGGCGAGGCGTTGGCCTACCGCAGCACCGACCTGCCCTTGCAGTAGGCCGGCAGACTGGTCGCAGCCGCGCCGCAAAACACCAGCCACTGCCTTTCAAGAATCGAAAGCGAAGCAGAAATGGGCAGGTGGCATATTCCGATTTGATGCTCTACTCTGCTTTTCGCTGGACAAAATTATAAATACATTGGATATCGATCATCATGCGCACAGCTCTTAATATCACGCTCTTATTTGCCAGTCTCACCACTGGCAATGCCGGGGCCGCAGTTTCCCCCGAACAGGCGGCTCAGCTTGGCAAATCCCTGACACCTGTAGGTGCTGAGCAGGCGGGCAATGCCGACGGCAGCATTCCCCCCTGGGGCCCCAGTGGCCCGCCCATACCTGCCAACTTCGTGCCGGGCTCAGACAACTATGTTGACCCCTACCCCGAGGAAAAGCCGCTTTATACCATCAATGAAAGCAACTGGAAGGATTATGCCAGCCTACTGACACCGGGCACTCAGGCCATGTTCGAGAAATACGGCAAGGACGGCTGGGAGATGCATGTCTACCCCAGCCACCGCAGCGGCTCCCGGCCCGACTGGTATTACGCCAACACTTTCAAAAATGCCACCGGCGCGACACTGGTAGCGGATGGGCAGCAAATAGCCGGCAGTTACCCCGGTGTACCCTTTCCTATTCCCCAGTCCGGGCTGGAAGCAATCTGGAACCATATGATTCGCTATGCGACCGATGCCACCCAGACCTACGATACTTACTACGTCGACTCATCCGGCGAGTCCGTTCTCGCCACTTCGGCCTATTCCACTTCGGTCTTCCCGATGTTCAAGACACCGGATGAACTGGTGGGAGACAAGTCCTGGACCATGCTCAGAATCAACTACGAGGCACCGGCCCGCAGGGCGGGGGAGATTCTCCTGGTACATGAACCCGGCGCTGACTACACCGCGGGCAAGGGCCGCAAGGCCTGGCAATACCTGACAGGCCAGCGTCGTACACGCCTGGCACCAGCGGTGTCGTTCGACACCCCCAACCCCGGCGTGGCCGGCACCTCTACTTACGATGATGCCTCCATTTACAACGGCTCTCCCGAACGCTACAACTGGCAACTGGTAGGCAAGCAGGAAATGATTATTCCCGCCTCCAACTACCGCTTTGTTTTCGAAACACAACTGGAAGATGCGCTGGGGCCGAAGTTTCTGAAACCTGAGTTCATACGCTGGGAAAAACACCGTGTCTGGGTGGTTGATTCCACCCTCAAAGAAGGCCAGCGGCACCTGTACAGCCGTCGCACCTTTTATCTGGATGAGGACAGCTGGGGTGCCGTGGCCAGTGATATGTATGACGGCCGGGGCGAGTTGTGGCGACTGCAGTATCTGTATGGTGGCCAAATGTATGATCGCAAGGCAGGATTTGGCTCAGCATACGGGGCCTACGACCTACTGCAGAACATCTATAATCTCAACGGCAAGACAATCCCTGGCAGATTCAAGAACGGCGTGGAACAGGGGGATAAATACTTTACGCCCCAGGGCCTGTCGCGAGGCGGAGTGCGCTAGGCGCGCCAACTATTTCATATGGCTTTCCTAATCCTGTTGCACTACCCTATAATCAGGTGAATAAAATAATCAGCTAAGGAGTACCAATCACCATGCAGAACAGTATTAAAGCCGCCCTGCTACTAGGGTCATTCGTCGCCAGCGGTGCGATGGCAGGAGTCTCTCCGGAGCTCGCCGCGCAGCTGGGCAAGACTCTTACCCCAATGGGCGCCGAAATGGCCGGGAATGAGGATGGCAGCATCCCCGCATGGGATCCCGCAGGCCCGCCAATTCCAGCGGCCTACGAAGCAGGTTCAAGCAACTACGTTGACATGTATCCGGATGAGGAGCCCATTCTCATTATCAACGGTAGCAACTGGCAGGAATATAAAGAGAACCTGACCGCTGGCACCATAGGCATGTTTGAGAAATACGCTGACGATGGCTGGGAAATGCAGGTGTATCCAACCCACCGTGTCTCCACGCGCCCCGACTGGTACTACGCCAACACCGAAAAGAATGCGACAGGGGCAACCCTGGTGGCCGACGGACAGAAAATCGAGGGTAACTACCCCGGCCTGCCGTTTCCCATGCCCCAGTCTGGCCTCGAGGCCATCTGGAATCATATGATTCGCTTCTCTGGCGACATAAACCAGGATTACGACACTTATTATGTCGATTCCAGCGGCAAGCCCATTCTCGCTACCAGCGCGCACTCTGTTTCTGTGTACCCCATGTTCAGAAAGCCTGACCAACCGGTTGGTGACGAAATCTGGACAATGCTGCGTATCGACTACAATGCACCCGCCCGTCGGGCCGGGGAAATCCTGCTGGTACACGAGCCCGGAGCAGACTACACCGCAGGTAAAGGTCGCAAGGCTTGGCAGTATCTGACCGGCCAGCGCCGGGTTCGCCTGGCACCCGCAGTCTCTTTCGACACGCCTAACCCTGGCGTTGCCGGCACCACCACTTACGACGACTCCTTTGTCTACAACGGCTCACCAGAGCGCTTCAACTGGAAGCTGGTTGGCAAGAAGGAGATGTATATACCGGCGAACAACAACGAATTCGTGTTCGAGACCAAACTGGAAGATGCCCTGGGGCCGAAATTTCTCGATCCCGGTGTTATCCGCTGGGAAAAGCGCCGGGTATGGGTGGTAGATTCCACACTGAAAGAAGGTCAGCGTCATTTGTATAGCCGCCGAACTTTCTACATCGACGAGGATGACTGGGTAGCCGTAGCCGGCGACATGTATGATGGTCGTGGCAATCTGTGGCGTCTGCAGTACATCTACCCCGCCGTACAGTACGGTCGCAACACGGGCTTCTTTTCTTCCTACGGAGCATACGACCTGCTGCAGAACATCTACAACCTGAACGGCAAACCCATCCCGGGCCGCTTCAAGAATGGCAGTGGCGGCGTGGGCGACAAGTTCTTCACCCCCAAAGGCATGGCTCGCAGCGGCGTGCGCTAAGCTCTGCTAAACTCCTGCGCCCAGCGAGGGCGCATGCGGGTCAAGCTCACAAAAAAGACCAACATATATTGTTGGTCTTTTTTTTTCCCCTACCGACTAAAATACAGGAGCAAAAACCGTTGGACGAACAACAGTTGCTGGAACGATTCCAGAGTAATGCACCGGACTTCCTGAAAAGACTGGGCGGCCGGTTTACCCATGCAAATCCAGCCACCGGAACCTGCGTTATGGCATTCGACATAAGCCGGGACTTCTGCCACTCAATCGATGTCGTTCAGGGTGGCTTTATAACAACCATACTGGATATCGCCATGACCCACGCGGCTTTCGCCAGCAGCGATAGTGTCTCTAATATAGCGTCTCTTGAAATCAAGACTATGTATCTGGAGCCTACCAGGGCAGGTCAATTGCGGGTCGAGGGCAGCGTCACCAAGCTCGGCTACAAAACAGCCTTTCTGGAAGGCCGGGTCTATAACTCCGATGGATTATTGACTGCCACCGCAAGTTCCGTGGCCAAGGTGATGCGCAACTAGTGTCCCAACTCAATCCACGCCAGCGCGAAGCTGTACGCTATATCGACGGCCCACTGCTGGTTCTCGCCGGTGCCGGCAGCGGTAAGACCAGCGTGATCACACGCAAGATCGCCTATCTGGTCGAAACCTGTGGCATTAACGCCAACCACATCGCCGCCGTCACTTTTACTAATAAGGCGGCCCGGGAAATGAAGGAGCGGGTGGGGAAGTTGTTGGGCAAGGGCATTGCCGAGGGTCTCACGGTCAGTACCTTTCACCAGTTGGGGCTGAAAATCATACGCAGTGAACGCAAAATACTGGAGCTCAAGCCCGGCTTTTCCATCTTTGATGGCGAGGACACTCGCACACTGATACGCGACCTGCTTATCCAGGAACACGGCGCGGAAGGTGACCAGGCCAATACCATCGCCCAGCGTATTTCCAACTGGAAAAACGATCGGGTTCTGCCGGAGCAGGCTCTGGCCGACGCCAGTAGCCCGGCGGATATGCTATGCGCCCAGGCCTACCTGCGCTATAAGCGGGCACTGCGAGCCTACAACGCGCTCGATTTCGACGACCTGATTCTGCTACCCACCATCCTGTTTGAACACCATCCCGATATACTGGAGAAATGGCAGAACCAGCTGCACTATCTGCTGGTGGACGAATATCAGGACACCAACACCAGCCAGTACCTGCTGGTAAAACAGCTGGTAGGACTGCGCGGCCAGCTTACAGTGGTGGGCGATGACGATCAGTCAATTTACGCCTGGCGCGGCGCCAAACCGGAAAATCTGGGCCTGCTGCAGGAGGACTATCCGCAACTGAAAATCGTCATGCTGGAGCAAAATTACCGCTCAACCGCCCGCATCCTCAAAGCCGCCAATACCCTGATCGCCAACAACAGTCACGTGTTTGAAAAGCAATTGTGGTGCGAACTGGGTTACGGCGAGCCTCTGCGCGTGATCCGTTGCACCAGCGAACAGCATGAGGCCGACCAGGTGGCGGCTGAAATCCTCGATCACAAGCTGCGTAAGCGCACCCGCTTTGGTGACTACGCGGTGCTGTATCGCGGCAATCATCAGTCACGACTCATTGAGGTGGCCCTGCAACAACAGCAGGTGCCGTATCACCTCAGTGGCGGCACTTCATTCTTCGCCCGCAACGAAGTGAAGGACATCATGGCCTACCTGAGACTGGTGTTGAACGAGAACGATGACAATGCGTTCCTGCGCATTGCTAACGTGCCAAGGCGTAAGTTGGGGGCATCAACGCTGGAAGCCCTGGGCAACTTTGCCAACACTCAACGCTGCAGCCTGAGCCAGGCATGCTCTCGCATCGGGCCAGACAGCATTCCCGAGGCGGGCCTGAAGCGGCTGCGCGAATTTCGCAGCTGGATGTCCACTGTGCGCAGCCGGTGCCAGGGTGAATCGGGTGTCGACGGCATACGCCAGATGATTCGAGACATGGATTATGAGGACTGGTTGTTACAGCTCAGCTCCAGCGAGGATGTCGCCGAACGCCGTATGGCCAACGTGGATTTTCTGGTGGATTCGCTGGCGCGCGTCATGGCTAGCGAACAGGTGCCGCTGGATGAGGCGATATCCCGTCTGGTACTGCGGGACCTGTTGGAACAGCAGGATGAGGAAGACACCGGCCCCGACACTGTACAGCTGATGACTTTGCATGCGGCCAAGGGTCTGGAGTTCCCCCACGTCTATATTATTGGCATGGAAGAGAACCTGCTGCCTCACCGGGTTAGTATCGAGGAAGACAATATTGCGGAGGAGCGACGCCTCGCCTACGTAGGGATTACCAGAGCCCGGGAAACGCTGGTAATGACCCTGGCGCTGAAACGGCGCCAGTTTGGCGAGACAATCAACTGCGAGGCCAGCCGCTTCATCGCCGAACTTCCCCAGGACGACCTGCAGTGGCAGGGTGGAGGGACCGATAGCGAAGAGGCCAATGAGGAGCGGGGCCAGGAAACCCTGGCCGGCCTGAAAAACCTCTTTGGTTAAAGCCACCTGGGCAATATATTCAACTGCGCCGCTGCCACAGGGCTGGCGAATAACCGGCTATTGATATCAATCCACACATATTACCGCTTTGTCCCGCTATAATGCTCTGTTCCAGAAGAGACAACAGGCTTCGGCAATGCGAATGCCCGCCACAGTAGCACCGCCAGCATGAACAGTGTCCGTGTACCCGAACCCGCTGCTGCGGTGGTAACGGCTAAAAAAAAGCGGGTCAGCTCGGGGACACGCCGGGAAAAAGGCGAGCAAACCCGTCGCAAGATTCTCAATGCCACTCTGAAAGTCATCTGCCGGGACGGGGTACGCGCTGTGACGCATCGCTCTGTGGCAGCAGAGGCAGATGTGCATTTGTCGCTAACCACATACTACTTCACCGACATCGAACAAATGATGAAGGAGGCTTTCCAGCAATTTTGTGATGCCAGTCAGCCAGACCTGGAGAATGCACTGGAGGCCGCTTACAAATACCTGGGTTCGTTCACACGAAGTGAATTACGCAAGCGTGAAACGCGGGAAAAAATATGCCATGAGATGGCTATCATGACCGGTAGGCACGTCTATAACCAGATTATCCACAACCCAGAGAGACTCGCGCTGGAACAGATATTGTTCAATGAAGCCAGGCTGTCTCCGGAGATTCACAAGCTTGGCGTGCGGCAGCGCGAAAAGCAGATCGAACCACTGATCACCCTGTGCCGGATCTTCAATCGCAAGGACCCTGAAATCAACGCCGAGCTGCTGTTTGGCTCAATTACCTCAATGGAGTATCACGCCGTGACCCTGCACAGGGACGAAGTAGACGAAGCGAAGATCGTAGCCCTGCTGCGCCGCCTACTGGGTTGGCTGGGTGGCCTCAAGTCGGCCTGACACAGGATGATGAGCTACCCCGTTACCATCGAGGATATACGCGCCGCAGCTCTGCGGATCGCGCCCTATATTCATCGCACACCGGTGCTTTCAAGCCAGTTGATAAACGCGTTAACCGGCTGCGACATCCATTTCAAATGCGAGAACCTGCAGAAGGTCGGTGCCTTCAAGGCCAGAGGTGCTCACAATGCTGTGCTGCTATTGACTCCCGCCGCGCGAGCCAGAGGGGTTGCCACACATTCCTCGGGCAACCATGCCGCTGCCCTGGCACTGGCCGCCAGCCATTTTGGCATACCCGCCTACATCGTCATGCCCCAGAACGCACCGGCGAGCAAAGTAGTGGCCGTGCGCGCCTACGGTGGAGAGATTACGTTTTGCGAATCCACCCAGGCAGCACGGGAGAACGAACTGGAGGCCGTATGCGCCAGCACCGGTGCCAGCTTCATTCCCCCCTACGACCACACCGACGTTATCGCCGGCCAGGGAACGACCGCTTTGGAGATTGCCGAACAATTACGACCAGCACCCGACTTTCTCATAACCCCTGTCGGGGGTGGCGGCCTGCTGGCCGGCTGTGCAGTTGCCAGCAAAGCGTTAATGCCAACAACCCTCGTGATAGGGGCCGAGCCCGCAGGGGCAGACGATGCGCTTCACAGCTTGAAGACGGGGGTTAGGCAGCCTCAGACCGCCCCCGATACCGTGGCGGATGGTCTGCGCACAGCTCTCGGGGAAATCAACTTCAGTCTGATCCGCGATCACGTGGCGGATATCCTGAGCAGTGAAGACAACACCATCATCCGCGCCATGCGCTTGATCTGGACCCACATGAAACTGGTAGTAGAACCCTCTGCAGCCGTCGGGCTGGCGGTTATTCTGGACAATCCCCGGCGCTTCGCGGGCAAACGCGTGGCCGTCGTACTCACTGGCGGCAACGTCGATATCGACAAACTACCCTGGTGAACAGAGCCCCAACCGTAACCGAGCAATCGTAACCACACCAAGGAAAATGATATGTACATCAACGGCGAATGGATACAGTGCCCTCAAAGCTTCCCCGTGCTCAACCCGGCCAATGGCGAGGAGATCGGGCGAGCCCAGGACGGGCAGCGCAACGATGCGCGTATGGCAATTGATGCGGCAGCCGCGGCACAGGCCGGGTGGGCCGCCCTCACGGCATACGAGCGTTCGGGCCTGCTGTACCGTGCCCACCAGCTGATGATGGAGCGCCGGCCGGCACTGGCAGAACTAATGACCCGAGAGCAGGGCAAGCCACTTAAAGCCGCTCTGAACGAGGTTAAATACGCCGCCGATTTTCTGCTCTGGTTCGCCGAGGAGGCCAAGCGCATCTACGGTGAGACCATTCCTTCAGCCCGCAGCGACCAACGCTTTCTGGTACACAAAAGCGCGGTGGGCGTGGTAGCCGCGGTTACCCCCTGGAACTACCCCATATCCATGCTTACGCGCAAACTGGCACCGGCCCTGGCGGCGGGTTGCACGGTGGTGCTCAAACCGGCCGAAGCCACACCATTATGTGCAGTGGCCGTGTTCGAAATACTGCACGAAGTGGGCTTTCCCCCGGGGGTTGTGAATCTGGTGACCGCCGCTGACCCCGCCCCCATTGGAGACGAGTTTTGCAGCAACCCCCTGGTCAAAAAACTCACCTTTACCGGCTCCACTGCTGTTGGCAAAAAGCTGGCGCAGGCCGCCGCTATACAGCTCAAGCGCGTCTCCATGGAATTGGGTGGGCACGCGCCTTTCATCGTGTTCGATGACGCCAACCCGGTTCATGCCGCCAAGGGCGTGTCTCTGGTGAAGTTCCTCAATACCGGGCAGGCCTGCATCAGCCCCAACCGCATTTTTGTGCAACGCTCCATGTTGGCGCCTTTTCTGGAAACCCTGCAGGAACGTATAGACAAAATGCGCGCCGGCGACGGCATGGATCCCGTCAATGCCATTGGCCCCCTGGTGAGCCAGGCTGCTGTGGACAAGGTTGACCGGCAGGTTAAGGACGCAGTGACACAGGGAGCGACCCTCCACACGGGCGGTGGCCGCTTGCTGGAGAATGGGCTGGACAAAGGCCATTTTTATGCGCCCACCCTGCTCAGTAATATCACATCAGATATGCTCATCTACCGGGAGGAAACTTTTGGCCCGGTCGCCCCGGTGATTGCCTTCGACGATGATGACGATGTCATCGCCATGGCCAATGACACCAGCTATGGGCTGGCCGCCTATGTTTACACACAGAACCTGTCGCGCGCGATGCGCGCATTCGAGGCGCTGCAGTTCGGAATCATCGGTATCAACGACATCAACCCCACCAGCGCAGCAGCACCCTTCGGCGGCATGAAGGAAAGCGGCCTGGGCCGCGAGGGCGCGCGGGAAGGATTAGAGGAATACCTGGAAACCAAACTGGGCGGGTTCAGCATATAATGCGCCACTCACGACTATAAGGAGTACAGCATGACCGGACCTAAATATGCAGGGCTCGACACCCTCGCCCTGCATGCCGGCGCCCAGCCCGACCCGACAACCGGTGCGCGCGCCACCCCCATATACCAGACCGCCTCGTTTACATTTCCCGATTCGGATTACGCCGCCTCGCTGTTCAATCTCGAGCGCACAGGGCATGTTTATTCGCGCCTGAGTAATCCCACCAACGCCGTTTTGGAGGAGCGAATTGCCGCACTCGAAGGCGCTGTGGGTGCCATCGCCACAGCCAGCGGGCAAGCAGCATTGCATCTGGCTATTACCACCCTGATGGGGGCCGGGTCCCATATTGTTGCCGCCAGTGCGCTTTATGGTGGCACCCACAATTTGCTGGCCTATACCCTGCCGCGGTTCGGTATCGAAACCACCTTTGTGGACACCCGAGATCCGGAGGCGTTTCGCGCCGCAATAAAAGACAATACCCGGCTGGTGTTTGCCGAGACCGTAGGCAACCCGGGGCTGGATGTCCTGGACATTCCCGCCGTCTCGGCCATCGCCCATGAAGCCGGTCTTCCCCTGATGGTCGATTCCACCTTTACCACGCCCTACCTCATGCAGCCGCTGGAATGGGGTGCGGACCTGATCGTGCACTCCGCCACCAAGTTCCTCAGCGGTCACGGAATCGTCATCGGGGGGTTGCTGGTGGACGGCGGCAAATTCGACTGGGATGCATCGGGCAAATTCCCCACCCTGAGCGAGCCCTACGCCGGCTTTCACAATCTGGTTTTTACAGAAGAATTCGGCCCCGCCGCATTTATCGTGCGGGCACGCAAGGAGGGCCTGCGGGACTTTGGTGCCTGCATGAGCCCGACCACGGCATTCCATATATTGCAGGGGATTGAAACGCTTGGGCTGCGCATGCAGCGCCATGTCGACAACACCCGCGAGGTTGTACAGTTCCTGCAGCAACATGCTGCGGTGGACGCTGTAGCCTACCCGGAACTGGAGGGCCACCCCGATCGGGCACTGGCGGCCAAGCTATTACCCAGGGGCTGCGGTGCCGTGTTCAGCTTCGAGCTCAAGGGCGGGCGCGAGGCGGGTATTGCCTTTGTCGATGCCCTCAGCCTGTTTTCACATCTGGCCAACGTGGGCGACGCCAAATCACTGGTCATACACCCAGCCAGCACCACCCATCACCGTATGGATGAAGCGGCCCTGAAGGCCGGCGGTATATCCGCCGGCACTATCCGACTTTCCGTCGGGGTAGAGCAGGTCGGCGACCTGATTGCCGACCTGAAGCAGGGTCTGCGCGCGGCGGAGAAAGCCGTGGGAGCAACGCGATGAAACTGACAGTCGAGGGGAACAGCGTCTATTGCTATACCAACAGTCGCGACATTGCAGCCGACAAGGAGAGCATTGTGTTTGTGCATGGCTCCGGCATGGACCACACAGTATGGACCTTGTTTGCACGCCACTTCGCGCGCCATGGCCGCAATGTGATTGCACTGGATCTGCCGGGGCACGGGCGCTCCACGGGGCAGCCTAAAGCGTCAATAGAGGAAATGAGCGACTGGGTAATCGCCGTGCTGGATGAACTGGCCATTGAGCAGGCCGCCATTGTCGGGCACAGCCTGGGCAGCCTGGTGGCTCTCGATTGCGCCGCCCGCCACAGCAGCAGGGTACGCGCTATTGCACTGGTGGGTACCACGGCACCGATGCCGGTGTCCGATGCCATTCTGGACGCTGCCGCTGAAAACGATCCCGCTGCTTTTAACATGCTCACAGAGTACGGCTACAGCAAACGGCATCTCTATGGCGGCAACAGCAATCCCGGTATGTGGATGGTGGGAAGCACCCTGCGCCTGTTCGAACGCTCGGCACCGGGAGTGCTATCTGCGGACATGCAGGCCTGTAACAACTACCAGCACGGCCTGGAGAGGGCCGCCAAAATTCGTTGCCCCGTGCGTGTTGTAATGGGCGAAGGCGACAGACTCACACCACTACGGGGAGCAGGCCCACTGCTGGATGCCCTGCCAGACCCGCAGGTTTCCGTGCTCAAGGGTGCGGGGCACACCCTGATGACGGAAGCGCCCAACGAGCTGCTGGATGCCCTGAAAAAAATGCTGTAGGCAAACCCACACCACCGACCAACAGGAAGGCACTATATGGATATTTTGTACACCAGCGCATTCAATCTCGCCGACGCGATCAAGGCGCAAACCCTCAGCTCACGCGAGGTATTGGAATTTTTCCTCGCCAGAATAGAGCAATTCAACCCCACTCTGAACGCTGTAGTGGCACTGGATACCGAACGCGCTCGCGCTCGCGCTGATGCCGCTGACCAGGCAGCAAAAAACGGCGAGAGCTGGGGCCCGCTGCACGGTGTGCCACTCACCATAAAGGATGCCCTGAATACCAGTGGCATTGTCACAGTGGGTGGCATCCCGGAATGCGCCGACAATATTCCCGATAGCAACGCGCTCAGCGTACAGCGCTATATCGACGCCGGCGCCATTGTATTTGGTAAAACCAACGTGCCTTATATCAGCGCCGACCTGCAATCCTATAACGATGTATACGGCGTAACCAACAATCCCTGGAATGTGGAGCGCACCTGCGGGGGCTCTTCAGGCGGCGCGGCGGCAGCGGTTGCGGCCGGCCTGACGCCACTGGAACTGGGTAGCGACATAGGTGGCTCCATTCGCACCCCCAGCCACTTTAACGGCGTATATGGCCACAAACCCAGCTTCGGTATTGTGTCCCAGCGTGGCCACCTGCCGCCCGGAGAACACAACCTGTCGGGGACCGACCTTTCCGTGGTGGGGCCCATTGGTACCTGCCCGGCAGACCTGGAGCGCGCACTCGACATTCTGGTAGCACCCAGTCCAGAGGATGCCAAGGCCTACCGACTGGAGCTTCCGCTGGCGCGCACCACGGACCCGCGAAAACTGCGGGTGGCTGTGTGGTCAGACGACGCTTTCTGCCCGGTAGATGCCGATATTAAGGCGGCTATAGAGGCTGCCGCAGATTCGCTTGAGGCCGCCGGAGCCCAGGTCGATCGCAATGCGCGCCCGAACGTGGACCCGGAGAAGAACCGCCAGAACTATGCTTTCACTTTAATGGCGGCCATCGGCGCTGCCATGCCGGATGAAGTATTCGAGATGATGAAAGAGGTGGCGGCCAGTGCCAACCCGGCTGATGTCAGTATGCCCACCCTGCAGGCCCGCGGCATCGCCAGCAGCCACCGGGAGTGGTTGCGGCAGATCGAAAAGCGTCAGCACATCCGCGCCGCCTGGGCGGCGTTTTTCTCTGATTACGACGTGTTGCTATGCCCCTGCGCAAATGTGCCGGCCTTTCCGCACGACCACACCCCGGACATGGGCGCCCGCGCACTGCAAGTAAATGGGGAAGTACGCCCCTACTTCGATGTCCTGGGTTGGGCCGGACTGACCCTGAACGCCCTACTACCGGTCACAGCCGCGCCCGTTGGGCTGAGCCGTGGCGGTTTACCCATCGGAGTTCAGGTAGTAGCTGACTATCTGGAAGACAAAACGGCGCTGGCTGTCGCGGCCATGCTGGAACAGCATCACCGCGCCTTTTGCCCGCCGCCGGGCTACAAATAAGTCATTTGACTACTGGCTGCCGGCGACCATGTAGTCGACGGCGGCGATGACCTCTTCGTCAGAGCAGTTCATACAGCCGCCCTTGGCGATCATGCCGGTACCGGCGACACCATTGATCCCGGAGAGATACAGTGCATCCATGCCTTTGGCGATGCGGGGAGCCCATGCAGCAACGTCACCCAGCATGGGTGCACCGGCCGCGCCAGTGGCATGGCAGGCCATGCAGGCTGCGTTGTAAACCTCTTCGCCGGAGCGCGGGCCAGCGCTGGCGGATGCCACCGCACCGCCGCAGCTGCTGTCGCCTGCCAGGCAGCTCTCACCCACAGGCTTGATACGCTCCTCTATTTCAGCGCGCTGGGCCTCGGTGAGATCTACCGCCAGGGCGCTAACACCCAGGCCCAGGGCCAAAACACAAAAAACTATTCGAGTTATCACAATGCAGTCCTCTATTGATCAGGCGCGCATTATAGCTACTGTCGTGCGGCGTATAAAGTGCCCATTCCGAGCTTACCAGAGCGTCCACCACCGGGAGGGGCTGGCGGAATACTGCGATTCCACATAACATCAGCGCTACTTGAAAAAACCAAAGGGCAGCAAGCCGATGAAATTGTATACCTACGACCCCGCACCCAACCCGCGTCGCCTGACCCTGTTCATGAAATACAAGGGTATTGAGCTGGACACTCAACAGGTTGATCTCGGCCAGGCAGAACAACTGGGCGAAGCGTATCGCCAGATCAACCCCGAGTGTTCGGTACCCGCGCTGCTGCTGGATGACGGCACCATACTCACGGAAGTCATCGGTATCTGCGTCTACCTGGAAGCCCTGTACCCGGCCAAGCCCCTGCTGGGTTCAACAGCCAAGGAGAAGGCCCAGGTTATCAGCTGGGACCATCATCTGTTCGCCACCATGACCTCAGCGGTTGCGGGGATGTTGCGCAACCGCTCTGCCGCCTTCGAGAACCGCGCCCTGCCCGGGCCACTGGACGTACCCCAGATCCCTGAGCTGGTCGAACGCGGCAAACTTCAGCTGGCGCATCTGCTGCCAAAGCTCAACAGTGAACTATCGGACCGCCGCTGGCTGGCGGGAGATAATTTTACCTTCGCGGATATTGACCTGCTGGTAAGCGTAGAGTTTATGGGCTGGGTAAAGCAGACGATACCGGAAGACTGCAAGCACCTGCTGGCCTGGTATGAAAGTGCCAAGGTGGAATTGGGCCTTTAACGACTGAACGGAGCAGCAAAATACTCTAGAAATACCAGGCCAGTTGCACCAGCGCGGTTGGCCCCACCGCCAGAGTAAGGTCCTCAAGGCCCGCTTCAATACCGCCGTACTCTGTACCTTTGGACCCCACTGGCGCGGTGGCCGCTGCCAGTAGCTGCCAGTTCTGGGCCAGGTCCCACTGCAATACCACCTGTGCCAGGGCGGAACCGTCCTGTGCATTGGCAAACAGGTTTGTCGTGACATTGAGCAGCGGCGCCAATTCAACCAGCAAAGAGCCGGCAATATTGTGACGGCCAATGGTATAGAGTTCACCGCGCTCCAGACGCCTGGCAAGGTCTGCGTCCGCGACAATGTTTGCGGGTGTATAATCATCCTCTGCCAGCCCAAAACCGTTATAGAAATACTCCAGGACAACACTGGCATTGTGGCCGGCCAGCATCCATGACCACGACCAGTTTACCACCAGATTGGTGACCCAACCGTCCTGCGCATCCGTCAGGGTAATGTCACCTCGCAGTACCGCCTCGCCGAGATTGGTCACCCCCCCGACACCGACGATAAACTCATTAAAGTTCTCTGCCAGTAGCAGGTCGTACTCCGTTTCAAGGCCGAAACCGTGGTATTTGAGCGCGGTTGAGCTCGCTTCGCCAGTGACCTTGCCCTGCGGGTCCCGACGCTGCACAAAAACCGCCTGCCAATCACTGCCGTCATCCAGCAGGTGCTGGGCATAAAACATGTCTTCTCCCAGCTTGTACTCGGTATCCACTGCCGTCGGATTGAAGGGATTGAAAAAATCCACCGGGTTGTATATCAGCCCATTGCCCCAGCTCACCGCCTGACGCCCAAAACGCAGCACTGTCTTGTCGCCGTTGTAGCCCACATTAAGACGGTCAAACCGCTGCACCATCGCGCGGGAATTGTTGTCGGCGAGGGTATCGGTCAGGTCCCACCAGCGCCTGTCGTCATTGGGCAGCCCTGGCGGCAGCAGGAACAGGCCGGCGGAGTCGGTCGGAAAGTCGAGGCTGTCACCCCACTGGGCAATGGCCTGATAATCGGCCTGAAAGCTTAAACGCTGCTGACTACCGCTGAATTTCAGGCGCAGATCCGCGTACTCATCGTTGGCGTATTCCCCGAATATCGCTCGATAGGCACTGTCACCGGGATAACGGCTGCCCTGCCAGCGCAACTTCACATGGCCGCCGTCAAAGCCTGGAACCGTCGATTCAGCCAACAAGACAGGAGACACGAGCACCAGCAGCGACACTAGAAGTGACGGCCAGGGGCGCATTCAGATCGCCATCGTGCCGGGTTGTTGCACCTCGTCGGAGACCAGCTTGCCGTCGCGCATGCTGATAAGCCGCCGGGCATAGACCATGACTCTGGCATCGTGGGTAGACAGTATAAAGGTCACGCCTCTGTCCCGGTTCAGGGCGACGAACAGGTCCATTAACTGGGCCGCACTGCGGCTGTCCAGGTTGGCCGTGGGCTCATCCGCCAACACCAGCGCGGGCCTGGTGGCTATGGCTCTGGCCACAGCCACGCGCTGTTGCTGACCGCCGGATAATTCTGCGGGGCGCCGCCCCTCCATGCCCGCCAGGCCCACTTCCGCGAGTATTTCCGTGGCGAGTTTCCGACACTGCCGGGCCGGCATGCCCTGCACTTGCATAATGAATTCCACGTTTTCCCGGGCTGACAGTACCGGGATCAGGTTGTAGGCCTGGAAGACAAAGCCGATATTGTTGAGGCGCAAGTCGGCCAACTCACCACGGGACAAATGGTCCAGCCGCTGGTCACCCACGGTGATCTCGCCACTGTCGGGTGTGTCCAGCCCCCCAAGTGCATTCAGCAGTGTTGTTTTACCGGAGCCGGAGGGCCCTGACAGACAGACAAATGAGCCCTCAGCGATATCGAGGCTGACGTGATCCAGGGCGGTAATAACCTCCTCGCCCTGGTGGAAGGTCTTGCACAGATTGCGGCAGGCAATATCACTCATGTTGTGCGTCCATATCGGGATAAGTCACGAAAAAGTCAGGTCTTGTTCAGCGCCGCCACCGGGTCCAGCCTGGAGGCTCGCCAGGCGGGTGCGAGGCTGGCCAGTAACCCCAGAACGACGACAACGGCGGTGGACATCAGCATGTCCTGTAAGTACAGGGCCGGGTACAGGGTGGTGCCCATGCCCATCATCTCCATACCCTCGGCCACACCGGAAATATCTATCCCCGATGCCAGTGGCAAGATGGTGGCCAGTGCCAGCAGGTTGCCCAGTGCCAGCCCCAGGCATAGCAGGTAGAGACTTTCCAGCAGAATCTGGCCCAGGATCAGGCCGGGCCGCATCCCCAGAGCCTGCATCAGGCCGATTTCACGCACCCGCTCAAACACCGCCATTACCAGCGTATTCACCAGGCCAAAAGACAGCACGAGGAACACCACTATCATGAACACCAGCGTAAAACCGTCCTGGGTCGCCAACATGGAGCTGAGAAAGCCATCGAGCTGTGTCCAGGACATCACTTCCAGCTCGCTGCCAGCGGCAGCCACTATCTGCGGATACCAATCATCCACGTGACGATAATCATCCCCTGTGAGCGCTATTTCAGAGAGTTGCTCACCGATCCCCAGCATCTCCTGCAACACGGCCCGGCCGGCATAAACAAAGCGGTCCTCGCTGCCCTGCAGACGCGCGCGGTAAATGCCCACTACCCGCGCACCGCGATCCACCACATTGTTGTCCGGGTCCTGTGACATGATCACCACCCGCTTGCCCAGCTCTGTCTCCAGCCGCCTGGCCAGACTCGCGCCGATGACCAGACCGCGGTCATCCACGCCCTCGAGCATACGGCCTTCCAGTATTTCCGCCGGCAGCGAGCCCAGGGCTTCTTCCGCCGCAGGGTCGACTCCCAGCAGGAGTACACTGCGGCTACCGCGCTCGCTGCTGATAACTGCCGGCACTCGCACCCGGCCAGCCCAGGCAACCACCGGAGGCCGCTCAAGCACGTCCAGCAGCGCCCCCTCGGGCGGCGCCATGCTGTTAACCACACTGGGGTCGCGCCGATAATTGAGGTGGTGAATCTGGACTTCACCCGGCAGGGTGTTGAGACCGTTGCGCACCATCTGGTCGGTCATGCCGCGCATCAGAGCGGACATAAAAATCATGGCCCACACACCGAGAGCAATCGCCAGCAGCATAATCAGCGTGCGGCGATAATTGCGCCACAGATTGCGCCAGGCGAGTGTGGTAATGGCAGCCAGGGGAACGGCCATCAGACTGCCCTCATGGCGGCTACTGGCTGCAGCCGGAGCAGACGCAGGGCCGGGTATAGCGCGGCCAGCATGGCACCGACAAAAACGGCCAGTGGACCCACCGACAGGGAGAGCAGGCTGACCTCGGGATACATACGATCCGGCAGCATGAAGCGGGCTGCCATTTCCTCCATACCCGGGTAGGAGAAACCAGCATAGCTCAGATACCAGCTGAGCAGGCCTCCGCCCAGCATGCCGAGCACCAGGCCCAGAATTGCCAGCAGCAAGGTTTCCATACCCACCAGGCGGGCCAACCGCTGGGGCCGCAGGCCCAATGCCAGCATCACGCCAAATTCGCGTGTGCGCTCAAGCACAGACATCAACTGCGTGTTCAGCACACTGAACGCCACCAGCACCACCAGAATGCCGTACTGAAACCAGGCACCCGCCATGTCAGAGGCAATCGCCTGGCGCAGGCCGGGCATCAGCGCGTCCCAGTCCAGTACAGTCAGGCCATCGCGACCCTGCAGCTGTTCACGCAGTGCGATAGTGGCCGCTGGCACAGCTTCCAGTGAGGGCAACCTGATGACCACACTGTGGCCCTGATTTCCCATGCTGAACACCTGCTGAAACCAGCCCAGCGGCACCTGGGCCATGCTGCGGTCAACTTCCTCCAGACCGGTATCGAGAATACCCACCACAGTGGCAATGGCCGCCGCGAAAGAACCGTCCCGGCCACTGCCGAGAAAGGTCAATTCATCACCCACCCCCACCTTGAGGTTCTCGGCCAGCACCGTGCCGATCACGATCTCTTGCGCGTTATCACCGGCCAGGTAACGACCCTCTCGCAGCTTGCCGGGAAAAGTGGACACACCGGGTTCATAGGCCGGCTGCACGCCGGTCAGCAATATCCCGAAGGAGCGTTCAGCGCTGGAGGCCAGGGCGAAGGCCTCGGCCCTGGCGGCGACTGTCTCCACACCCAACTCGGCGCGCACCTGTGCTGCCAGCCCGGCGACCTCTGGTACGCTCTGATAAATGTACTGATCATCGAGATAGCCCTGCTGCTGTATCTGGATATGCCCGGTATAAGCGGCGAGGCTGCCATCGATCATCATCTGGTAGACGCCCAACTGCAGTGACACCAGGAACACCAGCAGGGTATTGCAAAACACCATCGCGCCCACCGTCAGCCAGGTGCGCCGGCGATGGCGCCACAAATTGCGCCAGGCCAGAACCCAGGTAACGCTCACTCTCGCGGGTTTCTCAGGTTGGAAAGGGTGAACTGACTGGCCGGTAAGGCTACATCAAATTGCGCCGCCGCCGTGCGCAACTCGGTCCACTCCTGCGGGTTATCCCGCTTGGCCATACGCATCACCGTGGCCACGTTGCGCCCGCCCATAGGGGCGATCTCCCGGGCTTCGAGGGTTTTCACCAGTTCCCCGTCCTGATCCCAGAATTCCTGTTTCAGCAATACCCAGTCGTCGCGCACCGTGAGAACTTCCTTGCCCCAGACAACTGCGGCCTCCTCGTGGGGGATAGACTGGATCACATAGACCTGGAAGCCATTCTGGGCATATTGGTCCAGCAGCGTATGGTCATACTGGTCGATGATATTGGTGTCTTTGCTCACATCCTTGTTGGAAAAATCGCTGCCCATCCAGCTCTGGCTCATCATCGAAGAGGGTATCTTGATCACCCGGTTGATCTTCGGTGTGTAAGTCCACATATTGCCATCCACCGAGAGGGTGCCGTTGCCCGCGTCTTTTTTCGGCTCTACCACCCGCACCAGCGTTCGTTTATCACCCTGTGTCCAGGCGCGCATTGTCATTGAGCGCTCCCAATCGGGGCGGTGGATGATCATAGTCATTTCCGAATAGGACGTCAGGCCGCGGTAATGATCCATGGCCTTGCGGATTATCTCGGCCGCATCGATCTCCTGCGCCGCCGCCATACCCGCCGTGCACAGAGCAAACACGCATACCGCTACCCGTTTCCACATCATCCCGCCTCCACAGATACACATACCGAAGTGTAGTCAATATCACCGCTGCCTTGCATGGGGCCAGATCATGAAATGATGGCGTAACCCCGGCCCGGTTGCGTTATAACTGCACAATGCCCGCACAGAGTCCAATTCAGTCACAGCAACACCCACTTCTACCCAGTATCGCGCAGGTGGTGCGTTTCACCGGAGCGCTTGCTGTGCTTGCCCTGACGGCTTGTACCGGAGGCAACCCGAACGGCGCTTTCGAGTTGTATCTGCAGCGGCTGTCTGTCGCCCTATCGGTAGAAGCGCCCGCTATAGAGGCGCCACCGATTGCGCCGCTACCGGCTGTGCGGGAGCTACAGCTGGACATCTCCGGCAGTGCTATCGATGTGCTGGATTTTTTGGCGCTCAGCGGCTGTGAGCTGCAGGTGACTGTCGGCAAGCGCAATAGCAGCCTGGGGCGCCTGGCGCGGGACTCACAGCGCCTGCTGCTGGCGCTTGAGTACCTGCGGCTGGCACCCGCCTGCATTGCCTACCAGCGTGAACAGGGCGAGCCGGCATTGGCCGCCACGCTGGAAAAAGCCTGGATACAGAAGCGCGACCAACTTCCGGCGCTGATATTCAACGCCACCCTGGGAGGCGAGGAATACCGCCAGTTCTGGAAAGCTCCCGCCCAGCCGGGCAGCTACCCGGCAAATACCAGCAGCGCTGTTATTACCGGCCTACGGCAGATAAACGATCACACACGGCGCTGGCTGAGCGGCGATTTCACTGCTGACAACCTGGTTTTTGAGTTACTGCTGTCAGAGATTCTGGCCGGTGACGGCGGCGCCCTGCGTCAGGCGCTGGCCATTCAAGCCGGCGCGCTCGAGGCTGCCAACCACATGCTAGCCCGGCGCATGGAGCAAGGCCCGCTTTGCTCCCCTCCCCTGCGGCCAGCTTCCGCTGACATCCTCAACAATGTCATTCGCAAGTTCTTCGTGGCGGGCACTCAACCCCGGGCGGCACAGCTCAATCGCCGCTACCATGAATTGCTGCCCGCTATCGCAGGCCTGGAGGAAATACTGTTTGACGCACTCCCGCCCGCCTATCGCGCCTGGCAGCAACAACGGGATGCAGACCTGGCCCGGTGGGCGCTGGCCCCGCGCGAACACGTGTCGCAGCTACAGGCTGTACAGGAGCCCTGTCTTACCGGGGAACGATTGGCGCAATGAGGACTCGAAAGGATACAATACGCAGATGACGTCAATTGACGTCACCCCATAGCTGGAGAGCTGCATGACACACACACCACGAAACACCCTGCGCGCGCTGTTCTCGTTTGCAGCCATCGCCCTGATCGCGGCCTGTGCCAGCACCCCACCCACCCCCACGGTGGACTATAAGTCAGACTACAATTTTATGGATGTAAAGAAGCTCGCCTTTTACGATGAGTCGGGCATGGTGGGCGGTAACAACCCGGTTTCGCTGAGCGATATGGAGCGAGAGCGCATCGATACGGCACTGGAGACTGCATTTCGCAACAAGGGCTTTGTCATACTGGACGAGAAGGATGCCTCGGAGGCCGATCTGTTGATCAGCTGGACGCTGATACTCAATGATAAAACCGATGTTCGCACCTACCAGACTCCTACCATGGGCATGAATATGGGCTACTCCCGCTGGGGCGGTTACAACCGCTACAGCATGTATAACTGCTGGAATTGCACCCAGACAGAGGTATCGGTAAAGAATTACGTCGAGGGCACCTTTATTGTCGACATGATCTCCCCCGAACTGAAAAGGTCGGTATGGCGCAGCGAAGTGCAGTCCCGCCTGAAGGGCGAACCGTCTCACGACCAGGACAAATACAACGCGGCGGCAGAGCGGATACTGGCCTCCTTCCCGCCGTTCTAGTAGAGATATCGCGCAAGCCCCGCCACACTGACCGCCAGCAGGCCAAAGCCCAGCACTCGGTAAAAGACCCGGGTATCGGCACTCAGCGTATATTCATGAAAGCGCAGACCCAGCAGGTGGCCCACTGTCACACAGGGCAGCAACCAGAGCTGATGGCGCCACTGCAAATCCACCCCCGTCCACACAAATGCCGCCAGTTTAAGGGCCACCAGCACAAACCAGAGTACAAACAGCGTATCGCGCAGCTGGTAGTGTTCAACCCGGCTGGCAGCCACGGGCACCACCAGGGGTGCCGCGATCAGCGAAGTGCCGCTGACATAGCCGCCCACAGTCATGAATATGGCATCCAGCCAGTTATTATTGCTCTTGAAGGGCCGGTCGAGGATGTAGCTCACGGCATACACCGACACCACCACAAAGATAAAGCTGCTGACGACATTGGCCGGCAGGGTGATCACCCCCGCCACCCCAATCAGTTTGGGAATAATCATCAGTAGAAAGGCGTAGCGAAGAAAAGCCCAGTTCACCGCCCCCCTCGTCTCGGAGACCCCGGCGCGGCGCGCCTTGAGATTCGACTGCAGCACCGTGATAAAGGAGAAAAACAGCAGGTGAATAGCAATAATCGGCAGGAATACCAGCGGCGCGTTGTAGATCATCAGCAGGAAAGGCAAGGTTAACACCGCCCCACCAAAACCCAGGCCGGAGCGCACAAAGCCGCTCCAGACAAACAGTACCCCGATGGTTGCCAGCTGCCATGTTTCCAGGTTTTCCATGGACTTGCCCGTGCCCCACTCCGTTATACGGCCGTCAGTTTGCCACAGAATTGGGCCACTGTTGGCGTGGACTCAACCGAACAGGACAGGTATTATTCGCGTCCCCAAACCGCCTGTAGCTCAGCTGGATAGAGTAGTGGCTTCCGAAGCCATTGGTCGCAGGTTCGAATCCTGCCAGGCGGGCCATTTTTTTTGGGTCTGTACCAGACACATGGTTTACAGATCATACCGGGCAAATAGTTTACAGTTCCGGGCAATCTGGTCGACACTCCCCCTATATACTTTCTATACTCAACGTTCTCATCTCACATCCGCAAGTGGACACCCATGCGGGGTGACATTCTTGGTCGAGGGCGCGATGAAAATATCTCTTTGGATTATTGTTGCAGGATGCACGATCTTCAGCACCGGGGCGCATACGTTTGAGGACCGCGCATCGCCAGAAGTTAAGCGCCATATGCTGGTGGAGCTATACCAGCTTATGGATATTGATCGAACGATAGCGAGCTACGAACGCAATGCCCTGCTACCGCCCTTACAGGATGTTGAGGGTTGGGGAGAAGAAGAGCGCCAGTGCATCATGCGTGGCGCTCATGACTTACTGCAACAGCCTATTTTCGATGCCTTGCTGGCACAGACACCCAGTGAGTTACTTGCAGAGAATGTGATGTTCTATCAATCCGAGTTCGGTCAGAAAGTAAATCACATCGTCATTCACGGCAGCGGTCTGTCAGGTTTAAACGCCGCGGAGCAGCAGGCGCTGAAACAAAACGTAGCGGTACTCAGTTTCCTGCGACAACTTACAACGACCGCACAGCAAACCATCCTGGACAACATGCGGCCAGCGTTGGAACCGGGCATTCTGGCCTGCACACCAGCGCCCTGAATATTTGCAAACGCCCCATCACAGCCACGCCTGGTTCTCAATGGCGATTTTAAGTAAAGCGTTAGATCCGGTGATGCGCAGCTTCTTGCAGATATTCGCCCTGTGGTTTTGAATGGTGCGCAGACTCACACACAACTGCTGTGCGGCCTCCTTGCTGGTCAGGTTCCTGGCGATGAGGGTTAGTATCTCCCGCTCCCGCTTGCTCAGTCGCTGCAGATCATCGCGATTAATCTCGACTTCGGGCAACTGCATGTCCAACTGGTGACCGAGTGTGGCACTCACATAGTGGTCACCACCAGCAACGCGTTGAAGACACTCCAGTATAGTGTGGTCCGGGTCAGTTTTAAGTATGTAACCGTGCGCGCCCCTGCTGCGCGCGCGAACCACAAATTCCGGATTATCATACATGCTGAACATGATACACAGGGTCTGCGGAAACTGTTTCCTGATTATCTCCAGCGTATGGAGACCGTCGATCTCCGGCATGGCGATGTCCAGCATGACGCATTCGGGCGCGAGCCGACCAATCAGGTCCAAAGCCTCGCGCCCATTGTCCGCTTCAACAACTCGATCGTAGATAGCACATTGTTTGGTCACGAGCTCTCTTACGCCTCTGCGAAACAGGGGGTGATCGTCAACAAGCAGCAGTGTACTAGCCATCAAATTGCTCTCCAAAAGTTATGGGTAACTCGATAATCAATGTAGTTCCTTCACCCGGCATAGATTCAATTCTGAACTCACCCGAGACCAGTTTACAGTGCTCATTCAGAGTTCTCAGGCCAAAACCCCAATCCTGGGGGGGTGCATCGAAACCGCTGCCGTCATCTCTAATAACCAGCCGCACGCTTTTTTTCCCCGGAATTTTCTGTAAACGAACCAAGTATTCGCTGGCCTGAGCATGTTTGATTACGTTGGTTATAGACTCCTGTACAGCCCGATATAGAAACAGTTGAACGTCATAGCTGAGAGGAACATCTTCAATATAGAGGATCGATGAAACAGTCGAATCGAAGGAATTTTTCAACAGGGCTTTTAGCGCAGCCTCGAGCCCAAGATGTTTAACTATCTGTGGGTGCGACAGGTGTGACAAGTTGCGGATCTCACTGATGGTCTTGTTGAGCAGTGAATCTATTGCAGCTGCCTCGTCATCCATTGATGAAAACGATCGCCTGAACTCGGTACTCATCTGGCCAATTTTGTTGCGCACAACAATCAAATCGTGACTGATACTATCGTGCAATATCTTGCTCATTTCTGCTCGCTCATGCTCCCGGGTTTGAATCAGTTGCTGCGACAGCTCCTCCTGAGCGATACGGCGTTCCCTCTCTGAGTTCTCGCTATCAATACGCAGTCGTGCAATTTTTTCTGACAGTCCAATTGAGAGAATAACCGCCTCAATCAGTATTGCTATCGACATACTGTAATCGATATAGACATAGTGTCTTATCAGATTTGCCTGGAACAAAGTGGCAAAAATAATCGCACTAAACAACACGGAGTAACTGAACAACAGGTATAACGCAGGCCGCCGATTGTAGCCAAGCAATAACAAAGTAGTAATAACAACCGCCAGCATGCTCACGGAATTGAGCCCGTGAATAAAAAACTGGGTATAAGCATAATTCGGCAGTAGCAATATTGGCGTGACGAGCAAGACGATCCTCGCAAGCCACCGCAGTTTTCTTTCCAGGGCGGGCCGATATAGGCTCACGTCGAGAAAGTTAATGACAAAATGTACGATGAAATAATTCGTAAGGATAATCGCGAACAGGGCTATGCGGGTCGTCGCATTATCATAATCTGGCCACAAATACTGCTGACCCATTCCAGTGGTACTCGCCTGCACCACCGAAAAGGACAGAATGTACAAAATGTAGTAACGATAGCTTCTGTCTCTCAGGGAAAAATAGATTCCGGCGTTGTAGAGCACCAGAATAAAAATGGCCCCATAGAAGGCGCCGTACAAAAAGTGCTCTTTCTTTTGGATACTTTCCTGTTCCGCAAAAGTGATGATTTTCAGGGGGAAAATTAGCGGTGTCTCACTGGATATTTTGAAATATACGGCTGCGTCATTGCTCCCCAGGTAGCTCAGGGGAATGGAAGGCTGCCTATAGCTGATTGGCCACTGCGAAAAGGCAACCTCATCCCCGATCAGGAAATGCTCACGCACGCCGTTGTCATAAACAACCAATGCCTCTACGCGGTCTATATTGGGAAATTGGATTTCGAGTATCCACTCATTTGGCTTAGTCGTTTGGCGGCGTTCCAGCATCAGAACAACCCAGTGATCCCCACGACCCAAAGGCTTCACTGCAGCGTCAAAGCGCTCATACACTGCGCCGGCCTCTACCCTCGCAATAAACTCGTTAAAGCTCAATGCGGCGTCTTCGTCGTAATAGTAGGACATGCTTAGTGGATCGGACATCGAATGTGCCGCCGGCGCTAATAATAGGGCCGCAAGGAGTAGGCTGAGGTGTGAGAAGGTTCTAAGTTGCGTCATTTAGCGACTGCTCTGCTCTCAACACTGGCCTGGCTGATCTCCCGTGTGTGAGGCAAACTCTTTCATCTAAGCACATATACTCACTAACCAAAGATTAATTGGATGCAACAGGCGGCGAGTTCACCGCGACTGAATAATCATTATGCACATGATCTCTCTTCAGCGGAATCGGGAAAAATCAGCAATAGTTTTTACCGCGCCACCATGCCCTTTTTTTTCGATAAGGCAGTGTCATCAAAACCGGTATTTAAAACAATACAGCGCAACAATCGAGTACTGGACGAGAACCCATGAGCAGATATAAATCAGCCCAACAACCGCTTTTCATGAGCACACATACCTAGTCATAAGTCATTAATATACATACGTTTTATTTGCATTCAGCGTCAATATTTTTTACAGACAGTCGATCTTTGTCACCAGACAAAAATGACACTTCATTGATAGTTGGGGGTTTTTTGGGAAATGGTATGCCGCTTGCGCGTCTTATTCCGAGCCGAGCAGTGCTAATCGGTCGAGGCCACGTCAATGTGTACTCAAATCTTTACAATTTTAAACCGAACGGCGGAGCGATAAATGGACAACCGCCACCGAAAACCAAACTAACAACTGGAGTCAGAATATGTGTAGAGCATTGCTCAGATCCGTAGTGACAGCCGCTGTAATATTTACATCGGCAGCCGCCATCAACCCCGCTCACGCCGTACCAGTTACCGTTGGCAGCAACTATTTTGTACGGCCCGCACTTAGAGTCGCGGTGGACCAAAATATAATAGACGGCATTGAAGTTAACGGTGCCACAACCAAAACGATGGAACAGGGAGCTATTGGCACCTCCAGATCAATCGTCAATCTTGCTGACGGTACTGTCAAAATGTACCAGCAAGGCCACGCAGGGAACGAAAACTTACAGACCTTTGGCTCGTTTGGCGAGCGAATTACCATCCGCGGCGGCGCCGGCACAACCTGGACCCCAAGCTTCTCTGTTGACGGTACACTGGAGACCTATGGCGGCGGCCCGGTAGTGGATGGTTCCACACCGCCACTCTGGAGATATAACGTTGGCTTGTACATCTATCGTGCGGGGGTTGCGGACTGGACCAATTTTTTTGGCCTGGCAACAGATGATAATCCTAACAACGACCCGATCATCGGGCTCTTCGATGATAAACGCGCGTAGCAGGCTACCGCGCTCTCTAATCGTTCCTCAAAAATACTACCCATGGAGTGTATACGCCCACCCCTTTCAATTTGCTTATAATTCTTGCCGTTAGCCTATCTGCAGGTTGTGCGTACAGAAACTAATTTCGGCATTGTTATCGGACCCAGAATTTTTATCCTTAGTAAAAGGCTTTTGACCCCGATCAACCATTGATAAGCAAGTGAACCCAAATACTCGCCCCGTAACCAAGGGCAATAACCGGCGTCCATTTAAGATGGCTGAAAAACGTATACTGACCGCGAGCTTGCCCCATTAGCGCCACACCGGCAGCGGAGCCGATGGAGAGCAGGCTGCCACCTACACCGGCCGTCAGGGTGACCAGCAACCACTGTGAAGTATCCATTTGAGGGTCCATCGTGAGAACCGCAAACATCACCGGAATATTGTCCACTACCGCCGACAGAACACCCACCAGTATATTGGCATTAGTGGGCCCCAGCTGGCCGTATATAATTTCCGAAACACTGCCCAGGTAGCCAATAAACCCTAGCCCGCCTACAGTGAGAATTACGCCATAGAAGAAAAACAGAGTGTCCCACTCTGCATGGGCTATCTTGTCGAAGACATCGAAGTCATAGGGGTCTTCAACAGCAGCCGGGGGATATTCGTTGGAGCGTAGCCACTCCTTGGATTTGAGTCGCAGATAGTACCCGTAGAATTTCAGGTAGGCCAGGCCAGCCATCATGCCAAACGCCGGGGGTATATGCAGGAAGTTGTGGAAGCAAACTGCCGTACCTATGGTTAGTAGAAACAGCACTACAATCGTGATGCCGCCAAACTTGAGGCGATCGCCGTTTTCGTTAGCACTCATGGGCGCCGGTTTGCCGGCGGGCAGTGCCAGTTGCATGATTAGCGCCGGAACGACAAAGTTTACAACCGACGGTACAAAAAGCTGAAAGAAATCCCAGAATTGCACGACGCCCTGCTGCCAAACCATCAGCGTCGTAATGTCCCCGAAAGGGCTAAAGGCGCCCCCTGCGTTTGCGCCCACGACTATGCTTGTACAGGATATGGCCACAAACTTCGGCTGCCCCTGCCCAACCGCCATAACCACCGCGCACAATATCAGTGCAGTGGTCAGATTATCCGCTATCGGCGAGATGAAAAAGGCCAGGATGCCCGTCAACCAGAAGAGTGAACGATAACTGAAGCCCTTGTGCACAAGCCAAAAACGCAGTTCGTCGAATACTCCCCGCTCCAGCATGGAGTTGATATAGGTCATCGCTACCAACAGGAAGAAAAAAAGCTCTGCGTACTCGAGGAAATCATGGCGAATACCATGCTCTACCGCAAACGGCATATCGTGCTGGTTGTATGCTATTGCAATCACCGTCCAGACCAGCGCCGCCGCCAGCAGCATGGGCTTGGATTTTCGAAGATTCAGCTTCTCTTCCAGAATGACGAGAACATAAGCAGCAAAAAACACCATGAGGGCGACCAACCCAACCCAGGACTGGGTTAGATCCAGGCGGGCCACAGTCGGCTCACTCGATAAAGCGGGATTACATAGCAGAAGCCCCAGAAACAGTGTGCAGAATGCTTTCATCAATGATGATCCCGTTTAGTTGGCTGTTATGCGAATTCAAGAAGAGGAAATCGAGCTTTGTAGGGAAAATATACCCCAAAATGGCGGCGACTCAATTATTTATTTGTTCGCTGACGGCAGGCGGTAGTAGCCAGATAGGTTTCTCTGGCAATCTGACAGCTAAGAGGCAAAATTGGCGTCGTCTTTTAGAAAACGATCCAGAAACTCCAGCCGCTCTCTACCAATTGCAGCTTTAATGCCAGGACCTGCCACCACTGTCATATCGTGAGGTTCAATCTCCTCCGAACATTCCGGACAGGTCAATAAAGGCATGATTTTGCTACCGCACTTATTGTGGATGTACTCCATAGGTTTTCCATCTTTCTCGACCTTCCATTTATCACCCCACTTAACCAGCGACATGACGATGGGATAAAGCTCCGTTCCGCTGGCAGTAAGACGGTATTCATAGCGTAGCGGAACTTTTTGGTACTCTATTTTCTCTAAAAACTCCTCCTGCACCAACTTGTTTAGTCGATCAGACAAGCGGTGTCGGGTGATGCCCGTCTCAGCCTCGAAATCAGTAAATCTACGAGCACCAAGAAATGCACTGCGGATAATAAGCAGGGTCCATTTATCTCCAACAACGGAGAGGGATCTGGAGACAGAACATACCTGTTGCCCGATATCGGCCCAGCGCATAGCAATTTTTCCGATTCATCGAATATTGGTAAAAAAAACGGGGCGATTTAGCCGATTAGATAGTCAGTTCCATAACTGATGATCCAGTATATAACTCAACCGAAGCGCATGGCAAGATGACTCACGGAGCCTAAAACGATAATAGACCGCAATGAAAAAAACACCCGTGAGGCGCCAGAGCATCGAAAGCACCACTGTCTCTAAAACGAATTTCATCGCGCTTTTGGGTTTCAGCGAGTTTTACTACTTTCTGTGTATATTTTACTTTCAATCTCATAACTTGAAAATATCCTTGTTTTTCGAGACGTCGTTAATCCTGAAAGTCAGGCCCGGGACACAACAGGACTCCTGGTCAGCTTATTTGGATTTATCCAACATTGAATCGTGCTAGCCTGAGGCCTATCAGGAAAATCAAATTGATTGCATCGCTGCTGCCCCCTTCCCTGCTACACCATCATATGTCGCAAGTGTGGGTAAGATTGACGTTGGCGGTTTAGTTTTGGCTCACAAAGCGGGCAAATGAACAATTTCTAAATATGCACCCGGCCTGAGATCGCACTTCGTGCGTTTTTACCGCGACAAAATTTATCAACACAACACTATAGGATTGAACTGAAACCAAATGACCGAAAAGACTAAAGCTGTCCTCTACTATATTCACGATCCTATGTGCAGCTGGTGCTGGGGTTTTCGCCGCAGCTGGGATCAAATGCGCGAGGCTTTATCCGGTACAGTCACCGTGATAAATGTCGTCGGCGGACTCGCCCCGGACTCTGAAGTACCCATGCCGTTAGAGCAGCAAAGAACGATAGCGGGCTATTGGGAGATAATCTCGCGAAAAACGGGCGCTGAGTTCAATTTTGACTTCTGGACGCGCTGTCAGCCCCGTCGTTCCACATACCCTGCTTGCCGCGCAGTACTGGCTGCGGCAAAACAGCAGGCAGAACTGGAGATGATTGACGCCATCCAGAGAGCCTACTATCTCCATGCCAGGAATCCATCGGATAACAGCACACTGGTTTCTCTTGCCGGGGAACTCGGCTTGAACGTTAGCCAATTTACTGAACATCTGGCTAGCACAGACATCCAAACAACTCTCGAGGAGAATTTCGCGCTGAGTCGTAAACTTGGGGTTGCCGGGTTTCCCTCTCTGGTATTAGCCTGTGGCGCCTCGTCTTTTCCCATTCCAGTTAACTACCAGTCTCACCAGACAGGCCTTGATAGAATAACCTCCTTGCTGGAATCATTCGAGCAATCCTCAAATATGTTCTCAGCCGGGTGACCAGACGCAATGCATGGCAAGATCATAACGCAAGGTATGGAACTCATGACTTATGGCATGTGTACTGTGGTAGCTTTTCTTGCCCTTTTGGTGCTGGTGACAGTGGTGATGTCTGCCCTGATTACCCGTCACTTCGCCGAGACCAATGCAGCCGGGGAGCCTCGATCTATCGTCGGAGCTGACATCATCCCCAAAGAGCAACTTGTTGCCTTAATCACCGCCGGCGTACACCAGCACCGCAGAAAAAATCCGTAGACCACCACAAGAGATTCTACTAATGCACGAGTACAACCGCCCGCTGGGAATAACGGATGTGGTATTGCGCGATGCGCAC